>Ga0102593_1000021_pt1 | contig 593380 bp, 526 predicted proteins | sample AraplaCol_mMS_r2_2_FD_76862 | JGI IMG/M metagenome (GOLD analysis project Ga0102593, IMG submission 76862) | Arabidopsis root microbial communities from North Carolina, USA - plate scrape MF_Col_mMS_r2 (SPADES assembly) (version 2) | ecosystem: Host-associated > Plants > Roots > Endosphere... | reverse complement strand
CGAAGTCTTTCAGGCCGAGATCGATGCCGACGCCGGAACGGATCGGGCGGGCCTGCACATCGGGCATCTCGATCACGATGTTGAGGAACCAGTTGCCGCGTGCATCCTGCGCAAAGTTGGTTCCATCCTTGATCTTGCCTTCGGGAAGCGGTCGACTGTTGAACACGCGAAACGTGTTGCCGGCGAAACGGAACGCGTCCCCCTCGCGCTTCAGGTCACGGCCCTTCAGCGGCACCCAGCTGAGCGACTTCCTGCCGCGATAGCGCAAGTAGGGCCGACGGTGCTGACTGCGCGACTTCGCGTATTGCTCGCACGTCGCGTTGACCGTGCCGGAGTGGATGCCGAGTTCTTTGCTGCTGCCGGTCGTCAGCACGTTCAGGTCGAATCCTGTAGGCCACTTCTTGCCCCACTTGAGCGCGTGCTTCTGCGTGTCGTTGCAGAAGTTCCAGACGTAGTTCACCGCGCGGCTCTGCTTGTTGAGCAGTCCGTTGAGCGACTTCACCCGGTAGCGATAGACAAGAATCATGCAGGTGATCCTACCCCGTGGAAGAAGCTGCCTGTCAACAGCACGCCTTTCCTCTCCGTCCTGAAGGACGGGGTTTCTCGGAGCAAATGATGAGAAGAACCGCCTTTGCCGTTACATGCATCGCCCGCGTGCTGGCCGCCGCGCTGATCGCCGGGAGCGCCGTCGCCGCGCACGCTGCATCGTTCGACCTGAGCCCCGAGCAGCCGGCCCGGCAGCGGGGCACCGTGAACCCGGCCGTCGAGCAGGCGTTGCCGGCCGGCTTCCGGTTCGCCGAAGCGAACACGCTGACGATCGGCATCGCGCCGAACCTGCCGCCGCTCAGCACCTATGCGACCGACGCACGCACGGTGGTCGGCTTCGATCCCGATCTCGCGCAACTGATCGCGGACAGCGTCGGCCGCAAGCTGAAGATCGTGCCGCTCGCGTGGGCCGACTGGCCGCTTGCGCTGCAGTCCGGCAAGGTCGATGCGGTGATCTCGAACGTGACGGTGACCGAGCAGCGCAAGGAGAAGTTCGATTTCTCGACTTACCGGAAGGACCAGCTCGGCTTCTACGTGAAGACCGGCAGCAAGCTGGCCGCGATCCGCGAGCCGAAGGACGTCGCGGGGCTGCGCGTCGTGACCGATTCGGGCACGAATCAGGAAAAGATCCTGCTCGAATGGAACCGGCAGAACGTCGCGCGCGGCCTCGCGCCGGTCGAGATCCAGTATTACGCGGATGCGGCCGAGCGCTGGGTCGCGCTGCAGTCGGGCCGGGTCGACACGATCTTCAGCGTGAATTCGATGCTCGCGTACCAGGCGTCGCTGCGCGGCGATGCGAAACTGATCGGCACCGTCAGCGGCGGTTGGCCGCGCACCGCGGATATCGCGATCACGACCCGCAAGGGCAGCGGCCTCGCCGATCCGCTGACGCTCGCGATCAATGCGCTGATCGAGAACGGCAGCTATCGGAAGGCGCTGGATCACTGGCAACTGGATGCCGAGGCGATCGAGCGCTCGCAGACCAATCCGCCGGGGCTGCCGCGCACCTGACGACGGCACATGGCGAGGCTCGGGCGAACGGCCACTGTTTCACTGTAACGTGAAACGGCGGTTGCGATCCGGCTACGGTTTGACGCCGGGCGGTTTCGTGCCCGGCCGGCTACCGGCGATCTCGATCGTCGTTTCCCAGCGGAAGTAGCCCGACACGGCGCCGTCGCGATCGAGCACGGCGAAATCGGCCATGCACGTGGTACTGCCCGGAGCCAGCACCTCGCTGTGCCAGAAATGGTCTTTCATCGGCCGGCACGATGGATGCAGCAGGTCATCGCCGTCCGGCACCGGCGTGGCGGCGTCGCGGATTTCCGCTTCGATCGGCGTGACGATGCCCGTATCCTTCAACGCGAACCGGACGAACAGCACGGTGACCTCCGCACGCAGCGCCAGCGCGGTTTCGCGCAGATGAAGCTGGTCGCCCGGCGACAGGCCGGCGAAGAGCCGGTTGTCGTTGTGGCCGACCTGCCCGGCGTCGCCGGGGCTCAACACGTAGATGTGCCGACCGTCGATCACGGTCGGCACGTCGGCGTCCCGGCTCGCATCGGGATAGGCCGACAGCAGCGTGACGGCGTCGACGATCGCGAGCGCATCGCAACGAACACCAGACATGAGCACCTCCTCCGCAACAAGGGAGCGGCGCGGGCAGCCGTCGTGCGGCCGCCCGCATGCCGCGATCAGTTATGGATCGAGATGAACGGATCCCACGAGAAGCAACCCTGGCTCTGGCAATTGCGGTCGATGATCTGGAACTGGAAGTGATAGGTCACGCGGCCGACCTTCAGGCATTCCGACGACCAGTAGTAGTTCGCGACCTTCTGACACGTCGGCACTTCCGGCTTGCTGGTGTTCGGCACCGGGATCGACGCCTCCGCGACCCGCGGCGTCGGCGTCGAGATCAGGTCGTTGCCGACGTTGCCGATGAACTTGTAGAACACCACCTGGTTTTCGAAGCCCAGCGACAGGCTCGTTTCGCGCCAGCGGATCAGGTCGCCGACCTGCGCCTTCAGGTCGAGCTCGCCGCCCGCCTGCCCGGAAATGACGTTGTCCTGGTTGGTGACCATGTAGACGTAGCGCCAGTCGATCAGCGTCGGTGCCGCCGGATTCTTGCTGGGATTCGGATATTTTTTGAGAATGGTTTCGGTATCGAACGAAACGAGCACATCGGTAACGCGTGACATAGAAGCTCCCGTTTGAAGTAATGGGACTTATCGTTGCGAGAATTGCTTCGTGCGGCCGCCATCGCCTTGTGCTGCAAGGCTTTTCGCCGGTATCGACACATGCGGAGGCGACGGCGAATGCAGATTATCCCGTTTGGTTAAATGTGGAAGCTGTAAAAGTAAACAGGTCGATAAAATGATTTATCGAGTTAATTTTAAAATCGGAATCAATGAATTCGATGCGTGACATGAATATCACGACATTGAATCTGTTAATTGATTGTCCGATGATCGGCGGGGACGGAAGAAGGGGCGCTTACCGGTAGGTCCAGAGCCGGTGCAGCACGAACGTCGTCGGCGGGATCAGCAGGGCGATCGCGACGACGCCCATTGCCCGCGATGCATCCAGCGCCTCGGCGGCGCGCGCGATGAGCATCGTTTCGACGAAGCCGGCGAGCGTGACCGCGAGAAAGCGCATCGCGTTGCGGGTGCGCACCGTCGACGAGAAGCTCCACAGCGTATTCGCCAGGTACGAGAACGCGGTGGCGCAGAGGAATGCGACCGCGTTCGCGGTCACCGGCGCCGCATCGAGGCGCGCGAACAGCGCCGTCGCGACCAGCACGTGGATCGCGGTCGAGCAGAGCCCGGACACGCCGAAGCGCACGAGCCGCGTGCGCTCGGCCTGGAGCAGCGTGCTCATGGCGGGCGCGGGTCAGCGCGCGCCGATGCGCGCCCGGACCGGCTGCGCGCGCCGGCGAGCCGGCTGCCGGCGTGCGTCGCGCGCGACCGGCAGTTCGATCACCTTGCCGTGCGCCTGGTAGCGGCGGCGGATCAGGTAGACGGGCCGTTGCTTCGATTCGTCGTAGATCCGCCCGACGTATTCGCCGACGACGCCGATCCCGATCAGCTCGATGCCGCCGATGAACAGCGTGACCGAGATCAGCGACGCGTAGCCGAGCACCGGGTTGCCGAACAGCAGCGTGCGCAGGATGATGAACGCGCCGTACACGAACGCGAGCGCCGCGATGCCGACGCCGATGTAGGTCCAGCTGCGCAGCGGCACGGTGCTGAAGCTGGTGATGCCTTCCAGCGCGAAATTCCACAGCTTCCAGCCGGAGAATTTCGAGTGCCCGGCGCTGCGCGGATCGCGCTGGTATTCGACGATCACGGTCTTGTAGCCGACCCACGCGAACAGCCCTTTCATGAAGCGGTGCCGCTCGGGCAGGTTGCGCAGCGCGTTCACGACCTTGCGGTCCATCAACCGGAAATCGCCGACGTTCTCCGGCAGCTTCACGTCCGACAGCAGGTTGTGCACGCGATAGTAGAGCGCGGCGGCGGTGCGCTTCGCGAACGAATCGCACGCGCGGTTGCTGCGTTTCGCCGCGACCACCTCCGCGCCGTCGCGCCAGTGCTCGATCATCACCGGGATCAGGCTCGGCGGGTCCTGCAGGTCGGCATCGAGCGGGATCACCGCATCGCCGGCGGCTTCGTCGAGGCCGGCCGTCAGCGCGGCCTCCTTGCCGAAGTTGCGGGTCAGGTCGATCACGCGCACGCGCCGCTCGGCGGCGCCGATCCGGACCAGGCGTTCCAGCGTGTCGTCGCGGCTGCCGTCGTTCACACAGACGATCTCGAAGCGGATCGCGTCGATCGCGCTCAGCAACGGAATCACGACGTCGAAGAAGCGCTCGACGGCTTCGCCTTCGTTGTAGAACGGCACGACCAGCGAGACGAGCGGCGTGTAGATGGATTCCCGCATGATGATTCCCCTTGTGATGTCGTCTTACCGGCCGGCGCCGAGCGTCGGGCGGCCGGTGCGGCGCATGCCGTGCGCCGGGCGGTGGTGCGCTCGGGCCGGATGGGCGAACCCGGTCTCGGTCGAGGTGTCGCGCGCGTCGGGCATCGACGGTACGTCTCGTCGTTCCTGCGCGATCCGGCTGACGAGCAGCGCGAGCGACGCGAGCGTGACGAGCGGCATGAACTGGAACGACAGGTGCGGCACGACCGCGAGGCCCGCGAGCGGCATCGGCCACAGCAGCATCAGCCATTCGCGGTCGAAGTGGCGCCAGCCGCGCGTCAACGCATAGCGCGCGTACCACGCGATCACGATGCCGTACCAGGTCAGGTCGTAGTCGTACAGATAGGGGCTGACGAGCAGGCATGCGCATGCGAGGGTCGCGGCGCGCAGTGCGTACGAGCACGCGCCGCGCCACGCGTAGACGACCGCGATCGCGGCAACCGCCGCCGACAGCAGTTGAAGGCCGCGCGCGACGACCGCGGGCCAGCCGGCCATCGTCGCGAGCGCGAACAGGGTCGGCATGCGCGCGAGCTGTGCACGGCCGGTGCCGACGATGGCGTAGACGTCGGCGATCACGTGCATGAACGCGACCCACGGGCCGACGCCGAACGCGAGTGTCGCGAGCAGGGCGCTGACCGCGATCGTCGCGGCCCATGCGGCCAGCGCGCGCCATTGGCCGGCACACAGCAGCGCGAGCGGGAACAGCACCGCGAGCTGCGGCTTCATCGTCAGCAACCCGAAGCAGATCCCGGCGCAGACGGGGCGGCGGTTCAGCGCGAGCAGGCCGACGGCGGCGAGCGTCGCGGTGAAGAGGCTGGTCTGTCCGACGATCACCGTGAGGAATGCGCCGGGGAACGCCAACGCGCACAGCCACGCGGCATCGCGTTGCACGGTCGCGTGAATCGTTGCAGCGAACAGCGCATACGTGATGCCGAGCCACAGCACGAGCGCCAGCGTGTACGGCAGCCAGCCGAGCGGCAGCACGAGCAGCAGCATCGTCGGCGGATAGAGCCACGGCTGCGTGCCGTTTGCGAGCGTGATCGCCGGAACCGCCGATTTTTCGATCGCGAACAGCGTGGCGTAATGCCACGCGTCGGCGCCGTGCCCGTGCGCGGCGAGCCACGCGGCACTCCAGATCGGCGAGAAGTCGGGAGACAGCGGTTCGAGTGCGCCGTGCTTCGACAGGATCATGCGGATCAGGTAGAGGGCGATGAACAGCAGTTCCGTCAGTAGCACGGCGGCCGCATAGACGCGCACGCGGTCGCGATTGAGCCAGTGCGGATGGCGGCGCGGGCCCGCGATCGGGAGTTCCGGATGCACGTCGATGGCGGAATGCGCGTGGCGGGCGAACGAAGGCGCTTTCATTGCTTGCCTCGCGACGCCAGTGCCGTACGACGCACGACGACGAACAGCACCGCGAGCAGCACGACGGGCCCGATCTGCGGCAGCTTCATCAACCGATTGAACATCTCGAAGATCGGCAGCAGCCATGCGATCACGAGGATGCCCTGGTCGCCGGGGAGCCAGCCTTCGTCGAGACCGTGCGCGATCAGGCAGAAGATGGCGATGCCGAGCCACGTCAGTTCGTAGTGCCACAGATATGGCGTCGTCAGAAGCGTGGCGACCGCCAGCACCGCGCCGCGCAGACGCATGTCGTGCGTACGGCGCCACACGCTGACGGCTGCGGCGATCGCAAGCAGCGCGACCGCGGCCTGGGCGGCAAGCGCGGCGGCTACCGGTGCGCCCGCGAGCCGCAGCGCCGCGAACGGCGTCGGTGACGCGAGCCAGTACGACGCGAGCATGAAATGCTGCTCGCGTACCGTCGACATTGCACGAGCCAGCCCGTGCAGCGCGGCCGGGCCGGCCAGGGCGACGCCGGCCGCGGCGAACAGCGTCGCGCTGATCGCCGCGGCCGCGAAGGTGCGCCACGCACGCGTCGCGATCAGCACGAACGGGAACACGACCGCGAGCTGCGGCTTGATCGCGAGCAGCCCGATCAGCACGCCCGCGAGCACCGGACGCTTGCCGAGCAGATGCAGCGCGAGTGCCGCGAGGCCGGCGGTCAGGATGCTGTTCTGACCGAACAGCGCGGACATGCACACCGCCGAATACGCGATGACGACCACCATCGCGGCGCGCGGCACGGGAAGATGCGCGCGCAATCCCGACAACCGCGAGACGGCGAGCGCGTAGCATAAAAGACTGCCCGCGAAAAAGAGGAAGTAAGCGGGCAGGAAAGGCACGAGGGCAACCGGCGCGATGAACAGCAGCATCGTCGGCGGATAGAGCCAGGGAAGCGGCCGGTGTTGGAGAAACGCACCGAAGTGCGCGAACTCGGCCTGCACGAATGACGAAGCGTCGTAGGCCGATGCGGCATGGCCTTGCAACACGAGATGCGATGCGGTCCAGAAGACCGAGAAGTCGGTGCCGGGGCGGGCCGTGGCGTTCGACGTGAAGCCGTTGGTGACGACGCCCCAGACGATCACCAGCGCAGCGAAGAGCATCAGCATGATGCAGCTGTACGGAATGATCCGGTCGGCCGTTAGCCATTGAGCACAGCGTATTGCGCGATCGCGCGTTCCACGATTGGCTGTGTACATGATGCCCCGTCTGTCGTGTGGCCGCGTGGTCTGTCGCAGCCGTTTGATGTTGTCGTGCCTGCGGATCGATCGCTCTGAAATGGCGTTGTCCGTGAATTCATTGTTGAAGAAAAAATCGCGTGATGCAAACCGCGCACGGTCGGCCGACATTGAATGTGTTCAGCGATTCGGGTGAAAACCGCCATTTCTGGTATGAGAAAACGCCGCCGCCGGAATTCGTGTTTCTGGCCTGAAACATTCCGCGATTTTTACCGGCTGTGCATGCCGCCGGACCCGCGACGCCCGAGCGGCTCGCGGCGTTCGGGAAAATCCCGAGAAAATTTTTTAGGCCCTTTGTGCAGCGCGGCGACGGCGTTTCATGCCGGCTGCATTCGCCGGCACCGCATATATCAAAGTTGAAACATTTCGACCGCCGGGCGTTTGACGGGGGGGCGTGTGGATCGCCGGAACCCTTGGTGCGCCTCGATTCCGCCCGGGATGGTCCGCTCTTTGCGTAAGCGTTGGCACGGCAGTCGACGATGTGGCGACCGGGCGGTTCAGGCAAACAGCAGAGGAACCGGCTCGCGAATCACCTGCGGAAAAGACGGGCCGGAGCGCGTCGGGGAACACGCCGCTCCAGGTCGATCAACCGCGGCAACCGTCGTCGAACGACCAACGAGACCCGATAGCTTCCGGGCAATAAGAAATCGGCATGGCAGTACATGGGGAATAAAAATGAAAGACCACAGCACATCGCGGATCGCAAGCCGCGTTAAAGACACATTGCAGCTTTGCCGGGAGTTCATCTCTCGTTCAACCGAATTCCATGCGTCGAACGGCAGTCGTGCCGTTCCGGTCGCTCGACTCGCCCGGTTCATCCGGTCGGTCGAACCGTACACGCGTCTCTCATGCTCCGTCTCGCCGATACCCGTTCGCACGGACCGGGGTAGTCCACCCCGTTTCCGCGACTGATCGTCGGTTGCCGATTTCCAGAGTAGTGCCGGTGGTGCCAGCCCCCGACGTCCTGACCGACGAAGGGTATTTCATAGCAGTCCGAAAGGAGAGTGCTCATGTCGAGAATCATCGAAAAGATCGCCTGGTTCGTCGAGGATCAGGACGGTGTGACGGCCATCGAATACGGCCTGATCGCCGCGCTGATCGCGATCGGCATCGTCGGTGCGCTGACGACGGTCGGTACGGATCTGAAGACCGTCTTCAACACGGTCGCCGACGATCTGGATTCGGTCGTAGCAGCCATTTGACGAACGGTACGACGAACGACCCTCCGGATTGTTCGTCGGCACCACACGGCATCAACAACCTGCCTCGACGTATCGATGCCGGATCATCCGATCCAGCCGGCACCCGAGGCTTCGAAAGTGACTACGCAAGGAGATCATCATGTCCAAGTTCATTCAACAAGTCGGCCGTTTCGTCCGCGATGAAGACGGTGTGACGGCCATCGAATACGGCCTGATCGCCGCGCTGATCGCCATCGGCATCATTGCCGCGCTGTCGACGGTCGGCAAGGACCTCAAGACCGTGTTCACCACGATCGCGGACGACCTCGATTCGGCGGTCGCAGCCATCTGATGGACCGTGCCGCGGACGGCTCGGCTGGTGCAGCGTTCGAGCCGTCCCCGGCGATTCCGTCAACCGGAAACCGGAGACCGTCATGCAAACCATCATGCGTGTCGCACGTGGCTGGATCGCCGACGAACAGGGTGTGACGTCGATCGAGTACGCGTTGCTCGCGTCGATGTTCGCCGTCGCGGTGCTGGGCAGCGTCGTCACGCTGAAGGGCTCGCTCGGCGATGCGTACGAGATGATCGCCGCGGCCGTGACGGCCGCCGTGAGCACCGCGCTGTCCATGGTTTCCTGATCCACCGATTCGATACGCGAGGTTCGCCATGCTTCCCGTTGCGCCGCCTTACCCGGTTCCGTTGTGCGTGACGCTGCTCGCGGTCGCCGCGGCCAGCACGGACATCGCGACCCGTCGCATTCCGAACCGTCTCGTCTTGCTCGGCCTGGCCGGCGCGCTGGTGGCGCAGTGCCTGTTGCACGGCGTACCGGCGGGCGTGCTCGGATGGCTCGCCGGCGCGGCAACCGGCTTCGGCCTGCTGCTGCCGTTCTACCTGTTGCGCGGCATGGCGGCGGGTGACGTGAAGCTGATGCTCGCGATCGGCGCATGGGTCGGCGCGGAAATGACGTTTTACATCGTGCTGGCCACGTTCCTGGCCGGCGGGATCGGCGCCATCGCCTACGCGCTGCTGCGCGGGCGGATGCGCCAGATGTGGACGAACGTGCGCACGCTGATCGTGCGGCGCTCGCAGGCGGCGCGCGCCGAGGCCGACGACGGCCCCGTCGAGATCGCATCGGTCGGCACGTTGCCGTACGGCGTGGCGATCGCGGTCGGCACGCTGGGCACGCTGTTCGCGTCGTGCGCATAGCGCGGCGGACCCGCAACGAGAACGCAACGAGGACGCAACGATCATGAACACGAACCACACCGAACCGAGACGCGATGCGCAGGTGGCACGCCTGCCCGATCCGCCGCCGTCGCGGGAGGCTTATACGAAGCCGGGCGCGCAGCTGCCGCCGGCGCCGCGCTCGCTCGCGGAAACCGGATTGAGCATGGCGTTCGTCGGCGGCCTCGTGCTGAAGTCGACGCTGGTGCTCGGCCGCCCGTCGTACGGCGATCTGGTCGAACGGCACTGCCTGCCGCTCGCGGTACTCGACGAAGTCTTTGCGTTCCTGGTGCGCGAGCATCTCGTCGAGCTGACCCATCGCGGCGCGACCGATCTCGACGTGACGTTCCGCCTGACCGATGCGGGCCGCGTGCTCGCGCTCGAGGAACGGGAGCGCAGCGGCTACAGCGGGCCCGCGCCGGTGACGCTCGACGCGTATCTCGCGAGCGTGGCCGCGCATTCGGTGCGCAAGCTGCACATCGGCCAGAGCGACGTGTGGGCGGCGTTCGAAGGCATCGTGATCGACACGGCGGTGCTCGATGCGGCGGCCGCCGCGCTGAACGCGGGCCGGCCGCTGCTGATCTACGGCCCGGCCGGCAGCGGCAAGACCTTTCTCGCCGAGCGGCTCGGCGCGCTGATGCACGGCCGCGTGCCGATCCCGTACGCGATCTGCGCGGCCGGCGAGGTGATCGAGGTCTACGACCCGCTCGTGCACGTCGACGTCGGGTCGCAGGCCGGCGGCCAGTCGGTCGATCGCCGCTGGCGCCTGTGCGAGCGGCCGGTCGTGATGTCGGGCGGCGAGCTGACGCTCGACGAGCTCGACCTGCGTCGCGACGAAGCGGCCGGTTTCTACCAGGCGCCGCCGCACATGAAGGCGAACATGGGCATGTACGTCGTCGACGATCTCGGCCGCCAGCGCGTCGAGCCGCGCGACCTGCTCAACCGCTGGCTGCGGCCGCTCGATCGCGGCGTCGATTTCATGACGCTCGAATCCGGCAACCGCTTCGTGATGCCGTTCGACGTGTGGCCGGTGTTCTCGAGCAACCTGGCGCCGGAGCAGTTCTGCGACGACGCGTTCATGCGCCGCCTCGGCTCGAAGCTGCACGTCGGCGCGATGTCGATCGACGACTACCGCGCGGTGTACGACGCGGCCTGCGCATCGCTCGGGCTCGTGTCGGCGAGCGATGCCTTCGACTTCCTGCTGCATCGGCTGCACCTGCCGACCGGCAAGGCGTTTCTCGCGTGCTTTCCGGCGGACCTGCTGCGCCTCGTGGCCGCCGGCGCGCGTTACCGCGGCGATCCGCCCGAGGTGACGCACGACGCGCTGTACGACGCGTGGGCGAGTTATTTCGGCGCGGCGCCTGAACGGGACGGCAGCCATCCGCCGCCCATCGAGCGCGGAGGCCGCACGTTCATCACCGGTTGAGCCGTTTCTTTCACGATTCGTCGAGGAGCATTGCCATGAAAAACAGTCGAGCGCTCATGATGCTGGTCGTCGCGATGGTCGCGGGTCTCGCCGCGGTCGTGTTCGCGTCCCGCTGGCTGGTACAGACGTCCACGAGCTCGGTCACGTCCGTCGCGGTGGCCACCACCGACCTGAACCTGGGCGAGCCGCTCGGGCCGAACCAGATCCACATGGTCAGCTGGCCGGCCGGCAGCGTGCCGACCGGCGCCTTCACCGATACGAAAACGCTCGAAGGGCGCGTCGTGCGCACCAGCCTCGCGCGCGGCGAGCCGGTGATCGAGTCGAAGCTCGCGCCGGTCGGCACGAAGGGCGGGCTGTCCGCGGTGATCGCCGACGGCAGCCGCGCGATCACGGTGCGCGTGAACGACGTGGTCGGCGTCGCGGGCTTCGCGCTGCCGGGCAACTACGTCGACGTGATCGTCAACACGCAGGAACAGCAGGGCAAGACCGACGGGCAGAGCATCTCGAAGATCGTGCTCGAGCACATCCTCGTGCTGGCCGTCGCGCAGCAGGTCAGCCGCGACGACACGGCGCCGAAGGTGGTCAACGCGGTGACGCTGGAAGTCACGCCCGACCAGGCCGAGCGGCTCGACCTCGCACGCAGCGTCGGCACGCTGTCGCTCGTGCTGCGCAACCAGGTCGACCAGAAGACGCTGACCACCGGCGGCGCGACCAAGCTGACGCTGCTCGGCAAGGAACCCGTGCCGGAAGCGGCACCGGCGCCCGTCCACGTGCGGCCGGTCCGCGTGCACGTCGCGTCGCACGCGGCGCCGGAAGTCCGGCGCGACTGCGTCGGCGTGCTGACGGGCGTGAAGGGCAGCGTCGAATGTTTCTGAAACGAATGCATACAGCCAGACCAACAAACCGGCCGCCGTCATCGCGCGGCGGCCTTGGAAGTCGATAACCGGCACGGCGCCGGTCTCTCGGGGGATCAGACGAAATGAAGATCAAACCGCAACGCACAGGTACCGGCCCGCTGCGCACACGCGTCGCACGGGGCACGATGATGGCCGCGATCCTCTGTTCGGGATGGCTGACCGTGTATGGCGCGCTCGCGCAGGAAGGCATCGAGTCGGCGGTGCTGACGAAGGGCGGCGCCAGCGCGCCGGCCGCGGTCGGCAAGGGGCCGATGCAGATGACGATCAGCATGGCGCCGGTGCCGGCCGCCGCGCCCGCCGCGTCGGCGGGGCCGCTGCGCGGGCCGAACTGCGTCGGCGCCGTGCGCGAATCGACCAGCGTCGCGGTGCCGCTCGGCAAGTCGCTGCTGGTGCCGATGCCGGAGCCGGTCCGCAATCGGACGATCGGCAACCCGGCCGTCGCGCAGGCGACGATGGTGTCGCCGCAGACGCTGTACATCCTCGGGCTTGCGGTCGGCACGACCAACATGATCGTGCAGGGCAGGAGCGGCGCATGCCGCGTGATCGACGTCGCGGTCGGCGCGGACGCCGGCGGCCTGCAGGCGTCGCTGCTGCAACTGATGCCGAACGAGCGCGACATCCATGTGTCGACCGCGGCCGGCACGATCGTGCTGGCCGGTACCGTGTCGAGCTCGCAGGCCGCGCAGCAGGCCGTGCAGATCGCCCATGCGTACGGCGACAGCGCGGGCGATGCGGCAGGCGGCAAGCAGGGCGGCGGCGTGCTCAACATGCTGAACGTCACGTCGCCGCAGCAGGTGATGCTCGAGGTGAAGGTGGCCGAGGTGTCGAAGACGCTGATCAACCAGATGGGCAGCGCGTTCAACATCCAGGGTGGCTTCGGTTCGTGGAGCGGCGCGCTGGTCAGCAACCTGCTCGCGGGCGTCGCGAGCGGCGCCGTGTTCAACAAGGCGAACAACAAGCCGTTCAGCATCGCGGCCGACGCGCAGAACACCGACAACCTCGTCAAGATCCTCGCGGAGCCGAACCTCGTGACGATCAGCGGCCAGGAGGCGACGTTCCTCGCGGGCGGCAAGATCTTCATCCCGATCCCGCAGAGCGGCAGCAACGGCGTCTCGTCGATCACGCTGCAGGAAGAGGAATTCGGCGTCGCGCTGAAGTTCACGCCGACGGTGCTGGCCAACGGCCGGATCAGCCTGAAGGTCGCGCCGGAAGTGTCGGAACTGTCGCAGACGGGCGTCACGCTGAGCGCGTCCAACATCGGCGGCACGTCGATCCTGCCACTGATCACGACGCGGCGCGCGTCGACGACGGTGCAGATGAGCGACGGCGAATCGTTCGCGATCGGCGGGCTGATCAAGGACAACGCGAGCGGCGCGCTGAAGGCGATTCCCGGCGTCGGCGAAGTGCCGGTGCTCGGCGCGCTGTTCCGCAGCACGTCGTTCCAGCAGGATCGCACCGAGCTGATCTTCCTGATCACGCCGCACCTGGTGAAGCCGCTGCAGACCGCGGACGTCGCGCTGCCGACCGACAGCTTCTCGAAGCCGAACGAAGTCGACGTCTTTGCGACCGGCAACATGGAAGGCCGTGGCGGCGTGCGCAAGGCAGGCGCGCAGCCGATGCAACCCGCGAACGGCGCAGCCGCCCCGCAGACGCCGGCTCAGGCGCCGGCACCTGCTCCGGCGCCGAAGTCGGAAGCACCGGTCGCGTTGCCCGCACCGCGCGCGCCGCAAGACGCCGACGTGCAGCCGCCGGTGCCGACCGAGCCGCCGAAGGCGCCGGCGCCGGTCGCGGCCGCCGCCCCGCCGTCCGACGCGGCCACCGCGGCGCGTGTCGCACGCATCGAAGCCGCCGCCGCGCGCCTCGCGGCCGCCGGCCCCGAACCGTCGGCCCCGCCGGCGGCGCGACCGAAGCACCGGAGCGCGGCGGCACCGAAAGCGCAGATTGCGCGCGCCGGCGCGGAACCCCAGTCCACCGATCGTTGAAACCATCCAAGGGGAAGCTCATGAAATCCGCCTACCTCGTATTCGTGCGCCGCGCGGCGCTCGCCGCCCCGCTCGCGTTCGCGCTTGCCGGCTGCATGTCGTCGACCCCGGTGTGGGACAGCCGCTTCGGAGATTCGGTCCGCACCGTGATGCACGCCCAGATCATCGATCCGCATGCCGGCGAACGTCCGGTGTCGGCATCGGGGGTCGACGGCGGCGCCGCCGCGTCTGCGCTCGACAACTACGACAAGTCGTTCAAGCAGATCCAGCCGCCCACCAATGCGTTCGTGATCGGCATCGGCAAGTCCACCCAGTAACGACGGCACGCTTAGGGAGAACGCCATGAACCGCGCAGCCCGCTATCCGAAAGTCACGCGTCGCAGCCTGCACCGCCAGCGCGGTGCCGTCGCGATCATCGTCGGTCTCGCACTGGCGGTGATGATCGGGTTCGTCGGGCTCGCGCTGGATCTCGGCAAGCTGTACGTCACGCGCAGCGAACTGCAGAACAGCGCCGATGCCTGCGCGTTGTCCGCCGCGCGCGACCTGACGTCGGCGATCAGCCTGTCGGTCGCCGAGGCCGACGGCATCGCCGCCGGCCACCTGAATTTCGTATTTTTCCAGAAGAAGTCGGTACAGATGTCGACCAACGCGAACGTCACGTTCAGCGATTCGCTGACCAACCCGTTCCTGACCAAGAACGCGGTCACGACGCCGGCGAACATCAAGTACGTGCAGTGCGCCGCGACGCTGAGCAACATCGCGCACTGGTTCATCGAGGTGCTGAACGTGCTGCCGGGCACGAAGCTCGCGAATGCGGCGGAAGTGTCGGCGAGCGCGATCGCGACCGTCGGCGGCGGGCAGACCACCTGCGCGATCCCCGTGTTCGTGTGCCGTGGCCCGTCCGATCCGGCCTACAAGGTCGGCGACTGGATCTCGTCGCCGTCCGGGTCGTCGTCGACCTACGGGCCCGGCAACTTCGGCTGGGCGGCGCTCGACGGCTCGACGAACGAGACGACGCTCGCGAGCGAGCTGTCGGGCAATACCTGCAACATCACGAGCCCGCCCGATCTGGCCACCACGGGCATGAAGTCGGCGTCGCAGCGTGCGTGGAATACGCGCTTCGGCATCTATACGAACGGCGCGAACGGGTCGAGCGGCCAGCCCGACTTCACCGGCTACGCATACGTCGGGCCGAACTACGGGCCGCCCGGAACGGCGGGCATCAAGGGTGACGCATACACGCAGTTCGTGGCCGACCGCGCGAGCTTCAAGCCTTACCAGGGCGACGGCGCGCCGCCGTCGGGCAGTGGCATCGCCACCAACGGCACGGCGACGGCGAGCAACTACTCGACGTACGGCAGCGACCGGCGCCTCGCGCTCGCGCCGGAAGGCGACTGTTCGACGCTGAAGGGCAGCAGCGGCAAGGTGCACGTCACGCAATGGGATTGCGTGCTGATGCTCGATCCGCTCCCGTTCAGCGCGGGCAGCGGCGCCGTCGTCGCACACCTCGAATACCTCGGCTCGTCGGTCTCGGGCAACAACCCGTGCGCGACGCATGGCTTGCCCGGCAGCGGCAGTGCGTCGGGCACCCAGGTGCCGATGCTCGTTCAATAGCGGAGAGACGATCATGAAGAAGCCGCCGATTCGTCGTTCGCGCACCCGTGGCGTCGTCGCCGTCGAGTTCGCGCTCGTGCTGATGCCGATGATCATGCTCGCGACGGGCGTGGCCGAGTTCGGTCGCGCGATCTACCAGTATGAGACGCTGACCAAGGCCACGCGCGACGCGGCACGCTACCTGTCGGTCTGGCTGCCGACCGACAGCGCGTATCCGGTGTCGCAGGCGCAGTGTCTCGTCGTGTACGGCAGCACGACGTGCGGCTCGTCGGGCACCGAGCTGGTGCCCGGGCTCACGACGTCGATGGTCACGATCTGCGACGCACAGCGCACGACCGGCTGCAGCGATGCGTCCGACCCGTCGCAGTTCGCGAACCTGCCAACCTACGATTCGAACAACAACGCGGCGAGCGGCACGGCCACGGGCGCGATCAACGTCGTCGAAGTGAAGATCTCGGGCTACCAGTACCAGCCGATCCCCGCGTACCCGTGGCTGCCGTCGATCACCTTCGGCAACATCGTCACCGTGATGAGGCAGGTGTCATGAACGCGCGCCATTTTCCGCTGTCCCGCCGGCGCGCGCAGCGCGGCGTGGCGATCGTCGAGTTCGCGCTGATCGCGTCGGTGCTGATCATGCTGCTGATCGGCATCTTCGAGTTCGGCCGCGTGCTGTTCTACTGGAACACCGCGAGCGAGGCCGTGCGTCTCGGCGCGCGCACCGCGGTGGTCTGCGACGTGAACGCCGCGGGTGTCGTGAAGCGCGTGCGATCGCTGCTGCCGCTGCTGTCGAGCGCGAACGTGTCGGTCAACTACACGCCGTCGAGCTGCGACGTGAACACGTGCTCGTTCGTGACGGTGAGCGTCACGAACGTCACCGTCAAGACCATGATCCCGTTCATGAACGTCACGGTCAGGATGCCGCCGTTCACGACGACGCTGCCGCGCGAAAGCCTGAATTCCGCGACGGGCGGCTCCGCCTGCAACTAATCGAAAAGACGAGGCACACGACATGATCAATATCCTCGTAGCTTCCGACGATACCGCGCGGCTCACGCAGATCGCGCGTCTCGTGGCCGACTGCGGACGCTATCGCACGACGCGCGCCACCGGCCGCCCGTCGCAGATCGAGCATCGCACCGACGGGCTCGATGCGTTCGACATCCTGCTGATCGACGGCACGTCGCTCGAGCCGTCCGAGCTGTCGGCGATCGAGCGCATCTGTCGTGCACATGCGGGCCTGACCTGCATCCTCGTGACGGCCGATGCATCGCCGCACGTGCTGCTCGACGCGATGCGCGCGGGCGCCCGCGACGTGCTGCAGTGGCCGCTCGATCCGCAGGCGCTCGGCAACGCGCTCGGACGGGCGGCCGCGCAAAGCACGCGGCGCGATACCGACGACACGCGGATCGTGTCGTTCATGTCGTGCAAGGGCGGGGTCGGCACGAGCTTCGCGGCCGGCAACATCGCGTTCGAGATCGCCGAGGGCTTCAAGCGCCGCGTGCTGCTGATCGACCTGAACCAGCAGTTCGCCGATGCGGCATTCCTCGTCAGCGACGAAACGCCGCCGTCGACGCTGCCGCAGCTGTGCGCGCAGATCGAGCGGCTCGACGGCGCGTTTCTCGACGCGAGCGTCGCCCACGTGACGGAAAACTTCCACGTGCTGGCGGGCGCCGGCGACCCGGTCAAGGCCGCCGAGATGCGCGAGGACGCGCTCGAATGGATTCTCGGCGTCGCCGCGCCGCGTTACGACTTCGTGATCTTCGACGTCGGCGTGGGCATCAACCCGCTGTCGATGGTCGCGCTCGATCGCAGCGACCAGATCCAGATCGTGCTGCAGCCCGCGATGCCGCACGTGCGCGCCGGCCGCCGGCTGCTGGAAATTCTCGTGTCGCTCGGCTACTCGACCGACCAGTTGCGGCTGATCGTGAACCGCACGACCCGCGCGAGCGAGCGGACCCGCGCCGCGCTCGAGGAAGTGCTCGGCCTGCACGCGGCCTGCACGATTCCCGACGACGCCGACACCGTGCTCGAAGCGATCAACCAGGGCCATCCGGTGTCGCGGCTCGCGCGCGGCTCGGCGGTCGTACGGGCGTTGCAGGGCTGTGCGAAGCAACTCGTCGACGGCGAAGTGCGCGCGGGACGCGGCGCGACGCACTGCGAACCGTTGATGTCCCGGCTGTTCGGCCGCAAGGCCACGCCGAAGCTCAAGTCGATGTAATTCTTTCGGGGAACCATCATGTCATTGCGCGAACAGATGTCCTTGCACCGGGCCCAGCCGCTGGCGGCAAGCGAAGCGGCCGGCCCGGCGCATTCGTCGGTGCGCGACGCATACCAGAAGCTGCGCCGCGAAATTCACCTGGCCGTGCTCGAGCGCGTCGAGCTCGAGCGCCTGTCCCGGCTGCATCAGGATCAGATCCGCATGGAAATCGGCGCGCTGATCGCGCGCATCCTCGACGAGGAGCGGCTGCCGGCGAACGATATCGAGCGGCGCCAGCTCGCGATCGACGTGTACGACGAGATGTTCGGCTTCGGCCCGCTCGAAGCGCTGCTGCGCGACCCCGGCATTTCCGACATCCTCGTGAACACGTACCGGCAGGTCTACGTCGAGCGCTGCGGCCAGCTCGAACTGACCGACGTGACGTTCTACGACGACGCGCACCTGATGAAGGTGATCGAGAAGATCGTGTCGCGCGTCGGGCGCCGCATCGACGAATCGAGCCCGATGGTCGACGCCCGGCTGCCGGACGGTTCGCGCGTGAACGCGATCATCCCGCCGTCCGCGATCGACGGGCCGCTGATGTCGATCCGGCGCTTCGCGGTCAACCCGCTGAAGATGGACGACCTGGTGCGCTACCACAGCCTGACGCCGCCGATGGCCGAGCTGCTCGACGCGCTGTCGCGCGCGAAGGTGAACGTGCTGGTGTCGGGCGGCACGGGCAGCGGCAAGACGACGCTGCTCAACATCCTGTCCGGCTTCATTCCGCGCAACGAGCGGATCGTGACGATCGAGGACGCCGCCGAGCTGCAACTGCAGCAGCCGCACGTGCTGCGGCTCGAGACGCGCCCGCCGAACATCGAAGGCAAGGGCGAGATCACGCAGCGCACGCTGGTGCGCAACGCGCTGCGGATGCGCCCCGACCGGATCATTCTCGGCGAAGTGCGCGGCGCGGAAGCGCTCGACATGCTCAACGCGATGAACACCGGCCACGAAGGCTCGCTCGCGACGATCCACGCGAACACGCCGCGCGACGCGCTGACGCGCCTCGAGAACATGGTCAGCGTGTCGGGCCTGACGCTGCCGCCGAAGACGATGCGCCAGCAGATCGCGTCGGCGATCTCGGTGGTCGTGCAGGCGGCGCGCCTGACCGACGGCAAGCGCAAGATCGTCAGCATCCAGGAGCTGACCGGGATGGAAGGCGACATCATCAACATGCAGGAGATCTTCACGTTCAAGCGCACGGGCGTGGACCGCGACGGCGCGGTGCGCGGCCACTTCTGCGCGACCGGCGTGCGGCCGAAGTTCGCCGAGCGGCTGCAGGCGTTCGGCATCAACCTGCCGGATTCGCTGTACGACCCGTCCGTGCATTACGAGACGGACTGACGCCAGGGCGCCGTGCGCTGCCGGGGAGGCCTCATGAATGCGATCTTTTACGGTTTTGTGATTCTTACCTTCGTCGCGGTCGTGCTGTCGATCGAGGGCATCTATCAATGGTGGAACGCGCGGCACGGTGCCGCCGCGCGCCGGATCGAATCGCGCATTCGCGCGATGTCGGCCGGCGGCAACGTCCAGCAGGAGCGTCTGTCGATCCTGAAGAAGCGCATGCTCGACGAGTCGAAGCCGTTCGACCGGCTGCTGCTGCGCCTGCCGCGCGTGCATGCGCTCGATCTCGTGATCCAGCAGTCGGGCCTCGACTGGACGCTGCCGAAGCTGATCACGCTCAGCGCGACGTTCGCGGCCCTCGCGTGGTTCGTGGCGAGTTTCGCCCGCTTGCCGCAACTCGCCGCGGTGCCGGTCGCGCTGGTCGCCGGGTGGCTGCCGATGACGTACGTGCTGCGCTGCCGCGCCAAGCGGATGCGCAAGCTCGAGCGGCAGTTGCCGGACATCTGCGACATGATCGCGCGCGCGCTGCGTTCCGGCCATTCGTTCACGAGCACGCTCGGGATGGTCGGCGACGAGTTTTCCGAGCCGATGGGCGGCGAATTCCGCGTCACGTTCGACGAGGTCAACTACGGCGTGTCGCTGCACGACGCGCTGACGAACCTCGCGACGCGCGTGCCGGTGCAGGACCTGCGCTACTTCGTGATCGCGGTGCTGATCCAGCGCGAGACGGGCGGCAACCTGGCCGAATTGCTCGAGAGCATCGCCGGGCTGATCCGCGAGCGCTTCAAGCTGTTCGACAAGGTGCGCGTGCTGTCGGCGGAAGGGCGGCTGTCGGCGTGGATTCTCGGGCTCTTGCCGTTCGGCACCGCGGCGGTGATGGCGCTGCTGAACCGCGAATTCCTGTCGGTGCTCTGGGAGGATCCGGCGGGGATCCGGATGGTCGGCACGATGCTGGTGTCGATGCTGTTCGGCCTGTTCTGGATCCGCCGTATCGTGCGCATTCGCGTCTGACGCGCGAGCCGAATAACGAACCGTTGCGAGGTTGTCATGCAAAACCTGAGCGTGGTCCAGGCCGTGATGCTGGGCGGCTTGTTCATCTTCGTGGCCGGCGGCGTGCTCGTCGCGATGCTGCTGTTCGCGCCGCGCGGCATCCAGCGCCGGCTCCAGCAGGCCGGCGGGACCGGGGCGGGCGGCGTCGCCGGCGCGGGAGACGGCGACGACATGGCGTCGCGCTGGGTCGCGAAGCTGGTCGAGCTGTCCAGCCCGATCTCGAAGCTGTCGGTGCCGAAGGAGGGCTGGGAGAATTCGCCGTTGCGCATCCGGCTGATGAATGCCGGCTGGCGCAACCAGAGCGCGGCCGCGGTGTACTTCACCGCGAAGACGCTGCTCGCGCTCGGCCTGCCGTGCGCCGCGCTGCTGGCGCTGATCACCACGTCGCTCGGCGACGAGCGTGCGCTGCTGTCGCTGATCCTCGTCGCGCTCGCCGGCATCGGCTATTACATTCCGAACATCGTGCTGTCGCAGCGGGTCAAGGTGCGCCAGCGGAAGATCTTCGAGGATTTTCCGGACGCGCTCGACCTGCTGACGGTGTGCGTCGAAGCCGGCCTCGGGCTCGACGCGGCGCTGATGAAGGTGAGCGAGGAGCTGCGGTTTCGCAGCGAGGTGGTCGCGAGCGAACTCGACCTGCTGCTGCTCGAGATGCGCTCCGGCTTCACGAAGGAGACGGCGCTGCGCAATCTCGCGCTGCGCACCGGCGTGGAGGACATCGAATCGTTCTGCGCGATGCTGATCCAGGCCGACCGGTTCGGCACGAGCATCAGCGAATCGCTGCGCGTGCTGTCGGACATGCTGCGCACGCGGCGCCGGATGCGCGCGGAGGAACGCGCGGCGAAGATCGCGCTGAAGTTGCTGTTTCCGCTGATCTTCTGCATCTTTCCCGCGCTGATGATGGTGCTGCTCGGCCCGGCGATGATTCACGTCTATCGCGTGCTGCTGCCGACGTTCGTTGGCGTCGCGCCGTAAGCGGCGCGCGGATGCGGCTTCGCGCGCATCGACAAAGGCCGGATGTGCCGGCCCCGGGGCCACGCGGTGGCCATCCGGCGGCCGGCACGGCAACAGGCTTCATGGAGGCTCCCTCCCCAGGCGGCGCCGCGAGACAGATCGACCATAGCGGCGTCAATGCATCCTGGACCCATGGTCGGCCATGGAACAAGCCGTAGTCCACCGCCTTCACGGCTGCCCCCTACTGCTAACCCGTTGAAGCGGCGGCGCCCCGTGGCGGGGCAGCCGGCGCGCCGCGCGTCACTGGAAGTGATGCACGTAGCGCAGCACCATCCGCGTGCCCTGCGGCCGGTTGCGTGCATAGGTTTCGAAGTACGCGTTGAACAGCAGGTGATCGTGCGGCGAGAAGCTGACCATCGCCCCCGGCCCGATCGCGAACACGGCTTCGCGCGTACCCGGCACGTCCTGCCCGTTGGCCTTCATGTCGGTGGTCTGGCGCAGCCAGTAGCCGTTGAGCCCCAGCCGCAGGCCGGGCCGCACTTCGTACTCGGTCGCGAAGTTCACGTGGAGCGCCTGGCCCGGCCGGCGTGCCAGGCGCAGCCGCTGGCCGGATCGTCTACGTCACACCGTGCCTTTCTTCAGATCGTCGATGCACGGGATGCCGGCGCGCCGTTTCGGCCGCAGGAATTTCGGCACCGACGGGGCCTGGCCGACGCCTGCCTGGCTCTGACCGGTCCTGGGCTTCAACGCGGCCGGCTTGGCCTTGCGCGGCATCCGGCAGCCGCCGGCCGCCAGGTCGCCGTACGGATCGTCGTCGACGGCTGCCGCGGGGGCCGCCGGCATCGCCGGGGCGGCTGCCGCGACCAGCATCGGCGCGAACGGCAACGCATGCAGCCGCTCGCCGGTCAGGACGAACGCACCGTTGGCCACCGCCGGTGCGATCGGCGGCACGCCGGCGTCGCTCAACCCGGTCGGATGCGCGTCCGACGGAACGAAGAAGACATCCACCGGCGGCGCTTCCTGCATGCGCACGGGTGGATAGTCGGCGAAACCGGCGTTGCGCACCGCGCCATGGTCGACGTCGATCGCGAAGCCCGGCTTCGTCGTCGCGAGGCCGAACAGCGCGCCGCCCTGGATCTGCGCTTCCGCGCCGGTCGGGTTGACGATGCGGCCCGCATACACGCCGGCCGTCACGCGATGCACGCGCGGTTGCTGCGCTTCGATCGAGACCTCCGTCACGTAGGCCACGACCGTCCCGGCCGATTCGTGCATGGCCGTGCCCCATGCGTGCCCGGCAGGCAGCGTCCGCGTGCCGTAGCCGGATTTGTCGACGGCGAGCGCGAGCGCCTGGCGATGGGGCGCGTGCTCGGGACTGGACAGCCGTGCCATCCGATACGCGACCGGGTCCTGTCGCGCCGCGTGCGCGAGCTCGTCGACCAGCGTCTCCATCACGAACGCCGTATGCGTATGGCCGCCCGAGCGCCACGACTGGACCGGCACGTCCGCGTCCGTCTGATGGACCGACACCTGCATCGGAAAGCCGTACGGACTGTCGGCCACGCCTTCGGTCAGCGCGGGGTCGACGCCACCCTTGCGAATCGTCGTGCGCTCGAGCGGCGAACCCTTCAGCACCGACTGGCCGACGACGACGTGCTGCCAGTCGCGCACGGCGCCGCTGCCGTCCACGCCGATGTCGACGCGATGCAGCACCATCGGGCGGTAATAGCCGCCGCGCAGATCGTCCTCGCGCGTCCAGATCGTCTTGACCGGGCCGAGGTGGCCGGCCGCCAGATAGGCGGCGGACACGCGTGCGGCTTCGACCACGTAGTCCGACGTCGGCGTCGAACGCCGGCCATAGTCGCCGCCCGACGTCAACGTGAAGATCTGGACCTTGGCCGGCGCCACGCCGAGCGCCTTCGCGACCGCGGCGCGATCGGCCGTCTGCAGCGACGATCCGCCCCAGATCTTGATCCCGCACGCGCAGCTCGCCGGGCCGACGTCCACCGTACAGCTGAGCGGCTCCATCGGCGCATGCGCGAGATACGGAAATTCGTATTCCTTCTGAATCCGTGTTGCCGGTGGCGACGCACTGCCGCTCGACGCTGTCCGCACCACGGTGCCAGGCGAGGCGGCGAGCTGCTTGTAAGCGCGCATCTGTTCCGCTGACGACACGCTCGACCCGCTGTCTTTCCATGTGACCTGCAGCGCATCGCGCCCGAGTTTGGCCGGCCAGTACCCATCGGCGATGACGGCCACGCCGGTGCCGCCGCGGTCGACCGGGATCTCGACGACTTCCACCACGCCCTTGACCGCCCGGGCCGCGGCCGCGTTGTAGCTCGCGACCTGCCCGCCGAAGCGCGGCGGGCGGGCGACCACGGCCACCTTCATGTCCGGCAGGCGCCAGTCCATCCCGTACTTGAGCGTGCCGTCGAGCATCGCGCGTGCGTCGATGCGCGGTGTCGGCTTGCCGATGAGGCGGAACTGGTCCGGCGATTTCAACGGCACCCGCTGCGGCACCGGCATCGCCATCGCGTCGGGCGCCAGTTCGCCGTAGGTCGCGCTGCGGTTGCCGGCCGTCACGACACCGTTCGCGGTGCGGCACGCGGCGGGATCGACGTTCCAGCGCCGCGCGGCCGCGGCGACGAGCATCGCGCGGGCGGACGCGCCGAGTTCGCGGTATTGCGCGAACGAGTGATTGACCGACGTCGCGCCGCCGGTCATCTGGATGCCCGTCACCGGGTCCTTGTACGGTTCGCCGGCCGGTGCGAGCACGGTGCGTACATTGCGCCAGTCGGTATCCAGTTCGTCGGCCAGCGCCATCGGCAGCGCAGTGCTGACGCCCTGGCCGGATTCCGTCCGGTTGACGGCGACCGTTACCGTGTTGTCCGGCGCAATGATCAGGAATGCTTGCGGTGGCGAAGACTGAAGGGCTTTGCCGGCTTCGGCCGTGGCCCGGGTCGGCGCGATGCCCAGTGCAAGGCAGCCGCTCGCCGCCATCGTGAGCTTCAGGAAGCCGCGCCGGCCGAGCGACGGAGAACCTGTTCCGGCGACCGGCGAAGCGTCGGGGTGGGGGGCGTCGGTGCTCGCCGGGCGCCCGGCAGTGCGAATACGCATGGTCAAAGTCTCCCGGCAGGCTCAGGCAAGCGCGCTGGCCGCATCGTGAATCGCGGCGCGGATGCGCTGGTAGGTCGCACAGCGGCACAGGTTGCCGGCCATCGCGCGATCGATGTCGGCGTCGGTCGGCGCCTTGTTGCCGCGCAGCAGGGCGGCCGCGCTCATCATCTGGCCGCTCTGGCAGTAGCCGCATTGCGCGACGTCGTGCCGGAGCCACGCGTCGAGGACGGCCTTGCCGAGCGCATCGTCGGCGAGATGTTCGGACGTCGTGATGTGCGCGCTGCCGACCGCCGACAGCGCCAGCGTGCAGCTTCGGGCCGCCCGGCCGTCGACATGAACGGTGCAGGCGCCGCAGTCGCCAGTGCCGCAGCCGAACTTGGTGCCGGTCAGCCCGAGGTTGTCGCGCAGCACCCAGAGCACCGGCGTCGACGGATCGGCATCGATCTCGGCCGGCCGGTTGTTGATGTTCAACGTCACCATCGTGGAGTTCTCCCTTGGACACCTCGTTATCGCCCGCGAATCGGAAAGGCAATGCGGCGGATCTGAATCAATTAAAGCAGATCCGGTAAAAAGTCGGCATCCGGGAATTTGATTATTTTGCCTTTCTTAATGATTTTCGCGATTTACTTAAAGAGAATCATTTTCATCTCGGGCGCAAATGAGTTAATCGGGATGAAAGAATGTTGAGTTTTGCCAAAAAAATATCCGGCCCATGGAAAACGTTTGCGAGTCGAGCCTATATTTGTCTCGCGATCACGCCTGGAGACATGAGAATCGGACGGCAGGTACTGACGAACGGGTAGGCGGGGCGACGGCGGTACGGTTATCCGACCGGGCAGGTCCGGCGTTTGATTGTCGGGCGGAAGGCTCCGTACATACGGGATTTCGGCGGGGAGGCGGTGTTGGCCTGCAGGGACGGACGGGGCTCGACTGTGCTCCCCCGGGCAGTGCTTCCGGCTATATGAAAACAACTGTTTCTGATTAGCGAAAAACTTACCGGGTGACGAAGGGGGCTTAAAAGTAAAATATGCCGATTCAATAATACTCAGCGATTCATTCTCATTGGTTTTTAATCCAGTCAACCACTTCGGATTGGTGACGGGACGGTGTTTTTTCGAAAAAACATCGAATAGCGAATTCCAGTATTTGTCTTCGGCATTTTAAATGCGTCGAGGCAATACCCGGTGTCGTCGATTCTCTTATGGGAAGGTGTGATTATGCGTATGCGCATGGGCTCGAACAAAAAGCGCGCGGAAGCACGTCCGAAACTCCTCGTCCCGACCGGCATGCTGGTCGCGCTGGTCGGCGCCGGGATCGTCCCCGTCGACGCGCTGGCCGCCTGCACCGGAACGACGACCGTCAGTTGTACCGGAGCCACCACGTCCTATTCGAACGGCACCAACAATCTCAACCTGACCGTTGCGCCGCTGGCGACCGTATCCGTGGTGCCGTTGCTCGGCGGCACCGCGCTGTCGCTGACCGGCAGCGGCGTCACGCTGACCAACAACGGCAGGATCGACCCCGCGTTGTCCGGGTTGAGCCTCGTGTCGAACGGCACGGTGGTCGGCAATGTCGGGTCGGCGAGCACCGTCAACGTCACGAACGCCAGCTCGGGCGTGATGATGGGGTCGACGAGCTCGCTGCTCAACGGGCCGGCGTTGACGGTATACAACGGCACGGGCGGCACGACGAACATCACGAATGCCGGCACGATCGGTACGACCGGCTTGCTGGGCTTCAGCGCCGGCCCGACCGCGCAGGTCGTGACCACGTCGGGCGGCGCACAGGTCAACTTCACCAACGCGAGCGGCGGCGCGATCAACGGTTCGGTGGTGCTCGCGCCCAGCGGGACGCCGGGCGCGGGGAACACGTTCACCAACGCCGGCACCGTCACCGGCAACGTGTCGCTGGGCGCGGCCCTCGGCACGTCGAACACGTTCAATGCGCAGACCGGGTCGTCGGTCGGGCTCGGCGTCGATGCCGGGCTGGGCGGCAACAACACGCTCAACCTGCAACTGAACACGGCTGTCGGTAGCCCGGCGAACGGCACCATTGCAGTCGATACGTACGGCAATTTCAACAACCTCGGCGTGCAGGGCGGCACGTGGGACCTCACCGGCGCATCGACCGCGACGAACGCGTCGCTGACCGGCGGCACCGCGATCGTCCACGGCGCCGGAGCGCTGGGCACCGGCACGATCGTCGCCGGCGGCGGCACGCTCGAGGCCGGCGCGGCCGGCGTGAACCTCCTCAACAACGTGGCGCTCGGCACGAGCCTGACGGTCGACGGCGCGAACGGGCTCGCGTTGTCGGGCACGATCGGCGGTGGCGGCGCGCTGAACGCGAGCGGCACCGGCACGCTGACGCTGAACGGCGCGAATTCGTTCACGGGCGGAACGAATCTGACGGGCGGCGGCGGGCTCGTCGTCGGTACCGGCACGGCGCTCGGCACGGGCGCGCTGAACGTGAGCAGCGCGGGCGGCACGCTCGGCACCAGCATCGGCGGCACGTTGCTCGGCAATGCAGTGAATATCGACACCGGCGTGACGCTCGGCCTGAACGGTTCGGCCAACCTCGGCCTCGGCGGCACGATCGCCGGCAATGGCGGTCTCGCGCAAACCGGCGCGGGGACGACGACGCTGCTCGGCGTGAACACGTTCTCGGGCGGCACGGCGCTGAGCGGCGGCGGGCTGATCGCCGGCACCGGCGCGGCGCTCGGCACCGGCGCGCTGCATGTGACCGGTGCGGGCGGCTCGCTGGCGACGAACGTGGGCGGCACGCTGCTCGGCAATGCGGTGAATCTCGATGCAGGCGCCACGCTGGGCTTGAACGGCGCGGCCGGCCTGAGCCTCGGCGGCACGATCGCCGGGAACGGCGGTCTCGCGCAAAGCGGCACGGGCACGACGACGCTGCTGGGCGTGAACACGTTCTCGGGCGGCACGGCGCTGAGCGGCGGCGGGTTGATCGCCGGCAACGGCGCGGCGATCGGCACGGGCGCGCTGAACGTATCCGGTGCGGGCGGCACCCTCGCGACGAGCGTCGGCGGCACGCTGCTCGGCAATGCAGTGAACCTCGGCGCGGGCGCCACGCTCGGCCTGAACGGCGCGGCCGACCTGAGCCTCGGCGGTGTGATCGGCGGGAGCGGCCATTTGGCGCAAAGCGGCGCCGGCACGACGACGCTGCTCGGCGCGAACACGTTCACGGGCGGCACCGCGCTGAGCGGTGGCGGGTTGATCGCCGGCAACGGCGCGGCACTCGGCACGGGCGCGTTGAACGTATCCGGCACGGGCGGCACGCTTGCGACGAATGTCGCCGGCACCGTGCTCGGCAATGCAGTGAACCTGGGTGCGGGCGCGACCCTCGGCCTGAACGGCGCCGCCGATCTCGGCCTGAACGGTGCGATCTCGGGCGCGGGCGGCCTCGCGCTCGGCGGCACCGGCGCGACGACGCTGTCCGGCGCGAACACGTTTACGGGAGGTGCGAGCCTGACGGGCGGCGGCAGCCTGATCGTCGGCGGCAACACGGCGCTCGGCGTGGGCGGTGCGTTGAACGTGAGCGGCCTCGGCGGTTCGCTGAGCGCGGATCTGGCTGCCGGCGCGGCGCTCGCGAACGGCATCAATTTGAACGGCGCATCGCTGACGCTGAACGGCGCGAACGACCTCGGCCTGAGCGGCGCGATCGGCGGCAGCGGCGGTCTCGTGCTGAGCGGCACGGGGACGACGACGCTGTCCGGCGCGAACACCTTCGGCGGCGGCACGACGCTGAGCGCCGGCACGCTGCTCGCCGGCAGCAATACGGCGCTCGGCAGCGGCGCGCTCAACGTCGCCGGTGCGGGCGGTGCGCTCGGCGCGAGCGTGAACGGCATCGCGCTGGGCAACGCGATGAACCTCGGCGCGGGCGCGACGCTTGCGTTGACCGGCGCGAACGATCTCGGCCTGAACGGCGTGATCGGCGGTAGCGGCGGTCTCGCGCAAATCGGCTCGGGCATCACGACGCTGACCGGCGCGAACACGTTCTCGGGCGGCACGACGCTCGCCGGCGGCGGCATCCTCGCCGGCAACGGCGCGGCACTGGGTACGGGCGCGCTGAACGTGACCGGCGCGGGCGGTTCGCTCGGCACGACCGTCGGCGGCACGGTGCTCGGCAACGCGATCCAGCTCGGCGCCGGCGCGGCGCTGACGGTTGGCGGTGCGAACGATCTCGGGCTGGGCGGGATCATTTCCGGTAGCGGTGGCCTGTCCGTGAACGGCCCGGGTAGAACGACGCTCACTGCGGCCGAAACGTTTACCGGCGGCACCACGATCGGCAGCGGCACGCTCGCGATCGGCGCGGGCGGCAGCCTTGCCGCGTCGAGCCCTGTCAACCTGACCGGCGCCGGTGCGCAGTTCAATATCAGCGGGGCGACCACGCCGCAGTCGATCGGCACGCTGTCGGGTGTCGCCGGTTCGACGATCGATCTCGGTGCGAACCACCTGACGCTCGCGGGCAGCGGCAGCGGCGTCTTCGCGGGCAACATCGGCGGGGCGGGCGGGCTGACGCTCGCCGGCACCGGCTCGCAGGCGCTGACCGGCAACAACACGTATGCGGGCGGCACCGCGCTGACGGGCGGCAGCCTGGTCGTCGGCAGCGGCGCGGCGCTCGGCCTCGGCGCACTCGACGTCAACGGCTCGGCGTCGCTCGGCGCCAGCGTGCCGGGCGTGACGCTCGGCAATGCGGTCAATCTCGGCGCCGGTGTCACGCTGGGGTTGAACGGCGCGAACGATCTCGGCCTGAGCGGCACGATCGCCGGCAACGGCGGGCTCGCGCAAACCGGCAGCGGCACGACGACACTGCTCGGGGCGAACACGTTCTCGGGCGGCACCACGTTGAGCGGCGGCGGACTGATCGCCGGCACCGGCGCGGCGCTCGGCACCGGCGCGCTGAATGTGAGCGGGGCGGGCGGCACGCTCGCCACGAACGTCGCCGGTACCTTGCTCGGCAACGCGGTGACGCTCGGCGCGGGCGCGACGCTCGGGCTGAACGGCGCGGCCGATCTGAGCCTGGGCGGCGTGATTGCCGGCAACGGCGGGCTCGCGCAAACCGGCAGCGGCACGACGACGCTGCTCGGGGCGAACACGTTCTCGGGCGGCACGACGCTGAGCGGTGGCGGCTTGATCGCCGGCAATGGCTCGGCGCTCGGCACGGGCGCGTTGAACGTGACTGGCGCGGGCGGCTCGCTCGGCACGAACGTCGGCGGCACGGTGCTCGGCAACGCGGTGAATCTCGGCGCGGGCGCGACGCTGACGGTCGGCGGCGCGAACAATCTCGGCCTCGGCGGCGCGATTTCGGGCGGCGGCAATCTGTCGGTCAGCGGCCCGTCGATCACGACGCTCACGGGGGCGGGCAGCTACACCGGCAACACGACGATCGGCAACGGCAGCACGCTCGCGGTGGGTGCGGGCGGCAGCCTGTCGGGCGGCAGCCTGTTCGATCTGACCGGCGCGGGCGCGACGCTCGACCTGAGCGCGGCCACGTCGCCGCAGACGACGGGCGGGCTGGTCGGCACGGCCGGCGCGGCGGTGAATCTCGGCGGCAATACGCTGACGCTCGGCGGCTCCGGTAACGGCACGTTCGGCGGCACGATCGGCGGTGCGGGCGGGCTGACGCTCGCCGGCATCGGCACGGAAACGTTGACGGGCGCCAACACGTACACCGGCGGCACACTGATCAACAGCGGCACACTGGCGATCGGCGCGGGCGGCAGCCTGGCGGCAGGCGGCGCAGTCAACCTGGGCGGCGCCGGCGCGACGTTCGACCTGAGCGGCGCGGCGTTGCCGCAGGCGATCGGCACGCTGTCGGGCGTGGCCGGTTCGACGGTGAACCTCGGCGGCAACGGCCTGACGCTCGGCGGCGCCGGCAGCGGCACGTTCGGCGGCACGATCGCGGGCGCAGGCGGCAGCCTGACGCTGTCAGGCACGGGCACCGAAACGCTGAACGGGGCCAACACGTACACGGGCGGCACGAACCTCGCCGGTGGCGGCACGCTGGTCGCGGGCAATGGTGCGGCACTCGGCACGGGCGCGTTGAACGTCGCCGGCGCCGGCGGCACGCTGGCCGCGAGCATCGCCGGCACGACGCTGAACAACGCGGTGAATCTCGGCGCCGGTTCGTCACTGACGCTCGGCGGCGCGAACGACCTGGGCCTCGGCGGCATCATCGCCGGTGGCGGCAGTCTCGCGCAAACCGGCAGCGGAACGACCGCGCTCACCGGCGCGAACACGTACACGGGCGGTACGACGCTCGGCGCCGGCGGTCTGTCGGCCGGCAGCAATACGGCGCTCGGCACGGGCGCACTCACCGTCACCGGCAGCGGCGGCGCGCTCAGTGCGAGCACGGCGAACCTGCTGCTGGCGAACGCCGTCGATCTGGGCATCGGCTCGACGCTGCATCTCGGCGGCGCGTTCGACTTCGGCCTGAACGGGACGATTTCCGGTGCAGGCGGCGTGGTGCAGTCCGGCGCGGGCACGACCACGCTCGGCGGCGCGAACACCTACGGCGGCGGGACGACGCTGAACAGCGGCGGACTGAGCGTGGGCAGCAATACGGCGCTCGGTTCCGGCGCGTTGAACGTGACCGGCAACGGCACGCTGAACGCCAGCGTGAGCGGCACGACGCTCGGCAACGCGGTGACGCTCGGCGCGGGTGCGACGCTCGGGCTGAACGGCGCGAACGATCTCGGCCTGAGCGGCACGATTTCCGGCAGCGGCGGGCTTGCGCAGACCGGCGCGGGCACCACGACGCTCACCGGCACGAACACCTATGACGGCGGCACCACGTTGAGCGGCGGCGGGCTCATCGCCGGCAACGGCAGCGCGCTGGGCTCCGGCGCGCTGAACGTGACGGGCGCGGGTGGCTCGCTCGGCACGAGCGTGGCCGGCACGACGCTCGGCAATGCGGTGAATCTCGGCGCGGGTTCGACGCTGACGGTTGGCGGTGCGAACGATCTCGGGCTGGGCGGCGGGATTTCGGGCAGCGGCGGCCTGTCGGTCAGCGGCCCGTCGACGACGACGCTCACGGGCGTGAACACCTACACCGGCAACACGACGATCGGCGGCGGCAGCACGCTGGCGGTGGGCGCGGGCGGCGGCCTGTCGGCGGGCAGCGCGCTCGACCTGGCGGGCACGGGCGCGACGCTCGACCTGAGCGCGGCGACCACGCCGCAGACGAGCGGCATGCTGTCCGGCGTAGCGGGCACGAACGTGAACCTCGGCGGCAACACGCTGACGCTGGCCGGCGCCGGCAACGGCAGCTATGCGGGGACGATCGGCGGCACCGGCGGGCTGACGATGGCCGGTACGGGAACGGAAACGCTGACCGGCACCAACACGTACACCGGCGCGACGACGATCAACAGCGGCACGCTGGCGATCGGCGCGGGCGGCAGCCTGTCGGCGAGCAGCCCGGTGAATCTCGCGGGTGCGGGGGCAACCTTCGACGTCAGCGGCGCGACCACGCCGCAGACCACGGGTACGCTGTCGGGCGTGGGCGGTTCGACGGTGAATCTCGGGGGCAACAACCTGACGCTCGGCGGCACGGGCAGCGGCACGTACGGCGGCACGATCGCGGGCGCGGGCGGCAGCCTCACGTTGTCGGGCACGGGTACCGAAACGCTGACCGGCAACAATACCTACACGGGTGGCACGAATCTCACCGGCGGCGGCACGCTGATCGCGGGCAGCGGCTCGGCGCTCGGCACGGGCGCGCTGAACACGAGCGGCGCGGGCGGCACGCTTGGCACCAGCGTGGCCGGTACGACGCTGACCAACGCGATCAATCTCGGTTCGGGCTCGACATTGACGGTTGGCGGTGCGAACAACCTGGGTCTCGGCGGCGCGATCTCGGGCAGCGGCAACCTGGCGGTGAACGGCCCGTCGACGACGACGCTCACCGGCGCCGGCACGTACACCGGCAACACGACGATCGGCAACGGCAGCACGCTGGCGGTCGGCGCGGGCGGCAGCCTGTCGTCGGGCAGTGCGATCGATCTGGCCGGCGCGGGCGCGACCCTGGACGTGAGCGCGGCCACGTCGCCGCAGACCACGGGCACGCTGTCGGGCGCAGCCGGTTCGGCGGTGAACCTCGGCGGCAACACGCTGACGCTCGGCGGGGCGGGCAACGGCACGTTCGGCGGAACGGTCGGCGGCACGGGCGGGTTGACGCTGTCGGGCACCGGCACGGAAACGTTGACGGGGACCAACACGTACACCGGTGCGACGACGATCAACAGCGGCACGCTGGCGATCGGCGCGGGCGGCAGCCTGTCAGGCAGCAGCCCGGTGAATCTGGCCGGTGCGGGCGCGACCTTCGACGTCAGCGGCGCGACCACGCCGCAGACCACGGGCACGCTCTCAGGTGTCGCGGGTTCGACGGTGAACCTCGGCGGCAACAACCTGACGCTCGGCGGCACGGGCAACGGCACGTACGGCGGCACGATCGCAGGGGCCGGCGGCAGCCTCACGTTGTCGGGCACGGGCACCGAAACGCTGACCGGCAACAATACCTACACGGGCGGCACGACCCTGAGCGGCGGCGGCACGCTGGTCGCGGGCAACGGCTCGGCGCTCGGCACGGGTGCGCTGAACACGAGCGGCGCAGGCGGCACGCTGGCCGCGAGCACGCCCGGCACGACGCTCGGCAACGCGGTGAATCTCGGCGCGGGTTCGACGCTGACGGTTGGCGGTGCGAACAATCTGGGCCTGGGCGGCGCGATCGGCGGCAGCGGCAACCTCGCGGTCAATGGTCCTTCGACGACGACGCTGTCGGGCGCGAACACCTACACCGGCAGCACGACGATCGGCGGCGGCAGCACGCTGGCGGTCGGCGCGGGCGGCAGCCTGTCGTCGGGCAGCGCGATCGATCTGTCGGGCACGGGGGCGACGCTCGACCTGAGCGCGGCGACTTCCGCGCAGACGACCGGCGCGCTGTCCGGCGGCGCGGGCACGAACGTCAACCTGGGCGGCAATACGCTGACGCTCGGCGGCGCGGGCAGTGGCACGTACGGGGGCGTGATCGGCGGCACGGGCGGGTTGACGCTGTCGGGCACCGGCACCGAAACGCTGACGGGCACCAACACCTACACCGGCGCGACGACGATCAACAGCGGCACGCTCGCGATCGGCGGCAACGGCAGCCTGTCGTCGAGCAGCCCGGTCAGCCTGACGGCGGCCGGCGCGACGCTCGACCTGAGCGGCGCCGCGTCGCCGCAATCGACCGGCGCGATCTCGGGTGTGGCCGGCTCGACGGTGAACCTGGGCAACAACAACCTGACGCTCGGCGGGTCGGCCAGCGGTACCTATGCAGGCAACATCGCCGGCACCGGCGGCGTGACGATGTCGGGCACCGGCACGGAAACGCTGACGGGCAGCAATACGTACACGGGCGCCACCACGATCAACAGCGGCACGCTGGCGATCGGCGCGGGCGGCAGCCTGTCGGGGACGACGCCGGTGAGCCTGACGGGTGCGGGCGCAACCTTCGACCTGAGCGGCGCGACCACGCCGCAGACGACCGGCACGCTGTCGGGCGTGGCCGGCTCGACGGTGAACCTGGGCGGCAACAACCTGACGCTCGGCGGGTCGGGTAGTGGCACTTACGACGGCACGATCGCGGGTGCGGGCGGCAGCCTGACGCTGGGCGGCACGGGCACCGAAACGCTGACCGGAGTCAACACGTACACGGGCGGCACGAGCCTGACCGGTGGCGGCACGTTGATCGCGGGCAATGGTTCGGCACTGGGCGCGGGCGCGCTGAACACGAGCGGCGCGGGCGGCACGCTCGGCACCAGCGTGGCCGGCACGACGCTCGGCAACGCGGTGAACCTCGGCGCGGGGTCGACGCTGACGGTTGGCGGTGCGAACAATCTCGGCCTGGGCGGCGCGATCTCAGGCAGCGGCAATCTGGCGGTGAACGGCCCGTCGACGACGACGCTCACCGGCGTCGGCACGTACACCGGCAACACGACGATCGGCAACGGCAGCACGCTGGCGGTCGGCGCGGGCGGCAGCCTGTCCGGCGGCAGCGCGGTCGATCTGGCCGGTGCAGGTGCGACGCTCGATCTGAGCGCGGCCACGTCGCCGCAGTCGACGGGTGCGTTGTCGGGCGTAACGGGGTCGACCGTGAACCTCGGCGGCAATGCGCTCACGCTCGGCGGGTCGGGCAGCGGCACGTACGGAGGCACGATTGCCGGCACGGGCGGCAGCCTGACGCTGTCGGGCACGGGCACCGAAACGCTCAACGGGACGAACACGTACACGGGCGGCACGACCCTGAGCGGTGGCGGCACGCTGCTCGCCGGCAACGGTTCGGCGCTCGGCACGGGCGCGCTGAACACCAGCGGCGCGGGCGGCGCGCTCGGCACCAGCGTGGCCGGCACGACGCTGACCAACGCGATCAATCTCGGCGCGGGCTCGACACTGACGGTTGGCGGTGCGAACAATCTGGGCCTGGGCGGCGCGATCGGCGGCAGCGGCAACCTCGCGGTGAACGGCCCGTCGACGACGACGCTCACCGGCGCGGGCACGTACACCGGCAACACGACGATCGGCAACGGCAGCACGCTGGCGGTCGGCGCGGGCGGCAGCCTGTCGGCCGGCAGCGCGGTCGATCTGTCGGGTACGGGCGCCACGCTGGATCTGAGCGCCGCCACGACGCCGCAGACCACGGGCGCCGTGTCGGGCGTGTCGGGTTCGACCGTGAATCTGGGCAGCAACACGCTGACGCTGGCCGGTGCCGGTAACGGCACGTACGGCGGCACCGTGGCCGGCACGGGTGGCTTGACGTTGTCGGGCAGCGGCACGCAAACGCTGACGGGCAACAACACGTACACCGGTGCGACGACGATCAACAGCGGCACGCTGGCGATCGGCGCGGGCGGCAGCCTCTCCGGCAGCAGCCCGCTGAGCCTGACCGGTGCGGGCGCGACCTTCGACGTCAGCGGCGCGACGACGCCGCAAACGACGACCGCGCTGTCGGGCGTCGCCGGTTCGACGGTGAACCTGGGCGGCAACAACCTGACGCTCGGCGGGTCGGGCAGCGGCACGTTCGGCGGCACGATCGCCGGCACGGGTGGCAGCCTGACGTTGTCGGGCACGGGCACCGAAACGCTGACTGGTCCGAACACGTATTCGGGCGGCACGAACCTGACCGGTGGCGGCACGCTGGTCGCGGGCAGCAACACGGCGCTCGGTACCGGCGTGCTCAATGCGAGCGGTGCGGGCGGCACGCTGGCAGCCGGCACGCCGGGCACGACGCTCGCCAATGCGGTGAACCTCGGGACGGGTGCGACGCTGACGGTGAGCGGTCCGAACAACCTCGGCCTGACCGGTGCGATCTCGGGGAGTGGCACGCTCGCGGTCAACGGTCCGGCGACGACGACGCTGTCGGGGGCGAACACCTACACTGGCGGCACGAGCGTCACCGGCGGCGGCACGTTGATGGCCGGCACGCCGACCGCACTCGGCAGCGGCACGCTGAGCGTCGGTGGCACCGGCGGCACGCTCGGGGCCAGCGTCGCGGGCACGACGCTCGGCAACGCGGTGAATCTCGGCACGGGCTCGACGCTGACGGTCGGCGGCGCGAACAACCTGGGCCTGAGCGGCCCGATCTCCGGTAGCGGCAACCTGGCGGTGAGCGGCCCGTCGACGACGACCCTCGGCGGCGCGAACGTGTACACGGGCAACACGACGATCGGCAACGGCAGCACGCTGGCGATCGGCGGCAACGGCAGCCTGTCGGCGGGTAGCGCCCTGACGCTGGCCGGCAACGGCGCGACGCTCGACGTCGGCGCGGCCACGACGCCGCAGACGGCGAGCGCGTTGTCGGGCGCCGCCGGTTCGACCGTGAATCTCGGCGGCAATACGCTGACCGTGGCCGGTCCGGCGGGCGGTTCGTTCGGCGGCACGATCGCGGGCACCGGCGGCTTCGCGGTGCAGGGCGGCGGCACGCAGACGCTGACCGGCGCCAACACGTACACCGGCGGCACGACGATCGGCAGCGGCAGCATGCTCGCGCTCGCCGGTGCAGGCAGCCTCGCGCCGACGAGCCCGGTGATCCTCGCGGGCAGCGGCGCGACGCTGAACCTGGCGGCCTCGGCCGCGCCGCAGTCGATCGGCACGCTGTCGGGTACGACGGGTTCGACCGTGAATCTCGGCGCGACGCCGCTGACGGTCAATACCGCCGGCACCAGCTCGTTCGCGGGCACGCTGTCGGGTACCGGTCCGCTGACGCTGGCCGGCACGGGCGCGCAGGTGCTGAGCGGGACGAACACGCTGTCCGGGCCGACGAACGTGACGGGCGGCACGCTCGCCGTCACCGGTTCGCTGGCCAGCTCGCCGGTGACCGTCGGCAGCGGCGCGACCGTCACCGGGATGGGCACGATCGGCGGCCTGGTGGTGTCGGGCGGCGGTACCGCGTCGGTCCTCCAGCTCGGGCAGCCGCTGAAGGTCGCGGGCAACGCGACCTTCCAGCCGGGCTCGACGCTGCAGGTCGGCGCCACGCCGCAGCAGAGCGGCGGCCTCGACGTGACCGGCTCCGCCACGCTCAACGGTGGGTCGGTGCAGGTCGTCGCGGCGACCGGGCAATACCAGCCGGGCAAGCTCTACACCATCGTGAATGCCGGCGCGGGCGTGCAAGGGCAGTTCAGCGCGGTGAACTCGACGTATGCGTTCCTCACGCCGACGCTCACGTACAACCCGGCGCAGGTACTGATGTCGCTGGCGCCGAACGGCACGCCGTTCTCGTCGGTGGCGACCACGCCCGACGGGCAAGCGGTGGCGGGCGCGGTCGGCACGCTCGGCGCCGGCAACCCGCTGTTCGATACGGTGCTGACGTCGGATGCGACGACCGCGAACCGCGCATTCACGCAACTGGCCGGCGATCTGTATCCGAGTACGCGTAGCGTGCTGCTGTCGGACAGCCGCTACGTGCGCGACGCGGTGCTCGATCGTGCGCGGCTCGGTTCGCAGCCGGGCGGGGCGCTGTGCGGATGCGAGGCGCCGGTGTCGGCGGACGACCATGCGGCGGCGCTCGACCGGCGCATGGCCGCGGAAAACGGCTGCACGCCGGCCAAGTCGTACAAGCCCGCGGTGTGGGGCCGGCTGTACGGCTCGCATAGCCGGTTCAACGGCGACGGCGTCACGTCGATCGATCGCAACCTGTATGGCTTCATCGTCGGCACGGATGCGGAAGTCAGCAGCCACTGGCGCGTCGGTATCGCGGGCGGCGCGTCGCGCAGCCAGCTCAATACCGACCAGAACGAGTCGGCGAAGGTCAACGGCGGGACGATCGCGCTGTACGCCAGCGGCCGATACGACGCATGGAACGTGCGCGGTGGCGTGTCGCAGTCGTGGTACCGCGTGCATAGCGAGCGCAATCCGTCGTTCGGCAGCTTCGCCGACCACGATACCGCCAGCTACGACGCGAACGCGACGCAGGTGTTCACCGAGATCGGCTACTCGACGGCCATTCGCAACGTCTCGCTCGAACCGTTCGTCGGGCTTGCGTTCGCGAGCCTGCACACCGGCGGCTTCAAGGAGAACGGCGGCGCGGCGGCGCTGCAGGGCGATTCCGACACGACGGGCCTCGGCTTCTCGACGCTCGGCGTGCGGGCCTCGACCGACGTCGCCGTCACGACGAAGGGCAAGGTCACGGCGTTCGGCACCGTCGGCTGGCGACATGCATTCGGCAATACGCAGCCGGCGTCGACGCTGTCGTTCGCGAGCGGCGGTTCGCCGTTCAGCGTGACCGGCGTGCCGGTCGCGCGTGATGCCGCGGTGCTCGAGGTCGGCGTCGATGCGGCCGTGACCAAGAACCTGTCGCTCGGCCTGTCGTATAGCGGCCAGCTTGGCGGCCACATCAGCGATCACGCGTTGTACGGCAATCTGTTGTGGAAGTTCTAAAGGGAGGGGCGACGGCCGTTCGCGATGAAGTCGTCGTGAGCGGCCGATCGTTTATCGATGGTTATGTGGTGGTTTGTTTTCAGGTTCGTATTTCAGAAACTTCGTGATGCGAATCGTTTTCATGAGGCGCGTCACGCGGTGTTTGGTATTCCGTTGCATCGGTCTGTTCGAACTTGTTTCAACGCTTTGCCGTATCGGGCAATCCGTCAACGATTCGTGCCGCCTTCGGGCGACAGGGTCCACGCGTCATCGCTCGAGCTGTTCCGCGGTTGTCCAACCGAACTGAGGTTACTCATGAAAACGAAAATGAACGTGAAGTTGACGGGCATCGCCCTGTCGGTCGCGGCTGTGTTCAGCCTGGCCGCCACGGCGTCCCAGGCGGTGGTCGTGACCGCCGTGCCGGGAAGTCTCAGCAACACCGACGGCTTGATCATCGAAGGCGCGTCGCCGGCGCCCGGGGGACTCATCGGCACGGTGACGGGATGGGGGAATGGGGCGGTGACGGTCGGCAACCCGAATGCAGGCGGTATCTCGATCGGGCTGGCCGGGACGGGGACGGGAAGCGCGGCCATTGGTATCGGGAGCGGATTGCTCGAGCCGGTCGCGGGCGTGGCCGGTACGGTGACGGAGGCGCTGGGTGGTCTCGGCGGAAGTGGTGGTACGACCGGCGGGCTTGGTGGTGTCGTCGGGACGGTGGCGAACGCGGCCACCGGCGCGGTCGGTGCCGTGACGGGCGTGTTGGGTGGCATTGGTGGCAGCGGCGGTGCGACCGGTGGTCTCGGTGGCGTCGTTGGCACGGTGACCGGTGCCCTGGGTGGCATCGGTGGTGGCAATCCGACTGGCGGTCTCGGGGGCGTCGTGGGCACGGTGGCGAACACGGCGACCGGCGCAGTCGGGACGCTGACGGGGGCGCTGGGCGGTGTTGGCGGTGGGACCGGCGGTCTCGGCGGCATTGTCGGGACAGTGGGCAACGCGGCAAGCGGCGCAGTCGGCACGGTAACGGGTGCATTGGGCGGTGTCGGCGGTGGCGGGACCGGTGGTCTTGGTGGCGTGATTGGCACGGTAACCGGTGCACTGGGTGGCATCGGTGGTGGCAACCCGACTGGCGGCCTCGGGGGCGTCGTCGGCACGGTGGCGAACACGGCGACGGGCGCAGTTGGGACGCTGACGGGCGCACTGGGGGGTGTTGGCGGCGGGACCGGTGGTCTTGGTGGCGTGGTCGGGACAGTGGGCAACGCGGCAAGCGGCGCAGTCGGCACGGTGACGGGTGCGTTGGGCGGTGTCGGCGGTGGTGGGACTGGTGGTCTTGGTGGCGTGATTGGTATGGTAACTGGTGCGCTGGGTGGCATCGGTGGTGGCAATCCGACTGGCGGCCTTGGTGGCGTTGTGGGCACGGTAGCGAGTACGGCGACGGGTGCAGTCGGAACGCTGACGGGGGCGCTGGGCGGTGTTGGCGGTGGCGGGATCGGCGGCCTCGGCGGTGTTGTCGGCACGGTGGCGAACACGGCAACGGGCGCAGTCGGAACGTTGACTGGCGCGCTGGGCGGTGTTGGAGGCGGGGCCGGTGGTCTCGGCGGCGTGGTGGGAGCGGTCGGCAACGCGGCAAGCGGCGCAGTCGGTACGGTGACGGGTGCGTTGGGCGGTGTCGGCGGTGGTGGCACTGGTGGTCTTGGTGGCGTGATTGGTACGGTAACTGGTGCGCTGGGTGGCATCGGTGGTGGCAATCCGACTGGCGGCCTTGGTGGCGTTGTGGGCACGGTAGCGAATACGGCAACGGGCGCAGTCGGAACGTTGACTGGCGCACTGGGCGGTGTTGGAGGCGGGGCCGGTGGTCTCGGTGGTGTTGTCGGGACAGTGGGCAACGCGGCAAGCGGCGCAGTCGGCACGGTGACGGGTGCGTTGGGCGGTGTCGGCGGTGGTGGGACTGGTGGTCTTGGTGGTGTGGTCGGCACGGTAACCGGCGCACTGGGTGGCATCGGCGGCGGGACCGGCGGCCTCGGTGGCGTCGTCGGCACGGTAGCCAACACGGCAACGGGCGCAGTCGGGACGCTGACCGGCGCACTGGGCGGTGTCGGAAGCGGGGCCGGTGGTCTCGGTGGTGTTGTCGGGACAGTGGGCAACGCGGCAAGCGGCGCAGTCGGCACGGTAACGGGTGCATTGGGCGGTGTTGGCGATCCGACCGGTAGTCTTGGTGGCGTGGTTGGCACGGTAACCGGTGCACTGGGTGGTATCGGTGGCGGCAACCCGACTGGCGGCCTCGGTGGCGTCGTCGGGACGGTAGCGAACACGGCGACGGGCGCAGTCGGAACGCTGACCGGCGCACTGGGTGGCGTCGGAGGCGGGACTGGTGGTCTCGGCGGCGTCGTTAGCACGGTGGCGAACACGGCGACGGGCGCAGTCGGGACGCTGACCGGCGCACTGGGTGGCATCGGAGGCGGGACTGGTGGTCTCGGCGGTGTCGTCGGCACGGTAGCAAACACGGCAACGGGCGCAGTCGGAACGCTGACCGGCGCACTGGGTGGCGTCGGAGGCGGGACTGGTGGTCTCGGCGGCATCGTTGGCACGGTAGCAAACACGGCCACGGGCGCAGTCGGAACGCTGACCGGCGCACTGGGCGGTGTCGGAGGCGGGACTGGCGGTCTCGGCGGCGTCGTTGGCACGGTAGCGAACACGGCAACCGGCGCAGTCGGAACGCTGACCGGCGCACTGGGTGGTGTTGGAGGCGGGACCGGTGGTCTTGGCGGCGTCGTCGGCACGGTGACGAACACGGCAACGGGCGCAGTCGGAACGCTGACCGGCGCACTGGGTGGTGTTGGAGGCGGGGCCGGTGGTCTCGGCGGCGTCGTCAGCACGGTGGCGAACACGGCGACGGGCGCAGTCGGAACGCTGACCGGCGCACTGGGTGGTGTTGGAGGCGGGACCGGTGGTCTTGGCGGCGTCGTCAGCACGGTAGCGAACACGGCCACGGGCGCAGTCGGAACACTGACCGGCACACTGGGCGGTGTCGGTGGCGCGACCGGCGGTCTCGGCAACATCGTCGGCACGGTAGCCAACACCGGCACGGGTGTCGTCAACGCCGTCACCGGTGTCGCGGGCAACGGCGGCGCGCTGATCACGCCGATCACGAGCATCGTCGGCAATCTCGGCGGATCGCTGCCGGTCGGTGCCGCCACCGGCGCGATCGGCGCAGTGTCCGGCGCGGTAACCGGCGTCGGCGGCAACGGCACGGCGGCGATCACGCCGCTCGCATCGGCGGTCACGTCATTGATCGGATCGGCAACGAGCGGCGCAGGCGGCATCGCCGGCGCCGGAACCGGCGTTCTCACGGGCGCAACCGGCGCGGCCGGCTCCCTCGCGGCGGTCACGACCGGCCTGACGGGTACGCTGGCGAACACCGTAACCGGCACGACGAGCGCGATCGCAGGCACGCTTCCGGCACTGAGTGTCGCGCTCAACGGTGGCACGGCGGCCGGCGCGGTCGGCGGCGCGACCAATGCAGTCGGCGCGCTCGTCTCCGGCGGCGCGACGATCGCCAACGCGGCGGTGCATTCGGTCGGTTCGGCTGTCGGATCGGTGGCCGGCGTGCTCCCGGCGCTGGCGGTTTCGCTGAACAGCGATTCCGCGCAAGGGGGCAGTGCCGGGGCAGGCGGCGGTCTGCTGGCGCCGGTGACGTCTCTGGTCAGCTCGCTGACCGCGCCGCTGCCGAGGAAGTAAGCGACGTGAGCACCTGGCCGCCGCAGTCAATGGGTGGCCGGGAACATTCGGGCGCGTCACGTACAAGCACGGCGGGATCACGATTCGGATTCCCGCTCGCGTGTTTCGCTGACGCGCCGCTTTGCATTCGACTGCAGATCGCCACCGTACCGATGACGCACGACGTCCCACGCTCGATCGAGACCAATAGCGTAAGGAATGCGAATAATTGGATTGACGCTCGCACGTCGAACCCGACGCAACGAGCGACTGCCGGCGCGCGACGCGCCGTGACACTACGACCGGTCGCGATTCCGGGCGCGCGTCGCGCCGGTGATGACCGCGATGCCGAACAGGATGACGGCCACGATCTCGATGATGTGCTGAGAGACGTGCAGCGTCATCAAACCCCAGGCGACGCCGCCGATGAAGATGATCCATCCGACCAGATAGATAAGCAGGGTCATCGTTTTTCTCCTTGCAGTATTGGCCCATGGAGCCGGTTGCCGGTCTTGCAAAATTTACCGGCGCGCGGCGAGCGCGATGAAGGGCGCGATCCGCGAGTGCAGGAGCATATTGCGCGCCTGCCCATGCGGCGGCGGACGACATTCCCGATGGTCACAGCCTGCCGAGCGTTTCATTGCGGCGCCGCATCGTGCGCCTGCAGCCCGAGCCGATCCATCAGCCGCCCGGCGTCGAACGGCGCTTGCGTTTTCGTGTCGTTGTCGAAATAGCAGTACACGTCGCGCGTCGCCGCGCGCGGCGGTTGCAGTGCCGGCGCGGCGAGACGCGCATCGTCCGGCTGGGTGCCCCGGCTCCACGCTTCGATTCTGCGTGCCCATCGTTCGAGCGCCGCATCGGCGTATTCGCCCGAATACTTCGTTTCGGTGCCGTGCAGCCGGATGTAGACGAAGCGTGCGCTCAGATCCTCGAACTGCGGCCACGCCTCGGTCGAATCCGACACGACGAGCGCGACCTTGTGGCGGCGCAGCAGCTTCACGAACGCCGGGTCAACGAAGCTGTCGTGCCGCACTTCCACCGCATGACGCAACGCTCGCTTGCGGTCGATCTGCAGATACGGTTCACGCACCCGCGCATCGTGCCGGCGGGCGAGCGCGAGCGCCGCTTCCGTGTCGGGCGGCAGCAGGCTCAGGAAGCGTTCCATGTGCGCCGGATCGAAACGCAGCGACGGCGGAAATTGCCATAGCAGCGGCCCCAGCTTGTCCTTCAGCGCGAACAGCCCCTGAGCGAAAAAATTCGCGCACGCGGTCGTGGCCGTTTCGCCGCGAAAGCGCAGCATGTGCGTCAGGTAGCGCGAGCCTTTCACGCTGAACACGAACCCGGGCGGTGTGTCGGCGTACCAGCGCCGCCAACTGTCAGGCGCTTGCAAGCTGTAATGCGTGCCGTTGATCTCGATCGTCTGCATGCGGCCCGATGCATACCGCAGCTCGCTGGCCTGCTTCAGGTCGGCGGGATAGAACGTCCCTCGCCAGCCGGGGTAGCGCCAGCCTGAAATGCCGATGTGAATCCTGCCGGATATGCGTGTCACGTCGATGCCCGGTTGCGCCGGGTTCCTGGTGCGGTCCGTGCGACGAGCAATCTGCGTGCCTCCGCCTTCGTCGATTTGATTTTTTTAAAGACCGCGCCACGTTCGGCCGGTATGATCGCTGCGCTCGCGAACGGCGCGACCGGACGGTGCATCCCGACGCTCCACGCATCACTGCCTTCGCCAGCACGGCAATCACGACACCACCGGACGGACCCCGGCGACCCGCGGTCTGCCGATCCGGCCGAACGGGCCAACCCAGCACGACGGAGTATCGAAACGATGTGGATGGAGACAGGGACGGGGCGGCGCGCGCTGGCGATCGCGGCAGGCGGGGCATGGTGCATGGCCGCCGCGGGCGCGGCGCACGCGCAGGCATCGGCGCCGGGCGCGGCGGTGGCGGTGCTGCCGGCCATCGACGTGCGAGGGCCAGCCGATGCTGCTTCGTCCGTCGGACTGGTCGGGCGGCGCACCGCTACCGGCACCAAGACCGACACGCCGGTCGACGAGATTCCGCAAACGCTCAACCTCGTGACCGCGCAACAGATCGACATGACCGGCGCGGCCGACCTGAACCAGGCGTTGCGCTACGTGCCGGGTTTCGCGACGTTCGGCGCCGACAGCCGCACCGACTGGTATGCGGCGCTGCGCGGCTTCACGCCGACGCTGTACGTCGACGGCCTGCCGGCGCCGAACACGGCCGTGATCGCGAACTGGCGCGTCGATCCGTACACGATCGACTCGATCGCGGTGCTGCGCGGGCCGACGTCGGTGCTGTACGGCGCGGGCGAGCCGGGTGCGATCGTCGATGCGCATACGAAACTCGCCGACGGCGAGCGCGTGCGCGAAGCCGGCGTGCAGATCGGCAACGATGCGCGCAAGCAAGCCATGCTCGACGTTGGCGACAGGCTCGATCCGGATGGCAAGTACGCCTACCGATTCGTCGGCGTCGCGCGCGACGGCAACGCGGTGACCGGCCCGAACGGCGACCGCCGCGTCGCGCTCGCGCCGTCGTTCCGGTGGCGGCCGAACGCCGACACGTCGCTGACGCTTTCCGCGACGTTCCTGCAGGACAGCGGCGACATCTCGTCGAACTTCCTGCCCGCATCGGGCACGGTGCTGCCGAACCCGAATGGCCGCCTGTCGCAGGACCTCTACATGGGCGACCCGTCGTTCAACGACTATCGCAAGAAGCAATGGTCGCTCGGTTACGCGCTGGAACACCGCGTGAATGCGATCTGGTCGTTGCACCAGGGCGTGCGCTGGTCGCACCTGTCGCTCGACGATGCGACGGTGTTCGGCAACGGCCTCGCGCCCCGCAGCACGACCAACATGATGCGTTTCGCGGGGCTGTTCCAGCTCAACTACAGCCGGTTCGACATCGACAACCACGCGCAGGCGCGCTTCGGCACGGGGTCGCTCGAACACACGCTGCTGTTCGGCGTGCAGTTCGACCGGCAGACGACGACCAACAGCGTATGGCTCGCGCTCGCGCCGTCGCTCGACCTGTACCACCCCGTCTATCGGCCCGTGACGGCCGCGATCTTCTCCGGCCCGACGTCGCTCGGCCACGTCGATCAATACACCGCGATGAACGGTGTCGGCGTGTACGCGCAGGACCAGATCCGCTGGCAGCGCTGGACGCTGACGCTCGGCGGCCGCGAGGATGTCGTGAATGCGCGCTTCGACGACCGCGCCGCCGGCACGCACGCGCAGCAGGACGTCAGTGCATTCTCCGGGCGGGTCGGCCTCACCTATCGCGGCGACGCTGGATTGTCGCCTTACGTCAGCTATTCGACGTCGTTCGATCCCGTCATCGGCGTGCGGATGTTCGGCGGCGGCTTGCCGAAACCGACCCGCGGCACGCAGACGGAGGCCGGGCTGCGCTGGCAGCCGGCCGGCCGGAACCTGATGCTGAACGCGGCCGTGTATCAGATCGACCAGACCAACGTCGTGACGCCGACGCCGGTCAATCTCGACCCGACCGCCACGACGTCGGTGCAGACCGGCAAGGTGCGCTCGCGCGGCATCGAGCTGAGCGCGGTCGGCAAGGTGACGCACGAGTTGTCGATCGTCGCGTCGTATGCGTATCAGGATGTCAAGAACGTGCAGGCGAACGACATATCGCTGAATCACTGGCCGGTGTCCGTGCCGCTACCGCGGCAGATGGCGTCGATGTGGGCCGACTGGACCTGGCATACGGGCGCGCTGGCGGGCCTCGGCGTCGGCGGCGGCGTGCGCTACCAGAGCGCGTCGGCGGGCGCGCCCGACAATTCGCTGACGGTGCCGAGCGCGACCCTTTACGACCTCGCGATCCATTACGACCTGCCGCGCTGGCGTTTCGCGGTGAACGTCGCGAACCTGTTCGACCGGCGCTATGTGAGCGGCTGCCAGTCGTACGCGGTGTGCGTGTTCGGCAACGAGCGGACCGTGCTGGCCAGCGCGAAATACAACTGGTAAGCGCGCTCGTGTTGCATCGGCCTACGCGCGGCGTTGCGGCTGCCGGGCCGCGGCGCGCGCGCCCGCGTGGCCCTGGCGGCGCCATTCGGTCGGTGTGATGCCGAACCGTTCGCGAAAGGCGGTCGCGAAATTGGCCGGCGTGGAAAAGCCGATTTCCTTCGCGATGCTGGCGATGCTGAGCGAGGTGGAATCCAGCAGATCCTGCGCGATCCGCAGCCGCTCGTAGCGCAGATACTCGAACACCGTCTGGCCGAGATTGTCGCGAAACGCACGCGACAAGCGTTTTTCGTGCGTGCCGACCGCACGCGCCAGTTCTTCCACCGTCGGCGGATCGTTCAGCGTGCGAGACAGGTGGCGGATCGCCGCGCGTACGATGATGTCGTCTTCCTTACCGCCCGCGGCCGAGCCTTCTGCCTGTTCCGCCGCGGCCGGCCGTTCGCGTTTCGTGCGCGAGAGCTGCACGCGAATCCGCGCGATCACTTCCGCCGGCTCGAACGGTTTCACCACATAGTCGACGCCGCCGATCTCGAGCCCTTCGAGCCGCTCGTGCAATGCGTCGGCCACGGTCAGGAAGATGACCGGGATCTCGCACGTCAGCGGATCGGCGGCGAGCAGACGGCATGCGGTGAAGCCGTCCATGCGCGGCATGCGCACGTCCATCAGGATCAGGTCGGGCATCAGCGCCTGCGCGCGCTGGCACGCTTGCGTGCCGTCGAATGCGATGCTGATCCGGCATCCCGTGCTGCGCAGGATATCGATCAGCAACCTTAGCTGGTCGGGTTGATCGTCGACGATCAGGATATGCGCGTCGCTCAATGCGGAGATTGATGAAGACATCGTGCACCTGTTGTGAAAAGGCGGTTGACTGCGTTTCCGCGGGTGGCCTGCCCGGTGCGGAGGAAACGTCGGAAGCCGCTCTATGGCGATGCATTCATCGCATCGCACGCTCGCATCGACTCCGTACAGGGCGGAACCGCGCGGCAGGCAATCGCACGGCGTTCGTTGTTTTGATCGCCGAGCCAGTCGACACGCGAGGGATTGCCGTGCTCGCGTGGAAATGATCGCGACTGCCGGAATCGGTGCGAGCGGAATTGTAGGAGCATATTTCGAATCCGGCCAGACATGGCGGCCCTATTCGCACGATTCACCCTTCACGATTATCGAAAATGGCGGTTTGCGACAGGAGCGTGAAGCGTCGATGTGTGTCAATGCTCGTGGTTTACGCGTATATCTGGCGTAAAAGCGCCGAGTCGGCCGGTTTCGAGGTTGTCTTTTTCAGAAAGTTTTTTAATCGAATCCGCTTTGGCAAAGTATTTATCCGCCCGGTAAAAGATTTTGAATAACGGCGTGGGTACGAAATCGTTTGCGAGATGAGTGTATTTTACGTAAGTCGTTGAATATTTTAGATTTTACAATCTATAAAGAATGTCGACTTTAATAATTTAATATCGTGTCTCATAATTCGTCCGAACTTTGAATGACGGGTGGAGCAGGGCAGCGGAAGTGCCGCAAGCGGCGACGGACGTTGTCAGCCCCGAGGCCTGCGCATCAATTGATGATCGTCCAGGCACATGCTCGCTGCACGGAAATGGAACCCGGTTGCCGGGGATGAAATAAAAGAAGCGTGGTGGGTCGCGGTCGGCGCGACGACAAATCGGGGATGTTCATGACGACGGGTTGAATTTCCGGATTCAGCCGGGGGAAGACTCGTCCATAAGAATCAATACGTATTCCTAATGCAATAGTCGGATTAGCGGAACGGGACGTCGAACCGACGGCATGCCCGGGGCTTTCGAACGCCCTGTCGAAACGAGCGTGCGCGATACGTGTCGTCTCGACAGGGCTTGTGTCCGGGCCGTCGAATCCGCTTCCGAACGAAGTCGCAACCGTAATCGAAGTCGAAGCTGTCAATAAAAGTAAGTAGTCCGTATTCAAACCAGACGCTACACAACGGAGCAGAAGACCATGAAGAGGAAGCAGATTTCGGCGCTCGCCGCCGCGATGTTCACCGGCGCGGGTGTGCTGATCGCCGGCGCCGCCCATGCGGACAATTTCGTCGACCGCGGCAACCCCGACAACGCGCTGAACGGCCAGTGTATCGACGGCACCAACCCGCTATGCGTGGCAACGAAGAACGGCAGCTACGTCGCGGTCAGCACCGCGAACGTGACGCAGGGCACCAATGCGAAGGCCGGCACCAGCGGCATCGCGATCGGCGACCAGTCGAATGCGAGCAGCAAGGGCGGCACCAGCAGCGGCGGCGCGATCGCGATCGGCGTCGGCTCGCAGGCGCTGGCGAATTCGGCCACCGCGATCGGCACGGTGGCGGTCGCGCAGGGCAATACCGCACTGGCGATCGGCCGTCAGTCGGCGGCGGTCGGCGATTTCTCGATGGCGCTCGGCAACGTCGCGGATGCGCACGGCACGAGCTCGATCGCGCTCGGCCACTCGGCGCTCGCCAGCGGCGACCGCTCGGTCGCAATCGGCGGCGCGAACCCGACGTCGAGCGACGGCGTATCGGCCGGCGCATCGTATGACGCGGCGACGCAGACGCGTGCCGCCGGCACGCAGTCGGTGGCGATCGGCGCCGGCGCGCAGACGAACGACAACAACCAGGTGGCGATCGGCTCGGGCAGCGTCGGCGCGAACAACGGCGGCACGCCGGTATTCGGCGGCACGGCCGCCCCGGTCGGCGGCGCGGTATCGTTCGGCGCGCTCGGCAGCGAACGCCAGCTCAAGAACGTCGCGGCGGGCGCGGCCGATACGGATGCCGTCAACGTCCAGCAGCTGAAGAACGTGAACAGTACGCTGAGCACCGGCATCGGCAACGTCGATGCACGCGTGACGTCGGTCGGCAATTCGCTGTCGACCACGATCTCGAACGTCGACCAGCGCGTGACCAGCGTCGGAAACAGCCTCAGCACGAGCATCGTCACGGCCACCCGGAACGTCGTCAAATACACCGACGACTCGCATGCGGCGATCGCGCTCGACGGCGCCGCCGGCACGACGATCGGCGGCGTGGCAGCCGGCGTGGCCGATACCGATGCGGTCAACGTCGGCCAATTGAAGGGCAGCCTCACGCCGCTGCAAACGTCCATTTCGACGGCGGCTTCGAACATCACGAACCTGCAGAACAGCGTGACCGGCATCAACGGCTCGCTGAGCACGGCGGCCTCGAACATCGCCGGCCTGCAGGCGGCCGATACGCGCAACGTCAAGTACGACGGCGCGAGCGGCTTCGACTCGGTGACGTTCGCCGGCCCCAACGGCACGACGCTGCACAACGTCGCGGACGGCAAGGACGCGCACGACGCCGTGAACGTCGGCCAGTTGAACGGCGGCCTTGCATCGCTCAGCACGAGCGTGACGAACAACCTCAGCACGACGCTCGGCAACCTGAGCACGTCGATCACCGGCCAGATCGGCAACGCGACGAAGAACGCGGTGCAGTACGACGACGATGCGCATGGCGGCGTCACGCTCGGCGGCAAAGGCGCAACGGCGCCGGTCGGCCTGCACAACGTCGCGGATGGCGTGGCGGCGGGCGATGCCGTGAACGTCGGCCAGCTCGGCAAGGCGACCGACACGCTCAACCAGTCGATCACGGCCGTCGGCAACCAGGTGACGACGAATACCGGCAACATCGCGGCGCTCCAGCAGGACGCGCTGCAATGGAACCCGGGCCTCGGCGCGTACGATGCGAGCCACGGCGGCCACGGCCCGCAGCTGATCAGCAACGTCGCGGCCGGCAAGAGCGGCACCGACGCGGTCAACGTCGATCAACTGAACGCGGCGATTCACGACGGCACGAGCCAGCTCGACGCGCTCGCCGTGAAATATGACGATGCGAGCAAGCAGCAGGTATCGCTCGGTGCAGGCAACGGCGGCAATCCGGTGCGCGTGACCAACGTCGCGGCAGGCAACGTCGCGGCCGGCAGTACCGACGCGGTGAACGGCGCGCAACTGCGGCGCGCGACCGACGGCACCGCGGCCGCGCTCGGCGGCGGCGCGACGGCGAACCCGGACGGCTCGATCGGCGCACCGAACTACAAGATCGGCGGCAGTGCGTTCAACAACGTCGGCGACGCGCTGACGAACCTCGACGGCCGGATCGGCAGCAACACGACGACGCTCGCGAATCACGAAACGCGCATCGACAATGCCGAAACGAATATCGCGGGCAACACGGCGGCGATCGCCGGGCTGCAACAGGATGCACTGCAATTCGACCCGACGCTCGGCGCGTTCAACGCCGCGCGCGGCGGTGCACCGACGAAGCTGACCAACGTGGCCGACGGCAACGTCGCCGCGGGCAGCACGGATGCGGTCAACGGCGGCCAGTTGTCCGGCGTGAAGACCGCACTCGAACAGCAGATCACCAACGTGTCGAACCAGGCCGGCGAAGCGGTGAAGAACGTCGTCAAATACGACGTCGACGCGAGCGGCAACCGGCTGAATTCGGTGTCGCTCGTCGGCGGCGACGCCACCTCGGCGGTCGTGCTGAAGAACGTCGCGGCGGGCACCAGCGATACCGACGCGGTGAACGTGAAGCAGTTGAAGGACGTGCAGTCGAACCTGAACCAGCTCGGCGCGCTCGCGGTGCAGTACGACGACAGCTCGAAGAGCACGATCACGCTCGGCGGCGCGGGCGGCACGCGCATCACCAACGTGCAGGCCGGCACGCTGAGCGCCACCAGCACCGACGCGGTGAATGGCTCGCAGCTCTATGCGACCAACCAGCAGGTGTCGAAGAACACCACCGACATTTCCAACCTGCAGGGAAGCGTGACCAACATCGCGAACGGCAAGGCCGGCCTCGTGCAGCAGCAGGACCCGAACGGCGCGATCACGGTCGGCAAGGATTCGGGCGGCACCAGCGTGAACTTCTCCGGCACGGCGGGCGACCGCGTGCTGACCGGCGTCGCGGCGGGCGTGAACGCGAACGACGCGGTCAACGTGGGCCAGTTCAACGCCGCGCTGCAGAACGTCGCGGCCAACGACAAGATCCGCGCGGCCGCGACCGATGCGAACACCACGTGGATCGCGCGCGCCGATGCGGGTGCGATCGGCTCGACGGCGACCGCGACGGGCAAGAACGCGGTGGCCGTCGGCCAGGGCTCCGTCGCCGATCGCGACAACTCGTTCTCGGTCGGCGCGAAGGGCAGCGAGCGCCAGATCACGAACGTCGCGGCCGGCACGGCGCCGACCGACGCGGTGAACGTGCAGCAGCTGAACGACAACCTTGCGACGGCGTCGACGCAGGCGAAGGGGTATACCGACCAGCGCATCGGGCAGGTGTACAACTCGTTCAACGACCTGAAGAAGGACATGTACGGCGGTGTCGCGTCGGCGATGGCGGTGGCGGGCTTGCCGCAGCCGACCGGCGCGGGGCGCTCGATGGTGTCAGCGGCGACGTCGAACTATCACGGCCAGCAGGGCTTCGCGGCCGGCTACTCGTACGTGACGGAGAGCAACCGCTGGGTCGTCAAGGCATCGGTGACGGGCAACACGCGCTCGGACTTCGGCGCGGTGGTCGGCGCGGGTTATCAGTTCTGATGCAGCTCGCGTAGCGTTGAGCGATGCGCGGGTGCCGGGCAACGCATGTCATGCCCGGTACCCGCGGTCGAGCGGTGGCCCGGGGTTCGCGTGCGAATCCCGGGCCGTCATCGTTTGGCGTCTTCGTTCGACTGGTCATCCCGCATCGACGGCGCCTGTCGCGAATGCGAGTGGCGCCGTCCGCCGCGATCGCCTTCATCGCCCGACTGCCGGCCCCGCAAGGGTTTCGTGCGCGTCCGGCGCAACGTCCAATGCGAGTTGTTGAATGTGAGCCCGCGCTCGTATTCTGAAGTCCTCGGGCGGCACGGCATGGGGCCTCCGCCCACCACCGCATCGGAGAGCGCGACCATGACCGAAACGACACCCACGATGAAGCTCAACCACCTGAGCTTCCCCTCTGCCGACACGCTGGCGACGGCCCGATTCTTCGAGCGATACCTCGGCTTCACGATCGCGGGAAGCTGGGACAAATCCTGGATTCTCAAGCGCCCAGGCTTCGACGTCGTGATCGATCACGTCGGCGACGGCGTGCCCGCATGGCCGACCAATTTCCACGTCGGCTTCGAACTGCCGAGCCTTGATGCCGTGCACGCATTGTTCGCGCGCTTCAAGGAAGAGGGCGTTGCAATGGAGACGGACGTGTTCAACAACGGGCGCGGCTCGCGCTTCTTTTGCCGGGCGCCGGGCGGTGTGATGTTCGAATTGAACACGCGCGCGGATGCCGCGCCGGAATATCAGGGCACTTTCGACGATTGACGCGAGGTGGCCGTTGTCGTGCCGCGTTCAGTCGCAGCGGCCGGCGTGGGCGAGGGTCTCGATGACGGCGCGGGAACGCGATGGCTTGGTGATTTCCACCCATTTCAGATGCGCGTATTTCGGGTCACCGCGCAAGCCGGCGAACTTGACGCGGTTTTTCGTGAACGTCGTGTACGACCACAGCAGCACCGAGTCGCGCGAACAGAACGCCATCCGCAGCGATTCCCGGTTGCCGTGAGAGAGCCGGGTGCGCATCAGCCCGCGGCCGCTCGTGCGCCGCAGCACACGGGAAAACACCGTCCATCGGCCGAAGTTGAGCCACACGACGTGCGTGGCCCGCGACCACAGCACGTCGCGCACCGCGCTGTAGTTTCCGTCGGCGACCCAGCGGTCGCCGGTCGCCGCCGCCAGCACCGCATGTTCGAACTGCGCGGGCGGCACGGCGGTCCAGCCGGGGCCCCAGTAGAGCCGATCGAGTTCGATGTATGGGCACGCTGCGGCGGTTGCCAGCGCGCTGGCGAAGGTGGATTTTCCCGATCCGCTCGTTCCGACGACGATGACACGCATGGGTGGCCCCGGGGCAAAAAGGTGAGGGCGCGTATTGTGCCCGAAGCGCGTGGATGGGCTCGCATCCGTAGCGGGAAAGGCGCACCGATCAATCGAGCGGCGGCACCGTACCATCCCGCAACATCTTGACGAGCCTTGCGCGTCGCTTCTCGAGATCGGCGATCTGACGGTCGATCGCTTCGAGGCGTTCGCGCTGGACGTCGGTGATCTGATCGCACGAACGCGCACCTTCGATCAGCAGCATGCAGTCCGGAAAACCGCGAATGTCGTCGAGGGTGAAACCGGTCGCGATCATGCGCTGAATCTGCTTGACCTGCGTCACAGCCTTGTCGGGAAACAGGCGATAGCCGTTGTCAGCGCGCACCGACGCGAGCAGGCCGTGCTCGTCGTAATGCCGGATCGAGCGCACGCTCGCGCCGGTGAGCTGCGCGAGTTTGCCGATGGTCAGCAGTGGCTGGGTAGGCGGATTTTTCATGAAGGGCAGGTTAGCACGATTCGCTTGACTCTCACATCAGTGTGAGGGTTGAGACTGAGCATCCGTTCATGCCTGGAGGAAAGAACCCATGACTACCCGAGTGCTGATCCGCTGGCTGATTGCCGTGATCTGGTGGGCGACGCCGTTCGCGTTGGCGTACGACGCGGCCGCCGCGCCGCTGACCTATACCGTGACGTCGACGGACGGCGTGAAGCTGGCCGTTCAGGAAAGCGGCGACCCGGACGGCGTGCCCGTCATCCTGATCCACGGCCTGCTCGGCAGCCGCCTGAACTGGGACGCGCAAGTCCAGAGCCCGGAACTGCGCGGCTTCCGGATCATCACGTACGACCTGCGCGGCCACGGGCTGTCGGACAAGCCGTCCGGCGCGCAGCCGTATCGCGACGGAACCCGCTGGGGCGACGATCTCGCCGCGGTCATCGACGGCGCGCATGCGCGCAAACCCGTCGTGGTCGGCTGGTCGCTCGGCGGCGTGGTGATCTCGAACTACCTCGCCAGGTACGGCGATCGCGCGATCGCGGGCGCCGTGTATGTCGACGGCGTGGTCGAGCTTGCGCCGGGCCAGATCGTCGATCATCCGGACGTGTATCGGGACATGAACGCGCCGGATCTGAAAACCCATCTCGACGGCGAGCGCACATTCGTCGGCCTGTGCTTCAACCGTCGGCCGGACGCCGCCACGTTCGAGCGCTTGCTCGCGAACGCCGCGATGGCGTCGTGGTACATGCAAAAGGCCATCCCGACGATGTCGGTATTCGCCGCCGCGGGGCTGGGCCACGCGCGCGTGCCGTTGCTCTTCATCTACGGCGGTCGCGATGCGCTGGTCGATACGCGCGCGACGCTGGCCCGCGCGGCCGAGCTGAATCCGCGTATCGCCAGCAAGGTGTACGCGGAATCCGGGCACGCGCCGTTCATCGAGGAAGCCGAACGGTTCAATCGCGATCTGGCCGCGTTCGTCCGGTCGGCGTCCGCGCGATGAAGTGGCGCTGTCAGGCCGACGTGATCGGGATGCCTGCCGGGTCGCCCGCCGCGCGATCATGAAAGCGCTGGAACGCATCGATGAGCCGCGCGCGCTGCGCGGCCAGCGCCGGATCGCGCCGATCGCGCGGCCGTGCGACGTCGACCTGGATTTCGTCGTCGACGCGGCCCGGGTTCGGCGCGAGCATCAGCACGCGATCGCCTAGATACAGCGCCTCGTCGAGATCGTGCGTGACGACGATCGCGGCCATCCGGTGCCGGTGGACGACGTCGAGCAGCAGCGTCTGCAAGCGCATCCGCGTGATCGCGTCGACCGCGCTGAACGGCTCGTCGAGCAGCAGCAGATCCGGCTCGCCGAACAGCCCGCGCGCGATCGCGGCGCGCTGCGCCATCCCGCCGGACAACGTGGCCGGCAGTTGCCGCGCGACGCCGGCCAGCCCAACCTCGTCGAGCAATCGCGCGACGCTGGGATCGCGTCCGCCCCGCGCGCCGGACGCGAAGCCGACGTTGTCGGCGATCGACAGCCACGGCAGCAGCCGCGGCTCCTGAAAGATCACGCCGACGCGCGCGGACGGCCCGGCCAGCGCGCTGCCGTCGAGCGTCACGCTGCCGCGGAAATCCGCGTCGAGGCCGGCGACGATCCGCAGCAGCGTGCTCTTGCCGCAGCCGCTCGGGCCGACCACGCAGACGATTTCGCCGCGTGCGACCTGCAACGCGATATCGGCCAGGATCGTGCGATCGCCATACAGCTTGCGGGCGATCCGCAGATCGAGCAGCGGTGTCGCGATGCCGGCGGTCGGGTGGATGGAAGGGGAGGCGCTCATTTCCCGCCCTCGCGCGATGCGCCATCGAACGCGTCGCGCCAGCCGAGCCAGCGCGACTCGATGCGGCGCATCGCGCCGTCGGTCAGCTTGCCGAGCAACGCGAGGAGCAGGATCGCGCCGAACACGAGATCGGGCCGCCCGGTTTCGCGACCGTCGCTCAGCAGAAAGCCGAGGCCGCGCGTGGCCGCGATCAGCTCCGCGGCGACCATGAACATCCACGCGAGACTGAGGCCGGTGCGCAGGCCGGTGACGATCTGCGGCAGCGCGGCCGGCAGCAGGATGCGGCGGAACAGCGCGAGCGGGCCGAGCCGGTACACCGCGCCGAGCTCGACGAGCTTGCGGTCGACGTCGCGAATGCCGGCGACCACCGCGAGGTGAACCGGAAAGAACGCGCCGATCGCGATCAGCGTGATTTTCGGTGCTTCATCGATGCCGAGCCACAGCAGCAGCACCGGCACCCACGCGAGCGACGGAATCGCGCGCAGCGCCTGGAACGTCGGTTCGAACAGCGCGTCGATCCGGCGGCTCAGGCCCATCGCCGCGCCGACGACGAGCGCGAGCCCGGCGCCGGCCGCAAACCCGGCCACGACCCGCAGCGTGCTCGCGCCGACGTGACGTGCGACCCGGGTGACGCCCATCCGCGCCAGCGTATCGAGAATCTCGCTCGGCGCCGGCACGAGATGATCGGGCAGCCAGCCGCGCCGTACCACGACCTCCAGCAGCACGAGCGCGGCGAACGGCAGTGCGAGACCAGCGATGCGCCAGGCGCGCAGCGGGTCTCGCCGGGCCGCGCGAGGCGGCGATGCGGGTGGGTGCGACGCGAGCGCGTCGCCGCGCGCGGTGGTGTCCGTCATCGGCGGCACGCTCAGTGCGACGCGGCGACGATCGGGCGCGCGAACGACGGATCGATCAGCGTATCGACGATCTTCGCGGGATCGACGCCCGGTTTGGTCAACTGCTCGGCCGTCAGCACCGGCGCCGCGGCCTTCAGCGCCGCGCGCTGCGTGTCGCCCGGCACCGGATCGCTGAAGTCGTTGCGCTGAAGCTGCAGCTTCGCGACCGGCAGCGACACCTTCGATTCGTCGGCAATGATCTGCGCGGTTTCGGCCGGATGCGCGACGATCCACTGGCGGGCACGGTCGTAGACCTTCAGCACGCGCTCGACCGCCTGCGGATACTGGCTGGCGAATGCGTCTCGAACATTCAGGAACCCGTACGTATTGAACGCGACGTTGCGGTACAGCAGGCGCGCGCCGTCGTCGAGCTGGGCGGCGGCCATGTGCGGATCGAGCCCGGCCCACGCATCGACCTGACCGTTCGCGAGCGCGGTGCGGCCGTCCGGATGCTGCAGGTTGACGATCTCGACGTCGTCGCGCGTCAGGCCGACCGTGTGCAGCGCGCGCAGCGTGAACAGGAACGGATCGGTGCCGCGCGTCGCGGCGATCTTCTTGCCTTTCAGGTCGGCGAGCGAACGGATCGGCGAATCCTTGCGTACCACGAGCGCGGTCCATTCGGGGCGCGAGAACACGTAGACGGTGTGGATCGGGTTGCCGTTCGCGCGCGCGAGCACCGACGCCAGACCCGCGGCCGACCCGAAATCGACCGCGCCGCTGCTCAGGTATTCGAGCGCACGATTGCTGCCGAGGCTCAGCACCCAGCGAATCGACGTACCGTCGGCCTTGAACGCGTCGTCGAGCCAGCCGAAGTGGCGGATCACGAGACTCTCGGGCGAGTAGTACGCATAGTCGACGCGGATTTCCGCGGGCGTCGCCGCCTGCGCTTGCATGGACATGAGGCCGGCAAGCGCGGCAACGACGACGGCCGCGGATTGCCACACGCGGGACCAGAACGGCTTCATCGGGGATTCTCCGGAAGAGCGGCAGCGCGCCGCGAACAGGCAGGTGACCGGCTAATGTAACGAAGCGCAGGCGATCCGTTAACGAAGAAATCCACGTTTGAACATGCGTGCTGCTGCTAAGCGTGCGCCGTGCAACTTTATGACGCACGCCGATTAATTTATCGGTTTATATCGCTTGGGATTGCCGGATCGAGGGAACAGAATTTCCGCTGCCGGAAAACCCAGCTGCAGCGGGGCCGCATGCGCTCGACGCCGCGACGGTCGCGAAGGCGCCTGCCCGGTTCCCCGGCTTCACGATCACCTTGCCGTGCATTCGGCATCAAACTAAGGAATCCGATGAGTTCGATCGATCTGAGCCCGGTCACGCCGGTTTCTTCCCCCATCCGCTCGGCCAGCGACGTCGCGCGCCTGATCAATACGGTGGACAGTTCGGTCAGTCATGCACGGATGATCGTGCTGCTGGCGCTCGGCGGCGTGTTTCTCGATGCGTACGACCTGACGACGCTGTCCTACGGCATCGACGACGTGGCGCGCGAATTCGGGCTGACGCCCGCGCTGACCGGGCTGGTCGGGTCGGCGATCATGATCGGCACGATCTTCGGCAGCCTGATCGGCGGCTGGCTGACCGACCGGATCGGCCGCTACCAGGTGTTCATGGCCGACATGCTGTTCTTCGTGGTCGCGGCGATCGCGGCCGGGCTCGCACCGAACGTGTGGGTGCTGATCGGCGCCCGCTTCGTGATGGGGCTCGGCGTCGGCATCGACCTGCCCGTCGCGATGGCGTTTCTCGCGGAATTCTCGAAGTTCAACGGCCGCGGCAACAAGGCGTCGCGGCTCGCCGCGTGGTGCCCGATGTGGTACGTCGCGTCGTCGGTGTGTTTCCTGCTGATCTTCGGGCTGTATTTCCTGCTGCCGGCCGAGCATGCGGGCTGGCTGTGGCGCGCATCGCTGATCTTCGGCGCGGTGCCGGCGCTCGTCATCATCCTGTTCCGCAACCGCTTCATGAACGAATCGCCGCTGTGGGCCGCGAATCAGGGCGACCTGGCCAACGCAGCGCGCATCCTGCGCGAGTCGTACGGCATTCACGCGCACGAAGCGGACGATGCGCGGCGCGAACCGAGCCCGCCGCCGGTGCGGATTCGCGTGCTGTTCCAGCGTCCGTATCTGGGGCGCACGATCGTCGCCAGCGTGATGAACCTGTGCATCCCGTTCGAATACACGGCGATCGCGTTCTTCCTGCCGTCGATCCTGTCGCAATTCCTCGGCGCGGGCGTGTTCGAGACGATTGCGGCGTCGCTCGCATTGAACGTGCTGTTCGCGTTCACCGGCGGCTTGCTCGGCATGCGCCTCGCGTATCGCTATCCGTCACGGCATGTCGCGATCGCGGGGTTCGCGCTGCAAACGGTCGCGCTCGTTGCGCTCGCGCTGGCAGGGCATCCGCACGGCGCATTGGCGGTCGGCGTCGTGCTGCTGATGCTCGGTACCTGGCTGTTCGCCGAAGGTTTCGGGCCGGGCGCGCAGATGATGATCTATCCGACGCTGTCGTATCCGGCCACGATCCGCGGCACCGGCGTCGGCTTCGGGCGGTCGTTGTGCGGCATCGGCCAGGCGCTCGCGCTGTTCGTGCTGCCGATCCTGCAGGCCCGTCTCGGCACCGACATGTTCTGGGTCGTCGCGATCAGTGCGGTCACGCCGATCGTGTTTCTGCTGATCATTCGGTATGAGCCGACGGCAAACGACGTCGACGACGAGAGCGTGGCGTAACCGTCGACCGGGGGCGCTCGTTGTACCCCGGCAAATACAAACGGCTTCGTCAGACTGCACACGAAGCCGTTTGTAACTGAAGCCGGCCGCCGCGTGAATGCGGACAGACCGGCTTCGACGTCGCCCGACGCTACGCGCTGACCGCTTCCCGCTCGGCCGCGCGCTTGACCTGTTCGATATCGCGAAACTGCGCGGCCGGATGTTCGTCCGGCAGCCGCGCCGAGCCGCCGAAGAGTTTTTCGCGCAGCGTGCCCGGCGTATACGCGGTCGGATACACGCCGCGCCGCTGCAACTCCGGCACGAGATGGCGCACGACGTCCTCAAAGGTTTCATGCGCGACCGCATACGCGAGATTGAAGCCGTCCACGTCTGTCGCGGCCACCCATTCCTGCAGGATGTCCGCGACGGTCGACGCCGACCCGACGAACACCGGGCCCATCCCGCCGATGCCGCCCCAGGCCGCCAGCGCCTCGATCGTCCACGCGGTGTCGCCGCCCGACAGGTGTTCGACCGCCGACACGATCGCATTCGTTTCGACGCGCCTGACAGGATCGGTCGGTGCGTACTGGCCGAAGTCGATGCCGGTCCAGCCGGACATGAACACCAGCGAGCCGTCGTACGACACGTAGCGCCGATACTCGTCGAACTTCGCTTGCGCCTTCTCGTCGGTCTCGTCGACGATCACCGTCACGAGGTTGTAGATCAGCACCTTCGCCGGGTCGCGCTCGGCGGCCGCGGCCTGCGCACGCACGTCGGCCACGTAGCGCGCGAGCTGGTCGCGGGTCGGCGCGGCGACGAACACGCATTCGGCGTGCTGCGCGGCGAACGCCTTGCCCGGGCCCGACGCGCCGGCCTGGAACAGTACCGGCGTGCGCTGCGGCGACGGCTCGCACAGGTGATAGCCGGGCACGTCGAAGAAGCGGCCCTTGTGGCCGATCTCGTGCACTTTCTCCGGATGCGTGAACACGCGGCCATCGCGATCGCGCACCACCGCGCCATCTTCCCAGCTACCCTCGAACAGCTTGTACAGCACCTCGACGTATTCGGCCGCGACCGCATAGCGGTCGTCGTGCGTACGCAGCCCGTGATCGCCGACGTTCTTCGCACCGCTTTCCAGATACGACGTGACGATGTTCCACGCGAGCCGGCCCTTCGTGTGATGGTCGGCGGTCGACAGCCGGCGGGCAAACGTGTACGGGTGCTCGAACGTCGTCGACGCAGTGATGCCGATGCCGAGATGCTCGGTCGCCATCGCGATCGGCGCGGCCAGTTGCAGCGGATCGTTGACGGGAATCTGCGCGGCCTGGTGCAGCGCGTGATAGTTGCTGCCCTTGTACACGTCGTAGTAGCCGATCACGTCCGCGATGAAGATCGCGTCGAAGATCCCGCGTTCGAGCACGCGCGCGAGGTCGGTCCAGTAGTCGAGATCCTTGTACTGCCACGAGCGGTCGCGCGGATGCGCCCACAGGCCGGGCGACTGGTGGCCCACGCAGTTCATCTCGAATGCGTTGAAGCGGATCGTCTTGCTCATTGCGCGGCCCCCGTTTCCGCACCGGCGCCCGCGTTGGCGTCCGCCCCATTGCCGACGCGCCACACGAACGGCGGCGTGCGGCCGTTGATGATCCAGTCACCGACGATGCGCGCCTTGTACACGAGCGGATTGTGCGACGACACCGTGCGCGCGTTGCGCCAGTGGCGATCGAGCGCGGTCGTGCTGCGCGTCGCGGACGCGCCGAGCGCGTCGAAAAGGCGGGTCGCCGCGCGCAGCACGAGTTCGGACACGACGAGCTGGCTCTGCGCGGATTCGATTTCGGCCGCGACGTTCGCCGCCTGCTCGGCCGCTTCGTCGTCGCCGAAGCGCGCTTCGTACGCTTGCTGAAGCGGCTGCGCGGCACGCAGTGCGAGTGCGTCGGCCGCGTATGCCCATGACGCGATCTCGCCGATCACCTGCTGCAGCTGCGCATCGTCACCCGCACGCGGCGCATTGCCGTGGCTGTACACGCGCGTGCGGTTGCGCACGAGCTCGCCCGCGTCGCGCACGATCGCGTGGCCGATGCCGGCCAGCGTCGCGACGTGGAACAGCTGGTAGAACGCGGTCTGGTACTTGAAGCGGCGCGCGAAATCGATCACGTTGTCCGCGTCGACCGTCGCATTCTCGAAACGCGTCGTGCCGCTGCCGGTGGTGGTCTGGCCGAAGCCGTCCCAGTCGTCCTCGCGGATCACGCCCGGCTGAGCGGTCGCGACGGCGACGATCACGTCGCTGCCGTCGTGCGCGCGCTGCGCGAACACGTCGATCCAGTCGGCGAACAGGCTGCCGGTGCTGTAGAACTTCCGGCCGTTCAGCACGAGCCGGCCGTTCTGCTCCGACACTTTCGTGACGGTCTGGCCGAGCGGCACGTCGCCGGCTTCCGACCACGCATTGCCGACGAGCTGGCCGCTCGCGAAGCGGTCGAACCAGGTCGTGCGCTGCTGCCCGGCCGGCGCGTTCAGCCAATCCTCGACGAACGCGAAATGCCCGCGCAGCGCCTGCGGCAAATTGGAATCGGCGGCGGCGAGCTCGGTCAGCAGCCTGAACAACTGCGGCAGCGATGCGCCCGCGCCGCCGGCGCTCGCCGGCAGCCGGATCGCGCCGAAGCCGGCCGACTTCAGCCAGCCGATCGCCTCGTGCGGGAGTTCACGGTTGCGTTCGCGCTCGGCGGTGCCGGCGGCGATGCGCTCGAAGATCGGCCGGAACCGGCTCGCGAGCGCATCGTAATCGGTACCGGTGGAAAGGTCGGGAGCTGCGTGCGACGAAGTCATGCGGGTTTCCTCGAAGGGCGTGCACCGGGAGCCCAGTATAGGAAGCGCGACGCGAGCGTTCCAATAACGGATTCTCGGATCGATATCGTCGCTGCGTATTACCGCTACTGCGACCGAGACCACGACCGCAACCGCGCGGGGACGCATCGACGTTCATGCATCCGTTGCGACGTCAAAACGCCGATTCACCTGCGTCGGGATCGACGTCGTTTGTTCTCCAAAGGAATATCGATCCGAGAATCGCTCGGTTTTCCGGCTCGCGCGGCGCTGCTAGATTGAACGCTTTCGCCATTCGACAGGAGAGCCCGATGTCAGACACGAGCGCGACGATTCAGGAGCGGCCGGCCGATGCACGACCGCAGGTGGCCCGCGTGATTGCGGACGACGCGGAAGCGATCGCGGTCGCGCACGCGCTGGCGCAACGCCTCGCGCAAGGGGCCGCCGAGCGCGATCGCGAGCGCCGCCTGCCGCGCGAGGAAATCGAATGGTTTTCGCAATCGGGGCTGTGGGCGATCACGGTGCCGAAGGCATACGGCGGCGCAGGCGTGTCGCACGTGACGCTCACCGAGGTGATCAAGATCATCGCCGCGGCCGATGCGTCGCTCGGGCAGCTTCCGCAGAATCATTTCGGGCTGATCGACGTGATCACGCTCGTCGGCACCGATGCGCAAAAGCGTCATTTCTTCGCCGAAGTGCTGAGCGGCAAGCGGTTCGGCAACGGGTTCTCGGAGAAGGGCACGAAGCACGTGCTCGACCTGAAGACGCGCGTGCGCCGCGACGGCGACGACTATGTGGTCGACGGCACGAAGTTCTACTCGACCGGTGCGCTGTTCGCGCATTACGTGCCGGTGCTCGGGCTCGACGACGCGCAGCAGGCCTGGCTCGCGTACGTGCCGCAACCGACGCCGGGGCTGACCGTGATCGACGACTGGTCGGGATTCGGGCAGCGCACGACCGCGAGCGGCACGGTCGTGCTCGACGCGGTGCGCATCCCGGCGTCGCACGTGCTGCCCGCGCAGCGCGTGTCGGACGTGCCGACGCTCAACGGACCGCTGTCGCAGATCATCCAGGCAGCGATCGACGCGGGCATCGCGAAGGCGGCCATCGACGATACGCTCGCGTTCGTGCGGACCCGCACGCGGCCGTGGGTCGACAGCGGCGTCGAGCGGGCGGTGGACGATCCGCTGACGATTCGCGAAATCGGCCGCCTGCACATCCAGCTGCATGCGGCCGACGCGTTGCTCGAACGTGCGGCGCGCACGCTCGACGAGATCACGGCCAAGGGTGACGTGACCGAGGATGACGTCGCGCGGGCGTCCGTCGCGGTCGGCGAAGCGAAGGTGCTGACGACCGAGGTCGCGCTGCTCGCCGGCGAGAAGCTGTTCGAGCTGGCCGGCACGCAGTCGACGCTCGCGGAGCACAATCTCGACCGGCATTGGCGCAACGCGCGCACGCATACGCTGCACGATCCGGTGCGCTGGAAATATCACCTCGTCGGCAACTACTACCTGAACGGCGCGCGCCCGGCGCGGCATGCGTGGAATTGAGCCGCCCACGGTAAACGGTCCGACCGAGCGCTGCCTGTCTCCACGGCGGCGCTAGCGGTCGGACGCCAGCAGCGCCCGGGTCAACCCCCGCGCGATGCCGTCGAGCGTGAAGCCGAGCGCGCCGATCACGACGATCACCGCCGTCAGTTCGGCATACGCGAGCCGGTCGCGCGTATCGAGGATCAGGTAGCCGAGGCCCGCGTTGACGCCGAGCATCTCGGCCGGCACCAGCACGATCCACAGGATGCCGATCGCGAGCCGGATGCCGTTGAGCAGCGGCCCCGCGATCGCGGGCAGCACGATATGCACCAGCAGCTCGCGGCGGGTGGCCGCGAGGCTCGCGCCGAGCTGCAGCCAGCGCCGGTCGATCTGCGTGACGCCGGCGGCCGTGCTCATCAGCACCGGCCACAACGCGGCGAACCCGAGCAGGAAGTAGATCGCGCGGTCGCCGATGCCGAACGACATGACCGCGAGCGGCATCCACGACAACGGCGACACCATGCGCAGGAACTGGAACGTTGGCGACAGCATCCGCTCGACCCATCGCACGCGGCCGAGCAACAGGCCGAGCGGGACGCCGATCAGCAGCGCCGTGCCGAGCCCCACGCCGATGCGTCGCAGGCTGACGAGCGCGTGTTCGAGCAATTGATCGTCCGCACACAGCGCGCGCAGGCTCGCGAACGCGCTGTCCGGCGCGAACTGTCGGCCGAGCGAGCCGGGCTCGGTCAACAGGTGGATCGCGGCCCACCAGACGGCGACCGTCGCCACGAGCCCGGCCACGCCGAGCCAGCCCGCGGCCGAGCGGGCCGGAAAGCGGGCACCGCCGCGCCGGCGCGTGTCGGGGGCGGACGAGCGGCGGGTGGCGAGCGCGTCAGACAACGATGATCTCCTCGCGCTGGAACGCGCCCGATTGGCCGAACGCGGTCAGGCCGCCGACCGCGTCGATGCCCTTGCGCACGAACCGGTCGTCGACGAGATCGCGGGCCGCGAACGCCGGGTCGAGCGATGCGAGGAAGGTGCTGTCGCCGTCGACCACCGTGCGCTTCAGCCGCTGAACCAGCGCCTCGGTGTAGCTCGGGAAAGGATACGGCTGGAAGTCGATCCGCTTCGCGTGCCAGTCGGCATGACGGATCGCGCCGCTTGCGCGATAGGTATCGGCCAGCGACGCCGACGGCACCAGCACGCGGTCGAGCGACGCGAGCGTATGCGGCGAATAGCGGTGCGTGCCGTCCTTCGACAGCAGTTGCGCGGTGTCCTGCGGATGCGCGCGCGCCCACAGCTGCGCCTTCACGATCGCGTTGACGACCTTTTGCGACCACGCGGGGCGCTGCGTCAGATCGTTCTCGTGCATGAACACGACGCAGCACGCATGGTTCTTCCACACGTCGCCGGTGAAGCGCAGGATCTTGCCGATCTTCATCAATTCCGCGGTCGCGTTGAACGGCTCCGCGACGATGTACCCGGCGATCTGGCGCGCGGCGAGCGCGGGCAGCATGTCCGACGGCGCCATCACGACCAGGTTGACTTCATTCGCCGCGGGCGTGCCGCGCCGCTTGAGCACGGGCGTGAGCCCCTGCTGGCGCAGCAGGTCCTGCAGCACGACGTTGTGAATCGAGTACCAGAATGGAATCGCGACGGTCTTGCCGCCGAGATCGCGCAGCGAGTCGATGTCGGGCGCGACCGTCAGCCCGGAGCCGTTCACGTGGTTCCACGCGACCACCTTCGCCGGCGCACGGCTGCCGTAGCGCGCCCACAGCGTCATCGGCGACAGCAGGTGCACGACGTTGACCTGACCGGACAGGAACGCTTCGACGAGCTGCGCCCAGCTGCGCAGCAGCTTCGGTTGCTCGACCGTCAGCCCTTCGGACGCGAAATAGCCGTTGTTGTGCGCAACGAGCAACGGCGCGGCGTCGGTGATCGGCAGGTAGCCGATGCGAACCGGCGCATCCGGTTCGGCCGCGGCGTGCGCATTTGCCATCGACAGCAACGGGGCGGCGCCCGTCGCGGTGAACAGGGCCGCGAGCTTCAGCCATTCGCGGCGCGACATCGGAATCTGGCACATGGATAGGGAGGTCAGTTCAAGGGATGGAGTTCGGACGCGTACGGGCGCTTCATGCCGGCCTGCAACGCCTTCAGGATGTCGATGCGCATCGTGCCGAGTTCGCTGACGAACGCGTCGCGCGGGTGCGGATAATCGACGTGCCACGCGTCGATGAAGCGGCCCTGCGTGCCGAGCAGCACGATGCGATCGGCCACCAGCAGGGCCTCGTCGATATCGTGGGTCACGAGCACCGTCGCGCAGCGCGTCGTCGCGACGATGTTCACCAGCAACTGCTGCATCGCGGCGCGCGTGACTTCGTCGAGCGCCGAAAAGGGCTCGTCGAGCAGCAGCGCGTGCGGTTGACGCGCCAGCGCGCGGGCGAGCGCCGCGCGCTGCGCCATGCCGCCGGAAAGCTGGGCCGGGCGCAGCGACGCGGCGGCTTCGAGCCCGACCGCATGCAGCGCCGAGCGAACGCGTTCGCGTTGCTGATCGCGCGTGAGGCGCTCCTGATGTTCGAAGGCGAGCCCGAACGCGACGTTCCGTTCGGTCGACAGCCACGGCAGCAGGCACGGGTCCTGAAACGCGATCGCGATCCTCGGATGCGGGCCCTGCAGCGTCGTACCGTCGATCGACACGGTGCCGGATTGCGGTCGCTCCAGCCCGGCCAGTGCGCGCAGCAGGCTCGACTTGCCGGTGCCGCTCGGGCCGATCAACGCGACGATTTCGCCGCGCTCGACCGACAGCGAGACATCGGCGAGCACGGTATTGCGCCGCTCGCCGTCGTAGCCGAGCGTCAGATGGCGGGCGTCCAGCAGCGGGCGCGTCATGCGGCGATGCTCCGCGTCCGGGCGGCGAGTTGCGCCTTCAACTGCACGACGCTCGGCGTGACGATCGGAATGAACGCCGCTTCGCGCCAGCGTCGCTCGAAGCCGAGCCCCGCATCGCGCAGATAGCCGCGGCCGCCGCTCGCCTCGAGTTCGAGGTTCACGGCCGTGGCCACGTGCGTCGCGAGCGCGATGCGCAACGCGAACAGGCGGTCGGGATGCAGGCGCAGGCTGCCGTCGGCGATGCCGGCCGACAGTTGCGCACACGTGGCAACCAGGTCGGCTGCGCAGGATGCGACTTCGGGGCCGAGAATGCCGCGCGTCGTTTCCGCCGCGCGTCGCGCTTCGGCCAGCGAGCGCCGCGCGAGCCCGATCGACAGCCCGCACTGCAAGCCGAGGAATGCCGGTCGCACAGCGGACAGGAAGGTTTGTGCGTCCGGGTGGATCAGCCACGCGGCGTCGCCCGGTACGGCGTCGAGGTGCAGCGCGGCGGTGTTGCTGCCGCGCAGCGCGATCAGGTCGAGATCGGGGCTGCGCGTCAGGCCGGGCGCGTCATCCGGAATCGCGACGATCGCGGCCGGCCGGCCATCGCCGAACGCAACCGCGGCTGCCACCACGAACCGTTCCGCGCGCAGGTTCGTCACCCACGCCATCCGGCCGGTCATCCGCCAGCCGTCGGCGCGTTCCGCGTGCGGCGTCGCGTCGATCTGAAGCGACTCGATGCCGGACAGATACTTCATCGCATTCGACAAGCCGCTGGCGCCGGCACAACGGCCGTCGAGCAGCGCCGGCAGCCAGCGCTCGCGCAGCGCGGTATTCGGGCTTTGCAGCAGGTATTCGATGAAGCTGCGCTGGCCCCACAGCACGAAGGCCGCGGTCAGCGAATGCTCGGCCACCGCGGCGATGCCGGCAATGGCGTCCGCGGTCGTGCCGCCCGCGCCGCCGAGGCTCGCCGGCACGCCGGTCCGGAACAGTCCGGCGGCCGCGAGGCGCGGCACGATTTCCGCTTTCAACGCGGCGCTCGTGTCGAGCTGCGTGGCGTTCGCGTCGAGCCAGTCGACGAGCGATGCGTCGAGCGCGGGCGCCGTCAGGCGGCTTGTGTCCGGGGTTCCCATCGGTATGCCGCCAGTTCGGGGTTGAGTTCGTTGCGCGACAGATTGTTCGCGAAGTTGCACAGCGTCGCGAGGCTCACGCCCAGCACCACTTCGAGTGCGTTCGCTTCGGTGAAGCCGGCGGCCAGGAACGCGTCGAGCGCGTCGTCGGTCACGGCGCCGCGCGTCGCGATCACGGCGCGCGTGAAAGCAGCGACGGCTTCCAGCCGCGGCTCGGCGACCGGCTCGCCGTCGCGCAGTGCGTCGACGTCGGCGCGCTCGACCTGGGCTTTTTTCAGTGCGGCGGCGGTGTGTCCGGCCACGCAGAATGCACAGCCGTGGACGGCGGCCGCGGTGATCTGCACGGCTTCGCGCTCGGCGAACGTGAGGCCCGCGCGGCCGTTGATCTCCGCGACGGTCAGATAGGTTTCGAGGGCGACCGGCGCATTCGCGAGCGAACGCACGAGGTTCGGCAGGAAGCCGTTCGCGCGCTGCGATTTTTCGAGGAAGGGCTGGCTGGCCGCGGGGGCGGTCTCGATGGTGGGCAACGGCAGGCGGCTCACAGGATTCTCCGAAAAGGGCAGTGAGATCATTGTCGAGGCGCTGCTGCCGCTGGACAATGCGCGAACATCCGCGATTCCTGTGCGTTCGTCCCGCGCCGCGCGCCGCGGCCTCGCGACGCCTGCTAATGCAGGCGCGCCGCCGATTGCGACGCGTTGTCGCGCTCGCGGCGCCATGCGCCGGGTTGCATGCCCATCGTGCGCTTGAACGCGTGCGCAAACGCCGATTCCGACTGATAGCCGACGAGTTCGCCCGCCCGCGAAATTGGCAGGCCCTGCTGCAACAGGTCCGCCGCGAGCCGCATCCGCACCATCGTGACGAACTGCATCGGCGGATGGCCGGACGCTTCGCTGAAGTGCTTGCAGAACGCGGTGCGCGACATGTTCGCGAACGCGGCCATCGAGTCCGTGGTCCATGCGTCGGCGGGCGCGTCGATGATCGCGGCAACGAGCGTGCCGAACCCGGTCCGCTGCATCAGCGTGGCGAGCCCGCTGGCGACGGTATCGTGCCCGGCGGCATCCCGCACCGCATAGAACAGCAGCAGTTCGACCAGCTTGTCGATCAGCGGGGACGGCGCATCGACGCCATGACGGCCTTCGGCGCGGATCAGGTCGAACAGCCCGTGGATGCCGCGATACGCGTCGTCGCCGCGCCGCACGATCAGGTACTCGGGAAAGAGCGACACGATCGCGCGCGACACGGTGGAGTGGAATTCGATGAAGCCGCAGGCGAGCCCGACGCTGCCGTCGACCGACGGGTCGAGCGGTTGCATCGACCCGCGCCGCTCGAGCGGATGGCCGCCCGCGACCGCGCAGGCCTGCGGGTTGACCGGGCTCGGCGACAACCCGTGCGGCACGTCGCGCAGCAGAAACACGGCTTCACCCGCGGCGACCGGGATGCTGTCGCGCCCGTCGGCGAAGTGCAGCCACGCCGATCCATGCAGGATGACGTGGAAGCTCGCTTTCGCCCGGCCGGCGGTGGACGCCTGCCAGTCGCCGCAATACTGGCCGACGTGAAAAAGCTGGCTTTTCGGCTCCAGGCTGGACAGCAGCCAATGGACGACCTTGTCTGTTTGCGCGGACATTCCGATGCTGGAGGATGGGTGACGCGCCCATGCTACGGGCTGCGCCGCGCCGCTCAAACCAACGAATCGTAGAAAGCATTTTCCTGCGGTCGCAATGTCGCGCGAGGCGGCGCGGCGCGGCCCGGCGTTCGGCCGGGATTTGCGCGGCGCTGGCCGGGTGCCGACGATACGGCACGCGCGCTATGCCTGAACGGCGACCCGATACCGCGTGGTCTGCCGATACACGTCGCCCGGACGAACGATCACGTCGTCGCGCAGGCCGTCCATGTTGACCTGATCCGGAAAGCCGCCCGCCTCGACGCACAGCGCCGCGTGTGGCACGCAACGCGTGCCGCCGCTCACGCGCAAGCCGTCGAGATAGTTGCCCGTATAGAGCTGCAGGCCGCGCTGGTCGGTCGACACGATCAACTCGCGGCCGCTTTCCGGATCGTAGATCCGTGCCACGGGCCGGACCTCGCGCGCGCCGTTGCCGACGACGTAGCAGTGATCGAAGCCGCGCGCCCGCGCCAGTTGCGCATGCGGCCAGTCGAGGCGCGCGCCGAGCGGCGCGCTTTGCCGGAAATCGAAGGCCGTGCCCGTCACGTCGGCCGTGCCGGTCGGAATCAGCGCGTCGTCCACTTCGAGGAATGCATCGGCGTCGATGTGCAGCAGATGGCCGCGCACGTCGCTGCCCGCGCGCCCGTTCAGGTTGAAGTAGCTGTGATTCGTCAGGTTCAGCGGCGTCGGCGCATCGGTCCACCCCGAATAGTCGATCGTCAGCGTGCCGTCGTCATCGAGCGTGTAGCGCACCTGCACGCGCACGTTGCCGGGGAATCCCGCGTCGCCTTCCGGCGAATCGAGTTGCAGCGTCAGCCCGCCGCCATCGTCGAGCACGTCCCACCGCGCGCGATGAAAACCGTTCGCGCCGCCGTGCAGCAGGTTGCCGTTCTCGTTGCGGTCGAGCAGGTAGTCGATGCCGTCGAGCGTGAAGCGCGCGCCGGCGATCCGGTTCGCCCAGCGGCCGACCGTCGCGCCGAGATAGGCGCCGGATTCGAGGTACTCGGCCGGCGTGTCGTGCGCGAGCACGATATCGGCCAGGCGCCCGGTGCGATCGGGCGCGAGCCACGACACGACGGTCGCGCCGAGGTCGCTGACGACGACGCGCATTCCGTGCGCGTTGCGCAGCGTATAGCGCCGCACGGGCTCGCCGTCGGGCAACGTGCCCCACGGCTCGGAAAGCACGCGTGCCGCGCCGGGCGTCAGGTATGAGGAATCGGTATCGATATGCATGGGGTGGAGGTCGGATGGGCGGCGGGTGTCAGTGGGGGGCGGCCGCGCGTTCCTGGTATTCGCGCGGCGTGCAGCCGAGTTCGCGCCGGAACACCGCGTACATGTATTGAAGCGACGTGAATCCGCAACGGATCGCGACTTCGGCGCTCGACGCCTGGCGGCCGGCGAGCAGCGCCTGCGCGGCTTCGAGCTTGTGGCGCAGGATCTCCTGGTGCACGGTGCGTTGCAGTTCGCGCCGGAAGTGCTCCTCGAGCAGCGAGCGCGACACGCCGACATAGTCGGCGACCTGTTCGGTCTTGATGCCCTGGCACGCGTACTGGCGGATGAAATGCCGGGCGCGCATCACGTGCGGGCTCGCCAACGGCTGGTGGCGCGTCGATTCGAGCACGTTGATGCCGACCGGCGGCACGAGAATCCGCTGCCCGGGAAAGCGCGCGCCGCGCAGCATCCGGTGCAGCAGGTGCGCGGCGGTGCGGCCCATTTCCTCGGTGCCCTGGATCACCGACGACAGCGGAATGCGCGTCAGCGTGCGCGTGAGCGGATCGTTGTCGATGCCGATGATCGCGACCTGTTCCGGCACCGCGATGCCGGCGATCAGGCACGCCTGCAGCAGGTGCCGCGCGCGCGCATCGGTCACCGCGATCACGCCGACCGGCTTCGGCAGCGCATGCAGCCAGTCGATCAGTTGCTCGATCGCGTGATTCCACCCGGACGCACTCGTCGACAGCCCGCGGTAGATCGGCGCATCGAGCCCGTCCGCGCGCGCGAGCCGGTCGAACGCGAGTTCGCGCTGCTGCGCCCAGCGGTTCTCCTGCGCGACCGGCAGGCTGTACATCGCGAAGTGCGCGAGTCCGGCGCCGATCAGGTGCGTATAGGCGAGCGACACGAGCTTCGGGTTGTCCGTCGCAATATATGGGACATCGTCCGGGTACTGCGTCGGGTCCTCGTACGACGATCCGATCGCGACGATCGGCAGCGGCGAACCGGCGAGCGCGTCGGCCACGGCCGGGTCGTCGAAGTCCGCGATGATGCCGTCGCCGTCGAAACGCTCGATCCCGGTGAGCCGGCAGCGGAAGTCGTCTTCGAGGAACAGGTCCCACACGACGCGCGTCGTGTGCAGGTACTGGCCGATGCCGCTGATGATCTCGCGGTCGTAGACCTTGTTCGCGTTGAACAGCAGCGCGATGCGGTGCGGTGTCTGGGCGGAAGGGGCGCGTGTCATCTCGGTGTCGGGTGAGCGCATCGGGGCGCCGTGCCGTTGTCTCCGGGGCGCGCCCGGACGGCGGCGCGCGATATCTGGTGTACGTGGTGTACGGCGATTGTAGGACGGAACGCGCGCCGCACGTAGCGGCTGGCAAGAAACATCAAGCGCGCTGCGCAATTTCGCAATTGCCGGCCGATAGGCGCACGGGCACGATCCAGTCAACCGAATTCGGCCGCGTGCGTCGTCGCGATGCGCGTTGCGCTGCAACAAGAACCCTCACGGAGACGCCATGTCGTATTTCGAGCACATTCCCGCGATTCGCTACGAAGGCCCGCAGTCGGACAACCCGCTTGCCTATCACCATTACGACCCCGAGAAGCGCGTGCTCGGCAAGACGCTCGCCGAGCATCTGCGGATCGCGGTCTGCTATTGGCACACGTTCGTCTGGCCGGGCAACGACATCTTCGGGCAGGCCGCATTCCAGCGGCCGTGGCACCAGCCGGGCGACGCGCTCGAACGCGCGCGAATGAAGGCCGATGCCGCATTCGAATTCTTCACGAAGCTCGGCACGCCGTTCTATACGTTCCATGACACCGACGTCGCGCCGGAAGGCGACAGCCTGCGCGACTACGCAGCCAATTTCGCGCGGATGGTCGACTATCTCGGCGAGCGTCAGCAGGCAAGTGGCGTGCGGCTCCTGTGGGGCACCGCGAACCTGTTCTCGCACCCGCGCTTCGCGGCCGGCGCCGCGACCAACCCGAACCCCGACGTGTTCGCGTGGGCCGCGACCCAGGTGTGCCATGCGCTCGACGCGACCCACCGGCTCGGCGGCGAAAACTACGTGCTGTGGGGCGGACGGGAAGGCTACGAGACGCTGCTCAATACCGACCTGAAGCGCGAGCGCGACCAGTTCGCCCGCTTCCTGTCGATGGTGGTCGAGCACAAGCACCGGATCGGCTTCAAGGGCGCGCTGCTGATCGAGCCGAAGCCGCAGGAGCCGACCAAGCACCAGTACGACTACGACGTCGCGACCGTGCACGGCTTCCTCGTGCAGTACGGACTCCAGAACGAGATTCGCGTGAACATCGAGGCGAACCACGCGACGCTCGCCGGTCATTCGTTCCATCACGAGATCGCGAACGCCTTCGCGCTCGGCGTGTTCGGCAGCGTCGACGCGAACCGCGGCGACCCGCAGAACGGCTGGGACACCGACCAGTTTCCGAACAGCGTCGAGGAGCTGACGCTCGCGTTCTACGAGATCCTGCGCCACGGCGGCTTCACGACCGGCGGGATGAACTTCGACGCGAAGGTGCGGCGCCAGAGCATCGATCCGGAAGACCTGTTCTACGGCCACGTCGGCGCGATCGACGTGCTCGCGCTCGCGCTCGAACGCGCGGCGGTGCTGGTCGAGAACGACCGGCTCGACGCGCTGCGCCGGCAGCGCTACGCGCAGTGGGACGACGCGTTCGGCCGCAAGATCCTGTCCGGCGGCTATACGCTGGAATCGCTGGCGGCCGACGCGCTCGCGCGTGGGGTGAACCCGCGGCATGCGAGCGGCGCGCAGGAGCGGCTGGAGAACATCGTGAACCAGGCGATCTACGGGCTGCGCTGACGCCATGTACATCGGACTCGATCTCGGCACGTCGGGCGTGAAGGCGGTGCTGCTCGACCGCGATGGCGCGGTGCGCGCGAGCGCGAGCCGCCCGCTGACGGTGAGCCGGCCGCAGCCGCGCTGGTCCGAGCAGGCGCCGCGCGACTGGTGGGACGCCGCCTGCGGCGCGCTCGCCGCGCTGGTCGCGGATGCGCGCACGGCCGGCATCGACCCGCGCGACATCGACGCACTCGGGCTGACCGGGCAGATGCATGGTGCGACGCTGCTGGATGCGCATGGCGACGTGCTGCGCCCCGCGATTCTGTGGAACGACGGCCGCGCGGACGCGGAGTGCGCGGAACTCGAACGGCTCGCGCCCGCATTGCGCACGGTGGCCGGCAACATCGCGATGCCGGGCTTCACCGCGCCCAAGCTGCTGTGGGTGCGTCGTCACGAGCCCGACGTGTTCGCACGCGTCGCTTACGTGCTGCTGCCGAAGGATTATCTGCGCTACCGGCTGACCGGCGCGTTCGCGACCGATCCGTCGGATGCCGCCGGCACGCTGTGGCTCGACGTCGCGAAGCGCGACTACGACGACACGCTGCTCGCCGCCTGCGGCCTGTCGCGCACGCAGATGCCGCCCGTATTCGAAGGCAACCGCATTACCGGCACGCTGCTGCCGGCCGTCGCGCGGGCGCTCGGCCTGCGCGAGATCCCGGTGGTGGCCGGCGGCGGCGACAACGCGGCCGGCGCGGTCGGCGTCGGGATCGTGCGGCCCGGCGACGCGCTGCTGTCGCTCGGTACGTCGGGTGTGTATTTCGCGGTGTCGGACGGGTTTCGCGCGAATCCCGAATCGGCGGTGCACAGCTTCTGTCATGCGCTGCCGGACACGTGGCACCTGATGTCGGTGATGCTGAACGCGGCCGGCTGCGTCGACTTCACCGCGCAACTGGCCGGTTACGACGGCGTCGCGGCGCTGCTCGACGACGCCGAGACGAACGCACGCGCGAGCCGCCCGTGGTTCCTGCCGTATCTGAGCGGCGAGCGCACGCCGCACAACGACGTGAACGCGAAGGGCGTGTTCTACGGGCTCACGCCCGACACGCGGCGCGCCGATCTCGCGAACGCGACGCTCGAAGGCGTCGGCTTCGCGCTGCTCGACGGCATCGACGCGCTGCATGCGGCCGGGCTCGCACCCGACAGCATCACGGTGATCGGCGGCGGCTCGCGCAGCGCGTACTGGACGCAGATGCTCGCCGACCTGAGCGGCCGTGCGCTGACGCTGCGCGCGGGCGGCGAAGTGGGGCCGGCGCTCGGCGCCGCGCGCCTCGCGCATCTCGCGCTCGAACCGCATGCGCGGCTCGGCGACGTGTGCCCGCAGCCGCCCGTCGTCGCGGTGCGCGAGCCCGATCCCGAGCGGCACGCGTGGTATCGCGACGTGCGGCGGCCGACGTTTCGCGCGCTGTACCGTGCGCTCGAACCGGTGTTTGCGACGGGCGCCTGACGCACATTGCAGTGACTCGATGCGGGCGGTGCAATCCGGCGGCCGCCCGCGGTTCGTGAGGTGGTTCCATAACAAGGAGTCTGGAGACATGAAAACCGTGACGCGTCGTACCGTATTGCATTCCCTTGCCGGCGCCGCCGCGCTGGCGATCCTCGCGCTGGGCTCGCCGCTCGCCCACGCGAGCAAGGACAAACCCGAGATCGGCTTCTGTATCGACGACCTGCGCGTCGAGCGCTGGTCGCGCGATCGCGATTATTTCGTCGCGGCCGCGACGAAGCTCGGCGCGAAGGTGTCGGTGCAGTCGGCCGATGCGAACGAGGCGCGGCAGATTTCCCAGATCGAGAACCTGATCTCGCGCGGCGTCGACGTGATCGTGATCGTGCCGTTCAACTCGAAGACGCTCGGCAACGTCGTCGCCGAAGCGCGCAAGGCCGGCATCAAGGTCGTGTCGTACGATCGCCTGATCCTCGACGCCGACGTCGACGCCTACATCTCGTTCGACAACGAGAAGGTCGGCGAGCTGCAGGCGCAGGGCGTGTTCGACGCGAAGCCGAAGGGCAACTATTTCCTGCTGGGCGGCGCGCCGACCGACAACAACGCGAAGATGCTGCGCGAAGGACAACTGAGGGTGCTCAAGCCGGCGATCGACCGCGGTGACATCAAGGTGGTCGGCCAGCAGTGGGTGCCCGAATGGAGCGCCTCGACCGCGCTGCGGATCGTCGAGGACGCGCTGACCGCGAACAACAACAAGATCGATGCGATCGTCGCGTCGAACGACGGCACGGCCGGCGGCGCGATCCAGGCGCTCGCCGCGCAGCATCTGGCCGGCAAGGTGCCGGTGTCCGGGCAGGATGCGGATCTGGCCGCGGTCAAGCGCGTGATCGCCGGCACGCAGACGATGACCGTCTACAAGCCGCTGAAGCTGATCGCGAGCGAAGCCGCGAAGCTCGCGGTCGATCTCGCGAAGGGCACGAAGCCCGCGTTCAACGCGCAATACGACAACGGCAAGAAGAAGGTCGACACGGTGCTGTTGCAGCCGACGCTGCTGACCAAGCGCAACGTCGACGTCGTCGTGAAGGACGGCTTCTATACCCAGGCCCAGCTGGCGAGCCAGTAACGGCACGACGCGCGGGCGGCTCACCGGCCGCCCGCGCGCATCCTGCGAGGCATGAACGAATGACGGAACCCTTGCTGACGATGCGCGGCATCGTCAAGGCATTCGACGGCGTGAAGGCGCTCGACGGTATCGACCTGACCGTGCGCCCGGGCGAATGCGTCGGGCTGTGCGGCGAGAACGGCGCCGGCAAGTCGACGCTGATGAAAGTGCTGTCGGGTGTGTACCCGCACGGCACGTGGGACGGTGAAATCCGCTGGGAAGGCGCGCCGCTCGCGGCGTCCGGCGTGCGCGACACCGAGCGCGCGGGCATCGTGATCATCCACCAGGAACTGATGCTCGTGCCCGAACTGTCGGTGGCCGAGAACATCTTCCTCGGCAACGAGATCACGCTGCCGGGCGGGCGCATGAACTTCGCGGCGATGGTCCAGCGCGCGGAGGAGCTGCTGCGCGAACTGCGGATCGACACGATCAACGTCGCGCAGCCGGTGATGAACTACGGCGGCGGCCACCAGCAGCTGATCGAGATCGCGAAGGCGCTGAACAAGCACGCGAAGCTGCTGATCCTCGACGAACCGTCGTCGTCGCTGAGCGCGTCGGAAACGCGCATCCTGCTCGACATCGTGCGCGACCTGAAGCGCCGTGGGGTGGCGTGCGTCTACATCTCGCACAAGCTCGACGAGGTGGCGGCCGTGTGCGACACGGTCACCGTGATCCGCGACGGACGCCACGTCGCGACCGAGCCGATGGCCACGCTGACCACCGACCGGATCATCGCGATGATGGTCGGCCGCGAGATCCGCGACCTGTATCCGCGCGAGCCGCACGAGATCGGCGACGTCGTGCTCGACGTGCGCCACGTGACGTGCCGAGACGTGACGAACGCACGCCGCAAGCGCGTCGACGACGTGTCGTTCAGCGTGCGGCGCGGCGAGATCGTCGGCGTCGCCGGGCTGGTCGGCGCGGGCCGCACCGAGTTGATGCAGGCGATCTTCGGTGCGTATCCGGGCGCGTGCACGGCGAGCGTGACGATGAACGGCAAGCCGCTGTCGATCCGCTCGCCGGCCGACGCGATCCGCGCCGGTATCGCGATGGTGCCGGAGGACCGCAAGCGCCACGGCATCGTGCCGCAGCTCGGCGTGGGCCACAACATCACGCTCGCGGTGCTGCGGCGCTTCGCGGCGCGCGGGCGGATCGACGCGGCCGCCGAGCTCGATACGATCCGCACCGAGATGCAGCGGCTGTCGGTGCGCGCAGCGCACCCGTTCCTGTCGATCGCGAGCCTGTCGGGCGGCAACCAGCAGAAGGCGGTGCTCGCGAAGATGCTGCTGACCGAGCCGCAGGTGCTGATCCTCGACGAACCGACGCGCGGCGTCGACGTGGGCGCGAAGGCCGAGATCTACCGGCTGATCTTCGCGCTGGCCCGGCGCGGCGTCGCGCTGATCGTCGTGTCGTCGGAACTGCCGGAGGTGCTCGGCCTGGCCGATCGCGTGCTGGTGATCGGCGAGGGCGAGCTGCGCGGCGATTTCGTCAACGAGGGCCTCACGCAGGAACAGATCCTCGGCGCCGCGCTGAAGCCCGCGCGGCTGGCCGCCGAACCAACCGCAACGAGTGCGACATGAATTCCGAACTTTCTTCCTCGACCCCGGCGACGCCGGATGCAGGCGCCGGCCGCGCGCCGCGGCTGCCATTGCGCCATGTCTTCACGCGCTACAAGGTGCTTGCGCTGCTGTTCGCGGTCGTCGCGATCTGGGCGTTCTTCTCGGTGCTGACGGACGGCGCGTTCGTCACGCCCCGCAACGTATCGAACCTGCTGCGGCAGATGTCGATCACCGGCATGCTCGCGTGCGGCATGGTGTTCGTCATCATCGCGGGCGAGATCGACCTCTCGGTCGGCTCGCTGCTCGGGCTGCTCGGCGGCGTCGCCGCGATCCTCGACGTCAACCGCCACTGGCCGGTCGCGGCGACGGTCTCGGCCGTGCTCGCGCTCGGCGTGCTGATCGGGCTCTTCAACGGCTGGTGGTCGACCTATCGGCGCGTGCCGTCGTTCATCGTCGGGCTCGGCGGGATGCTCGCGTTTCGCGGCATCCTGCTCGGCGTGACGGGCGGTTCGACGATCGCGCCCGTGTCGGACGGCTTCGTGTTCATCGGGCAGGGCTATCTGCCGCGCCTGGCCGGCGACGGCCTCGCGGTCCTGCTGTTCGTGGTCGCGACGCTGCTGGTGGTGCGGCAGCGCGGCACGCGGCGGCGCTACCGGCTCGCGGTCGCGCCGCTGTGGCAGGACGTCGCGAAGATCGTCGGCGCCGGGGCGGTGCTGTTCGCGTTCGTCGCGACGCTCGACCGTTACGGCGGTATTCCGGTGCCCGTGCTGCTGCTGCTTGCGCTGCTCGGCGTGTTCTCGTGGATCGCGACGCAGACGGTATTCGGCCGGCGCATCTATGCGGTGGGGTCGAACCTGGAGGCGACGCGGCTGTCGGGCGTGGACACCGATCGCGTGAAACTCGCGATCTTCGCGCTGATGGGGCTGATGTGCGCGTTCGCCGGCCTCGTCAACACGGCGCGGCTCGCGGCCGGGTCGCCGTCCGCCGGCACGATGGGCGAGCTCGACGCGATCGCCGCGTGCTTCATCGGCGGCACGTCGATGCGCGGCGGCTCGGGCACCGTCTACGGCGCACTGATCGGCGCGCTCGTGATGGCGAGCCTCGACAACGGGATGTCGATGCTCGACGTCGACGCGTACTGGCAGATGATCGTCAAGGGCGCGGTGCTGGTGCTCGCGGTGTGGATCGACGTGGTGTCGCGCTCGAACCGGCGGTGACGCGCGGCCCGGTCGCGCGTCCGATAGCGGTGCGCGTCATGGCAGCGGCGTGCCCCACGCCGCCGTCACGTCGCTGCCGAGCCGCCATTCGCCGAACGGGCGGCGCGGCGCGATGATCGCCGGCAGGCGGCGATCGTGAAAGCGCGCGTAGTACGGCTCGACCCAGCTCAGTTCGTCGCGGAACGTCCACGGAAACAGGTCCTGCCTGATCGGCGTGATCTTCCCGAAACTTGCGGGATCTTCCATCGCGTCGATCACGAGGTTCGCGAGGCGGTCGATCGCGCCGTCGTTTCCGCGGTAGAGATCGATGTTGCGCCGCTGGACGAGTTCGGCCGCGAACACGAGCGGCAGCAGCGCGAAGGTGTGATAGTGGAGCGCGCGATCGCCGCGTTTCACCTCGCGTGCGAGCGAACCGTCCGGGCCGATGTCGCGAATGCCTTCGCGTACCCGCAGCAAGCCGGAATCGGGACCGAAGGCAGTCTAGCTTCCGGCGCTTTCGCCAGGCTTTCCACGGCGAGCCGTTACCGTTCCGATCCGAAGGCCGGCGATGCGACGCATGGCGGTCGTGGCGGCTTCGCATGACGTGCAATACGCTATTCTGTCGTTCTCGACCGTCAGCCCGATCCGATGAAGCGTCCGTCGTTCTCCACCCAACTCGTCATGCTGTGGGCACTCGTCGCGGCGCTGTGCGCGACGCTGGTCGCGGTCGTCTGGGTCACCGCGAGTTCCGCCGAGAGTCAACAGGTGGCCAGTGCCAAGGCCGCCGGCGCGTCGGCCTGCGAAGCGGTCGCGTCGCGTTACGGCGCGTCGTCCGCGTCCGCGGGCGCCGGGCCCGCCCCGGATCTGATGCACGCGATCCTCGACATCGTGCTCTCGCGGGCGCCGGACATGGAGGGCGGGTTCTGGATGCCCGGCGCCGCACCCGACGCGAGCGGCTTTCTCGCGTATTCCTTTCCCACTTATCAGGGCAGCGGCGTCAAGCGCGACGTTCCGGAAGCGGAAACGCCGCTGATCCTCCGCACGCTGCATGCCGCGGCCGCGACGCATGCCGCGACGGCGAACGTCGTCGAAGGCGCGCAGGATGCCGTGATCGCGGCGGCCTGTCCGGTACGCGGTGGCGCGGGGCTGTACGTGTGGATGCTGACGCGTGCGCGGCCGCCGCTGGGCCGGCACGGGGAATTGCTGGCCACGGGGCTCGCGGCCGTGCTTGCGGTGATTCTGGCGATCGCGGCGGCGCTGGCCGTGGCGCTGCGCCGCTGGAAACGCAATCTCGCGCGGATCGAGAGCGGGCTGGGGCCCGACGGTCGCGAACATCATCTGCCGTACGTCGGCGAACCCGATCTCGACCGCGTCATTGATGCGTTCAACGAGCGGGCGCGCCGCGCCGACCGGCTGCAACAGCAGGCCGACGAACTGCGTACGCGGCTCGCGCAGGCCGAGCGCTTCGGCATGCTGGGGAAGCTTGCCGCGCAGGTCGCGCACGAGATTCGCAATCCGATGGGCGCGATGCGGCTGAAGGCGGAAAACGCGCTGGCCGGCGACGGCCGGCGGCAGCAGGACGCATTGCGCGTGATCCTCGCGCAGATCGAGCGCATCGATGCGCAATTGTCGAGCCTGCTCGCGCTGACGCAGCCGGTGCGCCCCCATGCGGCACCCGTCGATGTCGACGCGTGGCTCGCGCAAGTCGTCGACGCGCACCGCGAGCTGGCGCAGCGGCAAGCGATCGACCTGACGGTGTCGCTCGCGGGGCAGGGCGAACGGCTCGCGTGGCCGTCGGATCGTCCGGCCTTCGATCCCGACCAGATGCGCCGGGCGCTCGACAACCTGCTGCTCAACGCGCTGCACCATGCGGGCGACGGCGGCGCGGTCACGCTCACCGCCGAGCGGCGCGCGGTCGCCGGGCGCGACTGGCTGTGCATCACCGTGTCGGACAGCGGCCCCGGGGTGCCGGCCGCGCAGCGCGAGCGGATCTTCGAGCCGTTCGTGACGGGCCGCGCGGACGGCACGGGCCTCGGCCTTGCCGTGGTCCGTGAAGTGGCGGCGGCGCATGGCGGACACGCGCGCCTCGACGGGGGCGCCGCATTCGTGATTGAAATTCCATGGCAAACATCCTCATAGTCGACGACGACGCGGCCTTTCGCGACGGCCTCGCCGAAACGCTGGCCGATCTCGGTCATCGGGCGGTCGAGGCCGCATCCGGCCGGGCGGCGCTCAGCGCGCTGCGCGACAGCGGCGGCATCGAATGCGTCTTTCTGGATTTCCGCCTGCCGGATCTGGACGGGCTGGCCGTGCTCGCGCAACTGCGTGACGATCCCGCGCTGGCCGCGATTCCGGTCGTCATGCTGACGGCCCATGCGACCAGCGACAACACGATCGAAGCGATGCGGCTCGGCGCATTCGATCACCTGACGAAGCCGATCGGGCGCCGGGACATCGCGCAACTGCTCGAACGCATCGTGTCGGCGAATCAGCCGCCCGCGCCGGCGCCCTCCGACAGCGGTTTCGCGGGCGAACCTTCCGCGGACCGACCACGATTGCTGGGCGTGAGCGCCGCGATGCGCGACGTGCAAAAGCAGATCGGCCGGGCCGCGATGAGCGACGCAACCGTGCTCCTGACCGGCGAGACGGGCACGGGCAAGGAGGTGGCGGCGCGCGTGCTGCATGCCGCATCGGCTCGCCATGCGGGGCCGTTCGTCGCCGTCAACTGCGCGGCCATTCCGGCCGATCTGCTCGAAAGCGAGTTGTTCGGGCATCGTCGCGGTGCGTTTACCGGCGCGCATGCCGATCGCGCGGGGCGCCTCGTCGAGGCCGACGGCGGGACACTCTTTCTCGACGAGATCGGCGACATGCCCGCCGCGATGCAGGCCAAGCTGCTGCGCGCGCTCCAGGAGCGCCAGGTGATGCCGCTCGGCGCGGACCGCGCGACGGCGATCGACATTCGCGTCGTGGCCGCGACGCACCGCGATCTTGCCGCGGCCGTCGCGGACGGCACGTTCCGCGAAGATCTCTTCTATCGGCTGAACGTCATTCCGCTGCACCTGCCGCCGCTCGCGGAGCGTGTGGCCGACATCCTACCGCTGGCCGCGCATTTCCTGGCCAACGCGGCAGGCATGCGCGCGCTGCATCTGACGAACGACGCGCAGCGCGCGCTGCTCGATCACCGCTGGCCGGGCAATGTACGCGAACTGCGCAACGTGATGGAGCGGGCGGCCGCGCTCGCCCCCGGGCCGGCCGTCAGCGCGGCCGATCTCGGCCTCGGCGCCGTGCCGGCGCGCCAGTCGGGCGCCGATGCGGTACCGGCGCACCTGCTCGACATGCCGCTGCCCGATGCGCTCGCGACGGTCGAGCGCGCGGCGATCCTGCGCGCGCTCGAGCGGGCGAACGGCAATCGCGCGGAAGCCGCGAGGCAGCTCGGGATCGGCCGCCAGTCGCTCTATGCGCGGATGGCGAATCTCGGGATCGAGCGCGACGAATAGGGCCAGCGCCAGCCGGTTATCGGTGTGAGCGGGCCGCTGGTCGCGTTGTTTCGACTGTCGGGAATGCCGACATGCGGTGAATCGACGTGTCGGGAAATCCGACACGTTTGGCGCGCGTCGTCGTTCGGCGCACGGCCACGCGGTGCGCCGCAGGTTGGCACGGGTATTGCGGATACCGATGCATCGCAACCCGTCGCCGGAGCCCGCCATGAACTCGTGCCTGCCTGTCGTCCGATCGCGGCCGCGGTGCCGCGCTGCCGTTCGCCGCTCGTATCGCATGCTCTGCGCTGCCGCGCTCGTTGCCGTCGCAACGGTCAGCGTGGCGCAGGTGCCGCCGGCGCCGCGCGCGGAAGACCCGGCCGGCGCCATGCCGCCTCCGCCTCCGCCACCTCCGCCTCGGCCTCGTGCGCTTGTGCCTGCCATGCCCGGAAACGACACCGCCTCCGACGCGCTGGTGTCCGGCACGCTGTCGCGCCTGACGATCAATCCGGAAGGGGCGGTCGACGGCTTCGTGCTGACCGACGGCACGCTCGTCCGCCTGCCGCCGCATCTCGGTGCGCAACTGACCGCGCTCGTGAAAACGGGCGACCGCGTGACGGTAGCCGGCGAACGACGCGTCGACGATGAAATCCGCGCACGCGTGGTCCGCAACGACGGCACCGGCGCGTCGCTGTCCGATCAGCCGCCCGCGCCCGTCGCGCCCGTGCCGCCCACGCTGCGCGGGGTCAACCTTGCCCGCCTGAGCGTGTCCGGCGTCGTGCGCCGCGTGACGCGCGCGCCGCGCGGCGAGCCGGACGGCGTGATGCTCGACAGCGGAGCGATCGTCAAGCTGACCGTGCCGGCCGCCCAGCAATTCGGTGCGCTGCTCGCGCCCGGCGAACGCGTGGCCGCGGTCGGCTACGGCACGCGCAACGCATACGGCGAAGCGCTGCAGGCGACGGCGTTCGGCGCGCCGGGCCATGTCGTGAATCTCTATGACGATGTCGCGCACTGATCGCGCGACGTCGTTCCTCAATCCATCGAAAGGAGTCCTGCCATGCACTGGATCGATCCCGCCTGCCTGCCCGAAACGCGCGGCCGCGTCACGCAGTTCCTGCTCAATCCGCACGGAGAAATCGACGGCCTGATCCTGAACGGCGACCTGCAGGTTCACGTGCCGCCGCACCTGGGCCGCGAACTGACGCGCCGTGTCGCGGTCGGTGACCGCATCCGCGTGCGGGGCGTCAAGCCGCGTCGCGCGGCGATGATCGCGGCCGTGCAACTGACCGGGCGCGACGGCGTCGACATCAACGACGATGGGCCCGCGCACGCTGTTCCGCCGAAGCCGACGCACGCCGCTCGACAGCCGATGGAATCGAACGGCGAAGTCGCGTTCGGGCTGCATGGGCCGAAAGGCGAGCTGAACGGCGCGTTGCTGACGAGCGGCGTCGCGCTGCGGGTGCCGCCGCATGCGGCTGAAGCACTGCACGATTATCTGCGTCCCGGTGTTCATGTGCAGGCGTGGGGGCACGGCGTCGTCACGCCGCACGGCACGACGCTCGACGTGAGCGAGATCGCCGAGCTCGTCGATGCGGATGCCGAATGATCGTGCGACGGTGAGGCGACCATGAGGCCGGCACGCGCGCTCGAAGCGCTCAACTTCTTCCTGGCCGACGTGCAGGCCGGCATCGGCCCGTTCATCGGCGTCATCCTGCTGTCGCGCGGCTGGGGCGCCGATGCGATCGGTTCGGTCATGACGCTGGCCGGGCTCGCCGCGATGGCCGCGACGCCGCTGGCCGGTGCGCTCGTCGACGCGGTGCGCGCGAAGCGGGCGCTGATCGTCGCGGCGGCCGCCGCGACGGCACTGGCCTCGCTCGCGCTGATGTTCGTCCACGGTTATCCGGCGGTGGCGGCGTCGCAGATCCTGGCCGCGGTCAGCGGCGCGGCGCTCGCGCCGGCCGTCGCGGGCGTGACGCTCGGCATCGTGCGGCGGCAGGGGTTCGACCGGCAGTTCGGGCGCAACCAGATGGCGAACCACGCCGGCAACGTCGCCGGGGCGGCGCTCGCGGGGTGGCTCGGCTGGCATGCCGGATTCGATGCGGTGTTCGCGCTCGTCGGCGTGTTTACGGTCCTCGCCATCGTGAGCACGCTGGCGATTCCCGGGCAGGCGATCGATCATGCGTCCGCCCGTGGTCTCGATCCTGCCGGCGTCACACCGGGAACGGATGCTGCGCATCCCGATGCGTCCGGCGCGGCGCCGACGTCGCGCGTCAGCGGTCTGCGCACGCTCGCCGAAAACCGGCCGCTGGTGCTGCTCGGCGCGTCGCTCGCGCTGTTTCATCTCGGCAACGCCGCGATGCTGCCGCTCTACGGGATGGGCGTCGTCGTCACGCATCGCAGCAATCCGAGCGCGTTCACCGCACAGACCATCGTCATCGCGCAGTTCGTGATGGTCGCGGCGGCGTGGCTCGCGCCCCGGCTGATTCGCTCGCACGGGTACTGGCGGGTGCTGCTGTTCTCGTATCTCGTGCTGCCGGTGCGCGGGGTGGTCGCCGCGGCGTGGATGAGCGAAGCGGGTGTGTGGCCGGTGCAGGTGCTCGACGGTATCGGCGCCGGCCTGCAAAGCGTGGTCGTGCCCGCGCTCGTCGTTCGTTTGCTGGATGGCTCCGGCCGCGTGAATGCCGGGCAGGGCGCCGTCGCGACCGCGCAGGGCATCGGCGCGGCGCTCAGCCCCGTGCTGGGCGGCGTGCTCGCGCAGCACTTCGGTTATCCGGCCGCGTTCGTCGTACTGGGCGCCGTGTCGACGGGCTCGCTCGCGCTGTGGCTCGGTCATGCGCGCTCGCTGAGCAGCGTATGCGGCAAGCCGGCCGACCTGTCGGCGGCGTCGTCTTGAAAGTCCTTTCGATTCTCATGCCTCCGTTGACGTGCCCATGAATCCTGTTTCGCTTGCCTGGCTGATTTCCGCGCTCGCCACCGCGGGCGTCATCACGCGTCCGTTCGGCTGGCCCGAGGCCATCTGGGCCGTGAGCGGCGCGCTGCTGCTGGTCGTGTTGCACCTGTTGCCCGTCGCGCAGGCGCTGGACGCCGTCGCGAAAGGCGGCGACGTGTACCTCTTTCTGACGGGCATGATGCTGCTGTCCGAGGCGGCCCGTCGCGAGGGGCTGTTCGACTGGGTCGCGACGCACGTCGTCAATCTCGCGCAGGGCTCGCCGCGGCGGTTGTTCGCGCTGATCTACGCGGTCGGCGTCGTCACCACGGTGTTCCTGTCGAACGATGCGACCGCCGTCGTGCTGACGCCCGCGATCCTGGCCGCCGCACGCCGCGCGAAGGCCGACCCGATGCCGCTGCTGTACAGCTGCGCGCTCGTCGCCAATGCCGCGAGTTTCGTGCTGCCGATTTCGAATCCGGCGAACCTGGTGCTGTACGGCGCGCACATGCCGGCGCTCGGCGTATGGCTCGCGCACTTCGCGGCGCCGTCCGTCGCGTCGATCGCGTGCACGTTCGTCATGTTGAGGATCGTGCAGCGACGTGCGCTTTCCGGCCGTTGCGAGTCGGGGCTGCCTGTACAGCCGCTGACGAGCGGCGGACGCATCGCGCTGGCCGGCATTGCCGCAACGGCCGTCGCACTGATGGCGGTGTCGGTGTTCGATCGCCCGCTCGGGTTGCCGACCGCGCTGGCGGGGGTCGTCACGGTCGCGTGCGTGGTGATGCGGGATCGCGCTGCGTGCGCGCCGATCGTTCGTGCGGTTTCATGGAGCGTGCTGCCGCTCGTCGCGGGCTTGTTCGTCGTCGTCGAGACGCTCGACCGGACCGGCGCGGTGCGCGTACTGGCGGCGCAGCTGCACGCGCTGATGCAAAGCGGCGAGCACGTCGCCGCGGCCGTGGCCGGCGTCGCGGTCGCGCTGGTGTCGAACGGAGTCAACAACCTGCCTGCCGGGCTGATCGCGAGTTCGACGATCCAGGCCGCGCACAGTCCGCAAACGGTGGTCGACGCGATTCTGATCGGCGTCGATCTCGGCCCGAACCTGTCCGTCACCGGTTCGCTCGCGACGATTCTGTGGCTCGCGGCGATCCGGCGCGAAGGGCTGCAGGTCGGTTTCCGCGCATTTCTCGCGGTCGGGGCGTGCGTGATGCCGCCGGCGTTGCTGCTCGCGCTGGGGGCGCGCTTCGTGGTAGGCGGCTGACGCGCGATGGCGGTCGCGTCAGCCGCTTGGCCGCGCTAGAACGAGTAGGCGAGCGATGCTAACAGGCTGCGCGGCGCGCCCGGCGTGACCCACAGGCTGTTGTACGAGCTGACGTAGGTGGTGCGGTTGAACAGGTTGTTCAGCACGACCGACGCACGCAGGTGCTTGTTGACCTGCACGTAACCGTTGAGCTGCACGGTCGCGTAGGCCGGCAGCTCGAAGCCGTCTTGCGTGTTGGCCGTGTTGCCGGCGCGGCGCCCGACGTAGATCACGCCGGCACCCGCGCCGGCCTTGTCCGCGAACGGCAGGGTGGTCTCGTACATCAGCAGCGCGCTGCCGCTCAGCCGCGGTACGTCGACGAGGCGTGAACCGGGCGCCAGCATCGAATCGCGCGTGACCTCGGTGTCGACGTACGCGAGGTTCGCGATGCCGCGCAGGCCGTGACCGAGGTCGCCGCTCCATTCGAACTCGATGCCGCGGCTGCGCACTTCGCCGGCCGCGCGCGAGAAGCCGGCATTCGCCGGATCGGCGGTGAGTACGTTGCGTTTGGTCACGTAGAACGCCGAGACGGTCGTGAGCCAGCGCGCGCCCGCCCATTTCGCGCCGGCTTCGTAGCCGTGGCCCTTTTCGGGATCGAACGCGCGACCGTTGATGTCGGCGCCGTTGTTCGGCCGGAACGAATACGCGGTGTTCGCATAGAACGACCACGCGGGGCTCATTTCATACACGACGCCGATACGCGGGCTCACCGCGGTCTGCAGCTGGCTCGTCGTCACGCCCTTCAGGCGGTTGTCGATCGACTGGTGGAAGCGATCCCAGCGCAGCCCGGCCAGGATCTTCCAGTGCGGCCCGAACGCGAGCGTGTCCTGCGCGTAGACGCCTTGTCCGTCGTCGCGTTCGAGCAGGTTGGTCGCGGTGCGCGGCGTCGGCGCGGGCTGGCCGTAGACCGGATCGAAGATGTCGATCGCGTACGGCGCCGAAGCGTTCGGCGTGGAGCGCGTGACGAACTGGTCGTAGTTGAAGCGATACGCGTCGACGCCCATCACGAGCGTATGGCCGATGTCGCCCGTGCGGAACGCGCCGGTGGTTTCGACGCGGCCTTGCAGGTCGTTCGAGTGAAACGCGACCTGCCGGTAGCGACGCCACAGCGTGCGGCCGTCCGGCTGCAACGCGAATGCCTCGGACGAGCGCCCCGTCAGGTCGGTGTTGCGTTGCGCGACGCCCGCATTGATCGACCAGCTTGAATCGATGCGATGCTCGAGCGTGAACTGGTGGCCCGTGTTGCGCACGTCGTAGTCGCCGTCGCGCGGCTCGCCGAGAAACCGCGACGCGGGGATCACGCCGAGCTGCCCGTTGACCGCCAGCACGCCGCGATCGAGCGGCGCGCGCTGACGCGCGCTCTCGAATTCGTAGTGGAGCGTCGTGTCCGCACCGATGTCCCACGTGAACGATGGCGAGAACAGGTAGCGTTTGCTCGACACCGTATCGCGAAAGCTGCCGTTGTTCTCGTTCATCGCGACGAAGCGGTACGCGAGCGATTTCGTGACGGGGCCCGTCGAATCGAGTGTCTGCCGCAACGCGCCGTAGCTGCCGGCCGACACGCCGATGGTGTTCGCGCGGGCGAACTGCGGCTGCTTCGTCGTATAGCTGATGATCCCGCCCGGATCGCCGCGGCCATACAGCGCGGACGCCGGCCCCTTGAGCACTTCCATGCGCTCGAGGTTGACGGTGTCGCGCGGCACGCTCATGCCGCGATTCCACGAAAAGCCGTTGACCAGGTAGTCGGTGCCGGACGTGTTGCCGTCGCCGGCGAAGCCGCGCACCGCGTAGTTGTCCCACAGGCCGCCGAAGTTGTTCTGGCGCGAGACGCCCGCGACCCAGTCGTAAAGATCGTCGCCGCGCGTGGCGGCCACGGTCTGGATCAGCTTCGTATCGACGCTGCTGACCGCGAACGGAATCGCCATCACGTCCGCCTCGCTGCGCGTCGCACTCGTCGATTCGCGCGTGCGAAACGGCGCCGTCGCGCGTTGCGCGGAGACCTCGATGGTGGGCAGCGCCGTTTCCTGCGCGTCGGCTGCGCCCATGCCGGTCGTGCCGACGACGATGGCCATCGGTGCGGCCGCCCAGTTCCTCCTGCTCATACCTCTCCCTTTCGTGTCGTTCGCGTTCGGGCACGGCGGGCGGCCTCGCGCCGACATCTGTGTTCCAAACAGTACATTTGCGCGGCAATTTAATGCAAATGAGAGGCATTTGCAATCGTAATTTTGAGATTCGAGGCCGAAGTGAAACGGCGAGCGGCACGGCCCCGATCGATCTCATGTGCCGATTTCGTGAAATACCGAATAGCGGGAAATAAGTCGAACGTCGATGCTGGCCCGGGGGAGTGTCCGTCTCGGGTGCTCGATGAATATTCGCTGAATATCGGGTTAACGTGGAACTTGTTGGGCCTCGAAAGTGAAGTGGCTTGTTTGACAAATCCCGTAATTCGGGATTAAAGTAAAAACACTTCAGCCAAACCCATCGAGCAGCCGCATGAACATCCCACAGTCGGACAGCGATATCGAAACAAGCAGCGGGGCGAGCGTCGTCCTCACCACGGCGCGCGACGCCGGCGTCGACGTCTGTTTCGCCAATCCCGGCACGACCGAGATGCCGTTCGTCGGTGCGCTCGATACCGTGGCGGGCATGCGCTCGATCCTCGGGCTGTTCGAGGGGGTGTGCACGGGCGCCGCGGACGGCTATGGCCGCATGGCCGGCAAGCCCGCGATGACGCTGCTGCACCTCGGGCCCGGCCACGCGAACGGCATTGCCAACCTGCACAATGCGCGCCGCGCCCGCACGCCGATCCTGAACATCGTCGGCGATCACACGCGGGAGCATCTGAAGTACGACGCGCCGCTGACGTCCGACATCGAGTCGCTCGCCCGTCCGGTGTCGGTGTGGTATCGCAGCGTGGCGCGCGACACGGATCTCGCGACCGATACGGCCGATGCGATTTCGGCCTCGATGGGCGCGCAGCGCGGCGTCGCGACCCTCGTGCTGCCCGTCGATCTCCAGTCGGCCAGGGTGCGCGGCGCGGCGTCGCCCGCCGTCGTGCGCCCGGCCGCGGTGTCGTTCGATGCCGCTCGCGTCGAACGGGTTGCCGATCTGCTGCTCAGTGGCCATCGCGCCGTCCTGCTGATGGGCGCTCGCGCGCTGTCGGCCCGCGGGCAGCGTGCGGCGGCGCGCATCGCGGCCGCGACCGGCGCGACCTGCTTCAGCGAGACGTTTCCCGCGCGGGCGGAGCGCGGCGGCGGCCTGCCGGACATCGACCGCCTGCCTTATTTCCCCGAGCCGGCGCTGGCCGCGCTGGCCGGCCGGCGCGTGGTGCTGGCCGGCGCGCTCGCGCCCGTCACCTACTTCGGCTACGAGGGCATTCCCGGCGAACTCGCGCGACCGGAGGACATCGTCACACTGGCCGCGCCGGGCGACGCGGCGGACGACGCACTGGAGGCGCTGGCCGATCGCATCGGCGCGTCGACGAACGACGCGGGTGTACGCGTCGAGCGCTGGCGCGTGGAGGATGGCCTGCTCACGCCGCAGGCCGTCGGCCGCGTGCTCGCGAATGCGTTGCCCGACGACGCGATCGTGTCGATCGAGGGCGGCACGTGCGGCTATCCGTTCGTGACCGCGTCGGCGCGCGCGCGTCGCCACACGATTCTCACGAACACGGGCGGGGCGATCGGCCAGGGCCTGCCGGTGGCACTGGGCGCCGCCGTCGCGTGCCCGGACCGCCGCGTGTTCGCGCTGCAGTCCGACGGCAGTGCGCAGTACACGATCCAGTCGCTGTGGACGATGGCGCGCGAGCGTTTGCCGATCGTGATGCTGATCGCCTCGAACCGGCGCTACGGCATCCTGCAGACCGAACTCGCGCGCAGCGGCCTGCCGGCGGATACGCCGCATGCCAGCCGCCTGACCCAACTGGACGACCCGCCGATCGACTGGCTCGCGCTGTCACGCGGCTACGGCGTACCGGCTCAACGCGCGAGCGACACCCGTGCGCTGGTGCAAGCGCTCGACGATGCGCTTGCGCGCACCGACGGGCCGACGCTCGTCGAAATGCAGTTGTCCTGATCGCGCAACCCGCTCCTTTCCTCAATCCCGACTCTCACCTTTCATCGACATGGATCTGCAACTGCACGGAAAAGCCGCGTTCATCACCGGCGGCAGCATGGGCATCGGCAAGGCGGTCGCGCTCGAACTGGCGCGCGAAGGCGTCAACGTCGCGATCGCCGCGCGCCGCATCGAACACCTCGAAGCGGCCGCCGCCGAGATTCGCACGGCGCTTGCGCCGCTCGGCGACGCGGCCGGCGAGATCCTGCCCGTCACGGTGGACACGACCGACATGGCGTCGATCGAAGCGGCGATGGCCGCGAGCGTCGAGCGTTTCGGCCGGCTCGACGTCCTGCTGAACGGCGCCGCGCATCCGGGTGGGCTCGTGCGCGCGGAGCTGGAGCACGCCGATCCGCAGGGGCTGCTGCAGGACATCGACATCAAGGTGGTCGGCTACCTGCGTTGCGCGAAGGCGGCCGCGCCGTATATGCGGCGCAACGGCTTCGGCCGGATCGTCAATATCGGCGGCCTGACCGGCCGCGGCAGCAAGCAGCTGTCCGGCATGCGCAACGTGGCGATCGTGCACCTGACCAAGACGCTGTCCGACCAGCTCGGTCCGTTCGGCATCACGGTCAACACGATTCACCCGGGCGTCGTCGAGACGCCGCACATCCACGAGCTCTACGAGAAGGAAGCGCAGAAGCAGGGGCTCACGGCCGCGGAGGTCGAGGCCAACTATGTGAAGGTCACACCGATCCGTCGCGTGCTGCAGCCGGAAGAAATGGGGTGGATCGTCGCGTTTCTCGCGTCGCCGAAGTCCGGCTCGATCACCGGCGAGTCGATCGGCTGCGACGGCGGGCTCACGCGCGGCATTTTTCTCTGACACAAGGAGCATTTCATGACCGCAACCGTACTGGTCGCCACCGCCGGGCAAGGCATCCTGCGCTCGAACGACGACGGCAAGACCTGGCATCGCCTCGGGCTCGCCGAATCGATCGAGTTCGACGGCATCGTGCGCGCGCTCGCGGTGTGCCCCGCGACGCCGTCGCGCGTCTATGCCGGCGCCGATTCGGGCCTGTGCATCAGCGAGGATGGCGGCGCGCACTGGTTCCGGCCCGACAACCTGCTGAACGGGCAGACGGTCTGGTCGATCGCGATCGATCCGGCGAACCCGGCGGTGCTCTACGCGGGCACCGGCGCGCCGTCGCGCGCCGCGCTTTACAAGTCGAGCGACGCGGGCGTGACCTGGGAGAGAACGGCGCCCGAGTTTCCGGAGTTTTGCTCGGGCGTCAATCGTCCGCGGCTGCTGACGATCTGCGTGGATCCGGACGACAGCCGCAACGTCTGGTACGGCGTGGAGGAGGGCGGCGCGTGGCGCAGCCGCGATGCCGGTGCGAGCTGGACGCGCGTGGACGGCCCCGGCACCGCGATCCGCAACAGCGACATTCACGCGATCGCCATCCTGCCCGCCATGCAAGGCCGCCCGAAGACCACGGTGCTGCTGACGGTCAACGCGGTGTACGTGAGCGAGGACGACGGCTTGACGTGGGGCGGCAAGCTGTCGCGCGACCGCTTCGACGGGCTGTACTACACGCGCACCGTCGTGCAACTGCCGGAGCCGGAAGGCGACCTGCTGATGGCGATCGGCGACGGCACGCCGGGCAGCCGCAGCCGCATCTACCGCTCGACCGATCGCGGCCATGCGTGGCACGAGACGGATCTGCACACGCCGCCGAACTCCACGTTCTGGGCGTTCGGCGTGCATGCGGCCCAACCGGCGCTCGTGTATGCGGGCACCAAGTACGGGCACCTGTTCCGCTCGCGCGACGGCGGCCGTAACTGGACCAAGGAGTGGCGCGATTTCAGCGAGATCACGGCGGTGGCGTGGACGCCGTTCGAGGCGCCGCTGGCCGCCCACGCGCAGTCGACCCACTGAGCGGAGCGAACGATGACACCGTCCGATATCCGGCAATGCGCCGAGCGTGCGAACGCGAGCTGCCTGCCGCTGCCGACGCCACGCGTGCAGCGCACCCACCTGTCGCTGTTCGTGCGCGACCCCGTCCGCTCGAGCATCTGGTACGCCGACGTGCTCGGCATGACGGAAACCGCGCGTGACGCGCAGTGGGTGTTCATGTCGTTCGGCCAGAAGCACCACGACATCGCGCTGATCCGCGCGGCATCCGATGCGGAGCTCGGCACGATCGGCCTGCAGCACTACGGCCTCGAAATCGCCGGCGGGCTGACCGAATTGCGCCGCTTGTACGGGATGCTGATTCGCCGCGACGTGCCGATCGTCAAGATCACCGATCACAAGGTCGGGATCGGCGTGTATTTCACGGACCCTGACGGCAACCGGCTCGAATTCTTCTGCGAAATGGTCACGGACGACGAAGAAGGCAAGCGCGTGCTGCATCGATACAACGCGCCGAGCGATCCCGTCCAGCTCGAACCGCTGTTCGACTGAAACGCCGCCTTTCAATCCGCATCATCGACGTCTTATATAGGAATGCAAATGAGCAAGACTGCAAATTTCGAAGGCTTTCACATCCGCAAGTGGTACACGCAGATCGAGGATTCGCTCGCGAACGAAACCGGCCAGCTCGCGGATGGCGAGCCGCTGCGCAAGATCGTGATCGCCGCGGCCGTTCACAACCCGTATGCAGGGCGATTCAGCGAAAACCTCGACGATCTCGTGCGCCCGTCGCCCGCGCTCGGCAAGGAGTTTGCGCGACGCATCGAGTCGCTCGCGGACGGCCGCGCGATCGAGAGCTACGGCAAGGCGTGCCTGGTCGGCTCGGCCGGCGAATACGAACACGGCAACGCGTTCCTCACGTCGATCTTCGCGGAGCCGATCCGCGCGGCGCTGGGCGGCGGCAAATCGTGGGTGCCGTCGAGCGGCAAGCGCGGCCCGATCAATACCGTGATCGACGTGCCGCTCGCGCACAAGGATGCACTCTACGTGCGCTCGCACTACGACACGGTGACGTGCCTGTTTCCCGATGCACCCAACGACGACGAAGTGCTGGTGATCTTCGCGTTCGCGACGCGCGGCCGGCTGCACGCACGGCTCGGCGGCCTGAAGGCAAGCGAGATCGTCGGTCGCGACGGTCTGGTCTGAGCGCGCATGCCGATCGGGGAGCACATCATGAACACGGCATCCGTCAAGGATGGATGGGTCGACAGCGATGGACTGCGGCTGCACTACGTGAGCTGGGGGCGCGACGATGCGCCGACCGTGGTGATGCTGCACGGCTTGCGCAGTTACGCGCATACCTGGGCGCCCGTCGCCGATGCGCTGGTCGACCGCTACCGGGTCGTCGCGCTCGATCAGCGCGGGCGCGGGCTGAGTGACTGGGATCCGCGGCGGGACTACTACGCGGCAGCCTACGTGCGCGATCTCGACGCATTGGTGCGCGCACTGGGCCTGCGACGATTCGTGCTGGTCGGGCACTCGATGGGCGGCGCCAATGCGTTCGTCTACGCAGCGTCGCAACTGGAACGGCACGCCGAAAGGCTCGCCGGCCTCGTGATCGAGGACATGGGCCCCGGTGCGTCGGCCGGCTCGCCGGGTTCCGAGCGCATCAAGCGCGAGCTGCAGGAAACCCCGGACGCGTTCGCGTCGTGGGACGACGCGCGCGCGTTCTGGCGACGCCAGCGGCCGAACATCACGGAATCCGCGCTCGATTCGCGCCTCGCGCATTCGCTGAAAGAGGGCGAGCAAGGCCGGATCGTCTGGCGTCACGATGCGCAAGGGATCGCGGCGGCACGGCTAGCCGCGACGCCGGAGCAGCTCGTCCATCTGTGGCCGCTGATCCTCAACCTGCACGTGCCCACGCTGTTGTTGCGCGGCGGCGACTCGGATTTCCTGTCCGCGGACGTGGCGGCCGAAATGGCGGCCGCCCATGCGGAAATCGAGCGGATCGACATTCCCGGCGCGACGCATTACGTGCACGACGATCAGCCCGATGCGTTCAATCGCGCGCTGCGCACCTGGCTCGATCGTCTCGATGACCCTGCATGGCGCGTGGGAGGCGCGGGCGAATGAAAGCGAACAACCGGAACCGGACCTCGGTCGCCATCGTCGGCGCGGGGCCGAACGGCGCGGCCATGGCGAACCTGCTCGGCCTGTATGGCGTCGATACGATCGTCGTCGAACGGGCGCCGCAGATCGTCGAATTCCCGCGCGCGGTCGGCATCGACGACGAGGCGCTGCGGCTGTTTCAGACGGCCGGCCTGGCCGACGAACTGAGCCGCGACATCATCCAGAACGTGCCGCTGCGCATGTTCAAGGCGAACGGCGAATGTTTCGCCGACATCCGTCCGTCGATACGCGAGTTCGGCTGGTGGCGCCGCAACATCTTCATGCAGCACCTGGCCGAACGCACGCTGCGCGATGCACTGGCACGCTATCCGCACGTGTCGCTGCGTACGGGCGAAGAGGTCGTCGGTCTGGAGCAGGACGACGAATGCGTGACGCTTCAGGTACGCGCCGCCGACGGGCAGCAATACGAACTCGATGCCGACTACGTGGTGGCGGCCGACGGCGGGCGCAGCCCCGTCCGCGAGATGCTCGGCATCAGGCTGGCCGGTACGACGCATCCGATGAAGTGGGTCGTGGTCGACGTGAAGAACGCGCGGCTCGACCAGCCGTGTACCGCGCTGAACTGCGATCCGCGCCGCCCGAACGTCTGCATTTATCTGCCGTTCAACTATCGACGCTGGGAATTTCTCGTGTTTCCGCACGAGGACGAGGAGGCGATCGCGCAACCGGAGTCGATCCGCGCGCTGATCGCGCCGTACGTCGACGACGTCGATCGCATCGAGATCGTGCGTGCGCGGACCTACACGCATCACTCTCGTGTGGCCGAACGTTTCGTCACCGGCCGGGTGGCGCTCATCGGCGATGCCGCGCACCTGAGCCCGCCGTGGATCGGCCAGGGGCTGAACGCGGGGCTGCGCGACGTGGGCAATCTGGCCTGGAAGCTGGCGGGGGTCGTGAACGGCACGTTGCACCGGCGCGTGATCTCGACGTACGAATCGGAGCGGCGCGACCATGCGAAAGCGATGATCGATCTCGCGGACACGTTCGGCGCGATGCTGATGCCGACCAGCCGTCTGGTCGCGTTCCTGCGCGACCGGTTCCTCGGGCTCGCGCGGTATGCGCCGGGTCTGAAGGACTACGTGCTGCAGATGCGCTTCAAGCCGATGCCCAGCTATACGCACGGGGTCGTGGTCACGGGCACGTCGGACGCCGTCGGGCGCATGATCGTCCAACCCGACGTCGAAACGGCCGACGGTGCACGTCGCAAGCTCGACGACGTGCTCGGCCCGTGGTTTGCGATCATCGGCTGGCGATGCGATCCACAGGCGTGCCTGAGCGACGACGATCGCGCGTTCTGGACCGCGCTGGGCGCGAAATTCGTGCAGATCGTACGGTCGCGCAGCGGAACGTGCCGTGAGCAGCGCATCGCGAGCGCGCACGACAGCGTGTGCGTCGAGGACGTCGACAACGCGATGGCCGAATGGTTCGACCGGCACGCGGCGCCGCTCGTCGTCGTCCGTCCGGACCGCTATGTGGCGGCGCAGACGGACGCCGCCGGCATGGCCGGCGTGACCGCGGCGTTCCAGGCGTTTGCAGCGCGACAACGGGAGACCGCGGATGTTTGTTGAGCAACGCACCTACACGCTGGTGTCGGGCGGCGTCGCCGAGTATCTGCGGCTGTATGCGGAATGCGGTCGCGCGCCGCAGGAGCACGCGCTCGGCACGATGGTCGGCTGTTTTGCGACGGAGATCGGGCCGCTGAACCAGCTCGTCTATCTGTGGGCGTTCGAGTCGCTGGACGATCGCGCCCGGCGTCGCGCGGTGCTGATGGCCGATCCCGAATTCAGGACGTTTCGCGGCAAGGTCCGGCATCTGCTCGTCCGGCAGGACAACCAGATCCTCCGACAGGAAATCGGCGGCCTGTTGCGTGCACCGCCATCGGCCGCGTGATGCGACCGTCGCCCTGTCCATCGCGCATCGCGCCGTCTCTACCGAGGTATCCGTCTTGATCCCGTTTACGCCCCTGACTTCCCGCATGACGCCCGACGCGCAACGCGATTACGCGTCGCTCCATCTGTATATCGACGGCCGGTTCCTTCAGGCCGACGGCCGGCGCACGCAGCCCGTGCTCGATCCGGGCACCGGCGGCGTGCTCGGCGACCTGCCGCATGCGACGTCGGACGATATCGATGCAGCGGTGCGCGCCGCGCATCGCGCGTTCGCGACGTGGCGCCGCGAGTCGCCGCTCGCGCGCTCGGACATCCTGCGCCGCGCGGCCGCGCTGGTGCGCGAGCGGGCCGAGGCGATCGGCCGCCACATCACGATGGACCAGGGCAAGCCGCTTCGCGAGGCGATCGCCGAGGTCGTGTCGTCCGCCGAACAGCTCGAATGGCATGCGGAGGAAGGGCGTCGCACGTACGGCCGCGTCGTGCCGTCACGCTCCCCGGACGTTACCCAGACGGTGCTGCGGGAACCGATCGGCGTGTGCGCGGCGTTCTCGCCGTGGAATTTTCCGTTCAGCCAGGCGATGCACAAGATCGCGGCCGCGCTTGCATCGGGGTGCACGCTGGTGCTGAAAGGGCCGGAGGAATCGCCGAGCGCGATCGTCGCGCTCGCGCGCATCTTTCATGATGCCGGCTTGCCCGCGGGCTGCCTGAACATCGTCTGGGGCGTGCCGGCCGACGTGTCCAGGCAACTGATCGAGTCGCCGCTGGTGCGCAAGATCTCGTTCACGGGTTCGGTGCCGGTCGGCAAGCAACTGGCGGCGCTTGCCGCGTCGCACATGAAGCGCATGACCATGGAGCTCGGCGGGCATGCGCCGGTGCTGGTCTGCGCGGACGCGGAAATCGAACGCGCGGCGACGATGCTGGCCGCGTACAAGTTTCGCAACGCCGGGCAGGTTTGCGTATCGCCGACGCGTTTCTTCGTGCAACGCCCGGTGTTCGACCGGTTCGTCGCCGCGTATCTCGACGCGGTTGGCAAGATTCGCGTCGGCTACGGGCTGGAGGCGACGACCACGATGGGGCCGCTCGCGCATGCACGACGCGTATCCGAGATCGACGCGTTCGTCGCCGACGCGAAGGCAAAAGGGGCAGAGATTGCCGCGGGCGGGGCGCGCTTGGCGGGCGCGGGGCCGGGGCACTACTTCGCGCCGACGGTCGTGCTGGGCCCGGCGCGCGACACGCGGCTGATGAACGAGGAGCCGTTCGGCCCGATCGTCGGGATCGTGCCGTTCGATGCGCTCGACGATGCGCTCGACGAAGCCAACCGCTTGCCGTTCGGCCTCGCGTCGTACGCGTTCACGACGTCGTCGCGCCATGCGCACCGGATCGGCCGTGCGCTCGAGGCCGGCATGGTCAACATCAATCACTTCGGCATGGGGCCGGCGGAGATCCCGTTCGGCGGCGTGAAGGACAGCGGTTTCGGCAGCGAGGGCGGCACGGAGACGTTCGACGGCTATCTGGTCACCAAATTCATCACGCAGATGAATTGATCGGGCGCCGGTAGACGATCGGGCGCGGCCTCGTTCGCGACGCCGCGCGAATGCTCAGGTGGCGTTGCCGATCTGGGCGGTGGCGTCGATCAGGAGCTTGCCGAGTACGTGTTCGTCGAACAGTGCGAAGTGCTCGGCGCGAAAGATCAGCGACAGGCTGCTGTTGACCTCGCCGCTGCTGGCGGTGCGAATCGGCGCGGCGATGCCGACGAACCCGGCGTCGAGTTCGCCGCGCGAGATCCAGTAGCCCGCGTCGACGATCTGCTGGCAGGCGCGCCAGAACTGCGTCCAGTCGGCGGCGAATTCGCCCAGCTCGGCGTTGTGCCGCTCATGCAGGCGTTTCAGCCGCGCGCGCGACATCGCGGCCACGATCACTTTCGACGAAGCGCCCTGGAACAGCGGCATGATGCGGCCGCGGCCGAAGCCCAGTTGCAGGTTCTCGGCGCCGGTTTCGTGCATCACGTTGATGATCTGCTCGTCGAACAGCGTCGAGACGAGCGCATCGCCGCCGGTGACCTGAACCAGCTTCTGGATCACGGGCTTCGCGGCGGTGAGCGTCGGGTCCGACTGCCGCATGTTGTAGTCGAGATGGATGATGCGCGGGCCCAGCGTATAGCGGCCGTTGGTGCCGACGAGCAGGCCGACGGAAGCCAGTTCCTTTACGTAGCGATAGCACGTGGTGCGCGAAAAGCCCATGTGTTCGGCGATTTCCTCGGCGGTCATCGACGTCGCGGACGAAGAGAAGACGTCGAGGATGGACAGCATTTTGGTGAGGCTCGACATGACGTGATCCGGGATCAGGCGGCTTACGGCTATGGAACGGGAAGGACGAACGCGGCTCGGCCCGTCGGGCTGCGGCACGGCATGCGGCGCCGCGGGCGACAGGCCGTAGTCTAACGTAAGTCGTGCGGGCGGCAACCGGAACCGCATTGGCGAATGGGCGGGAAGCGGGCCGGCCGTGTCGGGTTGGATCACTTCACTGTAAATCATACGGATTCCTATTTTAAGAGATGAAATCAAGCTGGATCGATGTTGCTGCCGCGCCGGTCGGTTCACGGGCGCATCGGCCGGGAAAATTCGATGAGGAGAAGCAGATGAAAGGGTGGTTCCGGATGGCGGCATGGTGCGGCTGCAGTGCCGTCGCACCGGCGTTCGCGCAATCGAGCGTGACGCTCTATGGGTCGCTGGACACGGGCGTGACCTATACGAGCGGCGTGGCGTCCGCCCCGCGAGGCGGGCGTCAGCTCGCGTTGCAGGCCGGCGTGTCGCGCAACGACGTGTGGGGCCTGACGGGCAGGGAGGATCTCGGCGGCGCCAACTTCGCGGTGTTCCGGCTGGAGAGCCAGTTCCAGACGTCGGACGGCGCGCTGACCGTACCGGGCTCCGCGTTCAGTTCACAAGCGTACGTCGGGCTCGGCGGTGACTGGGGGACCGTGACGCTCGGGCGCCAGTTCGATTTCGTCGGCGATCTGCTGCCGGCCTTCGCGATTGGCGCAAACACGCCGGCCGGCCTGCTCGCGTGGGGATTGCCGACGAACGCGTCGGCGGGCGGTGCGCTCGACAACCGCGTGTGGGGCGTCCAGGTGAACAATGCGGTGAAGTACGTGAGCCCGACATTCGGCGGGGTCGCGTTCGGCGGCATGTGGGGATTCGGCAACGTGCCCGGCACGGTCGCACGCAGCAGCGTGCAAAGCGCGATGCTGTCCTACACGCAAGGCGCGTTCAGCGCCGCGCTCGCGTATTTCGGCCAGCATGACGTGACCGCCGGCGGCAATCTGCGCAACTTTTCGGGCGGTGCCGGCTACAACGTCGGGCCGTTTCGTGTCTTCGGCATGGTGTCGGACGTCCGGATCAGCGCCGCCGCGCCGTTGCGGGCCACCACCTATGACGCCGGGTTGACCTATGCCGTCACGCCGTCGTTGCAACTGGGCGGCGGTTTCCAGTACCAGCAGCGCGGCGGCGACATCGGCTCGGCCAACCAGGTCACGTTGAGCGCCGACTATTCGCTGTCGAAACGTACCGGCCTTTACGCGGTATTCGCACGCGGGCACGACAGCGCGTATGGCGCGCAGGTCGAAGCGGCGCTCGGCGGGGCGGCGTCCGGCACGACGCAGACCGCCGTTCGGCTCGGGCTGCGGCATCAGTTCTGACGACGCCGGAATACACGGGCTGGCGCGTACGCCACGCGCGAGCCCGTGTTTTTCCGCCGGATTCAGAAACGATGCATCATCCCGACGCGCAACGCCAGCTGGTTGCGGCCCGACGACTGCCCGGCCGTGCCCAGCACGTGCGCGTAGTCGAAGTCGGTGCCGGTGTTGCCGGTCGCATGCTGGTACGCGCCCTGGATGTACGTCGAGGTCCGCTTGCTGAGATCGTAGTCGAGCATCATCGACAGCTGGTGCCAGCTCGGCGACGCATCGCCCGCCGCCGTCGCGATATGCGCATGCGTGTAGGTATAGGCGGCGCCGAGCCAGAGATCCGGCCGGAAGAAATACTGGCCGTTGACCTCGAAGTTGTCGAATTTCCACGCGTTCTGCGAGCCTGCCGCCGGCTGGTTCGTGAAGTAGAGATTCGACTCGGGGTTGGTCACGTCGACGTGAGAATACGCGGCGGACAGCGTCAGCTTGTCGCTGAACTTGTACGATGCGCCGGCATCGATGTTCTGCTGCGAGCGGCCGCTGAAGACCGTGTCGTCGCTCGACAATGCGCCGCCCGCGGTTGCGCCGCCGTTGTTGGCCTTCAGGTACGCGACGGCGGCGGAAAATGCGCCGGCCTGGTACTGCACGGCGGCGCTGTAAACGCGGTTTCGCGCGAAGCCGCCCGCCTGATTCGCGAGCCCGTAGAGCACTTCGCCCTTGAGGCCGCCATACGTGGGCGACACGTACTTGACGCTGTTCTGGATGCGGTAGTCCCAGTCGGCGTTGTCGTTGTCGTACGGGTGCGCGCCGAAGTCGCCGAGCCAGTTGCCGGTGGCCGTGAAGAGGCTCCACATGTCGAGCGTGGGGTCGTACTGGCGGCCGAACGTGAGCGTGCCGAACCGGTCGGAATCAAGCCCGACGTAGGCCTGCCTGCCGAACATCCGCGACGTCACGCCGAGCGCGCCGGTGCTCGCGTTGAAGCCGTTCTCGAGCTGGAACAGCGCTCTCAGCCCGCCGCCGAGGTCCTCGGTGCCTTTCAGCCCCCAGTTGCTGCCCACGGTATCACCGCTGACCATCTGGTAAGCCTTGCTGCCGCCCGCGTTGCTCGTGAAATTGACGCCTTCGTCGATCAGGCCGTATAGCGTCACGGTGCTTTGCGCATGGGCCGTCAGGCCGAATCCCATGGCGCTCGCGGCCGATACGGCCGCCATCATCTTCTTCATCGTCGATCTCCAGGTGGGGACGGCCCACGCGGCGCGGTTCCCGACGGCATGCGGCGGCACCGGACACGTGTGGCAATTCCGCTTGTCGTTAGTAAAACGAAATATAAAATGCGAAGAAGATCGGCCCGCCGCGATCGCGGCGGACCGAATGACGAACCTCGCCGGGCGCGAGGTTCCGCGTGGCGGCGGCGTTACAGCATCCGCCGCAGCACGTCGTTTTCCGGATTGCGATCGAAGAACCGGTGTTTCAGCGCGCCGAGTACATGCAGCACGATGAGCGCGAGCAACGTGTAGGCGAGCGTCTTATGCAACCACTGAAACGCCTCGAACCAGTGGTCGTTCTTCGGCAGCAGCTCGGGTACGCGGAAAAAGAAGAACGGCACGCCGTCGCTCTGCGTAAACGTGCTGGACATCGAGTAACCCATCAGCGGCACGATAATCGCGAGCGCGTACAGCAGGTAGTGGCCGATCTTGGCAAGCTTGCGGTCGAGCGTCGGCAGCGTGGAAGGCAGCGGCGGCAACGGCTTCATCGAACGAATCGCCAGTTGCGTGACGACCACCAGCAGCGTGAGCACGCCGAATTCCTTGTGGGTCGGGTAATACCAGTCGAACTTGGCCGGCAGGTTGTCGTCGAGCCGGACCATCGTCCAGCCAGTCCAGAGCTGCGCGCCGATCAGGATCGCCCTGACCCAGTGCAGCAGTCGAAGCGCGAGCGGGTATTTCTCCGCGGGGAATGCAATGGCCTGGTTGTCCATTTGACTTGTCTTCCTTTGAAACGACATTGCGACAGGCGGGATGCCGATCGTCGACTTCGACGTCCCGTGGCGATCTTCGTCGAACCGAGGCCGGATGGCGATGCGCACGAGCCTTCGACGAAAAGTCCGTGCGCCGGGCTGCTTCCTGCGGTCAGGCGATCGCCCGCGAATCCGCGCAGCACTCCTGCAATGCCTCGCGCAGCGTCACGGCCATGAAGTCGGCTTCGCCTTGCTGCAACGTCAGCGGCGGCGACATCACCACCTTGTTGGCGATCGCCCGCACCAGCACGCCGCGCCGGCGCGCGGCATCGGCCACGCGGGCGGCGAACCCCAGGCCCGGATCGAGCGGCGTGCGGCTGGCCTTGTCGGTCACCAGGTCGAGCGCCAGCATCAGCCCCTTGCCGCGCACGTCGCCGACCGTCTCGAAGTCGGCCTTCAGCGGCAGCAATTGCTCGAGCAGCCGCTGGCCCACCCGCGCCGCGTTGCCCGGCAGATCCTCGGCCTCGACGATGTCGAGCACGGCGAGCGACGCGGCGCAGGCGAGCGGATGCCCGCTGTACGTATAGCCGTGCATGACCACGTGCGAGAAACCCGCGCCATGTTCGATCGCGTCGGCGATCCGCCCGTTGTACAGCGTCGCGCCGAGCGGTACGTAGCCGGCGGAAATGCCCTTGGCGACGCACAGGATGTCGGCGGCGACGCCCCAGCCGCGGCTGCCGAGCAGGCTGCCGGTGCGGCCGAAGCCGGTGACCACCTCGTCCGCGATCAGCAGGATGCCGTTGCGGTCGCATACGGCGCGCACGCGCGCCCAGTAATCGGCCGGCGGGACGATCAGGCCGCCGGCGCCCTGCACCGGTTCGGCGACGAATGCGGCGATGGTCTGCGGGCCGTGGAACGCGATCGTTTCCTCGAGCTGCCGGATGCAGTGCTCGACGAGTTGTTGCGGGTCGTCGCAGTTCCACGGATTGCGATAGAGCCACGGCGTGTCGAGCAGCACGCAGCCGGGCAGCAGCGGGCCGTGATTGTAATGGTAGACGCCGTTGCCGCCGATCGACGTGCCGCCCATGTGCACGCCGTGATAGCCGTTGCGCAGCGACAGGAATTTCGTGCGCGACGGCTCGCCCGCGGCGACCCAGTACTGGCGCGCCATCTTGAGCGCGGTCTCGATCGCGTCGGACCCGCCGCTGCCGAACATCACCCGTTGCATGTCCTCCTGCGCGAACATCGCGCACAGGCGGTCGGCCAGATCGTAGACGCGCGGATGGGCGACGCCGTCGAAGGTCTGGTAGTACGACAGCTCGTCCATCTGCCGGGCGATCGCGCTTTTCACTTCCGGCCGGTTGTGACCGACGTTGACGTTCCACAGGCCGCCCACCCCGTCGAGCATGCGGTGGCCGTCGACGTCGTACACGTAGTTGCCGTCGCCGCGCTCGATGATCACGGTGGGGGTCGTATGTCCGGCGGCCGCCGAGCTCATCGGATGCCAGAATCGTTTTTGACGCTTTTGATAGTCCATGGTGTCTCTCGTTTCTCTTGCGAAGTGCTTGAACAGGTTGCGGCGCGGTGCGCGCCGCGGGATCACAGGGCTGCGGTGACGATCTTTTCCTCGAGGTACGAATCGAGCGCGGCCTTCGACAGGTCGCGCCCGATCCCGCTTTGCTTGGTGCCGCCCCACGGCAGGCGTGCGTCGATCGGACTCCACGCATTGATCGCGACCGCGCCGACGTCGAGCCGCTCGGCGACGCGGTGCGCGGTGCCGACGTCCTGCGTCCACACCGAAGCGGACAGGCCGAACGGCGTGTCGTTGGCGATGCGAACGGCGTCGTCCTCGGTCTCGAACGGCATCACCATGCCGACCGGGCCGAACACTTCGTCGCGGGCGATCCGCATGCCCGGATGGACGCCGCCCAGGATCGTGGGGCGCATGAAGCAGCCGCGCGGCGGCACCTGTTCGTCGCCGGCGAGCATGACCGCTCCTTCGGCGAGCGCGCCGTCGACGAGCGCACGCACGCGCGCGAGGTGACGCGGGTTGATCAGCGCGCCCATCTGCACACCGGGCTCCGATGGCGGACCGATGCGCATCGCCCGGGCCGCGTCGGCAAGCCGTTCCTCGAGTGCCTGGGCGATCGAGCGGTGCGCGAGCACGCGCGAGCCGGCCGCGCACGTCTGTCCCTGGTTCGCGAACATGCCGGCCATCAGCGACGGAATCGCACGGTCGAGATCGGCATCCGCGAAGACGATCTGCGCGGCCTTGCCGCCCAGTTCGAGCGTGACGCGCTTGAAGGTCTTGGCAGCCACGCCCGCGATCGCGCGGCCGACTTCGGTGCTGCCGGTGAAGCTGATCTTGCTCACGAGCGGGTGCGCGACCAGCGCGGCGCCGACTTCCGCGCCCACGCCGTGGACGATGTTGACGACCCCGGCGGGAAGGCCGGCTTCGCAGACGAGCTCACCGAGCCGGGTGATCGCCAGCGGCGTGTCTTCCGACGGCTTGACGACCACAGGGCAGCCGGCCGCCAGCGCCGGCGCGAGCTTCCATACCGCGATCATCAACGGCGCGTTCCACGGGATGATCTGGCCGGCGACGCCCACCGGCGCACGCCTTGTGTAGCTGAGCGTCGGGCGGCCCATGAAGCCGTCGGTCGGAATCGTGCGGCCCTCGAGCTTGTCGGCCCAGCCGGCGAAGTAGCGCAGCGTGTCGATGCACATCGGGAGGTCCATCATGCGCATCTCGGCAAGCGGACGTCCCTGTTCAACGGCCAGCAATTCCGTCAGCGCGTTGCCGTCGCGCTCGACCAGGTCCGCCAGCCGAAGCAGCCAGCGCGCGCGGGCCGGGCCGCCGGCGCGGGCCCAGGCGTCGTCGTGCAGCGCGGCGTGCGCGGCGCGCACCGCGCGATCGACATCTTCGGCGGTCGATGCGGGCACGGCGGCCACGTAGTCGCCGGTCGCCGGCGCCAGTTTTTCGAAGGTGCGGCCGGCCGCTGCGTCGCAATGCCTGCCGCCGATCAGATTCTGAATTTTCATCATGGTGTCCGTGTTTCCCAGGGGCGAATCGTCGGGCCGAACGGTGCGGCGGCGAGGGCGGCCGCCACCGTGCTGCTTCGACGTCGCATTCACTGTATGTCGATGAAATCGGGAGCCTTGTCCGCTATCGGCAATCGTTGCCGCGCGATCGGGCTAGGGAATACCCGTGCCGGCGCGACGCATCGCGCGTCGCGTCGGCAGCGGGAAATGCTCGGGGAGTGAGCAACGAGACGACGGTGCGGCGCGGCACCGTCCGGGCAGCGGCTACTGGGCGGCGCGCCCGAGTTCGCGATACAGGTCGGGGTCGCTGCGCTTCAACCGCAGCGCGGCGCGGATGCCGAGCGCGCCGACGGCGACGAGGAAATACGGAAACATCGCGACGAAGGTCGAATCCGATCCGCTCAGCACGGACAGGTTGCGCACGACCAGCACGAGACACGCGCCGAGCGCGATCACGCTGACGAGCGGCGCGATCAGGCGGTGCACGACGCCGGCGTCCCGATGGTCGCGCGCGAAGAACGCGATCACCGAGGCCGCCACCAGGATCTGCACCGCGATGATGCCGATCGTGGCCAGCGCGCTCATCCACGAGAACACGACCGCGAACGGGTCGAGGCGAAAGGCCGCCGATCCGGCGATGGCCGCGAGCGCGATCAGCGTCTGCACCTTGCCGGCGACGTCCGGGCAACGGTGCACGGGGCACGTATGGCCGAGCTTGCGCCACAGTACGCGTTCGCGGCCCATCGCGTAGAAATAGCGCGTGATCGTGTTGTGGAACGACAGGATGGCCGCGAACAGGCTCGTGACGAGCAGCACGTTCATCGCGTCCGTCGCGATGCCGCCGAGCAGCCGGCCGCTGACGGCAAACCAGAGATTGGCCGGATCGCGCGCGGCCTGCGCGGCGATCGCGTGCTCACCCCACGCCTCGACGATCGCCCACGACGACAGCGCGTAGAACGCCATGATGAGGATCACGGCCAGGTAGGTGGCGCGCGGAATCGTGCGCTTCGGGTCGCGCGCCTCCTCGGAGAAGATCGCCGTGGCCTCGAAGCCCATGTACGAGCCGAGCACGAACACGAGCGCGGTGCCGAGTCCGGGCGCGAACACCATCGTGGGGCTGAACGGTTTCGCGCTGAAGCCGCCGGTGCTCGCGCCGTGCACGACGATCGCGAGATCGAGCAGCATCACGATCGCGATTTCGCCGATCATCAGCATGCCGAGCAGCCGGCCGCTGAACTCGATGCGCCGTGCGCCGCAGAAGTGGACCGCGACGACGCACGCGAGCGCGAACGCCCACCACGGCACGTCGACGCCATAGTGCCGCTGGATGCTGTCGTTCAGGAAGAAGCCGAACATGCAGTAGATCGCGATCTGCACCGCGTTGTACGCGACGATCGCGACGAATGCGCCGCCCACGCCGGCAGGGCGCCCGAGCCCGTTCGCGATGTATGCGTAGAACGCGCCCGCATTGGAGATGTGCCGGCTCATCGCGGCATAGCCGATGCTGAAAATCAGGTACATCACGCCCGCCAGCACGAATACGCCGGGCACGCCCGGGCCGTTGCCGAGCGAGAACGCCGCGGGTGTCGCGCCGACCATCGCGGTGAGCGGCGCGGCCGCGGCGACGACGAAGAAGACGATGTGTGAGAGTCCGACGGCGTTCTTGCTGAGCCCCGCTTCGGACCGGGGTGACGATTCGTTCATGAGTAGTCCCGCTGGCCGGATCGTGCGTCAGGAGTCGACACCGGCATGCCTGATCGATAGCCCCGTGCCGCGCGCCGATCCTGACGAGCCGGCAAGCGATGCCGACGTTCGCCGACGCCACGGGTGTGCGCTTGGACGGCCGCTCGATGCGGTGCAGCGCATGCGAGCCGGCCGACGACAAAATTTACGGTGCCGAAAAAACGGGCGTTGTCCGTTATCGGCAATCCGCATGTGTCGGCCGGCCGGGGGATTACCCGGATGCGGCGCCGCCATGCGTCTGCCGCAGGCTCAGCTCAGGCGCGGCGTGTGCGACGGCAGCTCGTGGAAATGCTGCTGGTAGTACGCGGAGAAGCGTCCGAAGTGGCAAAAGCCGAATTGCGCTGCCGCGTCGCCGATTCGTATCGTCTCGGGTGTCGTCATCAGGAAGCGGCGCACGGCGTTCAGCCGGATCGAGCGCAGATAGGCGGTCGGCGTGGTGCCGACCACGTTCTGGAAGCTGTATTGCAGCGTGCGGCGGCTGATGCGGAGGTGGTGACAGAGATCGAGGACCGTCGGTACGTCGTCGGATTCCAGCGCGATTTCCTGGCTGCGGCGCACGATGTAGCTCTGCGTCGATGCCGACGGCAGCGCACCCGCATCCGGGTCGTCGGACTGTACGAGATCGAGCAGGATGCCGACCACACTGTGCGCGAGCACACGTTCGTCGAACGCATTGCGTGCGGTGAGCGAACCGCTGTCGAGCGCCTGGCAAAGCACGCGCTCGAGGCCGTTCAGTGCATTGTCGTAGCGTGCGGGCGAGATCGGCAGCACCGGCTGCTTCAGGATGCGGGCGGGGAGGTTCGCGAGTTCGTCCAGCTCGCGGTCGGCCGTGAGCGTGCGGTCGATCGTGAACGCGAGCACCTCGGTGTCGCACGGCAGGTGGGCGACGAACTCCTCGCCGCCGCGCAGGGTCAGCAGGCTCGGACACTCGACGGCGCGCCCCTGGACCACGGGCGCGACCGCACTGGCGATCGGCAGCGCGAAGCAGAGCCGGTTGCGCGGCGCGAGGCCGTGCTGCATCACGCGCTGGTTGATGCGTTCGCGAAAGACGTGAAAACGCTGGCCCGCGACCTGGCGCAGCGTGGTCGTGGCGGTGCCCGGACTGATCTGGTCGTAGTGCTGCGACCAGTTCACGATCGCCTGGGAATGGAGGAACACATCCGAGAAGCACAGTGTTTCAGCGCGCAGGTTCATGGCGTGGCGAATGCATCCCGTTTCAAATTCGATCCCGGCCGAAGCCGGCTCATGCTGCCCGGGTGCGGGCAGCGCGGCTCGTCCCGCAGACGATCATATCCAGAAAAAAACACCGGGTGACCCGATCGAAAACCCGTTGACCCTCGTCGAGCGAGCACGTCGCGGAGGGCGACGGAGCGTAACCGAACCGAAAGAAATGCGGGGGTGCCGGACAATATCGACAAGCGACCGTCGTTGGTGATCATGTTTTTTTGAAATCTCATTATAAGGGATTGTATTTATTTATAAGGTCGGGTTTACATATGGTGTTGCGCGAGGTTTTGCAACGAGGGAAAGCGGCCAATAAGATCGTAATCTGTTGCTGTTTTCTTACAAAACTGACGAATGCGGATTTGGCGACGTGGTGTCTCACGGGTCAGCTCCCTCTCTCGTGTTAACTACCAATAAATCCCGAAATACGGGATTCGTATAATTGCCTCGCAACGCCTCGCTTGCTCGTGACGCATGTCCACATACCGGGAGCGGTCCATGTCCGAGTCACCCCCTGCCGTCTTGTATCGTCGGATCGCGCTGCGCGTGATTCCGTTTCTGTTCGTCTGTTACGTGATCAACTTCGTCGATCGCGTCAACATCGGGTTCGCCAAGCTGCAGTTCCTGCAGGATCTCGGCTTGAGCGAAGCCGTATTCGGCTCCGCGACGGCCATCTTCTTCATCAGTTACGCCGCATTCGAGGTGCCGAGCAATCTGGTGCTGTCGCGCATCGGCGCGAGCCGCACGCTCATGCGAATCATGGTGCTGTGGGGCCTCTGCACGGTGGCGCAGATGTTCGTGACCGGGAGCGTGTCGCTGTACGTGGTGCGCTTTCTGCTCGGTGCCGCCGAGGCCGGCTTCTTTCCGGGCCTGATCCTGTACCTGTCGTACTGGTTTCCGGATACGGTGCGCGCCCGTGTCAACAGCGTGCTGCTGCTCGCCGTTCCTGTAGCCGGGATGATCGGCGGACCGCTGTCCGGCTGGATCATGGCGCACCTGCAGGACACGATGGGGTTGCGCGGATGGCAATGGCTGTTCCTGATCGAGGGATTGCCGGCCATCGCGCTCGGGCTGGTCGCGCCGCGGATGCTGAGCGACCGGCCGGAGCAGGCGGCATGGCTGTCGCCGCCAGAGCGGCAGGCGCTCTTGCGCGATCTGGACGCGGAGCGGGCCTCGGCCGTGGTCGGCCATGGCCGGGTGGGCGTGCTCGACATCGTTCGCAACGGTCGGGTGCTGGGCCTTGCTGCGATCTATTTCTGCGTCTACGTCGGCATGGGTACGGTGACGTTCTGGTCGCCCACGGTGCTGAAGGCGGCCGGGGTGTCGAGCATCTCGGGAATCGGTTGGTTGTCCGGACTGATTTCCGTGTTCACGATGATCGGCAACGTGGCGATCGCATGGAGTTCCGACCGATACGGCGAGCGCCGGTGGCATACGGTGGTGTGCATGCTCGTCACCGCCTGCAGTCTGCTGCTCCTGCGCTTCTCGGTCGGTCACGTATGGATCACCGTGGCCTTGCTTGCGATCGCGCAACTGTGCGCGTTCACCGTGCCGATCGTGTTCTGGACGATTCCGGCTGCCCAACTGACCGGCCGGGCGGCGGCGGCGGGCATCGCGGTGATCAGCATGCTGGGTTCGCTCGGCGGGGCGTTCAGTTCGTGGCTGGTCGGCGTCCTGTTTGCGCGGACCGGCGCGCCGTATGCCGGGTTCGGGGTGGTCGCGGGGCTGCTGGTGGTCGGCGCGGTGCTGGTGACGAGCCTGGTGCCGCGCACGCTGCCGGCGCGCCGCACGGCCAGCGAACGGGCCGCGTTGCAGGGCGTTGAATAGCGCATTGCCGGCGCCCGTGCTCGCCAACGCGTGCCGGCGTCGGCACGCGATTAATCCGGATCGGCTTTCAGGCCACCCTCGATCCACCGCGCTTCGGACGCACGAAGATGCGCGCGAATCGCCGTCTGGGCCGCAATCGGGTCGCCGGCCTGCAGCGCGAGCAGCACGTCCTCGTGCTCGCGCACGGCGGCGGTCCAGGTCTGCGGATTCTCGGCGTGGCCGCGCATGGCGGCTGCGATCGGGTCGTGGCGGCTGTCGAACAGCTCGCCGACGAAGCGGGTGAGCACCGAATTGCCGGCGGCTTCCGCGATCAGCATGTGGAACTGCCGGTCGGCTTCGACCGGCGATTTGCCGGCCTCCGCGAGCCGCTTCATGCGCTGAACGGTGCGGCGCAGGCGCTCGAGCATCGCGGCCGTCATCCGCGCGGCGGCCAGCGCGGCGACGCTGCCTTCGACGGCCGCGCGGGCCTGCATCAATTCCGACGGACTGTCGCCGAGCGTGGCCATCGGGCCGACGTCGTCGGCCGCCGTGTCGCGCACATAGACACCGGAGCCCATCCGGATTTCGATCTGGCCGCCGATTTCCAGCGCGATCAACGCTTCGCGCAGCGATGGGCGCGATACGCCGAGCGTCAGCGCCAGCTCGCGCTCCGGCGGCAACCGCTCGCCGATCGCGAATTCGCCCTGACGAATCAGCGCGACGATCTGGGCCGCGACCGATTGGTAAAGCCGCTTGGGTTCTGTCGATTTCATTCGATGGATCGGGATCAAGGCGCTTTGGGCGCAAGCGCGTGTCGCGGAGTCTATCACGCCAGCTGCATCGCCCCGTGCGGCGGCGCGTTCATCCGAATGTCCGGGTTTTCACTATTGGTAAGAGCAGATGTAGATAGTTAAATTGGCTTGACCAAAATTGGTTTGATTGCTGTAATTCATCCAAATTGGACTGACCAAGTAGTGTCGAGGTCGATCCACCCCAAGGAGACGCAATGGCAATGCCTCGCAATCTGCCCGGTCAGGCCGCGCACGACGAAGCCGACCGGGAGATCCTGCGCCTGGACGGGATTCGCAAGCGCTTCCCGGGCGTCCTCGCGCTCGACGGGATTCGCCTCGACCTGCGCCGCGGCGAGGTGCATGCGGTGTGCGGCGAAAACGGCGCGGGCAAATCCACGCTGATGAAGATCATCAGCGGCCAATACCTGCCCGACGAGGGTGTCGTTCACTATCGCGGCGCGCCGGTGCGGTTTCGTTCGGCCTCCGAAGCGCAGGCGGCCGGCATCTCGATCATCCACCAGGAACTCAATCTCGTCCCGCACCTGAGCGTGGCGGAGAACCTGTTCCTTGCGCGCGAGCCGCGGCGCGGGCCGTTCGTCGATACGAAACGCATGAACGCGGAGGCGGCGCGCTGCATCGCGCGCATCGGCCTGAACGTGGCCCCGACGACGAAGGTCGGCGTGCTGTCCATCGCGCAGCAGCAGATGGTCGAGATCGCGAAGGCGCTGTCGCACGATGCGCGCGTGCTGATCATGGACGAGCCCACGTCGTCGCTGACGGAAGCGGAAACGGTGCAACTCTTTCGCATCATCGAGGAGCTGCGCGCCGACGGCGTGGCGATTCTGTATATCTCGCACCGGCTCGACGAAATGGCGCAGATCGTCGATCGCGTGACGGTGCTGCGCGACGGGCGTCACATTTCGACGGACGATTTCGCCGACGTGAGCATCGACGACATCGTCGCGCGCATGGTGGGGCGGACGCTCGACGACGCCTATCCGTCCCGGCAATCGGTGCCGACCGACGAGGTGCTGCTCGACGTGCGGGACTTGCGTCGCGACAGCGTGTTCGGGCCGGTGTCGTTCGCGCTGCGCCGTGGCGAGATCCTCGGTTTCGCGGGATTGATGGGCGCCGGGCGCACCGAGATCGCGCGCGCGATCTTCGGCGCGGACCGCCCCGATGGCGGCACGATCGCGCTGCACGGCCGGCCCGTGACGATCCGCTCGCCACGCGAGGCGATCCGGCACGGCATAGCGTACCTGTCGGAGGACCGCAAGAAGGAAGGGCTCGCGCTGCCGATGCCGGTTGCGGCGAATCTCACGCTCGCGAACGTGCGCGGCATCGCGTCGCGCTTCGGATTCCTGCGTTTTGACGACGAGATCGACGTGGCGCGCCGCTACGTGCAGGACCTGGCGATTCGCACGCCGTCCGTGCACCAGCGCGTGCGCAACCTGTCCGGCGGCAACCAGCAGAAGGTCGTCATCGGCAAATGGCTGTACCGCGGCTCGAAGATCCTGTTCTTCGACGAGCCGACGCGCGGGATCGACGTCGGCGCCAAATTCGCCATCTATGGGCTGATGGACCGGCTCGCCGCCGACGGCGTCGGCGTGGTGCTGATCAGTTCGGAACTGCCCGAACTGCTCGGCATGACCGACCGGATCGCCGTTTTTCACGAAGGTCGAATGACCGCGTTGCGCGATACGAAACACACCAGTCAGGAGGAGATCATGCACTACGCGTCGGGGCGTTCCCATGCTTGAAATGACATCCGATCGAAGCCAGGCCGACGAACGGGCGGCGCGACAGCGGCGGCGCGACCTGATCCAGAAGTTCGCGGCGCTGGGCAGTCTCGTCGTGCTCGTGTTCGCGTTCTCGATATCGAGCGCGGCGTTCTTCTCGGTCGACAACCTGATGACCGTCGGCCTGCAGGTCACCTCCATCGCCTATCTGGGCGTGGCCGCCACCTGCGTGATCATCACCGGCGGCATCGACCTGTCGGTCGGCTCGGTGCTCGCGCTGGCCGGCGTCTGTGCCGCGCTGCTGGTCAAGGCCGGCGTGCCGGTGCCCGCCGCGATGGCGGCCGGCATCCTGGTCGGCGCGCTGTGCGGGCTCGTCAACGGCATCTGCGTGACGCAGATGGGCCTGCCGCCGTTCATTGCGACGCTCGGCATGATGCTCGTCGCGCGCGGCATCGCGCTGCAGATCACGGGCGCCCGGCCGGTATCGGATCTCGGCGACGCGTTCGGCGCGCTCGGCAACGGCGCGCTGCTGCGGATCTCGCGGATCGGCGCGGACGGCTTCCCCGACACGACCTTTCCCGGCATTCCGTATCCGGTCGTGATCATGGTCGTGCTGTTCGTCGTGGTGTCCGTGCTGCTGTCGAGAACGTCGCTCGGCCGTCATATCTACGCGGTCGGGTCGAACGCGGAAGCCGCGCGGCTGTCGGGCGTGAACGTGCAGGGCGTGAAGCTGTTCACCTACGTGCTGTCCGGCGCGCTCGCGGGCGTGACCGGCTGCGTGCTGATGTCGCGGCTCGTCACCGGGCAACCGAACGAAGGCGTGATGTACGAGCTCGACGCGATCGCCAGCTCGGTCATCGGCGGCACGTCGCTGATGGGCGGCGTCGGCACGATTTCCGGCACGGCGATCGGCGCGTTCGTGATCGGCGTGCTGCGCAACGGCCTGAACATGAACGGCGTGTCGAGCTTCATCCAGCAGATCATCATCGGCGTCGTGATCCTCGGCACGGTGTGGATCGACCAGTTGCGCAATCGCCGGCCCTGACCGGCAGCAAGCAGTCCCTACCAACGAGAAGCGGAGCGAGACATGAACAAATCCATCCTGCTGGCGGCATCGGCGTGCGTGTTCGCGGTGTGCAGCAGCGGCGCGTATGCGGCGGGCGGCGAGATCGCGGTGATCGTCAAGACGGTCAATTCGAACTACTGGCAGAACGTGCAGAAAGGCGCGAAGGCGGCGCTCGACGGCGCCAAGGGCTACACGATGACGTTCCAGGGGCCGGCGGCCGAGTCCGACATCAGCGGGCAGGTCAACATGGTCGACAACGCGGTCACGCGTCACGTGGCGGGCATCGTGCTCGCGCCGTCCGATCCCGATGCGCTCGTGCCCGCGATCAAGAAGGCGTGGGAAGCGCACATTCCCGTCGTGCTGATCGACTCGGCGATCGCCGACGCCGGCAAGCCGTACTACCAGGCGTTCCTGTCGACCGACAACGAAAAGGCGGGCGCGCTGTGCGCGAAGGCGCTGATCGACCGCGTCGGGCAGTCCGGCAAGATCGCGATCATGTCGTACGTGCCGGGCGCGGGGTCGGAGGTCAGCCGTGTCGGCGGGTTCCGCAAGTACATCGAGAGCCATTCGAAGCTGCAGGTCGTGGGCCCGTACTACTCGCAATCGCAAATGGCGACCGCGCTGAACCAGACGACCGACGTGCTGTCGGCGAACCCGGACCTGAAGGGCATCTTCGGCGCGAACGAGCCGACCGCGGTCGGCATGGGCCGTGCGCTGAAGCAGTCGGGCAAGGCGGGCAAGGTAGTGGCGATCGGGTTCGACGGCAACGAGGATCTGCAGGGCTTCGTGCGCGACGGCACCGTGCAGGCGATCGCCGTGCAGGGCTCGTGGCAGATGGGGAACCAGGGCGTGCGCACGGCGCTCGACGTGATCGAGCGCAAGCCCGCGCCGAAGCTGATCGATACCGGCGTCGTGATGGTCGACAAGCAAAACCTCGATTCGCAGGCGGCGAAGAACGTCCTGTACTGATCGCCGTGTCTCTTTCCCGTAACCGGTCACGCCTCATGAACGCAAACGATACGCGCACCTTGCCGCGCAGCGGGCTGACGGTGTCCGTGCTCGGCCTCGGCTGCTCGCAGCTCGGCGGCCTTTATCGGCCGATGCCGGCCGCCGATGCCGCAGCCCTCGTCGACGCCGCGTGGGCGGCCGGCCTGCGCTATTTCGACACCGCGCCGTATTACGGCTACACGCTGTCCGAGCGGCGCGTGGGGGCGGGGCTCGCCCCGCGCGAGCGTGGCGCCTTCACGCTCAGCACGAAGGTCGGGCGGCTGATGCGCGCCGACGCGAGCGTGCGGCCGGGCGACGACGGCTGGGCCGAGCCGCTGCCGTTCCGGCCGGTCTACGACTACAGCTACGACGGCATCATGCGCTCGCACGACGACAGCCGGCAACGGCTCGGGCTCGCGCGGATCGACATGCTGTACGTGCACGACATCGGCGCGATGACGCATGGCGATCGTCACGCGCACTACTGGGCGCAGTTGACCCGCGGCGGCGGGTTTCGCGCGCTGGATGCGCTGCGCTCGGGCGGCGAGATCGGCGGGTTCGGTCTCGGCGTGAACGAATGGGAAGTCGCGGCTGACGCGTTGAACGAAGCGGCGCTCGACGCCGTGCTGCTGGCCGGCCGCTACACGCTGCTCGAACAGACGGCGCTCGAACCGCTGCTCGACGCGTGCGCCCGGGAAGGGACGGCGATCGTGATCGGCGGCGTGTTCAATTCCGGCCTGCTCGCCGGCAACGGCAAGTTCAACTATGCGGACGCGAGCGCCGACGTGATCGACAAGGCGACGCGGCTGGGCGCACTGTGCAAGCGCTTCGACGTGCCGCTTCCCGCCGCTGCGTTGCAGTTCCCGTTCGGCCATCCGGCCGTCGTGTCGTGCGTGATCGGCGCGCGCAGCGTGGCGCAGTTGAAGCAGAACATCGACTGGTTCGAGCGCCCCGCGCCGGCCGAGCTGTGGGACGCGTTGCGCGACGAAGGGTTGATCGCGGCGCACGCGCCGGTTCCGGGAGCCCGCGCATGACCACGCGGATCGACGCCCATCAGCACTACTGGCGAATCGGCGCGCGGGCCGGCTGCTGGCCGCCGGCCGAACTCGATGCGATTCACCGGGATTTCGGCCCCGCCGATCTGGCGCCGCTGCTCGACGCCGCGCGCATCGATACCACCGTCGTCGTGCAATCGCTGCCGAGCGAAGCTGACACGCGCTTTCTGCTCGATCTCGCGGCTGACACGCCGACCGTCGGCGCCGTGGTCGGCTGGGTCGACCTGAAGGCCGACGACGCACCGGCGCGGATCGCGGCGTTCGCGGCGGCACCGAAAGCGTGCGGCTTGCGGCCGATGCTGCAGGATCTGTCCGACGACGCGTGGATCGACGACCCGCGGCTGGATCGCGCGGTCGCCGCGATGCTCGAGCACGGGCTGCGTTTCGATGCACTGGTGATGCCGCGCCATCTCGATGCGCAGCATGCATTCGCGCGGCGCCATCCCGATCTGCCGATCGTGATCGACCACGGCGCGAAGCCGTTCATCGAGCGCGGCGAATTGGAGCCATGGCTGTCCGCGATGAGCCGGCTCGCGCGCCTGCCGAACCTTCACTGCAAGCTGTCCGGCCTCTGGACCGAAGCGGGGCCGTCGGCCGGCCCCGATGCCGTCCGCACGCGCACGCGGCCGTATGTCCACGCGCTGGCCGAACTGTTCGGGCCGACGCGCCTGATGTGGGGCAGCGACTGGCCGGTGCTGCGGCTGGCGTCGACATGCGGCGGCTACGGCGAATGGCTGGCCGCGTGCGAGGACGATTGCGCGCGGTTGCTCGGCTCCGCGGCATTGCCCGACCTCTTCGGCGGTAACGCACGGCGCTTCTACCGGATTGACACCGCACGCCACGACGAATGAACCCGAACGAAAGGAAAACCGACATGCTCAGCGTGATCTGCGAATCCCCCGGCGTGCTGCGCGTGCAGCAGCGCGAACTGCCCGTGCGCGGCAGCGGCGAAGTGCTGTTGCGCGTGCAACGGGTCGGCATCTGCGGCACCGACCTGCACATCTTCACCGGCAACCAGCCGTACCTCGACTATCCGCGCGTGATGGGGCACGAGCTTTCCGCGGTCGTCGTCGAGGCGGAACCGGAGTCGGGTCTCGGCGCGGGCGACGCGGTGTACGTGATGCCGTATCTGTCGTGCGGACACTGCGTCGCCTGCCGCCACGGCAACACGAACTGCTGCGTGAACATCAAGGTGCTCGGCGTGCATCGCGACGGCGCGCTCGCCGAATACCTGAGCGTGCCCGCGCAGTTCGTTCACAAGGCCGACGGCATTTCGCTCGATCAGGCAGCGATGCTGGAATTCCTTGCGATCGGCGCGCACGCGGTGCGGCGCGCGGACGTCCGTGCCGGACAGCGGGCGCTGATTGTCGGCGCCGGGCCGATCGGCATGGCGGCGATGATCTTCGCGAAGCTGCGTGGCGCCGACGTCACGTGCCTCGACACGCGGGCGGATCGGCTCGCGTTTTGCCGGCAGCATCTCACGGTCGATGCGACGGTGGAGGTGGGCGCGGACGACGCGGCGCGTCTCGCAGAGTTGACGAACGGCGAGTATTTCGATGCGGTATTCGACGCGACCGGCAACGTCGATGCGATGAATCGCGGCTTCGAATTCGTCGCGCACGGCGGCAAGTACACGTTGATCTCGATCGTGCGCGGGCACGTCGCGTTTTCGGACCCCGAGTTCCACAAGCGGGAAACCACGCTGCTCGCGAGCCGCAATGCGACGGCCGAGGATTTCGCGACGGTGCTCGACGCGATGCGTGCAGGGCGCATTCCGGACCGCGCGCTGAACACGCACCGGATGCGGCTCGAGGAGGTTCCGGATGCGCTGCCGCGCCTGCTGGATGCGGGGCAGACCGTCGTGAAGGCGCTCGTCGAATGCTGAACGATCGAATCCGGCACGCGGAGCGCACGCGATGACGCCGCCGATCCTGCAGTTCGGCACGAGCCGCTTCCTGCTGGCGCACGTCGACCTGTTCGTGTCCCAGGCGCTGGACGACGGCAACGCGATGGGCGGCATCGGCATCGTGCAGACGACCGGCAATCCGGCCAGCCGCGCTCGCATCGACGCGCTGCGCGCCACCGGTCGTTATTCGGTGCGGATTCGCGGGCGCGAGCGCGGCGGCGTGGTCGACGAAGTCGTCGAGTGCCGCGCCGTGCAGCGCGCGTGGGACGCCGAGCGGGACTGGGCGGAGATCCGCGCTGCCGCGATCGAGACAGTGCGCGTGATCGTGTCGAACACCGGCGACGCAGGCTATCGCCCCGATCCGCGCGATGCCGTGGACCTGCTGGCCCAGCCGGCGCACGCACCGCACGGCTTCCCGGCGAAGCTGCTCGCGCTGCTGCATGCGCGCTGGCAGGTGCGGCCCGACGATGGCGTCACCGTGCTGCCTTGCGAACTGGTGACGAACAACGGCGACACGCTGCGCGACATCGTGCTGGGCCTCGCGCGCCAGTGGCGGCTGCCCGATGCGTTCAGCGACTATCTGTGCAGCCGCTGCGTATGGGTCAACTCGCTCGTCGACCGCATCGTGTCCGAGCCGCTGCATCCGGTCGGCGCGATCGCGGAGCCCTACGCGCTATGGGCGATCGAACGGCGTGCCGATATGGCGCTGCCGTGCACGCATGCACAGATCGTCGTCACCGACGATTTGCGCAGCCACGAGCGCCTGAAGCTGTTCTTCCTCAATCTCGGGCACAGCTGGCTCGCGGAGCAGTGGCTCGCGGCAGGGCGCGACGCATCGGAAACGGTGCTGGACGCGATGAACGATGCGCGGCTGCGCGACGGTCTCGAAGCCGTGTGGCGCGATGAAGTCGCGCCGGTATTCGTCGCGCTGGGCTTGCGCGACACGGCGGAACGCTACGTCGACAGCGTGCGGGAGCGCTTTCTCAATCCGTTTCTCGCGCATCGCATCGCCGATATCGCGGTCAACCATCGGGAGAAGGTGGCGCGGCGGATCGAGCCGCTGCTCGCGCTCGCGGATTCGCTGGCGGTGCCGACTGAACAGCCACGGCTACGGCAACTCGTCGCCCGCTATGAGCCGGCGGCCATCGCAATGACAGGGAGAGATGCATCGTGAAGCAACCGGCAATCGTGATCCTTCACGGCAACGACAACGTCGCCGTCGCACTCGACGCGCTCGCGCCGGACGTGCCGGTCGATGTGCACGGCGCACCGCTGCGACCGGCGGCAGCGATACCGGCCGGCCACAAGATCGCCACCGCGCCGATCGCGCGCGGCGACGCGATCGTCAAATGCGGGCAGCCGATCGGTGTCGCGCTGCGCGACATCGCCGCGGGCGAGCATGTTCACGTGCACAACGTCGGGATGCCCGACCGGCATGCGCACGACGACGGGTCGGTCGACGGCACGCACGACGTTGCCGCGGATCGCCGCGATACCTTCGACGGATTCGTGCGGCCCGACGGCAGCGTGGGGACCCGCAACTACGTCGGCGTGATCGCGAGCGTCAACTGTTCGGCGAGCGTCTGTCATGCGATCGCCGATGCATACCGGCACGGCGCGCTCGATGCGTTCGGTCACGTCGACGGCGTCGTCGCGATCACTCATCAGAGCGGCTGCGGCATGTCGGCGACCGGCGACGGCATCGAACTGCTGCGGCGCACGCTCGTCGGCTATGCGCGCAACCCGAATTTCGCCGGCGTGCTGCTCGTCGGCCTCGGGTGCGAGGTCAACCAGGTCGGCGCGCTCGCTCAACGGCTCGATGCGGCAGCGCCGGGCACCGTGCGCACGCTGGTCATCCAGGACGAGGGCGGGGTGCGCGACACCGTGGCCAAAGGCGTGTCGATCGTGCGCGAGTTGCTGGAGCGGGCCGACGGCGCGCGTCGCAGCGCCGTGCCGGCGTCGCGGCTGACGGTCGGCCTGCAGTGCGGCGGGTCCGACGGCTACTCCGGCATCACCGCGAATCCGGCGCTCGGCGCGGCCGTCGATCTGCTGGTCCGCAACGGCGGCACCGCGATTCTGTCCGAGACGCCCGAGATCTACGGCGCGGAGCATTTGCTGATCGCGCGGGCAGCGTCGCGCGACGTGGCCGAGCGCTTGCTCGGCAGGTTGCAGTGGTGGGAGCGCTACGTCGCCGACAACGGCGGCGAAATGAACAACAACCCGTCGCCCGGCAACCTCGCCGGCGGCATCACGACGATTCTCGAGAAATCGCTCGGCGCGGTGTCGAAGGGCGGCCGCTCGCCGCTGCGCGCGGTCTACGACTATGCGGAGCCGGTGCGGCAAGCCGGGCTCGTGTTCATGGATACGCCCGGTTACGACCCGGTGTCGGCCACCGGGCAGATCGCCGGCGGCGCGAATCTCGTGTGCTTCACCACGGGCCGCGGTTCGGTGTTCGGCTCGAAGCCGGTACCGACGATCAAGATCGCGACGACGACCGGCCTGTTCGAGCGGATGCAGTCGGACATGGATTTCGACAGCGGCGGGATCGTCGCCGGTTCGCTCTCGGTCGGCGAAGCGGGCGAGCGGCTGTTCCGGCTGATGCTCGACGTCGCGTCCGGACGCAGATCCCGCAGCGAGGACAACGGCATCGGCGAACGCGAGTTCGTGCCGTGGCTGCGCGGCGCGGTCATGTGACACGCAAGGCGGTGTGCGGCCGCGTGCGCAATCGGACAGCGAAGGAGGAGCCGCGATGGAAACCAGCATGAGCGAGCCGGCGATCGGCGAAACCGGTCACGACGGCTCGCTGTCGGAACTGGAGAAGGGCTTGCTTGGCGAGGCGCTGCGCTTGCTCGCCGAGACGCGCGCGCGTGCTCTGGAACTCTGTGTCGAGGTGAGCCGGCGGCAGGGCGGCGCCACGCCGGACGTCCACGATTTCAACCTGCCGACGATCATCGAGCTGCAACGGCGCTTCGGTACCCGGTCTCGCCCGGACGGCGCCGGCATGGCAGCCTCCGGTCGCTTCGCGTAGCCGAAGCCGAAGCCGCCCATGGGCGGCGCCGTTGCAGGATCGATCGTCTGCGCCGGTTATGCCGCCGACAGCGTGATCGACACGCCCGTCGCGGTGTACACCGGCGTGGCCTTGAACCCGTCGACCGTCACCGTCGCGAACTTCGCGGCAGCCGCCGCGCCGTCGATCAGCGCGATGGTGTCGCCGGCCTTCGGCGTGTAGCCGTTCACGAACTTCACGTGCAGCGTGCCGCCCGCGACGGTGAGCGGCCCGCCCACGCGCAGCCGCCCGCCGCCGTTGCCGTCGATGTCGAGTTCGAGCGTCGTGTTGTCGAGCTGCGTGTAGCGGGTCGCGATCGTCACCGGCGCCGCGGCCGCGATCCGCACGCTGCCGCCCGGGCCGACGTACACGTCGCCTTTGCCGAACGCCATCGTCGACGCGGCCGCCAGCGTGCCGCCGCTCACCTGCGTGCCGCCCGTATAGGCGTTGTTGCCCGCCAGCGTCAGCGTGCCGCTGCCTTGCAGCGTCAGCTTGCCGGCGCCAGCGACGTCGTTGCGCCACAGGTCGGCGGCATTGAGCCCGCCCTGCGACGCATCCATCGACACGATCACGTTGCCGTTGAACGCGCCGTAGCCGTCGGCCGCCGCGAACAGGTTCAGGCGCCCCCAGCCTTCCGCGTCGTCCATGACCGGATAGCCGGACGGCAGCTCGGTCGTCTTCAGCACGACGCGTCGCTGGTCGGCGCTCAGGTACGGGAAGCGCGTCTGCAGCAGGATCTCCGCGCCCTTCGGCACGACCGGCGGTGCGTTCGTCGATTCGATCGCGCCGAAGCCGAAGGTCATGCGGCGCAGGAACGCGGTCTTGTTCGCCGTGTAGTCGGCGAACCGGTCGGTGGCCGTCGTGCCCGAGTGCGCGAATGCGGAGAAGGTCGTGGCGCTCGTTCCGGTCAGTTGCTGCAGCGTCTGATGCGCTTGCGTGTAGGCGGCCTGCGCGTCGCCGGCGTACGCGGTCAGGTTCGCCGCGCTGATGGCCAGCGCGAGCATGCGCCCGCCGATCACGTCGAGCGGCGAATGCATGCCGGCGAGAATCCGGTTCTCGCCCAGTTCGAGGCCGCGGCTGACCATTTCCTGGAAGCGTTCCGGCACGAGCCACGCCATCGTCGTCGCATCGCGCACGGCCTCGGCCGTGTGGCCGCTGACGAAGCCGCCGTCGGTCGCGGGCGTCGTGCTTTCGGCCGGCACGAGCGTCGGCGCGACGACCACGCTGGTGCTCCAGCGGTACGGGCGCGCGTATTTGAAGAAGCGCTTCGACGGCTCGGTCGACGCGTTGTTGCCCATTTCGTTGAGCAGGTCGACGACCTTGCCGAAGCTGGCGTTGCCGCTGCTGCTGCCGACGCCGACGTTGTTGCCGGAATCGTTGTACAGCACGGTCGTCGCATCGGTGGGTACGCTGGTGATGCTGGTCGTCTGCTGGGCCGCGGCGCGCCACGCGGCGGTGAGCGGGCCCATGCCGTCGGTCACGCTGTATCCCTTGCCGCGCCGGTCGTCGTAGTACGCGGCATCGGCCTGTTGCGGCGTACGCGCGGTCGTCGCGTTGATCACGTACTGCACGTTGGCCGACAGTACCGCATCGTTCAGGATCGTGCCGCACGGCACGCCGCTGTTCGGCAGTCCGGAGCATGTCGACGGCGAGATGGCCGGGAACGCGCCGTTCGCCGGTGCGCTCACGCCCGCGTCGACCAGCATCGTCGCCGGCTGCCACAGATCGAGGAAACGGCTCAACACGCGCACCGCGGCGTTGGTCGACAGCGTCGCATAGCGCGCATCGCCGCGCTGGTTGGTCGCGACGTTGTCGACGAAAGCGGGTGCGCTCGGGATCGGCGCGCTGTCGACGAAGCCGGGGTCGGCGGGCGGCGCGGGAACGGCCGCGGCGATCGTGCCGGTCGACGTGACGTCGTCGCCGCCGCCGCAGGCAGCCAGTACGATCGCACTCGACAATGCCGCGACGTGCAGCGGGAAACGGCTTCGTGACGCAAACATGCAAGACTCCATCCTGATGGTAGAAGATGGAGGATTGTGGCGAGCGATCGTTACGCGGTCGTTACGGAATTGTTTCGCGTCGTACGCGGCCGGCGAAAATTCCCACTATCTGGTTAATTTCCGATGCTTAACATGACGGACACCGGAATCCATGGCGTCCGTCACCGACACAGGGCGGCGGGCGCCGGCTTATGCACCGGCCGTGCGCGTGTCCAGCCGGAACAGCGAGACGGCCTGCGCAAGCCGGCTGCCCTGTTCCTCGAGCGATTTCGATGCGGCGGCGGCCTGCTCGACGAGCGCCGCATTCTGCTGCGTGACTTCGTCCATTTGCGTGATGGCCAGATTGACCTGCTCGATGCCGCGGCTCTGCTCGCTCGACGCTGCGGCGATCTCGCCCATGATGTCGGTCACGCGCGAGATCGCATGCGTGACCTGGCTCATCGTATCGCCTGCGTTGTTCGCGATATGCGAGCCATCCTGGATTTTCTGGACCGATTGCGAGATCAGCTCGCGAATTTCCTTCGCGGCGCTCGACGAACGCTGCGCCAGACTCCTGACTTCGCTCGCCACCACCGCGAAGCCGCGGCCCTGTTCGCCGGCGCGGGCGGCCTCGACGGCTGCGTTGAGCGCGAGAATGTTGGTCTGGAATGCGATTCCTTCGATGATGCCGGTGATCTCGGCGATCTTGGCGGAGCTCGCGCTGATGTCCGTCATCGTGTCGACCATCAGGCCGACCGCCGTGCTGCCGCGCTGGGCGACCTCCGATGCATTGTTGGCCAGGCCGCTCGCCTGCTGCGCGTTGTCGGCGTTCAGGCGCACGGTGGACGTCAACTGCTCCATGCTCGACGCGGTCTCCTGTAACGAGGCCGCCTGCTGTTCCGTGCGGGAGGAGAGATCCTGGTTGCCGGACGCGATTTCGCCGGCCCCGGTCGCGACGTTGCCCGATGCGGTACGGACTTCCGAGATCAGGCGAATCAGGTTCGCCTGCATGTCCCGCATGGAAGCCAGCACGCTGCCGGCCGGCGCGGCGCCGGTCGTGGATTCGGCGGCGAGGTTGCCGGCGGCGATATGCCCGGCGATCTCGCTGAGCGCGGCGGGCTCCGTGCCCAGTGCGCGCAGCAGGCCGCGGGTGATGAAGAGGCCCGAGATCGCGGCGGCCGCGGCGGCGGCGATGCAGATCGCGATCAGCGTCAGCCGTCGCGAGGTATAGCGATCGTCCGATTCCTTCACCAGTTGGCCGGCCCGCAAGCGCGTGTACGTCGCATACGCGTCGGTGGCCGCGACGAGCTGGGCCAGCAGCGGTCGGCACTGCTCGTTGATCATCGTGATCGCCTGGTCGCGCCGGTTGTTCGCGGCCGCGTCGACGATGGCGCGCGCCACCGGGCCGTACTGCGCCTCGACCGCCCCGATTTGCCGAACCAGTTCGCGAGACTTGTCGGACGCGCCGCTTCCCTCGCGGACCGCATTCGTCAGTTCGCCCATCAGCGCGCCGACTTCGCGGTCGGCCTGCAGTGCGGCCTCCTTCTCGAGGTCCGCGTCGCGCGGGCTGGCCGCGAGCACCTGGTTGCGGGCGGCGATCGCGCGTCGGTCGACCGCGAAGCGAATCTTGTCCGCCAGCGTCGCACGGGCGTTGGTGCCGTTGACATAGTCGTCGAATGCCGCGTTCGCGTTGCCGAGCGAGACGATGCCGACGACGGAGACGAGCACGACCGTGCACGTAAGAAGTCCGAAAGCCATGATCAGCTTCGCGCGAACCGTTAATCGTCGATCGTTCATAGGAAGAATCCAGTTGTGGGTATTAAATAGATTTCCTGATTAACGGAACGGGGAGCGAACAGTTTAGGACCGTCGCTCGAGGCAATCGTTTGCGGGTTGCCTGTCGTCAAAAAAATCCGGCAGCGCTCCGCATTCGTCACGCCGAACGGACGAACGGCTCCGTTTTCGCGTACCACAACCGGTTTCTGCCTCGGCGTACCCGTGCCGGTCGCCGTCCGTCCGGCATTGCTCAACTTCCCGCCGCCGGTGCCGTTAAACGGATCAGGGTCGCCCTTTTCAACGATCCAGTTCAATCACGCGGTAACGGAGACCGAAGTCATCATGCTGTCATCAATTCGCGCACGGATACTGGCGACGTGTGTCGCCATCGTAGTGACGGCGCTGGCCGTCACCGGCGGGCTGGTCTATTACGTCGTCAAGACCCACAACGACGAGGCCATCGACCAGAATCACAAATCGATCCTCGCCGGGCATGCGCTTGCGATCGACGAATGGGTGGCGAGCCGCGCGCGCGAAACCCAGGCGCTGGCGGACACGATCGCGATCGGCGAGGGCGACCCGGTGCCGGCATTGAAGCTGCTCGGCAAGTCGGGCGGCTTCGAGGTGCTGACGCTCGGCCTGCCGGACAAGACGGCGTTTTCCAACGTGCCGCTCGCGCCCGGCTACGATCCGACCGCGCGGCCCTGGTACAAGCAGGCCGTCGGCGCGGGCCGTCTGGTCGTGACGGCGCTCTATCGCGATGCGACGAGCGGCAAGCCGGCCGTGGCGTTCGCGGTGCCCGTGGTGCGCGACGGCACGGTGAAGGGCGTGCTGGCAGCCAGCCTGTTCATGGAGAACGTGAGCTCGATCGTGACTTCCGTTCACCCGACCCCGGCGAGCTTTGCATTCCTGGTGGACAAGGGCGGCCGCGTGATCGCGTCGGCCAAGACCGACCTGATCATGAAGCCGGCCACCGGTCTCTCGCCGGAACTCGATGCCGACCACCTCGGCGCGCTGCAGACGGCAGCCGCGCCCGTCGCGGTCGACATCGACGGCGCCGCCAAATTGATGCGTGCACAACCGATCGTCGGCACCGACTGGTCGCTGGTACTCGCGCTCGACAAGGGCGACGTGACGGCCGGCATGCGAGCGGTCGCGACGACGACGCTGCTGGCGATCGTGATCGTCGCCATCATCGCGGCCGCGCTCGTCGGCGCGATGACGAACGCGGCCTTCAAGCGCATCCTGATGGTGCGCGATGCGCTCACGGACGTATCGAGCGGCAGCGGCGACCTGACGAAGCGCCTGCCCGCCGACGGCACGGACGAAGCCGCGCAGATCGCGCGGGCGTTCAACGCATTCGCCGAGAAGATCAGCGCGATCCTGCTGCAGATCCGCGCGTTCAGCACGTCCGTCAACCTCGCGAGCGCCGAGATCGCCCAGGGCAACCAGGATCTGTCGGCCCGCACCGAACACGCGGCGTCGAGCCTGCAGGAAACGGCCGCGGCGCTCGAGGAGATCGCCGGCACGGCCCGCAACTCGGCCGACGCGGCGAGCCAGGTGAACCGCCTGGCGGAGTCGGCGTCGGATGTCGCGCTGCGGGGCGGCACGGTCGTGCGCGAAGTCGTGTCGACGATGAGCGACATCACGCAGGCGTCGGCAGAGATCGCCAACATCGTCGGCGTGATCGACGGCATCGCGTTCCAGACCAACATTCTCGCGTTGAACGCCGCCGTCGAGGCGGCCCGCGCGAACGAGCACGGCCGCGGCTTCGCGGTCGTCGCCGGGGAGGTGCGTGCGCTCGCGCAGCGCAGCGCGCAGGCCGCGCGGGAAATCAAGCAGCTGATCCACTCGTCGGTCGAGAAGATCGAGGGCGGCTCCGGGCTGGTCCAGACGGCCGGGGCGACGATGGACGAAATCGTCGACGGCGTGCGCAACATCACGAGCGTGATCGCCGAAATCAGCGTCGCCGCGAAGGAGCAGAGCACCGGGCTCGAGCAGGTGAATCAGGCGGTGTCGCAGCTCGACGATACGACGCAGCAGAACGCGGCGCTCGTCGAGCAATCGGCGGCTGCCGCGACGTCGCTGCGCGAGCAGGCGGCGCGGCTCGCGCAGACGGTCGGCGAGTTCAAGCTGGCGGAGCGTGCGGTGCCGGCGTGACGGGCGGCTTGACGGGGCGGGCAGGCCCCGGTTTCCTGCGAGGCGCCGGCGGAGCAGCGCGCGGCCGCGAAGCCGGCCGGCTAGCATGCCCGCCGACGGCGGGCGCGGATTGCGCCCCTATCCTGCGCCGATCCGCGGGTGCGCCGCCCACGCCGTGGCTGACTGCAATCGATCGCGGGCGGGGAGGCCGTATCGCCGTCGTTCCGGTCAGGCCAGCAGCCCGCGTGCCGCCAGATTTGCATACAGCGCACGCACACCGAAGGTCCACGGCGCGATCTCCGTGCAAAGCCGCACGGTATTGACGAGCGCGCCGAGCGCCGGCGTGGAGATCGTGACGCGATCTCCCAGGTGATGGGTGAAGCCGCCGCCGGGCGCATCGCGATCCTGGATCGGCGAGAACATCGTGCCGAGGAACAGCATGAAGCCGTCCGGATACTGGTGATGCGCGCCGCAGGTCTGCGCGACGAGATCGGCCGGGTCGCGGCTGATTTCGCGCATGTGGCTGATGCCGTCGAGCACGAAGCCGTCGTCCGCGCCTTCGACGCGCAGCGACACGCTGCATTGCCGTACGCTGTCGAGCGTGAAGCCGTCGTCGAACAGCCTCACGAACGGGCCGATCGCGCACGAGCCGTTGTTGTCCTTGCATTTGCCGAGCAGCAGCGCCGAGCGGCCTTCGATGTCGCGCAGGTTCACGTCGTTGCCGAGCGTCGCGCCCACCGGCCTGCCGTCGCCGGCGACCGCCAGCACGATCTCCGGCTCCGGGTTGTTCCACACCGACACGGGCAGCAGCCCGACGTCCGCACCGAAACCGACCGCGGACATCGGCTGCGCCTTGGAGAACACCTCGGCATCCGGGCCGATGCCGACTTCCATGTATTGCGACCACGCGCCGCGGCGCTCGAGTTCCGTCTTCAGGCGCATGGCGGCGTCCGAGCCGGGCACGATCTTCGACAGGTCGGTGCCGATGGTCGCGGCGATGGTGTCGCGTACCTCCCGCGCTTTGGCCGGATCGCCGCCGGCCTGTTCCTCGATCACGCGCTCGATCAGGCTGACCGCAAAGGTCACGCCACACGCCTTGACGGCCTGCACGTCGCACGGCGCGAGCAAGTGCGTGGCACCCGGCGTGCCGTCGAGCACCGCCTGCAGCAGCGGCTCGACGCGGCCGAGCGATTCGCCGGCAGCGGTGCACGCGAGCGCGACTGCGTCGGGCCGGTCGAACAGGTCCGCGGTGGTCGGCACGGTGCGCGTGATGTCGAACACTTCGCCGCGGCGCACGGCGACGATGCTCGGGCCCGCGTGGGCGCCGTCGTGCCGCCAGACGCGGCCGATCAGCAGCGCGTGGTCGAGGTCGTGCGGCAGGCAGTCGGAAACGGAAGGAGTACGCATGGTCAGCTCGGCAAGAGTCGGAGGCGGTGGGGTCAGTGCGAATGGCGCGGGTTGCCGCGCTGCTCGATCACCTTCAGGTACAGCGTGGCCGGTTCGAGGCAGCCGCCGGTGGACAGCTGGCCGACGAAGCGGCGATAGAGTTCCTGCCACGGCGTTTGCGCCTGCGGCACGGTGAAGCTTGCGGTCTCGCGGCGGCGCGCGAGTTCGTCCTCGTCGACGAGGACGTCGACGCTGCGGCGGTTCAGGTCCACGCGCACGCGGTCGTTCGTGCGCAGCAGCGCGAGGCCGCCTCCCACTGCCGCTTCCGGCGACACGTTGAGGATCGACGGGCTGGCCGACGTGCCGCTCTGGCGGCCGTCGCCCAGGCACGGCAGCGACGTCACGCCGCGCTTCACCAGCTCGGCCGGCGGCGCCATGTTCACGACTTCGGAACTGCCCGGGTATCCGACCGTGCCGCAGCCGCGGATCACGAGGATGCAGCGCTCGTCGATGTTCAGCGCGGGATCGTTGATGCGGGCGTGGTAGTCCTCGGGGCCGTCGAACACGATCGCGCGGGCCTCGAACGTGTTCTCCGCGCCCGGCTCGGAAAGGTAGGTCCGGCGGAACGCGTCGCCCACCACCGACATCTTCATGATCGCGCTGTCGAAGAAGTTGCCCGACAGCACCATGAAGCCGGCGCCATGCTTGAGCGGCGCGTCGGGCGTGCGGATCACGTCGCGGTCGGCGTCCTGCGCGGTGTCGGCGATCTCGCCGATCGCGCGTCCCGACACGGTCAGGCAGTCGCGTCGCAACAGCCCCGCCGCATCGAGCTGGCGCAGCACGGCGGGCACGCCGCCGGCGCGGTGGAAGCTTTCACCGAGGTATTCGCCGGCCGGCATGCAGTTGACGAGCAGCGGCACGGTTTCACCGAAGCGTTGCCAGTCTTCCAGGCTCAGCTCGACGCCCATGTGGCGCGCAATCGCGATCAGGTGCGGCGGGCAGTTGGTCGATGCGCCGAGCGCGGACGCGACGACGATCGCATTCTCGAACGCCGCGCGCGTCATGATCGTCGACGGGCGCAGGTCTTCGCGAACGAGCTCGACCGCGCGCTTGCCGGTCGCGTAAGCCATCTGGCCGCGCTCGCGGTATGCGGCGGGAATGCTCGCGCAGCCCGGCAACGACATGCCCAGCGCCTCGGCCAGGCTGTTCATCGACAGCGCGGTGCCCATCGTGTTGCAGTGGCCGATCGACGGCGACGAAGCCGTGGTCAGCTGCATGAAGCCTTCGTAGTCGATCTCGCCGGCGGCGAGCAGGTTGCGCGCATGCCAGATCACCGTGCCCGAGCCGACCCGCTTGCCGTCGTGCCAGCCGTCGAGCATCGGGCCGCCCGACAGCACGATCGCGGGCAGGTCGACGGTGGCGGCCGCCATCAGGCAGGCCGGCGTGGTCTTGTCGCAGCCGGTCGTCAGCACCACGCCGTCCAGCGGAAAGCCGTGCAGCACTTCCACCAGCCCGAGGTACGCGAGATTACGGTCGAGCGCGGCGGTGGGCCGGCGGCTTTGCTCGGCCAGCGGATGCACGGGGAACTCCATCGGAATGCCGCCCGCATCGCGGATGCCGGCCTTCGTGCGTTCGGCCAGCTCGATGTGGTGGCGATTGCACGGCGCGAGGTCGCTGCCTGTCTGCGCGATGCCGATGACGGGGCGGCCCGATTGCAGTTCCTCGCGCGTCAGCCCGTAGTTCATGAAGCGCTCGACATAGAGCGCGGTCATGTCTGCGTGCGCGGGGTCGTCGAACCATTCCTGGCTGCGCAGACGGCGAGGGGTGTGTGACATGGCAGGCTGTCTCCTGAAGGGCCTTTTTTCATTTTGCGTGCCGGATGATACCGGTAACATCGATTGGATGTTAGCACGGGTTTTTTGCGTAGCGGAAGGGATTTCGTGTGCGCGTGGCGCAGATGCAGGCCAGGGGGCCGAATGCCAGGCCGCGCACGTCGCGCGTCGGCGCGCGCCCGGCCGTCGGCCCGTCAGGCGCTTTCCCGCGCGATGATCGTGTAGTCGATCCGGATGCTTTTCGACTCGGCCGGCTCGCCGCCGTCGCGCGCTTGCAGCGCCGCCAGCAACGCTTCGCCCGTGCGCAGCCCGATGCCGTACGCGTCGACCGATACGGTCGTGATGGTCGGGTGGCAGCAGGTCGCCACTTCGAAGTTCCCGAAGCCCGCCACTGCGATGTCGGCAGGCACTGACAGCCCGCGCCGGTGACATTCCATGATCGCGCCGAATGCCGACATGTCGCTCACGCACATCACCGCGTCGGTGTCCGGCCATCGCTCCAGCAGCGCCGCCATCGCCGGTCCGCCGTGGCTCATCGTGATCGGCGATTCGCCGAGCCGCACGACGCGCGGTTCGCCCAGCCCGAGCGCCTTGATCTCCGCCTGGTAGCCCTTGAGCCGGTCCAAGCCGCGGCGATCCAGTTCGCTCGCGCCGACGAGAAAGCCGATGCGCCGGTAACCGCGCTCGGCCAGATGACGCACCATCGCACGGGCGGCCCGCACGTTCGAGAAGCCGACGGCGGTGTCGATCGGGCGCGTGGGCAGGTCCCACATCTCGACCACGGGAATCGCGGAGCGCTCCAATACCTTGCGCGTTGCGTCGGTGTGCTGCGACCCCGTCAGCGCGATGCAGCGCGGCTGGTGCCGCAGCATCGAACGGACCAGCCGTTCTTCGCGTTCGAGGTCGTAGTCGGTGTCGCCGAGCAGCAACTGCAGGCCATGCGGTTCGAGCGCATCGGTCAGGCCGCGCACGGTGTCCGAGAAGTTGGAGCTCGACAGCGACGGCACCAGTACCGCGACGAATTCCGAGCGCCCCGACGACAGCGCGCCGGCGGCGGCATCCGCCACGTAGCCGAGCCGGTCGATGGCCTCGCAGACCCGTGCACGCGTCTCGGCGGCCACGCTGTGGCCCGCGAGCACGCGCGATACCGTCATCTTCGATACGCCGGCGAGGCGCGCTACGTCGGACATGCGGGGCGGCCCGGCGGGCCGGACGGCGGTGGGGCTGGGCATCGGAATCGCGATCGGGAGAGAGCCGGAAAGGCTACATCATACCGGTGCGGCATATCGTTCAGGCACGGTCGCGGCGTGTCCGTCGCGGTGATGGCCGTACTAGGGAAACCACGCGTCCGGCGACACTTGTACGTGCCTGTCGCGACGTGCTACCTTCGATTTTGTTACCGGTATCAACGTGCTGATCGCTCCCGTCGCCTCGCCGGCTTTTTTTTGCCACCGGATGTTATCGGTAACATCGATGCGTCAAACGCACTCGCCGGTACGAAGAAGATCGACATAAACAGGAGACAGACCGATGCCATCCCTTACGCAGGCCGCTGCCGCACCGGCCGCGGCCGACTCGTCCGAAGACGCCCTTTATCGCAAGGTCATGCGGCGCATCCTGCCGTTGCTGCTGCTCTGCTACGTCGTGGCCTACCTGGACCGCGTCAACGTGGGCTTCGCCAAGCTGCAGATGCTCGACGACCTGAGCCTGAGCGACGGCGTCTATGCGCTCGGCGCCAGCATCTTCTTCTGGGGCTATTTCCTGTTCGAGATGCCCAGCAACCTGTTGCTGCACCGCTACGGCGCGCGCTTCTGGATCGCACGGATCATGATCACGTGGGGCATCGTGTCGTCGTCGATGGCGTTCATCGTGCCGCTCGCACAGTTCTTCCACGTGCAGACGACCACGATGTTCTACACGCTGCGCTTCCTGCTGGGGCTGTGCGAAGCGGGATTTTTCCCGGGCGTCATCCTGTACATGAACTACTGGTTCCCCGCGCGGCGCCAGAGCGTGGCGATGTCGGGCTTCCTGGTCGCGATCCCGCTGAGCCTGACGCTGGGCAGCGTGCTGTCCGGCTGGCTGATGGAGCAGACGCATGGCTTGTCGGGCATGAGCGGCTGGCAATGGATGCTGCTGCTCGAAGGGCTGCCGTCGATCGTCGTGGCGTTCATCGTGCTGGCGTGCCTGGGCGACGGCCCGCAGTCGGCGAAGTGGCTGTCCGCCGACGAAAAGGCGGTGCTGTCGCGCAACCTCGAAGCCGAGGCCGCGCACAAGTCGCACAGCATCGGCGCCGCGCTGCGCAGCCCGCGCGTCTGGCTGCTCACCTTCATCCTGCTGACCTTCAATACCGGCTTCTACGGGCTGGCGTTCTGGCTGCCGTCGATCATCCGCGCGTCGGGCGTGCAGAGCCCGCTGCATATCGGTGTGCTGACGGCCATTCCGTACCTGACCGCCATCTTCGCGATGGTGTGGAATGCGTCGCACTCGCGCAGGACCGGCGAGCGCCGCCTGCATGCGGCGATTCCCGCGCTGATCGGCGGCGTCTTCCTGATCCTGAGCGCGGCGTTCGCCCACAACGTGGCGCTGTCGATCGTATTCCTGACCATCGCCACGTGCGGCATCCTCGCGCTGATGCCGATCTACTGGACCTTTCCGGGGCAAATCCTGTCCGGCACGGCCGCGGCCGCCGGCATTGCGCTGATCAACTCGGTGGGTAACCTGTCCGGCTTCACGGGCTCGATGATCACCGGCGTCGCCAAGCAAATGACCGGCAACATCAACAACGGGACCTACGCACTGGGCGCGTGCCTGCTGGTCAGTTGCGTGCTGATCGCGGCGATTCCGCGCGACATCCTGCAACCGCCGGTGGGGCGGTAGGGCGTCGCCCGACGTTACGTCCGGCCGGGGGCGGTGACATCGCGCCGCCCCCGGCGCAGGAGGGCTGCGGGCGACACACGCGCCAGGCGTTGCGTAACCGGTAGGCACGGAGGTCGAGCTGGAGTCATCGGCCGGCCCGAAAGGGCGGGTTGGGAATGGCTGGTGTTTCTTGCGGGGCGGATACGGACGAACGCGTCGGATGGCAGGTGGTCACTTGCGGTCGCTCGACCCCGGTGCCTGGATAGTCGACAATCGTGCGAAAGCGTATCGCATTCCCCGCGACTGAAACAGGTGAGTAAATGCAGTCAGAGCTTCCTATGGCTGATGCCGTGCCCCATGGTATCAACAAGGCAAAAATTCTATCCCAGGTGCGCAACAAGTTCGAAGGGGCGCTGGCCAATGACACAAAGTGGAACGAGTTGATTTCTTTCATGCGCGCTCTGGACGAATGGCGACCTTCCTATCGTTCAAAGTGGGTCAATGGCCATGTATCGAGATGGGATGTCGAGTGGTTCTACCACCTGCCGTTTCCATTCGTGGGCGTTGAGTGGATGGATATCGGGTTGCGTCAGTCGGCTTCGGCCACGCACGAGGCCATCGATCACTCAGCGCTCGTTTTGAGTAAGCTCGCGGAAATAGGCTTCGAATTCGAGGCGAGAGGTGGCGTTGCCAGAGTCTGGGGCTATGCCCCGAAGTCTTATGAAGATTTTCCGCCAGACGCATCGCGCTGATCAACACGGCACTGGTTGGAAACGATGCAGATCGGTGTCGGGACTTTTCGGTGGCTCGAGCTTATCCCCGACTTGGTGAAACTTTCTCGGGCAAGACTGTGTCCGGAACTCGAGCGTCTTGCGTCGATGGGCGCCGGTGGCCGTGTGTCTGCTACTTCGATCATTGACCAGCGCTGCCCTGCGGATGCGACACCACATCTCGGCACCGGGGCGAGTGGCGCTATTGGCAAATCCACCGACCCGCTGCGGGCCGGCGATTCGCGCGCCCCCCCTGGATCGTCAATCACCAGACACGTAATGGTGCGTCATAACCTCGTGCTCATGCTCAGTCCATCTTCGCGAAAGAGCGGCAGATGGCAGTAAGGGGCAGGTCGGCGCGGGAGCGCCGTGATGGCATCCATCCCATACCCTGCAGCCCCTTAAGCGGGGTGGCGAATCGAGAATCTACGCGCCGCTATAAGGACGGGCAATAGTTGCCTGCCCATTTCCGTCAACTGATACTGGACCCGCAGAGGCTTCTCAAAGAAGTCGACTCTGTCGACCAAGCCATCTTCCGCTAGCTCTCGAAGATGTTGGGTCAGCATTTTTTGCGAGATGCCTGGCAAGTCCCGCTTCAACTGCAAGGTTCGCATCGATGGATCGGCGTAGAGCCTGAAGAGGATTGGCAGCTTCCATCGGCCGTGGATCATGCGTATCACCCTTGTCACGTGCGCAACCGATCCGTCGGGTCCGAGACAAACTTCCCGTGCCTCCGGCGGGATGGGCACATAAAGGTGCGTACTTGTTTCGTCCATTATCTCTCCCTACCCTGAAAGATCTTAGCAACTAGAAAATGGGTTACGTGCGATGGACTTGCAATTGTATGAGAAGAAGGCGCTGGTCACCGGGAGCAGCAAAGGCATTGGCGAAGCCATTGTCCGGAAACTCGCACAAGAGAAGGCGATCGTCGTCGTTCACGGTCGCGATAGAGCCAAGGCTGAGAATGTAGCCAATGAGATTACCGCGCAGGGCGGCTATGCCTACGTGGTGGTTGGCGATCTAACGGACGACGCTGATGTCCAGCGACTGGTCGAGGATGCGGTACAGCTCGCAGGCCCGATCGATATTTTGATCAACAACGCAGGCGGGTCAGGTGGCTCAAAAGAGAGTTGGGCAAACACACAGCCGGGCTCATGGGCGTCCGCATATGATCGCAATGTCCTGGCTGCCCTTCGCGTCACGAAGCTGCTGCTGCCAGGCATGCAGCAAGCCAGATGGGGACGCGTGATTAACATTTCGAGCCTCGCCGCGACGATGCCACCGCCGACTGCACCCGACTATTCGGCGGGCAAGGCCGCTATGAACGCCATGACCGCGTCGATGGCAAAGGCGGTGGCGGCAGACGGGATCACGGTCAATGCCGTGTCTCCCGGCACGATACATAGTTCCGCCCTCGATAGCCGTTTCCGTGAAGTCGCTGCCGAGCGCGGCGTGGCGAATAAAGACGCGCCATGGGAGGTTATAGAACGTGCAGTCCTGCCTATGTTTGCTCAGGTTCCCGTTGGGCGGGTTGGCCGACTGGACGAAATTGCAGATGCCATCGCCTTCCTCGCGAGTCCACTTGCCGGATACATTACCGGCGTGAATCTGCGAATCGATGGGGGACTATCGCCCAGCCTTTAAGCCTCTAGCGTTCCGGCCAAGGAGTGTCGTCAGTCGCTGACGAGCCCTGGCTGATCCGAACGCAATAAGCGAAGTCCGCCATGTCTGGTCAGTCTGAAGTCGCCGGTGGACGATTTCCAATTCCTGCTCTAACGTGAGTAATACAACGGCTTACATCTTCAAAGTGGATTACCTGCCGAATGCCGGTCATTCGTACAACGCAGCACGAATGGCCGATCCAATTTGGAAGCTCTATAGCGTTATCACTGGAACGAGGGACAGCTCCGGGTCGTCCAGAGCCGTTCGCAACCGCGAACTAACCCTTGTTTTTCATCACTACGGTCGCCTGCAAGATCTCGTGCTTTGCACAACGCGTGGCGTTGACCCAGGCGCAGCCACGGCGACCCGTGGCGTGACATCTTCATTTCGATCGCCGGCTCACGACACGCTGCGTCGCATCCCTCGCACCTGCAACCAAATCGCGGATATCAGGAAATAAAGCGCACCGACTCCCGCGTAGCCCGCGATCTTGACGATCGCGGGCGGCATCGGCGCATGGCTTTGGACGATGAAGAACAGGCCGGCCAGTGCCGATTGCGCACCGCTCAGGATCATCACCCACTGTGCGCCGGCAAGCTTCCAGCGTCGCACGGCGGTGCCGAGCTGCAGCACGCCGGAGAGAATCGCCCAGACGCCGAACACCGTGAGCACCGCATGCATGCCCGCATTCAGCGCCGGAAATACCGCCAGCGTCGTGACGGCGCTGATCGCGACGTTGACTGCCTGCGTGCGGTTTGCCGCCATCCCGCCGCTACGGGACAGGTCGACGAAATTGGCGAGCGCATCCCAAGCCGGATAAACGACCAGCAGGACCGCCGCGCCGGCCGCGCTCTGCCGGCCGACGGCAAACGCCAGCGCGACCCAGATCAGCGAGAATATCGCCCGGGAAAAGTAGTACCGTTTCAGCCATTGTTCGTCGGCAGGGGGACGAAATTCGGGGTAGCGGTCAGCCATTTGCATTCCTTCGTACATTGAGTCGTCGTTCCGGCCGATATGCAGGTTTCCGCCACGCGGATGCGTAGCCGACCGGAACTCCAGTGCGCCGAGTATCGCAATCGTCCGGGCCTGCCGCTATCGGTCAGATGTCCGATGGCGGAGCCCGCTGCCGGCTGCCTGCGCCGATGCGGGCGAACATCGCGCCGGAGTGGCCGCGCCCGCTGCCGCCGCGCATGCTCATGCACGCCGCGACGCCGTCGCGTATGATCGTTTTCCCATCCTTGCAAACGTCCCGGCCCCGCCCGATGTCCGACGCCGAAGTCCATCTCGCCCCGCTGCGCATATTCGACGCCGTACGCGCGCTGGCCTTCATCGGCGACCTCAGCATGGGCCAGCCGACCGACCATTCGCCGCGCACCGGCTGGCTGGCGGCGCAGCTCGCGCACGCGGCACGATTCGATGCATCGGTGTGCGATACGGCGCGCGAAGTGGCGCTGTTGCGCTGGTCGGGCTGCACGGCGAACGCGGCGGGTTTCGCGCAGGTATTCGGCGACGACGTCGCGATCCGCGCCGCGATGCTCGAGGGCCGGCCCGGCATCGCCGAAGCGATCGGCGGGGCGGGCGTCGCGCTGATCCCGCTCGCACAGATCCATTGCGAAGTCTCGGGCGAGGTGGCGCGAATACTCGGTCTGTCCAGCGCGACGGAAACCGCGCTGCGGCATATCTTCGAAACCTGGGACGGCAACGGGCTGCCCGCCCGGCTCGTGCACGAACAGGTGCCGGCCGCCGTGTCGATCGTCGCGCTCGCGGGCGACCTCGACGTGTTCAGCCGCACGTACGGCATCGAACGGGCCCTCGAATTGCTCGGCCAACGCGCGGGGTCACGCTACCCGGCCATGCTCGTCGAGACGGCTGCGTGTGAGGCGCCGCGCTGGCTGGCGGCGCTCGAGCACATGGCGCCCGCGGACCTGGACGCCGCATTGGCCACGCCGGACATGCAGGGCGCGACGTCCGCCGAATTGATTGCAGACGTCATCGATCTGAAACTGCCGTGGATGACGGGTTTTTCGCGTTCGGTCGCCGCGACGGCGGCCGCGTGTTACGGCCGTCTCTCGCCGGACGAGGCGGCGCGCGAACGCGTGTACCGTGCCGGACTGATTCATGGCATCGGCAGGGCCGCGGTGCCGAACGACGTGTGGAATCTGCCGACGCGGCTGCCTGCGAGCGCGTGGGAAAAGGTGCGGCTCGTGCCGTACTGGACCGAGCGCGCCGGCAGGCAGACCGGCGCGCTCGGCGAAGCCGCGGTGCTCGCGTCGTATGCCTATGAACGGCTGGACGGCTCGGGTTATTTTCGCGGCGCGCGCGAGGCGGCGTTGACGCTGGAGGCGCGCGTGCTGGCGGCGTCGCTGGCGTGGGTCGCGTTGCGCTCGGCGCGTCCGTGGCGTGCGGCGCTGAGCGATGCGGCCGCTGCCGGCCAGTTGCAGGAAGAAGTTGCGTGCGGTCGGCTATGCGGCGAAGCGGTGGCCGCGCTCGTGACGGGTGACGCGCCCTCGCTTCGGCGCACCGCCACGGGCGCGTCGCCCGCTGGCCCGCGCCTGTCCGCACGGGAAATCGACGTCCTGCGGGCGATTTCCCGCGGCGCGAGCAACAAGCAGGTCGCGCAGGCGCTCGCGATGAGTCCGAGCACGGTACGAACCCATGTCGAGAAGGCGTTCCGCAAGCTCGAATGTTCGACGCGTGCCGCGGCGACCCTCAAGGCGTCGGCGCTGGGGTTGCTGTGACGCGCTCCGCGCTGCGGATTCGCCTCCGTGCGCGGAAGGACGGCCCGGCCTGCGCGGCCTTTGACGCTCCGCCCGTGCAGTGGTTTGTCCCGCTTGTCGGAAATGGCGGTCGTGCCGTTCAAGACGGCCAGTTGCTCACCCGTTTCCGGCGATCCGGGGCCGTTGCGTCGGTGTCGGCCCAGCCGTACCCCAACGCCGCGATCGCGAAGTAGACGGCGCCGACGGCTTCGCAGGAAAGCAGCGCGCCGGCCAGCGCCGTTCGCGCCCCATCCGGGATCGTTCGCGACGGCGTGCCGGCGTGCTTCCCGCGACGCACCGCGATGCCGATCCGAAACAGGCCCGACAGGATAGCGAGCACGCCGAACGCGCGGGGCAGGCCGCTCGCCAATTCGACGATGAACAGCTGACGTACCGACATTGCAGTCATCCTCCCGGTTCGGGTAGTCGCGTGACGTTGCCTATCCTGACATCCGATCGCTCGCGGCGCCATCGGACAAGTGACCGATGGCGCTCGCCGGAACCGATGCGTGGCGGCGCTCGACCGCCGCTACGACATGCGCGAGAACGCATCCGCGATGTGCCGATCGGGTTCGATATCGGTGAACGCATCGATATCGGCCATGACGTGAGCCGTCTCCGCGGACGCGAGCGCGGCGTCCAATGCCGTGCTGTCCTTGAAGCGGCACATCGCCACGACGATCAGTTCGCTATCCTCACGTGCCGGGAAGAAAGCGTCGACGTATTCGAGTCCGTACGGTTTCCAGGATTTTTCCACCAGGGGAATGTGCTGCTCGACGTAGTAACGGGAATCGAACCGCGTGCCCGCGGCTCGGCGATAGGAAACGACGAAAAACATGAAGGACCTCCAGGTCGGACTGCTACGGCGGCGAATGTCGATACGGGAGACGACTGGCGATGACGGGCGATCACGGCCGTTTGCGCGCCGGGCCGAAGCCCGGCCGGGCGGCGGCCGGCAGCGAGGTGTGCGCGGCGGGTGCGCGAGCGAGCGAGAGGCCCAGCGCGGCGCCGATGGCGAGGATCGACGAGATCGACAGGAGTGCGACGATGAACGCGTGCGCGATGGCCGCCGGGTCCTGGCGCGTGCCGAGCACCGTATAGAAAATTCCGCCGATGATCGCCACGCTGAGCGACGTGCTGACCTGCAGCGTCGAGCTGACGATGCCGGCGATCATGCCGGACAGCGCGGGTGCGACGCGCCCCGTCACCATGCGCATCAGGGTCGGCAGCGCGAGGCCTTGTCCGAAACCGATGACGAAGAGAACGACGGCGAGCGGCACGGCAGCGAGCGGCATCCCGACCGGCGTGACGTCGATCAACCACGCGAGGCCGACGAGCCCGACGATCTCCAGGCTCATGCCGAACGGATTGACGTAAGCGCCGATGACACGCGAGCAGACAGGCGTCGACAGCGGGCCGAGCAGGAACCCCACGCCGAACGGCAGGAACACGAGGCCCGCGCTCAGCGCGTCGACGTGCAGTGCATTCTGCAGATACACCGAGAACAGCAGGAAGAACGTGCCGATCGAGTACAGCAGCAGCGCGATCAGCAACGCCCGGCCCAGCCCCGGGGCTCGGAGCGCGGTCGGGTCGAGCAGCGGTGCGCCGCCGCGGCTGCCCAGCCGGCGCTCGTAGCGCCAGAAGCCCCACGCGAGGGCTGGCACCGCGAGCAGCGATACCCATGCCCATACCGGCCAGCCCGCTTCGCGCCCCTCGATCAGCGGCACGATCAACGCGCCCAGCGTCAGCATCGACAGCGCGGTGCCGCCGAGGTCGAGCTTGCGCGCATGCTGTGCACGCGTTTCCTTCAGCAGCGGAATCCCGAACAGGACGACCAGAATCGCCAGCGGCAGGTTGACGAGGAAGATCGTGCGCCAGCCGAGGTTCAACAGATTCAGCGAGATCAGGATCCCGCCCAGCGCCTGCCCGACCACGGCGGCGAGGCCGAATACCGCGCCGTACAGGCTGAGCGCGAGCGGCTTTTCCGATTCGGGAAAGATCGCCTGGATCGACGCGAGCGCCTGCGGCGCCATGATCGCGGCCGTCACGCCCTGCAACGCGCGGCCGACGATGAGCGTCCACGGCGAACTCGCGAGGCCGCACAGCGTCGAGGCGATCGCAAAGCCGATCAAGCCGAGGAAAAACACGCGCCCGCGGCCGAACAGGTCGCCCAATCGTCCGCCGGTGATCAGCGTCACCGCGTACAGGCCCGCATACGACGAAATGACGAGTTGCTCGGCCGACGACGAGGCGCCCAGTTCCGCGCGAATCGACGGCAGCGCGACATTGACGATGAAGAAATCCAGCGGCGGCAGGAACGCGCCGACGAGCAGGACCGAAAACATGGCCCAGCGACGCGGGTCGGGTGATACGGGGTCATTCCGTGACATGGATGGCTCTCTATACGGAACCAATCGGTTCCAAATTGGGTAAAAAAATATCAGTCGAGGATGCGCATCGTGCGGTCGACCAGCGCGAGCATGTCGTGTTCGGGGACGCCGGTTTTCCCCAGCACGCGCATGCCCTCGACCTGGCAGACGAGCAAACGCGCCAGCACCTGTTCGTCCTGCTCGGGGATCTCGCCGCTCGCCTGGCCGCGGACGATCGCGCCCGCATAGAGCTGCTGCAGGCGCCGGAACATGCGCCCGGTGCGTTCCGCGACATCGGCGTCGCGCGCGGCCAGCTCGGTGGTCATCGCGACCGCGAGACAGCCGCGCCGGCCGGCCTCGCCAACGGACAGCCGGGCGTAGCGCAGCAGCGAGTCGCGAATCGCGTCCTTCACGGGGCCGGGTTGCGACAGGATGTCGGCGGTCGCCTTGAGCCCGTCGGCCATATACAGGTCGAGCGCTGCCAGCAGCAGCGCCTTCTTGTCGCCGAATGCCTTATACAGGCTGCCGCGCGACAAGCCGGTGCCGGCGATCAGGTCGGGCAGGGACGCGCCTTCATAGCCGCGATCCCAGAAAACGTCCATCGCGTCGCGCGCGGCATCGCCCAGTTCGAATTCGCGCGGACGGCCCACGCCAGCCGGATTTGCCATTGATTCGTTTCGCAAACGATGCGGTGCCTGAAGTTGGATTCATTATATGGACCGATCGGTTCCGATGTCAACGTGCATAGCTTGACCGGACACGGCGACGGCCGTCCTCGCGGACGGCCCGGATTCATCCGATCAGTCGAGCCCGCCCTGGCACAGGTACTTGATCGACAGGTAATCGTCGAGCCCATAGCGCGAGCCTTCGCGACCGTAGCCCGATTCCTTCACGCCGCCGAACGGCGCGGCCTCGCTCGCGAGCGCGCCTTCGTTGATGCCGACGATGCCCGTTTCGAGCCGCGCCGACACGCGCGCGATGCGCCGCACGTCCTGCGTGTAGAAATAGGCAGCGAGCCCGAACGGCGTGTCGTTCGCGGCGTCGACCGCTTCGTCCTCGGACTCGAACCGGAACAGCGCGGCGACCGGGCCGAAGGTTTCCTCGCAAGTGAGCTGCATGTCGGCGGTGGCGTCGGCGAGCACCGTCGGCGCGTAGTAGTTCGCGCCGAGCTCGGTCAGGCGCTTGCCGCCCGCGAGCACGCGTGCGCCGCGTTCGACGGCATCGCCGACGTGGCGCGCGATCTTGTCGACCGCGCGCGCGTTGATCATCGGGCCGATCTGCGCGGCCGGGTCGGTCGCCGGCGCGACCTTCAACGCGGCGACGCGTGCGGCGAGCTTCGCGGCGAACGCGTCGTAGACGCCGGCCTGCACGTACACGCGATTCGGCGACACGCAGGTCTGCCCGCCGTTGCGGAACTTGGCGGCCATCAGCCCGTCGACCGCGGCATCGAGCTCGGCGTCGTCGAACACGATGAACGGCGCATTGCCGCCGAGCTCCAGCGACAGCTTCTTCAACGTCGCCGCCGATTCGCGCGCGAGCAGCTTGCCGACGGGCGTCGAGCCGGTGAACGTGATCTTGCGCACGCGGCCGTCGGCGAGCCAGTCGGCCGCCGCGTCGACGCCGCGTTCGCGCGACGCGGTGATCAGGTTCAGCACACCGGCCGGCACGCCGGCTTCCTGCGCGAGAAACGCGAGCGCGAGCGCGGTCAGCGGCGTGTCCTCCGCCGGCTTCGCGACCACCGTGCAGCCGGCCGCGAGCGCGGGTGCGATCTTGCGCGCGATCATCGCGAGCGGGAAATTCCACGGCGTGATTGCCGCGACGACGCCGATCGGCTCCTTCACCGCGCTCAACCGCTTGCCGCGCTGCTGCTGCGGGATCAGGTCGCCGTACGTGCGGGTCGCTTCCTCGGCGAACCACAGCACGTACGATGCACCGTACGCGACTTCGCCGCGCGCTTCGGCAAGCGGCTTGCCCTGTTCGCGCGACATCAGCTTCGCGAGATCGTCGGTGTGCGCGACGATCGCCGCGTGCCAGGCACGCAGGATCGCGGCGCGTTCGCGCGCGGGCGTCGCGCGCCACGCGGGCAGCGCGCGGGCCGCCGCGTCGGTCGCCGCGCGCGCGTCGGCGGCGCCGCTGTCGGGTGCGTGGGCAACGGTCTCGAGCGTGGCGGGATCGGTGACGGCGAAGCGGCGGCCGTCGAGCGCATCGCGCCAGGTGCCGCCGATCAGGTTGGCGGTGCGAACGAGTTCGGTTCGGGACAGCGTAAGCGGCATGACAGGTCCTTGAATGAAGCGGTTCGACAACAACGACGACGACGACGGCGGAGCGGGCGCGACTCCCCCCGCGCGGACAGCGGGCTGCCGCGTGACGGGATGACGCACACCGGGTGTCAGTGACGTTCGCCGAACAGCGATTCGAGCGGGTAGTGCCGTTTGACGAACGGCGACTTGATGATCACGTAACTGAAATACTTCTCGATGCCGATGTTCTGCTCGAGCAGCCCTTCGACGATCGTCTGGTAATGGCTCACGCTGCGCGTGATGAACTTCAGCAGGTAGTCGTAGCCGCCGCTCGCGAGGTGGCATTCGACGATCTCGTCGACGTTGCGGATCGCCGCGACGAAGCGGTCGAAATCCTCGCGCCGATGGTCGGCCAGCGTGACCTCGGTAAACACGACCTGCACGTCGCCGAGTTTCTCGAGCTGGATGTGCGCGCCGTAGCCGCCGATGTAACCGGCCTTCTCGAGCCGCTTCACGCGGATCAGGCATGGACTGGGCGACAGCCCGACCGCATCGGCCAGCTCGACGTTGGTCATGCGGCCGCGCTTCTGCAACTGGGAGAGGATGCGCAGGTCGATGCGATCCAGCTTGCTGTCCGTCATGTTCACGTGAGAAGGCAAAAATGGAATGTCCGGTTACTTTAGAGTCGAACGATGGCGGCCACAAGCCCGGCTTTCCCTTGGCCGGTCAGGCCGGCTGCGCGTGCGCGGCGTCGAGCGCGCGCTGCACGCCCGAATCGGCCAGCACGTCGTCGAGCGTCTTGCGCACGCGTTCGAACAGCAGGTCGAACTCGCCCGCGGTGAAACTCAGCGCCGGCGCGAAGCCGAGCACGCCGTCTCCGAACGCGCGGAACACCACGCCGTTCGCGTACGCGGCGGCCGCGATCTTGTCGGGCACGTTCAGCGCCGCGTCGAAGCGCGTCTTGTGCGCCTTGTCGGCCACCAGTTCGAGCGCGCCGAGCAGGCCGACCGAGCGGGCGTCGCCGACGAGCGGATGCGCGCGCAGCGCATCGAGCCCCGCGGCGAAGCGCGGCGCGAGCGCCTGGCCGTTCGCGAGCAGCCCGCCTTCGTGATAGAGCTTCAGCACCTCGAGGCCGATCGCCGCGCTCACCGGATGCGCGGAATACGTATGGCCGTGGCCGACCACCGGCGAATCGGCGCGGTCGCCCGCGATTCCTTCGTAGATTTCGTCGGACATCAGCACCGCGCCCATCGGCGCATAGCCGGCGGTCAATCCCTTCGCGACGGTCATCAGGTCCGGGTCGACCTGTTCGGCCTCGCAGGCGAACAGCGGGCCGGTGCGGCCGAAGCCGGTGATCACCTCGTCGGCGACGAACAGGATGCCGAGGCGCCGGCACGCGTCGCGCATCGCCTTCAGCCAGCCGGCCGGCGGCACGATCACGCCGCCCGAGCCTTGTACCGGCTCGCAGAAGAACGCGGCGACGTTGTCCGCGCCGAGTTCGGCGACCTTCGCTTCGAGCGCGGCGACCGACGCGGCGATCAGCGCCTGCGGATCGTCGCCGAGCGGATGGCGGTACGGGTAGGGCGACGGAATATGGTGCTGGTCCGCGCGCGGCAGGTCGAAATGGCGGTGGAACGCCGGCAGCGCGGTGAGGCCGGCGCCGAACGACGACGAGCCGTGATAGCCGCGCTCCAGCGCGATCATCTGCTTTTTCGACGGGCGGCCGGTCGCGTTGAAATAGTGCGTGATGAAGCGCACCGCGGAATCGACCGCGTCCGAGCCGCCGAGCGTGAAGTACACGCGGTTCAGCGACGGCGGCGCGAGCGCGGCGAGCCGTTCGGCGAGCTCGATCGCCGGCTGCGAGCCAAAATGGAAATAACCGGTCGCGTAGGGCAGCTTCGCCATCTGGTCGGCGGCGGCCTTCACGATGCTGTCGCGGCCGTAGCCGACGTTCACGCACCACAGGCCGGAGAACGCGTCGAGCAGCGTGTGGCCGGCGGCGTCGCGCAGGAACACGCCGTCCGCGGATTCCAGCACGGTGACGCCGCGCGCTTCGTGCGCACGGTAATTGACGACGGGATGGATCAGGTGTTGACGATCGGCTTCGATCAGCGCGGCTTGGTTCATGGGAAGGCGGGACTCTCGTCAGGTGTCAGCGGTGAGTTCATGCTAACGGGCGAGAAATCCGCATGCGTCTTCAATTTGCGGCCTGAAACGTATGCGCGCGGCGTTTGCACGGGGCGCTTCGGCATTTTCTGCTGCGCGCCCGGCGGGCCGGGGCGCGCAGCAGGTCAGTAGCCGCGCGTGCGGTCGACGACGCCGATCATCGGCTGGCCCGCGCGATGGCGCGCGAGGTTCGCGAGCACCGCGTCGACCGCGGTGTCGGGCCGCGTCGCGCTGGCGATGTGCGGCGTGAGGCGAATGCGCGGGTGTGTCCAGAACGGATGGCCGGGCGGCAGCGGTTCGGGGTCCGTCACGTCGAGGATCGCGTTGTCGAGGCGGCCGCTCGCGAGCGCCGCGAGCAGCGCCGCCGAATCCAGCTGCGGGCCGCGCCCGACCTGCACCAGCGATGCACCGGCCGGCAGCGCATCGAACACGCGCGCGCCGAGCAGGCCGCGCGTGCTGTCGGTGAGCGGCAGCAGGCAGATCAGGATGTCGGTGCGGGCGAGGAACGCGTCGAGCGCCGCATCGCCCGCGTAGCAGTCGACGCCGTCGAGTGTGCGCGGCGTGCGGCTCCAGCCGGCGCACGGGAAACCGAAGCGCCGCAGCGTGTCCAGCACGGCCTGGCCGAGCGTACCGAGCCCGAGCACGCCGACGCGCCGCGACGCGGCCGCGCGCACGGGATGCTCGTGCCACACCTGGTCGCGCTGCTGGGCCGCATAGTCGAACAGGTCGCGATGAATCGTCAGCACGGCCTGCGTCACGTATTCGACCATCCCTTCGACGATGCCCGGCTCGATCATCCGCACGACGGGGATGTGCGAAGGCACGCGCGACAGGTCGAACTGGTCGATGCCGGCGCCGACCGAGAACACGACCTCGAGATTCGGCAGCAGCGCGACCGGATCGTCCGGCGGCTGCCATGCGGCGAGATAGCGAACGGCTGCGGCGTCGCCGAGGTCCGGCCAGATCCGGAACGGCAGATCGGGCGCCTGTTGCGCGAAGCGCGCCGCCCACTGCGCGCCGCGCACCGGGTCGGCCTTGTAGAGGAAGCTCATCGTGCGCGCCCCTTCAACCGAGCGCCTGGTTCACGATCGCGAACGGGCGCAGCGCCGGGTCGCGGGCCGGCGGCGTGCCGCGCGCCATCGCGACGACGGTATCGACGCGCGGCAGCCCGAGCCCCTGCAGCCAGTCGGACAGCCCGCTGTCGCCCGGCACGTCCAGCCGCACGAACATGCCCTCGTGCAGCGCGAGCCAGTGGCTGATCAGCGCCTGCGCGCGCAGCGCATCGGGCGCGACCACCGGGCCGATCACGTGGCCGCGGCCGAAGCGGCGGAACAGCGCGAAGCCGAGCAGCTCGCCGTCGCGATCGAGCGCGATGCCGTTCGCGACGTCGAGCAGCGCGTCGATCACCGCGCCGCGCTCGTAGCCGGCCGCGCGCGAGGCGAGCGCGGCGAGGCGCGGCCCGTCGTTGGTGCCGAGCGGGCGCAGCCGCTCGCCGGGCGGCAGCGAGATCAGCGGCGGCTGGAACGCGGCGCCCTGGTGCTGATCGACCGTGCCGATCGCTGCGAAGCCGAACTTCGCGTAGAGCGGTTCGCCGGACGGCGTCGCATGCAAAAACACGGTCCGCTCGCCGAGACTGTCGACCACGCGGGTCATCAGCTCGCGGCCGATGCCGCAGCCCTGGCGCTCGGGTGACACGATCACCATGCCGAGGGACGCATGCGCGTCGTCGAAGCGCCAGCCGAGCGCGGTGCCGACGACGCCGGATTCATCCTCGGCGACGAAGCCGCCGCCGAGCTGGAACGCGAAGCGCCAGTCGTCGATGCGGTGCGGCCACTTGACGGCTTCCGACAGACGATGCGCAGCGGGCAGGTCCGTTTCGGTGAACGGGCGATAGGTAAGCGTGCGGGAAGGATTGAGGTCGGACACGCCGGACTCCGGATGGGTGGAAATGACAGGTCGACTCTGCCAGCGCGGGTGCGGCGCGGATAGGACGATTCGCCTGTTTTCGGGGTGCGGCGGCCGCTCGCGCACGATCGATGCAAACCCGCATGATCGGCGCGCACGAACGCGCGTGTCGTGCCGGCGCGGCCGGTCAATCCGGCCACTCCTGCTGTGGGAATGCCTCTACGATGCATGCACGGCGGCGTTGCCGCCTGCCGAAGGGCCGCACCGGCAGGCGCGCCCGCCGCGGTGGCGCGGCGCTCATCGGCCGGCGCCGCGGCGCCACGCGCGATCGCGCCGCAGATCGTGCTGCATGTGCCGGGCAACACGCGGCGATTCTGCGTTTTGAGCGGCGCCGAACGATGCGCGAACGACTTTTTGCCCTGATTCAATTTCGTTGAACCCAGCCCATCCCCGGCCCTGCCGGGGCTTCACACCGACAGGACCCGACCATGATCCAGTTTGAACCGAAGTACATCACCTTCGACTGCTACGGCACGCTGACCCATTTCCGGATGGCCGAGACGGCGCGCGAAATCTATGCGGACCGGTTGTCGCCGGCCACGATGGAGGCCTTCGTGCGCGCGTTCGCCGCCTATCGGCTCGACGAGGTGCTCGGCGCGTGGAAGCCGTACCGCGACGTCGTCGTCAACGCGATCCGCCGCACCTGTGCGCGGCTCGGCGTGACGTTCGACGAAGCCGAGGCCGAGCTTTTCTATCATGCGGTGCCGACCTGGGGCCCGCATCCGGACGTGCCGGCTGGGCTGTCGCGGTTGGCGTCGAAGTACAAGCTCGTGATCCTGTCGAACGCGATGGACGAGCAGATCATGAGCAACGTCGACAAGCTCGGCGCGCCGTTCCACGCGGTGTTCACCGCGCAGCAGGCGCAATCGTACAAGCCGCGGATGCAGGGCTTCGAATACATGTTCGACAAGCTCGGCTGCAAGCCGGAGGACGTGCTGCACGTGTCGTCGAGCCTGCGCTACGACCTGATGACCGCCGAGGATCTGGGGATCAAGCACAAGGCGTTCGTGAACCGCGGCCACGAGCCGGGCACGCCGTTCTACAACTATTACGAAGTGTCGGACATCGGCCAGCTCGCGACGCAGCTGGGGCTGTAAGCCGGTTCGTCGATCGCCATGACGTGACGGGACGCGGCCGCGAGGCCGCTGGAGCCCGTCGCGTCCCGGTGCGCGTTCGATCAGCGCACGGAGCGAGGGTAATTACCGATATTGAATCGTTCAAGGCCGGGCTGCCCAGGCCGATATATGTACCGAACGGTTAATATTGCGAGGCCCCCGCATGAAGTTGTCCACCAAACTGCTGATGCTCGTCGTCGCGGCGCTGCTCGGTATCGTCCTGCTCGCCGCGTTGTCGCTGCATACGCTGCGCGACGCGCTGATCGACAGCCGCCGCGAAGAGATCGTCATTCTGCTGACCAAGGCCGAGCATCTGGTCGATTCGTATCGCGCGATGCAGACGAACGGCACGCTCACGCAGGAGCAGGCGCAGCAGCAGGCCAAGGCCGCGCTGGCGGCGCTGAACGCGAATTCGAAGAGCTACTTCTGGGTCACGACGTCCGACGGCGTCAACCTCGTCCATCCGAACGCGAAGTTCATCGGCACGCGCGCGAAGGGCAACCGCACGACCAGCGGCATGACCGACAGCGAGGCGTACCGCGCGGGCATGGCGCAGGCGCATTTCGCGCTCGTCGACGTGTTGATCAAGCGCAGCCCCGACGCGGACCTCGAACCGAAGCTCCAGGGCGTGGTCGCGATTCCGGACTGGGACTGGTGGATCGGCACGGGATTCTTCTACGACGACATCAATGCGGCGTTTACCCGGCTCGCGACGGTGCTGGGCGTCGTCACGCTCGTCATTGCCGCGGCGCTCGCGGCGATTGCGTGGGGGGTGCTGCGCAGCGTCAGGCGCACGCTCGGCGGGGAGCCCGCGCAGGCGGCACAGATCGCGGCCCGCATCGCCGCCGGCGAACTGGACGTGCAGTTCGATACGGCGCATGCCGCGCCCGGCAGCCTGCTCGTCGCGCTGGGCGACATGAAGGCGCGGCTGACCGACACCATCGCCGAAATCCAGACCACGACCCACTCGATCGCCACCGGCACCGGCGAGATCGCGCAAGGCAACCTGGATCTGTCGCAGCGCACGGAGCAGCAGGCCGCGTCGCTGCAGGAGACGGCCGCGAGCATGGAGCAGATGACGTCCACGGTCAAACAGAACGCCGACAACGCGCGGCAGGCGAATGCGCTCGTGACCCAGGCGAAGGATGCGACCGAACTGGGCGGCGCCGCCGTGCAGGCGGTCGTCGAGACGATGCGGCAGATCTCGGATGGATCGGTGCGGATCGCCGACATTACCGTCGTCATCGAAAGCATCGCATTCCAGACCAACATCCTGGCGCTCAACGCCGCGGTGGAAGCCGCGCGGGCCGGCGAGGAGGGGCGCGGGTTCGCCGTCGTCGCATCGGAAGTCCGCTCGCTCGCGCAACGCAGCGCCGCGGCCGCGAAGGACATCAAGGGATTGATCGACGCGTCGGTCGAGCGGGCCGGCAGCGGCAGCCGGCTCGTCGAGACGGCCGGTGAGCGCATGACGGAGATCGTCCGGTCGATCGACCGGGTGGCCGACATCATGGGCGAGATTTCGGCGGCATCGGTCGAGCAAAGCACCGGCATCGAACAGATCGGGCTGGCGGTCGCGCAAATGGACGAAGTCACCCAGCAGAACGCCGCGCTCGTCGAGCAGGCGGCCGCCGCCGCATCGTCGCTGGACGAGCAGGCGGCGCGCCTGCGGGCCGCCGTGTCGGTATTCCGGCTCGCTGCGTGACGGCTTCGTGCCGCTCGCGGGCAGCCGGCGCATCGTTCAACCTCCTTAACGCCGCGCCGGCGCGCGCCCGGCGCGCGCGCCGGGATGCCGGTGACGGACGCGCCGCCGCACGGGATCACCACGGTTCCTGACGGCTGCACGGCCCGCGTGCGCCCGATCGCCGGCCAGTCCCGTCCTCTTCCCGCCTTCTCGCCAAGCCGCTCCGATCGAGCGGCATTCTTCTGAACTTTCATCCGCGGCGTGCCACCGCCGACGCCCGTGCATGCGGCGATCTGCCGCACCGCGCGGCGCGTTTCAGCCGTCGTCGGCATGCAAGCCCCGATTCGATACAAACGTGCGGTTTGCGCGAGCCAAACGCGCGCCGGATGCCGAACGGGCAATTTTGTCGGCGCAATCTGCGGCGGCTGCGGCCTTACGATTTCCTGCATCGACACGGGTTCGGCAGCCGCCGCGACACACCGCCGGGCACACGGCGACACGGATGCGCATGCAGCAATTCATGCTGCGCGGGCGGCTCAAAACGGTCGATTCGTATCGTGCGGGCCGCTCGAATCGCGACAAACCGCATTTTGGCGATGCTTAAATGAATTGCATGTGTACGACGTCGCGTCCGCCACCAGCAAGCGGACGCAGCGGGATTGAACAACCACGCTGGACCCTTGGACCCACTTTCCACAGTCAGGAGCAGTTCGGATGAGCGACGATATCGACAACGGCGGCAAGGGCGGCTTCACGCGCCGCGACATGATGAAGGTCATGGCGGCGGGCGGCATGATGGCCGCCGGCGCCGGCGGACTGCTGATGACCCCCGACTCCGCCTTCGCCGCGCCCGCGCCGAAGCGCGGCGGCAAGATCCGGGTTGCGAACGAAGCCGGCTCGACGGCCGATACGCTCGACCCGGCCAAGGGCTCCACGGGCGCGGACTACACGCGCTTCTTCATGTTCTACAGCGGCCTCACGCAGCTCGACGCGAGCCTGACGCCGCAGATGAACCTCGCCGAGTCGCTGCAGACGACCGATGCGAAGACCTGGATCATCAAGCTGCGCAAGGGCGTCACGTTCCACGACGGCAAGCCGGTCGGCCCGGCCGACGTGGTGTATTCGCTGATGCGCCACAAGAACCCGGCCACCGCGTCGAAGGTCAAGCCGCTCGCCGAACAGTTCGCCGACGCGAAGGCGACCGGCCCCGACGAAGTCACGTTGACGCTCGCCAGCGCGAACGCGGACCTGCCGGTGATCCTCGCGACGCCGCAGCTCGTGATCGTCAAGGACGGCACGACCGACTTCAGCACCGGCATCGGCTGCGGCCCGTACAAGCTCAAGTCGTTCAAGCCGGGCGTGTCGACCGTCGGCGTGCGCAACGACAGCTACTTCAAGCCGGGCAAGCCGTATCTCGACGAGATCGAGCTGATCGGCATCAGCGACAGCGCCGCGCGCCTGAATGCGCTGCTGTCGGGCGACGTGCACCTGATCAACGCGATCGATCCGCGCTCGACGCAGCGGGTCTCGTCGACGCCGGGCTACGCGCTGAAGGAAACCAAGTCGGGCCTCTATACCGACCTGATCATGCGCAGCGACAACCCGATCGTCGCGAACCCCGATTTCGTCGAAGGGATGAAGTACCTGTTCGATCGCGAGCAGCTCCGCACGGCGGTGTTCCGCGGCTACTCGGTGATCGGCAACGACCAGCCGATTCCGCCGGGGCACCGCTACTTCAACGCGTCGCTGCCGCAGCGCGCGCACGATCCGGACAAGGCGAAATTCCTGCTCCAGAAGGCCGGGGCGCTCGGCGCCACGCTGCCGCCGATCTATGCGACGTCCGACGCGAACGGGTCGATCGAAATGGCCGTGCTGCTGCAGCAGGCCGGCCAGAAGATCGGGCTGAACCTGCAGGTCAACCGCGCGTCGCCCGACGGCTACTGGTCGAACCACTGGATGAAGCACCCGCTCACGTTCGGCAACATCAACCCGCGCTCCAGCGCCGACGTGCTGTTCACGCAGTTCTTCAAGTCGGATGCGCCGTGGAACGAGTCGGGCTGGAAGAACGCGAAGTTCGACCAGCTGCTGCTCGCCGCGCGCTCGGAAACCGACGACGCGAAGCGCAAGCAGATGTACGGCGACATGCAGGTGATCGTGTCGCAGCAGGGCCGGGTCGGCATTCCGGCGTTCATCAGCTTCCTCGACGGGTACGACAAGCGGCTCGCGGGCCTCGGTTCGATCCCGACCGGCGGGATGATGGGCTTCATGTTCGCCGAGAACGTGTGGTGGAACGCATGACGTTGTGGTTGGCCGCCGCTGCGCGGCCGGTGCGGACCCCCGCGCCGGCCACGCGCGGTTTTTTCGGGAGTGTCGCTCCTTGACGTCCTCGTCCGCCTAAAGGCGGAGGATTCCCACACCTGGCGATGCACGTCCGCATCGGAGAATGTTCAGCGCAGCGTTGATATCACGATCATGCACGACACCACATCCACTGCAGGCCCATTCTCTTATTCGCAGTCCCGCGATACCTTTCGGCCGCGTCGTGCTGTCTTTCGACCCGCACGCCGAGCAGGACTGGGTGGAACCGCTTTCGTCGACTTCCTCGAACGTGGCTCCGTGCGCGATCGCTTTATAGCGGAGCTTGTTTCGGAAGGACGACCAGGATGCGTCGTAGACACTCTTCGCCATCCTGGTTCTGGCGAGTTTTGCGGCCGACACGTTGCCGACCGCGATGTAATCGAAGCGCCGCACCAGATCGAGCGCGAGCTTGTGCTGGAAATCGGCACGCGCATTCGCGACCTTTGCGTGCAGCTTCGCGATATGCCGCTTGTGCTTTCGCGCCCGTTGCGCTTTTGCCAGCTTTTCCGCCGCTCGTCGACCGAACCGGTCATTGGGCAGTTTCTCGCCGGTCGAAAGTGTGGCGAAGTCTTTCAGGCCGAGATCGATGCCGACGCCGGAACGGACTGGGCGGGCATGCACATCGGGCATCTCGATCACGATGTTGATAAACCAGTTGCCGCGTGCATCTTGCGCAAAGTTAGTTCCGTCCTTGATCTTGCCTTCCGGAAGTGGACGACTGTTGAACACGCGGAAAGTGTTACCGGCAAAGCGAAATGCGTCGCCTTCGCGCTTCAGGTCACGCCCCTTCAGCGGCACCCAGCCGAGCGATTTCCTGCCGCGATAGCGCAGGTAGGGCCGACGGTGCTGACTGCGCGACTTCGCATATTGCTCGCACGTCGCGTTGACCGTGCCGGAGTGAATACCGAGTTCCTTGCTGCTGCCGGTCGTCAGCACGTTCAGGTCGAATCCTGTAGGCCACTTCTTGCCCCACTTGAGCGCGTGCTTCTGCGTGTCGTTGCAGAAGTTCCAGACGTAGTTCACCGCGCGGCTCTGCTTGTTAAGCAGTCCGTTGAGCGACTTCACCCGGTAGCGGTAGACAAGGATCATGCCGGTGATCCTAACCCGTGGAAGAAGCTGCCTGTCAACAGCATGCCTTTCCTTCCCGCCATCAATGGCCGGATTTCTCGGAGAAAATTCTGATGAACCGAATTCTCATCGGGCTGATCGGCCGGCGCATCGCGGTCACCGCGCTGACGCTGCTGATCGTGTCCGCGATCATCTTCACGATCACGAACCTGCTGCCGGGCGACGCCGCGCAGGCCGCGCTCGGCCAGTCCGCGACGCCGGAGACGGTTGCCGCGCTGCGTCAGCAGTTCGGTCTCGACATGCCGGCGCACGTGCGTTACGTGCACTGGCTCGGCGGGCTGCTGCACGGCGACTTCGGCCGGTCGTTTTCCGGCGACATGCCGGTGTCGGAGCTGATCGGCGGGCGCCTGCCGAAGTCGCTCGCGCTGGCGGCGATCACGACCGCCGTGTCGGTGCCGATCGCGCTGCTGCTCGGGATTCTCGCGGCGGTCAAGCGCGAATCGGTGATCGACCGCGTGATCAGCCTCGGCACGCTGTCGCTCGTCGCGACGCCGGAATTCCTGATCGCGACGGTCGCCGTGCTCGTGTTCGCGGTGAAGCTGCACTGGCTGTCCGCGCTGTCGTACAGCGGTCCGATCGAAAGCCTGCACGATTTCCTGCGTGCGTATGCGATGCCGGTGCTGACGCTGTGCGCGGTCGTGATCGCGCAGATGGCGCGGATGACGCGCGCCGCGGTGATCGAGCAATTGAGCGCGTCGTACGTCGAGATGGCCACGTTGAAGGGCGCGAGCCCCGCGCGCGTCGTGCTGCGCCATGCGCTGCCCAACGCGATCGGCCCGATCGCCAACGCGATCGCGCTGAGCCTGTCGTATCTGCTCGGCGGCGTGATCGTCGTCGAGACGATCTTCAACTATCCGGGCCTCGCGAGCCTGATGGTCGACGCCGTCAGCAACCGCGATTTCCCGTTGGTCCAGGCGTGCACGCTGATCTTCTGCGTCGCTTACCTGACGCTCGTGCTGTTCGCCGACCTGTGCTCGATCGTGTCGAACCCGCGACTGCGCACCTGAGTGTTTCGTCTTTCTTCCGAGATGCCGCCCATGCAACCGATCGAACCCGTACAACGCAGCAGCGCGCTGCCGCCCTCCGGCGACCCGCCCCTGGGGCGGGGCAGCATGCCGCCTGCCGCCCCGGCCCCCGACCAGCCGCGCAAGCGCCGCGGCGCGCGCATCGCGTTGACGACCGGCGGCCGCGTCGGCCTGTCGATGGTCGGCCTGATGCTGTTCGTCGCGGTGTTCGCGCCGCTGATCGCGCCGCATGACGTCGGCGCGATCGTCACGCCGGACGTGTTCGCGCCGTTCAGCGCGAAGCTGCCGTTCGGCTCCGACTTCCTCGGCCGCGACATGCTGAGCCGAATCCTGTACGGCGCGCGGCTGACCGTGCTGCTCGCGCTGGCCGCGGTGCTGCTCGCCGCGGTGACCGGCACGACGCTCGGGCTGCTCGCGACCGTGTCGGGCCGCGCGGTCGACGAGACGATGAGCCGGCTGCTCGACGCGCTCACGTCGATTCCGTCGAAGATGTTCGCGCTGATGCTCGTCGCCGCGTTCGGCTCGTCGCTGCCGCTGCTGGTGCTCACCGCCGCGATCAGCTACATGCCCGGCTCGTACCGGATCGCGCGCGCGCTGGCGGTCAACATCAGCACGCTCGAATTCGTGCAGGTGGCCAGGGCGCGCGGCGAAAGCGCGCTGTACATCGCGTGCGTCGAGATGCTGCCGAACATGATCCACCCGATGCTGGCGGATACCGGGCTGCGCTTCACGTTCGTCGTGCTGCTGCTGAGCGGCCTGAGCTTTCTCGGGCTCGGCGTGCAGCCGCCGTATGCGGACCTCGGTTCGCTCGTGCGCGAGAACATCGCGAGCCTCGGCGACGGCTCGGCCGTCGCGATCATTCCCGCGGTCGCGATCGCGATCCTGACGGTGGGCGTCAACCTGATGATCGACGGCCTGCCGCATCGCGGCCGCCGCAAGGGCGCGGCCGGCGCCGCCGGAGGACACTGATGCGACACGAATCGAACCCGCTCGTCGAGGTACGCGGGCTGCGCGTGGTCGGCGGCCGGCCGGGCGGCGAGGAAACGACGATCGTCCACGGCGTCGACTTCGACATCGGGCGCGGCGAGGTGCTCGCGCTGATCGGCGAATCGGGCTCCGGCAAGACGACGATCGCGTTGTCGCTGATGGGCCATGCGCGTACCGGATGCCGGATCGCCGGCGGCTCGGTGAAGCTCGACGGCACCGACGTGTGCACGCTTTCGGCTGCGGCGCTGACCGCGCTGCGCGGCCGCAAGGTCGCGTATATCGCGCAGAGCGCCGCCGCCGCGTTCAACCCGTCGCGCACGATTCTCGACCAGGTGATCGAGGCCGCGCTGATCCACAAGACGATGACGAAGCGCGACGCGCAGGCGAAGGCGATCGAGCTGTTTCGCGCGCTCGCGCTGCCGGAGCCGGAGACGATCGGCAAGCGCTATCCGCACCAGGTATCGGGCGGTCAACTGCAGCGGCTGATGGCCGCGATGGCGCTGATCACCGATCCGGAGCTGGTGATTCTCGACGAGCCGACCACCGCGCTCGACGTGACCACGCAGATCGACGTGCTGCAGGCGTTCAAGAGCGTGATCCAGCGCTACGGGATGAGTGCGGTGTACGTGTCGCACGACCTGGCCGTGGTCGCGCAGATGGCCGACCGGATCGTCGTGCTGAGCGACGGCGTGATCCGCGAGGCGGGCGCGACCGAACAGATCCTGCATGCGCCGACGCACCCGTACACGCAGAGCCTGATCGCGGCGGTCACGCCGAACGATGCCGAACGCGACACGCAAGCGCAGGCACGAGAGCCGGCCGCGCCGGCGCCGCTGCTCGACGTGCGCGGCGCGATCGCGGGCTACGGCGGCCGCGCCGCGAACGGCTGGCCCGCGAAAGTGATCCTGCATGAAGTCGACCTGCGCATCGGGCGCGGGCAGACGGTCGGCGTGATCGGCGAATCGGGCTCCGGCAAGACGACGCTCGCGAAGGTGATCGCGGGCCTCGTGCCGGCGACCGGCGGCACGATCCTGCTCGATGGCGAGCCGCTCGCGCGCGATATCGGCAAACGGACGAAGGAGCAGCATCGCCGCGTGCAGATCGTGTTCCAGAACGCCGATACCGCGCTCAACCCGGTGCATACCGTCGAGCGCACGCTCGCGCGGCCGCTGGCGTTCTATCACGGGATCAAGGGCGCGCGTGCACGCCAGCGCGTCGCGGAACTGCTCGAGCTCGTGCGGCTGCCGCCGGCGGTGGCGTCGCGGCGTACCGGCGAACTGTCGGGCGGGCAGAAGCAGCGCGTGAACCTCGCGCGCGCGCTCGCGGCCGAGCCCGACCTGATCCTGTGCGACGAGGTCACGTCGGCGCTCGACACCGTCGTCGGCGCCGCGATCATCGAGCTGCTGCGCGACCTGCAGGCGAAGCTCGGCGTGTCGTACGTGTTCATCACGCACGACATCGCGAAGGTGCGCGCGATCAGCGACGACATCGTCGTGCTGTATGCGGGCCGCCGCGTGGAGACGGGCAGCCGCGACGCGCTGTGCGCGCCGCCTTATCACCCGTATTCGCACTTGCTGGTGTCGTCCGCGCCGGAACTGCGCGCGGGCTGGCTCGACGATGCAGCCGAGCGTTGCCACCGGCCGCTGGTGCCGATCGGCGAGCGCGAGCACGAGGACGAGCTGTGTCCGTTCCTGTCGCGCTGCGCGATGCGGGTGGACGGCGTGTGCAACCGGACGGCCCCGTCGCTGCGCACGCTAGGCAACGGCGCGCAGGTGCTGTGCCATCGCAGCGAGGAGGATCTCGCGAGTTTCCAGGCGGAGCCGGTGCCGGCCGGTGTCACGCCGGCGCAACTGTAGTGAGGGGTGCGCGAACCGTTCATCGCGCGGTGCGGTGAACGGGCGGCCGCATAGTCTGCTGCGGCGGTCGCGCAAAACGGCGATTTGTACGCGTGCCGCGCGCGAATACGCGGCAACTGCAGTTTTTGACGGTGATTAAATGATTCTCATTGAACGGTCGCCGATCGTCGTTGCAGGCATGCAAAAGAAGGATCCGATGAAACTGGAATCGTACTGGCTGGATACCCGCCCCGCGTTTCGCGACGGCAGCGTTGGGCCCGTCGAGGGGCGGGCCGATGTGGTCGTGATCGGTGGCGGTTTCACCGGCTTGTCGGCGGCGCTCGCGCTCGCGCAGCGCGGCGTCTCGGTGGTCGTGCTCGAAGCCGCGCAAGTCGCCGGCGAAGCGTCCGGCCGCAACGGCGGCCAGTGCAATACGGGCGTCGCGCAGGACTACGCGTCGCTGGCCGCGCGCATCGGTGCCGAGCCCGCGAAGCAGTTCTATCGCGCCTACGAAAGCGCGGTGAAGAGCGTCGAGACGATCGTCACTGAACAGGCGATCGACTGCGATTTTCGGCGGGCGGGCAAGCTGAAGCTCGCCGCGAAACCGCAGCACTTCGCGGGGCTCGAAAAGACTTTCAACGCGTTGCGGCGCGACGTCGATCCCGACATCGAACTGATCGAGCCGTCGCGAATCCGCGATGAAATCGCATCCGACGGTTTCTACGGCGGGCTCCTGCAGCGCAACGGCGCGCAGATGCACATGGGCAAGTTCGGCGTCGGCCTCGCGCAAGCGGCCGTGCGGGCCGGCGCACGTGTGTATGAGCAGGCGGCCGTCACGCAGCTCGACCGGCTCGACGGCGAGCGCCACAGAATTACCTGCGCCCGCGGCACGATCGTCGCCGACCGCGTGCTGGTCGCGACCGGCGCGTCGCAGCACGGGCCGTTCGCGTGGTTCCGGCGACGCATCGCGCCGGTCGGCAGCTTCATCGTCGTGACCGAGCCGCTGCCCGACGCGCAGTTGAACCGGCTGTTTCCGCATCGCCGTGCGTACGTGACGTCGCGCCAGATCGGCAACTACTTCCGCGTGACGCCCGACAACCGGCTGCTGTTCGGCGGCCGCGCGCGTTTCGCGATGTCGAGCCCGCACTCCGATGCGAAGAGCGGCGACATCCTGCGCGCCGGCATGGCCGGCTATTTCCCCGAGCTGGCCCACGTGCGCCTCGACTACTGCTGGGGCGGGCTGGTCGACATCACCGCCGACCGGCTGCCGCGCGCGGGCCAGCACGACGGACTCTATTACTCGATGGGCTACAGCGGCCACGGCGTGCAGATGTCGGTGCACATGGGCCGCGTGATGGCCGACGTGCTGTATGGCGCGGCCGCGTCGAACCCGTGGCGCGAACTCGAATGGCCGGCGATACCGGGCCATTTCGGACACGCGTGGTTCTTGCCGCTCGTCGGCGCGTATTACCGGATGCAGGATTTCCTGCATTGAAGCGAGCGCCCGGAGAACTCGATATGACAGTGCAATTCGTTGGTTCGCCGCGTGTCGCGCGGCCCGTCTCGCCAGCGATCGGCGACGTGCTGCGCACGATCGATGCGTCGTTCGCGCAGCCGCTGAACCTCGACACGCTCGCGGCGGTGGCCGGCTTGAGCGTGTCGCGTTTCACCGCGCGCTTTCGCAGCGAAACCGGGCTGTCGCCGCACCGGTATCTGTGTCTCGTGCGGATACGGCGGGCGCAGGACCTGTTGCGCGCCGGTCTCGCGCCGTCGGTCGTCGCGACCGACGTCGGCTTCTTCGATCAGAGCCATCTGTGCCGGCATTTCAGGCGCGTGCTCGGGATCACGCCGCGCGATTACGTGGTTGCCCGAACCGGCGGCGCACCGGTACGAACACCGTCGGCCCACCTGCGCACCGAACGCCGCGAAGCGTCGTGTCACGCGGCGTAAGCGCACGCATGGACGACATGCCCCGCTGAGGATTTTCCGGCCGGAGAGCCGGCGAACGACGATTTCCGATATCGCGTGACGGCGTTGAACCAGGCCGCCACGCACTGCACAGGAGCAGAAATGACCGCAGTTTTCGTGTTGCACCGAGCCGACGGCGCACCGTCTTCCACCGCATTCCGCAAGCAGGCGTTCGGCGCGAGCGATCCGTTCGCGTCGCATCGCGAGATCGCGTGGGAAGGCCCCGACGCGATGGCCGCGGGGCGTATCCGCTTCGCCGGCGAGCTGGACGTGTCGAGCTTTCCGCACATCGAAACCCTCGTCGTCGTCGAAGGCGAGCTGACGCTCGAAGCGGCCGGGGCCGCACCGCTGGTGGTAGGCCCGGGGCAAGGCGCCGTGATCGGCTGCGGCACGGCGCTGCGCATCGCCGCGCCATCGCCCGTGCTGCTGACGTTCTGCTCGGCAGCGTGCGAGACCCCGACGAAGCAAGGCGTCTTTGCGCTGTACGCCGACGCGGATTTCAAGCCGTCCGCCACGCTGCCGGCCGAGGTGCTGCTCGGCCCCGCACCGCAATGCCGCAGCGACAACGTGTTCACCGACGACGCAGCCGGATACTGCGCGGGCACGTGGGATTCGACGCCGTATCACCGGATCGTCCGGCCGCATCGCGCCAACGAGTTCATGTTCCTGCTGGACGGCGGCGTCCGCTTCGCGGCGCCCGACGGCAGCGTGCAGTCGGTCGGTGCCGGCGATGCGCTGTTCGTGCCGCGCGGCGCGTCGATCGGGTGGGAAAGCAGCGAACGCGTGGCGAAGTTCTACGTGATGCAGAACGTCAAACCTTCCACCGAACGAGACTGAGCATGTCCCCTCCGCTGCGTCATATCGAAACCTTGTCCACGCCGCCGGCCGCGGCCGACGTCGTCGTGATCGGCGGCGGCATCATCGGCGTCTTCACCGCCTACTATCTGGCCCGGCGCGGGCTGTCGGTCGCGCTCGTCGAGAAGGGGCGCATCGGCGCCGAACAGTCGAGCCGCAACTGGGGCTGGTGCCGGCAGCAGAACCGCGATGCGCGCGAGTTGCCGATGGCGAGCAAGAGCATCGATCTGTGGGAACGGTTCGCCGCCGAATCGGGAGAAGACACGGGCTTTCATCGCTGCGGGCTGCTGTATCTCAGCAATGACGAAGCCGAGCTGTCCCGCTGGGCCAGTTGGGGCGAATTCGCGAAGACCGCGGGCGTGACCACGTACATGCTCGACAGCAAGCAGGCCGCCGAGCGCGGACGGGCGACGGGGCGGCAGTGGAAGGGCGGCGTCTTCTCGCCGACCGACGGCACGGCCGACCCAGGGAAGGCCGCGCCGGCCGTGGCCGCCGCGCTGATCAAGCTGGGCGGCAGCGTCCACCAGCACTGCGCGGCGCGCGGCATCGAGCTCGAAGGCGGACGCGTCGCGGGCGTCGTCACCGAAGCGGGCGTCATCAAGACCCGGACAGCCGTGATGGCCGGCGGCGCATGGGCGTCGTCGTTCTGCCGCCAGCTCGGCATCCGCTTTCCGCAGGCGTCGATCCGTCAGTCGATCCTGAGCGTATCGCCCGTCGACACGCCGCTGCCGGGCGCGATGTACACGTCCGGCGTGTCCATCACGCGCCGCAGCGACGGACGCTACGCACTGGCGATCAGCGGCCGCGCGCGCGTGGACCCGACGCCGCAGTTCCTGCGCTTCGCGCCGCAATTCGTGCCGATGTTCGCGAAGCGCTGGCGCAACCTGCTGCCGGGCGGCCTCGAAGGCGTACGCGGCGGTCATGAAACGTTGAAGCGCTGGCGCCTCGATGCGCCGACGCCGATGGAAGCGGTGCGCATTCTCGATCCGAAGCCCGACATGCCGACGGTCGCCGAAACGTACCGCCGCGCGTCCGAACTGTTGCCCGAGTTGCGCGAGGCGAAGATCACGCACGCATGGGCCGGGTACGTCGACAGCACGCCGGACGGCGTGCCGGGCATCGGCGAAGTGCCGGGCGTGCCGGGGCTGATCCTCGCGGCGGGCTTCTCGGGGCACGGCTTCGGGATCGGCCCGGGCGCCGGGCACCTGATCGCCGATCTCGCGTCCGGTGCGGAGCCGTTCGTGGACCCGACGCCGTACCGGCCCGGCCGGTTCAGCGAGTCCGCCTGGGGCAAGGTCGCGGATTTCTAATGCAGGGCCGTCGCGCCGATGCGGGGGGCGCCTCCGGACGACGCGCTTCGTTCGGGATCGGCGCGGCGAACGTTCCGCAACCTGGCAGCGCGGTGCGGTGCGATGGACAGCTTGGGAGTGCCTGATGCGTTTCAGTTCCTACTGGCTCGATACGTCGGAGCCATTCGCGAGCAACTCGCCGGAGTTGCGCGACGGAAATTGCGATGTGGTGGTGGTCGGCGGCGGGATCACCGGTTCGGCCGCCGCACTGGCGCTGGCCAAGAAAGGCGCGCGCGTGATCGTCTGCGAGGCGGGCACCGTCGGGCAGGCGGCATCGGGACGCAACGGCGGCATGTGCAACAACGGCTTCGCGCAGGATTACGCGTCGCTGTCGCAGCGCATCGGCACGGAACTGGCCAACCGGCTCTATCGCGCGTTCGACGCGGGCGTCGACACGGTCGAGCGGCTGGTCAGGGAGGAGTCGATCGATTGCGATTTCGTCCGCCGCGGCAAGCTGAAGCTCGCGGCGAAGCCCGAGCACTACGACAAGCTCGCGCGCAGTCAGGCGCTGCTCGCGGCGAGCGTGGACCCTGACACGCGCCTGGTCACGAAGGCGGAGCTGCGCGACGAGATCGGCTCGAACCGATATCACGGCGGGCTGCTGTTCGGCAAGAGCGCGGGAATGCATGTCGGTCGTTATGTGCGCGGCCTCGCGCGCGCCGCGCAAACCCGCGGCGCGCACATTCTCGAACAGGCGCCGGTGCTCGGCCTGAAGCGGCAAGCGGGCGGCGCGTACGCGGTGCAAACACCGCTCGGCGAGATTCGCGCGCGCCAGGTGCTGCTCGCGAGCGGCATTTCGCAGGTCGGGCCGTTCGGCTGGGTTCGCCGCAGGATCGTGCCGGTCGGCGCGTTCATCATCGTCACCGAGCCGTTGCCGAACGATCTGCTCGACCGTTTGCTGCCGACGCGCCGGATGGTCACCGACACGAAGAACTTCGTGAATTTCTTTCGCGTCACGCCCGACAACCGGATGCTGTTCGGCGGGCGCGCGCGTTTTGCCGCGTCGAATCCGCGTTCGGACGAGAAGAGCGGGGCGATCCTGCGGCAGCAGATGGCCGCCGTGTTTCCCGAGCTGGCCGCCGTACGCATCGACTACTGCTGGGGCGGGATGGTCGACATGACGGCCAACCGCCTGCCGCGCGCGGGCGAACGCGACGGCGTGTATTACTCGATGGGCTATAGCGGCCACGGTACGCACATGGCCACGCTGATGGGCACGTTGATGGCCGAGATCATGGACGGACGCGCCGACCTCAACCCGTGGAAAGATTTCGACTGGCCCGCGATTCCGGGCCACTTCGGCAAACCCTGGTTCCTGCCGTTCGTCGGCGCCTGGTATCGACTCAAGGACACGCTGCAATGAATTCCCCTGTTGTTCACCTGATGCAAGCCGGCCGGCTGGATCGCTTTTTCATCGACGGCGACTGGGTGCTGCCTGACGGCGGCGACCGGTTCGCGGTCGTCAGCCCGTCCACCGAGGACACGCTGTGCGAGATCCCGCTCGGCAGCGCACGCGACGCCGACCGCGCGGTGCAGGCCGCGCGCAATGCGTTCGAACGCTGGTCCGCGACGTCGCCGCAGGAACGCGCGGCGCTGCTCGACCGCATCCATGCGTTGATCCTGGAACGCGCCGAGCTGTTCGCCACGGCGCTCGCGCTGGAGATGGGCGCGCCGATCGGCTATGCACGCGGCGCGCATGTACCGCTCGCGGCCGAACACATCCGCGTCGCACGCGACAACCTGGCGAGCTACCCGTTCATCGAGCGGCGCGGGACGACCGCGATCGCCCGCGAGCCGATCGGCGTATGTGCGCTGATCACGCCATGGAACTGGCCGATCTATCAGATCACCGCGAAGGTCGGGCCGGCGCTCGCGGCAGGCTGCACGGTCGTGCTGAAGCCGAGCGAGCTGTCGCCGCTCAGCGCGTTGCTGTTCGCGGAAGTAGTCGCCGACGCGGACGTGCCCGCCGGCGTATTCAACCTCGTGAGCGGCAGCGGCGAAACGGTGGGGGCCGCGCTTTCGTCGCATCCGGAAGTCGACATGGTGTCGATCACCGGATCGACGCGGGCCGGCGTGCTCGTCGCGCAGGCAGCGGCGACGACCGTCAAGCGCGTCGCGCAGGAGCTGGGCGGCAAGTCGCCTAACGTCGTGTTGCCGGATGCGGACCTGTCGCGGGCGATCCCTCCGGGCGTCGCCGCCGCGTTCCGCAACATGGGCCAGTCGTGCAGCGCGCCGACCCGCATGATCGTGCCACGCGCCATGCTCGGTGCGGTCGAGGAACTGGCCGTCGCGGCGATGCAAACGCTCGTCGTCGGCGATCCGTTCGACGAAGCCACCACGCACGGGCCGCTCGCCAATCGCGCGCAGTTCGGCCGGGTCGCGCAGATGATCGACGTGGGCATCGACGAACGCGCGAAGCTGATCGCCGGCGGCCCCGGCCGGCCGGCGGGCCTCGACAAGGGCTTCTATGCGCGGCCGACGATCTTCTCCGACGTGCGCACCGACATGGCGATCGCGCAGCAGGAGATCTTCGGCCCGGTCCTTGCGATCCTGCCTTACGACACCGTGGAAGAAGCGGTCGCGATCGCGAACGACACGGTATACGGGCTCGGCGCGCACGTGCAGGGCACCGACATGGCCCGCGTGCGGGCGGTAGCCGCGCGTATCCAGGCCGGGCAGGTGCATCTGAACTACCCGGCATGGGACCCTCAGGCGCCGTTCGGCGGATACAAGCAGTCGGGCAACGGCCGCGAGTACGGGATCGAAGGAATGGCGGAGTACATGGAGGTCAAGTCTGTCCTGGGCTTTTATGATTGAGGCGGCTGCCGCGCGCGATGCGGCAGTCGCGATTTGAACCGGTTGGCTTTGCAAGGGTGCCGAGATTGGAAAACGCCATCATCCCCGACACGTCGTTGAACGCGCACCGTGCGCACTGGGCGAAGCTGCGCCGAGACCTGCATGCGCATCCCGAGTTGCGATTCGAGGAACACCGGACGGCCGACGTCGTCGCCCGCGAGCTTGAAGCGCTCGGTTACGCGGTGTCGCGCGGGCTGGGTGGCACGGGCGTGGTCGCGAGCCTGCCCGGTGCCGATCCGGGCCGCGGCATCGTGTTGCGCGCCGATCTGGACGCGTTGCCGATCCACGAAGCCAACGACTTCGCGTATGCGTCGTGCTCGCACGGGATCATGCATGCGTGCGGCCATGACGGCCATACCGTGATGTTGCTCGGCGCCGCGCGCGTGCTCAAGGAGTTGCCGCAATTGCCCGGCACCGTCCATTTCGTGTTTCAGCCGGGCGAAGAGGGCGGCGCGGGCGCGCGCAGGATGATCGACGACGGGCTGTTCGAGCAATTCCCGACGGAAGCGGTATTCGGCATGCACAACTGGCCCGGGTTGCCGGCCGGGCATTTCGGGTTGCGCACCGGCGCGATCATGGCCGCCGGCTCGCGCTTCAGGATCACGGTGACGGGCAAGGGTGCGCACGCGGCGCAGCCGCATCTGGGCATCGATCCGGTGCCGCTCGCGTGCTCGATGGTGCTGCAGTGTCAGACCATCGCCGCGCGGCACAAGGACCCCGTCGACCCGGCGGTCATTTCCGTGTGCATGTTTCATGCGGGCACGACGGACAACGTGATTCCCGACACCGCCGAGCTGCGCGGCACGATCCGCACGCTGTCGTCGGCCTTGCAGCAGAAGCTGCAGCGCGACGTGCGGCTCGCGTGCGAAGGGCTTGCGGGAGCCTATGGCGCGCAGGTCGACGTGGAGTTTTTCCAGTACTACCCGGCGACGGTCAACACGCCGGCCGAGACGGCGCTGTGCGAAGCGGTGATTCGCGATACGTTCGGCGACGAGCGCCTGTCTCCCGACGTGCCGCCGAACATGACGTCCGAGGACTTCGGCTTCATGCTGGAAGAGCGGCCGGGCGCTTACGTGCTGATCGGCAATGCGCAGGATGGCGCGGCCTCACCGGCGCTGCATCACCCGAAATACGATTTCAACGACGACATCATTCCGGCCGGCGTCCGGTATTGGGTCGCGTTGGCGCAGCATTACTTCACGCGATCGGCGTGATGCTTCGGAGCGGCGTGGAAACCGGCTGATGTCTGGTTGATCGGGCGTCAGGTCCGGGACAGGCGTGCTTCCTGATCGTCGGGCATTCATGCCAGCCGGGGAGCGCCGTGCAATTTTTAGCCGCTTCGATGTGGTCACTGCGCATTTTTCTGACGTGCCGTGTCGCACGAAAACACCATTTAGAAGGACTGCTTGATGAACCAGGAACATGAAGTGAAGGAGCGCGACGCGACGTCCGCGCTTCACTACCGCAGATTCACCGCAGAGGACGTCCCTGCCGCCCATGCGCTTTCCATGGCGCTGCGCTGGCCGTTCCGGGCGGAAGACTGGCAGTTTTCCGCCGACACGTCGATCGCGTTCGCGGCCGAGGAAAACGGCGTGGTCATCGGCACGGCGATGTGCTGGAAGTACGGTGCGGATCGCGCGGCGATCGGGCACGTGATCGTCTCCGACGCGCATCAGGGCCGGGGAATCGGCCGCAAACTGATGGAGACGCTCCTCGATGAGCTGGGGCCGCGCATCACGTTTCTGCACGCGACGCCGGCCGGTCGGCCGCTCTACGAGAAACTCGGATTCAACGTGTGCGGATCGCTGAGCCAGTATCAGGGGAACGTGGATCGGCCCGCCGCGGTGGCCGTGCCCGATGGCGAGCGGCTGCGTGCCGGATCGCCGGCCGACTGGCCGCGCCTGGTCGAACTGGACGCGCGTGCGTCCGGCCTCGAGCGCGAAGCGCTGTTGTCCGCGTTGCAGATGCGGGGGGAAAGCGTCGTGCTCGAACGCGACGGCGAGGTCGTCGGGTTTTCGGTGGTGCGGCGCTTCGGCCGCGGTTACGTGGTCGGCCCGGTGGTTGCGCCGCGTTCGAGCGACGACGCGCATGCGAAGGCGCTGATCGGCTATTGGCTGACGAAACGGGACGGCGAATTCGTGCGGATCGATGTGCCTGACGGGAGCAGTTTGCCGGCGTGGCTGAGCGAACAGGGACTGAAGCAGGTGGATACCTGTTCGAAGATGGTTCGCAATGCGCCGGCCGCGGCACACGAGGGCGCAGCCGACCCGGTAGCCGGGCTGTACGGGCTGGTCAGTCAGGCGATGTTGTAGCGGGCCCGCCCTGGCGCCCCGGCTCTCGCCCGATCCGGACGCCAGGGGCGCCGCCACGTGGCTGCCGTCGCCGGCGAGCGCATGGCGTGCGCGGCGAACAGGCCGCGCACGCCGCCGGTTCAACCGCTCGGCGACTCCCTGCACTGCCGCGCGGCGCATGAGTGCGTCGCATCGCGCTCAACGCACGAGCGCCGCCACGAAGTCGCGATACGTCCGCAGCGGGCGGCCGAGGATCGCGGTCAGCCGCGCGACGTCGCCGGCCTCCGGCACCATCCCGTCGCTGACGAAGCGCTCGGCCATCAGCCGCATTTCGTACGCCATCCATTTCGGCATGAATTTCGCGAAATTGTCTTCGAACGGCGTCGGATCGTCGCCGCCATAGGCAACCGGACGGCCGAGCGTGTCCGACCAGAGCGACGCCAGTTGCGGGCCGGTCAGCGTGTCGGGCCCGACGAGATTGAGGGTCTCGACCGGCAGCGTGGCCGGCGCATCGTGGCGGCGGATCAACTCGAGCGCTGCGACTTCCGCGATGTCGCGCGCGTCGATCATCGCGATGCCCTTGCCGCCGATCGGCATCGGGTACACGCCGTGCCCGACGATCACGTCCTTGACCGTCGCATCGTTGTCCATGAAATACGCGGGCCGCAGGATCGTCGCGCTGAAGCCCATCTGCTCGATCATCTGCTCCGCGCCGAATTTCACCGCGAAGTGCGGCACGTTCACGAAGCGGTCGGCGTGCAGCACCGACAGATAGACGACGCGCTCGATACCCGCTTCGCGGGCCAGGTTCAGCACGATCAGCGCCTGCGTGAATTCGTCGCCCGCCACGCCGTTGAGCAGGAACAGCGTGCGCACGCCGGAGAAGGCCGCCCGCAGCGCGTCGACGTCGAGCATGTCGCCCTGCGCGACGGTCACGGCCGCCGGAAAATCGGCCTTGGCCGGATCGCGCACCAGCACGCGCACGTCGGCGCCGCGATCGACGAGTTGACGGACGAGCTGGCGGCCGATACGGCCGGTGGCGCCGGTAATGAGAATGGTCATGATGTTCGCTCCTGAGGTAATGGTCGGGTTGACTGCCTACCTAAGTTAAGTGATCCACACGCGATCCGGAAGGTGTGATAAATAGACATGTCGTCTCACTGGTGGAACGCATGGACCTGCTCGCTCTCGCCGATTTCAACCTCGTCGCCCGCCATGGCAGCTTCGGTGAAGCCGCGCGGGTCGCGGATCGCCCGAAGGCGACGCTGTCGCGCCGCGTCGCGGAACTGGAGAACAGTCTGTCGCTGCGCCTGTTCGAGCGCGGCTCGCGCGGCGTGAAGCTCACGCAGGAAGGGCGCGCGCTCTACGAGCGCACGGGCGCGTTGCTCGCCGAGCTGGCCGACAGCGCGTCGGCGATTGCAGCGGGGAGCGAGCGGCCGCGCGGCCGGCTGCGCATCAGCGCGCCGATGCTGTTTTCCCAGTTCGCGATGGGGAGATTGGTGGCGACGTTCGCGCTGCGATACCCGGACGTCCGGCTGGAGGTGACGACGGAAGACCGGCCCGTCGACATGATCGAGGAAGGGTACGACCTCGTGATCCGCGTGAACCCGGACCCCGACGAGAGCCTGATCGGGCGCGTGATCCTGCGCGACCGGCTGGTCGTCGTCGCGAAGCCCGGGCTGACGCGGCCCGGCGGCGACGTGCCCACGCCGGCACCGGCCGTGGTGCGCGGCGCGAACGATACGCGCACTGCATGGGAAGTCATCGGCCCGGCCGGCACGGCGCGCATCCCGGTCGAACCGGTGGCGCGGCTGTCGTCGCTGAGCATGGTGCGCGATACGGTCCGCCTCGGCCTGGGCGCCGCATGTCTGCCGATCTCGCTCGTGAGCCGCGATCTGGCCACCGGAACGCTCGTCAGTTGGGGCGACGTGCCGGGGTCCGATATCGCGCTGTGGGCGCTGTATCCGTCCAGGCGATTATTGAGCGCGCGCGTGTCCGCGTTTCTCGATCACCTGAAGGACGCGTTTCCGTCAGGTGAGCCGGAAGAACTGGCCGCGTATATCGAACCCGGGCAGTGAAACGGCGACGGCGGCGCGCATCGCGATGTCCCGAGCGGGCGGCCGTCGCGATCGGCGGGGGCGCATGCCACACCGCCCGTCCCGATCGAACCGCGGCTTTCACACCGCGTCCGGCTGCGCGCAACACACGCGGTTCCTGCCTTCGCGCTTGGCGCGGTAGAGCGCCATGTCCGCCTGGTGCGACAGCGCGAGCATGGACGCGTGCCGCGCGCGCCGACCGGTCGCACAGCCGATGCTGACGGTGAAAGGCGGCACGGTTTCCGCAAACCCGACGAGCCGGTTGCCTTCGACTTCCCGGCGAATCGCTTCGGCGACCTGCGCGGCACCGTTTTCGTCCGTATCCGGCAACACCGCGACGAATTCCTCGCCGCCGTAGCGCGCGGCGAGGTCGCCGCGCCGCCGCGTATGCGCGCGGATGCATTCGGCGAGAAAACGCAGCGCGGTGTCGCCCTGCGCGTGCCCGTGCTGGTCGTTGTACTGCTTGAAGTGATCGGCGTCGATGAACAGCACCGACAGGCTGCCGCCGCTGCCGCGCTGCAGCCGCTCCCATTCGTCGGCCAGCGCGGTATCGAGCGCGCGACGATTGCGCAATCCGGTCAACGGATCGGTACGCGTGAGATCGGTCAGCAGCGTCTGCTTGCGGAAGTTGTCGCGCAACGCGAAGGCCAGCAGCCAGACCACCGCGCAGAACGACGCGCCGATCACGGACGCCGACACGCCCACCGTCCACGACAGGCGCCGGATGCCGGCCAGCACGTCGTTTTCGGCCGGCGCGACGACCGCGATCAGCGGGGTGCCCGGTATCCGCTGGTAGGTGTACAGCCGCACGATGCCGTCGATGCTCGAACGCGCCGGATAGAAGCCCGATTCGCTGTTCACCATCCGCTGGAAGGATTTCGAACGGCGCAGGAGATTCATCTGGCCGTCGTTCAACGACGGGTTTCTCGCGAGGATCGTGCCGTCCGCGCGCACGATCGCGCTGACGCCGTTCGGCCCGACATCGAGGCGGGACAGCAACTGCTCGAAGTAAGCGAGATCGACGGCGACGACCGCGATCCCGTCGAACGTATGATCCGGCCGCTCGATGCGCCGCGACAGCGCGATGGACTCCTTGCCGCCGCGCGAGCGCGCGCGATAGGGCTGGGAGACGTAGAGCCCGACGTTGTCCGCATCGCGATGGACCTTGAAGTAGTCGCGATCGGCGAAGTCCCAGCGATGGGTCGTGCTGCAGCACCCGTCAATGAGGCGGCCGCGCCGGTCGGTCACGCCCATGCCGGTCATGTATTGCGCCGCGGTGCGCTCGAACAGCAGGTCGTGCCGCAACCCGACGTCCATCCGCTGTACCGCCGGCTTGCCGAGATCGGCGGCCAGCGCGACCAGCGCGTTGTTCGACGTTTCGACCGTCCTCGCGATCTGACTCGCCAGGACGGCCGCGACGTTGCGCGACGTCTCATGCGCGTGCTCGATGACTTCGCTGCGCGCGACCCACAGCGTCACCGCGCTGATCCCGAGTGCCGCGAGCGACATCAGCGTGCCCAACGCGCCGACGACGAACGGGTGGCGTCCGGCCCAGTCGGCGATTTTCTCGATCGAAGTGAATGCGGGCATGCTCGCGCTCGTTTTGAGATGCCGGCTGCACTTGCGCCGGCGCGGGTCCAGTCAGGGTTAACGGCACGGTTAACGAAAAATCGAGGCCGAGAAGGCCGCTGATCGATCGCCCGTCGACGACATCGGCCGGGCGCGGCGACGCAAACGTGTGCGGCCATGCGGCGATACGGCCCGCTCACTGTCCGGACCCGCGCGGGTCGTTTTCGATTGATAACCAGCCTGCATCAATCCTTCCGAAAATCGCACTTATCGTTTGATCGATACCGCGCCAACATGCCGGAAAACGACAATCGATCAGCCCCTCCCGCGTATTCCAGGATTTTCAGGAGACACCCAGATGCACCCCTCGTCCAGCCTTCCGGCCGAACGCTCGAAGGCCGCCGCGATCTTTCGCGTCACGGCCGGCAACTTTCTCGAGCAGTTCGACTTCTTCCTGTTCGGCTTCTACGCCACGCAGATCGCCAACGTCTTCTTCCCCGCGCAAAGCGAATTCGCATCGTTGATGATGACCTTCGCCGTGTTCGGCGCCGGCTTCCTGATGCGTCCGCTCGGCGCGATCGTGCTGGGCGCGTACATCGACGAGGTCGGCCGCCGCAAGGGGCTGATCGTCACGCTGTCGATCATGGCGAGCGGCACCATCCTGATCGCGTTCGTACCGGGCTACGCGACGATCGGGCTGTTGGCGCCCGTGCTCGTGCTGATCGGCCGGCTGCTGCAGGGCTTCTCCGCGGGCGCCGAGCTGGGCGGCGTGTCGGTCTATCTCGCCGAGCTGGCAACGCCGGGCCGCAAGGGCTTCTTCACGAGCTGGCAATCGGCGAGCCAGCAGGTGGCGATCGTCATCGCGGCGGCCCTCGGCTTCGCGCTCAATCAGTGGCTGAGCGCCTCGCAGATCGCCGCATGGGGATGGCGCGTACCGTTCTTCGTCGGCTGCATGATCGTGCCGTTCATCTTCATGCTGCGCCGCAACCTGGAGGAAACCCAGGAGTTCAAGGCGCGCAAGCATCGTCCGGGCATGAAGGAAGTGTTCGGCACGCTGGTCCAGAACTGGGGCGTCGTGGTCGCCGGCATGATGCTGGTCGCGATGACCACCACGAGCTTCTACCTGATCACCGTCTACGCGCCGACCTTCGGCAAGACCGTGCTGCATCTGAGCACCGCCGACAGCCTGCTCGTCACGCTCTGCGTCGGCGTGTCGAACTTCGTGTGGCTGCCGATCGGCGGGGCGCTGTCCGACCGGATCGGCCGCCGGCCGTTGCTGGTCGGCATGACGATGCTCACCGTCGTGACCGCCTACCCGGCGCTGTCGTTCCTCGCGCATGCGCCGTCGTTCGCCAACATGCTGATCGTGCTGCTCTGGCTGTCGTTCATGTACGGCATGTACAACGGCGCGATGGTCGTCGCGCTCACCGAAGTGATGCCGGTGCAGGTGCGCGTCGCGGGCTTCTCGCTCGCCTACAGCCTCGCGACGGCCGTGTTCGGCGGCTTCACGCCGGCCATCTCGACCGGGCTCATTCACATGACGGGCGACAAGGCCGCGCCGGGCTACTGGATGAGCTTCGCCGCGGTGTGCGCGCTGCTCGCGACGTTCGCGCTCTATCGTCGCCGCGCCGCGACGTTGACGCCGGCGCATTGAGGTCCGGCCCGGCCGGAACGTTGATCCACACCCACGCATTCGCACCACCATGACCATGAAAAACCTGTTCCTGAAATGCTGCGCGACCGCGCTCGTCGCCACCGCGGCGGTGGCGGCCAACGTACAGGCCGCCGAACTGCACGTGATGAGCTCGGGCGGTTTCACCGCCGCCTACAAGGTGCTCGGCCCGCGGTTCGCGTCCACCACGGGCAATACGCTCGCGACCGCGCTCGGCCCGTCGATGGGCAAGTCGCCCGAAGCGATTCCGAACCGGCTCGCGCGCGGCGAGCCCGCCGACGCCGTGATCATGGTCGGCTACGCGCTGGACGATCTGATCAAGCAAGGCAAGGTCATCCCTGACTCCCGCGTCGATCTGGCCGACTCGCGCATCGGCATGGTCGTGCGCGACGGCGCGGCGAAGCCCGACATCAGCACCGCGGAAGGGCTCAAGCAGGTGCTGCTGCACGCGAAATCGATCGCCTACTCGGACAGCGCGAGCGGCGTGTACATCGAACGCGAGCTGTTCAGGAAGCTCGGCGTCGAGGAGCAGGTGAAGTCGAAAGCGAAGATGATCCCGCGGATTCCGGTGGCGTCGGTCGTCGCGAACGGCGACTACGAAATCGGCTTCCAGCAGGTCAGCGAGCTGCTGCCCGTCAAGGGGGCGACTTTCGTCGGCAAGATTCCCGAATCGCTGCAGTCCGTCACGCGCTTCGCCGCCGGCATTCCGGTCGGCGCCCAGCATCCGAAGGAAGCGAAGGCGCTGCTCGACTATCTCGCGTCGCCCGACGTGCAGGCCGACGTGAAATCGACCGGCCTGGATTCCGTTTCCGCGCATTGAACCCGAGCGACGGGCGGGCGCGTATCAGACCGTCTTCCCGTCGCCGTCACCGCCGTCTGCCGCGGCACCGTTTTCATCGGCCCCGTTCGTCAACGCCGGCCCGGCCGCCGCGAGACGCTGCGCGAGACGCGCACGATCGCACGCACCTTCCCACATCGACACGAAGATCACCGCGCACGCATTGCTGATCACGCTGGTCAACGCACGCGCCTCCGACATGAAGCGATCGATGCCGACCAGCAGCGCGACCCCGGCGACGGGCAGGTCGGGCATCACGGCGAGCGTCGCGACCAGCGCGACGAGTCCGCTGCCGGATACGCCGGCCGCCCCCTTGGACGTGACCAGCATGATCGCGAGCATCGTCGCGACCTGCGGCGCGGAAAGCGGGACGTCGCAGGCCTGCGCGATGAACAGCGCCGCGAGCGTCAGGTAGATCGCGGTCCCGTCCAGATTGAACGAATAGCCGGCCGGCAGCACGAGCCCGACGACGCCTTTGTCGCAGCCGAGCGCTTCCAGCTTGACGATCAGGCGCGGCAGGACCGGCTCCGTGGACGAGGTCGCAAGCACGATCAGCAACTCTTCGCGCAGGTAGCGCAACAGCCGCCACAGCGCGAAGCCGTGCAGTCGCGCGAGCGGGGCGAGCACCAGCGCGACGAACAGAGCGCAGGCCACGTAGAAGGACACCATCAGCTTCGCCAGCGAGCCGACCGAGCCGATGCCGAAGCGGCCCACCGTGAACGCCATCGCGCCGAATGCGCCGAGCGGCGCGAGCCGCATGATCATCGCGAGCACGCGAAAGACGACCTGGGCGACGCCGTCGATCAGCGCGAGCACGGGCCGCGCGGCGCGCGGATGCGCATTAAGCGAGAAGCCGAACAGCAGCGACAGCAGCAGCACCGGCAGCACTTCGCCGGTGGCGAATGCGCCGAGCATCGTGTCCGGAATCACGCCGAGCGCGAACGTGACCAGGCTGCGCGGCTCCGCATGCTTCGCATACGGCGCGAGGATGCTCGCATCCAGATGATGGACGTCGATGTGCATGCCGGCGCCCGGTCGCAGCACGTAGGCGGTGACGAGCCCGAACGCGAGCGCGGCGGCCGTCAACAGATAGAACAGCGCGAGCGAGCGCACGATCGTGCGGCCGATCGCCTGCCCGTTCGACAACGACGTGATGCCCGACACGATCGTGCAAAAGACGATCGGTGCGATGGTCATCTTCACGAGCGCGACGAATGCGTCGCTGAGCGGCTTGAGCATCGCGCCCGCCGCCGGCCACACGTGACCGATGCCGATGCCGACGATCATCGCGAGCAGGACCTGCACGTAAAGCGATTTGAAGAGCCGGGCCGCCCTCACGATGCGGTGTTCCTTCGTTTCCGTTTCGTCGTCGTCATGCCGATGTGCCGTCGCCGCGCTTCGCGTCGACGATCATCCGGTGAAATGCCTCGGCGGCCGGCGTCAGCGAGCGCCCGCGCCGCTTGACGATGCCCACGCGCCGCTTCACGGCCGGCTCGACGAGCGGCACGCTCGTGAGGACAGGGTGGTCATGGCCCGGCATCGCCATCGACGGCACCGCGGCGACGCCGAGCCCCGCCTCGATCAGCCCGAGCAGCGTCGTGACGTGGCGCGCCTCGCACACGCTCGGCGTGCGCGGCGCGACGGCCGCCAAGGCCTGGTCGAGCAGCAGGCGGTTACCGGACGTCTTGTCCACCGACACGTAGTCGTGCTCGTAAAGCTCGTTCCAGGTGACGCGCTTCTTGCGCGCGAGCGGGTGGTCGCGGCGACAGGCGGCGACGAACCGCTCCTGGAGCAGCACCTTGAATTCGACCTCCGCCTCCTGGCTGCCGATGAAGCTCACGCCGAAATCCGCCTCGCCGCTGATGACGGCGCCCAGCACCTCGTTGGCGCTGGCGTCGAGCAGCTTCACCCGGATGCGCGGAAAGCGCTGATGATAGCGGGCGATGATGGGCGGCAGGAAGTAGTAGGCGACCGACGGCACGCAGGCAATCGTCACATGGCCCAGGCGGCTCGACGACACGTCGCGGATGCCGAGCAGCGCGGCGTCGAGATCGTCGAGCAGTTGTTCGGCGCTCTGCGCGAACACGCGGCCGACAGTGGTGAGGGCGACGCGGCGCGTGGTGCGCTCGAAGAGCCGCACGCCGAGCGCGTCCTCGAGCTTGTCGATCCGGCGGCTCAATGCAGGCTGCGAGAGGCTGACCGCTTCGGCGGCCTTGCGGAAACTGCCCGTTTCCACGACCGCGCGAAACGCCTGCAAGTCCGTCAAATCGAAATTGATGCCCACCGGTCACTCTCCGCCACTCAGATGCGCAGCATTTTGCATGATTCCGCCGGCGTCATGCGTGTTGCGTCGCCAGTGCGGCGGCGTTGGCGTGGCTCGGTGTGCCTCCGGGCCGCCGGGATAGCGCGGGCCGCGCCGTGAATCGATCGTCCCGGTGCCGCTTCCTGATGTACCGTATCGCTTTTGGGCGGGCAGGGCTCCGGCACTGCCGCGCTGCCGCCAGCGCCGGCCAGCCGCGCGAGCCCGCTCTCTTCAACGGATTCCAGCATGCGCATTCCGCCGCTCAAGGCCATCATCGCGTTCGAAAGCGTCGCCCGGACCAAAAGCGTCAACCGCGCGGCGGAAGAGCTCGGCCTGACCGCGTCCGCCGTCAGTCACCAGCTCAGCAACCTCGAAGCGCAGATCGGTCAACCGCTGTTTCAGCGCTCGGGGCGCGGCCTCGTCCTCACGCCGACCGGCGAACGCTACCTGGCCGACGTCACCGGCTCGCTGGCCGACCTGAGCCGCGCGACCGAGCGCGCGTCGAGCCGCACCGAAGTCGATATCCTGCGCGTGCATTCGAGCCCGAGCTTCGGGCTGATGTGGCTGCTGCCGCGGCTGTCGTCGTTTCAGGAGGCGAACGGCGATATCCAGCTGAACCTCGCGTGCTCGTACGAAAACGTGTCGTTCTCGAACGGCTTCTACGATATCGACGTCCGGCACGGCTACGGCAACTGGGACAACCTCGAGGTGAAGACGGTGCGCGGCGAGTTCATCGCGCCGCTCGCGTCGCCGCGGTACCTCGAGCAACATCCGGTGCACGCGCCGGAAGACCTGCTCGCCCATCGTCTGATCTATTCCGAAACGCCGCTGGTCCAGTGGAAGCAGTGGTTCGGCCGCACCGGCGTGCCGTTGGCGGCGCAGAAAACCTTCGACTTCTCGTTCGACCGCTCGTACATGTCGCTCGAAACCGCCGCGCTCGGCCTCGGCATCGCGCTCGAAAGCCTGATGCTCGCGTCGGTGAAGATCCGTCAAGGGCTGCTGGTGCCGGTGTTCGGCGAGCGCCATGCGGTCGAAGTCGGTGCTCATCATCTCGTTTACCCGCGGCAGAACGTGGAATTGCCGCGCGTGAAGCGCTTCCTGGCGTGGATCGAGCGGGAAGTCGCCGCTCATCGGCAAGCGAGTTGACCGCGCCATCCGGCGGCGCGCCCCGCGATATTGCGCTGCAGCACCGGCTACTCGCCGTCATCTGAAATTTTCTCAACTATGGCTGAGCGTTTCCGCGTTGATGCGGGTGCCCGGTGAGCCGACACTCCGGACAACACATCAACACAGGAGACAAGCGATGTTGCTCGACAACCGGACCATCATCGTGACCGGCGCCGCGTCGCCGCGCGGGATCGGCAAGGCCACGGCCCGCGCGCTGGCCGCGCACGGCGCACGCGTGGCGATCCTCGACCTGCGTCGCGACGACGCCGAAGCGGCCGCCGCCGAACTCGGCGCCGGCCATCTCGGCCTCGCCTGCGACGTGACCGATCGCGACGCATGCGCGGCGGCCGCCCGCGCGACGCTGGAGCACTTCGGCCGCATCGACGGCCTCGTGAACAACGCCGGCATCACGCAGCCGGTGCGCACGCTGGAGATCTCGGCGCGCGACTTCGAGGCGATCGTCGACGTGAACCTGCGCGGCACGCTGTACATGTCGCAAGCGGTGCTGCCCGCGATGCAGGCGCAGCGCGGCGGCAGCATCGTCTGCATGTCGTCGGTCTCCGCGCAACGCGGCGGCGGCATTTTCGGCGGCCCGCACTACAGCGCCGCCAAGGCCGGCGTGCTCGGCCTCGCAAAGGCGATGGCGCGCGAATTCGGCGCCGACCGGGTCCGCGTCAATTCGATCACGCCGGGCCTGATCCAGACCGACATCACCGGCGACAAGCTGACGCCCGACATGCGCGAGGACATCATCAAGGGCATTCCGCTCGGCCGGCTCGGCGAGGCCGCCGACGTCGCGCATGCGTGCCTGTTCCTGCTGAGCGACCTGTCGAGCTACTTGACGGGCATCACGCTCGACGTCAACGGCGGGATGCTGATTCACTGAGAACGGCGCCGCCCGATGCGCGGCGCCGACCATCATGCACCCGGGACAACCCGGGGCCATGGCAGGAGACAAGGATGAGAGCAAAGTACCCCGCACCGCCCGTCGAGGGCGAGATGCTGCAACGGGACGACGCGCGGACGTTCGAAGCGGCCACCTACGCGAAGGTCGCGCGACGGCTGATCCCGTTCCTGATGTTGTGCTACCTCGGCGCGTATCTCGACCGCGTCAACGTCGGCTTCGCGAAACTGCAGATGCTGGGCGACCTGCGTTTCAGCGAGACGGTCTACGGGATGGGCGCCGGCATCTTCTTCCTCGGTTATTTCCTGTTCGAGGTGCCGAGCAACCTGATCCTGCATCGCGTCGGCGCGCGTCGCTGGCTCGCGCGCATCATGCTGACCTGGGCGGTGATCTCGGCGAGCTTCGTGTTCGTCAAGTCGCCCACCGCGTTCTACGTGCTGCGATTTCTGCTCGGCGTCGCCGAAGCCGGCTTCGCGCCGGGCGTGATCCTGTACCTCACGTACTGGTTCCCGTCGGCGCGGCGCGCGAAGGCGCTGTCGCTGTTCTTCATGGCGATTCCGCTCGCCGGGATCATCGGCGGGCCGCTGTCGGGCGCGATCATGCATTCGCTGCACGGCGCGATGTCGATGGCCGGCTGGAAGTGGCTGTTCCTGCTCGAGGCGCTGCCGTCGTTCGTGCTGGGTTTCGCGATCCTGCTGTATCTCGACGACGGCATCGCCGGCGCGAAATGGCTGACCGACGCCGAAAAAGCCCTGCTCGCGCGCAACGTGTCGGCCGACGCCGCGCACACCACCGCCCACCTGTCGATTCGGACCTTCGTCGCGGACCGCCGGCTGTGGCTGATGGCCGCGATTTACTTCTGCGTGGTGCTCGGGCAGTACGGCCTTACGTTCTGGCTGCCGACGATCATTCGCAAGGCGGGCGTGGCCGATCCGCTGTGGGTCGGCCTGTTCACCGCGATTCCGTATGCGTGCGCGATCGTCGCGCTGCCGCTGATCGGCATCAGCGCGGATCGTCGCCGCGAGCGCCGCTTCCATCTCGCGGTGCCGATGCTGGTCGCGGCGGCGAGCTTCGCCACGTTGCCGATGCTCGGCAGCGTCGGCGCGTCGATCGTGTGCCTGAGCATCGCGTCCGCCGGCATCCTCGCGTCGTCGTCGCAGTTCTGGTCGCTGCCGACCGCGTTGCTGGGCGGGATGTCGGCGGCGGCGGGCATCGCCGCGGTCAACTGCTTCGCGAACCTGGCGGGCTTCTTCTCGCCGGCGATCGTCGGCTGGCTGAACGACCTGACCGGCAAGTCCACCGCGGGGCTCGTGTTCATCTCCGTCGCGATCACGGCCGGCGCGCTGCTGGTGTTCCTCGTGCCCCGATCCGTGAACCGCTGATCACAGCCGATTCATTTGCATTCCTTCCTACCCGATACTGGAGTGATCGATGGAAACCGAAACCGTTCATGAAGCGGTCACGCTCGCCGAGCGCGCGTACCGCATCCGAAGAAACGCCGTGCTGATGGGCGAAGTGCAGGGGCAGGGCTATGTCGGCCAGGCGCTCGACATCGCCGACGTGCTGGCCGTCGCCTATTTCGGCGCGATGCGCTATCGCGCCGACGATCCCGACTGGGAAGGGCGCGACCGCTTCCTGCTGTCGAACGGGCACTATGCGATTGCGCTGTACGCGGCGCTGTTCGAAGCCGGCATCCTGCCGGCCACGGAACTCGAAACCTATGGCAGCGACGACAGCCGCTTGCCGATGTCCGGCATGGCGAGCTACACGCCCGGCATGGAAATGTCCGGCGGCTCGCTCGGGCAGGGGCTGACGATCGCGGTCGGCCGGTGTCTCGGCCTGAAGCGCAAGGGCTCCGATGCGTTCGTCTATACGCTGTTCTCGGACGGCGAACTCGACGAAGGCGCGATCTGGGAAGGGCTGATGTCGGCCGCGCACTGGAAGCTCGACAACCTGATCGCGATCGTCGACGTGAACAACCAGCAGGCCGACGGCCCGTCGACCCAGGTCATGGCGTTCGAGCCGCTGGTCGACAAGCTCGAGGCGTTCGGCTGGTACGTGCAACGGGTGGACGGCAACGACATCGACGCGGTGAAACGTGCGTTCGACGATGCGCGCCGGCACGACGCGCCGCAGCCGCGCATCATCGTCTGCGACACGAAGATGGGGTGCGGCGTGCCGTTCCTCGAAGCACGCGAGAAGAGCCATTTCATTCGCGTCGATGCGCACGAGTGGCAACTCGCGCTCGACGCACTCGAAGCAGGGAGACACGCATGAGCACCGCCGACAACAAGCCGCGCCTGAAGACGTCGGCGATGATCGCCTCCATCGCCGCGGAAGGGCAGGCGACCCGCTCCGCGCCGTTCGGCCATGCGCTGACCGAACTCGCCCGCACGAACGCCAACGTGATCGGCATGACGGCCGATCTCGGCAAGTACACCGACCTGCACATCTTCGCGAAGGCGTTCCCGGAGCGGTACTACCAGATGGGCATGGCCGAGCAACTGCTGATGGGGGCCGCCGCCGGCTTCGCGCACGAAGGCGCGCAGCCGTTCGTCACGACCTATGCGGTGTTTGCGACGCGCCGCGCGTACGACTTCATTCATCAGGCGATCGCCGAGGACAATCTCGACGTGAAGCTGATCTGCGCATTGCCGGGGCTCACGACCGGCTACGGGCCGAGCCACCAGGCGGCCGAGGATCTCGCGCTGATGCGTGCGATGCCGAACATGACGGTGATCGACCCGTGCGACGCGCTCGACATCGAACAGATGGTGCCAGCCATCGCCGCGCACAAGGGGCCGGTGTATGCCCGTCTGCTGCGCGGCAACGTGCCGGCCGTGCTCGACGAATACGATTACCGTTTCGAGCTCGGCAAGGCCAAGCTGCTGCGCGACGGCAACGACGTGCTGCTGATCTCGTCCGGGATCATGACGATGCGTGCGCTCGAGGTGGCGAAGGCGCTCGAAGCCGATCGCGTCGATGTCGCCGTGCTGCATGTGCCGACGATCAAGCCGCTCGATACGGCGACCCTCGTCCGCGAGGCCGCGCGGAAAGGGCGCATGGTCGTCGTCGCGGAGAACCATACGGTGATCGGCGGGCTCGGCGAAGCGGTCGCGACCGCGTTGCTCGGGGCCGGGGTGACGGTGCCGTTCCGGCAGATCGCGCTGCCGGACGCGTACCTCGCCGCGGGCGCGCTGCCGACGTTGCATGAGCGCTACGGGATCTCGGCTGGCGCGATGCGCGCGAATATCCGGTCGTGGCTCGGGTGACGATCGCCGGGCCGTCACATACCGGTGCGTGGCGGGTTGCGCGTCGGTGATCGACCCGGCTGCCCACGCACGGCGAGCCCATTCGCCTGGCGTGGCCGCCGGGCCGTCATCGGCCGCAAGCGCGATCCAGGTCACGCTTGCCGTCGTGCGCGCGGTACGCTGTCTGAATCGCGGCGCGGCCCAGTGCGATTTCGTCTGACGTACCGGTCCGACACGACGGCCCGTCGCTGAATCCACGCGAGCGCGAGTTCGAGCGCCTGGTCGCTGGCTTCGCGGGTATCGGCGAAGTCGCCGTCGACGCCGAGCGTCCGGATTTCACCGTCGCGATCCGTGAGGATCGCCGCCGCCGAGTAGCGGCCCGTCTCCGTGTCGGTCACCACGGCCCGGACCGTATATCCACCATGTTCGATCGTCCTGTTGGTATGCATCGGATGCCTCCTGCAGGGAAATGCGACAGGTGTGTCGACGCGCTGGCGCCGCCGCGCAAGCGGGGCGCCAGCCCTTCACGCCGCGAGCGTGAGCGCGGGATGCCCACATCCGGCGTATGAAGCGGCGCGGATCGCGCCGGGGCGATGACACGCACCCGGCGCCGCCACTCACCCCGCCATCACCTGAATCCGCCGCGGCTTCGCTTCTTCACGCCGCGGGATACTCAGTTTCAGCACGCCGTCGCGCAGTTGCGCGTCGATGCGCGACACGTCGAAATCCGGGCTGAGCGTGAAGGCGCGCGAGAAGTGCGGATGCTGCACTTCGCCGTGCTGCAGACGCAAACCCGGTGGCGTCGGAATAACGGCCTCCGCTTCGATGGCGAGGCTGCCGTCGTGCACGCGGACGTCGAGCTTGTCGCGCGGTACGCCCGGCAGGTCCGCGTACAACGTGATGCCGTGCGCATCCTCGACGATGTCGACGGCGGGCGCAATCCGCGTGCGCGGCGTGTCGCGCTGAGCCGCTTCGCGGTTCGTCACGGCCGTTCGCGTCTCGGCCGGACGGGTGGTCAGTTCGGTCGTGTTCGTGTCACTCATGATGTCCTCCGTCATGCGTTCGTGACGTCGTACTGTTTACTGGACGGTAATCGCCCGCGGCTTCGAGGCTTCCGACTTGCCGACGCTGATCGTCAGGCAGCCGTTCGCATAGCGGGCCTCGATCTTGTCGGGGTCCGCATGCTGCGGCAGCTCGACCACGCGGCGGAACGCGCCCATGAAACGCTCGTTCGCGTAGATGCGCCGCTCGTCGTCGGTCGCGCCGTCGTCCGGGGGTGTGCGCTCGCCGCTGATCGTCAGCAGCCGGCGATCGACGGAGATGTCGATCTTCGCGGGGTCGAGACCCGGCGCGAACGCGACGATCTCGATCGTGTCGTCGGTGCTGCCGATATTGACCGGTGGGAACGTACCGGGGCGCGGCGCGCGCAGGCTGGCCGGAAAGCCCGTGAACGCGCTGGCCATCTGCCGTTGCAGGCGGTCGAATTCCGCCAGCAGATCGGTGGGGAAGAAGATATCGCTCATGATTGGCTCCTGTTGCCCCTGTGCGAAGGGACGAACCGGACCACGCGCTCCAGTTCGTCCATCCGCGACGGGGTCGCTGACTAACAAATCGAAACACGCAGCGCGTCAACCGCGACTGCCTTGAGCGATACCTAAAATAGGATACGTCGAGTGAATTTCAAGGGGGAGGGCGACGGCACTTTGTCGATCCGTGCGTGCGCCATGTGGGGGACTCATCGTCGGAGCGGCCGGCAGGGTCGACGTCGAGATGGCCGGGTCCGACATGTCGGACGTTGCGCGGATCGGGGCACGGCGATAGAAGGCGGAATTTGCAACGGCACGCTGGAAAAGACGCGGCGGCGTACCTGCGCCGTCGCGTCCATCGGTTCAGCGCGACGGCCCGGACGGCGGCTTCACTTCGGACAAGTCGTCCTCGCGAACCTCGGCCTGACGCACCGTGGTGCCGTCGTCGCCGGTTTCCGAAATATCGGTTTCGAAGGTCTGCTGCTGCCCATCGTCGCGTTTCTCCGCGGGCTTCTCGTTACCTGTCTGCTTGTCTGCCTGTGGCTGTTGACGTGTCATCTTGCTCTCCTTGGTCGCAACCTGGGATGTTGCGCACGTTGCAGGTGAGCAAGGCGCGGGCCGCGCAAAGCTTTCGAATAGAAAGGTTTGCGCGATACCGTCAGCAATCACGGCTTGGCGATTGACCTCGGCCCTCGGCACGGCGCGACGTACACCGGCCGAGCGCAGCCGCCTATAGATACCAATCCAGCGTCTTCACGATCCCCGTTTCGAAGCTCTCCGCCGGCCGCCATTGCAGTTCGCGAGCGAGTTTCCCCGCATCGATCGCATAGCGCCGGTCGTGACCGGCGCGATCGGTGACGAACCGGACGAGCCGCGCATGCGGCGCGTGTTCGGGCCGTCGCGCGTCGAGCAGCGTACAGATCAGCGCGACGATGTCGACATTGCGCCATTCGTTGCAGCCGCCGACGGTGTAGGTCTCGCCCACCGTCCCGCGCCGGATGACCGCATCGATTGCGCGGCAATGGTCGTCGACGTACAGCCAGTCGCGCACGTTCGCGCCGTCGCCGTACACGGGGATGTCGGTGCCTTCGACGCAATGACGGATCACGGTCGGAATGAACTTTTCGCCGTGCTGGCGCGGCCCGTAATTGTTCGAGCAGTTCGTCGTGGTGACGGGCAGGCCGTACGTATGGAAATACGCTCGCACGAGGTGATCCGAGCTTGCCTTGGTGGCCGAGTACGGAGAATTCGGCGCATACGGCGTCGTTTCGCAAAACGGCGGGTCGTCGGGGCCCAGCGAACCGTACACCTCGTCAGTACCGATATGGTGAAAGCGGCGGCGCGCGAGGGCGTCGGCCCGGCCGAGTTTCTGATCGTTCAGCCAGATCTGGCGGCACGCATCGAGCAGCGTCCAGGTGCCGAGCACGTTCGTGCGGACAAATTCGCCGGGACCGTCGATCGAACGGTCGACGTGGCTTTCGGCCGCGAAGTGGACGACGGTATCGATCGCATGGTCGCGCAGCAGCGACTCGACGAGCGGTCGGTCGCAGATGTCGCCGAGGACGAACCGATGACGACCGGCACCCGGCAGGTCGTCGCCGAGATTGTCGAGGCTGCCCGCGTAGGTCAGCAGATCGAGCGTGGTGACGCTGACCTGCGGGTCGCTTTCGAGCAGATGACGCACAAAATTGGCGCCGATGAAACCGGCGCCGCCCGTCACGAGAACATGTTTCGGTCGATAGCTCATGGGTTTCGCTTCCAGGTGGCAAACACGTCGGTGAGACCCGCGATCCACGAAGGCGATTCGACCCCGAAGTGTTCTCGCAGGAGGCTGCAGTCGAGCGCGGAATTCGCCGGTCTCGGCGCAGGCAACGGATAGGCGTCGGTCCGGATCGGCCGGACCAGCGGCACGCGGTCGATGAGGCCGGTGTGCCGCGCCTCGGTGAAGATCGTTTCGGCGAAGCCGTGCCACGTGGTCACGGGCGTGCCGCACAGGTGATAGGTGCCCCAGCGCAGCGCTTCACCGGCCCGGTAGCGCGCCGCGATCGTCAGCAGCGCGTCGGCGATCGCGCCGGCATGCGTCGGGCCGCCGTACTGATCGGCGACGACGCCGACGACCTCGCGCTCGCGCGCCAGGCGCAGCATGGTGCGCACGAAATTGCTGCCGTGCGCGCCGAATACCCAGGCGACGCGCAGAATCAGATGACGGTCGGGCAACCGCTCGCGCACCGCGTCCTCGCCCGCGAGTTTGCTGCGGCCATACGTGCCGAGCGGCGCGACGGCGGCGGTTTCCGCGTACGGGCCGGGCAGGCGGCCGTCGAACACGTAGTCGGTCGACAGATGGAGCAATGGAATGCCGCGCGCGGCGCACGCGTCGGCCAGCACGGCGGGGCCGTCGCGGTTCGCCCGCCACGCGGCATCGGGCTCGGCCTCCGCCCGGTCGACGGCGGTCCATCCGGCGGCATTGATCACGAGCGCGGCGCGCTGTTCGTCGAGCGCGCGGCGCACCGCGTCTGCGTCGGCGATGTCGAGCGCGGCGCGCGACAGCCCGACGAGCGGCTGCTCGCCCGCGCGCAACACCAGTTCGCGGCCGACCTGGCCGAGCGCGCCGGTCACGACGATCGTCATCGCGCGCTCCCGTAGGCCGGCAGCATCCCCGGCGCGCCGGCGGCGAGTTCGGCGAGCGGAGGCTGCCGCCGATCCTTGTCCGACAACTGATACGGTGCGCCGGAATCCGGCCAGTCGATGCCGATCGCCGGATCGTCCCAGCGCACGCCCGCATCCGAATCGGGATCGTAGTACTGCGTACACTTGTACGCGAAGTCGGCCTCGTCGGACAACACGCAGAAGCCGTGCGCGAAGCCGGGCGGAATCCATAGCATCCGGTGCGATACGTCGTCGAGCTGCGCACCGAACCAGCAGCCGAAGGACGGCGAGCCGCGCCGGATGTCGACCGCGACGTCGTAGACCGCGCCGCGCGACGCGTGCACCAACTTGCCTTGCGGATTCACCCGCTGGTAGTGCAGCCCGCGCAGCACGCCGCGACGCGAGCGCGACTGGTTGTCCTGCACGAAGGTGGCGTCGACGCCTGCGTCGCGCAGCCAGCTTGCCCGGAAGCTTTCGACGAAAAAGCCGCGCGCATCGCCGAACACGCCTGGCTCGATCACCAGCACGCCCGGCAATGGCGTCTCGATCACCCGTGTCATGCCGCGACCTCCTTGCTCAGCAGATCGAGCAGATAGCGGCCGTAACCGCTTTTCGCGAGCTTGTGCGCGAGCGTTTCGAGCTGCTCCGCATCGATCCAGCCGAGCCGGTACGCAATTTCCTCGGGACACGCGATTTGCAGGCCCTGCCGCGCCTGCATCACCTGGATGAAATTGGCCGCGTCGAGCAGCGATTCGTGCGTGCCGGTGTCGAGCCATGCGTAGCCGCGCCCGAGTAGCTCGACGTTCAGCGTGCCGCGCGCGAGATACGCGAGGTTCAGGTCGGTGATTTCCAGTTCGCCGCGCGCGGACGGTCGCACGGCCTTCGCCAGTTCGACGACGTCGTTGTCGTAGAAATAGAGGCCGGTGACCGCGTAGTTCGACTTCGGCTCGCGCGGTTTCTCCTCGAGGTCGATCGCGCGGCCATCCGCATCGAACGACACGACGCCGTAGCGCTCCGGATCGCGCACGTAGTAGCCGAACACGGTCGCGCCGGCGGTCCGTGCGGCGGCCTGCTGCAGCAGCGACGACAGCGCGGGCCCGTGATAGATGTTGTCGCCGAGCACGAGCGTCGCCGCGTCGCGACCGATGAACGGCGCGCCGATCACGAACGCCTGGGCAAGCCCGTCGGGGCTCGGCTGCACCGCATACGAAAAGCTCATGCCCCACTGGCTGCCGTCGCCGAGCAGTTGCTGGAACGCGTCGAGATCGCGCGGCGTCGAGATGATCAGCACGTCGCGGATGCCGGACAGCATGATCGTGCTGAGCGGGTAATAGATCATCGGTTTGTCGTACACCGGCATCAACTGCTTCGATACCGAATGCGTGAGCGGATGGAGCCGGGTGCCCGAGCCGCCCGCCAGAATCAGTCCTTTACGGCCAATCGCTGTTTGCATGAGGTCCCTCGCTGCAAGAGGAAAAATGCGTGCGTGATACGCGGAATACACCGAATGCGCCGATCGCGCCCGATTGCCGGCGATACCCGTGCGCACCCGGCTACGACTGCTCGGCGGGCCCGGCGTGAATCGCACGAAACACGATCGCGAAGCCGAGCGCGTACAGCGCGGCGATCACCGCGAAGCCGACGGCCGTCGCGCGGTCCGGATCGTCGACCACGTGCAGGATCACCGACGCGATCGCGATGCCGACGAGCGAGCCGATCTGCCGGCTCGCGTTCAGCGACGCGGCGGCGAGATTCGCGTCCGCCGCATCGGCCGACTGCATCACGACGAGATTCATCGCCGGAATGGCCTGACCGGCGCCGAAGTTGGCGAGACCGACCGCCAGCGCCAGCACCGGATACGGCATCGCCGCGACGCCGACGAGCGCCACGCTGCCGAGCGCGGCGAGCGCGAGGCCGGTGAGCAGCGTGCGGCGCGCGCCGAGGCGGGCGCTGACCTTCGCGGACGCGAGATTGCCGATGCCGAACATCGCCATCAGCGGAAACAGCTCGAATCCGGCGACGAGTGCGCTCGCGCCGCGGACGTTCTGCAAATACAGGCTCAACAAGAAGATCTCGGCGAGAATGCCGAAGTTGATCGCGAGGCCCAGCGTGCTGCCCGCGACGAAGCGCCGGTTCGCGAGCAGCGCCGGCGACAGGATGCGCGAGGTCGCGTAGCGCTCGCGCAATGCGAATGCCGCGGTGGCGGCCAACGTCGCGGCCACGCCGGCGATGATCGACGGCGAGCGCCAGCCGGCGCTGGGCCCTTCGATCAGCGTGAAGCTCAGCGCGGCGAGCGCGAGTGCGCCGAACAGATGGCCGAGCGCGTTCAACGGGCCCGGATGACGCGGCGCCCGCGCGATATGCCGGTACGTGAGCCACAGGCCGGCCGCCCCGACCGGCAGGTTCACCCAGAAGATGCCGCGCCAGCCGATCGCGTCGACCAGCACGCCGCCGACGCAGGGCCCGAGCGCCATCGCGGCCGACACCAGCGCGCCCCAGATGCCGATCATCCGCGTGCGCATCGGTCCCGGCGGGAACGCGAGCGTGAGCAGGCTCAGCGAACTCGGCATGAAGAGCGCCGCGCCGACACCCTGGGCGAGGCGCGCCCCGACCAGGGCGCCGCTGGACTGCGCGGCCGCGCACAGCACCGACGCGCCGACGAACAGCGCGAGCCCCGCGACGTAGACGGCTTTCGACCCGTAGCGGTTCGCGAGCGCGCCGCCGAGCAGCAGCAGCGCCGCGAAGCTGAGCGTGTACGCATCGACGACCCACACCAGCGCGGTCAGCGACATCGACAGGCTGGTTTCCATCGCCTTCAGCGCGACGTTGACGATCGTCACGTCGAGCATGGCCATCACGAAGCCGCACGCGAGCGCGACCATCACGAGCACGGGGCGCGCCGCCGCGGATGCGTATGCGCCGGCGGCCGGCGCGGCACGCCCGCCGTTCATGCGGCCCTCCCGCCGAGGTACAGGCGCCGCATCTCGTCGCTGTCGAGCAACTCGGCAGCGGAGCCTTCGAGCGCGACGCGCCCCATCGTCAGCACGATGCCGCGATCCGCGATGCGCAGCGCCTCGATCGCATTCTGCTCGACCATCAGCACGGCGATGTGCTCGGTGTCGCGCATCCGGACGATTGCGTCGAACACCTCGTCGACCATCTTCGGCGACAGGCCCGCCGACGGCTCGTCGAGCAGCAGCAACACGGGCCGCGGCATCAACGCGCGGGCGAGCGACACGATTTGCCGCTCGCCGCCGGACAACGCGCCTGCCAGCGACCGGTGGCGCCGCCGCAGCACCGGGTACTGCTCGCACAGCTCGTCGATGCGCGCCTCGCGCGGAAACGCCGACATCGACTGGCCGCCGAGCATCAGGTTCTCCCGCACGGTCAGCGACGCGAACACGTTGTCGGTCTGCGGCACGAAGCCGATGCCGTACTCGCGGATCTTGCGATGGACCGGCACGCGCGCCACGTCGGCGCCCTGGATCGTCACGCTGCCGGCGCGCGGCAGCACGAAGCCCGCGATCGCCTTCAGCAGCGTCGATTTCCCGCAGCCGTTCGGGCCGAGGATCGTCACGATGTCGATCGCGCCGACCGTGAGCGACACACCGTGCAGGATGTCAACTTCGGGCGTGTAGCCGGCGACGAGTTCACGCACGTCGATCATGACGCCTCCAGCGGGCGAGGGGCGGCATGGGCGCGCCCGAGATACGCATCGAGTACGCGACGGTTGCGCTCCAGCTCGGCCGGGCGGCAGTTCGCGATCGTCACGCCGCGGTCCAGCACGACGCAGCGGTCGCACAGCTCGCGGATGAAATGCATGTCGTGCTCGATGACGACCAGCGTGACGCCTTGTTTGCGAATCCGTTGCAGCGCGTCGATCAATTCGCCGCGCAGGTTCGGATGCACGCCGGCGGTCGGCTCGTCGAGCAACAGCAGCTTGGGCTCGGTCATCATCGCGCACGCGATGCCCAGCAGCTTCTTCTGGCCGCCGGAGATCGACGCGGCGGAAAGGTGCGCGACGCCCGAGAGTTTCAGCTCGTCCAGCAGCGCGGCGGCGCGCGCACGGGTATCGGCATCGAGCGCGCGCGTCGCCCGGCCGCGCCAGAGGGCGGCGGCGATGCCGTGACGCGCGGACGAAGCCGCCATCGCGAGTTCGAGCACCGACATGCGCGCGGGCATCGACGGCAACTGGAACGTGCGGCGCACGCCCAGCCGCGCGATCTTGTGCGGCGACAGCGCGTCGATCCGCTGGCCGTCGAAGCGGATCGCGCCCGCCGCGAGCGGCGCGAAGCCGGTGATCGCGTTGAGCGCGGTGCTCTTGCCGGAGCCGTTCGGGCCGAGCAGTCCGACGATCTCGCCGCCGTCGACCGACAGCGTGACGCCGGACAGGACGACGTTCTCGCCGTAGCGGATCGTCACGCCGTCGAGGTCGAGCAGCGCGCTCATGGCCGCACCTCCAGGCGCTCCGGCACGAGCCCGTGCGGGCGCCAGAGCACGCACGCGAGCAGCATCAGGCCGACGAGGCCCAGCCGCACCGCGCCGGTCAGGTCGCTGCCGACCCCGAGCCAGTCCTTGAGAAACGGCGCCAGCGCGTAGACGGCCTGCACGATCAGCGTGCCGACCAGCACGCCCACGTGGCTGCCGAGGCCGCCGACCATCACGACGGTCCAGAGCGCGAAGGTCTCGGACGCGATCATCGCGTCCGGCCCAACATAGCCGATGTACCACGCGGCGAGCGCTCCGGCCAGCGCGGCGGGGAGCGCCCCCGCGATGCTCGCACGCGTCTTCAGCGCGAGCGGATCGTAGCCGAAGCAGACGGCGAGCGCGGGCTCTTCGCGCATCACCTTCAGCGCCCGGCCAAAGCGGCTCGCGGTCAGGCGCCGGTAGGTCGCGTAGGTGAGCGCGAGGCAGCCGGCCGTGACCGCGAGAAAGGCGAGGTCGGCCCATGGCGCCCGCAGCCCGGGGAACAGCGGCGCGATGCCGCCGATGCCTTGCGCGCCGCCGGTCAGCCAGCTTTCGTTGAGTGCGATCGTGCGCAGGATCTCGGCGATCGCGAGCGTCGCGATCCCCCAGTAGTCGGCGGAGAGCTGTCGCCCGAGCCGCGCGACGACGATCGCCAGCGCCCCCGCGGCGGCCAGCGCGAGCGCCAGCGCCGAAGGCAACGGCCAGCCGAGCTGCGACGCGATGCCGGTTGCGTACGCGCCGAGCCCGCTGAACGCAATGAAGCCGAAATTGACGAGCCCCGCATAGCCGGCCTGCAGGTTCAGCCCGAGCGCCATCGTCGCGTACAGGCAGCCGACGGTCAGCAGATGGATGACGAAGCTAGACACGTCGTACCTCCCAATCGAAGATGCCGTAGGGCCGGAAGATCAGGGCGACGAGCAGGATCGCGAACGACACCGCGCCGACGTACTCGACTGGAAAGAACTGCATCGGCCGGTCGACGAGCCCGCCGAAATCGACGTTCAACGCGACGGTTTCGGCCACCGCGATCAGCAGCGCACCGGCTGCCGCACCGAGCGGATTGCCGAGGCCGCCCAGGATCGCCGCGGAAAACACCGGGATCAGCAGCCCGTAGCCGAGATTCACGTGCACGCTCTCGGTGGCGCCGAGCATCGTGCCGCCGAGCGCCGCCAGCACGCCGCTCGCGAACGTGATCACGTTGGTCACGCGGGTCGCGTCGATGCCGGTCGCGAGCGCCAGGGCGCGATTCGAGGCGAGCGCGCGCATCGCCCGGCCGAGGCCGGTGCGGTACAGCAGTGCCGCGAATATCGCGAGCGCGCCGGCGCCGCAGGCGATCGAGCTAAGTTGCGGCACGGACAGCGCGACGCCGGCGATCACCATCGGCGGATGCACGTCCCGCGCATACTGCTGCGGCCGCGAGCCGGCGATACCCAGCACCAGCGCGACCGCGAGCATCGAGATCGCGAGCGAGCCGATCATCGCCACCGCGCTGCCGGAGCGCAGCAGTCTAGCGAACACGAACAGGTTCAGCAGCGTCGCGGCCGTGCCGATCAGCACGCAGGACACGACCGTCGCGAGTGCGAACGGCATCCCCGCGCGCTCCAGCCAGAGCGTCGCGAATGCGCCGAGCATCGCGTACTGGACATGCGCGATGTTGGGAAAGCGGATCAACGAATAGAGCGTCGACAGGCCGACCGACACCAGCAGCAGATCGGCGGTGCGGATCAATACGTCGACAATGAATGACAGCATGGCGAGGTCCTCGGGTTCATCCAGGCGGGCGGTCGCTCACTGCTGCGCGACGACCGATTGGCGGTAGATCACCTTCTCGTAGGGCTGGACTTCCCGCTGGCCGTCGGCATCGAACGCGATCGCGCCGGTCACGCCGGTATACGACTTGCCCAATGCCGCGAGCGCCGTGCGAATCTTCGCCGGTTCGATGGATTGCGCGCGGCCGATCGCGGCGGCGGACAACAGCGTCGCGTCGTACGCATAGCTGCCGAACGCCGAGCGCGGGGCCTCGTTGTACGCGGCCTGATAGGCGCTCGCATACGCTTTCGCGCCCGCGCCGAGCGCGGCGACCTCGAGGCCGATCTGGCCTTGCGCGATCTGCGCGGGCGTGTCGCTCGTGCACATCGTCAGATAGATGCCGTACCACGGATGCTGGTTGAGCCGCATCTCGAAGGCCTGGCGGTTCAGCGTCGCGGCTTCCTGGCCATAGGCGCTGTAGACGTACGCGTCGGGCTGCGCGCGCGACGCCTGCTCCAGTTCGCGGCGATAGGTCGATTGCCCTTCCGTGTAGAGCACCGTCGACACCACCGTGCCGCCGAGCGCCTCGAAACGCTTCCTGAACTCGCCCGCGATGCCCTGGCCATAGCCGTTGTTCGGCGCGATCAGTGCGATGCGGCGCAGCTTGCGGGCATACACGTCCTGCGCGGCGAAGCGCGCTGACAGGTCGTCCAGCCCGATCACGCTGAACGAGCCCGCGCCGATCTTGCGCACTTGCTGACTCGACGAGCCGATGTTGATGTGCACGTCGCCCTGACGCACCAGGAACTGCCCGACCGGAATCGTCACCGACGACGAGAACTCGCCGAGCACGACCGGCACGTGCTCGACGGTCGCGAGCTTGCGTGCGGCGTCGAGCGCGGTATTGGCCGAGCCGCCCGAATCCTCGATGCGCACGGCGAGCTTCTGGCCCAGCACGCCGCCTTTCGCATTGATCTGCGCGACGGCGAGCTCGATGCCGCGGCGCTGGTCTTCGCCGATCGACGCACTCGCGCCGGTCAGCGGCAGCACCGCGCCCACGCTGACGTCGGCCTGTGCAGCGCCCGACGCAACCGCACCGAGCGCGATCCAGATACCGACACTCCACTGACTTGCCTTCATCTTCGTTCTCCCGTCGCATGGTCGGCCGCACGGCTGGCGGCATGGTTTGATATACAGAAGTGTCGACAGAATCACAGATCAAAAATCGTTTGCAAATAAATTTTCGAGTGGCTGTGAAGAATCGTAAAAGCCCTGTGAATGACAGAAAAATCGCCCTGTTTTCATGCATTTATGCACGCATATAAAGATCGCGAATAGCCGTGGTGCACGCGCGCTCCAATGTGGAGCAATCGAGAATATTTCTGAAAAAAGTGTATACAGATGTGAATTGCAGTGCTTAAATCGGCCCAACTCGACACGGCCTCGGAGGGCAGTCAGATGGTGGAGATCAAGCGATACGGCGTGGGTGAACGGATGAGCCAACTGGTGGTCGCGGGCGGGCTGGCATTCGTCGCGGGCCAGGTGGCGGACGACACGTCGCTCGACGTGGCCGGACAGACCCGTCAGATTCTCGACAAGATCGACCGGCTGCTCGAAGGCGTGGGGCTCGACAAGCGCCGGATCGTGTCCGCGAGCATCTGGCTGGCCGACTATCGCAGCTTCGCCGAGATGAACGGCGTATGGGACGCGTGGGTGCCGCAGGGCGACGCACCGGCACGCGCGTGCGTCGAATCGAAGCTCGCGTTTCCCCAGTACACGGTCGAGATCGCGGCGATTGCCGCGAGCTAGTACAGGAGAACCGGACGATGAAGACGATCGTGCTCGGCGGCGGCATCGTCGGCGTGACCACAGCATATTTTCTCGCGAAGGCCGGCGACGAGGTGACGGTGATCGAACGTCGCGACGGCGTCGCGCTCGAAACCAGCTTCGCGAATGCGGGGTTGATCGCGCCTGGCCATTCGTATACCTGGGCGTCGCCGCGCGCACCGAAGATCCTCTTCAAGTCGCTGTTTGCCGACGGCCAGGCGCTGCGGCTCAAATGGACGCCCGACTGGCGCATGTGGGCGTGGTGCGCGCTGTTCCTGCAGAACTGCACGGCCGAGCGTTCGCGACGCAACACGTCGATCAAGGTGCGGCTGTGCCGTTATGCGCAGCAGCGGCTTCAGCAGGCGACGCACGACGAACGGCTCGAGTACGACCGCACGAGCGGCGGGCTGTTGTACCTGTATCGCGATCCGGCGTCGTTCGAACGCGGCGTCGCGAACATGCGGATCCTGACCGACAACGGTCTGCCGCTCGACATCCTGGATGCGCGGGCCACCGTCGAACGCGAGCCGGCGCTGCGCCACGCGGCGGCCGGGATCGCGGGTGCGATCCATTGCCCGAGCGACGAGAGCGGCGACGCGCATCTGTTCACGCGCGCGCTCGCCGAGCGTTGCCGTGCGCTCGGCGTCGAATTCCGCTTCGGCACGTCGATCGACGGCGTGCGCGCGAGCGCCGACGCGGTCGACTACGTCGAGACGTCGCAGGGCCGCGTGAGCGGCGATCGTTACGTGCTCGCGCTCGGCGCGTATTCGCCGGGCGTCGCGCGCGCGCTCGGCTACCGGCTGCCGATCTATCCGGTCAAGGGGTACTCGGTCACGCTGCCGATCGGCGATACACACGAGCCGCCGGCGCTCGGCGGCGTCGAGGAGAACCAGCTCGTCGCCTGGGCGCGCTTCGGCGACCGGCTGCGGCTGACCGCGACCGCCGAATTCAGCGGCTACGACACCACGCATTCGCCGGGCGATTTCGCGCACATGCTCGCGACCGCGCGGGCACTGTTCCCGAACGGCGCCGATTATACGAAGCCGTCGTACTGGGCGGGGCTGCGGCCGATGACGCCGGAGGGCACGCCGATCATCGGTGCATCCCGGCACCGCAACCTGTTTTTCAACACCGGCCACGGCCATATGGGCTGGACCATGTCGTGCGGCACCGCGAAGATCGTGGCGGACCTGATCCACGGCAAGCGGCCCGACATCGACATCACCGGGATGACCCTGCAATGAGCGAACTTCTCTCTACCCCTCAGACGTCCGATCCGGGCGTCGGCGCCGGCCCGGCGCGCGATGCGTACGCCCGCTTCGATTTCTCGCTCGACGCCGGCATCGCACGGCGTGCGGCGATCGGCCTCGTCGTGCTGGCGACCGATCATACGATCGAATACGAGTGGCGGCGTCTGCTCGCGATCGATGGCGTCGCGTTCTACGAAAGCCGGATCGCGAATTCGGCCGAGATCACGGCCGAAACGCTCGCGCGGATGGACGGCGGCATCTGCGCGGCGGTCGAGTTGATCCGGCCGGGCGAGCGCCTCGACGTCGTGGCGTTCGGCTGCACGTCGGCGTCGATGGTGCTCGGCGAGGAGCGTGTGTTCGAGCGCATTCGCGAGGCGCGGCCCGGCGTCGCGTGCTCCACGCCGATTACCGCGGCACGCGTCGCGCTGACGGCGCTCGGCGCGCGCGGCGTCGCACTGCTGACGCCGTACGAGCGCGCGATCAACGATGCAATGGCCGCGTACCTGCGTGCGCGCGGCGTCGATATCGTGCGGGTGGGCTCGTTCGAGCACCGCGACGACAACGAGGTCGCCCGGATCGAGCGCGCGTCGATCGAACACGCGGTGCTGACGCTCGCCGCCGATCCGGCCGTCGATGCGGTATTCGTGTCGTGCACGAGCCTGCGCATCGTCGATGCGCTGGCCGACATCGAGGCGCGGGCGGGCAAACCCGTGCTGTCGAGCAATCACGCGCTCGCATGGCACGCGCTGCGGCTCGCGGGCGTCGACGATCCCGTGCCGGGCTTCGGCAGCCTGCTGATGCGCTGATCCATGGCTCGTGCAGGTAAAAAGACGCGCGCGGGCAAATTGCCGATGGATAATGACGCGCGGTGACAACAGGTGGAACCAGGAGACGAGATGTCGACTTCCGTTATGGCTGGCCGGGAGACCGCGGCGCCCACGCGCACGGGCCTCACGGTCAACGAGATTTACGAGCAGTTGAAACAGATGGCCGTGCTGTACGAGATCCGGCCGGGCGAACGGTTCAACGAGCTGGAACTTGCCGAGCGCTTCAACGTGAGCCGTACGCCGATTCGCGAGGCGCTGAACCGGCTCGTTGCCGAAAATTTGCTGGTGTTCGTGCCGAACCGCGGTTTCTTCATTCGGGAACTGGAGGGGAAGGATGTGTTCGATCTGTTCGAATTGCGTCGCTCGATCGAGACGACCGCGGTGATGCTCGCGTGCGAGCGTGCGTCGGACAACGACATCAAGGCGCTGCGTCGCTTCTGGAAGCAGGTGATGAAGAATGCCGCGCGGATGTCGTCGGCCGAGCTGGTCGTCAAGGACGAGCAGTTTCACCTGGAGCTCGCCGCGTTGTCGGGCAATGCCGAGATCGGCCGGGTGCTGCAAGGGATCAACGCGCGGATTCACTACGTGCGCTGGGTCGACGTCGATCAGCGACGCAACGAGGCGTTTACCGAGCATCTCGAGATTCTCGACGCGCTCGCCGAACGCGATGCGGCGCGCTGCACGACGCTGACGGACACGCATATCCGCTGGCGGATGGAAGAGATCACGCGCGTCGTCCAGGCGAGCGTCGTCAAGCTGTACGCAAAATAAGGAAAGACCGGCTGCGGCGCGTGCGACGTTCGCGTGCCGCACGCGAACGGGCAGGACCGGCCGGTCGACGAGACAAGCAGTCGTGCAAAGGAGGACGGGCCGCCCGGATCGACCGGCGCGGCGCATCGCTACTTGATCGTCACGAGGTGCCGTCATGCCACACGGTACGTTGGTCACGCTGTATAAACCCTCCGACGCGCAGATCGAGCATTTGCTGACCTTGCCCGCGAAAAGCCCCGCCGTCGTCGCGGTCGACAATTCGCCCGTCGCCGATCCCGCGCTGTACGCACGGCTCGCCGCAGGCGGCGTCGACGTGATCCCGAATCACAATCGCGGCGGTATCGCCGGCGCGTTCAACGCCGGCGTCGAATTTCTGATCGGCCGCGGCTGCGACGTCTTCTTCATCTTCGACCAGGATTCGCACGTTCCGGACGACTATTTCGATCGCATGCTGGCCGGCTGCGCGCGGGTGGGCGACAGCCGCTTCCTGGTCGGCCCGCGGATTTTCAACCGCAATTTCCAGCGCGACCTGCCGTTGTTCACGGTGCGCCGGTGGTCCGCGCAGATCACGCCGATCCACGGCGGTGCGCACGGCCTGCTGTCGTGCTCGGTCATCATCTCGTCGGGCACCGCGATCTCGCTCGATGCGTATCGTGCGCTCGGCCGCTTCCGCGAGGACTTCTTCATCGACCACGTCGACGCGGAATACTGCATGCGCGCGCAGGCGCACGGCGTGCCGGTGTGCGTCAACGCCGACGTGTCGCTGCCCCACGAACTCGGCAGCCCGTCCGCGCAGCAGCACTGGCCGCGCGTCGAGATCTTCGATCAGAGCGCGCTGCGCCACTACTATGCGGCGCGCAACTGCATCCTCGTCGCGCGCGACTACTGGCGGCGCTATCCGGCGATGCTGCTGATCAATCTCATCACGCTCAAGCACGTCGCGTTCGTGCTGCTGCATGCGCGTAACAAGCGCCTGAAGCTGAAGGCGATCTATTGCGGCGTGACGGACGGGCTGCGAGGGCGGTACGGGCGCGTGTGACGCGTGATTTATCGCGGTATCGGCGCACGACGAACGCGCCATACAATTCGGATCACTGATTATAAGAGAGGATTCCAGATGAGCTTGCCTACGCCGATTCACCGCCGCTATACAGGCGCGTTCTCCGTCGCGCCGACGATCTTCACCGAGTCGGGCGAGATCGACATGCCGGGCCAGAAGCGCTGTGTCGACTTCATCATCGACGCGGGAGCGGATGGCCTGTGCATCCTGGCGAACTACTCGGAGCAGTTTTCGTTGACCGACGACGAGCGCGAGCGGCTCATCGCGGCGATCCTCGAGCACGTGGCTGGGCGCGTGCCGGTGATCGTGACGACCACGCATTTCAGTCCGGCGATCTGCGCGGCGCGCAGCCGCGCCGCGCAGGCGGCCGGTGCGTCGATGGTGATGGTGATGCCGCCGTACCACGGCGCGACGATTCGTTGCGGCGAGGCTGCGATCGAGCAGTTCTATGCGGAGCTTTCCGACGCGATCGCGATTCCGATCATGTACCAGGATGCGCCGATGAGCGGCACGCAAGTATCGGCCGCGTTTCTGGCGCGCATCGCACACACGATTCCGAATCTGCGCTATTTCAAGATCGAGGTGCCGCAGTCCGCGGCGAAGCTGCGCGAGCTGATCGCGCTCGGCGGCGACGCGATCGAGGGGCCGTTCGACGGCGAGGAAGCGATCACGCTGCTCGCCGATCTCGATGCGGGCGCGACCGGCAGCATCCTCGGCGGCGGTTATCCGGACGGGCTGCGGCCGATTCTCGCCGCGTATCTCGCCGGGCAGCGCGACGAGGCGGTCGCCCAGTACGAGCAATGGCTGCCGTTGATCAATTACGAGAACCGTCAGGCCGGCCTGCTGGCGGCGAAGGCGCTGATGAAGGAGGGCGGCGTGATCGCATCGGACGCGCCGCGCCGTCCGCTCGCGCCGCTGCATCCGGCCACGCGCGCGGGCCTGATCGAGATCGCGCGACGGCTCGACGCGCGGGTGCTGCGCTGGGCACGCTGACGCGACCGCCTCGCAGCACGACCTTGCGATTTCCGCCGCAGTCCGTGCGCACGACGCGTACGCGTGGCCTCCGTACTCGATGACCCAACCAAGGAACCCGAAGAATGAGCATGCCGACGATACGCGCGGTCCGCGCGCTGACGGTGCGTGGTGGCGGTGCCGACTACCACGATCAGGATGCCGGTCACTGGATCGACGACCACATCGCGACGCCGATGTCGCGCTACCCCGAATACCGGCAAAGCCGCCAGTCGTTCGGCATCAACGTGCTCGGCACGCTCGTGATCGAGGTCGAGGCCAGCGACGGCACGGTCGGTTTCGCCGTGACGACCGGCGGCGAGATCGGCGCGTTCATCGTCGAGCGGCATCTCGCGCGCTTCATCGAAGGGCAGCGCGTGACCGACATCGAGAAGATGTGGGATCAGATGTTCCACGCGACGCTGTACTACGGGCGCAAGGGTGTCGTGCTCAATGCGATCTCCGGCGTCGATCTCGCGCTGTGGGATCTGCTCGCCAAGGTCCGGCGGGAGCCCGTGCACCAGTTGCTCGGCGGCAAGGTACGCGACGAGCTCGAGTTCTACGCGACCGGCGCCCGGCCCGATCTCGCGAAGGAGATGGGCTTCATCGGCGGCAAGCTGCCGTTGCATCACGGCCCGGCCGAGGGAGAGGCCGGCCTGCGCCGCAATCTCGACGCGCTTGCCGACATGCGTTCGCGTGTCGGCGCCGATTTCTGGCTGATGCTCGACTGCTGGATGAGTCTCGACGTGCCGTATGCGACGCGGCTCGCGCACGAAGCGCACGCGCTCGGCCTGAAATGGATCGAGGAATGCCTGCCGCCCGACGACTATTGGGGCTATGCGAAGCTGCGCCGCGACGTGCCGCGCGGCATGCTCGTCACGACCGGCGAGCACGAGGCGACCCGCTGGGGCTTCCGGATGCTGCTGGAGATGGAGTGCTGCGACATCATCCAGCCGGACGTGGGCTGGTGCGGCGGGCTCACCGAGCTGATCCGGATCTCGGCGCTCGCCGACGCGCGTGGCGTGCTGGTGATTCCGCACGGCTCGTCGGTCTACAGCTATCACTTCGTCACGACGCGCCACAACAGCCCGTTCGCCGAATTCCTGATGATGGCGCCGCAGGCGGATCGCGTCGTGCCGATGTTCGATCCGCTGCTGCTCGACGAACCGGTGCCGGTCGGCGGGCGGATGAAGGTGCCCGACACGCCCGGTTTCGGCGTGCGCCTGAATCCGGACGTGCGCATGCAGCGCCCGTACGAACACTGAGCGCGCGAATGCGTGCATCCGCATCGTGATGCGGCCGGCTCGAACGGCGCGGCAGCCGCTGCGGCGCGCGCGATGGTCGAGGCAGAGGAGGGCGCAATGACGAAGTTGCTCGAAGACAGGATCGTCGTCGTGACGGGCGGATCGCGCGGGATCGGCCGTGCGATCGCGCTGGCGTGTGCTCGGCATGGCGCCGACATCGTCGTCAACTACTGGACGAACCCGTTGCTGCCCGCGCAGGCCGAGCACGAGATCGACGCGCTCGTCGACGCGATCCGCGCGACGGGGCGCGACGCGCTGGCCGTGCCGGGCGACGTCGCGCAGCCCGACACGGCGCGCGCGCTGGTCGCGGCGGCAGTCGAGCGATTCGGCCGGATCGACGTGCTGGCGAGCAATGCCGGAATCTGCCCGTTCCACGGCTTCCTGGACTTGCCGCCCGAGCTGCTGCAAAGAACGATGGAGGTGAACCTGCACGGCGCGTTCTACATGACCCAGGCCGTCGCCCGGCAAATGGCCGCGCAAGGGCGCGGCGGCGCGATCGTCGCGACCAGCTCGATCAGTGCGCTGGTCGGCGGCGGCATGCAGACGCACTACACGCCGACCAAGGCTGGCGTCCATGCGCTGATGCAGTCGTGCGCGGTCGCGCTCGCGCCGCACCGGATTCGCTGCAATTCAGTGCTGCCCGGCACGATCCGGACCGAAATCAACGACGACGATCTCGCCGCGCCCGGCAAGACCGAGTACTTCGAGCGCCGGATTCCGCTCGGCCGCCTCGGCGAGCCGGACGACGTCGCCGACTGCGTCGTGTTTCTCGCGTCCGACATGGCGCGCTACGTGAACGGCGCCGCGCTGCTCGTCGACGGCGGCATGTACGTGAACCTTCAGTGAAACGACGAGGCATGACCATGGAAACGATCGCCTTCAGGATGCGCCTGCACCCCGGCAAGCGGGACGAGTACCGGCGCCGGCACGACGCGATCTGGCCGGAACTGACCGACGCGCTTCGCGCGGCGGGTATCTCGGACTACTGGATCTTTCTCGACGACGACACCCATCACCTGTTCGCCGTGCTCAAACGGCCGGCCGATCACCGGATCGCGCAACTCGCCGAAACGGACGTGATGCGTCGCTGGTGGGCGTACATGGCCGACCTGATGGCGACCGGGCGGGACGGGCGCCCGGTCGAGAAAGCGCTGGAGCCGATGTTTCATCTGGAATAAGGCCGGCCGCTCGACAGGCAGGCCACGTTCGACGTGTGCCGACCCGTTGCAGCGGATCATCGTGTCGCATCAACTCATGGAGCCCACATGCAGGTTGTCGATCCCCATGTCCATTTCTGGGACGCCGACGCGCTGAGCTACGGCTGGCTCGATCGCGCCCAACCAGCGTTCTCGGGCGCGGTGGCGGAATTGCCGCGCCGCTATCTGCCCGCGGACCTGCGCGCGGACGCCGGCGCGGATATCGACGTGCTGAAGGTCGTGCATGTCGAGGCGATCCACGATGCGTGGACGACGCCGAGCGAAGTCGACTGGCTGCAGGCGCTTGCCGATGCGCCGGCGAGCGGCGGGATGCCGGACGGCATCGTCGCGGGCGTCGACCTGTTCGCGCCGGACGCACGCATCCGGCTCGCCGGCGCGGCGGCGCATCCGAACGTGCGCGGCATCCGGCAGGTGTTGAACCGGCATCCGGACCCCTGGTACAACTACGTCGACGTGGATTATCTGGCCGAGCCGCGCTGGCGGGAGAACTTCGGGATGCTGAGCGAGTTCGGTTTGTCGTTCGACCTGCAGCTGTACCCTGCCCAGGTGGGCGCCGCGCTCGCCGTCATCGACGCGCACCCCGACACGCCCGTGATCGTCAATCACACGGGCATGTTCGTCGACCGCAGCAGCGTGCACGGCTGGCGCGAATGGCGCGACGGACTGCGCGGGCTCGCGCGGCGGTCGAACGTGACGATGAAGCTGTCCGGGCTCGCGATGTTCGACCATCGCTGGACGGTCGAAAGTTTCCGCCCGTACGTGCTCGAGGCCATCGACGTGTTCGGCGTGGCGCGCTGCATGTTCGCGTCGAACTTCCCGGTCGATCGACTCCATGCCGGCTATCGGGCGCTGTGGCACGCTTATGCGGCGATCGTCGCGAGCGCCGGCGACGAGGAGCGCGATGCGCTGTTCGTCCACAATGCGCTGCGCACGTACCGATTGTGAGCCGCGTGCTACCACGGACGCCAACGAACGTACACTCCGCGCGTCGCCGGTCGGTGTGATTCGCACCGCGCCGCAACGTACGCTTGCGCCGGCTCCGACGGGCCACGAGCAGCATATCGGCGCCGGCCACACTGCGCGCCGTCGAGCGGCGCGGGCCGGCGCCGCCCAGGAACCTGCTCGCTTTAACCGCGCAGCGCGGTCGCGACGACGCTCGCCAACGGCGTGGTGGGTCGACCGATCAGTCGCGCGAGGGCGCCGCCCTCGTCGAACAGCGCACCGCGCGACGCGGCCACGTCGGCATCAGCCAGGACGCTGGCAAACTCGGGGGGCAGCCCGGCGCTCGTCAGCGCGTCCGCATAAGCATCCTGCGCGAGATCGTTGTAGACGACGCTCTTGCCGGACTGCCGCGAAACCTCGGCAGCCAGTTGCGCCAGCGTGAACGCATCGTCCGCCGCCAGTTCATACGTTTTTCCTGCATGGCCGTCCGTCGCCAGTGCCACGGCCGCGGCCGCCGCATAGTCCTTGCGCGCGGCGGAAGAGAAGCGCCCGTCCTTCGCAGCCCCGATGAACGCGCCGTGCTCGAGCGCCGCGGGGAGGGCCATCAAATGATTCTCGGTGTACCAGCCATTGCGAAGGATGACGGCGGGAAGGCCGGCGGCCGCGATGATTTCTTCCGTCTGCCGGTGCTCGATCGCGAGTCGGGCGGGCGAGGTGTCGGCGTGCAGCATGCTCGTATAGGCAAGCAACGAGACTTCCGCCCGCCGGGCCGCGTCGATCACCGCGCGATGCAGCGGCAGGCGCCCGGCGACTTCGGTCGACGAGATCAGCAGGAGTTTGTCGACCCCGACGAACGCGCTGGCGAGCGTTTCAGGCCGCTTGTAGTCGGCCTCGCGCACCACCACGCCGCGCGCCTCGAGGTCGCGTGCCTTCGCGGGATTCCTGACCGCCGCGACGATCCGGCTGGCCGGAACGGTTTCAAGCAATGCATCGATCACAAGGCGCCCGAGTTGCCCGGATGCTCCCGTTATTGCATACATGTTCATTCTCTCCGTGAATCGGTGGGTGAGGCTCCCAGTGTAGGGATGAAGGTTTCCATTGGAAACCACCTATCCATCGGTTACCATCATTTTCAAGTAACCAAATGGAAACCATCCCGGGACGACGATGGGCTTGAGAATGCGAAAGAAGGTGGAGCCGCTTCCCGGCTGCCCGATGTCGAAATGCATGGCGTTGATCGGCGGCCTGTGGACGCCCGAACTGATCTGGTGCCTGAGCAATGGCCCGCGTCGGTTTTCGGAGTTGCGGCGCGACAACCCGACCATCACCGCGAAGGTGCTGACCGGCAGGCTGCGTGATCTGGAGGAGCGGGGCGTGATCCGGCGAAGCGTGTTGCCGACGTCGCCGCCGTCGGTGGAATACGAGTTGACGTCGCTGGGCCAGGAACTGCTGCCGGCGATTACGTCGATCGTGGAGGTCGGGTCGCGCCTGCTGCTTCGCGACCGGCCACGTTAGCCATTTCCGCCTGGCCAGCCTACCGCGCCGCCGCCGAACGCTTCCGCTTCGTATTCGGCAACGGCTCGTGCTGCATCGGCCCCTTGACGAGTTCGCTCATTGCGTCGCGAATCCAGCGGTTGGCCGGCTCGTGATGAAAGCGCGGATGCCAGTGCAGATAAAGCTCGTACGTGGGGGCGGGGAAGGGCAGCGGCAGCAGCTTGACGTTCACGAACTCCGCGAAGCGCCGCCCGACGGCCTGCGGCACCGCCGCGATCATGTCCGACCCGGCGACGACGAACGGCACGCCGATGAAGCGCGGCGTACTGAAGCGGACGTTGACGCGAATCCCGAGGCGCTCGTGCGTGCGGGCGAGCACGTCCTGCTCGCGGCCTTCGGGATGCACCATCACATGCGAGGCGGCGCGGTACTGATCGAGCGACAGCGTGTCCCCGATTTCCGGATGATCGTCGCGGGCGATACACACATACGAGTGCCGGTACAGCGCCTTGCGCTTCAGCGATTCGCTGTTCAACCCCGGAAAGTAGCCGATCGCGAGGTCGACGTCGCCGCTCGCCAGCCCCTCCTCCAGCTCCGGCATGTTGAGCGCGACCGTCTTGATGCTCACGTGCGGCGCGGCCTTGTCGAGAAAGCTCTCCAGGCGGGGCAGGAACACCATTTCGCCGATGTCCGACATGCACAGCACGAAGTTGCGCGACGACTCGGCCGGGCGGAACTCGGGCATCGGCAGTATTTCGGTCTGCACCAGATCCAGTAGCCGCGCCACCGGCTCGCCGAGGGCCTGCGCGCGCGGCGTCGGCTCCATGCCGCGGCCCGTGCGCACGAACAGCGGGTCCTCGAACAGCTCGCGCAGCTTCGACAACGCATAGCTCATCGCCGGCTGGCTGAGCCCGATGCTGACGCCCGCCTGCGTCACATGGCGCTTTTTCAGCAGCGCATCGAACACTTTCAGCAGATTCAGATCGACCTGACGAATATCCATGGTTTGGATGATACCTATCGATTTCACATAATTGACGGATTTTATCGGGCTTCCTACCATCGTTTCCACAACAAAGGAGTGAGACACCATGTCCGATGGACGCAAGCCGCAACGCCCGTTGCGCAGCAATTTTCCGCGCGGTTCCTACCTCGGCGCGGTGCGCGCCGCGCAGTGGCGCAATCTCGGCATCAGCGAGGAAGATCTCGACAAGCCGAAGATCGCCATCGTCAATTCCTCGTCCGAACTCGCTACCTGCTTCAGCCATCTCGACGGCATCGCCGCGCAACTGAAACAGGCGATCCGCGCCGCGGGCGCGCTGCCGTTCGAGATCCGCACCGCGGCGCCGAGCGACTTCATCACCGGCGCGGGTGCACGCGGCGCCTACATGCTGGCTGCGCGCGACCTCGTCACGAACGACATCGAAGTGGCCGTCGAGGGCGCGCAGCTCGACGGCATGGTGTGCCTGGCGTCGTGCGACAAGACCGTGCCGGGCCAGTTGATGGCCGCCGCGCGGCTGAATATCCCGAGCATCGTCGTCGCGTGCGGTTATCAGCCGAGCGGCGAATATCGCGGCGAGCACGTGGACATCGAGGACGTGTTCGTCGGTGCGATGCATGCGCTGACCGGCAAGCTGCCCGTCGAGGACCTGATCGGCATGAGCCAGAACGCGATTCGCGGCCCCGGCGTGTGTTCGGGGCTCGGCACCGCGAACTCGATGCACATGGTCAGCGAGGCGCTCGGCATGTCGTTGCCCGGCAGCACGCCGGTCGCCGCCAACAGCGAGCGGATGTTCGCGTTCGTGCGCGAAGCCGGCGCGCGCATCGTCGAGATGGTGCGCGACGACCTGAAGCCGCGCGACATCCTCACGCACGGCGCGTTCGCGAATGCGGTGAAGACGGTGCTCGCGGTCGGCGGCTCGATCAATACGGTCAAGCACTTGCAGGCGGTCGCGGCCGAAGGCGGGCTCGACGTCGACGTGTACGCGCTGTTCGAAGCATTCGCCGCGCAGATCCCGGTGCTGACCGGCGTGCGTCCGGTCGGCTCGCACACGATCGAGCAACTGGAGGCGGCGGGCGGCGGCCGCGGCGTGATGAAGCGGCTCGAAGCGTGGCTCGACACCGGTGCGCTGACGGTGACCGGGCGCACGGTGAAGGACAACCTGGCCGATGCGACGATCGCCGACGACGACGTAATCCGCCCGCCGCAACGCGCATTCGCGAACCATCCGGCCATCGTGCTGGTGCGCGGCAACCTCGCCCCGCAGGCCGGCATCGTCAAATTCGGCATCTCGCCGACCAAGCAGCGCACGTTCACCGGCGACGCGATCTGCTTCTCGACCTCCGACGACGCGATCGCCGCGATCAAGGACGGCCGCGTGCAGCCGGGCAAGGTCGTCGTGATGCGCGGCGCGGGCGTGTGCGGCGGCCCGGCGATGGGCGGCGGGGCGTCGCGCGTGGTGTTCGCGATCGACGGCGCGGGCTTGTCCGAGCAGGTCGCGATGCTCACCGACGGACATCTGTCGGGGCTGGTCTGCAAGGGGCTGGTGGTCGCGGAAGTGGCGCCGGAAGCGGCGACCGGCGGCCCGCTCGCGTTCGTCGAGGACGGCGACACGATCGACATCGATCTGGACCGGCGCGTCTGCGACCTGAAGGTCGACGAAGCCGAGCTGGCGCGCCGCCGCGCCGCGTGGCAGCGTCCCGCGCCGGTCAACGACACCGGCTGGCTGAAAATCTACCGCGCGACGGTCGGCACGATGCCGCAAGGCGCGGTGCTCGGCGCGGACCGGCCGGCGCGGGAGCGTTGAGATGAGCGGCGAAACCGTAATCGACATCGGCACGGTGATCGAGCGGCAGCAGACCACCCGCTTCGGTGTCCTGCTGATCGTCGCGATGGGCGTGATGATGATGACCGAGGGCTACGACCTCGCCGCGATGGCGTTCGCGGCCCCGGCGCTGAGCCGCGCGTGGCACCTCAAGCATGGCGTGCTCGGCCCGGTGTTCGGCGCATTCGTATTCGGCACGATGATCGGCGCGTTCGTGCTCGGCTATCTCGGCGACGTGATCGGCCGCAAACGCATGATCGTGATCGGCAGCGTCGTGCTCGCGGGCTTCACGCTCGCCGCGTCGCGCGCCACCGGCCTCGAACAGTTGCTGGTGCTGCGCTTTCTGGCGGGTATCGGTATCGGCGGCGTGGTGCCGAACGCGATCGCGTACACGACGGAGTTCGCGCCGAAGCGCTGGCGCGCGACGTGGGTCACGCTGATGTACAGCGGCTATACGATCGGCAGCAGCGTGGGCGGTCTCGTGTCGGCGTGGCTCGTGCCGAAGTTCGGCTGGCAGGTGGTGTTCGTGATCGGCGGCCTCGCACCACTCGCGTCGAGCGCGATGTTGTGGTTCGCGGTGCCGGAGTCGATCCGCTTCCTGACGCTCAAGGGCCGTCACGCCGAAGTCGCGCGAATCGTCGCGCGGATCGCGCCGGGCTTCGCCGTCGCGCCGCAGGCCCGCTTCGTGATCGGCGGCGCTTCGCCGGGTCACGCGCACGAACACCGCCGCGACGGCTCGCTGCGGCTGCTGTTCGCGGGCCGGCTGCGCGCGCTGACGCCGGTGCTGTGGGCCGTCTACATCGCGAACTCGATGGCGCTGTTTTTTCTCAGCAGCTGGCTGCCGGTGCTGATCGAAAGCGTGGGCCTCGCACCGCGCGAGGCGGCGCTCGTCTCGACGATGTTCCAGGTCGGCGGCACGCTGGGCGGGCTCGCACTGATGCGCTTCGTCGACACGCGCGGCGCCATCATCATCACCGTGCTGCCGCTCGTCGGCACGCCGCTCGTCGCGCTGCTCGGCACCGGACTGCCCGCGCCGATGCTGGTCGCGGCGGTGTTCCTGACCGGCTTCACGGTGGTCGGCACGCAGTTTGGCCTGAACGCGGTCGCGGCACTCGTCTATCCGACCGCGCTGCGCGCGAAAGGCACGGGCGCGGCGGTCGGTATCCAGAAGATCGGCGCGATCGCCGGGCCGGTGATCGGCGGGATGCTGATGTCCGCGCATCTGCCGGTCGAACGGATGTTCTTACTCGGCGCGGTGCCGGTCGCCTTCGTCGCGCTCCTCGCGTTCGCGCTCGGCCGCCTGCATCGCCGCAGCGACGATACCGCGCCGGACAACGCTCAAACAGGAGCCGCCCATGTCGCTTGAAGTCGTTCCCATTGACGCCGCGCGTCCGGATTTCGTCGGTCTCGCCAGCGGTGTCGATCTGACCGCGCCCGTGTCCGAACCGCTCGCATGCGCGATCGACGCCGCGATGAACCGCTACGCGGTGCTGGTGTTCCGCGCTCAGCCGCTCACGCAGGACCAGCAGCTTGCGTTCGCACGCGCGCTCGGACCGCTCGATGTCGGTTTCAAGCGCGTGGCGCGACCGCATGCGCGGCTCGCCCACCAGGAACTCGCGGACATCTCGAACGTGGACGAATCCGGGCAGATCGCGGACCGCGCGCACCGGCGCATCGTCGGCAATCTCGCGAATCAGTTGTGGCACAGCGACAGTTCGTTCCAGCAGCCGGCGGCGCGCTATTCGATGCTGCATGCGGTCGTCGTGCCGGAGTGGGGCGGCGAGACCGAGTACGCGGACATGCGCGCCGCGTGGGATGCGCTCGACCCTCGCGAGCAGCGCGAACTCGACGGGCTCGAAGCGGAGCACTACGCGCTGCACTCGCGCTTCCTGCTCGGCGATACCGACTACACCGACGCGCAGCGCAACGCGCTACCGCCGGTGCGCTGGCCGCTGGTGCGCGAGCACGCAGGGTCGGGGCGCCGGCATCTGTTCATCGGCGCGCACGCGACGCATGTCGTCGGTCGCACGCTGGCCGAAGGCCGCGTGTTGCTGATGGATCTGCTCGAACATGCGACCGCGCGCCGTTTCGTGTATTCGCATCGCTGGCGGCCCGGCGATCTCGTGATCTGGGACAACCGCTGCACGCTGCACCGCGGCCGCCGTCACGATCTGTCGGTGCGCCGCGAGCTGCGGCGCGCGACGACGGTCGACCTCGACCGATACGCGGCGGCGCCGGCGGAGCCACTCGAACCTGTACAGGGAGCACGCTAAATGCAGTTGAACGACGACGAACGGGCGATGCTCGACGGCCGCGACGGCGCGGCCGTGCAGCGCGCGATGGATCTGCTGGTGCGCTACGGCGAAGCGCTCGGCGCGGCGCGCCTGGTGGACACGAACAACGTGTGCGGCACGGTCGGCGCGACGATGCCGTTCCTGCGCGATTACGCGGCCACGCACGGCGGCCTCGACGCGGTGTTTTCCGAATTCAACCTCGATAGCCCCGAGGTGGTCGAGGTGCCGAAGGCGAAGGTCTTCAGCAGCCACCTGCAGCAGGGGCTCGACCCGCAGCATGCGCAGCGTCAGGGCATCGACGGCGAGATCGTGAAGCTGTACCGCCAGGGCGAGGCGTTCACCGGGCGGCTCGGCATCCAGCCGCTCAATACCTGCGCGCCTTACCTGACCGGCAACGTGCCGGTGCGCGGCGAGCATTGCGCATGGATGGAGTCGTCCGCGGTCATCTACATCAACGCGGTGCTCGGCGCGCGCTCCAATGCCGAAGGGCGCGAGAGCACCGGCGCCGCGATGCTGACCGGCAAGATTCCGTACTGGGGCCTGCACCTCGACGAAAACCGCGGCGGCACGCATCTGATCGAACTCGACGTCGACGTGAAGACGGTGCAGGACTGGGGGCTGCTCGGCTACTACGTCGGCGAATGCGTGCAGGACCGCATTCCGGTGATCGACGGGCTGCGCGGCGTGCCGAACCTGCCGAAGCTCAAGCACTTCGGCGCGGCCGCGGCTTCGTCGGGCGGCGTCGAGATGTACCACATCGTCGGCCAGACGCCGGAGGCGCGCACGCGCGATGAAGCGTTTCGCGGCCGCAAGCCGCTCGAGACGATCCGCTACGGCGCGGCCGAGCGGCGCATCGCGTACGAGCGCGTCAACACCACCGCGAAAGACGCCCAGGTCGACTTCGTGATGCTCGGTTGTCCGCACTATTCGATCGAGCAGATCTGGGAGGTCTGCCAGTTGCTCGAAGGCCGCCGTATCGGCACGAATACCGAGCTGTGGATCTTCACCGCGCGCGCGACCCGCCAGCTGGCGGACCAGGCCGGCTATACGAAGCTGATCGAGGACGCGGGCGGGGTGCTGATGACCGACACGTGCTCGGCGATCGGTCGCGTGATGCCGAAGGGCACGCGCGTCGTTGCGCTCGACTCGGCGAAGCAGGCGCACTACCTGCCGGCGATCATGGGCGTGCAGGCGTGGTTCGGCACCACGGCCGATTGTATCGAGGCCGCAGTGAGCGGCCGCTGGAACGGAGGGCTGGCCGCATGAGCACGAATCACGAAATTCACGAAATTCACGAAATGACAGGCAAAGCCGGCACGCCGATCGTGCTGCACGGACGCAAGGTGGTCGGCGGCTGTGTCGAGGGCGAGGCGCTCGTCACGCGCGATCGCATCTCCGGCTGGGGCGGCATCGATCCGCGCACCGGCACGATCATCGAGACGCGTCACGAACTGCGCGGCCAGAGCTTCGCGAACAAGGTACTGGTGTTTCCCGGCGCGAAGGGTTCGTCCGGATGGTCCAGCCAGTTCCATATCGCGCGGATCGCGGGCACCGCGCCGGCCGCGATGCTGTTCAACGAAATGACCACGAAGATCGCGCTCGGCGCGGTGGTGAGCCACGCGCCGTCGCTGACCGACTTCGACGTCGATCCGCTCGACGTGATCGAAACGGGCGACTGGGTGCGCGTCGATGCCGAGCGCGGCGTCGTCGAGGTACTCAAGCGCAGCCGCACCTGATTCCGGCGCGCGGCTTCGTCCGCGCGCCATCGCGATGGATTTTCAAGGAGAGCATGTTTTGAACACTGGTACTCGTATCGTCCGCCGCGACGGCCAACCGACGGGCTGGACACTCGACGCCGACGTGTGCATCGTCGGCGCGGGCATCGCCGGCACCTCGGCTGCGCTCGAAGCGGCCGCGCTGGGCCGCAAGGTCGTGCTGGTTGACAGCCTGCCCGCGCTCGGCGGTCAGGCGGTCAACTCGATCATCGGCACGTTCTGCGGGCTGTTCTCGAACGGGCCGCAGCGCTTCCAGGTCACGCACGGCATCGCGGACGGCATCCTGCGCGATCTCGGCGAGAAGGGCGCGCTGCACTACAAGGAAGGGCCGCTGACGACCGTCGTGCTGTACGACGAAGTCGCGCTCGCACGCTGGATCGAGCAGAAGATTCTCGACGCAGGCATCACCGTCGTGCTCGGCGCCGTGTTGCGCGACGTGGTGCGCGAAGGGCGGCGGGTACGCGAGCTCGACGTCGCGACGCGCTACGGCGACGTACGCATCGCGGCCGACGGCTTCGTCGACGCGAGCGGCGATGCCGCGCTCACGTGGCTCGCCGGGTTCGACTGCCAGGAGCCCGAAACGCCGATTCGCGGCACGCAGATGATCGTGCTCGAGAACCTCGACGAGACCGATCTGCCGACGCCGCCCGCGTTTCGCGAGCGCGTCGAGGAAAAAGCGCACGCGTATGGGCTCGAACGCAAGGACGGGCTCGTGTTCTATTTCCGGGGCCGCAACATCGGCATTGCGAACATGACGCACATCGAGACGCCGCTCGAACCGATGGCGGCGTCGCGCACCGCGCTCGTCGGCCGCGACCAGGCGGACCGCGCGTTCGAGTTCCTGCGCGCGGAGTATCCGCACATCTATCGCAACGCGCACATCCGCAGCTACGGGCTGCCCGGCATCCGGCAGACGCGCTGGATCGTCGGCGCCCAGCAGTTGCGCTCGGAAGACGTGATCGCCGCCCGGCAGTTTCCGGACGCGGTCGCACGCACCTCCTGGCCGATCGAATTGCACGATCGCGCCGAAGGCTACGAATGGAAGCCGTTCGGCGACGACCATCTGCATACCGTGCCGTTCGGCAGCCTCGTCGTGAAGGACGCCGACAACCTGATCGCGGTCGGCCGCTGCATCGACGCGGACGCGACCGCGCTGTCGAGCGTGCGGGTGATGGGGCCGTGCATCGCGATGGGCGCGGCGGCCGCGCACGCGTTCGATCTCGCGGATGGCGGCAGTGTCCACGACATCGATCGCGGCCTGCTGCGCGAGCGGCTCGCCGACAACGTCGATCGAATCGATCCACCGCATCTGAAGCACTGACGCACGACCCGCCGGCCGCGCGGCAATACCAAAGAGGTGCATCGGGCGCTCCGCCAGGAGGCTCGCAACCAGCACCCGCTACCGCGCCGGCCAGAGACGAAACGAAGGAACGCGCGACACGCCGGAATCTGCCGGCGCGCCGACGCGGCACCTGAGGAGGAGACGATGATTCAACCCTTGCCCGATGCGCGCACGGTGGACGTGTCGCGCCTGATCGACGAACAGAGAATCGGCCGCTTCGCGATCCTGCTGATCGCGTCGACCTGGCTCGTGATGCTGACCGACGGCTACGAGCTCAGTGCGCTGGCGTTCGCCGCGCCTTCGCTGATTCGCGCCTGGCACATCGAGCGCAGCGTGCTCGGGCCGGTGTTCGGCGCCAACGTCTTCGGCATCATGATCGGCTCGATCCTGTTCGGCTATATCGGCGACCGGATCGGGCGCAAGCGCGCGATCCTGTTCGGTGCATGCTGGTACGGGCTCATCACGCTCGCGACCGCATGGGCGTCGAGTGTCGACCACCTGCTGTGGCTGCGCTTCGCCGCGGGCATCGGCATCGGCGGCGCGGTGCCGAACGCATTCGTGCTCGTGTCGGAATTCGCGCCGAAGCGGCTGCGGGCGACCTGGGTCACGCTGATGTTCACCGGCTATACGCTCGGGGCGGGCTTCGGCGGCGGCGTCGCCGTGTGGCTCGTGCCGCACTTCGGCTGGCCCGCGGTATTCGTGGTCGGCGGGCTCGCGCCGCTCGTGGTGGCCGCCGCGCTGTCGTTCGTGATGCCGGAGTCGCTGCGCTATCAGGTACTGAAGGGCTGGCCCCGCGACGGTATTGCCGCGACCGCCGCGCGCGTGCGGCCCGAACTCGCGTTGCCGCCGGATGCGCGCTTCGTCGTGACTGACGAGCGCCGCGTCGCGAAGTTCTCGCCGCGCATGCTGTTCGCCGGCCGGTTGCGCTACGTGACGACCGCGCTGTGGCTCGCGTACATCGCGAATTCGATGGCGCTGTTCTTCCTGCAAAACTGGCTGCCGGTGCTGATCGAGGCGACCGGCGTCGCCGCGCATCGCGCCGCGCTGATGACGACGCTGTTCTCCGTCGGCGGCACGCTCGGCGGCCTCGTGCTGATGCGCTTCATCGACCGCCATGGCGTGCGGCTCGTCACGTGTCTGCCGCTCGTCGGCTTTCCGCTCGTCGCGGCGCTCGGCATGAACCTCGAGACCGCCTGGCTGACGGCCGCCGTGTTCGGCGTCGGCTTCTGCGTCGCCGGCACCCAGGCAGGGCTCAATGCCGTCGCGTCGATCGTCTATCCGACCAGCTTCCGCTCGAAAGGCACCGGCACCGCGATCGGCGTCGCGAAGATCGGCTCGATCTCCGGACCGATGATCGGCGGAATGCTGCTCGCCGCGCATGTGCCGGTGCGCGAGTTGTTCCAGGTCGCGGCGCTGCCGGTCGTCGCCGTCGCGGCGCTGATGTTCGTGCTCGGTCGCATGTACCGGCCCGGCGACACGCACGACGACGGGCTCGCGGCGTGTGATCCCGCGGGCGCCGAACCGCCGCTACCCGCGGCGGAGCGCTAGGAACAGCGGCAGCGGCGGGGCCGGCCGGGCGCGGCGCGCGCTCGCGCACGGTCGCCGGTGCGATGCATGCAGCGCGTTCCCGCCGCCTTCGATCCGCATCACCTCATTCCATCGAAACCGGAGAAGCACGATGAAAACAGCAGTCTGCACTGCTGCGGTGGCTTGCGCCCTCGCGGCGCCGCTCACGGTCCATGCGCAAAGCTCGGTCACGTTGTACGGCATCATCGATACGGGCATTGCCTGGACGAATACGGTCGCGTCGTCGATCAAGGCGCAGGGCGCGTCGCGCTGGTCGATGGCGACCGGCTGGGGCAGCGGCGACCGCCTGGGTTTCCTCGGACGCGAGGATCTCGGCGGCGGCCTCTCCGCGGTGTTCCAGCTCGAAGCGGGGTTCAGCGGATTGAACGGCACGTCGTCGCAGGGCGGCCGGCTGTTCGGACGGCAGGCGTACGTCGGCTTGTCGAGCAAGCAGTACGGCAAGCTGACACTCGGCCGTCAGTATGACTACACGTTCGACTACGTCGCACCGCTGATGGCATGGCTTCAGTTCGGCAGCATCTACGGCGCGCACATCGGGGACGTCGACGACAGCTTCCAGACGTTTCGCCTGAACAACAGCGTCAAGTACGAGGCGAGTCCGCTCGCGGGACTGAAGCTCGGCGCGCTCTATGCATTCAGCAACCAGGCGGGCGGCGACGCCGGCCAAGGCTTCGCCAACAACCGCGCGTACGGCTTCGGGCTCGATTACCTGCGCGGACCGTTGCATGTGGTCGCGAGCTATCTGCAACTGAACAATCCGTCGGCGGGGATTGCGTCGTCGGGGAATAATCCGAACGGCGCGATCGGCGACGAGTACAGCGGTTCGACCAGCATCTTCTACAACGCGGGCTTCGTCGAGCGTCAGCGCATCTCGGCACTGGGCGCCGGCTATTCGTTCGGCGCGGCAGCGGTGAACCTCGTCGTCACCGACACGCGGCTCGTTTATCGCGGCGGCCACAGCCTGCGCGTCGACAACTACGAGATCAACGGGCGCTACAACTTCACACCGGTGCTGATAGCGGGGGTCGGCTACATCTTCACCGATGGGCATGGGTATACCGGCAGCGGCGCCACGTCGTTCGCGACCGGCGACCGGCCGAGATGGCATCAGGTGGATGCGGGCATCACCTACCTGCTGTCGAAGCGCACCGATCTGCACATGTCGATGGTCTATCAGCGGCGGGCCGGCGATGCGAGCACCGTTGCGATCAACTTCTTCGGACCGGCGGGGGCGGGGCGTAGCAGCCAGATCGCGGTGCTGGCGGGGCTGCGGCATCGCTTCTAGCCTGCGAGTGGCGCGCGGCGGGCCGGCGCGCGTTGCCGCTTGCCGAACCGGACAGCATCGTCACGACGCTCCGTGAACGGAGCGCCGGGTGTGACATCCCGCCTGCGCCACGCGTTACGCGTCTTTCAGCCAGGGCATTTCCACGGGCGACACGACCAGTTGCCGGAATTCGCGCTTCAGGTCGAAGATGAACCCGACCAGGATCATGGAGTCGGCGTAAGGAATCGGAAAGACCTGCGGATTTTCCGGGGTACGCAGCGGGCGCTCCGGCGTGTCCGCTGTCGCCGCAGCGTTTTCGCGAACGCTTTCCAGGTCGTCTGCCATGGCCGGCCCGCCGGCTTTCAGCACGCGGCTACGCAGCTCGCTGAAAGGTTCGATGCGCGCGGCGTCTTCGTGGTATTCGGGCACTTCATAAACGAACCAGGACATTGTCGTCTCCCATGAGAAGGGGCGCTATTCTAACGCTACGCGAGAATTCGCCGAAAATCGAGGCCGCCCACTTCTCCAAGCGTATCCAGGAACCCCACGAGGTCATCGCCTCTCGAGTGAATTGCCGCAATGTCACACTTCGGACAGCACCTGACGCGCCGCGCGAACGACCGCATCGACCGTGATGTCGAATTTTTTGTACACGTCCTTGATTTTCCCCGACTCGCCGAAGCTGTGCATGCCGACGAACCGGCCTTCCGGTCCGAGGTACCGCTCCCATCCCAGTTCGACCGCCGCCTCGACCGCGACTCTCGCCGGAGAAGTGCCCAGCACGGCCCGCTGGTAATCGCGTGGCTGCTCCTCGAAGAGCAGGCGGCACGGCATCGATACGACGGCCGTCGGCACGCCTTCCTGCTGCAGGATGTCGCGTGCCTGGACGGCGAGGTCGACCTCCGAGCCTGTCGCGAGCAGCGTGAGTCGGCGCGGCCCGCCATCGGCCTCCCGCAAGACATAGGCGCCGCGCGCCGACTTGTTTTCGTTTCCGGGCTCGTTGCGCAGGAGCGGGACCGGTTGTCGTGACAATGCGAGCAGCGCAGCCCTGCGGGGCTGTTCGAGAATCAGTTCCCAGCACTCTGCCGTTTCGACTGGATCGGCCGGCCGATAGACGGCGAGCTGGGGAATGGCCCGAAGGGCGGCAAGGTGCTCGACGGGTTGATGCGTCGGGCCATCTTCTCCGAGACCGATGGAATCGTGCGTCATCACGAAGATGGAGCGCACCCGCATCATCGCGCTCAAGCGGATCGCCGGACGGCAGTAGTCCGAAAAACACAGAAAGGTGCCACCGTACGGAATGAGGCCGCCGTGAAGGGCAATGCCGTTCATGGCGGCGGCCATGCCGTGTTCGCGGACGCCGTAGTGGACATATGAACCCTTGAACTGCCCGGGCTCGATCGCGATCTGGTTCTTCGTCTTCGTATTGTTGGACTGCGTAAGATCCGCCGAGCCGCCCAGCAATTCCGGAATCGCATCGAAGAGGTGATCAAGCACTTCACCGCTGGCCTTGCGGGTGGCCATTGCACTGCCTGCGGCAACAAACGCCTGCCGTGCCGCCGCAATCGCCGTCTTCCAGTCATCCGGAAGCCTTCCCGCATTGCGCCGGTCGAATTCGGTACGCAGCGCCTGCGGCGCCCGGCGGACACGCTCATCCCACGCGAGTCTTGCCGTGCGGCCGCGCGCCCCGATCTCCCGCCATGCTTTCAGCAGGTCATCCGGGATTTCGAACGGCGGCGAATGCCAATCGAGGGCCTGGCGTGCGCCCGCGATTTCATCCTCGCCCGGGGCATCGCTGTGGGCTTTCTCGGTGCCAGCCTTCGTCGGAAAGCCGAACCCGATGATCGTCCTGCATGCGATCAACGTCGGTCTGTCATGCGTTGTCCTGGCGGTCTCGATCGCGCGCCGTATCGCGTCCGTATCGTGACCGTCGATTTCCAGGACGTGCCACCCAGCCGAGTGAAAGCGCTCGATCTCGTTGTCCGAGACCGCGAGTTTCGTGGCGCCGTCGATGGAAATCGAATTGTTGTCCCAGAACGCGATCAGTCTGCCCAACCGGAGGTGGCCGGCCAACGAAATGGCCTCGTGGCTGATGCCTTCCATCAGGCAACCGTCGCCGAGAAACACGTACGTGTAGTGATCGACGAGATCATCGCCGAACTGCGCATTCATGACGCGCTCGGCCAACGCCATGCCGACGGATTCCGCGATGCCTTGCCCGAGGGGACCGGTCGTCAGTTCGATTCCATCGGCGTGCGAGTACTCCGGATGCCCCGGCGTCTTGCTGCCGACTTGCCGGAAGCGCTTGAGCTCGTCGAGGGTCATGTCGGCATAGCCCGTGAGATAGAGCAGGCTGTAGAGGAGCATCGATGCGTGCCCGTTGGAAAGGACCAACCGGTCCCGATCGATCCAGTGGGGGGCGGATGCATCAAATTGCATGAACTCCTTGAACAGGACCGTCGCAACGTCGGCCAGCCCCATTGGCGCACCAGGATGGCCGCTGTTGGCATTCTGTACTGCATCCATTGCAAGGAAGCGAATACAGTTCGCCAGCGCGCGCAGATGCGGGTCTCGGGGCGGCGGCACTGTTTTGGCGGTCGTGCGGGAATGTGCGGTGGGATCGCTCATCGGTTCTCCTGTTTTTGGCTCGGAAAGATGAGGCTACGGGGGCAATAACCATGCCTTTTCCACGGGTGCAAGCTGACGACCGAGTTGAGGTCAGTTCTGCGGCGTACGGAGGGACGTTCCGGGGCGCGAATGGACGTCGAACTGTTGGAGGAAATGGGCGGGGCGACGCGGAGTTGCGTACCGAACGGCGGTTGGGCAATCCGTTCATCTGGGGATCAGGACGCTGGTGACGTTGTTGTGAGTCGGCGTGGGGATTCAACCCTTTTTCACGCCAAGGGAGCGAGGCGAAAAGGGCTAAAGACTACGATCTACAGCAAGCGCAATCGAATCGGGACTTTAGGTACGCACCATCGTCGCCCTCGCGCGAAGCATCATGATTCGACCGGTATATCGACGGGAGCGTCAGCCTGACGCGCGGCGCATGTTGTCCGCATCGAGGGCAGCACGCAGGAATATCTCGTTCGGAGACCATGCGGCGCGCGTCGAATACGCCGCAGCCGGGACATGCGTACTCGTACATTGGCATGTCGTGATCATCCGAGCGCGCCGAGTTCGCCCCGCGCGACAAACCGTCCGCGTCCCGTCGGGCCGACCCACTCGTCATCGTCGACAAGCCATTGTCCACGCAGCATCACTTTCTTGACACGCCCTGTCACTTGACGCCCTTCGAACAGCGTGAAATCACAGTCGCTGTGCTGCGTGTGCGCGCTGATCGTGTGCCGTTCGTCCGGATCGAACAACACGATATCCGCGTCACTGCCGATCGCGAGCGTACCTTTCCGTGGAAACAGGCCGAACAGTTTCGCCGGCGCGGTCGACATCAACTCGACAAACCGGTTCAGCGAAATCTTGCCATCGCGTACGCCGCCGTCGTAGACGACGGTCATTCTCGTTTCGACGCCAGGGACGCCGTTCGGGATCTTCGAGAAATCGCTCGCGCCGAGCGGCTTCTGATTGAAGTTTCCGCGATGGCCTTCCTTCATGCAGTAAGGGCAATGGTCGGTGGAGATCAATTGCAGGTCGTCGGTCCTGAGCGCCGTCCAGAGCGCATGCTGCGCTTCCTTTGAACGCAGTGGCGGGCTCATCACGTAGCGGGCCAGATCGAAATTGTCGTCGGCATAAACGGACTCGTCGAAGAACAGATAGTGCGGGCAGGTTTCGGCGAAGACCGGAATGCCCAGGTCGCGCGCTTCGATCACGTGCTTGAGGGCTTCCTTGGCAGAGAGATGCACGAAGTAGACAGGCGCTTCCGCAAGCTCGGCCAGCTTGATGCCGCGGTGGGTCGCTTCGCCCTCCATGATGGCCGGACGAGTCAGTGCGTGATAACGGGGGGAAGTGTGGCCCTGAGCGATCGCCTCGCGAATCAGCAGATCGATCACGGTGCCGTTTTCCGCGTGGAGCGCAATCATCCCGCCATGCTGGCCGACCATGCGCATGGCCTGGAAGATCGCCGCATCGTCTGACATCACGGTCCCGGGATAGGCCATGAACATCTTGAAGCTCGACACGCCTTCATGCCGGATCGCGTCACGCATGTCTGCCAGAACCTGCTCGTCGACTTGCGTGACGATCACATGGAAGCCATAGTCGATATTGGCGGCGGACGACGCTTTTGCCCCGGCGCGCGCGATCGCTTCAAGCGGGCTCGTGCCGGGTGTCTGCAGCGCGAAGTCGACGATCGTGGTAGTGCCGCCAAACGCGGCCGATCGTGTGCCGGATGCGAAATTGTCGCAAGTGGTCGATGTGCCGAAGGTGTTTTCCATGTGGGTATGGCAGTCGACGCCGCCGGGAAATACCAGCAAGCCGCTGGCATCGATCACGTGGGTGTCCGGGCCGACTTCGAGCGCGTGACCGATGCACGCGATGCGCTCCCCCTCGACGATGAGGTCGGCGATGTAGTCGTCGACCGCCGTGATCAGGCGGCCGCCCTTGATGAGGGTACGGGGTGTGGCGTGCGTCATGTGGAACTCCGGTCTGGTTCGAGGGCGAGAGCGAGGGCGGCTTCGAGGCGTGAAATTTCGTCGGCGGACAACGGTGTGACTGGCGGGCGTGCCGTCGGATGTGGAAACTTGCCGGCCAGGTGAAGGCATGCCTTGAGCCGTGCGGTGGCGCGCGAGCCGGGCGTGGTGCCGTAGATCGCCTTGGCAAGCGGGTAGAGCATCGAGTGCGCACGCTGCGCGTCGGCGAGCCGACCTTCCGCCACCGCGCGATAGAGCGCAACGATCTGCACCGGAACGAGCGCCGCGAGACTGACGAGACTGCCCTCCGTTCCCAAGGCAAAGCATGTGAACAGATGCTCGTCGCCGGACGCCATCACCGCGACGTGTGGCGCGACCTCCCGCAGGAGCCTCCGATTGGCGTCGTACGCACTGGTTTCCCAACTGCCCTCCTTGACGGCAACCACATCCGGCAGAGCGGCGAGCGCAGCGAGCGTATCGGGCGGATACGCCATTGCACCGGTATTGACGCCTGCCTGATAAAGGATCATCGGCAGTCGCGCAGCGGCGTTCGCGATATGGTGATGCGCGAGGACGATGTCACGATCGGTAGACAGCGCCCAGGAGAATGGCGGAAACAGGAGCAGCGCATCGGCGCCTGCGCGTTTGGCATCGTCGGCATGGCGTTGCGCTTCGTAGCTGTCCTCCGCATTGACGCCGGCGACGATGATCGAACGATCGCCGCAAACTGCATGCGCGATTTCGACGACACGTCGTTTTTCATCACGGGAAAGTGCATGGTTTTCGCCGGCGTGCCCGTTGACCAGGAGGCCGACGATGCCAGGCACCGATGTGACATCGTCGAGATGGCGGGCGAGCGCGGTCTCGTCGAGCGTGCGACCGTGCGCGTCGAGCGGGCATAGCGTGGCGGCGTACACGCCGTGGAACGGGTGCGGTGTCGATGGAATCATGCGGTGGCTTCCGGTGAGGTCAGGGTGGGCGTATCCGTTGATGCGATCAGCCGCGCGGGGTCGAAGAGCGGCATTTCGAGTGTCCGGCCAAGCATCGCATCGGCCAGCAACCTGCCCATGTAAGGGCCGCTCGTGTAGCCGGAATGCACACAGCCGATTACCCAGGCGTCGTCGTGCCCGGGTAGCGCGCCGATCATCGGCATCGCATCCGCGGTTTCCGCCTCGAGGCCGAGCCAGATTCTTGCGACGCGCGCGTGCTCGAGGGCCGGAATGACGTGCTGCGCGAGACGCAGGTTGCCGATCAGGTTCTGCGGCAAGGCTTCGACTGCCCCACGCCGGCGGTCGCCGATGCCTTGCCAGCCACCGCCGATCAGGACGGTGCCGTTCGCGAATTGCTTGAGCGAGAGGAGCCCGTTTGCGATGCTCAACACTGAGCGCATCACCGGCGGCATCCGTTCGGTGACGATCAATTGATTGACGAGCGTCTTGACCGGAATGTGAATGTCGAGCAACGCGAGGAGAGGTTCCAGCCATACGCCGCCTGCCATCACGAGACGCGTCGCATCGACGGACACCGCGCTGTCCGGGCCGTGCAGACGATAACGGCCATTCGCGCGGTCAATGTGCGTGACTGGCGTCTGCTCCAGAATCTCGACCCCCGCCTCGCGCAACGCTGCGTGATAGGCGCGCCCCGTCAGATAGGCGGTTGCGAAGCCGTCGGTCGCGCAGAATGCCGCCTCGCGCACGGCGGGATTGAGCCCGGGCTCGATCCCGCACGCGTCAGCGGCGGATATCAGATCGATTGCAGCGCCGTATTGACGGCGCGCGTCGGCCCGCTTCCTCAGCAGCGCGCATTCGGCATCGGTGAACGCGAGCGACAGTCCCGCCGCGGCCGTCGCGAGTACGCCGCCGCCGAGCCAGGTATCGGCATGCATCCACATGTCCCACGCGCGGAGGGCATAGGGAACGAGGGCGGCTCGCGTCATGTGCAGCGTCAGCGTGCCGGCGTTGACGCCCGACGCGGCTCGACACAGCGCATCCCGTTCCAGCAGTACGACGCGCATCCCGGCGCGGGCCAGAAACAGGGCGGTCGTGCATCCCATGACGCCGCCGCCGACCACGGCAGCGTCGTAATGGCCGGAGATACGATGGGGTGTCGCTTTCATAGCGGTGCAGCCTGCGGAATCGGAATGTCGTCATAGCAAAACGTCCCGGTGAGTGCGCCGATGGGAACGGGCCGCAACGGCGCGCGCGCGGTCAGGCAGCCGGCTGCTTCACGTGTTCCGACTTCCGCACGGCTTGCAAGCAATTCGCCAGCGATGTCGTCGCAGGTGCGCCCCTGGCACGGCCCCATGCCGCAGCGTGTCCAGGCCTTCAACTGATTGATGTCGAGTGCACCGGCGTCGATCGCAGCGTCGATCTCGCTACGTCGCACGTCTTCGCAACGACAGATGATCGTATCTGCACCGATCGCGTCTACCTGGCCCGGCCGCAGGGCCATCAGACGGGCCATGGCACGACCGGCCCGTGCCGCTTTCCGATATGCACGGCGCAAACTGTCGAGCCGCTCGGTCACGCGCGCGACATCGGGCGCCGACAAGTCGAGCGCGCAGGCAATGCCGGCGAGTTTTCCGTGAATGGCGGCGGCTGCCGCACCGGCGATCCCGGCCGCGTCGCCCGCGACGTAGAGGCCGGACCGGGATGTCCGGCCGTCATCGTCGGCACTGGCAATCCATCCTCCGGCATCGCGGGAATAGCGGTGCGACGCGCCGAGCAGGCGCGTCACATCGGTGGAAGGCGTGAGGCCGTGGCCGACCGCGACACAGTCGGCAATGACCGTCGTGCGCGCGTTGTCGATCGGACGTCCGGCAGCATCGCATCGGGCCAGCGTGGCGAGCAGGCGCTCGCCGTGCGGCTCGACGCGCACGATGGTATGACGCGAATGAATCGGTACCCCGGCACGCCGGATGACACGCCACCAGTCGAAACCCTGGCGCAACAGGTCGGGGCGCCCCGACATCGATGGTAGCGTGCGCAACCAGTCCGCATGTCCCGCCAGATCGGCTATCCCGACGACCAGGCCACCTTTCAGGATCGTTTTCGCCGCGACGGCGGCGAGCAACGGCCCACATCCCGCCACGAGCGTCGTTCGCCCGGGCAGCCGGTGCTGCGATTTCAGCAGAATGGTTGCGGCGGCGAGACCGATGACACCCGGCGTCGTCCAGCCGTCGAAAGGCACGACGCGTTCCGTCGTGCCGGTTGCGACGATGAGTGCGCGCGCGTTGCATTGAACCAGGCCGCGCGGTCCGACTGCGTCGATACGGTAGTTGCCGCCGATCGACCACACCGCATGATCGGTGAATACGGACACGTCGCTCGTTTCGACGGCTGCTCGCAATGCGTCGCCGTCCTCGGGCTCCGCGTCACCGTCCACCGGTCGCGGATCGACCGGCGCTCGATAGACCTGTCCACCGATCGCGCGATTCTCGTCGAATAGCGCCACCTTCAATCCTGCCCCGGCTGCGGCAAGCGCCGCGTTCGCACCGGCCGGTCCACCGCCCAGCACGACCAGATCGAAATCAGTCATGGACGTAGACCTCCGGAACTGACCGAACGCGCAGTGCCGCCGTCACCGTGGTGCGGCAAGCGAGCAAGCGTTCGCCGTTGACCATGACGAGGCATTCCTGACACGACCCCATCAAGCAGAACATGCCGCGCGGCTGAAGCAGGCGGGGACTCTTGCGAAGCGTCTTGACGCCGGCGGCGAACAGGGCCGCCGCGACGCATTCGCCCGCGCGGGCAGTGAACTTTCGTTCGTCGAAGAAGAATTCGACCGTGGCAGCCTGATCCGCGATCTCGTTTCGCATGACGTTCTCCGGTTGCACAGCGTTGCTTGACAACAAATTTGGGCGATGATTTGATACTAACGTATACGATTCGTATACGCAAAATCGCCAAAAAAATCGTACTTCGAGGCGAGCGTTTCCAGCCCGAGTCCTTGCAACCCGACCCGTACCGTTAGGAGCTTTCCATGCAGCCTCCGATCATCCTGAGCCGTCTTCTTGCCGCCGGCCTCGCCGCTGTCGCGCTGATCGGCGCGTTCCCGGCCCACGCGCGTTCACTGCAAGAAATCCTCGAATCAAAGAGGATCGTGTTCGGTATCAATCCGAATTTGCCGCCGCTCGGTTTGTACGACGCGAAGAATACGATCGACGGCTTCGATGTCAGCGTTGCCCGCAAGCTGGCCGATGCGCTCGGTGTGAAGCTCGAGATCGTTCCCGTCGGATCGGCCGATCGCGTGCCGTTCCTGATGGCCGACAAGATCGATGCCGTGATGGGCGGCATGACCCGCAACCCGGACCGGTTGAAGGTGATCGATTTCACCGATCCGGTGAATACCGAGGTGCTGGGCGTCCTGACGACGCAGGCCACCACGTTCAAGGACTACACGCAACTGAACGATCCCTCGGTCAGGCTGGTACAGGTTCGCGGCACGACGCCGGTGAAGCTGATCCAGGAACAGTTGCCCAAGGCGCAATTGCTGTTGCTCGACAACTACCCGGACGCGGTGCGTGCGATTGCCCAGGGACGTGCCGATGCGCTGATCGATGTGCTCGATTTCATGCTGAGCTATACGAAGAACTATCCGACGAAATGGCGAGTCGTCGATTCACCGATCGAGGTCGATTACGATTGCATCGGTATCCGAAAGGGGAATACCGCACTGACCGAACGTTTGAACAAGGAAATCGCCACGCTGCATAAAACGGGCTTTGTCGCGGCCAGCTGGAAGCGCTGGTTCGGCGGCCCGATGCTGCACGATCCGACTGCGGCGCCTATGACCGCCGCAAAGTGACGACGATGGCACTTCAGTTCGCCCCGATCCTCGAACAGTGGCCGTATCTGCTTGCAGGTGCATGGCTGAGCCTGCAGATCGCCATGCTCGCGTTCGTGTTCGGCATGCTGATCGGCGTCGTATGCGCGTCCATTTTGCATTACGGGCCGGCCTCGCTAAGGCGAGTCGTCGCCGCCTACGTCATGTTCGCGACCAACACGCCGCAGCTCGTCCAGATTTTCTTCCTGTTCTTCGCGCTGCCGGAAGTCGGCGTGACGCTGAGCCCGTTTTCGGCGGTGCTGATCGGCGCGACCTTCAATGCAGGCGCCTACCTGTGCGAAATCCAGCGCGCCGGTTTCGCGTCGGTGCGTCGAGCGGAGATCGAGGCGGCAGAGGTGCTCGGGTTTTCGACCGCGCAGATAGTGCGTTACGTCATCTTTCCGCATGTGTTGAAAGTCATGTTTCCGCCGTTGTCGAACCAGTTCATCATGATGACGCTCGGGACTTCGATGGCATCGGTGTTCGGTGTCGAGGAATTGACCGGGCGAACGTTCAATCTCAGTTCGCAGACGTATCTGTCCATCGAGGCGTTTAGCGTGGCGGCGGTGATGTACATCGCGATCACGTTGATTGCGACGTTCGCGCTCGCGGCATTTGGGCGGTACGCCTGCCGAGCGAAGATAAAGGTGTTTTGATGGTCGATACTGCCGCGTCGGAACTGCGCCATCTGTTCTCTTACTACAACGCCGCGCTGCTGGTACAAGGCTTCGTTGCGACCCTCGTGCTCTCCGCCGTCGGGTGTGCCGCGGGCTTTGCCGTCGGGTTCGCCGTCGCCGTGGTCCGGGTGACGCGCACCCGCGCGCTGGCACCTGCACGAGCGCTGCTGTTCGCGTATTGCCTCGTGTTCCGGCGTATACCATTCCTCGTCACATTGATGCTGGTGTTCTTCGCGAGCCAGTCGAGCGGCGCGAAGCTGTCGACATTTGCGGTCGCGCTCGTCAGCGTAAGCCTGATTGCGTCGGCGTATCTCGGCGAAATCGTTCGAAGCGGGCTCGAATCCGTTCATCCCAATCAGCGGGAGGCGGCCGTCACGCTGAATTTCAGCTACTTGAAAATGCTGCGGTACGTGGTTGTGCCGCAAGCCTGGCGGGTGATCGTGCCGCCGACGTTCGGTTTTTTCGTCATGTTCATCAAGGATACCGCGCTGGCCTCGCAGATCGGCGTGATGGAACTGACGTCCGCCGGAAAGGTGCTCAACGACAAGGGATTTTCCGCTGGTCTCGTCTACGGCGCGATTCTGTTGCTGTATTTCGCCATGTCTTACCCGCTGTCGCGTTTTGGAAAGCATCTGGAGAAGAGCCTTGCCGCAACTCGAAATCGTTGATCTAAAAGCATCGTATGGCGCTCATACCGTCCTCGAACGCATCAATCTTTCCATCGAGAAAGGCGAGGTCGTCAGCCTGATCGGTCCGTCCGGATCGGGCAAGAGCACATTGTTGCGCGTGCTGCTCGGGTTACTGCCGCTCGCGCAGGGCAGCGTGCTGCTCGATGGGCGCGAAATCGATTACGCCAGCCGCGAGCGCGTGCGCGCCTTGCGCACGGATGTCGCAATCGTGTTCCAGCAATACAACCTGTTTCAGAACATGACTGCGCTCGAGAACGTGATGATCACGCCGACGAAGATTCGCGGCAGACCGAGCGGGCAGGTTGAGCTGGAGGCAACGGAGCTGCTCACGCGCGTCGGTCTCGCTCACCGGCTGCATGCCTATCCCGACGAGTTGTCCGGCGGACAGCAGCAGCGTGTCGCGATTGCCCGTGCGCTGGCGCTGAAACCCAAGCTGTTACTGCTGGACGAGGTGACCGCGGCACTCGATCCGGAACTCGTCAACGAAGTGCTCGATACGATCCACGCGCTGGCGCGGGACGGCATCACGATGGTGATCGTGTCGCACGAAATGAGCTTTGTCCGGCAGGTATCGACGAAAGTGGTGTTCATGGCGGGCGGACAGGTGGTCGAGTCCGGGTCGCCGCAGGCAATTTTCGATGCCCCGCAAGAATCACGGACGCGCGAATTCGTGGGAAAGATTCTGCGCCATTGAGCCGGTTCGGCGCCGGAAATCACGTTCGCGTCCTGCACCGCTGGTGCAGCGGCGCGGTAGTTCACTGCCATTCAAGGAATTGCAAATGGATGCAAAGTTGCTTTCAGCAGCGCTGCTCGACACGATCGATCGAAATTTTGCCAAGCAAGTCAATTTTCTTGCCGCACTTGTGCGTAAGCCGTCGGACAACCCACCCGGCGACTGCGCCGCACATGCGGACATGGCAGCCGACTGGCTGGAGACACTGGGCTTCACCGTGGAGCGGCATTCGGTGCCCGCGCCTGAGGTCATGGCGGCCGGGATGGTCAGCGCGACCAATCTCGTCATTCGCCATCGTTTCGGCGACGGCCCGGTCGTGGCGCTGAACGCGCATGGCGATGTCGTTCCCCCGGGCGACGGCTGGAGTGCGGATCCGTATGGTGCCGAAATCCGGGACGGCTGGATGATCGGCCGCGGCGCCGCCGTATCGAAATCCGATTTCGCGACGTATGCGTTCGCGCTCAAGGCGCTGATCGATAGCGGTGCGCAGCTGGCCGGTACGATCGAACTTCATTTGACATACGACGAGGAGACCGGCGGCCTGATCGGGCCCGCCTGGCTCTTGAAACAGGGCATCGTGAAGCCCGACTATGCGATCTGTGCGGGCTTCTCGTATTCGATCACGACCGCACATAACGGTGCGGTGCATCTGGAGGTGACGGTGCGCGGCAAGTCGGCGCACGCTGCACGGCCCGATACGGGCCATGATGCGCTGGAAGCGGCTACTGCGGTACTCGGTGCGCTTTATGCCCATCGGAACGCACTGCGCGAGATCCGCTCGACGACGCCCGGCATTTCGCATCCGACGCTCGTGGTTGGCCTGATCGAAGGGGGGATCAATACGAATGTCGTGCCGGACAAGGTGACGTTCCGGCTCGACCGGCGCGTCATTCCGGAGGAATCGCCTCACGACGTGGTGAGCGAGCTGAAGACGCTGATCGGCACGGCAGTCACCGGTTGGCCCGGCATCGACGTGGAGATTCGCGAAGTTCTCGTGACGTCGCCGCTGCGCGCCATCGATGGCGCAGAGCGCTTGTCCGCTGCACTCCAGCGGGCGGCCAAGGAAGTGTTCGGTCACGATATCCCGACGGAAGGCGTGCCGCTCTATACGGATGCACGCCTGTATTGCGAAGCAGGTGTTCCGACGGTCATTTACGGGGCGGGCCCGCGCACGCTGCTCGAGGCGAACGGCCACCGTGCCGACGAGCGCGTGGCAATCGAGGACCTGCGCATCGCGACGAAAACGGTCGCGTTGGCGCTGCAGGACCTGCTCGCGAGTCCGACGCACGAGTCGAATCAACCATAGGTGCCTTCGGCCAGACGCTCGAGCACGTAGCGGCGGAGATTTTGAAGATGGGTACGCACGGCGGCGCGCGCTGCCTGTGCGTCGTCCGCCAGATAGGCTTCGAGAATCGCGAGGTGTTCGGCGCGATCGTCCTCGATGCGATTAAAGGGCGTGACCAACTCGAATAGCCGGCTGTTGGTTCGAACGAGTTCGATCGTTCGCGCCAGCACATCGTTGCCGCTCGCGCGGGCCATCAGCGTATGCACCTGGTCGTCGACTTCCCAATGTGCCTGTTCCTGCTGGCCGCTGCTGAGCGACTTGATTTTCTTGATGAGCTGATGAATCTGCTTTTTGTCGATCTTGCCGATCGCGAGTGCGACGGCCTCGGACTCCAGGAGTTCTCGCACCTTCATTGCCTGAAAGTATTCTTGCGCGCTGACGAGGCGAACCGAGTATGAACGTGCGCCAGAGCGAACCAGCAGGCCTTCGCCTTCAAGGCGGAGGAGCGCTTCGCGCATCGGCGTGCGCGAGATGTTCAACTCCTCGGCGAGGCGCCCTTCGACGACTGGGCCGCCGCTTCTGAGCGCTTTGTCGAGGATCATGCGGCGCAACGCTTGGTAGGCGAGTTCGCCGAGTTTCTCGGAATGGGTCGGGGCGGGCGCAGTCATGTGTCTCGCAGATGGTTTTCGGTATATGTATTGTATACGGTCGGCGTGTTGGTTGGTCATGCAGTAACAACCGAAACGTCCACGTGACGCCTATGATTTCCGTCTCCGTCCCTGTTGACGGGTACATGGCACACAACTTCATCCGCCTGAAGCCTTCCCCTGAATAGCTGAAGGTCGACTCGTTCGCGGTGAAGTGCAGCGCCATGAGCCGTCCGGTTGCATCGTCGATGAACACCAGTAATGTGCAGGCCGGCGCACGGTCCTCGAAATCCGCGTAGCAATGCCAGCGCCCGCTGCGCCTTTCCAGCAGGCAGCTGATGCGCCCGCGCTTGCCTGACACCAATCCGGCCACGCCGGCAGCACGATAGCGGCGCAATACCAGACGCTCAATCTGCCGTGTCGTCAACTCCAACCGTTCCGCTGCACGCCACGGCTTGAGCTTGCCGTCGGCCACGTCCTGAATGGCCTTGAATCGGTCCAGCTCGTGCATCGTCAGTGTCACCAATCCGGCTGGCTGCATGGTCGGCTCCCGCGCTTGCTCAACGAGCCGTCCAGCATGCCAGCAGTCAAAAACACGACATCTGTAAATAGCCAGAACACGACATTAGGATATGGCTGCCACAATCAAAAATGTCGATAATCAGCATTATGTCAATTAATATGAGCGATCATCCCGAAAGCCTGTGTGATCCATTCGCATCGCAAGCGCCAGCAACGGCAACGGGCGTCCCATGCCGGCACACCCGTTGCCGTCCAGCTCAGGATGCGGCCACGGTCACGCTGATAGTGGCTTGATTGCCCGAATTGTCGATGTTCACATTGAGGACATCCGGATTGGTGTTGCTCGCCACGGTCCAATTCGCGCTCGAATCGACGAAGGAGACCGTGCCGATGATCGCGCCGTTCGAGTTGTCGGTCACTTTCAGCTTGAATTGCGCCGACTCGAAGAAGCAGCTTCCACTGTTTTTCGCCTCGATGTAGATCCGGCCGCTGTCCGGATAACGGCTGCCCGCACCGATCAGCAAATTGTCGAAATACTCGAGATGGCTACCGTCGCCGCCGTTCTCGTACATGCAACTGACGTCGGTGACGAAAGTCTTGATCGCGGCCGACCGGTTGTTGGTCGCCGACATGAATGCGCCATATCCCATGTTGATCGCCTCCTTTGCGTGTTTTCAGCTGTTGGGCTCGATGTGGACGAGCACGCCATAGAAATACTGACCCTTGGTCTCACCGGTCAGTTTGGTGATCGCCACCGTCACCGTGTATTGATCGAATGTCGACGAGACGCTGAGCTGTCCGTTCGGTGCCGAATGTGCGTCGTAGGTGGACTGCGCGTTACCCGAGGACGAACCGACCCAAACCGTGTTGTCGCCGGACCACGGGATCGAAACCAGCAGGTTCGCGACCGACGTCGCTCCGCCGGACGGCGTCAACGTGATCAAATCGCCGATCGAGCCAAGGTCGCTCGAATTGATGAACTGGAAATTCGCCTCGTAAGCGCATTTGACGGATGTCTTGTCACCCCACATGTCCGTGTAATAAGCCATCTTCGGGATGACCTTGCCATTGTCGGATTTCGGGCTGACGGACGTCTTGCCGGACGCCTGATACGAGATGTCCCAGGCGAAATCGTAGTCGGTCTCGTTGATGACCAGCACCGACGTGACCATGTTGTGCCCCAGGTACGAGACGATCATCGGCACGGCGGCGAGCGCCCCCATTCCGGCCACCTCGAGGGCGCCCGCGCCCCAGTTGATGGTTGCGTACTCGACCCCTTCCTCGGCCAGTTCGCCACCTACGTCCTCCACCTCCTCCGATGCGTCGGACAGCGCGTCGTCGGCGGCGTCTTCCGGATCGACATCCGGATCTTCGACCTGGGCATCCTCCTGAATCTTGCGAGCGTTCTTCGTGATCCACGTCTTCATGTTGCCGTACAGCGGCGACAGCAAGTCGCCGAACAGCGCCTTGCTCAGCAGGATGCCGGGCGGGAGGCCGGCAATCGAGAGCGCGAAAGACACCGTCTTCGACGCACGTGTCGTCGTGTTGCCGGTTTGAATCGTCGCGACGCCGACGACCGGCGGCTCGTCGTCTTCGGCCTTGCCCGCTTCGGTGTCGCCACGATAGAACGCGCCGTAACGCATATCGACGTTGCCGCTCGAACCCATCATGATCGGATCGCCGTTGGGATCGTGGCCCGGCGCGAACGGGTTCAGGTTGTCGCCGGCGTTCTCCGCAAGCCAGCCCCAGAAGTCCGCTGTCTGGTTCATCGCGTCGTAGAACGACTGCAGCGCGTCGCCGCCCGCTTTCGCCTGGTTGATCACGCTCTTGAAGTTGTCGTCGACGACGTTCGGGAAACCGCCTTTGGTGATCGGCGTCGCGACGAGTTTCGCGGTGTTTTGGTCGTTGTTGCTGGACATGATGGGCTCCTCTGGTTGGGCGGCCGAGCGCCGCGTGTGAGATCGAGTGAAGTGAATCGTGTCATGAGATGACGATCAGCACTGCGTACCAATAGACTCCGTTTGTTTCGCCTTGAAGCTTGTTGGTTGCCATGCAAACCGTATAACCGGCAAACTGGGCGACGTAACTCAGCCGGCCGTTCGATGCGTGGTGGTCGCTCCAAGTTTGGTTCGGGCTCGCGGACGGCGCACCGGCCCAGATCGTGTTTTGGCCGGACCACGGAACGGACACGACCTCCGCGGTCCGCGCCCCGCCCTGCGCATTGGTTTCCAGCACGATGCCGATCGAAGAGGCAGTGCTCGTATTGATGTATTGGGACAGGCCGGTTTGCAGCAACGCGGGTTGATCTCCTCGCCCAAGCGGAAAGTCGACGTGCGAGATCGCGGGCAGCGTCGCGGCCGGCCAGTTGACGGATGACTGGCCGTGCGGCTGCGCCGCGAGCGAAAGCGTGAAGTCCAGACGACTGTTGTTGATCACGAGCACCGACAGGTACATCGGATGCGCGAGATAGGACAACACGAGCGGTACGGCCATCAATGGTGCGACGACGCTCAGGTTGAACGCGAGTGCGTCAAAACCGACGAAGAGCTTGCCGAGGCCCCACGCGGTCAGCGACCCCGCCACGCTAATCGCCTTTTGCGATGCCGCCGACAGCACGGTGACGATGAAGGTCTGAGGATCTATCGACGGATTTTCCGTATCCGCCATTACCGCGAGTTGCGCGGCCATCGACCTCAGGACGTCGGCGAAGCTCGAGTAGAGAAACGGCCGAAGCGCGGCGAACAACGCGTCACCGACGATACCTTGCGCGGGCGCCTCGTCGAGACATATGTAGAACGCCATCGCCTGCTGGATGCCGGTCTGGCGGTTGCCGAGCTCGACGACCATCGTGCCGAACGGCGTGGAAATATCGGTCGCACCGGACCATACGGCGATCAGGCGCATGTCGACATTGCCACTCGACGCGATCACCACCGGCACGCCATGCGGATCGGTGCCGTTCACGAAGCTCAGTGTGCCGTCGGCGATGTCCGCCCAGTAGGCTGCCGTCTCGTTGAGTTGCTCGAAAAATGCCTCGGTTGTCTTGCCACCCTCGAGCGCGGCATCGAGGGTGGCGGCAAGCGTGTCGGTCACCACGATCGGAAAGCCCGTGGTGATCGGCGCATAGCTGACACGAAGCGTATCGATGGCGGATCGAATGTTCATCGCGCATGCCTCGGGCTCGGGTCAAAGCGGCTCGATCGTGAGCACGCAGTAGTACTGGTCGTGATTGCCCGACAGCGCGTTGATGGCGAGCCTGATGAAGAACTTGAGGTTGCCGTGCTCGACCGCCAACTGGCTCGACGCGCCACTTGCCTGATCGTAGATCGCGCTCCAGTTCGGATTGCCCGGCACGTCGCCCAGCCACACGACGTTGTCGGCGATCCATGGGATCGAGATCACCGCGGCAACATCGGAGCCGGCGGGCGCCCCCTTGGGCATCAGATGCAGCAGCAGGCCGATGCCGCTGAAGCCGCTCGTGTTCATGGACGAGTAATTCGCCTGGTATGCGACCTGAACCGTGGTCTGATCACCCCAGATATCGGTGGCATAGCCGAGCTTCGGCACCGTGTCGCTTTGGGGCTGGGACGTCATCGTCCCTTCGTCCATATATTCGATCTTCCATTCGAGATCGTAGTCGGTGAAGTTGTCGACCTCGAAATGAAGAATGAACTTTTTCTCCAGCGTGCCGACGATGAACGGAATCGCGACGAGCGCGCCGAGCACGGCAAGCGGCGGCGCGGCGGCGGCCAAATCGATGAAGGCTTCCGCCGCGACCTCGTCGACGACGATTTCCGCCGCCTCTTCCCCGACGGCATCCGCTGCATCGGATGCACCATCGGCAATGGCATCGCCTGCAGCATCGATATCCTCGCCGAGATCCAGCTCGGCCCAGTTGTCGAGGCATGTCTGGACGAACTGCGTGAGCTTTTCCACGATCGGCTTGAAGAGCGCATCGATCAACGCTTGTCCGGCGGTGAGGCCGGGCGGAATTTCGGCGAGGCTGATCGCGAGATTGACGATCCGGTCGATGGATTCCGGCGACGGTAATTGCAGCTTCACTGTTGCAATGCCGTGCACCGGCGGCCGGTCGTCCTCGGCCATCTCGTACAGCCGTGCATCGCTCTGGCCGGCCAGCCGGACGTTGATCGATATCGTCGTCTGTCCATCGGTCGCGCTCGCCTGCCTTGATCCCTTCGGTCCGTCTTCATAGCGGTAGGCCGACGCTCCGGCCTTTTGCAGATAGACGGCGAAATCCGCAAACTTCTGCACGTGCGACAGATAAAACTCGGTGCCGGAGCCGCCCGACGCAGCCTGCTGCAGCATGGTGCGAAACACCTCGTCGTTGGTCGACGGGAATCCGTCGCCCGTCAGAGCGGATACGGACAGCTGCAGCTTGGGCTTGTTCTGGGACATAGGTCGTTCCTCTCGCGTGACAGAAGACGCTGTACCGACGTATCGGTGAATTCGGTCAAGGTACGTCTTTTCACCACGGCGAATCCATTACACCCAATTACACGGGCAACACGCGCACGTCGCATTGCGCAAGCGCATGCCGATACGGAAATCCCCGTTGATCAAATATCGCCTGGCGAAATGGCAACAATCAAAACCAGCATTTAATAAATAAAATTCCGGCGACTTTCTTGATTCGGCCTCACGCCGCTCACCTACCCGTCTATTTGACCCGCGCCACGCCCTGACTCGGCCCGGGTATCGCAAGCCCGGCAGCCGCACACCGTCGAAACGCCATTGCCTTTGCCGTCGCGCCCACCCGACACGATCATTTCAAATCCCTCACTAAATCCCGACTTGATTGACGGCAATGGAATGAAAAATCAATCGAATGGAAAATATCTTGTAATTATAAAAACGACCTTCTAGCATCCCCCTGCTGTTCGCGACATGTCTTGTCTAAAAGTCATCACTTGATGCATTCCTCGAACAAACCCATCCATAACCTGGGGAATTACATGAAGAAACTGTCTCGACTGCTGCCCATCACCGCGATTACCGTCGCGAGTCTCAGCGCTTTTGCCCAGGCCGGCGACCAGCCGGCCGCGGTCGACAAGGCACTGCAACTGATCCAGCAGAACCCGGCCGCCTTCAGCGTGGCCGTCAGCGGCACGGCACGCACGTTGAAGTTCGCGGGGCCGCAAGCAGCCGCACCGACCGATGGCGATCAGTTCCAGGTACGTGACGTGATCGTCGATCCCGACGGCACCGAGCACGTGCGCTTCGACCGGTTCCATGCGGGCCTGCCCGTGATAGGCGGCGACGTGGTCGTCCATTCGAGCAAGGGGCAACTGAAGCAGGCCAGCGTGACCCAGCTCGCGCCGATCAACCTCGCCGGCACGATCGGCAAGGTCGGAAACCGCGCCGTGGTACGCAACGCACCCGACGTCGGCGCGACGCGCGCGAGACACATCGCGGCCGCGCGCTTCAACTCGGACGTGCGCCGCGTCGACGACGCGGAGCTGGTCGTGTTCGCTCGCGACGTCACGCCGACGCTGGCCTACGCGGTACGCGTCTACGGCAAGGCAACCGACACGCATGGCGACGCCGTGCTGTACTACGTCGACGCACGCACCGGCACCGTGCTCGACGCACAGGACCTGATCAAGACCGCCGCCGCGACCGGCACCGGCCGCTCGCTGTACTACGGCAACCTGACGCTCACGACGGACCAGACCGGCACGAACGCGTACCGGATGCTCGATCCGGGCCGCGGCGGCGGCTCGGTCTACGATGGTCGCGGTCTCAGCTCGGACGAAGTCGAGCAAGCGACCGACCTGCCGATCTTCACGAGCAGCACGAACGTGTGGGGCAACAACACGATCACCGATCGGCAGACCGTCGCGGCAGACATCGACTACGGGCTGGCATTGACTTGGGACTACTACAAGACCACGCACAACCGCAACGGCATCTTCAACGACGGCCGCGGCGTGAAGAGCTACGCGCACGTGGTGTTCAATACCGGCAGCGGCACGACGGGCGCGAACGCGGCATGGCTGTCGTCGCGCGTGATGGCATACGGCGACGGCGAACCTGGCACGCGCCTGCCGAAACCCGTGGTGTCGGTCGACGTCGCCGGGCACGAGATGAGCCACGGCGTGACCGAGGCCACCGCCAACCTGAACTATTCGGGTGACGCGGGCGGCCTGAACGAATCGACGTCCGACATCTTCGGCACGCTCGTGAAGTTCTACGCGAACAATCCGAACGATCCCGGCAACTACGTGATCGGTGCACGCGTGGTGAGCGGCGGCCTGCGCAAGATGTACAAGCAGGACCTCGACGGCCGGTCGTTCAGTTGCTATCCGTCCGGCGGCTTCTCGTGGTCGAATCCGCGCCACGATCCGCATTTCTCGTCGGGGGTCGGCAACCGCTTCTTCTATCTGCTGTCGGAAGGCCCGTCGGTGCCGTCGACCGACACCGGCCTGTCGAGAGCGCAACTGGTCTGCAACGGCGACACGACCTTCAGCGGGCTGGGCCGCGACAAGGCCGGCAAGATCTGGTACCGGACGCTGACCGTGTACCTGAACGCCAACTCGAGCTATCCGAACGCGCGGCGTGCGTCGATCCAGGCGGCAAACGACCTGTATGGCGCGAACTCGGCCGAAAGCGCGACGGTTGCGCGCGCGTGGAGTGCGGTGGGGGTGAATTGACCGTGCTTGTATGAACGCGTCGAATCCCGGAAGCCGCGTGGCGGGATTTCGCTTCGGAGAAAAGCGATTCGGCCGTGGTCATGCGGCGTTCGGGTGAATGACGGGAAGGTGCCGACCGATCGTCTGCGTATGCAGGCGGTTGGTCGGTGGATCGTGCGTCCTTGCGGTCCGACAGATGAAGGGGTGCTCGACGGGTACGCATTCCATATGCTGCCGGGCGTGCCGCCTCCAACGTGGCCGGCGTATTCGCGAATCGTCCGGCCGGACGCTCCGCGTGCTCCCTTCCATCGTATCGACGGCACCGCCCAGCACCGCCCAGGCAACCGGCTTCCTGAGCGAGCCGGCAACGCGCTATATTCTGGTCCCAGGCGGAATGACGACGGAAGTCTCCCGCCATCGCCGCCCTTCCCCACGCGCTTCCTCACCCGAGAGAACGATAAAAATGGACCACGCGCAGTATTTCAGCCAAAGCTCGATCCAGGCCGCGAATCTTCGCCTGCACTATCTGTCGCAGTTGCTGCGCGAGCAGACGGGCTCGATCGTCCAGTACGGCATCCTGCGCGGGTTTCCGATCGGCTTCAGTCACTGGGCGGAAGTCGCGGTCGGCGGCTATCTGCTCGGCACCTACGAGATCGCCGTTTGCGCGATCCTCGAAGCGCTCGGATCGCCGGAGAAGGTGTTGGTCGACCTCGGCGCCGCCGACGGGATTTTCGGCATCGGCCTGGTCAGGAACAACGTCTTTGCCCGCAGCCTGTGTTTCGAGATGGACGAGCAGCGCCGCCACGCGATCCAGCACCGCGCCGCGGAAATGGGGCTGGCGGACCGCGTCGCGGTCTTCGGCAAGGCCGATCGCGACTTGCCCGCGATTCTGTCGGAGCACGGCGGGGAGCCGGCCGGGCGGGTCATCCTGTGCGATATCGAAGGGGCGGAGTTCGACCTGTTCGACGACGCGCTGCTGGAACAGCTCTCCGGCAGCCACATGATCATCGAAATCCACGACTTCCTGCTTTCCGACCCGAAGCAGGCCGCACGCGCCTTCGACGAATTGAGCCAGCGTGCGGGCAAGTACTTCAACGTGTACGAAATCCGCGACGGGCTGCGCGACATTCGCGACATCCCGTTGCTGCGACACTGGTCGGACTGGGACGCATGGCTGATGTGCGTGGAGGCGCGCTACCGAATGATGCGGTGGCTTTGGCTCGAGCCGAAAAGCCAGCCGCGACGCGCCGATCAGGACATCGATCGCCTGATCCTCGACTACCAGCGGCGGATTTTCGCCGTTTGACGAACGCGAACCGGCACATATCGAGCGACCCCGCACGCGCCCCCCGTTTCATCGCCTCACCCCGCCGCCACCAGCGGATTGAACGACGTGTCCCAGAACGGCGCGACATGGGCCGGCCCGTCCAGCACGCCGATGCGGGCAAACACGTCCGCGACCTGCTGGTGCTGCGCGACCACGTCGGGCGTCACCGGCAGCAGCGCGAAGTCTTCGCTGCGCTGGTCGAACATCGCGACGAGATCGGCAACCGGCACACGCGTCTCGCGATTCTGCGCGAGCGCATAGTCGCGGAAATGCCCGTTCGCCCACGCATACGCACGTCGAAACCGCAGCAGCAGATCGCCCGTCGCCGCGCGGCGACGCGCATCGTCGAGCGTGCGCGGATTCGCGTACACCGGAAAATTGCCCGACAGATACCCCTTCCCCGTCTTCAGCACACGGGCGTCGTAGCGATTGCGCGCGAGCTGGCCGTTGTAGCCGTAGATCGCCCACGCATCGATGTCGCCGCGATCGTACGCGGACAGCCCGTCGATCGGCGACAGGTTGATCGGCTGGATGTCGTCGAAGGTCAGGCCGGCTTCCGCCAGCTGTCGATACAGGAAATAGTGTGACGTCGTCGCGCGCACGTAGCCAACGCGCTTGCCCTTCAGGTCCGCGATGCTGCGGATCGGCGTGTCCTTGCGCGCGAGCGTGACCTGGTTGTTCAGGTCTTCGCGCACGCGCGAGATGAATCGAACATTGGCCTTCTGGCGCACGGCGAACACGGCCGGAATTTCGCTACCCGAACCGATATCGAGCGCGTCCGCGTTGAGCGCCTCGATATGCAGCACGCCGTTGTTCAGTTCGCGCCAGTCGATCCGGTACGGCGTGTCGGCGAGCCCGGCCGCCTGCAACAGCGCGCGCCAACCGCCCTTGTAGGTCGCGACGCGCAACGTCGTGCCGGCCAGATCGGCGTCGGCGGCCGGCGCGGCGAACGCGGCCAATGGGTGCGCCGCGATGGCGGCGCCGGCAAGCAGCAGGCGGCGACGTGCCGCCGACATTGACGACATCGGATGCTCCTGTCGATCGGATGAGAAGGAAGGGAAACCGTCGCGTCAATGCAGCGTCGGAAAACCGTGGCGCTCGGCCAGCAGTTCGAGGATGCGGCGCGCGTCGGTGACGAAGCGCACGTCGCCGAGCGTCTGCGCGTCGTCCGGCGCGGGCTGGTCGCGGCCCAGCACGAGCACCGGCAGGCCCTGATGGGCGTCGTCGAGCGCGTCGATCACCGCCGGCCGCGGCCGCTCGAAGCCGACGCGCTTCACGTCGAGGCGCGCGGCGAGATCCGGTGCGCTCGCCAACAATCCTTCGATCGGCAAGCCATGCGGACAGACGAAGCGCTGGCCCGGATGCTTCGGATCGGCAAAGCCCGGTTCCAGCAGAAACAGTACATCGCGACTCATGTCGAACGGCTCCTTTCTCGTTGATCGATCCAGTCGGGAAGCGTGCGCACCTGTGCGCCCTGCCGTGCCCGAGGCATGCCCGGCCAGCGCCGGATGCCAGACTGTACCGGCGCACCTCGCTCGGCCCTACCAACGTTTTGCGGAATCGATATGCGAACGCGCATAGCGCATCGGCCAGTGGTCGCCTAGCGGGCCGTTGCGTAAACGCATCGTCCTGCGAACGACGGATATTGCGGACATCGAATGATTTCATCGATCGATATGACCGCGCATGGTCGTTTCCAACGGGCGGCGTTCGCGGTCCGCGCGATGCGTTCGCCGCAGCAGGCACGCCGGATGCGATCGCGACACACCTGTCGGGCCGGCGGCAACGCACATTACAAATCGGCCGTGCCGCGATTTACAAACCACGGATCGGCCGTTCATCGGCGCGTCGGTCATCAATAGCATCGTGATCCTCGCAAACGTACTGATAAAAACAGAGGATGGTCATGATCAAAAAAACGGTGGTACTGGGTTTGGTGTCGATCGGTTCGGTCAGCGCGCAGGCGCAGAGTTCGGTGACGTTGTACGGCGTGGTCGACGCCGGCATCGCGTACACGAACAACCAGGGCGGCGCGAGCAACATCCAGCAGACGAGCGGCAAACTGAGCGGCAGCCGCTGGGGCCTGAAAGGCGCGGAAGATCTCGGCGGCGGCCTGCAGGCGGTCTTCACGCTGGAAAGCGGGTTCCGGCCGAGCGACGGCGGGCTCGGCCAGGGTGGCCGCCTGTTCGGCCGGTCGGCCTACGTGGGCCTCGGCAAGAAAGGCCTCGGCACGCTGACGTTCGGCCGTCAGTACGAGCCGATCACCGATCTCGTCGCGCAGTATTCGGGAGCGGGTTTCTGGTCGCCGGCCACGCACGTGGGCGACAACGACAACCTGAACCAGAGCTTCCGGCTGAACAACGCGGTGAAGTTCCGCAGCGACACGATCGCCGGCTTCACGGCCGATCTGCTCTATGCATTCAGCAACCAGGCCAATGGCGGCGCGGGCACCGGGTTCTCGAACAACAACGCGTGGGGCGCATCGGCGAACTACGTGAACGGCCCGCTGTCGATCGGCGGCGGCTATGTGCGGTTCAATCATCCGAATGCGGCGTCGAACACGAGCGGCGCAGTGGGCGGCGCGACCTCGACCACCGGCAACGACTACAGCGGCGCGTTCTTCTACGGGCTGAACGGCGGCGTGCTGAAGCAGCAGATCGGCGCGGTGGGCGCGAACTACGCGCTCGGCCCCGCGACGCTCGGCTTCGCATGGAGCCACACGCAGCTCAACTATCTCGACGGCTCGTCGCGCAAGTTCAACAACTACGACGTGAACGCGCGCTACCAGATCACGCCGGCGGCCACGCTGATCGGCGTTTATACGTTTACCGACGGGCGCGCGAGCGGCCTGCCGGGCACGAGCGGCCAGACGCTGAAGCCGCGCTGGCACCAGTTCACGCTCGGGTTCGACTATGCGCTGTCGAAGCGCACCGATATCTATGTGTCGGGCATCTACCAGCTCGCGGCCGGCGATGCGAGCACCGCGACGTCGGGCGGCTATCGCAAGATCGCGGCGATCTCGAACATCGGCAGCGCGTCGTCGACGAACCGCCAGCTTGCGTTCGTCAGCGGGCTGCGCGTGAAGTTCTGACGGCACGCGCGTCGGGCGCGGCGCAATCGTCACGATAAGCAAAGCGGGAATCGTTGTTTGCCGTGCTGCGCCCGGTTGCCGAGAATGATCGTTTGTCCGCGCGGCTCCCGCGCGCCATACACGTTCGACCATGACCGATTCCCGTTTTCCTCCCCGTGCGCCGCGCTCCGGCCGGCGTGCGGCGCTGCGCCAGCTCGCCGGCGGCTGGGCAGCCGCGATGCTGCCCGCCGGCGGTGCGCTCGCGAGCGAGCCGCTCGACGTGCCGCCGTGGACGCGCACGCCCGGTGCGCCGCTGCTGTCGCCGCCGTACGGCGTGCCGGGGCAGCACGAACGCGACGTGATTCGCCGCAGCGCCCGCACGCCTGCGCTGCCCGGTTCCGGTTCGTCGATGACGCCGCTCGCCGACCTGTTCGGCGACATCACGCCGAACGGGCTCGTCTACGAGCGTCATCACGCGGGCGTGCCGGACATCGATGCGCAACGCCATCGCGTCGTCGTGCACGGCCTCGTGCGCGAGCCGCGCGTCTTCACGCTCGACGACCTGCTGCGCTTCCCGTCCGAATCGCGCATTCACTTCCTCGAATGCTCGGGCAACACGGGCAGCGAATGGAACGGCCCGAGCGGGCTGCCGGTTCAGTTCACGCATGGGTTGCTGTCGTGCTGCGAATGGACCGGCGTCCGGCTGTCGACGCTGCTCGACGAGACAGGCATCGACGCCGACGCACGCTGGCTGCTCGCCGAAGGCGCGGACGGCGCGGCGATGACGCGCAGCCTGCCGCTCGACCGGATTCTCGAGCGCGCGCTGGTCGTCTATGCGCAGAACGGCGAACGGCTGCGCCCGGAGAACGGCTACCCGGTGCGGCTGATCGTGCCGGGTTTCGAAGGCAATACGAACATCAAGTGGCTGCGGCGGCTGAAGCTGGTGCGTGCGCCGGAGATGACGCGCGAGGAAACGTCGAAGTACACGAATCTGCTGCCGGATGGCTGCGCGCGCCAGTTCGTGTTCGAGATGGACGCGAAGTCGGTCATCACGCGGCCGTCGGCCGGCCATCGGCTCGCCGCGCACGGCTACTACCCGATCAGCGGCTACGCTTGGTCGGGCCGTGGCCGGATTCGCGCCGTCGACGTGTCGACCGACGGCGGCCGCACGTGGCGACCGGCGCGGCTCGCCGGCGACGTACGCGACCGTGCGCTGACGCGCTTCGAAGCCGACTGGGTGTGGCGCGGCGAGCCGGCCGACCTGCAAAGCCGTGCGACCGACGAGACCGGCTACGTGCAGCCGACCCGCGACGCGCTCGTCGCCGCGCGCGGCCTGAACTCGCAGTACCACTACAACGGCATCCAGAACTGGCGCGTCGGCACGGACGGCGAGGTGCGCAATGCGTAAGCCGCTCGCCTGCCTGCTTGCAGCCTGCGCGATGACGTCGGGCGCGTTCGGCGCCGGCTTCGGTCTCGGCCAGCCGATCGATCGCGCGGCGCTCGCCGCGTGGGACATCGACGTCGCGCCGGACGGCAGCGGCCTGCCGCCCGGCGCGGGTACGGTCGCCCGCGGCGGCCACGTGTTCGCGGACAAATGCGCGATGTGTCACGGCGCCGGCGGCGAAGGCGGCGTCGGCGATCCGCTCGTCGGCGGCGTCGGCTCGCTCGCCAGCGCGAAACCCAAAAAGACGGTCGGCAGCTACTGGCCCTACGCGACGACGCTGTTCGACTACATTCGCCGCGCGATGCCGTACAACGCGCCGCAATCGCTGAGCACGGACGACGTCTATGCGGTCACCGCGTACGTCCTGCACCTGAACGGCATCGTGCCCGCCGACGCCCGGCTCGACGCGCGCACGCTGCCGCGCGTGCGGATGCCGAACCGCGACGGCTTCGTGCCCGACCCGAGGCCGGGCAAGTTATGACGCGTCTCGCTCCACTTGCCGCCGCATCGGGCCGCGCACCCGCGCGAGTCGCGCCGCACCTTTCAGCAAGGACCCCGTGATGAGCGATTCCACCCTCGCCGCCCCGCTCGCGCCGACGCCGTTCGTCGACGTTCGTTCGCCGGCGGAATTCCCCGACAGCCCCGTCTCGCGCACGCTCGCGCAGCCGCTGATGCTCGGGCTGTTCCTGCCGATCCAGGCTGGCGGATGGAGCGCGTCGACGCTGCCGCGCTCGACCGACTGGACGTTCGACTACAACGCCGATCTCGTGGCCCGCGCCGAAGCGCTCGGCTTCGACCTCGTGTTCGCGCTGTCGCAATGGTTGCCGAAAGGCGGCTACGGCGGCGTGTTCGACGGCCAGGCGCTCGACTCGTTCATGACGCTGGCCGCACTGACCGCACACACCGAGCGGATCATCCTCGTCGCGACGAGCCACGTGCTCTACGGGCCGTGGCATCCGCTGCATTTCGCGAAGTTCACCGCGACGCTCGACCACATTTCGCGCGGCCGCTGGGGCATCAACGTGGTGACCGGCCACCGCGCGATCGAGCACGAGATGTTCGGCTGGAACCGGATCGAACACGACCGGCGCTACGAGATGGCCGCCGAATTCCTCGATGCGGTCCAGCAGTTGTGGGCGCAACCGGACAATTTTAGCTACACGCCCGAGCTGTCGAGCTGGCGGCTGGGCGGCGCATTCGTGACGCCGAAACCGCGTTACGGCCGCCCGCTGCTGATCAACGCGACAGGTTCCGATGCGGGCATCGCATTCGCCGCACGCTATTCGGACATCGTGTTCGTCACGAGCCCGGCTGGTCCGGACGCCGAACGCGCGATCGACGCGCTGCCCGCGCATACCGCCCGCGTGAAGGCGGCCGCCGCCGCGCGCGGTCGCACGATCCGCACCTTGCTCAATCCGCTCGTGATCTGCCGCGAGACGGCGGCCGAAGCCCGCGCGTACCGCGACGCGATCGTCGCGCATGCGGACGAAGGCAGCTTCCACCGCTTCGACAGCGACGCGCACGCGTGGCGCGGCGGATTCGAGCAGCGTGCGCAGGCCGCCGCGCGTGCGATCGGCGGCAACATCTCGATCACCGGCTCGCCCGAAGAAGTCGCCGATACCATCGTGCGGCTGCACCGCGCGGGCATCGACGGCATCCAGTTGAGTTTCTACGACTTCAAGCCCGACCTGGACTTCTTCGGCGAGCGCGTGCTGCCGCTGCTGCGCGAAGCCGGCTTGCGGCGTTGAGGTTGGCGCTGGAACCCGGCACGACGGCGTAGCAGCAGCCGTCGGCGGTCATCGTCAGAACACGCGCCCTTCGGTCAGGTGCGTGGTCACGCCGTTCAACACGTAATCGCCGACCACGCGCGCCTTGTGCAGCAACGGGTTGTGGCTGAAGATCGTGCGCAGGTTGCGCCAGTGGCGATCGAAGTTGTGCTCGCGCGCCGTCGCCGACGCGCCGCCCACTTCGAACAGCCGCTCGGCCGCATGCAGCGCGAGCTTGCTGACGATCAGTTGCGTGCGCGCGGTCGCGAGCGCGCTGTCGAGCACGAGTGCATCCGCATCGGCGGCGCCGGCTTCGATCGCGTCGGCGGAGCGGTCGAGCGCGCGCGCGTTTTCTCGCACGAGCGCGTCGATCGCATGGCTGTGCGCGGACAACTCGCCGACGATCTGCTGGACGAAATGATCGTCGCGTGCGGTCGACGCCGGGCTGTGCAGCGCGGGACGGCCGTGCGCGAGCACGTAACGGCGCGCATCAGCCACCACGTTGCGCACGATGCCGGCGCCCGTCGCGACGAGATGAAGCTGCCGCAGCGCGCCGCAATGACGGCCGACGAGCGTCGACCCGTCACGCGGGACCACTTCGTCCGCGAACACCTGCACGTCGTTGAGCAACAGGCTGCCGCTCGCGGTCATGCGCTGGCCCATGCCGTCCCAGTCGTCGAGCACCTGCAGGCCGTCGCGCGCCACCGGAATGATCACCGCGAGCGCGTCACCCTGCTCGTTCTCCACGTTGATGCGCGCGAAATCGGCGAACGCGGTGCCCGTCGAATAGTATTTGCGGCCCGTCACGCGGTAGTGGTCGCCGTCGCGGCGCAGCACGGTCGTGTTCTCGCCCGGGCGCGACGTGCCGCGCTCGGTCGACGCGCCGCCGAAGATCGCGCCGGCCAGCACGCGCTCGAGCTGCACGTCGTTGAACGCCGTCCGCGGCGACAGCCGCAGCGTCTCGGTCTGGTCGTAGTGGATGCGCAGCGCGTGCGCGAGATTCGAATCGGCGGCCGCCAGCGTCGCGATCGTATCGAACAGGTCGACCAGCGTGCCGCCGAGGCCGCCGCGCTCGACCGGAATTCGCAGCGCGCCCAGCGTGGAGCGCCGGAAGATCGCGAAGCCTTCGAACGGCAGTTCGCGACGCGCCTCGCGTGGTGCGGCATCCTGCCCGATCGCGGTCGCGAGATCGGGTAGCGCGGCAAGCGCGTCGCGCAATGCGTCGCGCGGATCGACGGCATCACGGGCAGTCATTCGGCAGGTCCTTGTTGGGGGAGATCGGGGGGGCGCGGCAACGCGCGACACGGCGTCCGTTACACGCATCCGCCGAGTATAAGGACGCCCCCGCCGCGCGTGAAAAACCGATTTCAGCTTACGTTATACAAGCGCCGGGATTGATCGCGGACCGCCCCGTCAGTGCTGAATGCCCCAGCGCCGCACCGTCGCGCGTTCGAGCGTATCGAACACCAGATTCTCGACCAGCAGCCCGATCACGATGACGGCCGCGAGCCCTGCGAACACGCGGTCGGTATACAGCTCGTTGCGGTTCTGGAAGATGTACCAGCCGAGGCCGCCCTGCCCCGCGCTCGCGCCGAACACGAGCTCGGCCGCGATCAGCGTGCGCCACGCGAAGGCCCAGCCCACGCGCAGGCCCGACAGGATCGACGGCAGCGCGGCCGGCACGAGGATCAGCGCGATCTGGCGCAGGCCCGTGAGCCCGTAGTTGCGCCCGGCCATTTTCAGCGTGGCGGGCACGCCGACGAAGCCGGTATAGATGCTGAGCGCGAGCGGCCACAGCACCGCATGCACGAGCACGAACAGCAGGCTGCCGGTGCCGAGCCCGAACCACAGCAGCGCGATCGGCAGCAATGCGATCGACGGCAGCGGATTGAACATCGACGTGAGCATCGTCAGCAGGTCACGGCCGATGCGCGTGGACACCGCCAGCGACGTCAGCGCGAACGCCAGCAGCACGCCCAGCGCATAGCCGCGCAGCAGCACCGACATCGAGATGCCGGTCTTGACCAGCAGTTCGCCCGACTCGATGCCCTGCACGAACGCGGCCAGCGTCGCGCCGAAGGTCGGGACGAGCAGATCGTTCGCGACGATGCGCGCGACGATCTCCCATGCGGCGATCAGCACGAGCGCGATGACACTACGGCGAAACCAGGCGGCGCCGGCGATGCGGCGCAGCAGCGGCGTGGGTGCCGCACGCTCTACGTCGGGCAGCGTATCGAGCGTGCGCGTGTATTCGGCTCGCACGGGCGGCAGCGGCGGCACAGCCGGATCGATCGTACTCATGATGCGGCGTCCTCCGTGGTCGCTGCGTGCGGTGCATGCGGTGCGTCGGTGTCGAACAGCAGGTGGTGGATTCGCGCGACGTTGTCGCGGAAGTCGCCGGTATCGACGTTCTCCAGCGAATGCTCGTGACTGTTGAGCTCCGCGCGCACGCGGCCCGGATGCGGCGACAGCAGCAGAATCCGGTTGCCGACCACCAGCGCCTCCTCGATCGAGTGCGTGACGAACAGCAGCGTGAAGCGGAATTCGTCCCACAGCCGCAGCAGTTCCTCCTGCATCTTGCGACGCGTGAGCGCGTCGAGCGCCGCGAACGGTTCGTCCATCAGCAGCACGCGCGGCTGCATCGCCAGCGCCCGCGCAATCGCGACCCGCTGCTTCATGCCGCCCGACAGCGTATGCGGATAGGCGTCGGCGAACGTGCTCAGGCCGACCTTGTCGAGATAGTGCAGCGCGCGCTCGCGTGCTTCGGCGCGCGACAGCTTCGCGGCGGCGCGCAACGGAAACGCGACGTTCTCGACGACTGTCTTCCACGGCGGCAACTGGTCGAACTCCTGGAACACGACGATGCGGTCGGGCCCCGGCCCGCGCACGGGCTGGCCGTCGAGCGTGATCGAACCCGACACGGGCTCGATGAAGCCGGCGACCGCCTTCAGCAGCGTCGACTTCCCGCACCCCGACGGGCCGAGCAGCACGAAGCGGTCGCTGCCGTACACGTCGAAGCTCACCTGATGCGTCGCGCGAACGATCCGCGCGCCGCTGCGGTATTCGAGGCTGACCGCGTCGATGGCGAGCAGGCGTTCGCTGTGCGCGCCGGCCTGCGCGGCATGCGCCGCCGGCCGCCCGGCGGCACCGGCCTCGGATGCGGCGGACGCGGCCGGCGATGCGCTGCCGCGTGCCGTATACGGCGGCAACCAGGTTCGGGGAGAAGTGGCGTTCACGGTCGAATCTCTTGCGGGAAAAGCATCAACATACGGCCGGGCGTCGTGCGGACCAACCATCGATTGCACATATCGAAACCGCGCCGACGCATAAGCGTCGATCGCGGCGTCACGGCATCGGCGCCGCTCAACTGCCGCCGGCCGTCGCCGGATCGTCGAAGAAGTAGTCGCGCCACGACTTCGGTTCGTTGCGGATCGCGCCGGTGCGATGCATGAACTGCGCGAGCGGCAGCGTGTTCTGCGGCGCGGTCTTGAACTGCACCTGCGGATTGCGCAGGATCTTCAGCAGCAGCGCGCGATCGATCTTCGACCCGTTCACGCGAATATAGGTATCGGCCGCGCGCTCGGGGTCGGCCGCGATCTGCCGGGCGGCGTCGGCCAGCGCGGCGACGAACGCCCGGTAGGTCTTCGGGTTGTCGTCGCGGAACTTCTCGGTCGCGTACAGCACCGTCGCGGAGCTCGGGCCGCCGAGCACGTCATACGAATTCAGCACGATGTGCGCGTTCGGGTTGCCGGCGAGTTCCTGCTCCTGGAACGGCGGATTGCCGAAGTGGCCGGTGATCACGTTGCTGTTCGCGAGAATCGCGGCCGTCGCGTCCGGATGCGGAATCGCCTGCGTGAGCGGGTCGAGCTTGTCGAACTGCTTGTCGCCCCACTGCTTCGCGGCCGCGTACTGCAGCACGCGCGACTGCACCGACACGCCGACCGCCGGCACCGCGATGCGGTCCTTCGCGCTCAGGTCGGCGATCGTCTTCACGTTCGGGTTGCTGCTCACGAGGTAGTACGGAAAATTGCCGAGCGACGCGACGCCCTTCACGTTCTGCCGGCCGCGCGTGCGGTCCCACACGGTCAACAGCGGCCCGACGCCCGCGCCCGCGATGTCCACCGCGCCGGACAGCAGCGCGTCGTTCACGGCCGCGCCGCCCGACAGCCGCACCCAGTCGACCTTGATGTCGAGGCCGGCCTTGCGCCCTTCCTTCTCGATCAGTTGCTGATCGCGCGCGACGTTCAGCATCAGATAGACGACGCCGAACTGCTCGGCGATGCGGATGCGGCCTTCTGCGTGCGCGGCTTGCGGAATGACCGCGCCCGCGAAGGCGAGCGCGGCGGTGAGCGTGGCCGCCAGCGCACGACGCGCCGGCAAGAACGAAAACGACATCGGAACTCCGGTCAGGAAAAAGCGGAAATGAATGACGCGGCGCGCGGCTCAGAAAGGCGCGTCGCCTTCGATCGTCGTGCGGTACAACTTGCGGCGCAGATGGTCGGGCGTGCCGGCGGCGAGATGCATCAGCGAACGGTTGTCCCAGAACACCAGATCGTGGTCGCGCCATGCGTGCCGGTACAGGTGCTCGGCGCGCACGCTGTGCGCGAACAGTTCGTCGAGCAGCGCGCGGCTTTCGTCGTCGGGCAGCCCGACGATGCGCGTCGTGAAATGCTCGCTGACGAACAGCGCCTTGCGGCCGGTTTCCGGATGGGTGCGCACGATCGGATGCACGACCGCCGCGACCTGCGCGATCTGCTCGGGCGACAGGTTCGGCCGCCACGGGCTGCGCGCCTGCAGTTCCGCATAGCGCGCGAGATACGTATGTTCTGCGCGCCGCCCTTCGACCGCGCGGCGCAGGTGCGCGGGCAGCGTGTCCCACGCGAGATGCATGTTCGCGAACAGCGTGTCGCCGCCTTCCGCCGGCAGCTCCTGCGCGTGCAGCAGCGAGCCGAGGCTCGGTTTTTCCTTGTACGACAGGTCGGAGTGCCAGAAATGGCCGGCGTCGCCGAGCCCGACCGGTTTGCCGTTCTCGACGATGTTCGACACGATCAGCACTTCCGGGTGGCCGGCCAGCGCGAACTGGTGCAGCACGTGAATCTGCAGCGGGCCGAAGCGGCGGCTGAACGCGATGTGCTCGTCCGGCGTGATGCGCTGGTCGCGAAACACCAGCACGTGGTGATCGAGATGCGCGCGATGGATGCGCGCGAAATCGTCGGCGCCAAGCGGTTGCGACAGGTTCAGGCCGATCACCTCGGCGCCGAGCGGCGCGTCGAACGGCACGATGTCGAAATGCTGCGCCGCGCCGTCCGGCCGCAAGGCGGGATGCCCGGCGGAAAGCGTTGCGGCGTCGCGGATGGCGGTAGTCGTCACGGCACGGCCCCTGATTCGGTCAAAACGCGAATCTACGAGGCCGTGCCGGACTGCGTCAACGAAGCGATTCGGATACGTTTATCTGCTGCGGTGATAAAGATCGCTGCTCGCGCATACGGCGCCGATTTGGGGGCGGAATCGCCCAGGCGGTGTCGATGAACGGTGGCTCCGGCCGCATACAGCCGCGTCGGCGTGCACCGCGCAGCCGACTAAGGCTGGCCCGCCCCACCCGACGCGCCATAGATCTGCCCGGTCACGTAGCTCGAACGCGACGAAAGCAGCTCGACGTAGATCGACGCGATCTCGGCCGGTTGCCCCGGCCGCCCCATCGGCACCTGTTCGCCGAACGTCTCCACGTTGTGCGTGGTCTGCCCGCCGCTGACCTGCAACGGCGTCCAGAACGGCCCCGGCGCGACGCCGTTGACGCGAATGCCGCGCTTGATCATCTGCTTCGCGAGCCCCTTCGTGAAATTCGCGATCGCTGCTTTCGTCATCGCGTAGTCCAGCAGGTTCGCCGACGGGTCGTACGCATTGACCGACGTCGTGTTGACGATCGCCGAACCGGGCGGCATGTGTGGAATGGCGGCCCGCGTGATCCAGAACATCGCGTAAAGGTTGGTGCGCAGCGTCCAGTCGAACTGCTCGGTGCTGATGTCGAGGATCGATTCGTGGCTCTGCTGGCGGCCCGCGTTGTTCACCAGAACGTCGAGCCCGCCGAGCGCGGCGACCGCCCGTTCGACGAGGCCGTTACACGCGCCTTCGCTGCGAATGTCGACCGGCAGCGGAACCGCCTTGCGCCCCGCGCCGCGGATCAGGTCCACGACTTCGCGCGCATCGGGCTCCTCGTCGGGCAGATAGACGATCGCGACGTCCGCGCCTTCCCGGGCACAGGCAATCGCCACCGCGCGGCCGATGCCCGAGTCGCCGCCGGTGATCAGCGCCTTGCGGCCGTCGAGCCGGCCGCTGCCGCGATAACTGCGCTCGCCGTGATCGGGGCGCGGCGTCATGCGGCCCGCGAGGCCCGGCCAGGGCTGCTGCTGTTGCGGAAAGGGCGCATGCGGATAAAGCGTGCGCGGATCGCGCGGCGCCGTATCGCCGGCGGTGGGCGCGCCGCCGCCCGTCTGCGCGAGCGTCGGCAGGGCGACGCTGGCGACCAGTCCGGCCGTCGTGCCTTGCACCCATTTGCGGCGCGATTCGGAAACTTCGTCTGATGACATGATGGACTCCGGTGCGTGGATGGCGGAACGGAACGAGGCGTGACGATTCGGCCGGCGCGCCCGCTCCGGTGCGCTACAGCGGCCGCGGCCGGTTGCCCGAATCGTCGGGCGCATCGTGCTCGTCCGGCCACGGCTTGCCGGCCGGATCGTGCGCCTCGGTCTGGCGCGGGTCGTCCGGCACCACCTTGCGCGCCTGATCGTCGGGAGTCGTGTCGAGTTCGCCGCCGCCGGGCGCATGGCCGGGGCGCGCAGTCGATTCGCCGCCACGGGTCGGGTTACGCCGCTCCGGCGTGTCGGCCGTCTCGCGCGCCGCGTCGGGCGACGCGGGGTCCTGTCGTTGACTGTCCTGGGTCATGAATTTCTCCCTGTCCGGATGGGGACTGCGTTGCGCCGCACCGCGCCTCAATGGGCAGTGCCGCGGCCCGCAACGCTTCCAGCAAACGACATGCCGTCATCGGGCTGCCCCGCCTCACCGCGAGCGAATGAATCCGCTAAAGAAATTACAAGCGGTGCGTCATCCGGCGCAGCCTGCGCAACGCGAGTGGCAGCGCCGATACGAAACGCAACGCGGCACGCCCGATGCTCGAAAGCGACATGCCGGCTGCGCGCCGGCGCCCTGTCGACACCGAGGAGGACGATCATGAGCGCGACGCACACGACAAACGCGACACCGAACGACGACGAGATGACCGACACGCCGGATATTCCGCCGCCGGAGCCCGACGACGGGCGCCACGACGACCTGCCCGACTTGCCGGACCCGACCGAAGTGGGCGAGGACGGTTAGCCGATCGCGCCGCCGCAGTGCGCGCTGCGGCCCGATCGCGCACGTCGCGTCGTACGATGCGACGTGCGCCGGCGCCCCTACTGCTTGTTGCCCGGCTCGCGCGTACGCTCGCCATACGTGCCGTTACCGCAATGCGGGCACTTCGGGATCGGGTGTCCCGCCTGCACGTGCGTCGACCGATGGCATTTCTCGCATCGAAAGTCACCGGTCTTTTCCGCCTTTTCTCCCGCGTGCGCCGTCATCTTCGTCCTCCTTGCCGGCTCGCCGCGCACCGCGTTTCACCGCGTGCGCCGCCTTTCGTGCGCGACCTCGTCGGTCGGTATGGCATCGGTGTCCTGCAGCGGCTCGCCCGGAATGCGCCGCTTCGCGGACTGATCGGCCGGCACTTCTTCCGTCTGCCCGGCGCGCTCGTCCACTGCGATGCTGCCCTCGGCGTCGAGTTGCTGCTCGGCCCGTTGCCAGTATTCGTCGGCCCTGCCGTCCGGCGCGCCGTCCGCCTGCCACAGCCGGTACGCACGCTCGCGGATCTGCGTTTCCCTGTCTTCGTTCATGTCGTTCTCCGTGTCTGCCATAGCGATCACCGATCCGGGCGCGACGGCGCCGATACGGCGCCGAGCGTCGACGACATCGCGCCGTCCGTGGCGGTCGCCAGATCACCCAGCGCGACGATGCCGACCAGCCGCTTCTGCCGGTCGACCACCGGCACGCGGCGGATCTGCGCGTCTTCCATCTTCTTTTGCACCGCCGAAATGTCGTCGTCCTCGTAACACCAGTTCGCGGGCCCGCTGACGACGCCCTCCACCGCCTCGTCCGGCGGCACGCCCATCGACACCGCGCGCACGACGATGTCCCGGTCCGTCAGCATGCCGATCAGGCGCGTGCCGTCGCATACGGGCAGCGCGCCGACGTTCAGGTCGTTCATCAACCGGGCCGCCTCGCGCAGGCTCTGCGTCGGCCCGATGGTCGCGGCGTCGCGTGTCATTACTTCCGATACACGTGTCATGTTTCGCTCCTTGATCAACCGCCCACGGCGGCTTGCTGCACGAGCATCGCGCGTTCCGTCCGTCGAGCCGGTCAGTTCTCGGTCGAGCAGCGGACCGACGTCATGCCGGCCGATTCGACGATCCGCATCAGTTGCTTCAGCATCACGTCGGCGCCGACCACTTCGCGCCACTGCACGAACAGTTCTTCCTCGCGCACCGCTCGGGCGGCCGTTTCGCTAAAGCTTTTCGTCCGGCATGTGAAGCCCGCATCGCGCAGCTTCGCGGCCAGTTGTTCGCGTGCCGCCGAGCCCAGCGGATATTCGACCGTGACGAGCGCGGTCCTGACGCCCCGCAAGCGTCGCTCGACGAACCGCAGCGGCCAGACGACCAGCAGCGCGAGCACCAGTCCGAGCACGCCGAGCGACAACTGGCCGCCGCCGATGCACAGCCCGATGACCGTCACGAACCATAGCGTCGCGGCCGTGGTGACGCCCGACACGAGACCGTCGCGATGCAGGATCGCGCCGCCGCCGATGAAGCCCATCCCGGTCAGGATGCCGAGCGGCAGCCGCATCAGGTCGAGCACCGAGAACGCGCCCTCCGGTTTGCCCGCCTGCAGCAGCAGCGCGTTGACCTGCAGCATCGACAGGCATGCGGCGAGACAGACGAGGATCGTCGTGCGCAGGCCGGCCGTCTTGCCAGATTCGCTGCGGTCGACGCCGATCAGCCCACCCGCGACGAGCGCCAGCGCGATTCTGGCGAGCACGTCGTGCCATTGCAGTACGACCGGCATCGGTTCCATACGCGCCTCCCGTGCAAATCGTCAGGTGTCGTGTGTCGGGGCGCGAACGCCGCCGACGACGCTTGCCGGTCGCAAGGATCGGGCCTGTTTTCCGGGTGCAACGGCGCGTGTAGCGTGTCGGAGGAAATTGTAGAAAGGGGCGTTCTGCGGACAGCGTGCCGCGGTGGCGAAAGGTTCGGGCCGAATCTGTTCGCGGAACGATCGAGGATCGTCGCTCGGCGCGCGGAACGGCCGCGGACTGACTGCCGAGGCGGACATCCAGCGGGCGTCGTCGTCGGCGTGGCCGGTGGGGCGCGTGCAAAGGGTGCCACGGTCTCCGCCTTCTCCGCATCCGATCGTATACGAACATCGTCACGGCACTCCTTTCTCGGCGATCCGTTCCCGATCGGGAACGAAATAAAGATGCAGCTTGCGGGATCCGCCGTTCGTTCCCGTACGAATACGAATTGCTGCCGAATTCGATGAGGTATGCAATACTGTTCCCGATCAGATACGAAGCACGGAGAACGTTATGTCGGAGTCCCAATCCGTCGACACGATCGGCGCGCTCGCCCACTTCATTCGCGCGGCGCGGATCCAGCAGGGGTTCACGCGGGACGAGCTCGCGAACGCGACCGGGCTGTCGCCGAAATTCATCAGCCAGGTGGAAGCCGGCAAGCCGACCGCGCAAATCGGCAAGGTCATGCTGCTGCTGGGCGAACTGGGCGTGCGGCTGTATGCCGAGTCGTCGATCGAGATCTCCGAAGCCACCGCGCTGAAGGCCGCGCAACGCCGCAGGAGCAGCCATGGCGGCTAGAACGCTGATCGCATCCGCGAACGGCGTGCGCATGGGCACGCTGACAGACGACAAGGGGATCTGGTCGTTCGCGTACGACCCGCAATGGCTCGCGTCACCCGTCGCATATCCGCTGTCGCCGGCGTTTCCGCTGCGCGCGGGCGTGTTCACCGACACATCGACCGATCGCCCGGTCCAGTGGTTCTTCGACAACCTGCTGCCCGAGGAGGGCATGCGCACGTCGCTCGCGCGCGAGGCGAAGGTCGATGCGGCCGACGCGTGGGGCCTGCTCGCATACTTCGGCCGCGAATCGGCCGGCGCGCTGACGCTGCTGGCCGATGGCGAGCAGGAAACGCCCGGCGGCCTGCAGCCGCTGTCGCTCGACGAACTCGAGCGCCGGATCCAGGCGATGCCCGAGCGCGCGCTGACCGCCACCGCGCCCAAGCGCATGTCGGCGGCCGGCGCGCAGCAGAAGCTGCTGCTGGTGTTGCGCGGCGATGCGCCCGACTACGCGCTGTTCGAGCCGGTCGGCAGCGAACCGTCGATGCACCTGCTCAAACCCGACATGCGCGCGGCCGGCTATCCGCATTCGGCGATCAACGAGTTCTTCTGCATGCAGCTCGCGAAGAAGATGGGGCTCGACGTGCCGGACGTGCATTTCCTGCGCGCGCCGTCCGCCTGCTACGTGATCGACCGGTTCGACCGCGACGTCGCCTCCGAACCGGCCGCGCGCGTGCATACGATCGACGCGATGCAACTGCTCAACTACGACCGCGGCTTCAAGTACCAGCGCGCCAATGCGCAGGAGCTCGCCCGCGCGATCGAGCGCACCAGCACGCGCGCACTGACACGCCTGTCGGTGTTCCGCTGGACCGTGTTCAACGTGGTGGTCGGCAATGCCGACGCGCACCTGAAGAACCTGTCGTTCTTCGTCGACGCGCGCGGCTACCGGCTCGCGCCGTTCTACGACATCGTCAGCACGGTCGTGTATCACACGCCGACGCACCGGCCCGACCATCGCGGCGAGCACTGGCCGCACTGCGAGCTGACGATGCCGCTCGGGAATGCGACGCGGTTCGCCGATATCGACGTGAATGCGCTGGTCGCGTTCGGTCAGGCGCTCGGGCTCAGGGAAAAAGCAGCCGCCAGCGAACTGCAGCGCTTTCTCGAACCTCTCGATCGTCACGTCGAGCAGACGCTCGATGAAGTGCGGAACCTCGCGCACCCGGACGCCGGGGAAATGCGGTTGCTGAATTCGATCACCGCGATGCCTATCGCGGAGATGGGGCGCGCGCTGCGGCAGGCGCGCGGCTAGCTTGCCGCGCGCGAGTATCGAACCGCCGCCGATACCCGCGCGGCGCCCGGCCTGGCGAATGCCTGGGCGTCAACCCCGCCCCGCAAAGGCATCGACGCCCGTCGCTGCCGCGGACCACGCCCACAGCCGCGCTGCATCCTCCGGATCGATCGCATGCGGCCGCACGCCCGATTCCTCGTTGCCGAGCGTCACCGTCGCGACGTCGCAATCCTCGCAATAGACGCCGCCGAGATCGGCCAGGCGCGGCGACGTCGCCGCCCATACCTGGGTGGCCGCTCCCTGCGCAGGCGTCTTGAACGTCGGATCGATCGGCACGCCGTGTTCGTCGACCCAGCCCTGCGCCATCATTTCCTCGCGCGTCAAATGGCGCTGCAGCGGCGTCGCGATCTTGCCCGGATGCAGTGAATACGCGCGGACGCCGAACGGCGCGCTGAGCATGTCGAGTTGCACCGCGAACAACGCATTGGCGGTTTTCGACTGCCCGTACGCGAGCCATTTGTCGTAACCGCGCGCGAAATCGATATCGTCCCAGCGGATCGGCGACAGCCGGTGCCCAAGCGACGACACCGCCACCACGCGGGCGCCGTCGCCATGCGCGAGCACGGGCCACAGCCGGTTGACGAGCGCGTAGTGACCGAGGTGATTGACGGCCAACTGCGCTTCCCGACCGTCGCCCAGGCGAGTCTCCGGGCACGCCATGATGCCCGCGCTGTTGATGACGATATGCACGTGGCGTCCCGCATCGACGAACCGCGCGGCGAATGCGGCCACGCTCGCGGCGTCGGCAAGTTCGAGCGGCGCGACCTCCACGCCGGCGATGCCGTGCGTCGCCGCGCGCGCGGCCGCGACGCTCCGTGCGCCGACGACGACACGCGCGCCGGCCTGCGCCAGTGCTCGCGTGGTTTCGAGGCCGAGACCCGAATGGCCGCCGGTGACGATGGCGGTCTTGCCGTGCAGGTCGAGGCCGGCCAGGACGTCGCTCGCCGTCGAGGCGGCGTCGAATCCGGAATGAAGGGGATGCTGCCTGCTCGTCATCGAAAGCTCCAGAAACGGTACGCGAAGCACGCGGCCGCCCATCGGCCGCGTCACTGCACGAACGCATTCTCCGGCCGCGCATCCGGACTGTGAATGCAATAGAATCCGGTTTTTCGTCGAGATCGTCCGGGGATTGCGTGTGGACCCGCTATCGGAAGTGCTGTCGCTGCTGGAAACGCGCGACTCGTTTTTCACCGGCCTGCGCGCCGGCGGCCCGTGGGCGGTCGACCTTCCCCCGCCCGACGGAATCAAATTCAACGCGGTGGTCGAAGGGAGTTGCTGGCTGACCGTCGACGGTGCGGGGCCGCCCGTCCGGCTGCGCACGGGAGACTGCTTCCTGCTCGCCGCGCCGCGGGCATTTTCGCTGGCGAGCGATCCGTCGGTCGCGCCGGTGCCGGCCGCCGACGTGTACCGGCATGTCGAACGCGGTATCGCGCACTACGGCGAGCCAGCCGACTGCTTTCTGATCGGCGGCCGCTTCGCGTACGAGGAACGCATGCCGCTGCTGCTCGGCAGCCTGCCGCCCGTGGTGATCGTGAGCGGCGATTCCGAACCGGCGGCGGTGCTGCGCTGGTCGCTGCAGCAGCTCGCACGGGAATTCGGCGCGTCGTCGCCGGGCGGGTCGCTGATGGTTCGGCATCTCGGACACATGATGCTGGTGCAGATCCTGCGGCGCTACGTGGACGCCGGCGCGAACGGCGATGTCGGGTGGCTGGCCGGGTTCGCGGATGCGCGGGTCAGCGCGGCGCTGGCCGCGATTCACGCGGCGCCCGAGCGGCACTGGACCGTCGACGCGCTGGCGGCCTGCTGCCACGTGTCGCGTTCGACGTTCGCGCTGCATTTCAAGCGGCGGCTGGGGTTCGGGCCGCTTGAATACGTGCTGCGGTGGCGGATACAGCTGGCGATGCGCGAACTGCGCCGCTCGAATGCGTCGATCTCGGCGATCGCGCAGCGGCTCGGCTACGACTCGGATAGCGCGTTCGGCCACGCGTTCAAACGCATCGTGGGCTGCTCGCCGCGCGCCTATCGTCATGACGTGACGAAGGAACCGGGAAACTAGCGTCGTGACCGCCCTCCTCGGGCACGCGATGGTGCGAATCCGTCAACGCCACGCATTCGCATCACGACCATCGAGATAAGTATTCTTATCACAATACCTCGCTTTCACTTCCAAACTCGGCCGTGCAGCAATCCGTCAGCGCATCACGCGCTGGTATGCCGCAATTCCCCGTCGATGTGCTGCGGCAGCCTCAGCAGGTTGAAGATCGGGCACACCTCCTCCACCACCTGATGCAATGCACGGATCGCCTCCGGCGGCTCCGGCGACACGATGTCCAGCGTATAGCGGAGGTTGTGCGGGAATACCGGCACATGCTCGAACCCCGGCTGCTGCGCGAGCGGATGCTGATCGCCGGTGACTTCGACTTCGATCGCGTCGATCTTCAGCCCCCGTTCCGCGGCCTGGATCAACGTGATGTGCGTGAGGCAGCTACCGAGCACGCCAAGCTGCAACTCCGGCGATGCGGGCCCGAGGTTGTAGCCCGCGAAATCGGGCGGGCTGTCGCTGATCACCTGGAAATCGCGAATCCGGATCTCGCGCACGCCGCTGCGACCGAGCGCACGCACGGTCGCCTTCAGCGGCGTCGCCTTGAAATCGGGATCGTTGCGGGCGGCCTGCCGCTTCGCATGCCACGCATCGCGCTTTTGCGCGAGATAGTCGTTCAGGGTCGTCATGGTCGAGTCATGGGTAGGCGGCACGCAGGCGACCGATCCGTTCGCTGCGTGCCAGCGCGATCAGTCGAGCGCCGGAATCCACGCGGCCGTCGCCGCGTCGCTCGCGCGAAACGCCGGAAACTTCGCGCCGAGTTCGGCCACGGTATGAATGTCGTTCTTCACGAGGTCGTCGCGCGTGATCAGCGTCGGCTTGACCGCGATGCGCGCGCCCGGGTTTTGCCCGGCGACCAGCAGTGCCGCAGCCCGCACCGACACCGCGCCGACGACCGCCGGATTGGTCGCGGCCGTCGCGACCCACGCGCTGTTCGGCGCGCGGATGGCCGCGATGTCGGCCGTGGACACGTCCGCGCTGTAGATACGGATTTTCGACGACAGCCGGGCCTCGTCGGCCGCGAGCTTCGCGCCGCGCGCGAACTCGTCGTACGGGGCGAACACGACGCGAATGTCCGGATTCGCACGGTACGCAGCGGCCGCCTGGTTCGCGACCGACTGCGCGATTGGATTGTCGACGGTGCCCCAGCGCGCCTTTTCCTGCACCTTCGGGTGCGCGCGCTTGAAATCGCGCCACGCGGCGTCGCGCCGGTCGAGCGGCGCGAATCCGGCCACGTACACGTACCCGGCCGAGAACGCGTCGCCGTTGTCCTTCACGGCCTGATCGAGCAGCAGGTTCGCGAGGTCGCGATCGTTCTGCTCGATCTGCGGCACCTTCGGATTGGCGAGATCGACGTCGAACGCGACGACCTTGATGCCTTTGTCGAGCGCGCGCTGAACGACGTCCTTCAGCGATTCCGGCAAGCCGTGATTGACGATGATCGCGGACACGCCGATGCTGATCGCCTGCTGAATCTGCTCGCGCTGCTCGGCCGCGTCCTGCCGGCCTTCGTAGATGCGCAGATCGATGCCGAGCGCGCGTGCCTGCTTCTGCGCGCCGGCTTCGTAGGCCTGGAAGAAATCGCCGGTCGACAGGTAGTTGACGAGCGCGATCTTCACGCCGCCCTTGTCGAACGGTGCGGGCGCGCCCTTGAGCGGGCCGGCGTGTGCGGTGGGCATACCGAGCGCGAGTGCGGCGCCCAGTACGAGTGCACCGAGTTTCGGTTCGAGGCGCGACTTTCGGCGAAGCAACGAGCGCATGGCGGGTCTGTCTCCGTACAGGACGATATCGACTCAATCTATCAGCACGGCACACGAACTCAAACCGACCGATTCGGCAATCGATATTACTTTGGATAACAAACGGTTCATGCCGCCGACTCTCCGCACTCTTCCGTGCCAGCGCGACCGCCGGGCGACCTCACCCGTCACGCCCGCGCATCCGCCCGGCGACCGATGCCGAACGTAAACGCGAGGGCCAACACGAGCAGCACGCCCTTGATGAAATCCTGCATATAGTAGGGAGCGTTCAGCATCGTGAGCCCGTTGAGCAGCACGCCGACGAACACCGCGCCGACGACCGTGCCGAACACATTGGGCCGCTTCGCGCCCCACACCGCGTAACCGATCAGCGCGGCGGCCACCGCGTCGAGCAGCAGCGAATGGCCCGCGCTGACGTCGCCGCGGCCGACCCGCGCGGCGATCAGCACGCCGCCCAGCGATGCGATCGCGCCCGACACGACATACGCGGCGACACGGTAGCGCGCGGCCGGCGCACCGGCCAATCGCGCAGCCGTTTCGTTGCCGCCGATCGCATAGATCACGCGGCCCCAGCGCGTCGCTTCCATCGTGACGCAGGCCAGCACCGTCACCGCCGCGAGCAGCAGCACCGGCAACGGTACGACGTCGAACACGCGCAGCCGGCCGAGCGCGAGGAACGCGTCGGGGAACACGCCCGTCGCGTCCGTGCCGTCGGGCAGCACGGAGCCGGTCGCGAGCGAGCGGCCGCCGGTCGGGATCAACTGCAGGCCGGCCAGCAGGAACAGCGTGCCGAGCGTCGCGAGCTGGTCGGGCACGCGCAACCGCGTGATCAGCAAGCCGTTGAACAAGCCGGCGGCCACGCCGAGCACGACGCAGGCGAGCACGGCCGCCCATGCGCTGCCGTGCCAGACGACCAGCACGTAGCTCGCGGCCATCTGCGCGGTCGCGGCCACGCTGCCGACCGACAGGTCGAAACCGCCGGCCGCGAGCGTGACCGTCACGCCGATGCCGAGCAGCGCGACGATCGACACCGCCTGGAGGATGCTGAACAGATTGTCGAGGTTCAGGAACGCAGGCTCCCTGAGCGCGAACACGACCACGAGGACGGCCAGCACGAGCAGGATGCCCGTCCGCTCGAGCGCATCGCGGATGCGCGCCGGCCCGCGGCGCGACGACCGTTCGACGGATGCGGCTTGACGCACAGCGGAAGAAGAGGTCACGGGTTTCATGAGCAGGCACCCACGATGGAGGAAGTCGGAGGCAGGCCATCGAGCGTCGCGCGATCGAACCGCACGATACGGTCGGCGATCTCGGCGGCTTCCTCGAGATCGCTGACGAATACGATCGTCGCGCGCTCATGCGCATGACGCCGCAGCGTATCGACGATATCGGCGCGCGCGCCCGCATCGATGCCCTGGAACGGTTCGTCGAGCAGCAACAGCCGCGCCGGCTCGGCGTGCCAGCGCGCGAGCACGACCTTCTGCTGGTTGCCGCCGGACAGGTGCGCGACGCGATCGTCCGGACCCTCGCAGCGAATCCCGAACCGCGCTATCGCCGCCGCGGCCGCCGTGCGTTCGCGCGTTCGGCGCACCGCACCGCTCGCGAACCAGCGCGTCAGAAATGGAAAGCCGATGGTGCCCGCGATCGACGCGAACGGGACGCTGTCGGGAAACAGCGACGTGCGCCAGCGATCCTCGCCGGCCAGGAATACGCCGGCGCGAATCGCATCGGCGGGCGTTCGTGGCCGCCATGGCCGTCCGTCGAGCGTCATCTCGCCGGCGGCCGCCCGCACCGCGCCGAAGATCGTCCGCGCGAAGCGCGACTTGCCGCCGCCGACCGGGCCCGCGATCGCGACGATCTCGCCGCGCCGGACATCGAGGTCGAACGGCGTGCTGGTCGGCGTCAGCCGGATCTGCCGCACGCTGAAGCCTGATCCGGGCCCGGATTCGGCCGGTGCGACCCGCTCCGGCGCCACCGCACGCGTACGCGGCAACGGCCGGCCGATCATCGTTTCCACCGCGGCGTCGAAATCGATCGGCGCGGCCAGATCCGCGACGATCCGGCCATCGCGGACGATCGCCGCGCGATCCGCGATACGACGCAAGTCGCCGAGCCGATGCGACACCAGCAGGATGGCGACGCCATCGCGACGCAATGCGTCCACCAGCTCGAACAGCCGCTCGGCCTCCGCCGCCGACAGGCTGGCGGTCGGCTCGTCGAGGATCAGCAACGACGGCTGGCCGGCCAGCGCACGGGCCAGAGTCACGCGCTGCTGGTCGGCCAGCGACAGCGAGGCGAGCGGCGCCGCCAGATCGGCGTCGAGCCCGACCCGTGCGGCAAGCGAACGCGCCGCGGCACGCCGCGCGGCCGGCGGCGCGCGCCACGGCGACGCCGGGTCGCACAGCCGGTCGAGCAGCAGGTTGTCGGCGATCGACAGCGTCGGCACGACCGCATCGGCCACCGACTGGTGCACGGTCGCGACGCCGAGCCGCTTGGCCGCATGCGGCGACGCCGGCCGATACGGTTCGCCGCGCAGCGTCAGCGTGCCGCCGTCCGCTTGCAGCGCGCCGCTCAGGATCTTGACGAAAGTCGACTTGCCCGCGCCGTTCGCGCCCATCAGCGCGACGACTTCGCCGGCGCCGATCGACAGGTCGAGCGCCGCCAGCGCGACGGTCGCGTCGAAGCGTTTCGCGATGCCCGTGACGCTCAGGACGGGCGGCGATGCCGATCGATGGGGTCGAGCTTCGCGCCGCGTCGCCTCCATGGTTTCGTTCGTCGCGCTATTCATGCCGGACGATCCCGGTCGGCACGATGCAGTTGCGGCAGGAACAGTACGTCATCGCTCATGTCACGCCACTCCGATGAAAGTCGTTCGGCATTGATCGGCTGGTCAGACCGCTTCCGGCACGGGAAACCGGAACGACGCGCCATAGGCCGTGTCCGGCAGGCGGTCGCGGCCGCCCAGCCGTGAACGGAAGGTGCCGCTCGCCGGCGTCGTGCGGTACAGGCCGCGCTTCTTCAGTTCAGGCACGATCAGTTCGGCGAAATCGTCGAGCGTGCCCGGGCTGATCAGCGGATTGAGCATGTAGCCGCTCGTCGTCGACTGCCGCGCATGCTCGGCGAGCTGGTCCGCGACTTCGTCCGGCGCGCCGACGAGGATCAGGTCGGTGCCGCGCGTAACGCTCGCGAACTTGCGCCGCACGTCGCCGGCGGTGAGCGGCTTGCCGCTGCCGTCCGGCCGCATCACGTAGGACGTCAGGCCTTCCGTCTGCGTCGTCAGCGGTTCGTCGTCCGCATAGCGGTCGATGTCGATGCCGGTGTCGCCCGCATAGCTGACGAGTTGCGCGTGCTGGTGATAGTGCTGCTGCAGCGAGTGATACTTCTCCTTCGCGTCGCTCGACGAGCGCGCCGTGACGATTCGCAGCACCGTCAGCGACTTCACGTCGTCCGCCGCGCGGCCGCGTTCGGCCGCGAGCCGCCGAATCTCGTCGAGGCCCGCGCGAATCTCGTGCGGATTCGATTTCGCGACGAACACCACCTCCGCGTGCTTCGCCGCGAACGCGCGCCCGCGCCCCGACCAGCCGGCCTGAATCAGCACGGGCGAGCGCTGCGGCGACGGCGCGCACACGTGCGGCCCCTGCACGCGATAGTGCGCGCCTTCGTGCGCGATCGGTCGCACGCGCTCGCCTCGCGCATAGCGCGGCGCGTGCTTGTCGGCGACGACCGCGTCGTCCGCCCAGCTTCCTTCCCAAAGCTTGTATACGACGTCGAGAAATTCCTCGGCGCGTGCGTAGCGTTCGTCATGGCCGATCATCTGGTCGAGCCCGAAGTTGCGCGCCGCGCTCGTCAGGTAGGACGTCACGATGTTCCAGCCGATCCGGCCGTGGCTCAGGTGATCGAGCGTGCTGAAGCGACGCGCGAGCGCGAACGGGTGCTCGTAGGTCGTGCTCGCCGTCACCCCGAATGCGAGCCGTTCGGTCTGCGCGACGAGCGCCGGAATCAGCATCATCGGATCGTTCGCGGGCGCCTCGACCGCCCACTGCACCGCCGCGTCGGCCGACCCGCCATAGACGTCGTACAGGCCGAGCACGTCCGCGAAGAACAGCATGTCGAGCTCGGCCTGCTCGGCCGTGCGCGCGAGGTTCGACCAGAACGCAAGGGTATTCGCGCGCAGCCGCTCGTCGGCCGGATGGGTCCACAGGCTCGGCGCGCCGCCGCAGCCGACGCTGGCTTGTTCATACAGGGAAAACAGCAAGGGGCGAGGATCGGACATCGTCGAAATCGGTACCAAAGCAGGAATCAGTTGGGTGCCGCCCACGCGCCCGACGACGCGCGGCGGCGCCGGGCAGGCACGCGTTCGTCGGGCTGGCGCGTCAGGTAGCGATTGATGCGCTGCTCGAGACGGGCGGCAGGAATGGTCAGCAGCGCGACCAGCACGACATAGACGATCGCCGCACCGGCCAGCGGTTCGTACACGCGCAACGTCTCGAAGCGCAGCGTATTGGCCGTGCCCATCACGTCGAATACGGTCACGGTCGACGCGAGGACGGTCGATTTCAGCAGCAGGATGGCCTCGCCGGTGAGCGCGGGCAGCGCAAGCCGCCACGCACGCGGGCCGACGATGCGGCGCAGCACCTGCGTGCGCGTCATCCCGTATGCGTGGCCGGCCTCGATCTCGCCGGCCGGCACGCCGGCGATCGCGCCGCGCAGGATCGTCGCGACGTACGCGCTCTCGTTCACGCTCAGCGCGACGATCGCGTACCAGAACGCGTCGCGCAGCAGCGGCGACGCCCAGCTGTCGCGCATCCATTCGCGCGGGACGATCTGCCCGAATCCGTAGTACAGCAGATAAAGCTGAACGAGCAGCGGCGTGCCGCGGATCAGCATCAGCCAGCCGCGCGCGGACCAGCGCAGCGGCGTATGGCGTGCACCGGCCGCGAGCGCGAGCGGCACGCCCAGCAGCACGCTGGCCGCACCCGATACGAGCGTCAGCGCGAGCGTGGTCGGCACCGCGGCGAGCAGCTTCGGCATCACCGTGTCGAGCAGGAACGGCAGCGAGAAGATCATGTCGTCGCGCGCCTCGTGCCGCGGTTCGCATGCCGCTCGAGCGCCGCGAAAATGCCGGTCGACGTGATGCTCAGCAGCAGGAACAGCGCGGCCGTGACCAGATAAAAGAATACGTAGTGCCGCGTCGCACCGGCCGCGAGCTGGCTCGCCTTCAGTAGATCCGTAAACGATCCGAGCACGCTGATGAACGACGCGTCCTTGGTCGCGTTCAGCCACACGTTGCCGACGCCCGGCAGCGCGAGCCGCGCCGCGGCCGGAAGCCGGATGCGCGTGAACGTCTGCCAGGGCGTCATCCCGTACGCGTGCGCGGCTTCGATCTGGCCGACCGGCACGTTGGCGAGCGCCGCGCGGAAGATGTCGGTGAGATACGCACCCTGGATGAAACCGAGCGACAGCGCGGCGACGACGAACGGGTCGAACGCGAAGTCGCCGGATACGATGCCGCTGCCGCGCAGCGCGTTCTCGATGGCCGGTGCGACCGCGTAGAACGCGAGCAGCAGGCACAACAACTCCGGCAGCGCGCGCACGAGCATCGTGTAGAGCCGCGCCAGCCACACGAGCGCCGCGTATCGCGACAGCTTGCCGAGCGCGCCGGCGATGCCGAGCAGCACGCCAGTGCAGAACGACGCGGCCGCGACGCCGAACGTCAGCGCGAACGCGCCCGCGAACACGCGGCCATAACCGCCGTCGCCGAAGGCGAGCAACGCGAGCAGCGAATCGTCCGCGGCCATGCGCTCAACGACCCTTCTCGATCGTGCCCTTCAGGTTCGGATAGCGGGCGGTGATCGCATCCCACGTGCCGTCCTGCTGCAATTGCGCGATCGCGGTCGACAGCTTGCCGCGCAGCGCATCGCCGCGGCGCACGCCCGCGCCGATGCCGAGGCCCAGCACCGGATTGTCCGCACACGTGGCCTTGACCTCGAAGTCCTTGCCGTCGCGCGACGCGAGGAACGCCGTGAACAGCCCCTTGCCTTCCTGCACGTAGTCGACGCGGCCGGACACCAGATCCGCGAGCGCATTGTCGAACTTGTCGAACGCCTTGATCTGCGCGTCCTGCTTGAAGCGGGCATCGAGGAACGCCGAGAAGTTGGTGCCGGCCTCGACGCCGATCACGCTGCCCTTGAAGGTCGTGGGCACCGCGCAGTCGACACGGCGCCGGTCGCTTTTCGCGCCGACGAACACCGTCGGCGATTCGTAATAAGCACGGCTGAAATCGATGGCTTTCTGCCGCTCGCCGGTGATCGTCATCGACGACCAGATCACGTCGATCTTGCGGTTCTGCAACGCCGGAATCAGGCCGTCCCACGCAATGTCGGTGAGCTCGCACCGTACGTTCAGCTTGCCGCACGCGGCATCGAGCACGTCGATTTCCCAGCCCTTCCACTTGCCGCCGGCATCTTTCGAAAAGAACGGCGGGTACGACTCGGCGTCGATGCCGACGCGCAACGTCGGCTGGGCCGCATGGGAAACCGGCGCGAGGCCGAGCACGAACAGCGCGGCCGCGGCACGGCGGACCCTGGAACGCATCAAACGATTCATGTGGCGCATTTCTGAAATAACGTCGGAACGACCGGCGTGGCAGCCGGCAGGAGGCGTGACTGTAATGCGCGCCGAAGCGTGTACCAAATGGTTATTTTTGCGATGGATATCTGATCGCGCGATATGCGCCGAACCGCGCACCGGCCAACGGCCTCGCCCGGTACGCGGGTCATCCGCTCACGCCGCCACGGCCTCGCGCCGCAACGCCGGCAGTTCCAGATTCGCGCGGAAATCGCCGCCCACATAGTCGGTATCGAGCAAATCGCGTCGCCGCAATTCGGGCAGCAAGCCGTTGAGCAGCAGGTCCTCCTGGTCCGGCTGGCCGAGCCCGTGCAGCGACAGCACGTCGACGAGCCCCGCGCGATAACGCGTCTCGATCGCGTCGGCGAGCTGCTCGGGCGTGCCGGCGACGAACCAGTGGCCGGTCTCCTGCGCGCGGATGATCAGCTCGCGCAGCGTCAGCCGCTGGCGCGCGTAGCCGACGAAGATCGCCACGCGTCCGCGCCGACGGTGCACGCTGTCGATCGCCGGCAGCAGCGATGACGGCAACGGCTGGTCGAGCGGCAGGCCGCTCAGGTCGACGCCGCCGCCCAGCATGTCGGCGAGCTTCAACCTGCCCTGCTCGTAGTCGATGCGTTCATGCTTGTCGCGCAAGCGCCGCGCGACGTCGGCATCGGATTCGCCGATCACCGAATGAAACGAGTTCATCACGAGCGGCGGCCGGTCGCCGCGACCGAATGCGGCCGCCTGCCGGTGCAGCTCGGCGACGAATGCGCGCGCATCGTCGAGCGTCGGCTGCGACGTGTAGACGACTTCCGCATACCGCGCGCCGAGCGCCACGCCGCTTGCCGACTGTCCCGCCTGGAACAGCACCGGCCGCCGTTGCGGCGACGGCGGCACGTTCAGCGGCCCCTGCACCTGGAAATGCGCGCCGCGATAGTCGATCGCGCCGAGCTTCAACGGATCGACCGAGATGCCGCCGCCCGGCCCGCGCCGCGTCGCGCGCGGATCGTTCGCGTCGAACAGTGCGTTGACGACTTCGACGAATTCGGCCGCGCGCGCATAACGCTGCTCCGGGTCGGGCAACGCGGCGTCGCCAAAATTCTCCTCGCCGACCGACGACGTGACCGCGTTCCACGCGGCGCGGCCGCCGCTCACGTGATCGAGCGTGCCGATCAGCCGCGCGAGGTTGTATGGATGGTGATACGTCGTCGACACCGTCGCGACGAGCCCGATGGCCGATGTCGCCTGGCTCAGCGCCGCCAGCGCGACGATCGGCTCCTGGCTGCCGGTGGTCCCGGCGAGGCCCGCCGCATCGGCCTGCAACAGGTCGGCGGTAAAGAGGCCGGTGATCTTCTCGGCTTCCGCCTTGCGCGCGAGCGACGCCGCGCGCCGCACGCCCTGTGCGACATCCGCATCGCCGGGCGCGTAGAGCACGCTCGCCGCGCCGACGAGCGTCTTCAGCCGTCTGCGTGCGCCGCTCATGACGCGGCTCCGGTCGCCGTGAGGTCCTTACGTCGTTCGCGTTGCTGGTTCATTCGTATTCCTCGTTATTCCGTTCGATCGGAGAGTCGGAGCGTGCCCGCGAACAGCGCGACGGCGAGCGTACGCGCGTCGGTCGGATCGTCGGGCAGGCTCCACGCACGCGCCGCGAGGCGCGCAGCCAACGACCATAGCGCAAGCCCCCCGGGCGGCCGGAACGAATATTTTCGGCTTTCGATATTCTTCTTGATTGTTTGACCGTGCGAACGTCGACGCAAAATAATTCGGCATGCCAAATCCGTTGATCAGGCCGTTTCGACCCGCGCCGATCGCATCATCATGACGTTCGACGCCCTTCGTTCCCACTTCGATTTGTCCGCTTTGTCCGCGCTGCCGTTCCGCTTGAGCGTGCTCGACAAGAGCCCCGTCGCACCCGGAGAAACCGCCGCCGACGCACTGGCGCGCAGCGTATCGCTCGCACGCTTCGCCGATACGGCCGGCTATCACCGCTACTGGCTCGCCGAACATCACAACACCGCCGCGCTCGCATGCCCGTCGCCGGAAATCCTGATCGCCCACGTGCTCGCGCATACGCGGCGCATTCGAGTCGGATCGGGCGGCGTGATGCTGCAGCACTACAGTCCGTACAAGATCGCGGAAAATTTCAACCTGCTCGCGTCGCTCGCACCCGGCCGCGTCGACCTCGGCATCGGCAAGGCGCCGGGCGGCCTGCCGCTGTCGACCCGTGCGCTGCAGGCCGGCTACGATCCGGCGCGGCGCGCGTCTTTCGCCGACCTGGCCGACGAGTTGAATCGCCATCTCAAGGGTGACGATGCGACAGCCGATGCAGCCGGCCAGGATGGCGGCGCTACGCTGCATGCGACGCCACGCCCGCCCGAGCCCGCGCAACCGTTCCTGCTCGGCGCGAGCGCGGAAAGCGCCACGCTCGCCGCGCGGCTCGGCTGGGCGTTCGTCTACGCGTCGCACCTGAATGCCTCCGCGACGGATCTGGAACGCACGTTCGACACCTATCGCGAAGCGTCGGGCGGCCGCACGCCGCTGCTGGCCGTCTCCGCGATCGTCGCCGACACCCGCGACGCGGCGGCGCAACTCGCGAGCGGGCATCAGGGCTTTCGCGTGCAGGTGGGCGACACGGCCGCCGTCAACGTCGGCAGCCTCGAACAGGCGCATGCATACATCCGCCAGGCCGGCGGCGGCCCGCACCGGATCGAGCCGCGCGAAACGCGGATCGTGCACGGCACGCGCGACGACGTGCTGCGCGAGCTCGACGCATTGCATCGCCGCCACGGGATTGCCGAATTCGTCGTCGACACGCCGGTCGCCGATGCCGCGCCGCGGATTGCGTCGCTGCGGTTGCTCGCCGGCGTCCCTGCCGACGACGATCACGACACCGCGGCCGCGCGCGACACGCACGGCGGATCGAACACGCGAGCCCCGCACGCGCGCACGACCACGCATCAACCGGACTTCGAAGGCACCGCGCCATGACCGATACGATCCGCATCGCCGGCGCGGACGACGTGCCGGCCGTCTACGCATTGCTGCAGGACGCCTACGCGCCGCTCGCGGCGCAGGGCGTGCACTTCACGATCACGCGCTCGCCGATCGAACGCGTCGCGCAGACCGTTGCGCGCGAAACGACGTTCGTGCTCGAACACGCGACATCCGACGGCCGCACGGCGCTCGCGGCCACGTTGACCGTGCGATTTCCGTGGGTATCCGGCGAACGCCATCGCACGCCGTATCCGTTCCTGCACTGGTTCGCGGTCGCCCCCGCGTTCAAGCGGCAGGGATTCGGAAACGCATTGATCGCGCACGTCGAGACGCAGTTCCTGGCGTCGCAACTCAAGGCGCCTGCGACGTATCTCGCGACCGCGACCAACCATCCGTGGCTGCAGTCGTATTACGAGCGCAGCGGCTACCAGCCGTTCGACCGCTCGACGAACGCGCTCGGCACCCCGCTCGTCTGGTTGAGAAAAATCCTGATCCCGGATCTCTACCCGGGCGCAGCCGCGGACGACACCGCCCGGGACCACGAACGCATCCACGCGAACGCGTGACGTGACGTACCGCACCCGCCCACATAAACGACGCGAACCGCATCCACCGCTACCCACCTCGTAAAAGGCTTTCTCGCATGACATTCGCATTTCCGGATTCCGCGCTGCGCGCGTCGCGCCGCACCGGCTCGGCTGCGCTGCTGCTCGCGCTCGCGCTGCCGCATGCGGCGTTCGCCCAGGGCGCGCCCGTCTCCGGCGGCACGCTGACCTGGGGCGTCGAAACCGAACCCCGCACGCTGAACCCGCAACTGAACGGCCAGGACAAGGTCGAGCTGCTGCTGCGCAACACGTACGAAAGCCTGCTCGCGCAGAAGCCCGACGGCAGCTACGTGCCGTGGCTCGCGACCGGCTACAAGGTCTCCGCCGACGGCAAGACCTATACGTTCACGCTGCGCGACGGCGTGAAATTCACCGACGGCGCGCCGTTCGACGCGAAGGCCGTCGCCCGCAATTTCCTGAATGCGCGCGAATTGTCGTATGCGGCCGGCAGCCAGCTCGCGCGGCTGATCTCGCACGTCGCCGACGTCAAGACGCCGGACGAGCACACCGTCGTCATCACGCTCGACGCGCCGTATGCGCCGTTCCTGACGTTCGCCGGCCGGCTGCCGCTGCTGTCGCCGAACGCATTCGACCGCCCCGGCCTGAAATCGGGCGGCCCCGACATCGCGGGCACCGGCCCGTTCATCCTGCGCCGCTACGTGAAGGGCCAGGAAATCGAGTTCGCGAAGAATCCCGACTATCGCTGGGCGCCGCCGACCGCCGGCCACCAGGGCCCCGCGTATCTCGACCGGGTCGTCTACCGGTTCCTGCCCGAATCGTCGGTCCGCACCGGCGCGCTGCTGTCCGGCCAGGTCGACGTGATCGAGGGCGTGTCCGGCAACGACGCCGCGCTGATCCGCAAGAACGCCGATTTCACCTACCGCCGCGCGCTCAACACCGGCACGCCGTACTCGCTGTTCCTGAACGTCGGCTACGGCCCGACGCAGGACGTGAAGGTGCGCCGCGCGCTGCTCGAAGGGCTCGACACGACCGGCATCGTGCAATCGATCTACCGCGGCGAGCGCACGCGCGCATGGGGCATCACGTCGCCGATCGATCCGTTCTACGACGCGTCGATCGAAAAGACCTACGGCAACAACCCGAAGCTCGCGAACCAGCTGCTCGACGAAGCCGGCTGGAGCGCGCGCGACAGCGGCGGCTTCCGCACGAAGAACGGTGAGCGGCTGACGATCGCGGTCGTCCAGGCGCAGGCGACCGTGCGCGACCAGCGCGACGTGCTGCTGCAGGCGCTGCAGGCGCAAGCGCGGCAACGGCTCGGCGTGGACCTGAAGATCCAGTACGTCGACGACGGCACGTACGTCGAGGCGCGCAAGAGCGGCAAGTTCGGCTCGATCGCGAACTCGAACACGCCCCCGGACGGCATCGACATCGAAGGCCACTACCTGCCCGTCGATCGCGGCGGCGCGCTGAACTACAGCCGTGCGGCGGCGCCCGAGCTGACGCGCTGGCTGCAGGCGGCCGCGCGCACGCAGAACGTCGCCGAGCGCAAGAAGCTGTACGGCGAGCTGCAGCGCTTCGCGATCAACGAGCAGGCGTACGCGCTGCCGCTGTACGAGCCGGAAGACCAGATCGCCGCCGCGAAGGCGGTCCAGGGCTTGCGCTTCCGCTCGTTCGCGCAGATGCCCGAGAACCCGTACGACGTGTGGGTGAAGAAGTAAGCCGACGCTTGCCGGCCTGCCTCGCATCGCCCATCGCGCCGCCCCGACAGGAGAATCGACCATGAACCGTCCGTCGTCCGCTTTCGTCTCCGTCCCGGACGCGCGGCCTGCCGCTGCGCCGCCGGCCGCATGGCGCCGCTGGCTGCGTTCGCCGATCGCGACGCGGCTCGCCACCGGCGCGCTCGTGCTGTGGGCCGCGGTCACGCTGTCGTTCGCCGCCGTGCATCTCGCGCCGGGCGACATCGTCAGCATCCTGATCGGCGAGCAGTTGAGCACGCCGGAGATCGAAGCCGCGATCCGCCAGGAATGGGGGCTCGACGAACCGCTCGCGCTGCAATACGTGCATTACCTGTGGCGCGTGCTGCACGGCGAGTTCGGCCGCTCGTACATCCTGAACACCGACGTCGCGCCGCTCGTGCTCGGCCAGCTGTGGCCGACGCTGAAACTGACGGGCGCGGCGCTGGTCGTGACGATCGTGTTCGCGGTCGGCCTCGCGGTACTGACGGCCGGCCGCCGCTGGGCCGGCCGCGCCGCGTCGGGCGTCGAGCTGTTGCTCGCATCGACGCCGTCGTTTTGGCTCGGCATCATGCTGCTGTTCGTATTCAGCTTCACGCTGAAGCTGTTCCCGGTAGCCGGCGATCGCGGCTTCGCGTCGCTCGTCCTGCCCGCGCTGTCGCTCGGGCTCGCGCAGGGGGCGGTGATCGGCCGCGTGCTGCGGCAAGGCATCGAGCGCGCGCTCGACGAGCCGTATGCGCTGACGGTGCGTTCGTGGGGCATCGGCGGGCTCGCGCTGCGCGTGCGTCATGCGCTGCGCCACGCGGCGCTGCCGGCCGTCACGCTCGCCGGCTGGCTAGTCGGCGGCCTGCTGAGCGGCGCGGTGATCACCGAGCAGGTGTTCGGCCGGCCCGGCCTCGGCAAGGTGACGGTCGACGCGGTGCTGTCGAAGGACATGCCGGTGATCCTCGCGATCGCGATCCTGTCGGCGGCCATCTACGTCACGCTCAGCACGGCCGTCGACCTGCTGTACCTGCTGATCGATCCCCGCCTGCGCGATCGCCGCGCAGCGCGTTGAACCGGAGACTTCGATGTCCACGCCTATCGACTTCACGTTGCGCCCGCCCGCGACATTCGCCGCCGTCGGCTGGCTGCGCCGCCATCCGGGCCTCGCGCTCGCCGCCGTCTATCTGCTGCTGAACGCGATCGCCGTGGTCGCACCGGGGTGGCTCGCGCACTACGACCCGCTGGCGGCCGATCCGCTGTCCGCGCAGCTCGGCAGCAGCGCGGAGCACTGGCTCGGCACCGATCAGCTCGGCCGCGACATCTTCTCGCGGGTCGTGTATGGCGCGCGCTACTCGCTGTCGATCAGCGCGGCTGCGATCGGCGTCGCGACGCTGTTCGGCACCGCGCTCGGGCTGTTCGCCGGCCTCGCGCGCGGCTGGCTCGACGAACTGATCACGCGCGCGCTCGACGTCGTGTCCGCGTTTCCCGACCTGCTGCTCGCGCTGATGCTGATCTCGTTCACCGGCCCCGGCGCGGTCAACCTCGTGTTCGCGCTCGGCGTCGCGTCGGTGCCGCGCTTCGCACGCGTGGTGCGGGCGCAAACCTTCGTCGTCGCGGCATCCGGCTATGTCGAGCACGCGCGCACGCTCGGCCTCGCGCCGGCGGTGCTGGTATGGCGGCACGTGTTGCCGCATGCGATCGCGCAGGTACCGGTACTCGCGACGATCGGGCTGGGCACCGCGATCATCGGCACGTCGGGGCTGAGCTTCCTGGGGATGGGACCGCAGCCGCCCGCCGCGGAATGGGGATTGATGCTCGCCGAGGGCCGCAACTATCTGTACAACGCGTGGTGGATCGCTGTGTGGCCCGGCCTCGCGATCACCGCGGCCGTGATCGCGGTGAACGCACTCGGCGGCTACTGGCAGGCGCGTTTCGAACATCGGGAGGCGGCATGAGTACGCCCGATACCGTTGCGCGCGCAACGAAATATTCAACCGCGCCGCTGGCCCGCATCGAGCGCCTGACGATCGGGTTTCGCGGCCCGCGAGGAACACAGGCCGTCGTCGGCCCGCTCGACCTCGCCGTGCATGCCGGCGAATGCGTCGCGCTCGTCGGCGAATCGGGCTCCGGCAAGTCGGTCACCGCGCGCAGCCTGGTCGGGCTGAACGGCCCGCACGCGGTGATCGATGCCGCCCGGTTCGAGATCGCCGGCACCGATGCGCTCGGCCATCGCGAGCGCGACTGGCGCGCGATACGCGGCCGCCGGATCGGCTACGTGCTGCAGGACGCGCTGGTGTCGCTCGACCCGCTGTGGCGCGTGCGCGACCTCGTCGCGGAGGCGTTGCACGATACGCGCCGGCGCGATGTCGCCGCGCGCAGCGCCGACCTGCTGCGCTCGGTCGGCATCGACGATCCCGAGCGGCGGCTGCCGCAGTATCCGCATCAGTTGTCGGGCGGCTTGCGGCAGCGCGTGCTGATCGGCACCGCGATCGCGGGCGGCGCGTCGCTGCTGATCGCCGACGAGCCGACCACCGCGCTGGACATGACCGTGCAACGCCAGATCCTGTCGCTGCTGCGTGCGCGCCGGGATGCCGGCGACGCGATCCTGCTGATCAGCCACGACCTCGCGGTCGTCGCGGAGCTGGCCGACCGCGTGCTCGTGATGCGCGCGGGCCAGGTCGTCGAACAGGGGCCGGCACGCGACGTGCTGAGCGCACCGGCGCATCCGTACACGCGTGCGTTGCTCGCGGCGATTCCGACCGCCGCGTCGCGCGGGTTCCGGCTGGCGACCGCCGAGCGCGTGCCGCTGCCGCCGAAGCGCATCGACGCGCAGGCACCGGTGCTGGCCGTCGACGCGCTGACGAAACGCTACGGCGGGCGCGATGCGCCGGCCGCCGTCGACGGCGTGTCGTTCTCGCTCGCGCGCGGCGAGACGCTCGGCATCGTCGGTGAATCCGGTTCCGGCAAATCGACGGTCGCGCGGATCGTGCTCGGGCTCGTCGAACCCGACGCCGGCACCGTCACGCTCGACGGGCAGCCATGGAACGGCATCCCCGAAGCCGCGCGGCGCGCCCGCCGTGCGCGGCTGCAGCTGATCGCCCAGGACCCGTACAGTTCGTTCGATCCGCGCTATTCGGTCGGCCGGATCATCGGCGAAGGGCTCGAGGTGGTCGGACTCCACGGCGACGCGCGCCGCCGCCGCGTGCTGCAACTGCTCGACGAAGTGCAGCTCGGTGCGGCGTGCCTCGACCGTTATCCGCGCGAATTGTCCGGTGGCCAGCGCCAGCGCGTCGCGATCGCCCGCGCGTTCGCGTCCAACCCGGCGCTGCTCGTCGCGGACGAACCGGTCAGCGCGCTCGACGTGTCGATCCAGGCGCAAGTGCTCGACCTGCTCGCCGATCTGCAGGCCGAACACGGCACCGCGATGCTGTTCATCTCGCATGACCTGGGTGTGGTGCATCACGTGGCCGACCGGATTCTCGTGATGCGCCGCGGCCGCGTAGTCGAAAGCGGGCCGGTCACGCAGGTATTCGACGCGCCGTCGCACCCGTATACCGCGTCGCTTCTCGACGCACTGCCCACGCTGCCCGGCGGCACGGCTACCGCGCCGACGCTCACCGCGCTCGCATGACGGCTGTCTGCCCCGGTCGAACCGCCGCGTCGGGCTGATCGACCACCGGTGCTCGCCGTCAAGTCCGCTTCGGCGCGATCACGCGGAATCGAACCGCCCGGCACCCGCACGGCAACCGCGCGTCAGCGCCCGATCGGCAACCCGGTCGGCTCGATCCAGCCGAGCTTGTACGCGATCAGCAGCGACAGGAACAGCGTGACCGACAAGCCGACGCGCGCGGCGAGCGACCACGCCATCCGCTTGGATTTGCCGCGATCGTGATTCATGAAGTACAGCGCGAAGATCAGGCTCGCGATGATCATCGCGAATGCCACAGAAACCAGCAGGGTTTTCATTGCCGTTGCCTTTGAAGATCCGAATCGGCCTGAATCAGTTCGGCCAGTTTTTGCCGCTCGTCGGCGACGCCGCCGACGCCCGACGCCGGCCACTCCAGCGCGACGCCGTTGCCCAGCGAATCGCGCACCAGCGCCTGGTAGCGCCGGTCGTTGATCGTGCCGTGCACCATCGTGTCCGAGATCTCGCGCCTAAACGGCAGCGGGAAACTCGCGTACGCGCGCGACAGCGCCGCGTATTGTCTCGCATCGATCTCTTTCGACGATGGTATGACAGTCCAGATCACCACGGCGACGATGGCCGTGAACGGGATCGCCGTGTAGCGAAGGATGAACTTGATCGGGGTCATGAAGCGGTGGGCAGAAGGAAATCGCAGGCGCGCGCCGCGCAGCGGCGAAACAGCCGGCCGGCGGCGCATTGCACCATTGTACTGAAAGCACCATCCGGCCAACAGGGTATGATAATGACATTATCATGTTCATCACATGATTCGACAGCCCGGTATCCGGTGCAAGCGGCGTGCCCGTCACGCCGCCCGGCATCGTTTTTCCGCCTGTGCCCGCGAATCCGCGACGATCGAGCGAAGCCCTTATGCCAGCGCAGTACTTTCGAAACCTGACGGGAAAACACCGCAGCGCGACCGCGAACCGCCAGCTCGGGTTTTCGCTCGCGTTCGTCGCCGGCGCGGCCAACGCCGGCGGCTTTCTCGCGGTCAAGCAATACACGTCGCACATGAGCGGCATCGTGTCGGCGATCGCCGACCAGACGGCGCTCGGCGACGTGCGGCTCGCGCTCGCCGGCATCAGCTCGCTGGGGTCGTTCCTGATCGGCGCCAGTTGCTCGGCTATCCTCGTCAACTGGGGCCGCCGCCGGGGCCTGCACAGCCAGTTCATGCTGCCGCTGCTGGTCGAAGCCGCGCTGCTGTTGCTGTTCGGGCTGCTCGGCAGCCATCTCGCGCTGTGGGAAACGTTCTTCGTGCCGGTGACCGTGACGCTGCTGTGCTTCATCATGGGGCTGCAGAACGCGACGATCACGAAGCTGTCCGGCGCGGAAATCCGCACGACGCACGTCACGGGCATCGTGACCGACCTCGGCATCGAGCTCGGGAAACTGTTCTACTGGAACCGCTCGGCCATCGACGTCGACGCGCACGCGGTGATCGCCAACCGTTCGAAACTGCGGATACACGCGACGATGCTCGCGTCGTTCTTCGTCGGCGGCCTGGCCGGCGCCATCGGCTTCAAGCATGTGGGCTACGTGTCGACCGTGCCGCTCGCCGCGGTGCTCGTCACGCTCGCCATCGTGCCGGTGATCGACGACCTGCTCGCGCTGCTGCGCAGCCAACGCTGATCGTGCGCCACGGGCGGCGCGCGCGGTGCGTGCGCGGTAACGCCGAAAGCGGATCGATTATAATTTGATTAACATACCGACCACCCTCGCCCCGTCATGGAAACGAAAACCGCCCGCCTGACCGTCCTGATCGATCCCGCGAAGAAGGAAGCCTTCGAGATGCTCTGCGCGGAGCAGGATCTTACGCCGTCGCAAGTCGTCCGGCAGTTGATCCGCGAATATCTCGACCGGCACGGCGTCACGTACAAGACTCGCAGCGCGATCGGCAAGCGCGTGAAGTAAGCGCGACCGTCAAGGCCGCGTGGCGCCGGCCGGGTACCCCCGGCACCCCGGCACCGTTACGCGCCGATCTCCCAACGTTCGTGCGATTGCGCACGCCACACCAGCCGCCGCGGATCGATGCCCTCGCCGTGCTTCATGCGCCGCGCGGTGGCAGCGAGCTTCAGTTCGCCGGCCTGCGGGCAGGCGAGCGCCCGCTCCAGCAGGCTACGCAACGACGGCAGCCGGCTGCCGTCCTTCCACGCGAATGCAACGAAGTTGTTGTCGTCGCCACACGGCACCAGCGCATACGACGAACCGAATACCGATCGCAGTTGCTCGAGGTGCTCCGGCAAGGCCGGATCGTCGTCCATGAAGTTGATCGCGAGCACGCCGGATTCGCTCAGGCGCGCGCGGCACATATCGAGGAACGTGCCGCCCGTACAGCGCCCGCGCCTCCCGTCCGGCACGAACGCGTCGTGCAGGATCACGTCCGTCCGGACGTCCGCTCGCTCGAGATGATCCGCGCCGTCCGCGCATACCACGCGAAAGCGCGCATCATCGGCAGGAATCCTGAACACGTCGCGCAGCGCGATCACGTCCGGATTGATTTCGACCGCGTCGAGCGTCGTGCCGGGCAGGTGGCGGTAGCAGTACTTCGCGAGCGACCCGCCGCCGAGCCCGAGCATGCAGATGTGCGCCGGCTCGGCCTGCAACAGCAGGAAACCCATCATCACGCGCGTATAGCCGAGCGCGAGCCGCACCGGATCGCGCAGCGACATGAAGCTCTGGGTGCCGAAATGATCGAAGTGCAGCGAGACCGCGTGCTGCGTCTCCAGCACGAACGGCCGGCCGTCGTTCAGCGGCGTCGCCAGGAACCTGACGAACGCGTCGTAGGAAGTTCGATCCTCGGCCATGTGCGGGTAATCGGCTGGAAATGCGGCGGATGAAAACGCGGATGCAGCGGCTGCCTGAACCGTGTGCTCAGACCTTCTTCAGATAGCACGCCTTCAGCATGAAGCCGCCCATGTCGGTCTTGCAGTCGACTTCATGATCGCCGCCGACGAGCCGGATGCTCTTGACCTTGGTGCCCATTTTCAGCGTGATGGACGAACCCTTCACGCGCAGATCCTTGATCAGCACGACCGAATCGCCGTCCGACAGCACGTTGCCGTTGGCGTCCTTGACGACGTCGCCCGCCGGTTCGTCGCCAGCCTCGGCGCCGGCGTCGGCCGACCATTCATGGCCGCAGTCCGCGCACACGGTCAGCGCGCCATCCGGGTAAGTGTTTTCCATCGCGCATTGCGGGCAGGCGGGGGCATTCATTGCAGCTTCCATTCGGGGAGAGGTTCGGGTCGATCGACGATGCCGGGCGAGCAGGTCGCAGCCCGGATGCGCCGCCACGCGGCCGCCGGCAGTGCCACGGGCCGCCAGCGGCGCACACGGCATTATAATGCAATTCACATGATCTGGCCGATGCATTATAATCACCCACTTCCCGACAATCCGCGCACTTGAATGCGCCTTCGCAGCGGATGTCGGCATGTTCGCGCCGAATGACGCGCGCACTCCGCCCGGCCGGCGCCCCGCGACCCTGCGGGAAATCGTGACATGCCGGCCGCCCGATGTCCGCAACACGCGCGCAACCGTGCAGGTCGCGCGCCGCCCCGTCCACCTGTCCGGAGGCTTTCCAGCATCGTGGCAACCGTTGTGTACGTTCAAATCGGCCCCGCATGGAACCGTAATCGGGGCCGCGCCGCGCGCGACGCGACCGTCGACGCGGCACGCCGTTTCGACAGCGATATCCAGCTGATCGCGAACGGGCACGGCAGCAACGCAAAAGACAGCGGCGCGATCGCGTCGCTGCAGGTTCACGGCGGCACGTCGGCCCAGGTGCTCGCCACCGGCCCCGACGAGGAAGCGGCGCTGCAGGCGCTGTTGCCGTTGCTGCAAGCAGGCTGACGCTTGCGCCGCCGATCCCGCGGCCACGCGCCGTCCATCCCGAAACGCCATTTCCCGAGGAAGCGATGAACGACAATCTCACGCCCAACACCCCCAACCTGTCGGCCTCCGCGATCTGGGCGCTCGAACGCCTCGCCGATGTTCGCTACGGCCGCGATGCGCCGGCGCTTGGCTGGTCGGTCGCGCGGGAGCTCGTCAGCGCCGGGTTCGTCAGCCATCCCCCGCACGGCCGCTCCGGCGCGTCGATCACGGCCGAAGGGCGTTCCTTCCTGAAAAGCCGCAAGTAAAGACCCTACGGGACGGGCACGATCGCACGTCATGCCGCGATGCGGGCGGGGCGTTGCGCCCCGCTCGCCGTTTACGCGGTATCGTACGGAGCCCAAGCGCGGCAGCCGTGCCGCTTTCCCTCATGGAACGCCCGATGACATTCAGCGCCGTGCCACCCGTCTCGTCCCCGCCCGTTCTCGACACGCCGCGCCTGATTCTCGAAGGCCATCCGCTCGGCGACTTCGACGCACTCGCCGCGATGTGGGCGGAGCCCGGCGTCGTCGCGCACATCTTCAACGGCACGCCCTCCACACCGCGCGACTCGTGGATGCGCATGCTCGCGTATCGCGGGCTGTGGCCGCTGCTCGGCTATGGCTACTGGGCGATTCGCGAAAAGGCGTCGGGCCGTTATGTCGGCGATCTCGGCTTCGCGGATTTTCATCGGAACATCGAGCCGCCGATTCGCGGCGTGCCGGAAGCCGGCTGGGCGCTGGCGACGTGGGCGCAAGGCAATGGCTACGCGACCGAGGCGCTCGCGGCCGCGCTCGCATGGCTCGACGCACAGCAGCGGTTCGAGCGCAGTGTGTGCCTGATCGCGCCGACCAACGTCGCCTCGATCCGGGTCGCGGAGAAAGCCGGTTACGGCGAGCCGCGGCGCATTCGCTTCAACGACGCCGATTCGCTGATGTTCTCGCGCAAGAGCCGGTAAGCGCGGCGAACCGGCAGCCGGGTCAGTCCGCTGCCGGTTCGTAGCAATGCATGAAGAGGCCGTCTTCCATCGGCCAGCAGTTGCCGCATTCATCGCGCACGATCCAGTCGCCCGGCTTCACCGATCGCCAGCCTTCCGGCGTCGCGACCGCCCACTTGCCCTCACGACGCTCTACCCGTTCATGGTCGCCCTCGGCGAACCATCGTGTTGCATCAACCTGACTCGTGCGTTTTCTGAATCTCATGCCAGCACCGAAGGAAACGAATCTCAATGTCGCGTTGCCGCGGCGCCGGTCTCGAGCGACCGCTGCCGCACCCTCAGCGCGTTCGTTGCCGCGCGGGTTGCGTGCAACGCCGTCCAGCCCTCCGCGAGAAGCGCCTCCAGCGTTTCGCGCGCGACGATGGAGATCCGGACATCGATCTCCTGCACTTTCATCAGCGCCGACATGACCTCGTCCGGTTGATCGGGTGCAAGCGCAACGATGAACGCCGAACGCATCTCGGCAGCGCGGACGGCCTCGTTCCAGTCGGCGCGCGCCACCGCGGCTTCGATCGCATGCGTGAGTGCATCGAGACTCAGGACGACTTGCAACGGCGTCATTTCGCTTCCCCGTGAATCCCGTGATTTCCGTGAATCATTCGTTTTGTCCGCTTGCCGGCCCGTCGCGAGCCGGTGCGGCATCGATCCGACCCGCGCGCATCCCGGTTCCGCACGCCAGCCGCCTGACTCGACGTGTCGTCGAAACCGGTGGTCGATGTAACCGGAGAGCAGATGCCATCGCAGTATGCGATGCGCGTAAGTCAGGTTCGGGAATTGTAGGGACCGAGACGCGCCAACGTCGGTAATATTTTGTAATGATATGTCGACTAACCTTGCCTGGCCTGGGTTCGGCCGGTGCAAGCGAGGTTCGCCGACGCCGGATCGGCGCAAACGTTTTCGTCTGAAGGATGCCTGTTCGCGCATCATCGCGCGCGCCGCGCCGGACCTCGCCTCGACCTGTTTCAACCTCACAAGCGGCCTGACGCTACCCACCCCGCGCTTTCCACCCGCCGGCAGCGATTGGCTCACAGCTAAGCTCACCGAACGATCCAGATTTCGTCACATTCCGTCGGAATGTTGCGCAGTATCATCCACGTCGCTTCGGCTACGACGCGTTCGGACTGGGCCTGACCGCTCGCCACCTTCCCGTTTTGCCCCTTCGTTTACCGATGCCCATTCGAATCCTGCTCGTCGAAGACGACGTCCCGCTGTCCGCGCTGATCGCCGACTATCTGCGCAAGCATCATTACCGGGTGGACACGTTGTTCGACGGCGCCGGCGCGGTACCGGCGATCGTCGCGAGCCGCCCCGATCTCGTGCTGCTCGACGTCAACCTGCCGGGCAAGGACGGCTTCGAGATCTGCCGCGAGGCGCGCATGCATTACGACGGCATCGTCATCATGGTGACGGGCCGCGACGAGCCGTTCGACGAATTGCTCGGCCTGGAACTCGGTGCGGACGACTTTCTCCGCAAGCCGGTCGAGCCGCGCCTGCTGCTCGCGCGGATCAAGGCGCAGTTGCGGCGTACGCGCGTGCCGGCCGGCGAGCCCGTGCCGGATTCGCCGCAGCGATACGTGTTCGGCAAGTTCTCGATCGACCGGGCCGACCGTCGCGTACATCTTCCCGACGGCAGCATGCCGCGCCTGACGTCGACCGAATTCGACCTGCTGTGGGCGCTCGTATGCCGCGCGGGCGAGGTGGTCAGCCGGGAAGACCTGACGCTGCTGCTGCGCGGCATCGCGTTCGACGGCCTCGATCGCTCGATCGACGGCCGCATTTCGAAGCTGCGCCGCAAGCTGCGCGACGATGCGAACGAACCGAAACGGATCAAGACCATCCGCTCGAAGGGCTATCAGTTCAGCAAGCACGCGTGGGATTGAGGCCGCGCGCGGGCCGGCGAACGGCGTTGCGCGAGCGCGGCTCGCGAAGCCCGGCACGCGCTTGCGGCTATCTGGTGCGTGCCGCCTCTGCCCTCGCATCCGAGTTCGTGCCCGAGCCGGCCTCCCATCCGCCGCCGAGCGCCTTGTACAGCGCGACGAGATCGGTCGTCTTCTGCAACGCGCCCTGCTCGGCCTGCTGCCGGCCTTCCGACCATTGCCGCTCGGCGTCCAGCACGTCGAGGAACGGCGACAGCCCTTTCCTGTAGCGATCGCGTGCGAGATCCAGCGCGCCTTGTTCGGCCTTCACCGCATCGTCGAGCGCGGCCGCGCGCGTCTGGTCGGTGCGGTACACGGCCAGCGCATTGTCGACGTCGCGCAGCGCGACGAGCACGGCCTGTCGGTAGGCGAGCGCCGCTTCCGCCTGACGTGCCTGCGACAGCCGCAGGTTCGACACGAGCTGCCCGCCGGAGAAGATCGGCAGCGAGATGGCCGGCCCGACCGAATAGAACAGGTGCGACCAGTGCGCGAGCTCGCGCACGTGCGACGCACGCAGCCCGACTTGCCCCGTCAACGAGATGTCCGGATAGAACTGCGCGACCGCGACGCCGACGTCGGCGGTGGCCGCATGCAGTTCGGCCTCCGCGCGTCGGATGTCGGGCCGCCGGCGCGCGAGCGTCGACGGCAGGCCGACGGGCACGGTCGGCGGCACGTCCGGCAACGCGCGCGGCGCGTCGAGCCAGTCGTCGAGCGCGCCCGGCGCGCCGCCCACCAGATACGCAAGACCGTTGCGCAGCAGCACGATCTGCTGGTCGAACTGCGGGAGTTGCGCGCGGATCTGTGCGAGCCGGGCCTCGGCGCTGCGCACGTCGAGATCGCTCGCGAGACCGTGCGCGGCCTGCTCGCGCGTCAGATCGAGCAGTTCCCGCTGCGCGCGTTGCAGGTCGTCGGCCAGCGCGCGCTGCGCTTGCGCGCCGCGCAGTTGCAGATAGGTTTGCGCGACTTCGGCCTCCAGCGACAGCAGCGCATCGTCGCGGCTCGCGATCGCCGCGCTCGTCTGCGCGCCGGCCGCTTCGACCGAGCGGCGCACCCGGCCGAACAGGTCCAGCTCCCACGATGCGTCGAACCCGGCCTGCCACAGGTTGACCGGCGCTTCGAGCGCATCGAGCGCGCCACGCGCGCCTTGCTGCACGCTCGCGCCGGTACCCGGCCCGAACCGGTCGAGCGGCGAGCCCGGCGCGCCGAGGCGATCGATTCGCTGGTCGATGCCCTGCTCCTCGACAATACCTTTCAGGCCGAGTTGTTCGCGCTGGTAGCTCGCGGTCGCACGTACGTCCGGCAAACCCTGCGCGGCGGCCGCGCGGACCTGCGCGCGCGCCTGGGCGATGCGCAGCACGGCGGCCTGCACGTCGAGGTTGTCATGCGCGGCGCGCTCGACGAGCTGGTCGAGCAGCGGATCGCCGAACGCGCGCCACCAGCGCGGATCGGGATCGGCGCTCGTCACCGGCGACGATGGCGCATGTGCGCCGGCGGCCGATGCGGCCGATGCGGCCGATGCCGCTGACGCGCCCGATGCCGGCGATGCCGCGTTCGCGGCCTGCAAGTCATGCCAGTTGGCCGGCGCGTCCGCCTGCGGCGGCTTGAAATCCGGTCCGACGGTACAGCCCGCGAGCACCGCGCAGGCGGCGAGCATCGCGGCGATTCCGCGTGCGGGTAGCGAATGTCGGCGACGGCCGCGTCGATGCATCGTCATCGTCAATGCCCTCCGGCGCCGCCCGCGGCCTTCGCCGGCGAGAACAGGAACGTCAGCGGAATGCTGAACGCACAGAACACCGCGAGGATCGCGAACACGTCGATATACGCGAGGATCGTCGCCTGTTCGATGAAGGTCTGGTACAGCCGGCCACTCGCGGTCTGCAGCGCGGCCGACGGCTGCGCGCCCGTCAGCGCGCCGATCGCGCGCGCGTTCTCCTGCAGCGCATCCTGGAAGTTCTGCGACAGCGTCGACATGTGCGTGGACAGGTGCGCCATGCGCGCCTGCGTGCGCTCGCGGATCAGCGCGGTCGACACCGAGATGCCGATCGAGCCCGCGACGTTGCGGAACATCGTGAACAGCGCGGACGCATCGTCGTTGAGCCGCTGCGGCACGGTCAGGTACGCGAGCGTCGTGATCGGCACGAACATGAAGCCGATCGCGAGCGACTGCGCGCAGCGGATCAACATCAGGTGCGTGTAGTCGATGTCCGGCACCAGCGTGCGCGAATAGATCAGCGACGCGCACAGCAGCACGAAGCCGAATCCGACCAGATAGCGCGTCTGCACGTGCGGCATCAGCCGGCTCACGAGCGGAATCTCGAGCGTGATCAGCAGCGCGCCGGGCGACAGCACGAGCCCCGCGAGCGTCGCCGTGTAACCGAGACGCTGCTGCGCGAGCTGCGGCACGATCACCGCGCTGCCGTACAGCACGGCCGCGAACGTCGCGATCGTCACGCAGCCGAGCGCGAAATTGCGGTCGCGCAGGCACGACAGGTCGACCACCGGTTTCTTCGTACGCAGCAGCCACAGCGTCGCGCCGACCAGCCCGAGCACGGACAGCACGGCGAAGACGCGGATGAAATTCGAGCCGAACCAGTCCTCGTCCTCGCCGCGATCGAGCATCACCTGCAGGCAGCCGAGGCCGATCGCGATCAGCCCGATGCCGATGTAGTCGATCGAGATCCCGCGTTCGGCGTCGCGCCGCCACGGCGGGTCCTCGACGAGCTGCATCACCGCGAGCACGGTCAGCGCGCCGATCGGCACGTTGAGCAGGAACACCCAGCGCCACGAGAAATGGTCGGTGATCCAGCCGCCGAGCGTCGGCCCGAGCACCGGCGCGACGACGATCGCGATCGCCGAGATCGAGAACGCGCGATTGCGCTGCTCGGGCGGAAACGTATCGAGGATGATCGACTGCTGGTTCGGCTGCAGCCCGCCGCCGAACAGCCCTTGCAGCACGCGGAACACGATCAGTTCGCCCAGGTTGGTCGCGACGCCGCACAGGAACGAGCACACGGTAAACGCGGCGATGCACAGCAGGAAGTAGCGCTTGCGGCCGAGCAGCCGCCCGAGGAACCCCGAAATCGGCAGCACGATGCCGTTCGCGACGAGATACGACGTGAGCGTCCAGGTCGCCTCGTCGTAGCTCGCCGACATCGTGCCGGCGATGTGCGGCAGCGCGACGTTGACGATCGTCGTGTCGAGCACTTCCATGAACGCGGCGAGCGTGACGACGATCGCGATGAGCCACGGGTTCGCGGCGGGTCGCCAGGTGCCGCCGGCCGCGCCGCCGCGCTCGGGCGGCCGGTTCATCGGCGGGCCTCGCGAAACGGGAACGGCATGCGGGTATCGGGCATCGGATCGCTCCGGTCGACACCGGCCGCGGCACGGCGGCCGGTCATTTCAGGTGGACGGTCGGCACGGCCGACAGGCCGAGACCGAGCGGTGGACGGGTCGGCAGCGGGCCGTCGAGCACGATCTTCACCGGCACGCGCTGCACGATCTTCACGAAGTTGCCGGTCGCGTTCTCGGTCGGGAATGCAGAGAAGCGCGAGCCGCTGCCGAGCTGGATGCTGTCGACGTGGCCGTGCAGGTCGAGATCGGGATACGCGTCGACCGACACGTCGACGCGGTCGCCGATGCGCATCCGCTCGAGCTGCGACTCCTTGAAATTCGCGGTGACCCACACGCGCGGCGTGACAATCGAGAAGATCGACGTGCCCGGTTGCAGGAACGAGCCCAGTTGCACGTTGCGCCGCGTGACCCAGCCGTCGGACGGCGCGCGCATCTCGCAGTACGACAGGTTCAGATTGGCCGTCTCGAGCTGCGCGCGCGCCTGCAGCACCTGCTGGCGGCGTTCCTCGACGGCCGTCTCGGCCTGCCGGATCTGCTGCGGCACGAGGCTCGCGGTGCGCGCCTGCGCCTGGGCCATCGCGACGTTCGCGTCGGCGGTCGCGCGCTGCGCATCGGCCGCGTCGATCGCCTGCTGCGAGGTTGCGCGCGCATCGACCGCCCGCTGGCGGGACTGCGCGGCGAGCGCCTGCCGGTACGCGGCTTCCGCCGATTCGATCTGCGCGCGCGCCTGCCGGTACTGGGCCGGATACTGCACGCGCGCGATATCGAGCTGCACGCGCGCCGCGTCGAGCTGCGCCTGCGCGAGACCGAGCTGCGCCTGCGCCGCGTCGACCTGCGCGCGATAGTCGCGCGGATCGATCTCGACGAGCACGTCGCCGCGCCGCACGAAGGTGTTGTCGTCGACCTCCAGGCGCGTCACGTAGCCGGACACGTGCGGCGCGACTGCGATCGCGTTGCCGTCGGTATACGCATCGTCGGTGCTTTCCTGGTTGCGCGTCGCGAACCACCACACGAGCCCGCCGATGAGCAGCACCAACACCACCGCGCCCAGGATGATCAGCGGCTTCTTGCCGGGCCGCTTGCGTTCGCCGTCGCCGTCGTTGCCATTCCCGTCGCCGCCGGTGCGGCCGCCGCGATCGTCGTGCGGATGGTCGTCGCCGCCACCGCCGCCCGGCGCGTCGGTCGAGTGCTCGCCGTTGCGGCCTGGCGTTGCGCCCGAGCCGCTGCCGTCGCCGGACTGGCCGTCGCCTGCACGGGCGATGGCGGTGGACCAGCGCTCGAACGCCGGCCAAGGCACGCGCATCGGCGTCATCGGCATCGACAGGGCGACACCGGCCACCGCCGGCGCGAACGCGTCCGGCGCGCCGGTGCGTCGCGGTCCGGGCGTCAACGCGCGCCGGACCGCGACGCACCATCGCTCACGAACGGACAACGGGCACAGGATCGCATCGGGCATGAAACGGGGCTCCAGGCGGCGGCGCGGGCGACATTGCTCGCGCCGACCTCAAGCGTGCGATCAAGCAAACGGCGGGCCCGGCCACCTGCTTCGTCGGACCGCGGCATGCACGATGCGCGATGCGTGCATTACGACCGCCCCCGACAGGACTCGCGAACCATGGCACGCTCCACCTCGCTCGACACCGATACACGCGGCGAAGATCGCGGCGACAGCACGCCCGGCCCCGAAGGCAAGCGCCGCGGCACGGGCACGCCGCCGCCGCGCAGCGCCCACGACCCCGCCGAAGGCAAGCCGACCGAGCCGGGAAGCGGGACGCCGCCGCATCGGCCCGACGAACCGGACGACTCGCGATAGTTCATACGTCGCGCCGCACCGCCCGTCTGCCCTCGATGGCCGGCGGCAGAAATGACAAGCCGTTGAAAAATCGCGGACGGCGATCAGCGAGTGGCGCCGAAACGTTCGCATGCCGGGCAGTGCGGCGGCGAAGCGGGCATGCACGTTGCTATACAAGGCCGTGGATCTTTCAATCACCCGTCGCCTGCCTTGCATGACGCTACCCGACCCGGCCGATTTCCCTGTTCGCGCGGTGCCCTTGGCGCCATTGGCGAAAGAACGCGCCACGATCATCTGCCATCGCAATCAGCGCGTGCTGCTGGTCGCGCGCGGGCGAGCGTCGCGCTGGACACTGCCGGGCGGCGTGATTCGCCGCGGCGAATCGGCGCTCGACGCCGCGCATCGCGAACTTCGAGAGGAAACGGGGCTCGCCGATCTCGAACTCGCGTATTTCTTCTACGTGGACGGCAGCGTGAAACGCCATCACGTCTTCGTCGCGAGCCTGCCGCGCGGCGCGCACGCGTGCCCGGGCCGGGAAATCGCACTGTGCCGCTGGGTCGGCATCGACGCGGTATCGCACTGGCCGGCCAGCGCGCCGACGCAGCGCATCATCCGTCAGTTCGCGGGCCTGTGCGCCGCGAGCGACCTGCAACCGCGCGCGCTCACGCGTCTTTCGTCGTCTCGTTGAGCCCGGCGACCGGCGACCGGGGATCGCGCGCGAGCCCTTGCGCGAAGACCTTCAGCCCTTCGAGCAGCGGCGTCAACGCATCCCACAGCGCCTCGTCGTGCAGCAGCCGGTAGACACCGCGCACGCCGGGCGCGACATGCTCGTGCTGAGACGGCTGCCACGAGCCGACGTGATGCAGCGCGTCGGCCGCCGCGAACGCGGCACGGCTGAACTGTTCCGGCGGAATGCGCGACAGCGCCGTCACGAGCACCGCGAGATTCTCCATGCCGCTCTGCATGCCGGGCTTGTCGAGCGCGTCGACGAACGTGTCGGCCAGCCGCGCGTTCGCGCTGACGACCTCGTTCGCGAAGCGCAGGAAGCCGTGCCGGTGCAGGCTGCCGAGCAGGTGTTCGAGCGCGTCGTGCGCGCCGGGCTCCGGCTGCGGAGGCGTCGTGTCGGGGGGCTGGCGTTCGATCATGGGCTTGCTCCGGTTGGGGCGCCAGGCTGCCGTCGTGCCGGCAGCCGTGCGTGCGCCGAATGCGTGTCGTACTCGTTCACCGGCCCCCCGCCGGTGCGGGCAGCCGCGGCCGCGTCACTGCGAATGACCGTCGGGCGACGCCTTGTACTCGCTGCGCGCGCCCATCGCGTCCTCGACGTGATGCACGCCATGCAGCGCGGCAACGCCGTCGATCAGCGCCTGACGTTCGGCTTCCTCGACCTGTCCGGTCAGGCACACGTTGCCGCGCTCGACGCTCACGTCGATGTCGCGCGGGCGTGCGACGAGCCGGCCGAGCGCCGCGCGCACGCGCTCGGCCACCTGCACGTCGCTCGCATCGCCCGCGAGCCAGTCCGCCCGCAGGCCGGCGATCGCGCCGCGCGCATGGTCGGCCGCCCGCTTCACCTGCGTATTCGCATAATCGGCCACGTCGTGCCGGCCCGCAACCGCCTTGTCGCGCAGATAAGCGCGTCGGCGCCGGCCGGACGCCGGATCGAGGAAGTACATCGCGGCCGCTCCGCACGCGACGGCCACCGCGAGATTCAACAACGGGTTTGAAGGGGTTCTGGAGTTCATGGAGGCACCGTGGGCAATACCCGGAACGACCGGGCTTCGTTTCGACATGCAGCACGTGCCGTTCCCTGCTGCGAGCGGCACATGCACGCCGCCGCGCCACGGTGTGCCGACAGAAACGACAAGCGTTTGAAAAATCATCGGGCCGCGCATCGCGCGATCGGGAGATCCGACGATCAGGATTCGGGCGGCGTGTCGGCCGTTTCCGCGCGCTTGCCGCCCGGCTCGTCCTCGCCGCGCTCGGCCGCGCGCTGCGCCATTTCGACATAGGTCTGCGCCAACGCGCGCAACTCCTCCTCCGACGCATCCTCGATCCCGATCAGCCGGTCGCTCGCCGCGCGCGTGACCGCGAGCAGTTCGTCGAGCTTCAGGTGCAACGCCACGCTGTCGCGGTTCTGGTTGCGCTGCAGCAGGAACACCATGAGGAACGTGATGATTGTGGTGCCGGTATTGATGACGAGCTGCCACGCGTTGGAGTAATGAAACAGCGGCCCGCTCACGAGCCACAGCACGGTGATCGCGACCGCGCTGCCGAACGCCACCGGCGAGCCGGCCCAGGTGGTCACGCTCGACGCAAAACGTTCGAACGCGCGGGTGACGGCGTTCCCGGCCGGCCGGGAACCGGCACCGGGCCCGCACGCCGTGTCGCGACGCTCGCTCGGTGGTTCGTTGGGTTCGCGCATGAAAGCCTCCGGATTCGATGGTCTGTTTGAATGCGCGCATGAACCGCCGCGCCGCCCGCCGCGAACCGGTCGCAAGCAAGGCGCTTGGGGTTCGGTCCCGTGCGCGCGCCGTCGACACAAGCATCGCGCGTGCCCGGCCCGCAGCCGGTGTGGGCTTTACCGCGGCGCGTGCGTGTCCTCGTCGTCCGGGAAATAGCGCGTGTCGGTCAATTGCGCGATGCCGTCGAGATCCGGGAAGATCGTCGCGACGCTCACGCCGACACCGGCGAGTTCCTGCCGGATCGTCGCAAACCGGGCGCCCGGCACGACGATGCGCATCAGGCGGCCGGCGAGGTCCGCATGCTCGTCGAGCGGCACGAAGCGCTCGGCGCCGGCGTCGTAACAGTGAATCGTGAACCAGCCGTCCTGTGCGGTGATCCTCGGCATCACGTGGCGCGGCCGGAACACCTTGGTGCGCGTGACCTGCAGCGGCGCGCGCCGTTCGGCGGCGGTCGCGATGTCGTCGGCGTCGTGCGACAGGCACCACACCACGCCGTCCCCGCCCGCTTCGCCCGCGCGCCGAACCGCGAACCACAGCGCGGCCAGCGCGTTGCCGGACCAGTCGAGCAGGCGCGTGCGCATTCCGTGCTGCTGCGCGAGCGCGAGCCAGTCGCACGCATCGAGGTTCTGCCCGGGTTCGAGATGCGGCAGCGCGCGCCGCGTGAATTCGTCGAGCATCTGCGCTTCGACGTCGGGCGACGCGCGCTGCCGCGCGATGCCGGGCACGAGCGGCCAGCCGGCGTTGCACTGGCCGCGAAAGAGCCGCAGCGCCATCGTCTGCCGCTGCGCGCCGATCACGGCCATGTAGTCGGCGACGCTGTCGATCGAGCGGCCTGCCGTCTCGTGCTCACCGTCCATGGATCGCGCCTCCTTTCGCAGCCGATAGGACGCACGGCCATCGCCTCGACGCGTGTCCGATATCGCCGCTTATCGGATGCCGAACCATCGATACAGTCGGCTGCGTATCGCCGTCTCGCATCGCGGCTCACGGCGTCTTGCCGTGCTCCTTCTGCCAGCGCTCCATCAGCGCGATCTCGTCGCGCTGCGCGGCGACGATCCGGCTCGCGAGCTGCCGCAGCGTCGGATCCTTGCCGTATTTGAGCTCGACCTGCGCCATGTCGATCGCGCCCTGGTGATGCGGCGCCATGTGTGAGACGAAATCGCGATCGGCGTCGCCCGTGTACGGCGCGCTCTCCATCGCTTCCATCATTTTTCGGTCGGCGCGCTTGAACGCCTGCGTGGACGTGTCGGGCACGCTGGCTGGATTGGGCGGGCGCAACTGTCCGGCCACGGGTAGCGCCGACGCGCACGCGGCCAGCAGTGCGCAGGCGGCACAGCGGCGCAGGAATGATCGGTTGAAGGCAGGCATGCCCCCTCCTCGCTAGGAAAATGAATGGTTCGTGTACGCGATCTTGCTCGTCCGGACGCGTGACGACGGGTGCCGGCGATAGTCGCGCCATGCGATTCACTGCCAGCGCGCATCCGCATGCGGCTGCGGGCCGGGCGGTCGGCACACGGTGCGCGCGAGCGCGCACGTCGTCGATCGCCGTGGCGATGGAACGTGCCGTCACCGCGCTCCGGTCAGCTTGCTTTTTTTGCTTGCGGATGCAGGGTGCAACCGCCGTGCCCGACGCACGCGGCGCGGCATGTGCCTTGCGCGGCTGCCTCCCATCGGCTCATCCCGAACCAAGGAGAAACGGCATGGCGACAGTGGCGGATTTCATCGTCGAGCGACTGTACGACTGGGGCGTGCGCCGCATCTACGGCTACCCGGGCGACGGCATCAACGGCTTTTTCGGCGCGCTGAACCGCGCGGACGGCAAGATCGAATTCATCCAGGCGCGCCACGAGGAGATGGCGGCCTTCATGGCGTCCGCGCATGCAAAATTTACAGGCGAGCTGGGCGTATGCGTCGCGACGTCGGGGCCCGGCGCCGCGCACCTCGTGACGGGCCTGTACGATGCGCGGCTCGATCACATGCCGGTGCTCGCGATCGTCGGCCAGCAGGCGCGCGCGGCGCTCGGCGGCCACTATCAGCAGGAAGTGGATCTGCCGGCGCTTTTCAAGGACGTTGCAGGCGCATTCGTTCAGCTTGCGACGGTGCCGGGCCAGGTGCGCCATCTGGTCGACCGCGCGGTGCGCACCGCGCTCGGCGCGCGCACGGTCACCGCGCTCGTGCTGCCGAACGACCTGCAGGAGCTCGATTACGCGCCGCCGAAGCGTGCGCACGGCACCGTACATTCGGGCGTCGGCTACACCGCGCCGAAAGTCGTGCCGTATGCGGACGACCTGCGGCGCGCCGCCGACGTGCTCAATGCGGGCTCGAAAGTCGCGCTGCTGGTCGGCGCCGGCGCGCTGAAGGCGACCGACGAGGTGATCGCGGTGGCCGACCGGCTCGGCGCGGGCGCCGCGAAAGCGCTGCTCGGCAAGGCCGCGCTGCCGGACGACCTGCCGTGGGTCACCGGCTCGATCGGGCTGCTCGGCACCCAGCCGAGCTACGAACTGATGACCGAATGCGACACGCTGCTGGTCGTCGGCTCGGGTTTTCCGTATTCGGAATTCCTGCCGAAGGAAGGCCAGGCGCGCGGCGTGCAGATCGACCTGAAGGCCGACATGCTGAGCCTGCGTTATCCGATGGAGGTGAACCTCGTCGGCGACAGCGCCGAGACGCTGCGCGCGCTGCTGCCGCTGCTGAACGAGCGGCGCGACACCGCGTGGCGCGACCAAATCGCGAAATGGAACCATGACTGGCACGACACGCTCGCGGCGCGCGCGGCCGCGAAGGCCAGCGCGGGGCGTGGCGTGAATCCGCAGCGCGCGTTTACCGAGCTGTCGCCGCGCCTGCCCGACGACGTGATCCTGACGAGCGATTCGGGCTCCTGCGCGAACTGGTATGCGCGCGACCTGATGATGCGGCGCGGGATGATGGGTTCGTTGTCCGGCGGCCTCGCGTCGATGGGCGCCGCGGTGCCCTACGCGATCGCCGCGAAATTCGCGTACCCGGTGCGCCCGGTGATCGCGATGGTCGGCGACGGCGCGATGCAGATGAACAACATGGCCGAGCTGATCACCGTCGCGAAATACTGGCGCCAGTGGCCCGACCCGCGCTGGATCTGCATGGTGCTGAACAACGAGGACCTGAACCAGGTCACGTGGGAGCAGCGCGTGATGGAAGGCGACCCGAAGTTCGACGCGTCGCAGCAGATCCCGAACGTGCCGTACTACCGCTTCGCGACGCTGCTCGGCCTCAAGGGCATCTACGTCGACGATCCGGAACAGCTCGGCGCCGCGTGGGAGGAGGCGCTCGCATCCGACCGGCCGGTGGTGCTCGAAGTGAAGAGCGACCCCGAGGTGCCGCCGCTGCCGCCGCACGTGACGCTGCAGCAGGCGAAGCATTTCGCCGAAACGCTGGTGAAAGGCGACCCGCGCGAGGGTAACGTGATCGTCGAGACCGCGCGGCAGGTGTTGTCGGCCGTGCTGCCGGGCGACCACGGCGACAAGGCCGGCAAGGGCAGCAAGGACGGGAAAGGCGAATCGTAAGCCCCCGGGACGGCGCGACGTTCGCGGTCGGTTCTGCCGTTTTGCGATGATGGCCGACACGCCGCCGCTGTCGCGTCGTTCCGGAACTCGATCGGCACAGCAAGCGACCTGCCGCCCGCCACGCGGGCGCGTAAAAATGCGCCGCTCGATTTACAAGCCGCCTGTAACGCACCGGCTGTTGTGCCCGCCGTCCCGCCCCCTCACGACCGCATACGTACGAGCCGCGCGCGCACGAAACTTGCTCTGCCCGAACGGCTGTCGTCATGCCGCCGAATGCGGCAAGGAGTCGTGTTGCTCGTTCCGCCGTTCAGGAAAACGCGTCGTATTACACGCATCGCACCGTTCGCGTGGGCGGTCGCGCCGATCGTCGCGCGCGCGGCCGCCGAGCCCGTGGCGCCCGGCAATCCTGCCGCGCCGCTGCCGCTCGCGTACGTCGTGCACGCGGCCGGCCCCGCCGCGCAGCCGGTCTTCGTGCTCGGCTGGGCGCTGCTCGCGCTGTGCACGTTCGTCTGCGTCGCGATCGCCGTGCTGTTGCTGATCGCGCTGTTCCGTCGTCGCGCGCAGGCGGGCGGCGGCTACGCCAGCGGGCTGACGATCGTGACCGTCGGCACTGCGATCTCGATCCTGCTGCTGTTCGGCGCGCTCGTGTACATGCTGCGCGTGCTGGGTGCGGTCGCCGCGCCGCCGCGCCCGCCCGCGCTGACGATCACCGTGACCGCGCAGGACTGGTGGTGGGCCGTGCGTTATCCGGACGATGCGGACGGCCCGGGCTTCGTCACGGCGAACGAGATCCATATTCCGGTGGGCCAACCCGTCGCGATCGAACTGAAGAGCGCCGACGTGATCCACGCGTTCTGGGTGCCGCAACTCGCCGGCAAGACCCAGACGATTCCCGGCCAGACCAACCGCCAATGGCTGCAGGCAGACCGGCCGGGCATCTATCGCGGCCAGTGCTCGCAATACTGCGGCGCGCAGCATGCGCACATGGCGTTCGAAGTCGTGGCCGAGCCGCCGGCCGCGTTTCATGCGTGGCTCGCCGCGCAGCGGCAACCGGCCCAGGCGCGCGCCGCGGGCGCCGACACCGAACACCGCGGCCAGCGCGTATTCGCCGCACGCTGCGCGGGCTGCCACGCGGTGCGCGGCACCGATGCCGCGGGCGACGCGGGCCCCGATCTCACGCACGTCGGCACGCGCCGACTGCTTGCGGCCGGCACGCTCGACAACACCCCCGACAACCTGCGCCGCTGGATCGCGCATGCGCAGCAGCTCAAGCCGCAGTCGCTGATGCCGTCGATCGCGCTCGCGCCGCGCGATGCCGACGATCTCGCCGCGTATCTCGCGACGCTGCACTGAACCGAGGACGCCGATGGCCATTGCCCGCGACACGCCCGCCCCGCTCAGCCGCGTACCCGATCTCGGCGAAGCGCCGCCCGGCTCCGCGCACGAGCGCGCGCTGGCCGAGCTGTGGGAATCGGAACCCGGCTGGCGCGGCTGGCTCGGCACCGTCGATCACAAGCGCATCGGGTTGCGTTACATCGTCACCGCGTTCGTGTTCCTGCTGCTCGGCGGCGTCGAGGCGCTCGTGATGCGCATCCAGCTCGCGCGGCCGAACGCGACCGTGCTCACGCCCGCGCAATACGATTCGCTGTTCACGATGCACGGCGTCACGATGATCTTCCTGTACGCGCTGCCGGTGCTGTCCGGCTTCGCGAACTACCTGTGGCCGCTGATGCTCGGCTCGCGCGACATGGCGTTCCCGCGGCTGAACGCGTTCTCGTACTGGTCGTTCCTGTTCGCCGGGCTGTTCCTGTACGCGAGCTTTCCGCTCGGCGCGGTGCCGGACGGCGGCTGGTTCAACTACGTGCCGCTCACGTCGCTCGACTACAGCGCCGGCGCGAACATCGACATCTACGCGCTCGGGATGATCCTGCTCGGCATCTCGACGACCGGCGGCGCCGCGAACTTCGTCGTCACGCTGCTGCGGATGCGCGCGCACGGCATGTCGATCGACCGGCTGCCGATCATCGTGTGGGGCACGCTGACCGCGTCGGTCGCGAACCTGGTCGCGGTGCCGTCGGTGAGCCTCGCGTTCCTGCTGCTGTGGCTCGACCGCAATGCCGGCACGCATTTCTTCGACGTCGCGCACGGCGGCCGGCCGCTGCTGTGGCAGCACCTGTTCTGGATGTTCGCGCATCCGTGGGTCTACGTGGTCGTGCTGCCGGCGATGGGGATCGTGTCGGATGCGCTGCCGACCTTCTGCCGGCGGCCGCTCGTCGCGTACGAGGCCGTCGCGGTGTCGACCGTCGCGACGATGCTGATCGGCTTCGAGGTGTGGGTCCACCACATGTTCGCGACGGGCATCGCGCCGCTCGCGCTCGCGTTCTTCGGCGCCGCGAGCATGCTGATCTCGATCCCGAGCGCGGTCGCTGTGTTCGCATGGATCGCGACGATCTGGACCGGCCGCCCGGTGTTCCGCACGCCGTTCCTGTATTTCGCGGGCTTCGTGCTGATGTTCGTGATCGGCGGCGTGTCGGGCGTGATGACCGCGGCCGTCCCGCTCGACTGGCAGCTCACCGATACGTACTTCGTCGTCGCGCACCTGCATTACGTGCTGCTCGGCATCAACGTGTTCCCGGTGCTCGGCGGCGTCGCGTACTGGTTCCCAAAGTTCACCGGGCGGATGATGAACGAGCGGTTCGGCAAGCTGACGTTCTGGGTCGTGCTGGTCGGCTTCAATCTCGGCTTCTTTCCGATGCACATTTCCGGGCTGCTCGGGATGCCGCGCCGAATCTATACCTATCCATCGGGGATGGGCTGGGACACGTCGAACCTGCTGACGACGATCGGCTCGTTCGTGTTCGGGATCGGCATCGTGATGTTCGTCGTCAACGCACTGGTGAGCGCGCGGCGCGGCGTGCGTGCCGGCGAGAATCCGTGGGGCGCGGCCGGCCTCGAATGGTCGGTCGCGTCGCCGACGCCCGTGTACAACTTCGCGGTGCTGCCGCTCGTCGCGTCGCGGCATCCGCTGTGGGAAACGCGCGACGATCCGACCCGCACCAGCCTGCGGGTCGGCTACCGGCTCGCGGACGGGCGCGAGGCGCTCGCGGTCACGCCGCTCGCCGCCGCGCCGAGCGCGATCCTGAAGATGCCCGAAGACAGTTGCGTGCCGTTCGTGCTCGCGCTGCTCGCGACCGCCGTGTTCGCGGCGATGCTCGCGCGCTCGCCGACGCTTGTCTGCGTGGCCGTCGCCGGTTGCACGATCGCCACCGCCGCGTGGCTGTGGCCGCGCCGCGAACTCGGACAACGTGCGTGCCTGCCGGCCCGCGCCGCCACGCAGGCGCCTGCCGCAGCCACCGGGCTTCATCCGGACGAGCCGCCGTCGGCGACGGTGCCGCCCGGTGCGCCGGCCGCGTGCATCGAGCCGCTGCCGGTCGGCAGTTGCGGCGAACGCGCGGGCGGCTGGTGGGGCGTGCTCACGCTGATCGTGACCGAGGCCGGACTGTTCGGCTATTTGCTGTTCTGTTACTTCTACCTGCAGTCGCAATGGTCCGCGCCGTGGCCGCCCGAAGGCATGCCGAAGATCGGGCTCGCGGCCATCAACACGGCCGTGCTGCTGTCGAGCAGCGTGTTCGTGTGGCTCGCGGAACGCGCGGTGCGGGCCGACAGGCAGGCACGCGCGGTCGCGATGCTCGTCGTCGCGCTGGTGCTCGGCACTGCGTTCGCGCTGGTTCAACTGCATGAATGGCGCGACCATCCGTACGGCCCGACCGCACACCTGTACGGCAGCCTCTACTTCACGATCACCGGGTTCCACCTCGCGCACGTCGTGGCCGGTCTCGCGATCCTCGCGCTGCTCGCCGGGTGGACGGCCGCCGGTTTCTTCGGCCGCGAACGGCGCGTCGCGCTGACGGTCGGCGGGCTCTACTGGCACTTCGTCGATGTCGTGTGGCTGTTCATCTTCACCGCGCTGTACGTATCGCCCTTCTGGCTGAGGAGCACGGGATGAACGACGCCCGACGCGCGTGGACCCCGCTGCTCGCGATCGCGGCCGGCCTCGTCGGCGCGCCCGCGCTGTGGTTCGCGCAGATGCTGGTGTCGGAGACGCTCGCGTCCACCGCGTGCTATCCGCTCGGCGTCGCGCAAGCCGTGCCGCGCTGGGCGCACGTCGGCGTGTGGCTCGCGCTGATCGCCGCGAGCGCATTCGCGCTGGCCGCCGCCTGCGCGACGTGGCTCGCGCGCGCGTGGCGGCACCGGCACGATGCCCACGCACCTGCCGCGACGCACGACGACAGTACGCGCTTTCTCGCGCGCTGCGGGATGCTCGCCGCGCTCGGCTTCGTGATCGGTCTGGTGTTCACGGGGATCGTCACCGCTTTCGTGGGGCCTTGCAGTCCATGGCGCTGATCTCGTTCGCTTCGTTCCCGTTCCGATTTCCGGGCCGCCGCGCGGGCGTCGCATTCGCGGTATGCGTCGTGCTCTGCGGATGCGACATGCGGCAGGACGACAACCCGGCCGCACCCGGCAATGCGGCCGACGCCGCGTCGGCGGCGGAAGCGCCCGAGCCCGCGTCGGACTGGCGGTTCGTGCGGATCGGAGCATCGGCGGCCGATGCCGGTGCGTCGATGTCCGCGCGCGTGAAGGACGACCGGCGGCTGTCACGCGACCGGGACGCGTCGGTGGCGGATTCGACATCGTCCGCGGCGTCCACGCCGCCGCCCGATGCGGCTTCCGCTTCGACCGCCCGCCGCCCGGTGATCGCCGCGGCTGCCGCTAGCGCCGACGCCGCGACGCTCGCGCGCGGCCGCTACCTCGCGCTCGCCGGCGATTGCGCCGCGTGCCACGACGCGGCCGACCATACGCCGTACGCGGGCGGCCAGCCGGTGAATTCGCCGTTCGGGCCGATCTATGCGCCGAACATCACGCCGGACCCGACGCACGGCATCGGCAACTACACGCTGCGGCAATTCGACGACGCCATGCGGCGCGGCGTGCGTGCGGACGGCAGCCGGCTGTATCCGGCAATGCCGTACCCGTCGTTCGCGCACCTGACCGACGATGACGTGCGCGCGCTGTATGCGTATTTCATGCGCGGCGTCGCGCCGTCCGCGAATGCGGCCAAACTCACGCAACTGCCGTTTCCGTTCAACCAGCGCTGGGCGCTGGGGTTATGGAGCCTCGTGTTCGCGAACCGCGACCGGTTCACGCCGCAGCCGTCGCAATCGGCGCAATGGAATCGCGGCGCGTATCTCGTGCAGGGGCTCGGCCATTGCGGCGCCTGCCATACGCCGCGCGGGCCGGCCTACAACGAACGCGGCTACGACGAGCGCAGCCCCGCGTTCCTGACCGGCGGCATCAACGACCACTGGTTCGCGCCGAACCTGAGCGGCGCGGACCCGGACGGCCTCGGCCGCTGGTCGGTCGACGACATCGCCGCGTTCCTGCGCAACGGCCATGCGGCGCGCGGCGCGGTGTTCGGCGCGATGGCGCCAGTCGTCGGCGAAAGCACCGCGTTGCTGACCGATGGCGACCGTCAGTCGATCGCCGTATACCTGAAGTCGTTGCCCGCGCAACCGACTGCCGCAACGAATCCGCTGGGTGTGGGCGTGCCGCGGCTCACCGTGGCCGGCCCGCGGCCGGAAGGCGGTCAGCAGGCGCCGGGAGCCGGTGTGTATGCGGGGTTCTGTGCGCGTTGCCACGGTGCGGACGGCACGGGCGTGCGCGATCACGGGCCGGCGCTCGCGGGCAGTTCGATCGTCGTGGCGGCCGATCCGACCAGCGCGATCCGGATCGTCGTCGAAGGCGCGCGGCCCACGCCGGGCAAGCCGGGGCCGGTGCAACGGATGCCGGCGATGCGCGGCGCGTTGACGAGCGGCGAGATCGCGGCGGTGGTCAGCTACGTGCGCGGTGCGTGGGGAAATCGGGCCGCGCCGGTGTCGGAGCAGGATGTGCGGCGGTTGGGGGGGGCGATTCACAAGTAGCGCGTCGGTTTCGTCGCACCTGTATCCAGCCCCTTCAATGATCGCGAGTCGTTCGATATCGGCTGTCGTTTGCGCAGTGCTTGACTTCATCGACGAGACGGTCGTAAATGCACGTCATGATCCGACGACCGCTGCCGGCGGCCTGCCTCGTCGAATCGCTGCCGCGCCGGTACAGCGGGATACGCGCCGGTACATCAACGACAACAATCGAACAATCGACATTGACTGAAAAAGAAGGGCAATCAATGCCACGCCACCCCGTTCGGTCCCGCTTCGGTCCGTTTGCCATGCCGGCGCTGCTGTTGGCGCTGTTTCCGTCGACGACGCATGCCGACGCCGGCGAACTGGGCGGCATCGCGATGGCCGCGTTTACGTTCGCGTCGGCGGTCTGGGTCCTGCTGACGCTGGTGGTGTTCGCGTGGTTCCTGCGCCGGATGCCGTTGCTGAAACGGCTGGCCTGGACCGTGCTGTTTTTCTGCTTGCCGGTGCTGACGCTCGGCGGCGAACTGCTCACGGAATACGCGCTGAGCGGATATCGCGGCAGGGACGAAGTCACGACCAAACCGCTGGTCGTCCTCGGCGCGACCTTCCCGCCCGGCAGTCATGCCGTCTACGACGGCGAAGGCGGTTTTTTCGGCAGGGGTGCGAAGCGCACGCTGCAGTCCATTCATGCCCCGCAGTCCGTCCTGCTCGGCAACGTGCCGATCGACGGTCTGATCTTCATCCCCGAGAGCTGTTGCGACCGGGCCCGGGCCGAAGTCACCGCAGGCACGGTCATCGACGGCTGGCCATGCGGCGAGACCAATTTCGACCTCACACCGGCCGGCCCGGCCATCAGATCGTGCTTTCTGGCCGCGCCCGTGACATGGCACGGGAAAGAATGGCCGGCCGGATCATTTGTGGAAATCGCCGAAGCGCTCACGCCGGAAAAAGCGAAGTAGCGTTCGACCACGAACCCGATCAACCCGCCCGCATTACCGCCTTGATCTCGACGATATAGCGCTGGCGCGCCGCCGAGCGTATGCGCATGCAAATTCATCTTTCCTCGCCATACGAAATAGACCGGTGCCCCGGCCCAACATCGATCTTCATTTCGTTGATGCAGTCGCCGATCGCACGCCACCGGCCAAGATTGCCGAGCCTCACCCGCTCGATGCGCAGGCTGATCGCGGCGCTGCCGACCGGGTCGCCAAGACCGTCGAGCCACGTCGGCTACTACTCCGCGTTGCTCGTCAGACCCGTAGGCACCGTGATCGCATTCAACCCATGGCGCCACGAACCGCGATCATTCGGCGCTTGCCCGGCCCGATCAATCAGGTTTCGACGTCACCGCTACCGACTCGCAACGGCCTGCGCTTCCGGCGCCTGCCAACCACCGCCGAGCGCCTTGAACGCCGCCACCGCCGCGCGCGCCGATTCGGTTCGCGCCTGCACGCGCTCATCGGACGCGCGCAGCAGGCTTTCATCCGCCTGCAACACTTCGATCAGGCTGACCACCCCTTTCTGATAAGCCGCGAACGACGCGGCCCGCGCGCGGCCGAGCGACTTCACGCCGTCACCGAGAATCGCCGCCTGCTCGTCACGCTTGACGAGCGCGGAGAACGCATTCTCGACGTCCTCGGTCGCATGCAGCGCCGCGAGCCGATACGCGGCCAGCATTTCGGCATCCTGCCCTTTGGCCTGCGCGATCTGCGCATTGATCCGGCCGAAATCGAACAGACGCCAGCGCAAGCCGAGCACGCCCGCAGCCTGGTTCGCGCCGCCAGCAAACAGGTTGCCCGCGCCCATCGTCGTCGCGCTGCCGATCAACCCGCCCAGCGAGAACTTCGGGTAATACTCGGCAATCGCCACGCCGATGCGTGCGTTCGACGCCGCCACGCGCCGCTCGGCGGCGATCAGGTCGGGCCGGCGCCGCAGCAGTTCGCTGGGCGTGCCGGTCGCCGCGATCCGCGGCGCGACCGGAATCTCGCCGCCGGCCAGCAATTCCGCGCGATGCGTGCCGGGCTGCGCGCCGAGCATCACGTCGAGCGCATTCATCGCCGCGTCCAGCGCCGCTTCGAGCACCGGCACCGTGGCACGAACCTGCGCGAGCGCACCTTCGGCCTGCCGCACCTGAAGCTCCGCCGCGAGGCCCTTTCCATAGAGGAGGTTGAGGGTCGACAGCAGATCCTGCTCGGTCTGCACCTGGTGCCGCGCGACCTCGAGCCGGCCCTGCAACCCGCGAATCGTGATGTAGGTATCCGCCGTTTGCGCGGCGACGGCAAGCCGCGTCGCGACCGCCGCCGCTTCGGACGCCTGATAGTCGGCGAGCGCCGCTTCGCGGCCGCGGCGCAATCCGCCGAATACGTCCAGCTCCCAGCTCGCGTTGAAATCGGCCTCGTAGTCATTGCCATGACGGTCGAAACCGGGCGTCGCATTCAACACCTGCCCCAACGGCGTTTCGACCGACTGGTAGACGCGCGCGGCCTGGCCGCTCACATTGCCGGACGGCAGCAGCGCCGCATTCGCCGCGCCGAGCCCCGCGCGCGCCTGCGCGACGCGCGCCGCGGCCTGCGCAAGATCGAGGTTCTGCGCGAGCGCCAGCGTGATGTAGCGCGTCAATTGCGGATCGCCGAAGCCCGTCCACCACGTCGCGAGATCGGCGTCGGCCGCCGCACGGCGCTGATCCACGGCGCGCTGCCCCTGGAACTGCCGCGGCATCGCCACGTCCGGCCGCGCATAGTCGGGACCGACGGCACACCCCGCCGACAAGATGGCGGCCAGCGCCGCGGCAACGATGGGTTTGGGTAGCATGAGGGCTTTAGCAAGAATCCGGTAGTGACTATAATACCAAATAGTCACTCGTTGTCCATTCCCGTCAGCTGCAGCCCATGAAAAAAATCGACCCTTCCCCGGCGCCCGCGCGCGGCCCGGCCGACCACGACGTCCGCGACCAGATCGTGGCCGCCGCCACCGAGCACTTCAGCCGGTACGGCTATGAAAAGACGACCGTGTCGGACCTCGCGAAGGCGATCGGCTTCTCGAAGGCCTATATCTACAAGTTCTTCGAGTCGAAGCAGGCGATCGGCGAGATGATCTGCGCGAACTGCCTGCGCGAAATCGAGACGGACGTGCGCGCGGCCGTCGCCGCGGCCGAGCTGCCCACCGAAAAGCTGCGGCGGCTCTTCAAGGTCTCTACCGAGGCGAGCCTCCGGCTGTTCTTCCACGACCGCAAGCTGTACGACATCGCGGCGTCGGCCGCCACCGAAAACTGGCAGTCGGTGCAGGCCTACGAGGCACGCGTGCAGACGCTGTTGCAGGACGTCCTCCAGGCAGGCCGGCAAAACGGCGAGTTCGAACGCAAGACGCCGCTGGACGAAACCGCGACGGCGATCTACCTCGTGATGCGGCCGTACCTGAACCCGCTGCTGCTCCAGTACAACCTCGACACGACCGACGCCGCGCCGGCCCAACTGTCCAGCCTCGTCCTGCGCAGCCTCGCGCCGTGATGCGTCACCGTTTGTGACTATTGACTATATTAGTCACTAGATACACAATGAAAGCCCCGCTCACTTCGTCACTGGGTCTTTCATGGTTCGGCGTCGCCCCGCTTTCTTCGCAGTCGCTTCCACACTGCCCCTCGCGCTAGCCGCCTGCAGCGGAAAAGCGCCGTCCGATCCGCGCACGGAAGCGCCGCTCGTGCGTACCGCCGTCGTGCAGGCGGCCGTCCCCGCGTCCCGCTCGTTCACCGGCACCGTCGCCGCGCGCGTGCAGAGCGATCTCGGCTTCCGGGTGTCCGGCAAGGTGCTGGAGCGGCTCGTCGATACCGGGCAAGCCGTCAAGCGCGGCCAGCCGCTGATGCGTCTCGATCCCGTCGACCTGAAGCTCGCGGCGCGCGCCCGCGACGAAGCCGTTGCCGCCGCCCGGGCCCGCGCGCGGCAGACCGCCGAGGACGAAGCGCGCTACCGCGACCTGCGCGGCACCGGCGCGATATCGGCATCGGCCTACGACCAGATCAAGGCCGCCGCCGATGCCGCGAAAGCGCAACTGAGCGCTGCCGAGGCCGACGCCGACGTCGCGCGCAACGCGACCGGCTATGCGCAACTCGTCGCGGACGGCGACGGCGTCGTCATGGAAACGCTCGCGGAGCCCGGCCAGGTCGTCAGCGCGGGGCAGCCGGTGGTGCGGCTCGCGCACGCCGGCAGCCGCGAAGCGGTGATCCAGTTGCCCGAAACCCTGCGTCCGGCGATCGGGTCGGTCGCGCAGGCCGGCCTGTTCGGCAAGCCGGACGTCGGCGTCCCCGCGACGCTGCGCCAGCTTTCCGATACCGCGGATGCGAAAACGCGTACTTTCGACGCGCGCTACGTGCTGCAAGGCGCGCTGGCCGACGCCCCGCTGGGCGCGACCGTCACGATCCGCATCCCGGACGATGCGCGCGCGGCTTCGCCACGCGGCATGCAGGTGCCGATCGGCGCGCTGCTGGACGCGGGCAAAGGGCCCGGCGTGTGGGTCGTCACCGGCGAACCGGCCAAGGTGACGTGGCGGCCGGTCAAGGTCGAGCATCTCGACGACGACAGCGCGCGCGTGGCCGGCGACGGCGCGCTCAAGCCAGGCGAGCGCGTCGTCGCGCTCGGCGCGCAGCTGCTGCGCGAAGGCGAAGCGGTGCGCATGTCCGCGCCGGCCGCGACGGTCGCGAGCGCAGGAGCACGGCCGTGAGCGAGCGACGATTCAACCTGTCAGCGCTCGCGGTGCGCGAGCGCGCGATCACGCTGTTCCTGATCTGCCTGATTTCGCTCGCGGGCCTCGTGTCGTTCTTCAAGCTGGGCCGCGCGGAAGACCCGGCGTTCACGATCAAGGTGATGACCATCATCACCGCATGGCCGGGCGCGACCGCACAGGAAATGCACGACCAGGTCGCCGAAAAGATCGAAAAGCGCATGCAGGAGCTGCGCTGGTACGACCGCACCGAGACCTATACGCGCCCGGGCCTCGCGATCACGACACTGACGCTGCTCGACAGCACGCCGCCGTCGGAGGTGCAGGAGCAGTTCTACCAGGCGCGCAAGAAGATCGGCGACGAGGCGACCAACCTGCCGGCGGGCGTGATCGGCCCGATGGTCAACGACGAATACGCGGACGTCACGTTCGCGCTGTTCGCGCTGAAGGCCAGGGGCGAACCGCAGCGCCTGCTGGTGCGCGACGCCGAAGCGTTGCGCCAGCGGCTGCTGCACGTGGCGGGCGTGAAGAAGGTCGACATCATCGGCGAACAGCCCGAGCGCATCTACGTGCAGTTGTCGCACGACCGGCTCGCGACGCTCGGCGTGAGCCCGCAGGAGGTGTTCGCCGCGCTCAACGGCCAGAACGTGCTGACGGCGGCCGGCTCCGTCGAGACGCGCGGGCCGGAGATCTTCATCCGCGTGGACGGCGCGTTCGACAAGCTGCAGAAGATCCGCGACACGCCGATCGTCTCGCAGGGCCGCACGCTGAAGCTGTCGGACATCGCGACCGTCGAACGCGGTTACGAAGATCCGTCGACGTTCTTGATCCGCAACAACGGCGAGCCCGCGCTGCTGCTGGGCATCGTGATGCGCGACGGCTGGAACGGGCTCGACCTCGGCCGTGCGCTGGACCACGAAGTCGGCGCGATCAATGCGGGGCTGCCGCTCGGCATGAGCCTGACCAAGGTCACCGATCAATCGGTCAACATCAGCTCGGCCGTCGACGAGTTCATGGTGAAGTTCTTCGCCGCGCTGCTCGTCGTCATGCTGGTGAGCTTCGTCAGCATGGGCTGGCGCGTGGGCCTCGTGGTCGCCGCGGCCGTGCCGCTGACGCTGGCCGTGGTGTTCGTCGTGATGGCCGCTACCGGCAAGAACTTCGACCGCATCACGCTCGGCTCGCTGATCCTCGCGCTCGGGCTGCTGGTCGACGACGCGATCATCGCGATCGAAATGATGGTCGTGAAAATGGAGGAAGGCTACGGGCGCGTGGCCGCATCGGCCTATGCGTGGAGCCATACGGCCGCGCCGATGCTGGCCGGCACGCTGGTGACCGCGGTCGGCTTCATGCCGAACGGCTTCGCGCGCTCCACCGCCGGCGAATACACCAGCAACATGTTCTGGATCGTCGGGATCGCGCTGATCGCATCGTGGGTCGTGGCGGTGGTGTTCACGCCGTACCTCGGCGTGAAGATGCTGCCCGACTTCAGGAAGATCGAAGGCGGCCACGATGCGATCTACGACACGCCGCGCTACAACCGTTTCCGCCAGGTGCTGACGCGCGTGATCGCGCGCAAATGGCTGGTCGCGGGGTCGGTCGTCGGCCTGTTCGTCCTCGCCATTCTCGGTATGGCGGTCGTCAAGAAGCAGTTCTTCCCGATCTCCGATCGCCCCGAAGTCCTCGTCGAGGTGCAGATGCCGTACGGCACGTCGATTTCGCAAACGAGTGCCGCCGCATCGAAGGTCGAGGCGTGGCTCGCGAAGCAGAAGGAAGCGCGCATCGTCACCGCGTACGTCGGCCAGGGCGCGCCGCGCTTCTACCTGGCGATGGGGCCGGAGCTGCCCGATCCGTCGTTCGCGAAGATCGTGGTGCGCACCGACAGTCAGGACGAACGCGACGCGTTGAAGGCGCGTCTGCGCCGCGCCGTCGCCGACGGCCTCGCGCCGGAAGCGCGCGTGCGCGTCACGCAACTCGTGTTCGGCCCGTATTCGCCGTTCCCGGTCGCATACCGGATCACCGGCCCCGATCCCGACACGCTGCGCGGCATCGCGTCGGAAGTCGGGCACGTGATGAACGGCAGTCCGATGATGCGCACCGTCAATGCCGACTGGGGCACGCGCGCGCCGACGCTGCATTTCACGTTGCAGCAGGACCGCCTGCAGGCGGTCGGACTGACGTCCAGCGCGGTCGCGCAGCAGTTGCAGTTCCTGCTCACCGGCGTGCCGGTCACCGCAGTGCGTGAGGATATCCGGACCGTGCAGGTGATCGCGCGTTCGGGCGGCGATGCGCGGCTCGACCCCGCGCGACTCGACGACTTCACGCTCGCCGGCGCGAACGGGCAGCGCATTCCGCTGTCGCAGGTCGGCAAGGTCGACGTGCGGATGGAGGAACCGATCATGCGCTGGCGCGATCGCGTGCCGACGGTCACGGTGCGCGGCGACATCGCCGAGGGCTTGCAGCCGCCCGACGTATCGGCCGCGATCACGAAGCAGCTTCAACCGATCATGGCCCGGTTGCCGAGCGGCTATCGGATCGAGGAAGCCGGCTCCATCGAGGAATCGGGCAAGGCCACGACCGCGATGCTGCCGCTGTTCCCGATCATGCTCGCGATCACACTCGTCATCATCATCTTCCAGGTGCGCTCGATCTCGGCGATGGTGATGGTGTTCATGACGAGCCCGCTCGGGCTGATCGGCGTGGTGCCGACGCTGATCCTGTTCCGGCAGCCGTTCGGCATCAACGCGCTGGTCGGCCTCATTGCGTTGTCGGGAATCCTGATGCGCAACACGCTGATCCTGATCGGGCAGATCCACCAGAACGAACAGGCGGGGCTGGACCCGTTCCATGCGGTCGTCGAAGCGACCGTGCAGCGCGCGCGCCCGGTGATCCTCACCGCGATGGCGGCCGTGCTCGCGTTCATCCCGCTCACGCATTCGGTGTTCTGGGGCACGCTTGCGTACACGCTGATCGGCGGCACGTTCGCCGGGACGATCCTCACGCTGGTGTTCCTGCCGGCGATGTACGCGATCTGGTTCAGGATCGGGCCGGGACGCACCGCCGGTTCGCATCACGGCGAGCCCGAACCGGCGTCACTGTCCGACTCCACGCTTGCGGCCACGCTCGACGCACGCAACTGACCGTTCCATCATTCATCCGCTCGAAGGAAGCAACCATGTCGAACCCTACCGTTGTCGTCGTGACGGGCGTGTCTTCGGGCATCGGGCGCGCGGCCCTGTCTGCGGCAAGCGGGGTTCCCGCTCAACGATAGCCGTCGATCACCGCCGCAGCACCGCCACTGCCTTGATCTCGACGATATAGCCGGGCGCGCCGCCCAGCATGTGCGCTCCAACGGCCGTCCACGCCGGCCGCGGATGCGCATGGAAATAGCGGTCGCGCACCTGCATGAACAACGGCAGGTCGCGCATGTCGGTGTGAAAAGTCGTGAGGTCCACGACGTCGTCGAACGAAGCGCCGGCCGCTTCCAGCACGTGCTTCAGGTTCTCGAACGCCTGCACGATCTGCGCTTCGCGATCCTCGACCAGCTGCATCGCGGCGTCGCGACCGATCTGGCCGGATACGTAAAGCGTATCGCCGGCCCTCAGTCCGGGCGCATAGCCGATCTTCTCGTACACCGCTTCCATTCCCGACGGAACGACGGCTTTGCGTTCATGCATGATTGTCTCCGTGGCCGGTGGCGTCGCACCGGTCGTCTGGTTGTCGATGAAAGCTGTCGATGAATCAAGGCAACCGGTACGCCGCTCAACCCGTATCGCCGCCCGCGACCGGCAGCACCGTGCCGGTGATGTAGCTCGCCTCGTCCGACGCGAGGAACAGGATCGGCGCGATCTGCTCGTCGAGGCTGCCGTAGCGCTTGAAGTACGTCGATTCCGTCACCTGCCGCACGGCCTCGCCCATCCACGCCTGTTCCTGCTCGGTGTCGCCGGCCGCATTGCGCGGCACGCGGCGCGGCGGCGCGCTGGTGCCGCCCGGCGCGGTGGCGACGACGCGGATGTTGTGTTCCGCATATTCCATCGCGAGCGCCGACGTCAGCGCGTTCACGCCGCCCTTCGCCGCCGAATACGGCACGCGGCGAATGCCGCGCGTCGCGTTCGACGAGATGTTGACGATCGTGCCGCCGCCACGCGCGATCAGGTGCGGCAGCACCGCGTGACAGGTATAGAGCGTCGGCATCAGCGAGCGGCGGATTTCCGCGTCGATCTGCGCGGGCTCGAACTCGGCGAACGGCCGCATGCGAATCGCGCCGCCGACGCCGTTGATCAGGATGTCGATGCCGCCGAACCGCTGCACTGCATACGCGATCGACGCGTGCGCGCCCTCATAGGTCTCGAGATCGGCGACGAAGCCTGCCGTCTCGCCACCGGCCGCCTCGGCCGCCACGTCGGCGACGAAATCCGCGCGATCGACGAACAGCACCTTGCCGCCCTCGGCTGCCGCGCGCAGCGCGACACCGCGGCCGATGCCCTGCGCCGCGCCAGTGACGACGACGACCTTGCCGGAGAATCGTTGCATGGTCATGCCGCCTTTGCCGTGACGTTGGGGGTGAACTTCTCGTAGTGGAAGCTGTTCGGCTTCACGCCTGCGTCGTCAAAATACTGGCGCACCGCATCGACCATCGGCGGCGGTCCGCACAGATACACGTCGACGTCGCCGTCGTTCAGCGCGTCGGCCGGAATGTGCTGCGTGACCCAGCCCTTGCGCGCGTGGGTCGACGCCGCATCGGCAACGACCGTCGCGAAGCTGAAGTTCGGCAGCTTCGCCGCCAGCGCTTCGATCGCATCGACCAGCACGAGATCGAGATCGCGTGTCACGCCGTAGATCAGATGTACCTTCTGCTGCGACCCGCTGCGCGCGAGCACCTCGAGCATCGACAGGAACGGCGCGAGGCCCGTGCCGCCCGCAAGGAACAGCAGCGGCCGCTGCACGTCGCGCAGGTAGAAGCTGCCGAGCGGCCCGTGCAGTTCGAGCGTGTCGCCGGGTTTCGCCGATTCGAGCCACGTGCTCATCACCCCGCCGGGAATCTTCTTGATCAGGAATCCGATCTTCGTGTCGCCCGGCGCGGACGAGAACGAATACGAGCGATGCTGGCCACTGCCCGGCACGCCGATGTTCACGTACTGGCCCGGCAGGAACGCCGGCGCGCTCGCGCCGACGTCGAGTTCGAGCACGACGGCCGCATCGTTGTGCTGCTCGACCTTCGTGACCGTCGCGGCAAAAGCGCTCTGCCCGGTCTTGCACGCGACCGACGACGTCGGCACCGCGATCACGCAGTCGCTTTGCGGCACCATCTGGCACGTCAGCACGAGGCCGCCGTCCTTCTCGTCCTCGGTCAGCGCATCGTCGATGTAATCGTCACCGAGGTCGTAGTGCCCGCTTTCCGCGCGGCACTTGCAGGTGCCGCACACGCCGTCGGAGCAATCCATCGGCAGGTTGATCTTCGCGCGGAAGGCAGCGTCGAGCACCTTCTCGCCGGCCTTGCAGTCGATGAAGCGGGTTACCCCGTCCTCGAAATTCAGTGCAATCTTGTAGCTGGACATCGCGTCACCTCCACTTCCTTTCATGGCAAAACAACAGCGTCAGACGTGATAGACGTCGAGCACCTGCCGGATGTAATCGTTCTTCAGCACGATCTTCTTGTGCGAAATCAGCAGCGCGTCGCCCGCGCGCCGCAACGTGACGAACATCGTGCCGAAGAAGTGATCGGTCACGCGGTAACGGTGGTTCAGCGTGTGGAAGTTGTAGCGCACATCGACCTCGTCGTCGCGTTCGGCCAGCACCTCGACGTTCGTCACGTTGTGGCTGGTGCGCGGCTCGGGCGTCGATGCGCCGCTGCGCTCGGTCTTGATCCGGAACACGCGATCCTCGAGACCGCCGCGATCCGCGTAATACATCAGCGAGATCTCGCTGCGCGGATCGTCGGTCGGCCGGTCATCGTCGTCCCATGCGGGCATCCAGTACGTGACGTCCTCCGTGTAGCAGGTCAGCCACGCGTCCCACTCGCGATCGTCGAGCAGGCGCGCCTCGCGATACAGCGCCGCGCAAATCGTCCGGTAATCGAAGCTCATGCCGCCACCTCCCCGCGTTCCTTCTTCAGCGCATCGCGCATCACGTTCACCCAGTGTTCGTGCTGGCACACGAACAGCCCTTCGTCCTCGCTGCGCTCGCCCGAAATGCGCGGCTTCAGCCCCATCTTTTTCGCGTTCTCGTCCGGCCCGTCGACCCACAGCGGCGCACCGCGCGACAGGTCGTTCCACATCGCCGTGATGCCTGCATAGCCGGCCTGGCACGCGCGAAACTCCTCGAGATCGTCGGCCGTGCCCATGCCGGTCACGTTGAAGAAATCCTCGTACTGGCGAATCCGCGTCGTGCGGTCGGCCTCGCTCTCACCCTTCGGCGCGAAGCAGAAGATGCTGACTTCCGTCTTGTCGACCGCGAGCGGCCGCACCACGCGAATCTGCGTGCTGAACTGGTCCATCAGGAACACGTTCGGGTACACGCACAGGTTGCGCGTCTGGTTCACGATGAAATCGGCCTGTACGTCGCCCACGCGCGCCTTGATCTCGTCACGATGCTGGTACACGGGCCGCACCTCCGGGTTCATCGTCCGGGTCCACAGCAGGATGTGGCCGTGGTCGAAGCCGTACACGCCCGCGACCGACTTGCTCCAGCTGTTCGCGTCGACCGCCTTGGTGCCGTCTTCCTTGCGGCGGCCCATCGTCGCCGCATAGTTCCAGTGCACGGTGCTCACGTGATAGCCGTCGCAGCCGTTCTCCATCTGCATCTTCCAGTTGCCTTCGTAGATGTAGGACGAGTTGCCGCGCAGCACTTCGAGCCCGTTCGGCGCCTGGTCGACGATCTGGTCGATGATCACGCGCGCTTCGCCGAGGTAATCCTCGAGCGGCAGCACGTCGGCGTTGAGGCTGCCGAACAGGAAGCCGCGATAGTTCGCGAAGCGCGCGACCTTCTTCAGGTCGTGCGAGCCGTGCGTGTTGAACTGCACCGGATACTCGGTCGTCTTCTCGTCCTTCACCTTCAGCAGCTTGCCGGTGTTCGAGAAGGTCCAGCCGTGGAACGGGCACGTGAAGCTGCCCTTGTTGCCGTGCTTGCGGCGGCACAGCATCGCGCCCTTGTGCGCACACGCATTGATGACCGCATGCAGCTCGCCGGTCTTGTCGCGCGTGATGACGATCGGCTGGCGGCCGATCCATGTCGTGTAGTAATCGTTGTTGTCGGGAATCTGGCTTTCGTGCGCCAGGTACACCCAGTTGCCCTCGAAGATGTGCTTCATCTCGAGTTCGTACAGCTGCGCGTTCGTGAAGATGTCGCGGCGGCAGCGGAAGATGCCGGCCTCCTTGTCATCCTGCACGGCGGTTTCCAGCAGATGATCCAGGTCGTTGGTGTGGTCGATCGTGGCGGACATGATGGCTCCTCCCATGCGCGTGCCGCGTCCTGCAAGCACGCTCGCATCGGTATCGGTTGAATCTCGGGGTGACCGGCCGGCAGCGGCGGCGCTCGCGCGCCGCCGTGCCGCCGGCGGTTATGCGGTGGCGGACGCGCGCAGGCGTTCGACGATCTGGTTGTCCTTGCCCTGCACCAGCGGCGTCAGCACGAAGTTGAACTCGATGTCCTGGTACGCGTCGGCCTTCATGCCGAGTGCGGTGCCGCCGGTCTTTTCGGCCACGGGCGGAATCAGCTCCTCGCGCGTCGCATACGCGAAGTCGTCCCAGATCAGCGGATCGCCGTCGATGTTGAACTGCGTCGTCAGCTTGCGGTGAGCAGGGCTGTCGACGAAGAAGTGCACGTGTGCGGGGCGGTTGCCGTGGCGGCCGAGGCGATTCAGCAGTTGCTGCGTCGCGCCCTGCGGCGGGCAGCCGTAGCCGACCGGCATCAGCGTGCGGAATTCGTACTTGCCGTCGGCGCCCGTCTTCACCGCGCCGCGCAGGTTGAAGTCGCTCTGCTTGCCTGTCGGATCGAAATGCGAATAGAAGCCGTGCGAGTTCGCATGCCAGCATTCGACCACCGCGCCGGCGATCGGCTTGCCGTCCAGGCCCGTGACCGTGCCGTGGATCACGAGCGCGCCCGCGCCGTCGTCCGCATCGAGGTCGATCTTCGCGACGCCGTCGCGCACCGGGGCGCCCGCCACGTACAGCGGCCCCTCGATCGTGCGTGGCGTGCCGCCGTCGAGGCCAATCGCCTTGTCCGCGGCGTCCATCCGGATGTCGAGATATTTCTCGAGACCGAGGCCTGCCGCGAGCAGCGCCGCTTCGCCATCCTGACCAAGTTTGTTCAGGTAGTTGACGCCGGCCCACACTTCGTCGGGCGTGATGTCGAGATCGTCGATCGCCTTGAACAGGTCGCCGAGCAGGCGCAGCACGATCTGCTGCGTACGTGCGTCGCCGTTCGTGCCATTTCCGCCATTCCCGGCCGCGTTCGATGCGGCTTTCAGCAGGTCCTGCACTTCCGTCGTGTCGAAAACTTTGACGCTCATGATGCTGTCTCCATGTGTATTTGGGGGGTGACGGTCCTTGCCTGACTCGGTTACCGCGCGACTTTCGTCAGCCCGTCGCGGGTGCGAGGTACGCGTCGAGGATCGGCATCGGGCCGTGCATCGTGGCTGCGGACAACTTGTGGCGGCGGATCGTAGGCAGATCGACGACGCGGGTTTCGATGCGATCACGGGCAACGGAGGATACGGGGCGCGCTACGTGGGGGCTGTTCATGGAACGGATTTATACGCGGCGGGGAAATGGTGCGTCCAATACTTTTGGGCGCGTTTTTTGATACCTGATGGGTATAAAACTTCAGCCATAGACGCAAAATACTGCGTTGCACCATACCTGTTTTAGCTACATGCATGGACTGAAAGGCTTGCTGGAGCGCGATCGCGTGGGTACGGGATATCGCTGAGGCGGGCGGCGGCGCGGCCGGTATCGACAGGGGAAAAACGGCTGAAAGCGGGCGGCCTGCCGAGTCGATCAGGGTTTTCCTGACGGGCTACACGTCGTAAAGCGATGGCGCGGACACTGACTTTCCGTAATGTCGACTGTCCCTTGTGGGCGGCGGATTCAACCGCTCGCTGCAATTCGTTCAGGCCGCGTCAGCGGGTCGAGGCCTACCATTGCCTTACATGCTCAGATGGCGCAGGCAAGCTCCCGCTCTTCCACTTTCTCGTTGAACGCATCCGTTCCAATGGTCGGCGCTTCGTCACAAGCACTGAAGTGGTAGCCGGCATAGTGCGCGAACATTCGAATGTCCTTCCCTCCGATGCGACGCTTTTGCAACGCGTATGCTCGGGCGGATTCGGAAAGAAAGAATCGATGTTCGCCGTTACCCGACTCAACACTCACCAGCGACTTCTCGGTCAGTTCAGCAATGTCGCCGGCAACGTCAGACAGCGTATACCGCGCATCGCATACCAGCGCACGCAATGCCTCGAAAGTAAAAGCACGCTGGAATGCCGCAACGTGACCCAAGAGCTTCTGACTCGACGGGCTCAGCGACGCAAAGCTCCAATCGAAGCTGGCCTGTAACGTCTGGTGGTGCGCAAGCGCCGTCCGGTATCCCCGCGTCAGCAACTTGAAGCGATCGTCGAGAAATCCGTGAACACCTCGAACGCCCAATGCACCGATACGCCCGACTGCCATTTCGATCGCCAGTGGATTACCGTCGAGCCGACGGCAGATATCGCCAACGAGACGAGCGCTTTTTCTTAAAGTATCAAGGTCGCAACCCGACTGTCGCGCGCGCTGCAAGAACATCTGCACTGCCTCACAATCCAGCAGCTCTGCGATGGATGACTCCGGACGCGGCACCTGGAGCGGACGCACGTGGAAGACACGCTCACCTGATACCCTCAACGGCTCACGGCTCGTGACGAGTACCCGCAAGTTGCCAAGCCGCATGCAAACTGAATCGACCAGTCGAGCGACTGCATCGATGACGTGCTCGGCGTTGTCCAGCACCAGCAGCGTGCGGTCTCGCGGCAAAGCTGCGACTAGCGCGTCGACTGCCGATCTGTCGTCCCGTATCGACAGGCCGAATGCCGTCGCGATTTTCTGCAAGACCACTTCTGGAGAGGCGGCATCGGAAAGCGCGACGAAACGCGTGATATCAAAACGGCCGCTTACTGCCGCATGAGCAACTTCGATTGCCGCGCTCGTTTTCCCGACTCCCCCGGCGCCCACCAGTGTCAATATATGCGTCGTGTCCAGTATTGCCGCAATATTGGAGACCAGGCTGTCGCGTCCCGTGAGCGCCCCGTGCCGTCGCGGAATATCGCTGTCGGCCTGCCTGGGCGGTGTAGCCGGCGTCAAATTCGCGCTCGGGGCGGATCTCTGCGTCAGTTGGTAACCGCGACCGGGTACGGTCACAATCAGGTCGCGTTGCGGTCCGAGCAATTTTCGCAACGCGGAAATATGGACCTGCAGATTGTTTTCTTCAACTACCGTGCCGGGCCAGACCGCGGCCATCAACTCGTCTTTCGTGACGAGACGTCCCGCCGCCGACAACAGTACCGCGAGCACGTCAAATGCACGCGAACCGACATGGATAGCCTTCCCGTCACGTCGCAACGAGCGCGTCGACAAATCGACTTCGAGTGTGCCCAGCAACATGACTCAGGCCTCGTCCATCAGACCAACCGGGCCACTGAGCCAGCAACCGCTGCTTTCATCGGCCGGATCGCGAAAGTTCACCGTGATCGCGGACGGACGGCCCATCGCCACACCCTGACGCACGACGATGCCGCGTCCCGCTCCGGTGACGAGCCCATAGCGATGCGCGCCGTACAGGAGCGCTGCCGCTGCGATGCCGGTCGCCGCGTCTTCCGGATAGCCGGACGCGCGCGGGAATTGCCGTGCGTCGAACACGTGCGGTGCATTGGCATCCAGCGAAAACGGATAGAGACCGGTCGACGACAGCGCGTCGCATAGGGCTTCGATCATGTCGAGTTTCGGCGTGATCGCATTCAGCCGTGAGGTCGTGCGGACCGGCACCAGCGTTTTGGTGCGGCTCGTCGTTGCGTTGACGATGCCGAGCGGCAGCAGATCGCCCGCATCGAGGTTCAATGCATCGAGTGTCCTGGCAATGAGCGCCGCGTCGACAACCGGCTCGACGCGTCCCGCCGGCTGGCTGACTTCGATCCGCGCGTCGGACGCGTCGTACCGCGCGTCGACGCTGCCGCTCAGCGTTTCAATCAGCGCCGTGTTCGTGCGCCATGCGCCTGTGCGACGCAGCAGCCACAATGCGCCCAGCGTCGCGTGTCCGCACATCTCCATCTCGTGGTTGGGCACAAAAAAGCGGAAGCGGAAATCATGGTGCGGATCGACGGCGCGCATCACAAACCCGCTTTCCAGACCATACGCGCGGGCCACCTCTTTCATTTGCGCGTCGGACCAGCCGTTCGCGTCGAGCACAACCGGGGCCGGATTGCCGCCCTCGTCGGTGGTGGAAAATACCCGTACAAGCCGCACACGTTGTACGATGCTCATGCGCTTGCTCCCTAATTAACTCGCCTATCGGTGTGCCGCCTTTTGTGAAGCCGGCGGGAAGGCCAGTCCGCCGTCCCTCGCAGCATGCACGGCCTGCGTTTTTTATTCGCTTCCATTTGGGCCGGAACATGCTCACTATCGGGCCATGGCGATTGGCGTCAGCGCGTTGCCCGTCCCTTATAAAGTCCCAAGTCGCAGGTTCCCGCCATGTTTTATCAGACGTCCAAATCGCACATTCCCGCCGACCGCGTGGCTGCGACCCGTCGCATCACGATGGCCGATTACGTGACGTCGTGGCACGAGCACGAAGAGTTCATGTTCCTGCTGCCGAGTCAAGGCACGCTGACGCTGACTTCGGAGTGTTCAAAGCATTCGCAACGCATCGGCGCCGGCGTGCTTGCGATGGTTCCCGCCGGGATTTTTCACGACACGGCGAGCAATCCCGGAGAGCACTGCCATACGGCGGTCTATGCGGAGCGCGACTTCGTTTCGTTTTGTGCGCGCAAATCCAATGTCCGGATCGCCGGGGGCGATGCACCGCGCTACTGCGTGCCGCCGCCTGCTCTGCTTGGGGCACTGCGTTTGCAAACACAGTTCGACGCGGTCGACCAAACGGAGGAAGCGCACGATATGGCGCGGTATCAGAACGATCTGGTCGATCGGCTGATTGCGTCGGCGTGCGTGGCGGCGGTGCTCAGCGCCGCACCGAGCGATGCCAATCCGAAGGTTTCGCGCGGGCAACTGGTCAGTGAAATCAAGGCGTATCTTGACGTCATGCTGGCTGAGCGGATCGATATCGAGACAATCGCGTCGGAATTCGCCATATCGCGACGTCATCTCACCCGGATCTTCCGAGAAGAGACCGGCGAAAGCCTCACCGATTATCAGCTCCGGCAACGGGTCATGCGCGCGCGTTCGCTCTTGAACGTTCCCGGCACGACCGTGCTGTCGGCAGCCCTGAGCGTAGGGATCGAATCGCCGTCCTACCTGGCAAGGCTATTTACCAAGTTCGGTCTGCCTGCGCCCCGCGATCTGAAAGCATCCCGTGTTCGATGCAACTGACGCCTCTTCACTTCCGACTTCTGTCGCCCCCGTTGAACTGGAACCACTCAGCCGGTAAATCCTGGCGTACCCGACCGCTCGCGATAAGCTTGCTGCCGGTGGTTGGACGCGGCGGCTCCAGACGGTGACGGTGAACGGCCGATGCCGCACCGGCAATATCTGCCACGTCATCACGCGGCGTGCGGCAAAAGTCCACACGGCAACTGTTCAATTTCCGCACACCGAATCGCATCCACCCGCCAATCCATGCGGGCGCGACGGATGGGAAAAAACCCGGATACCCCCGTTTCACCGCCGTCCCCTACCCTCGCGCGCATGCCGGTCGACGCTCACGCAACGATCCGGCCGATCCGAAATCCCCAGGAGCGCACATGGATAGCAACACCCCCGCACTGTTCGACACCGACATCTGGCGCGGCAAGACCTTCAACGGACGCTGGCACGCAAGCCCGCACGCGGCCGACGTGATCGAGCCGGCGACCGGCAACACGCTCGGCCGCATCGGTCTTGCCGACAGCACGGCCATCGCCGAAGCATCAGCTACCGCGCACCGCGCCCAGCCCGCGTGGTTCGCCCTGCCCTACGACGACCGCGCAGCCGTCCTGCGCCGCGCCGCAGCCATCGCCGAAACGCACGCCGACGCGATCGTCGACTGGCTCGTGCGCGAAAGCGGCTCGACGCGCGCGAAGGCGGCGTTCGAAACGTCCGTCACGATCAAGGCGCTGCACGAAGCGGCCGGGCTGCCATCTCGCGCGGCCGGCGAAGTGCTGCCATCAGCGGCCGGCCGGCTGTCGCTCGCGCGCCGCCGCCCGCGCGGCGTGGTCGGCGTGATCTCGCCGTTCAATTTCCCGCTGTACCTCGCGATACGCGCGGTGGCACCCGCGCTCGCGCTCGGCAACGCGGTCGTGCTGAAGCCCGATCCGCGCACCGCCGTGTGTGGCGGCGTCGCGATCGCCCGCGTGTTCGAGCTCGCCGGCCTGCCCGAAGGCGTGTTGCACGTGCTGCCCGGCGACGGCGCGGCCGGCGCGGCGCTGGTCGCCGATCCGCACGTCGCGATGATCCAGTTCACCGGCTCCACCGCGGCCGGGCGCAAGGTCGGCGAAGCCGCCGGCCGCCACCTGAAGAAGGTATCGCTCGAACTCGGCGGCAAGAACTCGCTGATCGTGCTCGACGATGCCGACCTCGACCGCGCGGTCGCCAACACCGCATGGGGTGCGTATCTGCATCAAGGCCAGATCTGCATGGCGACCGGCCGCGTGCTCGTACAGCGCGCGATTCACGACCGCTTCGTCGCGAAGCTCGTCGAGAAGGCGCGCAGCCTGCGCGTCGGCGACCCGGCCACCGGCGACGTCGGCCTCGGCCCGCTGATCAACGCCGCGCAACGCGACCATGCGGCGAGCGTGGTCGATGCGGCCCGCCGTGCGGGCGCACGCGTCGAGACGGGCGGCAATCATCGCGACCTGTTCTTCGAGCCGACCGTGCTGAGCGGCGTCGCGCCGGGCAATCCGGCGTTCGATGAGGAGATTTTCGGGCCGGTTGCGATCGTCGTGCCGTTCGATACCGACGAGGACGCGATCGCGCTCGCGAACCGGACCGAATACGGGCTGTCGATGGCGATCCTGTCCGCCGACGTCGGCCGCGCACTGCGGATCAGCGAGCGCCTGAACACGGGGCTGCTGCATATCAACGACCAGACGGTCAACGACGAAGTGATCAACCCGTTCGGCGGCGTCGGCGCATCGGGCAATGGCTCGAGCATCGGCGGTGCGGCAAACTGGGAGGAATTCACGCAGTGGCAGTGGCTGACGATCAAGGGCGAAGCGCCGCCGTATCCGATTTGACGAGGAGACCGACCATGTATACCGAACACGACACACGCGCCGTCACCGCGGCCGTCGCGCGCGCCGCCGGCGCGCCCTTCTCGATCGAAGCGGCCCGCATCCGCGCGCCGCGCGGCGACGAAGTGCTGGTGCGCGTCGTCGCGACCGGCTTGTGCCATACCGACCTGATCGTGCGCGACCAGTACTATCCGGTGCCGTTGCCGGCCGTGCTCGGTCACGAAGGCGCCGGCGTGGTCGAGGCGGTCGGCCCGAACGTGAAGACGCTCGCCGCGGGCGACCACGTCGTGCTGACCTACGGCGCGTGCGGCCACTGCACCTCATGTGTCGGCGGTCACGGCGCGTATTGCCGGCAGTTCTTCGCGCTGAATTTCGGCGGCGCCGACGCGGACGGGCAGACCGCGCTTCGTGACGAATCCGGCCAGCCGCTGCACGATCATTTCTTCGCGCAGTCGTCGTTCGCGAGCTATGCGCTCGCCCGCGAGAACAACGCGATCAAGGTGCCGAAGGAAGCGCCGCTCGAACTGCTCGGCCCGCTCGGCTGCGGAATCCAGACCGGTGCGGGCGCCGTCATCAATTCGCTCGCGGTACACACCGGCAGCAGTTTCGCGAGCTTCGGCGCGGGCGCGGTCGGGATGAGCGCGGTGATGGCCGCGCGCATCGCCGGCGCAACGACGATCATCGCGGTCGACATCGTGCCATCGCGGCTCGCGCTGGCGCTGGAGCTCGGCGCGACGCACGCGCTCGACAGCCGGGAGGTCGACGTGGTCGACGCGATCCGCGAGATCACCGGCGGCGGCGTCGACTACGCACTCGAATCGACCGGGCTGCCGGCGGTGCTGTCGCAAGGGATCGACGCGCTCGGCTCGCGCGGCACGATGGGTGTGGTCGGCGCGCCGAAGCTCGGCACCCGGGCCGAATTCGACGTGAACAGCCTGCTGCTCGGCGGCCACACGATCCGCGGCATCGTCGAAGGCGACAGCGTGCCGCAGACGTTCATTCCGCAGCTCGTGCAACTGCATCTGCAAGGGCGGTTTCCGTTCGACCGGCTGGTGAAGTTCTATCCGCTCGACCAGATCAACCAGGCGGCGGAAGACAGCAGCAACGGCAGCACGCTCAAGCCGATCCTGCGTTTGCCGCATTGAACGCAACAGGCGCCGCCGGCCGCACGCCGACGCACATCACCCGCACACGGCGGCGCCCCTTCCCGGGAAAATACCCGCCTTCGGGCACCGGGCTATATTACGCATTCGCGCGACACGCCAGGCCGACACGCCTGGCCCGGACCTCGACTTCAAATGGAGCGCAGCGTGAACACGGCCCCCGAATCCCTTTCACGGCCGGTCGACCTCGACCGGCTCCGCGCCCGCTTCGCCGCGGGCGAGCCGCTGCCGGAAACGGCGTTGCCGGCCAGCGTCGCGCGTTCGTGGCTGCGTTCGCGCGACGCCGGGCTGCGGCCTTGGCAAACCGCCCGCTATGAAATGCAGCGCGAACCGGACGAATCGCGCGCGGACCGGCGGCTCACCCGCTGCGTCGCGCAGGAGATCGAGCCGCTGTGGGCCGCATTCGGCGGCAGCGAATGGACGATCATGTGCGTCAATCCGCACGGCACGATCGTCCATGCGCGCCGCAGCCCGCAATGCGACGACGCACTGCTGACGCCGATCGTCGCCGGGCGCCGGATCGTCGAACCGAACATCGGCACGACCGCGCCGAGCTGCGTGATTCACGACGGCACCGAAACCGTCGTCGCGGGCGCGCAGCACTATCTCGACGAGTTGTCGCGGGTGTTCTGCCTCGCGGTGCCGCTCGTGGGCTTCGACGGCGAAGTGATCGGCGCGCTCGATATCACCGGCGTCGGCCGGCGTAATATCGCGCAGCTGCGCGAGTCATTCCGGCACGCATCGCTGTCCGCCGAACAGCGGCTCTATGCGATGTTGCGCGACTGCCATCTGCTGCAGGTGCAATTCGATCCGCGCTGGCTCGGCACGCCGCTCGCCGGCGTCATCGCGCTCGACGAAGCGGGCCGCGTGCGCGCGGTGAGCCGCCTGGCCCGCCAGATGCTCGACCTCGCGCCCGCCGGGCCGGTGGCGCCGGTCGATCTCCGGCAACTGTTTCCGGGCGCGACGCCCGCGCAGCAACGCCGGTTGCTGACACCGGCACGCACGCCGCAGCGGATCGCGCGCGACGATGGTAGCCACGTATGGGTGCGCACCGTGCGTGCGCCGCTCGACCGGGCGACGAGGGCGCGTCACGCCGATGTGCTCGAAGACGCTGCCGACGTGTGCAACGTCGCGTCGACCGCCGGCCCGCAGGCGAGCCTGTACGAACAGTCGCTCGATGCGATCCGGCGCGCGCTCGACGAGCACGACGGCAATGTGTCGGCGGCCGCGCGGCAGCTCGGCATTTCGCGCACGACGCTGTACGCGAAACTTCGGCAGCTCGATGCGGCTGGGATCAGGCACGACGGGGCGCATTGACGATGCGGAGTGAAGCAGGTCGCGTGGCAATTGGCGCTTGGGGCCTGTTCATGCTGACACCGGGCTGGCGTTGCCCCCGAAGGCCAATACATGTCTGGCCCACCTCATAGTCTCGTGTAATCGCAGCCCGTCATTCGCGTGTCGATACGCGTCGTTGTCGATAACGGAACGTCCGCGGTCGGACCATACGCCGCCTAAGCTCGACGGCGATCGTCACGTCACGCTCGGGCGCGGATTGAAACACGCATGTGCCATGTCCACGTCAATGCGGCTCAGAAGCGGTCTCCAACCGAACGGATGCCGCGAATTCCCCGCGCCCGTTCCGAGCGTGACCTCATAACGATTCCACGATTCCTTGGTTCCCTCGATGATGCGGTGTCCGTATTGTTCGCGTATTCATCAGACTTATCGACCGATGACGGCGGGTTCCTTCGACGGCGAAACGACGGCGCAAAATATTGCGTTGGTTTCAAACCACTTTGACTCCGGTGGTTTTTGTAATGGCATACTCAAGCCTGGGCGCTGCGCAGGGGCGTTGTCACTTCCAGAGGCGTGGCGGCGCAAATAATGTGCGCTTCTTCATGTGCTGTTTTCGTGCACGCTTGCGTGCCTTGACGCCGCGGGTCCAGGAATCCGTTTCATATGAATTACAGTTCACCGATCAGTGGCTCCCCCACGAGATGCGATGTCGACGACGAACGCACGCGCTCGCGCGCGGCATGGCTGACGAGTGAATTCCGCGCGAGCTATGCATGGCTGAAGTCGAAACTGCAAAGGCGCGTCGGCTCGCCTGCCGATGCGGAGGATCTCGCGTCGTCGTCGTTCGCGGAACTTGCCGGTATGCAGGACCTGACAGCGGTGCGCGATGCACGCGCCTTTCTCACGGTCATCGCCCAGCGCCTCACCTATGAAATGTGGCGCCGCCGCGACCTGGAACGCGCGTATCTGGAAACGCTCGCCCATCGGGAAGAAGCCGTCACCCCGTCGGCGGAAAGCATGGCGGAAGTGACACAGGCGCTCTTGCTCGTGGATCAGGCGTTGAACGGCCTGTCACCCAACGCGAAAAGCGCTTTCGTGATGAGTCAGATCGACGGCCTCACGCACGCTGAAATCGCCGAGCGGCTCGGCGTGTCGGTGAGCATGGTGCGCAAATATATCGCGCAGGCCTTGACGCAGTGCTATCTGATGACATGAGCCGGCGGCACCCGCGTCGGCGCTCGGCTGCCGGCTGACCTTCTTCCCTGCCGTTCGTTGTCGCGAACATGCCGCTTTCACTGCGCCGTACCGGGTCGCTCCAGTTGCCGTGCGACGATGTCGATCACCCGGACGGGCGCTGTCTCGAGTTGGGCGTCGTGATCCGTCACGAGCGCCGCGAACGCGCAAAAGGCGGCCGGCTCGAATCCGTAGCGGCCTTCCTCTCCCGATTCATAGGCATAGCCGGCGATACGCTCGTATTCGTCGGCCGCATGCAGGTGTCGCCCACCGTAGCCGAGCTCGCGCAGCATCGCGGCGGCCATCGCCACGCGCAACAGGATGCGCAGCGCGGTCAGCGAACCGGCCCCGGCGCGCAGCGCTTCGAGCTGAAGGTGATACTCCAGCGAAAGCGCGTCGCGAATGGCTTTCGGCAAAGGCAGAAGTTCCGTCTTGTCCACCCGCGACCGGACTCTCGACTGGTCGAGACGCTGCGTCCACCCTCTCATCTTCGGCTCGCCATCCGTCCGCACGCATTCGTCATGCCGTGCCGCCCACCGTCATGTCGTCCACGCGAACGGTAGGCTGCCCCACGCTCACGGGCACCGACTGGCCGGCCTTGCCGCACACGGCGCGGCCCGTGTCGAGCTCGAGGTTGTTGCCGACCATGCTGATTTTCTGAATCGTGTCCAGCCCGTTGCCGGTGATCGTCGCGCCTTTCACGGGTGCGCAGAGCTTGCCGTTTTCGATCAGGAATGCTTCTGACGCCTCGAACACGAACTGCCCGCTCGTGATGTCGACCTGCCCGCCCTCGAGCCCCGCCACGTATATCCCGCGCTTCACCGACGCAATGATCTCGTCGTGCTCGCGATCGCCATTGAGCATGAACGTGTTGGTCATGCGCGGCATCGGCAACACCGCATAGCCCTCGCGGCGGCCATTGCCCGTCGGCCGCATGTTCATCAGCCGCGCGTTGAGCGAGTCCTGCATGCAGCCGCGCAACACGCCGTCCTCGATCAACACCGTGCGTTGCGTCGGACAGCCCTCGTCGTCGACATTGAGCGAACCCCGGCGGCCTTCGAGCGTGCCGTCGTCGACGATGGTGACGTTGCGCGCCGCCACTTGCTCGCCGACGCGGCCCGCGAACACCGACGTCTTGCGCCGTATGCCGTCGGCCTCGAGACCATGGCCCACGGCTTCGTGCAACAGCACGCCGTTCCAGCCCGGCCCGACGACGACGGTCATCGTTCCCGCCGGCGCGGGCCGTGCATCGAGTTTCGTCAGCGCGGCTTCAACGCGGTCGTACACCAGCGCACGGAGGTCGTCGTCCGACCACGAAGCGAGCCCGTAGCGGCCGCCGATCCCGCCGCTCGCGCTTTCGACCCGGTCGCCCGATTTGACCCGAACGTTGATCGCCAGTCGAAGCATGGGTCGCACGTCGCCGACGCCGAGTCCGTCGCAACGCGCGATCCACACCGTCTCGTGCGTCGCGGCGAGCATGGCGTTGACCTCGACCACGCGCCGATCCTTCGAACGCGCCAGTTCGTCGACGCGCTTGAGCAGCGCGAGTTTCCGCTCCGCGCCGATCGCGCCGAGTGAGGCGCTCGGAAGATAGATCGATCGCGCCGCCGCGGAGCCGGCTGGTTCGCCGCGAGGCGTTACGCGGGAAAGAACCTCCGGTCCCGACCGAATCTGCCGCGCGATCGTGCGCAACGCGTCCGCCCCGATTCGTTGCGAACTCGCGAACGTCGTCTCCTCGCCGTTCAGCACGCGAATGCCGAATCCCGAATCGCACTGCCAGGCGCCGCCCCGCACGGCGCCGCCTTCGAGCGACCACGATTCGGCGATCGACTCCTTCAGATAGATGTCGGCGAAGTCGCCGGACTGCCCGAGCGCGCTGTTCAGCGCGGCGAACAAGTGCGTTTCGTCGATGCCGTATTTGTCGAGCAGCCCGGCATACGCCGCGCGACGCATGTCGTGGAGCGAGGGGCCGCGGGTGTCAGTCAGGGTTTCGTGCGTGTCCAGCATGGTGTCGTACCGGTATGTGACAGGAAAGGATGGCCGCGCATCGCGCGCGTCAGCTGCCGCCGATTCTCATTTCATCGATCAGCCATGAACCCGTGCGGAAGCTTCCTCTGGTCACGGTGTCGGCCCCCACGGCGAGCAGGCCGGAAAACATCGCATTCAGATTCGACGCGATCGTGATGCCGGTGACCGGAAAACGGATCTGGCCGTTCTCCACCCAGAACCCCTTCGCGGCACGCGAGAAATCGCCGGTCAGCCGATTTACGCCGCCGCCTGCCATCTCGGTGACGAACAGGCCGCGATCGAGCCTCTCCAGCATTGCGTCGATCCCGTCCGAGTTCGCGGTTTTCGCGCTGCGCACTTCGAGGTTGTGCGGGCCCCAGCCATTGCCGGTCGGCGCCATGCCGAGACGCCGGGCCGCGTACAAGCCAAGAAAATAGCCGCGCAACACGCCTGACTCGACAACCGATCGTCGGGACACGGCAACGCCATCGGAGTCGAAGCATCGACTCGCCATTCCCCTGGAGACGAATGGATCTTCGTACAACTGAATGTGATCGGCAAAGACTGGGGTACCGAGACGGCGAGTCAAGTACGAGCCCGCCCGATAAAGCGCATCGCCGGATGCCGCGTTGACGAACTCGCCGAGCAGCGACATCGCGGCCATCGGCTCGAACAACACGGGGCAACGCTGCGTTTCAATCTGCGTGCCGCCCAGCAGCGCGAGCGCGCGCGTTGCGGCTTGCGTGCCGATCCGCGCGGGTGTGTCGAGATCGGCATAAGCGCGCGCGCCGTCGCTCCAGAATCCCATCTGTTTCTCGCCAGTGCCGGCCGCGACAGGCATGCACGACACGAAATGCGCGGACCACGGCACGCTGTGCCAGAACCCCTCGCTGGTCGCGAGCAGCGACAACCCCGCGGAAGTTCCGACGCTGGCGCCGTTGGTCGTCACGATGGCAGGGCTCGTGGAAAATGCGGCCTCTTCCGCGCGACGGGCGTCGTCGAGCATGTCATCGAGCGACAGATCGAGCGGATGATACAAGTCCAGATCGATGAAGTCCCTGGCGAGCAAGTCCGCCGGGGCCGGGCCGGCAGCAGCATCGACGTCCGTGACCGACGCGATGTCGATGGCGGCCGCCACCGCACCGGCAAGGCCGTCGGGGGACAAATCGGACGACGTCGTCGCGCCGCGTCGGCCATTGCGATAGACCGCGAGCGAGATAGATGAAGACAGTCGAAGGCTCCGCTCGGTCGGCATCCGGTTGCGTACGGTTGCCGTCCGCGATTCGACATGATCGACCTCCACGCGAACGCCGTCGGCCCCTGCTCGTCGTGCCAGATCGAGCGCACATTCGGCCGCCGCCTCCAGATCGGATTTCACGTCGCGCCATTGCGTACCGCCGTCATGCATGGAAACCACTCCGAGTGTTGAATTGCCGCGTGCCCCACGCGCCTGCCCGTCTGCCGAGACGTTTTCGCATCATGTCGAGCGGGAGCACATTGGAAATAGTCTATCGAGCGCGATCGGAATTTTTTTACGAAAGAAATCACCGTCTCGCGGAATCGTGGAATCGTTTTGCGCGCACGCCGGCGTATCCGGAATTTACGTTCGACGTGCGCTTTTTCTCAGATGACTTACGCGCAGCGCTGCGTGATCGCGATCAAACGATCGCCGATGCGCGTGCCGACCTTTTTCATGGCCTGCGTGCCCTCGCCGTAGTGAGACCGAAACCGTGCAATGAGTTCGGAATCCACGAGCCCAATTCGCTCGAGAGTCTTGTCGCCTTGCGAAGCCTCTTCGCCGCGCTCCACCGCGCGATTCGACGTTTCTTCCGCGAGCTGCATGAAGCGTCGGTCGTCATCGCGCGTCCAGTTGCAGGCCGCGCGCAACAACTCCCAATGCGCACCCGCAAGGCCGAATATGAAATCGGTGACGATCGCGGCATCGCCGAGCGGCTGAGCGACCAACACGAGAAGCCGTGTCGCCAACGCGTGTGCGGCGCCGGCTGCCGCAGCGTCGGCCTTCGCGAGCGCCTGCTTGATCGCGGCCAGTTCCGAGTCGAGCGGCCCTGCCGCCCGCGCCGGATCATGCTGCGCGACAAGCCGGTCGCGAATCGACAGCAACGCCGCATCGTCGCCGATCAACTCAGACATCTCGCCGCCGGACAGCAGATCCGCGACCAGCATATGCGGCAGCCGCGCGAGATTCGCACCCACCGGCACGGCGTCCAGCCAGTGCGCGACGAACTCCGCGCCGTTCAGATGAGTGCTGCGATAGCTCGACAGCGATTCCACCACGGCCAGCACGTTGGCCGGAATACCCAGCGTTCTTGCGCAATCGTCCACGTCCGCGGTGTTGCAGACGAACTGAATGGCGCTGCCGATTTCGCCGTCCCACATCGCTTCGGAAGGCGCGGCTCGCTTGCGATCCAGCCACGCGCGCAACGCGGCAAGGCGCTCCGCCTTGAGCTGGGCGTTGCCGCCGAATGCGTTCGGTGCTACGGCGATCGCCGCCGGCAACGGCGTCACCGAGCCGAGGTGGTTGTCGATGAAGCCGGCCAGTTGCGTGGCGGAGCGATTGCCGACCACGCGGCCGAGCTCCTTGCCATCGCGCAGCAGGATCAGCGTCGGAATACCGCGAACACCGAATCGTTCGCGAACGCCGGCATTCTCGTCCACGTCGATCTTCACGAACGCCACGTTGCCTTCAAATTGCTCGCTCAATTTCGACAGCGTCGGCGCGAGCGCCTTGCACGGACCGCACCAGGGCGCCCAGAAGTCGACCAGTACGGGCAGCGGGTTGTTGATCACGTCGGCTTCGATGGTTTCCAGCGTCACTGCTTTCAGATTGCTCATGGATCGATCTTGTCCTGTTTCACTTGTTGGCGCGCCGTACATTGTTCAAATGCACGGCGTCGATTGGGATCGTGGCGCTCAGCACAGTTGCGTTCCGACGTATGCGCGGCTGCCGGCGTTTGAATCCTTCGCTTCGTCGGCCGCGTCCTGTCGTGCTTCCGGTGCCGCCGGTGCGGGAAAATCGAGCGTCGTGTCGTGAAACGCCAGCAGTTCCTTGCGATGCGCGACGCTGACGACCGTGGCCTGAGGCAAACGCTCGATTAGCAGACCGTAAAGTTCCTTCTCGCTCTGGCTATCGAGTGCGGACGTGCATTCGTCGAGGAACACCGTGGAAGGTTTGGCGAGCAGCACGCGCGCAAATGCCACCCGCTGTTGCTCGCCGCCGGACAGCCGTGTGCTCCAGCGGTCCTCCACATGGAGCTGGGAGGCATAGGCCGACAATCCGCATGCATGCAGCAGTGCCTCGCATTCGCTGTCCGGGTACGCCGAAGCGTCGCGCGGATAGGTCACGGCCGCCTTCAGCGAGCCCGGCGGGATATAGCTGCGTTGCGGCAAGAAGAACGTGCCCGCTGCCGGACGCACGATCGTGCCTTCGCCGTAGGGCCATAGGCCGGCCAGCGCGCGCAGCAACGTGCTTTTCCCGCACCCCGAGCGACCGCGTACGAGGCACCGCCGGCCGGCCAGGAGCACGAAGTCGGGCACGCGCGACAGTGTGGCGCCGGACGCGTCGCGCAAGACGAGCCCGCTCGCGGCGACCGCTCCAGTGTGGCTTTCGTCCAGCGCGATGTCCTGCCGCGGCTCATGCTCGCTCACGTGAAGGAATTCGCGCAAACGGTTGGCCTCTGCACGCCACGACGTAAATCCTGGATACACTTGCGGAAAAAATGCCAGCGCTCCCGTGACGGAATGAAATGCGCCGTTCGATTTCATCAGCCCGCCGAGCGTCAGCCCACCCGACATCAGTTGCGGCAGCACCAGCAAGGTCGGAATGACCGAACTGACCTGACCGACGATATTGGTGAAGAACAAGAGGCGCGTATTCACCCACAGCGTCGCGTAGAGATTCGATACCACGAAGCGAAACGATGCCTGCAGACGCCCATGCTCGGACGTTTGCCCCTGAAAGAACGCGATCTGTTCCGCGAATTCACGCACGCCCACCATGAGCACGCGAAAATCGCCCTCGACACGATGCTGTCTGGCCGTCAGCGTGATGAGCCTGCGGCCCAGATAATGCGTCGCCGCGAAAATGACGGCGGTGTAGGCAAATGCGGCGAATACCAGATAACCGTGCAATACGTATGACGATCCGCCGACGTGCATTTGAAACGGGCCGCCCATGCGCCACAACACGACGCTGAACGACACGACGCTGACCGGTACCGAAAGAAACCCGAGACCCAGCAGCAGCGTGTCGTTGACGAACAGCTTCACGTCTTCAGCGATACGCTGGTCGACGTTCTCGAGTTCCCGGTCGCGTTCGATCCGATAATAGTTGTTGCGTGCGAGCCATTTTTCGGCGAGCCAGGTCGTGAGCCACCGGCGCCAACGAATCTGCACGATTTGCTGCAGCACCACCCCGGTAATCTGCACGACCGCGCCGGCCATCGCCACGAGCAGGAAACGCACGAGCAGCTCCGGCAGCACCTTGAATCGGGAAGCCCCGATCGCATCGTAGAACATGCCGGTCCAGTTGTTGTTCCACAGCATCACGTACGTCGTGGCCCAACTCGATCCGATCACGAGCATCAGCAACATCAGCGAGAAAACGCCTTCGCGCGTACGCCAGTACGGCAGCAGCAGGCGCCACACCGGCGGAAAGCGGCGGCGCGCTTGCGCGTCTTCCGCGCGGTCAACGGGGAAAGCGCCGTTCACCGTCATTGGTGCGCCTCGAGCGGTTGCATCACGAAGTTGATCTTGTTGAGACCACCGCCCTGGAGCGCCGCCAGAATGGTCGCGACCTTGCCGTACTCGACGTGCTGATCCGCGTTGATGTTGACCGCGGGCGGCTCGCCCTGCGCCGCGGCCTCGGCCACGCGCGCCTTCAGCGCCTCCTCGTCGACCGGCTGCTTGTTCCACAGCACCGTCTTGTCGGCCGTGATCGACAGATCGATGTCCTGCGTTTTCGACACGGCCGGCTGCGCGGCCGCCTGTGGAAGATCGACCTTCACCGCCTTGTTGATGACGGGCAGCGTCACGATGAAGATGATCAGCAACACCAGCATGACGTCGATCAGCGGCGTCATGTTGATGTCGTTCATGACGCCTTCGTCGCCGCCGCCATCGGTAATCATTGACATGGCGGGCTCCTTCAGGCGGCCAGGTTGGGCGTGGCGCGCTTGGCCGCGACCGGTGCGCCGACCGGCCGGCTGGCATCGGCACGGGCCTTCGCGCCGGTGACGAAATACACGTGCAACTCGTGCGCGAAGCGGTTCAGCCGATGGCTCACGCGCTTGTTGCCGCGGTTCACGTAGTTGAAGCCGAGCACCGCCGGAATGGCGACGAACAGCCCGATCGCCGTCATCACGAGCGACTCGCCCACCGGGCCGGCAACGTGATCGAGGCTGGCCTGCCCCGACATGCCGATCGCCATGAGTGCGTGATAGATGCCCCAGACGGTACCGAACAACCCCACGAACGGCGCGGTGCTGCCGATCGAGCCCAGCACGGCCAGGCCGTTCTGCAGGCGCGCGACTTCGTCGTCGAATGCGTTGCGCAGCCCGCGCGCCACCCATTCGCTCGCGCTCAGGCTGCCTTGCATCGACGGTTCGTTGCCCGCATGCTGTTCATTCGCTTCGCGCCCGGCAAGCACCAGCGCACGATAAGGATTGTCACCGCGCTCGCCCAGCGCCGCGATGCCGTCGCTGATCGACGCACTGGACCAGAAACCCGTTTGCGCGCGCTTGCCGAGCGATTCGAGACGCCGATTGGAAAATCCTTTCGTCAGTATCACGAACCACGAGACGACGGACATGCCGATCAGGAAAACGAAGATGAAGCGGGTGACGAAGTCGCCCTGTTGCCAGACGTTGGCGATGCCATACTGTTCCATGTGTTGCTCCGATTGGTGCGGGTTCAGTCGTTCAGGTTGAATGCGATGGGTTGGGTAGCTTCGACCGAGCGCGCGATGCCCGCGGTCTCGTACGGATGACAGCGGCCGGCACGGATCGCCGCGACGGCGGCCGCGTCGAGCAGCGGCGAGCCGCTGCTCTGCGCCACGCGCGCGGACGTCACCGCGCCGTCGGTGCCGATGCTCAGATGCACGACTACGGTGCCCTCCTGTTGCAGCCGTCGCGCTTTCGCCGGGTAGTCGGGTCGCGGCATCTGGCATCCCAACTGCTTCAACTCGCCCGCGCTGATTTGCTTCGGTGCGTCCAGCAGGTTCGGCCCCGGCGCGGGTTGCGCGACAGGTTGGGCCGGCGCTGCTTCAGGTGCGGGATGCGGCGCGGGCACCGGCGCGACCGGCAGCGTTTCGGCCGGTTTCGGCGCCTCCTGGGGCGCCGCTTCGACCGTACGCGGGCTCGGCGCGTGCGACGCCAGCACGTGCGCCTTTTCCGGCTTCGCCGGCGCCACCGGTTTCGGTGGCTCGGTGCGCGGCTTGGGCGGCGCAGGTGGGGTTGGCGCGGGCCGCGGCGCCGGCGCGGCGACCAGTTGCACCTGCACCGTGCCGCCCGCCGGACGCCCGGCCTCGAGCCTGAGCGTCACCGCGCTTTGGTGGACCGCGACGTACAGCCCCAGCGCATGCGCGAGCAGCACCCCTGCGGCACACGCGATGCGGCGTGTGCGCGCATAGGGTGCCTGGGACGTGTTTTCGCGCACGGCGACGTCATCCCAGGGGCGGCCGGGCAAGGAATCAGAAGTCATAGGTTCCGGTCAGCATGACCGTCCGCTCCGGTCCCATCGGGATCATGCTGGGCGTCGTGCTGCTGTAGTAGAGCTTGCGATTGAATACGTTCTTGATCGAAAGATTCAAGCCGTACCCCTTCTTCCGATAGAACAGGCCGAGATCCGTCTCCACCTGACTGGGGATGCGGTACGCCGAGCCCGAGCCGATGTACTGCCCGCTCGCGAAGAAGAGCCCCGCGCCGACCCCGAAACCCTGGAGCTTTTCGGTCTGGAAGTTGTAGGTCGTCCACAGGCTGGCGCTGTTCTTGGGCAGGTTTACCGCGATCTTGGCAGCGGAGGGCTGCACGAAGTCGTTGTACGTGTACGTGCCGACCACGTTGACGCCGGGCAGCGGCTGGCCGTTGATCTCCGCTTCGAATCCGCGGCTGACGGCACCGCCGGCGGGAAGATAGAAACCCCGATGAAGCGGATCGGCAACGTTGTAATTGCTGAACGAGGTGCGGTAAGCCGAGGTCGTGATGGCCAGCTTGTCGTCGAGCAGATTGAACTTCATCCCCACTTCGACTTGCTGGCTGATCTGCGGAGGCAGGATGCCGCCATCGAATTGAGTCGCCGTGCCTGGCTCAAAGCCGCGGTTGTAGCTGGCATAAGCCGAAACCTCAGAGGTCAGTTCATAGAGCAGGCCGATGCTTGGGCTATAAGCGTTCTGATGGTTTCCCGGTGATCCGTCTCCGCCGATCGTATTCGTCAGATAGGTATCCCGCCGCACGGAAGCGAGTGCATGGAAATTCCTGTATGAAAACTGATCTTGAAGGTACAACCCTGTTTGCACGAAGTGACTTCCGAACGTCGGCGCCACGTTCCCCGTATCGGACGAAGGCAACGAGGGAGGGCCGAAAACGTTCGGAACGAAAATGAACTTCGAGGTCGTGGTGTCAGCCTGATACTGGTTGTAACGACTGAGATCCCAACCTGCTATCACGGTGTTCTTCACACCGCCGATATCGAACTTGGCTCGCAGGTAATTCTGGAAGCTCCAGCTGTAGTAATCCGAAATCGAATCGAAGTTGAAGAACGCCGCACGGTTGGTCGCCGAGAGCGTCGTCGCCGTCGCCCAAACCTGCTGTGTTTGCTGGGTACGCGTATAGGAACCCTTGCTCACCCAGGTCAGCGCCTTGCCGAGCTTTTGTTCGAGGTGAAAGAAAATATTGTCGGTTTGCGCGCCGAAGTGGTCGGACGGTGAGCCAAGCGGACGGTCGATATAGTTTCGGTAGATGTCGCCCGCGGCATAGCCGACCGTGAACTGCGGAACCGGCTGGCGATCAACCGTGCGCTCATAGCCGACCGTCAGGTCCGTGGTCGAATCCTTCCATTGCACGGTCGGCGCAAAGTAGAAGTTTCTCTGGCCGTCATATCCCATGGCATTCTGGCCGGCCCGCTCCCCCGAGACGATGAAGCGATACCGGAGCTTCTTGTCGTCGGTGATCGCGCCCGTGGTGTCCAGCGCGATCTGAGTGTCACCGTACGTGCCATAGCCCAGTTTGATTTCGTGAAACGGGTCGGCCTGCGGCGTCTTCTTGACGATATTGATCACGCCCCCCGGCGGGCTGTTGCCGTTCACGATCGCCGACGGCCCCTTGATCACCTCCACGCTCGAGATCGCGATCGTCGGCGTGACGTTGGGTGCGGATCCGACAGTCGCGAGCCCGTCCGAGGTCAGGTTTTCCGCAGCAAACCCGCGAATCATGTACTGCGGCACGCCCAGCGGCCCCGGCCGCGTGACGACACCGGAAGCATTCCTCAGCACATCGGAGAGCGATTGAGCGGCCTGGCTCTGGATCACCGCCGCGTTGATGACGCTGACCGATTTCGGCGTCTGGCTCAGCGGCACGTCCGAGCGCGCATAGGTGGACGACGATTCCGCGACGAAACCGGTGCCGCCGGAGTCCCGGCTGGCCGCCACGCTGATGAGCGGAAGCGTGGTATCGATGGCCCCTGCGGACGCGATGGCCGCCGACGCCGCAACGGGCGCCGCCGCGGCCGGCTTCGCAACCGCCTTCTGGATGGTCAGACCACCGCTGCCCGTCGCGACGAGATCGAGGCCGGTGCCTCGGAGCGCTTGTCGAATCGCGGCCTCGGCGGTGTAGCTGCCCTCCACGGGAGACGATTTCAACGATTGCACGAGACCCGCGTCGTAGCTCAACCTCACGTTGGCCGCCTGCGCGATTTCGACCAGCGTACGGTCCAGCGGACCGCTCGCGAGATGCCATGACTGCTGGGCAGCCTGTTGTGCATGCGCCGACGCCGCGATGAAAACCTGTGCAACGGCGACCGCGATGGCAACCCCTGATGCCTGGCTCGAGATCGCCCGGCGTGTTCTGATGTTGAGCTTCACGTTTGAACCGCTCCCTTGTCGAATGTATTGGCTCTTCGTCCGTTCTGTCAGTATTCCTACGCGTAATCGCGTCATCATCGTGTCGCAAAGTACCGTCATGCTTCAAATCGGGCTTCGGTCAGCCTCTGCCCGAACGCGTCATCGATGAAACAAGTCTATCGTCCGGGCCTGGAATGTTTTTTTGAAACAATTCGCTTGCGCCGCCCGTTTTGGAATTCCATTCCGCGGTTTCCGCCGCGCCGGTGAAATTCCGTCCTTCTCCGTGCCTGTCGACAAACTGCTCGGCCCGTGAGGTCACAGCATGTAATCGAGCGGTAATACGGTGGTCTGCTTAATGGTCTCCATCGCGAAGCTCGAGCTGACGTCGAAGATGTCGACCGCGCCGATCAGACGCCTGTATACGCTGTCGTATGCGTCGATATGCGGCACCACCACCTTGAGCATGTAGTCGATGTGCCCGCTCATGCGATGGACCTCCACCACCTCGGGGATCGTCGCCACCACGTCGCAGAAACGCCGCAACCATGCGGCGGTATGTTCCGCGGTCTTGATTTCCACCAGCACGGTCACGCCCACGTTGAGCTTCTTCGGGTCCAGAAGCGCCACGCGACGCGCGATCACCCCGTCCTGCTCGAGCTTCTGAATGCGTCGCCAGCATGGCGTGGTCGAAAGGTTCACGCGGTCGGCGATCTCCGCCACCGAGAGCGTGCTGTCCTGCTGCAGCACGGACAATATGGACTTGTCGATAGCGTCGAACACACTTCCTCCACTCGAGTGCACGGGTTGATGTCGAGCGATTCGATGCGCTCTTATTTACCTTGTGCAACGAGCGGCGAAAAGTGACACCGCAAATCGAAAAAAATTCGGAGGGGGACTGGAGCGGAAGCCTGCGGTTTCAGGCAGCGGTGGCGACGGCGAGCATGTTGCCGTATAGATTCAGGGAAAACCCGAGGCTTTCGGCCAGTTGCCGGAGTGCGGCCGGCGCGTCGTCGAGCGGAAAGACGCCGCTCACGCGGCGCGACAGCGCGGCCTCCGGAAAACGGATATAGCCGCCGAAGTAACGGCCCAGCGTTTCGATCACGTCCGGCACCGCGCGGTCGAGCACGACCAGCGTGCCGCGTGTCCACGAGAAGATGTCGGCCGACGTTTCGGGCATGCGGGCGATCTGACCGCCCGACAGCGACCATGCCGATCCGTCGGGTACATGCAAGCGGCGCCCGTGAGGCACGGCCAGCACCGCGTCGCCGCCTTGCACGGCCACGACGGTATGCAGACGCAGAACATCGACGCTCACGCGCGCCCGCTCCGTGCGGACCATGCCGTCGCGGGTGGTCACGACGACCGGCTGATCACCCGCGCGAGTCGGATCGGTTGCAACCTGGCCGGCGGCCAGATAGAGGTCGGCCTGGTCACGCGCATGGGTATAGACCCGCGTGGCCGCGCCGGCCGTGACCGAAATGCTGCCGTCGAACTGGACTCTTTGTGGGACCACATCGCCATTGTGGTAGTCCGCGTCGAGCGAAAACGTCGAAATGAGCTGGCGCGTGCCGATCCCGGCGAGCACGATGCCTCCTAGCCCCGCGCCGGCTTTCAGCCATCGTCTGCGATGACGCGACGGCTCGTCGAGCGCTCGCCGCACCGCCGTACTCGACGTGCCCTGCAACGGGCCCAGCCTGCCGAGCCGCTGCTGCAGCCGCGCCCACGCTTCTTCGTGGGCCGGGTCCGCGCGCCGCCATGCCAGGAATGCGTCGCGCTCCGCGTGCGAAATCTCGCCGGAGCGTAGCCTCACTTCCCAGTCAATCGCCTCTTGCGCCACGGCATCGAGCGTGGAGTTACCGTTCATGAGCGTCAATCAATCAAGGGCGAACGGCCGTGCCGCACACGCGGCCCGTTGCCGAGCCGCTAATTCCGGAGCACGGGTTTCGCGCGGAGCATAACACGCCGTAACGAGCGCATCGCAACGAACGATGCGGCGAAATGCGCGGATCAGTGGCGTGATGGCGGGCCTCGCGGCAGTCCTCACATCGACGATCGGCCGCAGCGCCTTCATGCGGGCCCGAAGTCGCCGAACAGCCGAAATTCGTCCGGCGTAGGGTCGGGCACGGAAAGATTCATGATGCCGCCGCGGCCGACGTTTGCCGTTGTGCGGCGCCCCCTACTCCCGCCACGTCGCATCCGCGAGCTTCGCCACCAGTTCGTCGTACACCACCCGGATACGACGCGGCATCGGCCCGCGCCGCGGCCGATAAACGTGCAGCTTCCACGGCTCGGGCTCGAGGCTCGGCAGCACCCGCACGAGGCGCCCCTTCCTGACGTACGGCCGCACCAGATATTCCGAGCACTGGCCGACTCCCACCCCCGCGCACACGGCCTCGATCTCCACCTCGGTGTCGTCCGTCAGGTAAGCCGGCGACGACGGCACGAACTGCTGCTCGCCGCGAAACATCCACGGCCACGGCCGCCCGCTCGCCCGATCGATCAGGCACGTCACCGGCATCGCTTCGAGCGCCTTGCGGTTTTTCGGCTCGCCCAGCCGCCGGATCAGCGACGGCGCGGCCACCACCCACATCGGCAACGGCCCGACCATGCGCGCGACGAAACGGTTGTCTCCGATCGCGCCGACACGCACGCCGATGTCGATCTGCTCGTCGACCACCGGCGACGGCACGTCCGACAGCCGCAGATCGGGCACGAGCCCCGGATACCGCTGCATGAGGCCGGTGAGGATCGGCTGCACGTAATGCCGCCCCATGCCCGACGGCGCGGTGATCCGGACGACGCCGACCGGCTCATCGCACTGGCCGGCGGCGGGCCCGAGCAGCCCGTCGACCACGGCCAGCGCGCCCTGCACCTCGCGCGCGAACGACTGGCCGAACGCGGTGATCCGGATGCTGCGGGTCGTCCGGTGAAACAGCGTTTCGCCGAGCATCTCCTCCAGTTCGCGCACCGCGCGCGTGACGACCTGCGGCGACACGCCGAGCCGCGCGGCCGCCTCGCGAAACGTCGGCGCCGCGGCGGCCGCGGAAAAGATCTTCAGGATGTCGAGGCGGTTGAGCATGGGAAGCCTTTATGATGCTCGCGAAAAAGCGATTTTAATTCCTCAAGAAGGAATTCTGAATGCGCCATTGTTCCATTTTTTTGTCGCCGTCGAGCGACCACAATGCGCATCAGACGTCGCTTCGACGCAGAGGGTCAACCACCACGGAGAAACGCATCATGAACGCAAGCACGCACTCAGCCCCGCTCGACGGTCGCATCGCCCTCGTGACGGGCGCCAGTTCCGGCATCGGCCGCGCATCGGCGATCGAACTCGCGCGCCGCGGCGCGAAGGTCGTCGTCAGCGCCCGACGCAAGGCCGAACTCGATCGACTGGTCGACGAGATCGCGACCGCCGGCGGTAACGCAACGGCCTTTGCCGCGGATGTCGCGAACGAAGCCGAGCTCCGCAAGCTGTTCGATTTCACGGTGTCGACGCACGGACGGCTCGACATCGCGTTCAACAATGCGGGCACGGAAGGCGTGTTCGCGCCGATGCTCGAGCAGGACGCGCAAAGCTACGACCGGGTGTTCGAGCCGAACGTGCGCGGCGTGTTCAATTCGATGAAGTTCGCGGCCGAGATCATGCTGCGTCAGGGCAAGGGCAGCATCATCAACAATGCGTCGATGGGCGGCGTCATCGGCTTCGAGAACGCGTCGGTGTATATCGCGAGCAAGCACGCGGTGATCGGGATGACGAAGACGGCTTCGATCGAATGGTTCAAACGCGGCGTGCGCGTCAACGCGCTGTGCCCGGGGCTGATCGATACGCCGTTCCATCATCGCGGCATCTGGCCGTCGGAGGAAGCACGGCTCGCCTTTGCCGAATCGACGCCGGCCGGCCGCTGGGCATCCGCCGACGAGATGGCGACGGTCGTCGCGTTCCTCGCGTCGGACGATGCCAGCTATGTGTCGGGGCACGCGCTCGTGGCCGACGGCGGTTATTCGATCGCGTGATGCACCGGCGGCGTGCCGGGCAACGGCTTCAAGGCGCGGGGGCCGCGAGCGCCGCTTCCCGTTTCGCGTGCAGCCGCAACGCGGCCCATGCGACCCCGGCCGCGAAGATCGCGACCACACCGCCGAAGGTGCCGATCCACGGCAGCCCGAAGTCGCCCGCGATATGGTTGCCGAGCAGTGCGCCGGCGCCGATGCCGACGTTGTACAGCCCCGAGTAGATCGACACGGCCAGGTCGGTCGCGTCCGGCGCCAGCTTCAGCACCCATGCCTGCATCGCCAGCCCGAAGCAGACGATCGCGCCGCCCCACACCAGCGTGTGCACGGACAGCGTGACGATGTTCAGCGCGCACGGGAACAGGATCAGCAGGCAGCCCGACAGCGCGACGATCGACGCCAGCAGGAAATCGTCGGGCCGGTGCGGATAGACGCGATTGAAGCAGACCGCGGCCGGCAGGCCGGCGATGCCGAACAGGATCAGCACGTACGTGATCCGGCTGTTGCTCGCATGGTTGATGCTCTGCACGAACGGTTCGATGTACGTGTACGACGTGAAGTGCGCGGACACGACCAGCACGGTGATCGCATACAGCGCGACCAGCGCCGGCTTGCGCAGGAACACGCCGATGCTGCTCAGCGACCCGGCGCCCTGGCTCGGCAGCAACGGCAACGTGGCGCGCAGCAACAGCAGCGCGATGCCCGCCGTGCCCGCGATGATCAGGAACGTGACGCGCCAGCCGAACGCCTCGCCGATCACGCGGCCGAGCGGAATCCCGGCGACCATCGCGATCGCCGAGCCCATCGCGATCAGGCTGAGCGCACGGCTTTTGCGGTCGCTCGGCGCGAGCCGCACCGCGAGCGGGATCGAAATCGACCAGAACACCGCATGCGCGCACGCGATGCCGAGCCGGCCGATCATCAGCACCGTGAAATTCCACGCGACGCCGGTCACGACATGGCTGCCGATGAACACCAGCAGCGCCACGCTCAACAGCTTGCGGCGCTCGACGTGGCGCGTGACGAACGTCAGCGGCAGCGACACGACCGCGACGGCCCACGCGTAGATCGTCAGCATCAGGCCGACGGCGGTCGGCTGCATCTGCAGACTGTCGCCGATCGCGCTCAACAGCGCGACGGGCACGAATTCGGTGGTATTGAAGATGAAGGCGGTGAGCGCCAGGGCCAGAACGCCCCACCACGATTGTTCGGAACTGACGGCGTCGGGGGTTGCCATACGGGGATTCGACGAAGGTTGGGCGTGCACGGGCGGCCCGCCCGGCGCATCGGCGCGATTGTACCAGCGGTGTTCGACCCGCTGCCGCCGGGCGCGGTGCCAGCGGCGCGGGACATGGCGGTGACACGGCCGTGCACCGATAATGGGACGAATGAGGTTTAGCCGACGATTTGCCCGACGACCATCGGGCCAGGAGAGTTACATGCGCATTGAAACGTCATTTCTGTTCGATCTCGACGGCACGCTCGTCGACAGCGTCTATCAGCACGTGCTCGCGTGGAAGGAAGCGCTCGATGCCGAAGGCATCGAACTGTCGGTGTGGCGCATCCACCGCAAGATCGGGATGAGCGGCGGCCTGTTCTTGAACCAGCTGCTGCGCGAAACGGCCGGCGACATCGACGCCGACCGTGTCGAGCGGCTCGCGCGGCTGCACGCCGCTGCGTACCAGCGGCTGCGCGCGCAGGTCCGGCCGCTGCCGGGCGCGCGCGAACTGCTGGCCGCGCTGTCGAATGCCGGCATTCGCTGGGCGATCGCGACCAGCGGGCGGATGGAAACGGCCGCCATCAATCTGGAGGCGCTCGGCGTCGATCCGACGAAGAACGTGGTCGTCACGCGCGATCAGGTGAAGTATGCGAAGCCGGACCCGGATTTGTTCCTGACCGCCGCCGCGAAGCTGAACGTGCCGATCGAGCATACGGTGGTGGTCGGCGACAGCATCTGGGACATGCTCGCCGCCGCCCGCTGCCGCGCGCTCGGTGTCGGGCTGCTGGCGGGCGGGTACGGCAGCGATGAGCTGGAACGGGCGGGCGCGCTGCGCGTGTACGACGATCCGGCGGATCTGCTGTGGCACCTCGACGAGGTGGCTGCGCGGCCGTAGGCGCCAGTGCGCCGCGCCCAGTCCGCTCCTGCGGGAGCGGGCATTTCAGTCGAGCTTGACGTCATGCGGCCGCACGAGCTCGTCCGGCCGGATAGCCGCGCGCGCGATCGTTCGCGTCGCGGCTTTTTTCGATTCATCGAATCGAAACAATCCCCACCGCCATTGACAAGCGCAATTTTAATATTTTTATTCGCACCTGTTTTCCCGTGTTTTTAAAACACACGGGAAGATTCTTGAAAAATCGAATCGCCTTTCATATAACAAAAACACTTCGCTTCCGGTTCACGATCGCAGTGCCAGAATCGTGAAAATACGCGTTGCGTACGGAGCCGAACCGGCCAGCCGGCGCCAGCCCGCGTCGCCAGACGTCCCAGGCATGATATGGGGCCTGTGTCGCGATGTGGCGTCGTAGCGCCCTTTCCGCCATTTATCCGGGGATTCTATAAATGCGCACGGATCTTTCACCCTCATAACGCTTCAACAGAAGCATTACCTCGATTTATTCGATCGCACGATCACAGGTATCGGCCGGGGTATTTTTGTGCCGGCGTTTCGTAAAGACGTGCGGCGCCGCTCGATCGGCGGGCATTGTTTTGTCCGGTTTGACGGAAATGGACAACGCGAGGATTTCGATGAATCAGATCAGCGAACAGGCGATCGCCGAACCGCGCGCGCCCCACCTGGAGCCCGCCCTGCCGATCCGGGTGCTGCATGGCGAGACGGTGAGCGATTACGAGCGGAAAGTGCAGACGACCTACGCCGGCAGCCCGGACGACTGGCGCAAGGCGATCGGCGAGTACCTGTTGTTCCAGTTCGGTGTGTACGACGATCCGCGCTCCACGCCGCCGATCTCGCTCGATGAATCGGGCATTCGCTACTTCGAACGCCAGCTTCATCTCGCCGGCTTCGACGACCTCGTTCTCCCGCGCGTCGAACGCATTCTCGACATCGGCTGCGGCTGGGGCTACATCCTGAAGTATCTGGCCGGCCGCTTCCCCGGCTGCATGCGCCTCGACGGCATCAACGTCAGTCGCGAACAGCTCGACTACTGCGCCCGCTTTCATGCGCAGCACGGGCTCGCGGGACGCATCAACCTGTATCAGTGCAACGCACAGGACGTCGATCGACTGCCCGATCCCGCGACGTCTTACGATCTCGTGATCATTCGCGGCGTGATCTCGCATTTCCCGAACGCGCTGTACGAAAAGGCGATGCGCGCGCTGCATGCGCGTGTGCGCGGCGGCGGCTCGGTGGTCATCTCGGACAATCTGTACAACGTCGACCTGAGCGAATACGCGTCCGACACGCCGGACGAGGTCGACCGGATCGCGTGCAAGCACAGGAAGACGCCCGATTATTTCAGGCAGGTGCTGGTCGACGCCGGGTTCGCGATTCGCGACATGCGCGTGCTGCCGTCGAACATCGACGTCGCGCGCTGGCTGATGGATGCCAAGGCCAACATCGACCGCCATTTTCCGCACCGTGCGCCGGATACGCTGGAAGAACTGCGCGTGCTCGCCGAAAACTGGTCCGTCGCGCTGATCAAGAACAAGGTGTCGACCTACAGCATCGTCGCGGTCAAACCCGACGCGTAACCCGGAGAGCCGCATGCAAGCATCCGGAACGCCGCGCGCCACGAGCGCGCCGCCCAGCGAGACGCAAACGCTGGTACTGCCGCTGCCGCATCTGTCGCTGCCCGTCGCACGACACCCGCAGCACGAAGCAGTCGAGCGGCAGCTCGCGATCGACGACTACCCGTACATCGTGCAGCACTATCGCAGCGACGCAGCGGCGCGCCGTTTTCTCGCACAGCGCATTCCCGCGTATGGCAGCCTGTGCTACCCGAATGCGCGGCCCGATCGCGTGTACGCGCTCCACCGCATGATGCACGTCACGACGCTGATGGACGACGCCTTCACGCATCTCGCACGCACCGGCGATCAGGCGGGGCTCGACACGTTGCGCGAGCATTTCCTGGCGGCCGTCGACGGCACGCCGCCGCCGGCCGACGCACCTTCCGCGCGACTGCTGCACGACACGCTGCAGTTGATGCGCACCCAGAGCGAGGCGCGCCCGGCCTTCTGGCGGCGGTTCGTCGAATGCATCCGCGAGCAGATCCATACGCAGGCCAGCCCGACGGCAACCGATGCAGCGCGCCTGTCGTTGGCCGACTATCTGGCGTTTCGCCGCGTCGAAGGCTTCGGCCACTGGATCACGCTGCTCACCGAATACGCGCTCGACATCGACATGGGGCAGCGCCTCGCGCAACACGCGGCACTCGCCGATGCGCGCGATGCGACGATCGATTCGGTGATCCTCGTCAACGACCTGTTTTCGTTTCGCAAGGAATGGTCCGCGCACGAGCGATTCAACGCCGTGTGGATCCTGATGCGCGTCGAGCACCTGAACGCTCAGGCGGCACTCGACCGGCTGGCGGTACTCTGCACATCGAACGAACACCGTCTGATCGACGCGCGTGAAGCGGTCGCGACGGGCGCGCTGGCCGGCGACGCCGACGCGCAGGCTTACGTAACGGAACTGGGCTACATGAGTGCGGGGAATGCGGAATTTCATGCATTCAGCACCCGCTACCACGGCGACGACCTCGGCGGCGGGCGCTTCGCCGGCGGCGCAGTCGCGATGACGGCGCTGCCGACGCTCGAGGAAATCGCGGCAGCGGACCGGCAGGCTTCGCCCCGGTGACTGGAGACGCACATGCACGCACCGATCCCTGTTGTGCCCGAACCCGCCGCCGCGTCGCGACATCGCTATCCGGACGGCTGGTTCGCGCTGGCCTACAGCCGCGACGTCAAACCCGGCGCGCTCGTCGTGACGCGTTTCATGGGCTCGGACGTCGTGCTGTATCGAACGGCATCCGGCCTGATTCGCGCGGTCGCGCCGCATTGTCCGCACCTCGGCGCGCATCTCGGGCACGGCGGCGTCGTGCGCGGCGAGGAGATCGTATGCCCGTTCCATCACCTCGCATTCGCGCCGGACGGCACCTGCGTGCGCGCCGGGCGCGACGGCAAGCCGCCCGCCGCCACGCTGCGGCAGCGCCACGTGCTCGAATGGAACGGCGTCGTGCTCGCGTGGCAGGACCGTGCGGGCGCAGCGCCGTCGTGGTCGCTGCCCGAACTCGACCTCGACGGCTATTCGCGGCCGCGCGGTCAGTGCCATACGCTGAACGGCAGCCTGCAGAATCCGGCCGAGAACGGTGTCGACGTCAACCATTTCAGCCCGGTGCACGGCTGGTCGAATCCGGTGCTGGAGCCGCTGCAAGCCGACGGCCACCGGCTGACGATGCGCTCGACGCTCGTGCTGCTCGGGCAGCGGCTGCTGCTGGACATCACGATGCACGGCCTGGGCTGCATGGCCGCGCGCATGGAACTGCCGGACCTCGGGCTGCACGCGCGGGTCGTGCTGTTCCCGACGCAGACCGAACCCGACCGCTGGACCTGCCGCGAATTCGTCGCGCTGCGCGTCGAACGCGCGTCGGCGTGGCCGTCGCCGCTGCGCCGGGCCGTGCACGAGGTCCTCGCGAGCGCCGCATACCGGCTGTGGTTCGTGCCGCAATTCAAGCGCGACCTGCGCATCTGGGATCACCGCGACTACGACGCACGCCCGACGCTGATGGCCGGCGAGCTGCCGATCATGACGTTCCGGCGCTGGGCCGCGCAGTTCTACCCGGCGCCCGGCGGCGACGCACCCGACGGGCAAGACGGCGCCGGGCCGCCGGCCGTCATGCACACCGATCGGGAATTCGCGCGATGAGTGCTATGCCGATGCAGGAGCGCGCGATGCATGCAGCCGGCCCCGTCGACGAAACCGCGCCGCTGCCCTATCCGGACGGGTGGTTCGCGCTGTGTTTCAGCCGCGAGCTGAAGCGCGGGGCCGTGCTCACGACGCCGTTCATGGGACGCGACGTCGTGCTGTACCGGACGGCCTCGGGCGTCGCCCGCGCGGTCGACGCGTATTGCCCGCACCAGGGCGCGCATCTCGGCCACGGCGGTACGGTCGACGGCGAGCAGATCGTCTGTCCGTTCCATCACTACGCGTACGGCCCCGACGGCCGGCGTATCGCCGCCGGCTGCGCGAAGGGCGGCCAGACGCTGACGCTTCGCACCCGGCATGTGCGCGAGTGGAACGGCTTCGTGTTCGTATGGCAGAACGCCGACGGCTTGGCGCCGACCTGGGAACTGCCCGACGTGGACCTGACCGGCTTCTCGGCGCCGGTCGGCCAGGCATTCACGCTACGCGGCGTGATGCAGAACCTGCCGGAAAACGGCTTCGATCTCGAACATTTCGGCGCGCTGCACCGCTGGAAGGACATGAAGCCGCATACGCCCGTGATCGACGGCCCGCGCATTTCGATGCAGGTGGACATGGCGTGGAAGAACATCAGATGGAGCACGCTGATCGGCGTTCACGGCCTTGGCTGCGTGTCGTCCGATCATGAAATGAAGGCGATCGGCCTCGAAGCGAAGATCTTCGCGTGCGGCGTGCAGATCGCGCCGTTGCGCTGGACCTTCCGGGACGGCATCTCGTTCCGCTTTTCGTGGCTGTCGAGGTGGCCGGCTCCGTTGCAGCGGCTCGTCTACGCCGCGCTCGGCCGGTTGCTGCACCGGCTGTGGCTGGTGCCGGTGTTCAAGGAAGACATCATGGTGTGGGGCAATCGCGACTACACCGGCTACGGTACCCCGGTCGCAGGCGACGGGCCGTACCCGGTGTTCCAGCGATGGGCGCGGCAGTTCTATCCGGCCAGTGATCGGGTTGCGGCACGGCATCGCGCCGCGCAGGCGGACGCGTTCGTTGAAAAATAGCGCGAGCCGGCGGCATCCGCCTCGTAGCGCTCTGCACTAAACCGTCCGCCTGACCAGCGTCGTCCGGATCTCCGAAATCGCCTTGGTCGGATTCAGCCCCTTCGGACACACGTCCGTGCAATTCATGATCGTCCGGCAGCGGAACAGCCGGTACGGGTCCTCGAGATCGTCGAGCCGCTCGGCCGTCGCCAGATCGCGCGAATCCGCGATGAAGCGATACGCCTGCAGCAGCCCGGCCGGACCGACGAACTTGTCCGGGTTCCACCAGTAGCTCGGGCACGACGTCGAACAGCACGCGCACAGGATGCATTCGTACAGCCCGTCCAGCTGGTCGCGCTCCTCCGGCGATTGCAGCCGCTCGCGCGCGGGCGGCGTCGTGTCGTTGATCAGGTATGCGGCGACAGCATCTTTCCGCGCCGGTCTCACGCCATTCGGCGAAGAGGCCGCAACAAGCCATCCGGATTTCCGCCATGGTCACCCAGCCGGAACGGAAGAGCGGCAGCAGGCAGCGGCCGCTCTTCCCGCCGCGTCACTGCGAGGCGGCGGTCGCCGCGCTCGCTTCTTTCGCCTTCTTCGCCGCGTGGTGGTGGCCAAGCGCACATCCCGCCGCCGCACCGACCGCGCCGTGATGGCCGGCGACGTGCCCGGCTACCCCACCCACTGCCGCGCCCTTCAGGCATCCAGCCGCCTGAACCGATAGGGAAACGGCCGACAACGCGACGCACACCATTGCGATCGAGAGGAATTTCATGCGGGATTCTCCTGGAAAAAACGGCGTGCCCGTGCAGGCGGATCCTGCGTGAAAGCACTCGCCGTCTGCACGAAACACTTTCGACATGCACGACGCGCATGCCGGAAGTCCGTATTCGAACCGTTTCGGTTCCCGCCGCGCCCGGACGATTACCGCACGCTGCCCGGCTCCGCCCCGCTCCCCGCCGCATAGGCGACGAGCGACGGCTGGGCAGCCGCCGCGTCACCCGACGCGGCCACGACATCGTGCACGAAACGCAATTTCGCGACGACGGCGGGCGCCAGCACGAACGGATAGGCGTCCGGCGTCCCCATGCTGCGGTTCAGGCTGTTCAGCGCGTAGGTCAGCGGGAACCAGCGCCGCATCAGGCTGCTGAAGCTCGCTTCGTCGACCGACGTCTGGTCGGCCAGCGTCGGCAGGCTCGCGTCGTCGGGGGCAAGCACGAGCCCACATGCGGTCGCGGTGTCGAGCGTGTCGACGATATGCAGGTAATGCGCCCACGTCTCGGCCCAGTCTTCCCACGGGTGCATCGTCGCGTACTCGCTGACGTACGCGCTCTCCCAGTCCGTGGGTTCGTTATTGGCATAGTGTGCGTCGAGCGCTGCCTGGTAATCGGCACGCTCGTCGCCGAAACAGGCGCGAAACGGCTCGATCCAGCGGCTGCCTCGCACGAGACGATCGAAGTAGTAGTGGCCGATTTCATGCCGGAAATGGCCGAGCAAGGTGCGATAGGGCTCGCGCATGTCCGTGCGGATCCGCTCCCGCTTCGCGTCGTCTGCTTCGTCGAGGTTTACCGTGATGAGGCCGTTCGCATGGCCGGTCATGACGACCTCGGTATCGGTCGATGCCTTGAACGAGAAGCCCATTCCGCGCGCCGGCTGCTGCGCGCGCGACTCCACCGGCAAGCCCAGCACGAGGAGCGTGTATAGCAGTCGTCGCTTCGCTGCCTCGAGACGGAACCACAGCAGCCGGTTGTCGGGCGACGACAGGTTCGGGATCGTCTCGGTGAGCACGCACGCGCGGCATAGCGTGTCGTCGCTTTCCGCCGGAATCATCCAGTTGCAAACATGCTCCACGGCGTAGTTGGCGCATTGGCGATAGCGTTTCCCGGGCATGGCCGCGTGCAGGCTACGCCATGTTCCGTCGCCCGCGGGCTCGAACGCGCCGACTTCGCCAACGTCCGGCAGATAGCCGAGCAGCGCATCGCAACGCTCGCACTTCACGTTCTCGAAGAACACCAGTTGCGAACATCGTCCACAGTGGAAGGTTTTCATGATGTGACGTCCGGGTAGAGGATTACGTCATCGCTCAGCGCGGGCGCTGGCCGGCCGCTCTTCGTCCGCCAGCCGCACGTGCATGCGCCGATAGTCGTTCCGGTATCGCCTCGCAAGCGTCGACTTGTCCGTCTCGCTCAGGATTTTTCCGGATATCTGAAAGAAGATCTTTTCCTCTTCTTTCAGATGCTCGTGCAGTTCTTCAGACAGTTTCCTGGCCGTTGCCAGCCAGCCACGCGAGCCGGGGTCACGGTCGCGCAGATTGTCGACGATCTCGTCCATCCGGTGATGATCGGCAAGTGCATCGCGCGACGGATGAAGCCCGCGGTCGTCCAGCAGGATCGGAGCATAGAGAAAGCGCTCCTCGGCGGCCTCGTGCGCGCCAAGTTCGATGCGCAGTTGTTCGAACAGCATGCCGCGATCGGGGCCTGGCTTCGACCGCAATAGCCGGCGCATCAATGCGCGCTGGATCTGATGGCTTTCGCGCAGTGCATCGAAGATCGTTTCGGACATGCAGGACTCTCCCGGGCGATCGGCCTTCGGCGCATTGCGCCGTAGACCCGACATAGTTACAAAGCTGCGTGCCTCCCCGACGGTCGCACATGCACTAGTGCGTATCCACGCTATCGACGACCTCGACAATCCACGTGCAACCCCTCGCAGGATCAGGCCGCGCGATTGAACACTCGGACCACGGACAGCAGGATCACTGAACCGATGACTTGATCGCCGATGCTGCGGCGGGAGGGCCGCTCGTTGCCGCGCCGGGCGCGTCAAGCCACGCCTGCCGCGGCCTAAATTCCTGCCGCACGATATCGCGGGTCATCCGCCCGATCAATGCGACCAGGCCGGCGCGCACTGCCGTCGCGACGAGGCGTCGCGGTCCGAGGACCGCCAGGCCCACCAGCGCCACGGCAATACTGGCGCCGGTCGAGCCGTACAGAGTCGGCAGGCTCGTCGACGGATGTCTGACACGGTCGTGGGCGGACGACTGCTGCGTCGTGTCGATCACATGGCTCGACGCGGACAACTCCGCGCGGGTTGCCGCCATGCGTGCCAGCAGGACGCGCCGCTGCGATTCGAGCGGTTGGCGGTCGGATGCTTGTTGCGTCATCAAACACTCTCCCGGACGGTGCGGATATCGCGCTGCAACTCCTCGCTCAGAACGGAAAAGGTACCGTGCTCGTCACGCGTGCGTACCACGAGGAGCGCGCCGATGGACGCGAGCACCCAGAATCCCGCTACGGCCCATGCGACCTCGATCAGGTAACGCGTGTTCGCCGCGCTGACGATCGCTGCCACGCACACGAATGCGAGCCCGAACATCACGCTCAGTCCCAGCAGGGCATACAGGATCAGGTCGCGCATGAAGCGCTTCCGGGCGAGGCCGAGTTCGATGGCTGCGAGATTCGCATAATCGGTCAGGCGTGCGACAGAAAATTGCGCGGCGTGCGACCACTTCCCCAGTCTTGAAAGCAAAGCCATGACATGCTCCGATGCGAACTTGTCCCGGTTTCGAAGAATCATCCGTGCCGATCAGCGCTTCGACCACATGGCGCCGATGATGAAACTCACTGCAGCGACGGCCGCCAGCGCGGCAACGGGATTGTTCGCGGCGACGTCGCGGAGCTGTTCGAGCGCCTCGCCATACGATTGCTGAACCTTGCCGGCCACTTGGCGCGCCTGTCCATCGAGTTCCATGCGGCTATCGCCGATCGCTTCGCCTACTGCCTCCTGCGCCTTGCCTGCCAGATTGCGTGCTGCGCCTTCCGTTCTTTCAAACATGATCGACTCTCCATTCAATCGAGTTGTCCACCTGCCTGCGCACCCATCGATCTCGCGATAGGTCGCTCCGATGCCGTGCGGCTCAGTATAGGGACATCCTTAGGTGGCCGATCATGTTCAAATGCACCGAGAAAACTAGTGCATTTGGATGGGAAAAGTGGTGGTGAGCGCGGTGCGGCCGGCACACGTCAGAACGTTCCATACACTCGAAATTTTCGATTCTTAACGCATTGACAACCCAGCGTTTCTAAAACAGAAAATTCGTTGTGCCATCGATAATAATCAGCCGCGAAGTCGTCAGATCGATCTGTTTCTCTCGTCAATGTCGCGCGATGAAAGACTTGCTACCGCTTTGGTACGAGACGCGCTGGGGCAACGGCGGACCTCCCGGGACGCGCCGCCACGCCTCGCTACACCGTCCGCCTGACCAGCATCGTCCGGATCTCCGAAATCGCCTTGGTCGGATTCAGCCCCTTGGGGCACACGTCCGTGCAATTCATGATCGTCCGGCAGCGGAACAGCCGGTACGGGTCCTCGAGATCGTCGAGCCGCTCGGCCGTCGCCAGATCGCGCGAATCCGCGATGAAGCGATACGCCTGCAGCAGCCCGGCCGGACCGACGAACTTGTCCGGGTTCCACCAGTAGCTCGGGCACGACGTCGAACAGCACGCGCACAGGATGCATTCGTACAGCCCGTCCAGCTGGTCGCGCTCCTCCGGCGATTGCAGCCGCTCGCGCGCGGGCGGCGTCGTGTCGTTGATCAGGTATGGCCGGATCGAGTGGTACTGGTTGAAGAAATCGGTCATGTCGACGATCAGGTCGCGCACCACCGGCAGCCCCGGCAATGGCCGCAGCACGATCTCGCGCGGCAGCGTCTGCATGTTGGTCAGGCATGCGAGGCCGTTCTTGCCGTTGATGTTCATCGCGTCCGAGCCGCAGATGCCTTCGCGGCAGGAGCGCCGATACGACAGCGTCTCGTCGTCGCATTTCACGCGGCCCAGCACGTCGAGCAGCATGCGGTCGTCCGGATTCACGTCGATCTCGTAGCGCTGCATGTAAGGCGCCGCGTCGCGGTCGGGGTCGTAGCGGTAGATATGCAGGGTACGCGGATCGCTCATCGGTTCCTCCCGGCGCGGGCCGGCATCGGTTCATGGGGTACTTGCACTGCGGGGCGCTGTCGCGGCACACGGCGCCGCAACCGCGATGCCGCTCAATCGTCGTCCACGCGCTTGTCGATCAGATAGCGGCCGCGCTCGAGCCCCGCCCGCAGCGCCTCGACCTCGGTCAGCCATTCGGGGCCGGCGGCTTCCGGCACCACCAGCTCGATGCGCGCGCCGTTGACGTACACCTGCACCTCGTCGCGCCATGCGCCGCGCTCGTTGGGTCGCGCCCAGACGAAAATCTCGTGGCCGCGATACGGGTCCCGAACCTGTGCGTCCTGTTGATGTGCCACGGTGGCCTCCTGTCTTATCTGCGATAGCGATGCAAAAAATGCGCGCCGCATGCTCGCCAGGCGCGCCGTCGGCCTTGCGCGCACGCGCCGTGCCCGGCCGGCACGCTGCTTGCGTCCCTTTTCCGCATCGAACCGCTACCGGGCCCGCTTCGCTTAGGGCCGGAAGGGATGCACATCATGATCGGCCACCTCGAATTACTCGGACGCCTGCTGCTGGCCGCGCTGCTCGGCAGCGTGATCGGGCTCGAACGCGAACGCCTGAACTGGGCCGCCGGGCTGCGCACGCACATGCTCGTGTGCGTCGGTTCCGCGCTCGTGATGCTGGTGTCGACGTTCGGCTTCGAGGACGTGCGCGGGCAGAACGGCGTCGTGCTCGATCCGTCACGGGTCGCCGCGCAAGTGGTGTCCGGCATCGGCTTTCTCGGCGCGGGCTCGATCCTGCTGCGCGGCGAAGTGGTGCGCGGGCTGACGACGGCCGCGAGCCTGTGGGCGGTGGCCGGCGTCGGGCTCGCCGCGGGCGGCGGCATGGTGGTTGCGTCAGTGGGCGCGACGGCGATCGTGCTCGCGATCCTCGCGGGCGTGAAGCCGCTCGAGCGCCGCTTCATCGCGCAGCGCCAGCAGCGCACGCTGCAGCTCGTGGCCGAGCGCGGCGGCCTCACGCTCGGCACGCTGCACGAGGCGCTCGGCCCAGGCCGGGTGCGCGTGAAACGGTTCATCGTCCAGCAATCGGACGACGATCCAGACACCGACGACATCTCCGTCTCGTTCTCGCGCACGAGCGGGCCGGAATTTGCGGCGATCTGCGAGACGCTGCAAAACATCGCGTGCGTAAGGACCTGTCAACCCGACACCTCGTCAAGGAGTTTCGTGTGACCCAGACCGACCTGCTCTCCTATCTCGTGACGAGCCAGCTCGCCGCGCGCATGCGCAGCGGAACGTGGCTCACGACCAGCCAGCTGGTGGGCGCGCTGCGCGCGTGGCTCGCGTGCCAGCGCGCCGAATGCGACTGGCTCGACCGGATCAGGATCGCGCACGCATCGGCGACGATCGCGCAGGAGATCTACGACATCGCGGTCGCGCACGGCGAGCATGCGCGGCTCGACGCGCATTCGCCGGAGTTGCAGGGGCTTCGCGCACGCTGCGATGCGCTGCTGCAGCGCATCGACGGCAACCGGGACGTCGGGGCCCGATGATCGCGCCGGATCGCATGACCCGCGCCGACGACCGGCGCGTCGACGCCGCGCCGGCGGACGGCCCGTCGCGGCACGGCCTGCTCGAACGCGGGCGCAACTGCGACACGATTCGGCACGCGGACCGCTTCACGATGCTGGTCGACGGCGACGCGTATTTCTCGACACTGCGCGCCGCGCTGCTGCGTGCGCGCCATACGGTGTTCATCGTCGGCTGGGACGTCGACAGCCGGATGCGGCTCGCGCCGGGCGGCGCGGACGACACGCTGCCCGACACGCTCGCGGCCTTCCTGCATGCGCTCGCGTCGGCCCGCCACAACCTGCGCATCTACGTGCTCGCGTGGGATTTCGCGATGATCTACGCGCTGGAGCGCGACTGGCCGCCCGTGTATCGGGCCGGCTGGCGCGCGCATCGCGGCATCCGGTTCCGGCTCGACGATGCGCATCCGCGCGGCGCGTCGCATCACCAGAAGCTGGTCGTGATCGACGACCGGCTCGCGTTCGCCGGCGGCCTCGACCTGACGCGCGCCCGCTGGGACACGCCTGCGCATGCGGCCGACGATCCGCGCCGCCGCGACGAGCAGGGCATGCCGTACGGGCCGTTCCACGACGTGCACGCGATGTTCGACGGCGACGCGGCCGCCGCGATCGGCGATCAGGCGCGGGCCCGCTGGCTGCAGGCGTGCGGGCGCCCGATCGCGATCCGCGCGCAGCGGCATCTCGAGCGGCCCGACGACGACGATCCGTGGCCGCCCGATGCGCGCGTCGACGTGCGCGACGTGCGGCTCGGCATCGCCTATACGGCGCCGCGCCACGGCGGCCGTGAACCGGTGCGGCAGGTGCGCGCGCTGGTCGAGGACACGATTCGCGCCGCGCAGCGGCACCTGTATGTCGAAAACCAGTATTTCACCGCGGCGGTGGTGCGCGAAGCGTTGTCCGCGCGCCTCGCCGACAAGGACGGGCCGGACGTCACCATCGTCGCGCCGCGCGTGCAGAGCGGCTGGCTGCAGGAAGCGACGATGGGCGTGCTGCGCGCGCGGCTGCATGCGACGCTCGCATCGGCCGACCGCTTCGACCGCTACCGGCTGCTGTATCCGCACGTCGACGGGCTCGGCGACGCGTGCGTGAACGTGCACAGCAAGATCGCGATCGTCGACGACGAATGCATCGTGATCGGCAGCGCGAACCTCAATAACCGCTCGATGGTGCTCGATACCGAATGCTGCATCGCGCTCGTCGCGGCCGGCGATCCGCGCATCCGCGGCGCGATCGCCGGCATGCGCGAGCGGCTGCTGGCCGAGCATCTCGGCACGACGCCCGCGGCTGTGGCCGAAGCGTTCGCGTGCGGCGAACGGCCGAACGTCGTACTCGACCGGCTGCGCGCAAAACCCGGCCGCACGCTGCGCACGCTCGATCCGGCCGTGTCGCCGCAATTCGAGGCGCTCGTGCCGGTCAGCGCGCGGCTCGACCCCGAGCAGCCGATCGAGCCCGACCGGTTCGTCCGCGAATTCGTGCCGCACGAACAGCACCGCTCGCTCACCGCGCGCTTTTTCGTGCTGGGCGCAATCGTGCTCGCGATCGCCGCGCTGGCGCTCGCGTGGCGCTTCACGCCGCTGGGCGCGCACCTGAACGTCGCGTCGCTGTCGCACGCGGTGGCCGGCATCGCGCGGCTGCCGGCCGCGCCGGTGCTGCTGCTCGCGGCCTACGTGGTGGCGGCGACCTGCGCGGTGCCGATCACGCTGCTGATCGCCGCGACGGGGCTCGTGTTCGGCGCGTGGCCGGGCTTCGCGTATGCGGGCATCGGCTCGATGGCGGCCGCCGCCGCGACCTACGCGCTGGGCCGCTGGCTCGGGCGCGACGCGGTGCGCCGGCTCGCCGGCCCGCGCGCGAATCGGCTGAGCGAGCACATCGGCCGGCGCGGCGTGGTCGCGATGGCCGTGCTGCGGCTGCTGCCGATCGCGCCGTTCACCGTCGTGAACCTCGTCGCCGGCGCATCGCACATCGGGCTGCGCGACTACCTGATCGGCACCGCGCTCGGGATGCTGCCCGGCATCGTACTGACCGTCACGTTCGCGCACCAGCTGACCGCGGCGCTCAGCCATCCGGGGCCCGGTGCATTCGCGTGGCTCGCGGCGATCGGCCTCGCGCTGGTCGGCGTGTCGATCCTGCTCGTGAGGATGCTGCGACGATGGCGCTGAGCAAACAACCGGCCCCGGCGCCGCACGTCGTCACCGCCGACGCGGCGCCCGCCGCCGCGCCGGGCGGGCGCGACCTGCGGATCGCCACCTACAACATCCACGGCGGCTACGGCGCGTGGCCGGCGCGTGCGGTCGACCGGATCGCGGCCGTGATCGACGAACTCGACGCGGACGTGATCGCGCTGCAGGAAGTGCCGCTCGGCGGCACGCGCGCGCCGGACGTGCTCGCCCACCTGCGCGACGCGACCGGCATGCACGCGGCGGCCGGCCCGACGATCGACACGCCCGAGCGCCGCTACGGCAACGCGGTGCTGTCGCGCTGCCCGATCCGCGCGGCGCGCACGCTCGACCTGTCGTTCCACCCGCGCGAGCCGCGCGGCGCGCTCGACGCCGACATCGACTGCAGCACGGGCCCGATCCGCGTGGTCGCGACCCATCTCGGGCTGTCGGCCAGCGAACGCAGCGCGCAGGTGCAGCGGCTGCTCGCGGCATTCGATACCGGCGCGATGCCGGTGATCCTGCTCGGCGACATCAACGAATGGTTCGTGCGCGGCCGCGCGCTGCAGGCGCTCGTCACGCGGTTCCGGCGCGCGCCGGCGCCGCGCACGTTCCCGACCGTGTGCCCGGTGTTCTCGCTCGACCGGATCTGGATCCATCCGGGCGAGCTGCTGGTCGACGTGGTCGTGCACCGCAGCGCGCGGGCACGGCATGCGTCGGACCACTACCCGCTGGTGGCGCGAATGCGTTCGACGCCCGCGACGGGCACGGCGCTTGCACGGTGACGCGTTTTTCGATCGAACGGAGGCAGCCCATGCGAACCGACGCACTCGACGGAAAGGATCTCGATTACTGGTGCGCACGCGCGTTGTGCGCCGATGACGAAGACACGCTGCGCTTCACGGCGGTCGCGCCGACCGTCGTCGTGACGGCCGCCTGCGACGCGTTCCGGCATCTCGACGCACCGTTCGCGCCTTCGGCGTCGTGGGCCGACGCGGGCGCGGTGCTCGATCGCGTGGAGGATCTGCGGATCGCCCGCCACGGCGACGACGTCGAATGCGACGCGACCTTCGTCGACGGCCCGTCGACCTGCGGCGCTCGCGGCCACACGGCGCGTGAGGCGCTGCTGCGCGCATTCGTGCGTGCGCGCTTCGGCGACGAGGTGGACGCGCCGCCGTCGTTCCCGCACCGGATCGAACATGGCGCGGTGGTGCGGTATGACCCGGGTGTGCCGATCCCGACGACGGACGACGATGCCGCGACGGGTGACAGTTCGGATATTCGGTCGATACCGCGCATGTAGTACATACGTGGGCCTGGCACTCATGTAAAAACGACAGGCCCCTTCAAACCGCCTTCCCCTGCACGCCCCCGTCGTGCTGACGTTCGCGCAGCAGGCACGCAGGTTGCGACGAACCGGCTTTACCGCTCGCGCCACTCGCCCACGCCGCGCCACGCCATGGACTCCACACCACCGTTCGCTCCCCACCTCTACTTCTGCGACGCCCGCCTCGTCGGAACGCTCGACGCGTGGCCGCAAACCTTCGCGCATATCGCGGGGATGGGCTTCGATCACGTGCTGGTCGGCGCGTTCTGGGCCGCGAGCGTGGCCGGCTTTCCGCGCCACGTGGCGGATTTCCGGCGGCCGGCCCAGTCGTTCGAGACACGCGCGAGCGCGCTCGAAACCTTCTCGCGGCTCGCGCAACTGGCGAAGGGCCACGGGCTGCGCCTGCTGCTCGAAGTCGTGCCCGACCGCATCGCGCGCGACAACCCGCTGCGCACCGAGCACCCTGACTGGTACGTCGAGCGCACGCACGACGACGCGCTGATCGATCCGCGCGGCACCGCGCACGCACTGGATATCGCGCATGCGAACACCGCCGACGAAGCCGTGCGCGACGCGCTGTCCGCATGGTGGTGCGCGCATCTCGCGACGTACGCCGACGCGGGCGCGGCCGGCTTCCTGATCGACGCGCCGCATCACCTGCCGGCCGACTGGTGGCCGGGCTGGCGCGCGGCGCTGCGCCGTGCGCGCCCGGACGTCGCGGTGCTCGCCGGGGTGCCCGGCCATGCACGCGACGCGCTCGCGCAGCTCGAAGCCGCCGGGTTCGACGCGGTGTTTTCATCGGTACGCTGGTGGGACCTGCGCGCGCCGTGGTTCGCGGACGAGCACCGGCTGCTGCGCCGCATCGGCGCGCCGATCGCGTTCCCCGATGCGCCCGACGGCCCGCGTCTCGCCGACGACTGGCCCGACGCGCCCGACGACACCGTCGCCCGCGCGTATCGCCGCGCGCTGTGGACGGCCGCGGCCGTCGGCACCGGCTGGCTCGTGCCGATGGGCTTCGAGCGCGGCGTGACCGTGCCGCTGATGGCCCGCGACGCGGACGCCGCGCGCTACCGCGCCGCGTTCGAGCACGCGCGTTTCGACCTGTCGGGCGCGCTCGCCGACGCGAACGCGTGGCGCCGCGCCACGCCCGTCGCGGCGACGCGCGGCGAAATCGTGCAACTGAGCGCGCCGGGCGCGAGCGCGACCGCGCTGCTGCGCGGCACCGGGCCGTTGCTCGAACACGACGACGCGGCGTTGCTGATCGCACTGAATCCCGATCTCGACGCGCCGGCGACGGTCGACCCCGCGACGATCCTGCCCGGCGTGCCGGGCGGTTTCACGCGCGTCGTCACGCAGGACGGCGCGCGCACGCATCCGCCGGCGGCGCTCGAGCCGTTCACGCTCGCGCCCGGCGCGTATGCGCTGCTGCATGCATGGCGGGCGCCGCCCGTCACGACGCGCGCCGACGCCGCGCGCGAACGCACCGCGCTGTCGGCCGCGCTCGTGGCCGACCGGATCGCGATCGAGCGCGTCGAGCCGTCGGTCGACGACGGCCGCTTCGCGATCAAGCGCGTGATCGGCGAGCCGCTCGTCGTCAGCGCGTCGATCTTCACGGACGGGCACGCGCATCTGGCGGCCGTGCTCCAGTGGCGCGCCACCGACGACGACACCTGGCGCGAAGTGCCGTTCGAAGCCGAGCCGAACGACCGCTGGCAGGCGCGCGTCACGCTCGACCGGCTCGGCCGCCATGAATTCCGCGTGGTCGCGTGGCGCGACGACTGGGCGTCGCTCGTCACCGATATCGCGAAGAAGCGCGCGGCTGGCCAGGACGTGACGCTGGAGGTGCGCGAAGCGCAACTGCTGCTCGCCACCGCGCTGAAGCTCGCCGATCCCGTCGATCCGCGCGCGGTCAAGCAGATGGAACGGCTCGTCGCCGAACTCAAGGACGCGTCGCCCGACGACCGCCTCGCGTCGATAGGCGGGCCCGCGCTCGCCGACGCCTTCGCGGCGCTGCACTACCGCCCGTTCGTCACGCACGACGCGACGACCTACCCGGTCGACGTCGAACGCCGCCAGGCGCGCTTCTCGAGCTGGTACGAGATGTTTCCGCGCTCGGCGAGCGACGATCCGCACCGGCACGGCACGTTCGACGACGTGATCGCACATTTGCCGCGCATCCGTGACATGGGTTTCGACGTGCTGTATTTCCCGCCGATCCACCCGATCGGCACGTCCGCGCGCAAGGGCCGCAACAACAGCCTGACCGCCGGCCCCGACGACGTCGGCAGTCCGTACGCGATCGGCTCGCCCGACGGCGGCCACACGGCCGTGCATCCGCAGCTCGGCACGCTCGAGTCGTTCCGCGCGCTGGTCGACGCCGCGCGCGGGCACGGGCTCGAGATCGCGCTCGATTTCGCGATCCAGTGCTCGCCCGACCATCCGTGGCTCGCCGCGCATCCGGGCTGGTTCGCGTGGCGGCCCGACGGCTCGCTGCGTTTCGCGGAGAATCCGCCGAAGCGCTACCAGGACATCGTCAACCCCGATTTCTACGCGCCGGACGCGCTGCCCGACCTGTGGCTCGCGCTGCGCGACGCGGTGCTGTTCTGGGTCGAGGCGGGCGTGCGGATCTTCCGCGTCGACAACCCGCACACGAAGCCGCTGCCGTTCTGGGCGTGGATGATCGCCGACGTGCGCGGCCGGCATCCGGACGTCGTGTTCCTGTCCGAGGCGTTCACGCGGCCGGGGATGATGTATCGCCTCGCGAAAGTCGGCTTCTCGCAGTCGTACACGTACTTCACGTGGCGCGAGTCGAAGCGCGACTTCATCGACTACCTGACCGAGCTGACGGCCGGCCCGCCCCGCGAATTCTTCCGGCCGAATTTCTTCGTCAACACGCCCGACATCAATCCGCGCCACCTGCAGAACGCGCCGCGTTCGCAGTTCGTGATCCGCGCGGCGCTCGCGGCGACGCTGGCCGGCTCGTGGGGCCTGTACTCGGGCTTCGAGCTCGGCGAATCGGCGCCGCTGCCGGACAGCGAGGAATACGCGGATGCCGAGAAATACGAGCTGCGCGCGCGCGACTGGAGCAAGGCCGCGCACATCGGCACGGAAATCGCGCGGCTGAACCGCGCGCGGCGCGATCACGCAGCGCTGCAGACGCATCTCGGGCTCACGTTCGTCGAGGCCGACAACGATTCGGTGCTCGTGTTCATGAAGGCGACGCCGGCGTTCGACAGCGTGGTGATCGTCGCGATCAGTCTCGACCCGTGGCATCCGCAGGCCGCGAACTTCACGCTCGATGCGGCGCTGTGGCGCGGCCTCGGGCTGGCCGACGGCGAACCGCTCGACGCGCTCGAACAGGACGCCGCGCATGCGGAAACCTGGCGCGGCCATCGCCAGTACGTGTCGCTCGATCCGCACGTGCGGCCGTATGCAATCTGGCGGCTCGCGCCGTCTCCGGGCGCCGCGCGGGCGGCGGCACCCGAACCGGACCCCGCCCGCCGCCCTTCGGGAGCGCATGCATGATGAAACGCGAAGATTCCCTCGACGACGTGCGCCGCGCGCAATTCCCGTCGCTCGCGCCGGCCGGCACGCCGCGCCGGCGCCGCGCGCGCCGCCGCGAACCCGCGCTCTGTGCGGACGATCCGCTGTGGTACAAGGACGCGATCATCTACCAGGTGCACGTGAAGTCGTTCTACGACTCGAACAACGACGGCATCGGCGATTTCCCCGGCCTGATCGCGAAGCTCGACTACATCGCCGAACTCGGCGTCGACACGATCTGGCTGCTGCCGTTCTATCCGTCGCCGCGCCGCGACGACGGCTACGACATCGCCGACTACCGCGACGTGCATCCCGACTACGGCACGCTGGCCGACGTGCGGCGCTTCATCCGCGAAGCGCATGCGCGCGGCATCCGCGTGATCGCGGAACTCGTGATCAACCACACGTCGGACCAGCATCCGTGGTTCCAGCGCGCCCGCCGCGCGAAGCCGGGCTCCACGCATCGCGACTACTACGTGTGGTCCGACACCGACACGAAATACGCGGGCACGCGGATCATCTTCCTCGATACCGAAACGTCGAACTGGACCCACGACCCGGTGGCCGGTCAGTACTACTGGCACCGCTTCTACTCGCACCAGCCGGACCTGAACTTCGACAACCCGGCCGTCGTGCGCGAAGTGATCCAGGTGATGCGCTTCTGGCTCGACCTCGGCATCGACGGGCTGCGGCTCGACGCGGTGCCGTATCTGGTCGAGCGCGAAGGTACCAACAACGAGAACCTGCCCGAGACGCATGCGATCCTGAAGCGAATTCGCGCGACGATCGACGCCGAGTATCCGAACCGGATGCTGCTCGCGGAAGCGAACCAGTGGCCGGAAGACGTGCAGGAATACTTCGGCAACGAGGACGAATGCCACATGGCGTTCCACTTCCCGCTGATGCCGCGCATCTACATGTCGATCGCGAGCGAGGATCGCTTCCCGATCCTCGACATCATGCGGCAGACGCCGGCGCTCGCGCCGAGCAACCAGTGGGCCGTGTTCCTGCGCAACCACGACGAGCTGACGCTCGAGATGGTCACCGATTCGGAGCGCGACCTGCTGTGGCAGACCTATGCGAGCGACCGCCGCGCGCGGCTGAACCTCGGCATCCGGCGCCGGCTCGCGCCGCTGATGGAGCGCGACCGGCGCCGCATCGAGCTGATCAATTCGCTGCTGCTGTCGATGCCCGGCACGCCGGTGATCTACTACGGCGACGAACTCGGGATGGGCGACAACATCCACCTCGGCGACCGCGACGGCGTGCGCACGCCGATGCAGTGGTCGTCGGACCGCAACGGCGGCTTCTCGCGCGCCGATCCCGAACTGCTGGTGCTGCCGCCGGTGATGGGCTCGCTGTACGGCTACGACGCGATCAACGTCGAGGCGCAGACGCGCGACCCGCATTCGCTGCTGAACTGGACCCGCCGCATCCTCGCGACGCGCCGCGCGTCGCAGGCGTTCGGGCGCGGCACGATCCGCTTCCTGCGCCCGGAGAACCGCAAGGTGCTCGCGTACCTGCGCGAGCTGGACGGCCACGAGCCGGTGCTGTGCGTCGCGAACCTGTCGCGCGCGTCGCAGGCGGTCGAACTCGACCTGTCCGAATTCGCGGGCCGCGTGCCGATCGAGATGACCTCCGATTCGCCGTTTCCGCCGATCGGCCAGCTCCCGTATCTCCTCACCTTCCCGCCGTACGGGTTCCTGTGGTTCGTGCTCGCCGAGCATGGCCGGGAACCGTCGTGGCGGCAGCCGCATGCGGAGCCGCTGCCCGAATACGTGACGCTCGTGATGCGGCGCGGCGATACGCGGCCGGACGTGTCGCAACTGCACGCGCTGGCGCACGACGCGCTCGCGTCGTGGCTCGCGCGGCGGCGCTGGTTCGCATCGAAGGATCGCAAGATCGGCGACGCGTGGCTGAACGTCGTCACGCCGATTCCGGACGAGCCGTTCCAGTATGCGGAGGCGTGGGTGTCCGCGAGCGACGGCGGCGTCGAGCGCTACGTGGTGCCGCTCGCGACCGCGTGGGGCGGCGAGACGTCCCATCCGCTGTTCGCGCAACTGGCGCTGGCGCGCGTGCGGCGCGGCCATACGGTCGGCTACCTGACCGATGCGTTCGCGCTGCCGGCGTTCGCGCGCGGGATGCTGCGCAAGCTGCGCGACGGCGCGACGGTGCCCACGTCCGACGGCGGCCGGCTCACCTTTCTCCCGGAAGACGCGCTCGCCGGGCTCGATCCGGGCGACGACGCGGAAGTGCGCTGGCTCGCGGCCGAGCAGAGCAACAGTTCGCTCGTGATCGGCGACGCGATCGTGCTGAAGCTGGTGCGCAAGGTCGCGCACGGCATTCATCCGGAAGCGGAAATGAGCCGGCACCTGACGCGCATCGGCTATGCGAACACTGCGACGCTCGCCGGCGAAGTCGTGCACGTCGACCCGGACGGCACGCCGCATACGGTCGCGATCCTGCAGCGCTACGTCGACAACCAGGGCGACGCGTGGACGCGCTCGTTCGACTTCCTGCGCCGCGCGATCGACGAGCTGGCGCTGCCGGCCGCGGACGAAGGCGAGGCGGCCGAAACGGACGAGGAACCCGACGCGCTGCTCGGCTACGCGGCGTTCGCGGGCATCATCGGCACGCGGCTCGGCCAGTTGCACGTCGCGCTCGCGCAGCCGTCCGACGATCCCGCGTTCGCACCGGAAACCGCGACGCCCGATCACGTCGACGGCTGGTGCGTGGACGCGATCGCGTCGTTCGAACGCGCGCTCGACGTGCTGCGCACGCGGCTCGACGCGCTCGATGCCCCCACCCGCGCGTCGGCCGACGCGCTGCTCGCGTCGCGCGATGCGGCGGTCGAGGCGCTCGGCGAGCTCGTGCCGCGCACGCTCGATGCGCAATGCACGCGGATTCACGGCGATTTTCATCTGGGCCAGGTGCTCGACGTGCAGGGCGACGCGCTGCTGATCGACTTCGAAGGCGAACCGGCGCGCCCGCTCGAGCGGCGGCGCGCGAAATCGCATCCGCTGCGCGACGTGGCCGGCCTGCTGCGCTCGCTGTCCTATGTCAGCGCGACCGCGCAGTTCGCGATCGAGAAGGCGCCGCCGCAAGCGGCCGGCCGCAAGCGCGCGCTGTTCGACCGCTTCGGGCAGGCCGCCGCCGACCGCTTCGTCGAATGCTATCGCGCGGCGGCCGACCTCGCGCCCGCGCGCTTCGTCGATCCGCACTACGCGGATCGCCTGCTCGCGCTGTTCCTGATCGACAAGGCGTCGTACGAGCTGTGCTACGAAGCCGCGAACCGGCCCGACTGGCTGAGCGTGCCGGTCGGCGGGCTCGCGGCGCTGGTCGACCGGCTGCTCGGCGACGGCGCGCTGCCCGACGACGGAGGAAACCCATGACCGACACGCTGTTCGACCGCGCCGATATCGATGCGCTGCTCGCCGGCCGCCATCCCGACCCGTTCGCGTGCCTCGGCCCGCACGAACAGGACGACCAGATCGTCGTGCGGGCGCTGCTGCCCGGCGCCGAGCGCGTGCGCGCGCTGTCGCCGGACGGCGCCGAACTCGGCACGCTCGCGTGCGTCGATCGCGCCGGCTGCTTCGCGGGGACGATCGCGCACAATGGCGGCACGCCGCACTATCTGCTCTCGATCGACTGGCCGGATGCGCATCAGGTGACCGACGATGCGTACGCGTTCGGCACGCTGCTAGACGAAGCAGCGCTTGCGCGTTTTTCGGCCGGCGACCCCGAAGCCGTGCTCGACTGCCTCGGCGCGACACCGGTGCGCATCGACGACACCGACGGCGTGCGGTTCGCGGTGTGGGCGCCGAGCGCGCAGCGCGTATCGGTGGTCGGCGATTTCAACGCATGGGACGGCCGCCGCCATCCGATGCGGCTGCGGCGGCCGTCGGGCGTGTGGGAGCTATTCGTGCCGGGCATCGGCCCGGGCGAGCGCTACAAGTACGAGCTGGTCGCGGCCGACGGGCGCGTGCTGCCGCACAAGGCCGATCCGTGCGCACGGGCGACCGAGGCGCCGCCGCGCACGGCGTCGGTGGTCGCCGACGTCGCGGCGCTCCACGCGTTCGCCTGGCACGACGACGGCTGGATGCACGCGCGGCCGCGCCACGACGACCGCTATCGCGTGCCGTGGTCGATCTACGAGGTCCATCCGGAGTCGTGGCAGCGCATCCCCGAACAGATGGACCGCAGCGCGACGTGGGACGAACTCGCCGAGCGGCTGATTCCGTACGTGAAGGGGATGGGCTTCACGCACGTCGAGTTCATGCCGATCGCCGAATACCCGTTCGGCGGCTCGTGGGGCTACCAGCCGCTCGCGCAGTTCGCGCCGTCCGCGCGCTTCGGGCCGGTCGAGGGCTTCGCGCGCTTCGTCGATCGCGCGCACGCGGCCGGCATCGGCGTGCTCGTCGACTGGGTGCCCGCGCATTTTCCGAACGACGCGCACGGGCTCGCGCAATTCGACGGCAGCGCGCTGTACGAGCATGCCGACCCGCGCGAGGGGATGCACCCCGACTGGAACACCTGCGTGTTCAACGTCGGGCGCACCGAGGTCAGTGCGTTTCTCGTCGCGTCGGCGCTCGCGTGGGCGCGCCGCTATCACGTCGACGGCATCCGCGTCGACGCGGTCGCGTCGATGCTGTATCGCGACTATTCGCGCAAGGAAGGCGAATGGGTGCCGAACGTGTACGGCGGCCGCGAAAACCTCGAATCGGTCGCGTTCCTGCGCCGGCTGAACGACACGCTGCACGGTGACGCCGCGCCGGCCGGCGTCGTCACCGTCGCGGAGGAATCGACCGCGTGGCCGGGCGTCACCGCGCCGACCGCCGACGGCGGGCTCGGCTTCGACTTCAAGTGGAACATGGGCTGGATGCACGACACGCTCGCGTACCTGCACGAAGACCCGATCCACCGCCGCTATCACCACGACCGGATGACGTTCGGGCTCGTGTACGCGTTCTCCGAGCGCTTCGTGCTGCCGCTGTCGCACGACGAGGTCGTGCACGGCAAGGGCTCGCTCGTCGCGAAGATGCCCGGCGACGCGTGGCAGCGGCTCGCGACGCTGCGCGCGTATTTCGGCTTCATGTGGGCCCACCCCGGCAAGAAGCTGCTGTTCATGGGCAGCGAATTCGCGCAGTGGAGCGAGTTCGCGCACGACGCGACGCCGCACTGGGATTTGCTCGACGCGCCCGCGCATCGCGGCGTGCAGCGGCTCGTGCGCGATCTCAACCGCGCGTACGCGGCCGAGCCGGCGCTGCATGCGCTCGACTGCCATGCGGCCGGCTTCGCCTGGCTGATCGGTGACGACCGCGACAACAGCGTGTTCGCGTTCGCGCGCCGCGACGATACGGGGCGCCTGGTGGTCGCCGTCTGCAACTTCACGCCCGTGCCGCGCGCCGGTTATCGGCTCGGCCTGCCCGCGCCCGGCCACTGGCGCGAACTGATGAACACCGATGCCGCGTCGTACGGCGGCACCAACGCCGGCAACGACGGCGCCGTGTGGGCCGAAGCCGTGCCCGCGCATGGCGAGGCGTGGTCGGCGAGCCTGCGCCTGCCGCCGCTCGCGACGCTCTGGTTGACCCCCGCCTGATCATTCACCTCCCCGACACGGAGATCCACCCCATGCCGACCGCCCTGCCCGACCGTCTCGAACCCGGCCGCAGCTATCCGCTCGGCGCCAGTTGGGACGGCCTCGGGACCAACTTCGCGGTGTTTTCCGCGCATGCGCAGCGCATCCAGCTGTGCGTGTTCGACCCGACCGGCCGCAAGGAACTCGCGCGCCTCGACCTGCCCGAATGCACCGACGAGGTGTGGCACGGCTACCTGCCCAACGCGCATCCGGGCACCGTGTACGGGTTCCGCGCGGACGGCCCGTACCAGCCGCAGCACGGCCATCGCTTCAATCCGACCAAGCTGCTGCTCGACCCGTATGCGCGCAAGCTGGTCGGCCAGTTCCGCTGGTCGGACGCACTGTTCGGCTATCGCGTGCATTCGAACCGGGCCGACCTGTCGATGGACCGCCGCGATTCGGCCCCCGCGATGCCGAAAGCCGTGGTCGTCGACGAAGCGTTCGACTGGAGCAACGACCGCCGCCCGAACGTGCCGTGGCGCAGCACCGTGATCTACGAGACCCACGTGCGCGGCGCGTCGATGCGCCGCGCCGGGCTGCGCCCGCCGGAGCGCGGCACGTTCGCGTCGCTCGCGCATCCGGCGTTCATCGATCACCTGCTGTCGATCGGCGTGACGACGGTCGAGCTGCTGCCGATCCACGCGTTCCTGCAGCAGCGCGAGCTCGTGAAACGCGGGCTGCGCAACTACTGGGGCTACGACACGGCCGCGTTCTTCGCGCCGGAGCCGTCGTATCTGACGACGCGGCGGCTCGACGAAATGCGCATCGCGGTGCGCCAGCTGCATGCGGCCGGCATCGAGGTCGTGCTCGACGTGGTCTACAACCACACGTGCGAAGGCAACCAGCTCGGGCCCACACTGTCGTGGCGCGGCCTCGACAACGCGAGCTATTACCGGCTGCGGCCCGACGATCCGCGTTACCACGTCGACGAAACCGGCTGCGGCAACACGCTGAACATGTCGCATCCGCGCGTCGTGCAGATGGTGATGGATTCGCTGCGCTACTGGGCGACCGCGTTCAACATCGACGGCTTCCGCTTCGATCTCGGCGTGACGCTCGGCCGCGAGGATCACGGCTTCGAGCCCGGCGCCGGGTTCTTCGATGCGCTGCGGCAGGACCCGGTGCTCGCGCAGCGCAAGCTGATCACCGAGCCGTGGGATCTCGGCCCCGGCGGCTATCAGCTCGGCCGCCACCCGCCCGGCTTCGCCGAATGGAACGACCGGTTTCGCGACACCGTGCGGCGTTTCTGGCGCGGCGACGCGGGGCAGCGCCCGGAACTGGCCGCGCGGCTGTCGGGCTCGGCCGACCTGTTCAATCACGGGCGGCGCCGCACGTGGGCCTCGGTCAATTTCGTCACCGCGCACGACGGCTTCACGCTGACCGACCTCGTGTCGTATGCGGGCAAGCACAACGACGCGAACGGCGAGGACAACCGCGACGGCCGCGACGATAACTGCAGCGCGAACTGGGGCGTCGAAGGGCCGACCGACGACGCGGCGATCCGCGAGGTGCGCCAGCGCGTCGCGCGCTCGATGCTCGCGACGCTGTTTACCGCGCTCGGCACGCCGATGCTCGTGGCCGGCGACGAATTCGGCCGCACGCAACACGGCAACAACAACGCGTATTGCCAGGATAACGAACTGTCGTGGCTCGACTGGGACCTGGCGCACAGCGACGGCGGCGTGCAGATGACCCGCTTCGTGTCGCGGCTCGCCGCGCTGCGGCGCATGTACCCGGTGATGTCGGCGCCGCGCTACCCGTCGGGCGACCGCGACGGCGCGCCGGGCATGCGCGAGATCGACTGGTTCGACGAACGCGGCGACGCGCTCACCGTGCCCGCGTGGGAAGACGGCGAACGCCGCGCGCTGACGATGCGGCGCGTCGGCACCGGCCGCACGGGGCGCACCGAGGCGTTGCTCGTGATGCTGAACGCATCGGCCGACACCATCACGTTCATGCCGCCCGCGCCCGTGCTCGATTACCGCATCCTGCTCGACACCGCGACGCCCGACTCGGGCCCGCGCTCGTGGCCGGAAGCGGGGCTCGACGTCGCCGCGCATGCGGCCGTGATCGCGGTCGCGGCCGTGCCGCCGCCCGATCAGTCTTCCTGAGGACCGCCATGACATCCCGTTCCGCCCGCCCCACCGGCACGCACGTATTCGAATCGTCGTTCGGCGCGACCTGCGTCGAGGCCGACCATACGCGCTTCCGGCTGTGGGCGCCCGCGAGCCGCACCGCCGCCGTCGAGCTGCAGGACGAAGGCGGCCGCGCGATCCCGATGACGCCTGCCGGCGACGGCTGGTTCGAGACGATCGTGCCGTGCGGTCCCGGCACGCTGTACCGCTACCTGCTCGACGACGCGCTGGCGGTGGCCGATCCCGCGTCGCGCTTTCAGCCGTACGACGTGCACGGCCCGAGCCAGGTCGTCGATCCGGCCGCGTACCGCTGGCGCCACGACGCGTGGCGCGGCCGCCCGTGGCACGAAACGGTGCTGTACGAGCTGCATGTCGGCGCCTGCGGCGGCTACGCGGCCGTCGAGCGGCGCCTGCCGGCGATCGCCGAACTCGGCGTGACCGCCGTCGAGCTGATGCCGGTCAATGCGTTTCCCGGCGCACGCAACTGGGGCTACGACGGCGTGCTGCCGTTCGCGCCCGACGCGTCGTACGGGCGGCCCGAGGAGCTGAAATCGCTGGTCGACAGCGCGCACGGGCTCGGGCTGCAGGTGTTCCTCGACGTCGTGTACAACCACTTCGGCCCCGACGGCAACCTGCTGCCACGCTACGCGCCCGACTTCTTCCGCGCCGACCGGCAGACCGCGTGGGGGCCGGCGATCGACTTCACCCGCCCGCAGACGAGCGCGTTCTTCATCGACAACGCGCTGTACTGGCTCGACGAGTACCGCTTCGACGGGCTGCGCATCGACGCCGCGCACGCGATCGACGACGACGCATGGCTGCGCGAACTCGCGCGCCGCGTGCGCGCGCAGGCAGGCGACGCGCGCCACGTGCATCTCGTGCTGGAGAACGAGCGCAATACCGCGAGCCTGCTCGGCCCCGGCGGCTTCGATGCGCAATGGAACGACGACTTCCACAACAGCGCGCACGTGCTGCTGACCGGCGAGCGCGACGGTTACTACCGCGCGTACGCCGATGCGCCGCTGCGCCATTTCGCGCGCACGCTCGGCGAAGGCTTCGCGTATCAGGGCGAACCGTCGCCGCTGCACGACGGCGCCGCGCGCGGCGAGCCGAGCGCGCATCTGCCGCCCACCGCGTTCGTCGTGTTCCTGCAGAACCACGACCAGGTCGGCAACCGCGCATTCGGCGAACGGCTGCGTGCGCTCGCGAACGACGATGCGGTGCGCGCGGCCACCGCGCTGATGCTGCTCGCGCCGTCGATCCCGCTGCTGTTCATGGGCGAGGAAGACGGCAGCACGCAGCCGTTCCAGTTCTTCACCGACTATCGCGGCGCGCTCGCCGATGCGGTGCGCGAAGGCCGGCGCCGCGAATTCGCCGCGTTTCCCGCGTTCGCCGACGCCGCGCATCGCGACGCGATTCCCGACCCGAACGACATCGCGACCTTCGTGCGCTCGTCGTCGCACCATCCGCCCGACGAGTCGTGGCCCGACGCAGCCGCGTGGCGGCGCTTCTACCGCAGCGCGCTGGCCGTGCGCGCGGCGCTCGTGACGCCGCACCTGGCCAACGCGCAGGCGCTCGGCGTCGAGCTGCTCGCGGGCGACGGCGACCCGCCCGCACTGGTCGCGCGCTGGCGCCTCGGCGACGGCAGCACGCTGACGATCGCGCTGAATCTCGGCTCGCACGACGCGACGCTGCCCGCGCTGCCGGTCGGCAAGATCGTGTTCGAGACGCCGCCGCGGGCGCGCGACCGGCTGCCCGGCGGGCACGTGCCGCCCCGCGCCTGCATCGTATGGCGCGACGGCGCGGTCAATCGGGATGCGCGGCATCACAGCACGAACGGACGGAACCCCTCATGACGACCGACGTCCCGATCGCGGCGCTCGCCCGTGCGGCCGGCCTGCAACCCGACTGGACCGACGCGGGCGGTGTCGCGCGGCGCGTGGACGACGACGCGCTGGTCGCGCTCGTCGATGCGCTCGGCTGGCCGTGCGGCACGGCGATCCAGCGGGTCGACAGCGCGGCGGCGCTCGCCGATGCGAGCGCGTCGCCGCCGCGCCTCGTGACCGGCGACGCCGGGCTGCCGGTGACGCTGCCCGCGACCCTCGCGCCGCCGGGTGCACGCTTCAGGATCTCGCTCGAAACCGGCGGGCACGTCGACGGCCGGGTGGGCGGCGCGGGCGAACACGGCACGCTGCCGCCGCTCGCGATGCCCGGCTATCACGCGCTCGACATCGGCGAACAGCGCATCGGGCTCGCGATCGCGCCGCCGCGGGCACGGCCATTCGACGCACTCGCCCGTGCGCACGACGCGGGCCGCTGGGGCATCGCGGCGCAGCTCTACAGCCTGCGCCGCACCGGCGACGACGGCGCGGGCGACTACACGGCGCTTGCGCGATTCGCCGCACAGGCGGCGCGCCACGGCGCGCAGGCGGTGGCGATCAGCCCGACGCATGCCGGCTATCCGGCGCTGCCCGCGCACGACAGCCCGTATTCGCCGTCGTCGCGGCGCTGGCACAACGTCGCGTATCTCGACTGCGACGCGGTGCCGGGCGCCGACGCGGCACATCGCCCATCCGCTGCCACGGCCGACGCGGCGCTGATCGACTGGCCCAGCGTGCTGCCGACGAAGCTGCGGCGCCTGCGTGCGTGCTTCGACGCATGGCGCGCGAGCGACGACCCGTCGCGCGACACGTACCAGCGGTTTCGCGCGGCGGGCGGCGCGGCGCTCGACGCGCATGCGCGCTTCGATGCGCTGCAGGCGTTCTGCATCGAGCACGGGATCGGTGCGGACTGGCGGCAGTGGCCCGCGCCATGGCGCATGTCGGGGTCGTCGGAAGTCGACGCGTTCGCGCATGAGCATGCCGAAACGATCGCGTTCCACACCTTCCTGCAATGGTGCGCGTCGCGCGCGCTCGGCGACGCGCAGCATGCCGCGCGTGGCGCGGGCATGGCGACCGGGCTGATCGCCGATCTCGCGGTCGGCTCCGATCAGGCCGGCAGCGACGCGTGGGCGCACGGCACGACGCTGCTGCGCGGCGTATCGCTCGGCGCGCCGCCCGACTTGTTCAACGCGGCCGGCCAGGCATGGGGCGTGACGACGTGGACGCCCGACGCGCTGCGCGCGGACGGCTTCATGCCGTTCATCGAGCTGCTGCGCGCCGCGTTCGCGCACGCCGGCGGCATCCGCATCGACCACGTGCTCGGCTTCGCGCGAATGTGGATCGTGCCGGACGGCGGCTCGCCGCGCAGCGGCGCGTACCTGCGCTATCCGCTCGACGATCTGGTGCGGCTCGTCGCGCTCGAGGCGGCGCGCCATCGCGCGATCGCGATCGGCGAGGATCTGGGCACCGTACCGGCCGGCTTGCGCGAACGGCTCGGCGCACAGGGTGTCGCGGGCATGCGCGTGCTGTGGTTCGAGCGCGATGCGGATGGCGCGTTCCGGCCGCCCGCCGCGTGGGATCGCGACGCGATCGCGATGACCTCGACGCACGATTTGCCGACCGTGGCCGGCTGGTGGCGCGGCGTCGATCTCGGATGGCGGCGCGTCGCAGCCGAGGCCGCAGCCGCGAAGCGACGCGACGAAGCGCAACCACCGCGCGATGTCGCCGCCCCGGCGCCGGACGACGCGAGCGCGCACGATTCGGACGAGATCGTGCAAAGCATGGCGTTCGGACACGACACCGTGCAGCGCCCCGATTCGAATCGCTCGACGCCCCCGCCGCCTCCCGAGCTGCTCGCCGCGCATGCGGAACGCGCCACCGAGCGCGCGGCGCTGTGGCGCGCGCTGCAACACGCCGGGTGCGCGCCGGCCGGCGCCGCGGTGCCGCCAACCAACATGCCGCCGGTGAATGCGATCCTCGGCTACGTCGCGAGCAGCCCGTCGCCGCTCGCGCTGCTGCCGCTCGAGGATCTGCTCGCCCTCGACGCGCAGCCGAACCTGCCGGGGCCGCCGTGCGGCCATCCGAACTGGCGGCAGCGGCTGCCGCGCACGATCGATGCGCTGTTCGACGCCGACGTGCGCACGCGCATCGCGGCCGTCGTGGACGCGCGCCGCACGCAGGGGCGCCGCCCATGACCCCACGCGCGACGCTGCGACTGCAGCTGCATGCGGGCTTCACGTTCGACGACGCGGCCGCGCACGCCGACTACTTCGCGCGGCTCGGCGTGAGCCACCTGTACCTGTCGCCGGTGTCCACGGCCGAACCCGGCTCGCTGCACGGCTACGACACCGTCGACCACGGCGCGCTCGGCGCGGAACTCGGCGGCGAAGCCGGCTTCATGCGGCTCGTCGACGCGTTGCGTGCTCGCGGCCTCGGCATCGTCATCGACATCGTGCCGAACCACATGGGCGTCGGCGGGTCGTCGAACGGCTGGTGGAACGACGTGCTCGAATGGGGGCCAGCGAGCCCGTACGCACGCTATTTCGACATCGACTGGCATCCGCCCGACCCCACGCTCGACGGCAAGGTGCTGCTGCCCTGCCTCGGCGCGCCGTACGGCGATGCGCTCGCGGCCGGCGACATCACGCTGCGCGCCGATCCGGCCACGGGCCGCTTCATCATCGCGTGCCCCGGGCGGCGGCTGCCGGTCGCCGCCGCCACCTACGCGGAGATCCTGCGCATCGCGAACCGCGCGGACCTGAACGCGCTCGCCGAGCGCTTCGATGCCGCACCGGCACGCGACAGCGCGCGACTCGCCGCCGCCCATGCGGCGCTGCGCGACTATGCGGCCGCGCACGGCCCGCATGCGTTCGACGCGGTATTGCGCGGCGCCGACCCGCGCCGCGCCCGCTCGCGCGCCTGCCTGCACCGGTTGCTCGAACGCCAGCACTACCGGCTCGCCTGGTGGCGCACGGCCGCCGACGAGCTGAACTGGCGGCGCTTCTTCGACATCGCGACGCTCGCGGCCGTGCGCGTCGAGGACGATGCGGTGTTCGACGCCGTGCATGCGCTGCCGCTGCGCCTGCATGCCGCCGGGCTCGTCGACGGCGTGCGCGTCGATCACGTCGACGGCCTCGCCGATCCGCGCGCATATTGCCGCCGGCTGCACGCGCGGCTCGCCGCGCAGCGCGACGCGCGACCCTACGTCGTCGTCGAAAAGATCCTCGCGCCCGGCGAAGCGTTGCGCAGCGACTGGGCCGTCGACGGCACGACCGGCTACGACTTCATGAACGACGTCGGCGCGCTGCTGCACGACCCGGCCGGCGCCGAACCGCTCGCCGCGCACTGGGCGGCCGTGTCGGGTTCGGCGCGCACGTTCGCGCAGGAAGCGCTCGACGGCAAGCGGCGCGTGCTGATGCGCCAGCTCGCCGCCGAGCATGCGCGGGTCGCGCGGTTGCTGCACGAGATTGCCCGGGCGTCGCCCGTCACGCGCGACGTCAGCCGGATCGCGATCCAGCGCGTGCTCGGCGAACTCGCGGTGCGGCTGCCCGTGTACCGGATGTATCCGGCCCCGGGCGACGAGCCGGCCGACGAAGACCGGCGCGTGCTCGCCCACGCGTACGAAGGCGCATACGCGGCGGTCGACCCGGCCGACCGGTTCGCGCTCGAACGCGTCGCCGCGTGGCTCGGCTTGCCGGTCGTGCGCGTGCCGCGCGCGAACGCCGATGCGCTGCTGGCGGCGCGCGTCGCGTTCGCGCAGCTCACCGCGCCGCTGGCCGCGAAGGGCGTCGAGGATACCGCCAACTATCGCTACGGCCGGCTGCTGTCGCGCAACGAGGTCGGCGCCGACGCCGGCGACTTCAGCCTGTCGCGCGGCGCGTTCCATGCGCGCAACCGGCGCCGCGCGCGCACCGTGCCGCACGGGCTCGTCGCGACGGCCACGCACGACCACAAGCGCGGCGAGGACGCGCGCGCGCGGCTCGCGGTGCTGAGCGAGGTGCCGGATGCATGGCGTGCGGTGTCGCTCGAGTGGTCGGCGCTGAACGCGCCGCATCGCGGCGGCCCGCACCGCGACCTCGCGTGGACGCCCGGGCCGGCCGCCGAGGCGATGCTTTACCAGACGCTGGTCGGCTGCTGGCCGCCCCCGCTCGCGCCCGACGATGCGGCCGGGCTCGACGCGCTCGCGACACGCGTCGTGCAGTGGCAGACGAAGGCGCTGCGCGAAGCGAAGCAGTACACCGACTGGCTCGCGCCCGAGCCGGATTACGAGCACGGCTGCGAAGCGTTCGTCCGCGCGATCCTGACGCCGCGCGGCGCGGGCGATTTTCCGCATCGGCTGCATGCGTTCGTCGCACGGATCGCGCCGGCCGGCGTCGTCAACAGCCTCACGCAGACGGCGCTGCGGATCGCGTCGCCCGGCGTGCCGGATCTGTATCAAGGTACCGAGTCGTGGGATCACTCGCTCGTCGATCCGGACAACCGACGCGACGTGCCGTTCGCGACGCTGGCGGCCGAACCGGTCGACGGGCCGGTCGCATCGTATCTGCCGACGTGGTCCGACGCGCGCGTGAAGCGCGCGCTGATCGAACGGATGCTGGCGCTGCGGGCGCGATGGCCGGCGACGTTCGCGGACGGGGCGTACGTTCCGCTGCGGGTGCGCGGCAAGCTTGCGCGGCACGTGGTGGCATTCGCGCGATGTGATGAGGCAGCCACCGTGGTGGTGGTCGCGACACGGCTTGCATGTCGGTTGCTGGGGGAAGCGCCAGAGATACCGCGCGTGGAGCCTGCGCAATGGGGCGATACGACGGTCGTGCTGCCGCGCGGGGTTGAAGGACCGTGGACGGACTGGTTGAATGCGCGCAACGCGATCGAGGCGCCGGAAGGTGTGCTGGCGCTCGATCGCTGTCTGGCCGAATTACCTGTGGCGGTGCTCGTCGCGGGGCGGGGTCGAAATTGAAACCGATGCCCCAATGCGTGCCAACCCTGTGTCACCGAAATCGATTTTGTGCAAAACATGCCGTCAATAATCGATTTTGCGCACGCGTAATCGAGTTTCAACCGAAACGCCCGATCGTAAGCGTTTTCGCGCAGTCGACGACGGGCTTCGGCAACCTCACGACCATTCTTCCGGCGGCATCTCGCCGCGGTCATCCTCCCACAGCGGTTTCGCCGCCTCCTCTCCGCGGCTCGGTGTCACCGGCCCATTGCCGCTGGCACGACCGTCACCGCGCTCACCCCGCCGCGCCGCGTCGCGCGGCGCCGCCTGCGGGCGTTTTCGCGTGCGCGTCGGCGTCACGGTCCGCTGCCCGTCGCGGCGGCGTTCGTCCGTCGATCCCGCGTCGTTCGTCTGTCGTGCATTCGAAGCTGTAGCCATGCTGTTCTCCTGAGTCATCGAAAACAAACCGGTCGCTCGAAGGCAGCAATTTCAATGCCGCCGCCCGGGCAAGCGTCTTGCTGCATCGATTCGACCGAAACCGTTCCGGAGGAGACGATGCCGACGAATCGCAACACGCCGCCCGCCACCCGCCGCCGCCTCGGCGGATGGATGGCCAGCGAGGAAGCGCACATGGCCGCGTTCCGCGAAAAAATCGCGGCCGAAGCGCGCGCGCATGCCGGCGACCGGTTGCGCACGCCGGCCGTGCAGGAACTCGCGCGGCTGTTCGACGACAACGCCGTGCTGCGCATGAGCCTCACCCGCGCGATCGACGAAGCGCGCGAAGCGGGATACCGGCTCGGCTACGCGTCGATCGGCGAGCTGATGACGGTGATCGACCATCTGATGACCTACACGCCGCCATTCAGCGAGGAAAGCCTGATCGTGTGCCCGGTGAACGCGTTCCTCGACTGGCCGATGTGCATGCCGTCGGGCCACGCGGTGTTTCGCGACGCCGCCGTCAACGCGCAGTTCAAGCGCGTGCTGAACGTCTGGTGCGACTTCCTCGGCGGTCCGCATTCGCGCGCGCATCTCGACACGTCGGCGCCCGACGGCTGGTTCTGCGACGAAGCACGCAAGCGTCTCGGGCTGTCGCAGTTCCAGTATCGCGAAGACCGGCCGCACTGGGGCTTCGATTCGTGGAACGACTTCTTCACGCGGCGCTTTCGCGACGGCGCGCGGCCGGTGGCTGCGCCCGACGATCCGCACGTGATCGTCAGCGCGTGCGAAGCGTCGCCCTATCACACCGAAACCAACGTGAAGCTGCGCGACACGTTCTGGATCAAGTCGCAGCCGTATTCGCTGCGCGACCTCTTCACGCCCGCCCGGCTGTCGCTCGCCGAGCGCTTCGTCGGCGGCGACGTCTACCAGGCCTACCTCAGCGCGTACAACTACCACCGCTGGCATGCGCCGGTGCGCGGCGTCGTCACGCACGCGTATCGCGTCGACGGCACCTACTACTCGGTCGCCGAAGCGGAAGGCCCGGACCCGGCCGGGCTCAACGACTCGCAGGGCTACATGACGGCGGTCGCCGCACGCGCGGTGGTCGCGATCTCGAGCGACGATCCCGGCATCGGGACGGTCGCGGCCGTGTTCGTCGGGATGGGCGACGTGTCGTCGTGCGTGATCGAGGTCGTGCCGGGCCAGCGCGTCGACAAGGGCGACGAGATCGGCTACTTCCAGTTCGGCGGCTCGACCTACTGCCTGCTGTTCGAGGCCGGCGTGATCGACCGCTTCCTGTACGCGCCTCCGTTCGAGGGCGAGCCGCCGGTCGTGCAGGTCAATGCGTCCGTCGCGATCGCGCGGTGAATGCCCGGCGCGGGCCGGCGCGTCACGCGTCGGCCCCGTCGCTCACGCCGATCGCATGGAATTCGGCCGCGTCGTGACGCTGCACGCACCGCAGGACCGACAGCCCGTCGGCCGTCAGTGCGGGGCGGTGCGCGCCCGACGTATCGTCTTGCTGCAGCACGATCAGGTGTTGTTCGACGAGCGCGACGACGTCGTCACGGTCGATCTGGATCTGTTCCGGCGCGTGATGCGCGAGGAACAGCGCGGCAAATTCGTGGGCGGTCAGCATGCTCGTTTCCCCGTTGACGGCTACGCGCGACGCGACACCGGCGTCGCATCGGCTGGCGGCGCGAATCGTGCGCCGGCGACGTGACGGGCATGCAGGGAACGTGCCAGCCGGCCTCGTGCGGCCGGGGTCCGTGCGGTGCGCGCGCCGCGCGATGTGGCACCGCACGGCGCGTTCGAGCCGCTGCAAAGTTTTCAACGGCATGTAACGGGTGGCCGCGGGGAGCGGCCGCGGCGGGTGACCGATGCGGCCGGAGAAGATGCGCGGGTGGCGCGCAGGGAATGCGCGCCGCTCACGGCCGCGAGCGAAACAACCCGGCCCGCGCACGCCCGGCCGGCGCCCGGAAATAGCCGCTGTGCAGCACCACGTCGTGGTTGCCGCTCGCCAGCACGTCCGCGCACGCGGCTTCGATCCGCGCGCGGCCACGCTCGAACGCGTCGCGCAGATCGGCCTCCAGCGCGGAGCGCGCGCCGAAATGATCTTCCAGCGCCTCGACCGTGATCGCGCAGGCCTGCGGCACGCCGTCGACGTCGACGACGAAGCGCAACTGCAACGCCGCGCCGTCGAACGTGGGCGGTTCATCGGTCAGCGTCACGCGGCGCGGAGTATCGGAATCGGCCGGCATCGGCTCATGCCCTCCGCGACGCGAGGCGCTCGACCAGCGCGCCGTTGAACGCGGGCAGATCGGCCGGCTTGCGGCTCGTGATCAGGTTGCCGTCGCGCACGACCTCCTCGTCCACCCACTTGCCGCCCGCGTGACGGATATCGTCCTGCAGGCTCGGCCAGCTCGTCATCGTCTTGCCCTCCACCAGCCCGGCCGACACGAGGAGCCACCCGCCGTGGCAGATCGCCGCGACCGGCTTGCCGGCGCCGACGGCCGCCGTCACGAATTCGCGTGCGGCCGGCACCATCCGGATCGCATCGCCGTTGATGACGCCGCCCGGCAGCACGACCGCGTCGTAGTCGCCTTCGCGTGCATCGTCGAACGTGCGGTCGACCTTCACGCGCTCACCCTTGTCGACGTGCCGGAAACCCTGGATTTCGCCCGGCTGCTGAGAAATCACATCCACCTGCGCGCCTTCGGCCGCGAGCGCGCGCTGCGGTTCGACGAGTTCGGCTTCCTCGAAACCGTCGACCGCGAGAATCGCTACCTTGCAATGATCCAGCTTGCCGCTCATGGATGCCTCCGTGGAAAGGGATAGGGACAAAGGCACACGTCGTGGCGTGCCGTGCCGGTCTCGCAGCAAGCGCCGTTCCGGCCGCGCAGGCCGTTGCCTGCCGGCGCGGTCGTGCTCGCGCGCGTTCCCGGAACCGGGGAACGACCCGCGATCGGAATCGATCGTCGACCCCATCGGCCGCTCGCCCCCGTTTGGCCTGCAAAGATTTCAACGGGATGTAATGCGACGCCGTGCGCCGATCCGGTGCGATTACTGCAGATGACGCACGGCGTCGAGCATCGCGTCGGTCAGCTCGACCGTCAGCGTCAGGTTCTCGTCGGTATCGGGCAACTGTTCCAGCGTCTGCTGCACGGCGTCGTGCAGCATCGCGTGGACGCGCATCCGCGCGCCCTCGTCGAGATCCGCATAGCGCTCCATCGTCGAGCATTCGAGCGCGAGCACGACCGAATGGCGGGCCGCCTCGGGCGGCGCCTCGACGGGGTTCGCCCACGCCGCATGGAACATGACCCTGCCCGTTTCGACGTCCACATGGACCGTCGTGTCGAGATCGTCCGTGTCGCTTGCGTCGCCGTCGAGCTCGTCGTTGTCCACCAAAATCCGGGAATTCGATTGCATGATGTCCTCCTGCGTGGCGGCGGCGCGCCCGTCCCGGGAAACCGCGCCGCCATCGCGCCATGCCGGCCGCGCCGGCACGACACCGTCAATAACCGCTGGAACCGCCGCCCGTCCCGCCGGCCCCGCCGCCGCCCGTGCCCGTCGAGCCGGCCGAACCGCCGTTGCCCGCGCCGGTGCCACCCGAGCCGCCGGCCCCGCCCGACCCGCCGCCGACACCGCCGCCCGTGGCGCCGCTACCGCCCTGGCCCGCGCCGTTCGGGCCGCCGCCCGGCTTCACGTGGCCGGCCGACCCGCTGTGCGAACGCATGCCGTGCTTCGCGCCATGCCGCTGCGTGCCGGCCGGCGGCGGCGGCGCGGTCGTATTGCCGTTGGTGCCCGGCGTCGACATGTCCATCGACGGATTCGGCGCGCCGGTGCCCTCGTCCGAGCGCTGCGAGTTCTGCGCCCACGCGGCGGGCGCGGCCGCGACGATCGCGACAGCCGCGCAGGCCAGCACGTGCCGCACGACACACTTCGATTCGAATGCTGACTTCATGGCGTTTTCTCCCTATGGATGATCGCTCGATGGAAATTCCTGCTCCGGTCCTTCAGCAAGGCCCATGCCGTGGTCGGCAGGTTCGCGACGCGGCACGCGGCTTGCGTCCGCCGTCTTCGTACGACCGTCCTGCGAACCCCTACGGAGCCCCTGCCTTATGCCTTCCGCTTCTGCTTCCGCTTCCCACGCGCACGGCAAGCGCCACACGCGCCGCCCCGGCCGCGCGCGCAGCGCCGACCCGGCCCATCGCAAGCGCTGGTCCGGCGAAGTCACGCAAAAAAGCGATGCGCTCGACATCGAGCCCGACATCTTCAAATCCGACGATCCGGCCGCGATCGCCGCATCGCTGAAGCGCTCGGCCGAACACAGCCGCCGCCGCAAGGCGTCGCCGTTCCAGTCGGCGATGTCGATGCTGAACTTCTACGTGAACCGCGCCGGCCGCAACCTGCCGAAAACGCGCCGCACCACGCTCGAACGTGCGAAGCGGAAACTGCGCGAAGCCTTCGGTCGCAAGCCCTGACGGCCGGCGCACCGCTCGTATGCTGGTCTCCACCTCTCCGCTGCGATCACACGCATGCACGAAACCCTCTGGTATCTGATCATCGGCGCCGTGCTGCTGGGCATGGGCGTCGTGACGTCCGCACTGCGCCACCTGCCCTGCAGCTCGGCGATGATTTACCTGGTGCTCGGCATCGCGCTCGGCCCGGCCGGCGCCGGCCTGCTGCATCTCGACCTCGAACGCGACGGGCAGTTGCTGCGCGAGATCGTCGAGGTCGCGCTGCTCGTGTCGCTGTTCGCGATCGGGCTGCGGCTGCGCGTGCCGCTGTCCGACAAGCTGTGGCTCGTGCCGTGCCGCCTCGGGCTGCTCGCGATGATCGTCACGGTGCCGCTGCTCGCCGCGTGCGCGGTGCTCGCGCTGGGCCTTGGCTGGGGCCCCGCGTTGCTGCTCGCGGCGATCCTCGCGCCGACCGACCCGGTGCTCGCGCACGACGTGCAGGTGCACGACCCGGGCGATCGCGACCTGGTGCGCTTCGCGTTGTCCGGCGAAGGTGGCATGAACGACGGCATCGCGCTGCCGTTCGCGCTCGCAGGGCTCGCGCTGTGCGGCGCACCGGGTGCGACGCACGGCATCCCGCCGCTGTCCGGCACGTTCGCCCTCGTCGCGCTGTGGGGCATCGCGGGCGCGGCCGCGATCGGCGGCGGGCTCGGCTGGGCCACGACGAAGACGATCGGCTGGCTGCGCACGCGGCACGCGCAGGCGCTCGGCCTCGAAGGCTTCTTCGCGCTCGCGCTGATCGTGCTGTCGTTCGGCGCCGCGCAGCTCGCGCACACGTTCGGCTTCATCGCGACGTTCGCGGCCGGCGTCGCGATGCGGCGCGTCGAGCATCGCGCGAGCGGCGACCGCCCGCCGCGCGAAGTGATCGGCCAGATCGATTCGGAAGACGTGGTCGCGACCGAGAAGCATCCGGAGAAAGCGCACGCGTTCATGGCCGAATCGGTGCTCGGCTTCACGATCGAGCTCGAACGGATCGCCGAAGCGATCGTGATGACGATGATCGGCAGCGTGCTCTCGACGCTGCCCGGCCCGCTGCTCACGTGGGGCGCCGTCGCGCTGGCCGCCGTGCTGTTCGTCGCCGTGCGTCCGCTCGCGGTGCTGGTCACACTGGCCGGCTCGCGCGCGACGCATGCGCAGCGGCGGCTGATGGCGTGGTTCGGCATCCGCGGGATCGGCTCGTTCTACTACCTGCTGTTCGCGCTCGAGCACGGGCCGTCCGACGTCGTGCGCCCGCTCGCGGCGCCGGTGCTGGCCGTGGTGTCCGCGTCGGTGGTCGCGCACGGGATTTCCGCGACGCCGCTGATGAACTGGTACTACCGGTTGCAGCAGCATCGGCGCTGACGGTTCACGCGTCGGCGCCGAGCCGTGCCCGCATCGCCGCGGTGATGCGCTGGCGCGCCTTCGCGTAGCCTTCCCACGGGTCGCGCTTCAGCGTGTCCAGCCGTTCGTGCAGCGTGTCGATCGTCCATTGCGCGCCGCCCGTCGTGTCGGGCACCTCGTCCCAGTCGAGCGGCACCGACACGCCCATGCCGGGCCGCGCGCGCACCGAATACGCGGCGATCGTGCTCGCGCCGCGCCCGTTGCGCAGGTAGTCGACGAAGATCTTGCCGCGCCGGTGGCGCGGCCCCATCGTCGCGGTGAAGCGGTCGGGCAGCGTGCCGGCGACGTGCTGCGCGACCGCGCGCGAGAAGTCCTTCACGTCGTCCCAGCCCGCATGCCGCGTGAGCGGCACGACGACGTGCAGCCCCTTGCCGCCGCTCGTCTTGCAGAACGACACGAGCCCGAGCTCGTCGAGCAGCCCGCGCACGAGCTGCGCGGCGTCGATCATCGTGCGCCACGGCAGCGCCGGATCGGGATCGAGGTCGAACACGATGCGGTCGGGCCGCTCGATGTTCGACGCATGCGCGTTCCACGTGTGCAGCTCGACCGTGCCCATCTGCGCGGCGCCGAGCAGCGCGTCGACGTTGTCGATCGACAGCAGCGGCCCGTGACCCGGGTCGAGCCCTTCGTGCTGCGTGACGAACGGGATCTCGCGGCGCTCCGCGTGCTTCTGGAAGAACAGCTCGCCGGCGATGTCGCCCGGGGCGCGCACGAGCGAAACCGGTCGCCCCTTGAGGTCGGGCAACAGCCACGGCGCGACCCATTGCCAGTACCGCGCGAGATCGATCTTGCGCGTGCCGCTTTGCGGGTCGAGCACGCGCTCGGGATGCGTGATGCGCACGCGGCCGAGCGTGTCGGGGCCGGACGCGTCGCCGTCGGCTCGGGCGGCTGCGCGAGACCGTGCGGACGGTTTGCGATCGCCGGTTTCGCGAGCGGCACGCGATGCGCGCTTGCGTGTGTCGTCGTGCGGGGTCGGGCGTTGATCCATCGTCACCTCCGTTTCCGTATGTTTGGGTATCTCGCGGACGATCTGCGCCGCCGGCTTGTCCTCGCGCAGCGCGATGAACGCGGCCTGCCGCACGATCCCGTCGCCGGTCCATTCCGCGAATTCGCATTCGGCGACGAGCGTCGGCTCGACCCAGTGCACGCGGGTGCGCGTGCGTTCGCGCGGCGGTTCATCGAACGGCATCGTGTCGCGCTCGTGTTTGCGCAGGATCACGGCGAGACGGTCGAGCATCCGCGTGTCGAAGCCGGTGCCGACGCGGCCGACGTAGCGCAGCGGCCCGGGCCCGCGCCGCCGCTTGCCGGCCGGCGCCGGCTCGTGCACGCCGAGCAGCAGCGCGCCGAAGCCGTGCCGGCTGCCCGACGGCTCGGTAAAGCCGCCGATCACGAACTCCTGCCGGCGCCGGCATTTCAGCTTGATCCACGCGGGCGACCGGCCAGCGCGATAGCGCGAGTCCGCGCGCTTGCCGATCAGTCCTTCGAGGCCGGTGTCGCAGGCGCTCGCGATCAGCGACGCGACGTCCTCGCCGAGATCGGGCGAAAAGCGCATGCGCGCCGGGTCGCTGTTCGCGAGCAGCGGTTCGAGCAGCGCGCGACGCTCGGTGAGCGGCGCGTCGCGCAGGTCGTAGCCGTCGAGATAAGGCAGGTCGAACACGAAGAAGGTGATTGCGTCCGAGCGGTCCGTGCCGAACGCGTTCTGCAGCGCCTGGAAATCGGGCAGGCCGTTCTCGCCGAGCACGACGGCCTCGCCGTCGAGCCATGCGTCGTCGAGGTCGAGCGCTGCGAGCGCGTCGCGCTGCGCGCGCAGCTTCGCGGTCCAGTCCCGGCCTTCGCGCGTCATCAGCGTGACGCGCCGGCGTGCGCCCTTGCCTGCGATGCGCGCCAGGATGCGGTAACCGTCGAATTTCAGTTCGTAGCACCAGCCGCCCTGCGTCGGCGGTGCATCGACCAGCGTCGCGAGTTGGGGCGCGACGCGCTCGGGCAGCGGCGCGCGCACCGCGCCTTCGACCCGCGACGGGTCGGTGGGGCGCTGGCTTGCGTGGCTTGCATGGTTTGTGTGGCTTGGGTGTCGCGCGTCATGTGCATCGCCATCCGCGTCGGTCGATCGGCCGCGCCGCGCCGCGCGCTTGCGTGCCGCGCCGTCGGTCGCGCCGTCATGCACGCTCCCCGGCCGCTCGCCGACGACGTCGAATTCATCGGCGCTGCGCGCGTCGTCGTCGCGCTCCTTGATCAGCAGCCACTGCTCCTGACGCCCTTCCTGTCGCCCGCTGCGCACCAGCGCCCAGCCGCCGTGCAGCTTCTCGCCGTCGAGCCGGAACGTCAGCTTGCCGGCCCGGTAGCCTTCGCGCGCCTGCGCGACGCCGCCATCGGGCGTCCACGTGCCTTCGTCCCACACGACGACCGAGCCCGCACCGTAATGCCCGGCAGGAATCTCGCCTTCGAACGACGCGTATTCGAGCGGATGGTCCTCGACGTGCACCGCGAGCCGCTTCACCTGCGGATCGAAGCTCGGGCCTTTCGGCACGGCCCACGATTTCAGCGTGCCGTCGAGTTCGAGCCGAAAGTCGTAGTGCAGCCGGCGCGCGTGGTGCTCCTGGATCACGAAGCGCAGCGGATGGCGTGCGCGCGCGGCGAACTGCTTCGCCTTCGGCTTCGAGGCCGCTTGCGTATCCGTCTTCGCGCGACGCTTGCCGTGCGCCCCTTCGGGCTCGGGCGTCGCGCCGAAATGGCGCTTGCGGCGATACGGATCGAGCTTGCCAGCCATCGCGTCACCTCGTCGGAACCGGAATCGAAATCGGAGTGGGCGTCATCGGCGTCACGCCGCATGCTTGCGGCGCGCGGCCGTCTTCTTCGCCGCGGGGGCGCTCGCCGCGCCGCGTTTCGCGGCGGTCTTCTTTGCCGCGGTTTTCGTCGCCGTGCCCTTCGATGCGAATTTCGCCGCCGGCTTGCGACGCGTGCCGCCCCGCGGCGACGGCGATGAAGACGCCTCGTCCTCCTCTTCGCCACGCTCTGCACGCAGATCCGCCGCGCGCGCCCCCGCGCCGCCCTTCAGGCTGCGCTTCAGCAGCTCGGTCAGATCGACGACGTTGCTCGCCGCGCGGCCGGTCTGCGCGGGCCGGTCCTCGATCTCCTCGATCTTGCCCGCGCGCACCTTGCGCTCGACCAGTTCGAGGATGTCGTCGCGAAACGTGTCGTGATATTCGTCGGGCGTCCATTTGCCGGACATGTCGTCGATCAGCTTCTTCGCCATCCCGAGCTCGCGCGCACTGACGCCCGCGCCCTTCGCGTCGTCGGCCGGCACCGACAGCTCGTCGAGCGGCCGCAGTTCCTCCTGCCAGCGCAGCGTATCGAGCGCGAGTATCGGCCCGACCGGGATCAGCGCGCCCAGATGCTGGCGGTCGCGCATCACCACCAGCGCGATGCCGATCTTGCCGCTGTCCTTCAGCGCGTCGCGCAGCAGCGCATAGACCTTCTCGCCCTTGCGGTCGGGCACCAGGTAGTACGGCGTGTCGAGATAGAGGAACGACACGGCGTCCTCGTCGACGAAGGTCAGGATGTCGACGGTCTGCGTCGATTCCGGGTTCGCCGCGCGGATCTCGTCGTCGGTGAGCACGACGTAGCGCTCCTTCTCGTATTCGTAGCCGCGCACGATGTCCTCGCGCGTGACTTCCTTGCCGGTGCGCTTGTTGATCTGCCGATAGCCGATCGGGTCCATCGAGCGCTTGTCGAGCATCCGGAACGACGGTTTCACGGTGCGCGTCGCCGGAAACAACTGCACGGGCACGTGCACGAGCCCGAAGCTGATCGCGCCTTTCCAAATCATCCGCGGTGCCATGCGTGTTCCTCCTTGCCGTAGGGTGCGCCCGCCCGAGGGCGGGCGCACCGTACGGCGCAAGCCGCTGCCGGCCCTATGCCGGCAGCTCCGCCGCCTGCTGTTCGCGCGCCCATACGCGATGCTGGCCGAGGTGATCCGACAGCGTGTTCAGCACCGCGTCGAGATCGACGGCCTGGCCGACGCACACGCCTTCGGCCGGGTCGGGCAGGTGCGCGGCGCTGAGCAGTTGCCGCCCGGAGCCGACGGCCGCGATCGACTTCAGGTGCTTGAACGCCTCCCGCACGAAATGGCGGGCGTCGGCGCTGTGCGCGAGATCGCGGCCATCGCCGTCGCCGCCGCACACGAACACCGCGTCGAACATCACCGACGGCATGCCGACCAGCGTCGCCTCCGGCACGATGCCGCCGATCGGCGCGAGCGTCGGCGCGACGATCGTCGGCACCGCGTGCGCGGCCTGCAACGCGTCGCGCACCTGCTCGACCAGTACCGGATTCACGCCGGGCGTCGCGATCAGCGCGATCTTGCGCGAGCGGATGCCGGGCTTCGCGCGGCCGATCAGGCTCAGCGCCGGCGAGCGCTGCGGCACGGCCGGCGTCGCGGCCGCCTGCGGCGCGGGCAGCCCGAGCCGTTCGGCGACCTGCGCGGCGAGCCCCGCGTCGAAGCGCGCGATGATCTCGTTGACCACCCGCTCGCGAATGTGCGGCTGCGTCACCTTGCCGAGCTCGAAGCAGTACGCGTCGCGGATATGCCGCTGCTCGATCTCGGTCATGCTCTGGTAGAACAGCGCGGCCTGCGAGAAATGGTCGGCGAACGATTCGCTGCGCACGCGCACCTTGTGGCCTTCGAGCGGCTCGGGAACGGTCTCGAACCCGCCGCCGGCCGGCGCGGGCGGCGTCTCGCGCGGCCAGCCGCCGCTCGTCGAATTGGGCTCGTACGACGCCTGGCCGACGTTGATCGTCTGCCGGTGCAGCGCGTCGCGCTGGTTGTTCGCGAACGGGCACACCGGCCGGTTGATCGGGATCTCGTGAAAATTCGGGCCGCCGAGCCGGCTCAGCTGCGTATCGGTGTACGAGAACAGCCGCCCCTGCAGCAGCGGGTCGTTCGTGAAATCGATGCCCGGCACCACGTGGCCCGGGTGAAACGCGACCTGCTCGGTTTCCGCGAAGAAGTTGTCGGGATTGCGGTTCAGCGTCATCCGGCCGATCGGCCGCACCGGCACGAGCTCTTCCGGCACGAGCTTGGTCGGGTCCAGCAGGTCGAAGTCGAATTTGTCCGCGTCGGCCGGATCGATCATCTGCACGCCGAGTTCGAACTCCGGATAGTCGCCGCGCTCGATCGCCGTCCACAGGTCGCGCCGGTTGAAATCCGGATCGTGGCCGGCGATCCGCTGCGCCTCGTCCCACAGCAGCGAATACGCGCCGCTCACGGGCCGCCAGTGGAATTTCACGAACCGCTCGACGCCGGCCGCGTTCACGAAGCGGAACGTGTGGACGCCGAAGCCGTCCATCGCGCGATAGCTCGCCGGCAGCGCGCGGTCCGACATCAGCCACAGCACCATGTGCGTGGTTTCCGGCACCAGCGACACGAAATCCCAGAACGTGTCGTGCGCGGACGCGCCGGTCGGCATCTCGTTCGGCGCCTCGGGCTTCACCGCGTGCACGAAGTCGGGAAACTTGATCGCGTCCTGGATGAAGAACACCGGCATGTTGTTGCCGACGAGATCGTAGTTGCCTTCCTGGGTATAGAACTTCACCGCGAAGCCGCGCACGTCGCGCACGGTGTCGGCCGACCCGCGCGGCCCCTGCACGGTCGAGAAGCGCACGTACACCGGCGTTTCGGCGGCCGGGTCCTGCAGGAACGCGGCCTTCGTGTAGTCGGCCATCGGCTCGTACACGCGGAACACGCCGTGCGCGGCCGACCCGCGCGCATGCACCACCCGCTCCGGAATGCGCTCGTGATCGAAATGCGTGATCTTCTCGCGCATGATGAAATCTTCGAGCAGCGACGGGCCGCGCGCGCCGCCCCGGAGCGTGTTCTGGTTGTCGGCGATCCGCACGCCCTGGTTGGTGCGCAGCGCCTCGCCGTCGGGCCGCGCCCGATTCGCCTCGAGCTGGCGCGATTTCGCGCTGTCGGGTGGTTGCGTCGGTTGCGTCGGGGGCGTCTTGCCGGCGGATGGGGGAGTCGTCATCGTCAGGTGTCCTCGTGGCATTCGGTAGGGAGCCGTTGCCGCACGGCGACGCGCCGCGGCGCACGCGTGCGGACGGCAGGGAAAGCCGGCCCCGCGCGCCGCGAACGGCCGCGGGCCGGCTGTGACGTCAGGGCGCGCGCAGCGCCGCGTCGAACACGACGGCCGTCACGTCGAGCGCCACGTTGCACTCGATCGCGGCATCCTCGACGCGCGGTTTGTGCTCGTCCACCGCGCGCCGCGCGCGGTCGCACAGCTGCGTGCGCACGCGCAGCCGGTCGGCCGCGTCGAGCGTTGCATAGCGTTCGATCACGTCCGCATCGAAGCGCATGTCGACCGAACAGCGCCATTGGCGCGCGTCCTCGTCGGACGGCACGCGCACCCACGACACGTTGATCGTCAGCCGGCCGGACGCATCGTCCGCATGCACGACCACGGTCGACTGCGACGGAAAACTGATCGCGAGCGCGTGCTCGAGTTCCGCGACGCGCTGCGACCGGTCGGGCATCACCGTCATCGTCGCACGACGCCCAGCAGCAACGTGACCAGGAAGATCACGACGAAGATGTAGAACAGGATCTTCGCGATTTCGGCCGCACCGGCCGCGATGCCGCCGAAACCGAACACGGCGGCAATGATCGCGATGATGAAGAAAATGATGGCGTATCGAAGCATGGAACCCTCCTGGATGACAGCAGTCGTCACTAAACGTCGGCGCCGTTCACGCATCGTGCTTGTGTTTCGGTTTGCCGCGCGTGGGCGTGGAAGCCATTTTCTCGAGCTCTTTCTCGCTCATCGACTTGGCCATCGATTTCGACGGCGGCTTGAGGTCCTTCATTTTCGTGTCACCGCGCTTGGCCGACAGCGCGGCCCCTGCGGCGCGCTGCTGGGCCTGGGATTTGGCTGGCATGATTGCGCTCCTCTCGTTGGCGCGCGAGCCGACGCGAGGGCCGGCACGCGCGGGGTTGGAACAGTGAGGCCGTCACGCGGCGTCGCGGCGCCGCAGGTCGGCCGGCGGAATCTTCATCGCCTGGCGATACTTGGTCACCGTGCGGCGCGCAAGAAGGATGCCGCGGCCCGCGAGGTTTTCCGCGAGCGCGACGTCGGACAGCGGATCGGTCTGCCGCTCGGCCGCGATCATGTCGCGGATCAGCACCTTCGCGGCCGACGCCGAACACACGCCCTTGCCGGCCGCCTCGAGCTTGCGCGGGAAGAAATGCTTGAACTCGAACGTGCCGTGCGGCGTGGCCATGTACTTGTTGCCGGTCGCGCGCGAGACGGTCGATTCGTGCAGGTCGAGCTCTTCCGCGATGTCGCGCAGCACCAGCGGCTTCATCGCGATCTCGCCGTAGCGGAAGAAATCGCGCTGCCGCGCGACGATGCATTCGCCCACGCGCTGGATCGTGTCGAAGCGCTTCTGCACGTTGCGGATCAGCCAGCGCGCTTCCTGCAACTGCTGGCCGAGCGGGGAATCGCGCTCGCCGCTCGACTGCGCGAACAGCGTCGCATAGCGCTCGTGCAGGCGGGCGCGCGGCAACACGGCCGGGTTGATCGTGACGATCCATTCGTCGCGCACCTGACGCACGATCACGTCGGGCACCACGTAGTCGCCGCGCGTGCTGCCGTAGTGATTGCCCGGGCGCGGGTCGAGCCCGCGCACCAGCGCGCAGGCCGCGTGCAGCGTCTGCTGGTTGCAGCCCAGGCGCCGCTGGATCTCGGCCGTCTCGCGGCGCGCGAGCCGCTCCAGATGCTCGCGCGCGATCGCCTTCGCTTCCGCGAGCGCCGGCGTGCCGGCCGGAATCGCGTCGAGCTGCAAGACCAGGCATTCGGACAACGAACGGGCCGCGATACCCGGCCGGTCGAGCATCTGCACGAGCCGCAGCGCGACCGAGAGATCCTGCTCCGACAGCAGCCACGCGGGATCGGCCGCGACCAGCAGTTCAGGCAGTTCCTGACGCAGGTAGCCGTCGTCGTCCAGTGCATCGATCACGAGGCGCGCGGCCTCGCGGTCGCGCTTGTTGAGCGGATAAAGCCGCAGCGCATCGTGCAGTTGCTGATGCAGCGACGGTTCGGCGGCGATCCATTCGCCGGGCGACAGGCCGTCGGTGTCGTCGCCCTGCCGGCTCGTGCCGCGCGGCGCGGGCGCCGCGGTAAACGGCACCTCGCCATCCGGCGGGCGAATGTCGTCGGGCTCGGGCGCCGCTTCGGGCGCGGCCGCTTCGGTCGGCTGCTCGGGCGTGCCGGCAGCGGTGTCCTCGTCGCCCTGGCCGTCTTCGAGAAACGGGTTCATGTCGAGCGCCTGACGCAATTCCTGTTGAAACTCCAGCGAGGACAACTGCAGCAGCCGCAGCGACTGCTGAAGCCTCGGCGTAAGTGCGAGATGCTGTCGCATCTGCAGCGCAAGCGAGACGGGCATCGAAAGCCTCCTGACGGTTCGGTTCGCGGGTTCGCGGGTATGTCTTCTACCGGACGTCATGCAGCTTCCGTGCCAGTCGCGCGAAGCGCGCCACGACGCGGTTCTCGGGGGTTCGCACCCCGTTTCGCCGTGTGCGAGAGCCGCTTTTTTACAAGCTGGAGGCAAGTTAGGGGGCACGTATTTCGCTCACGGAAAACGGCCCGCGCCGGGAGCTGCCCGAGGGCCGCGCCGTCAGCGCTTCGCGTCGATGCGGTCCACCGCCGAACGATCGAGAAACGCCGTCGTCAGCTCGGGCAGATGGCGCAGCAGCCACGCGGCCATGCCGCGCTCCTGCTGGAGAATCCGCTCGCAACACGCGCGGATCTCTTCTTCGCCGGCCGCCTGCGCCGCCGCGACGAGCGCGGTGTACGCGGCGATCTCCAGCTGCTCGAATGCATAGGCGGCCAGCGCCGTCTTCACCACTTCGTCGTCCGCCAGCATGCCGCTCGCGATCTCGCCGTATGCGGCAACGCGCGCGGCGAGATCCTTGGTCGCCGACGGCGACGTGCCGAGCCGCATCAGGCACGCCTCGACGAGCGCCTGCTGACCGAGCGTGTCGTCGAGATGCTGCCGTAACCGGTCCTGCAACTGCGGGTAGTGGCCGACCCGCTTCATCTGCGCGTCGATCATCGTCTCGGCCTGGCGCTCCATCGCGTAGGCATCGCGCAGCCAGTCCTCCAGGTGTTCGTGCTGATTCGCCATCGGGTTCCTCCAGCCGCATCGCGGGGCGGCATGCCATGACGCGGCGCCGCGGCGCGTCCCCGCGACGCGTCGTATCAGTACTGCATCGGCGGGGGCGTGCCCGGCAGCGGCTGGTCGCCCTGCGCGCCGTTCGGGCCCGGCGGCGGCACGTCGACCGGTACGTCGACCCTCGTATCCGGCGGCATCGTGTTGCCCGGCGACGGACGCGGGTCGTAGCGCGTATTCGCGTCCGGCATCGTCGTGGTCGACTGCGCGCCGCGGCCGTCAGGCGGCGCGGACGGCGCCCCGCGCGTGCCGTACGGGCCGTTGGTGGGTTGCGTGCATGCGCCCAGCGCGCACGCGGCGGCGAACGCACAGGCGCCCACGCGTATCGTCTGGATCGTGTTCATCGAGTCCTCCCTGAATCGACGGCTGCGGCCGGCCCGTGCGGCGCGGCTCAGAGCCGGTTGAAGTGGAAATCGCCCGCATACGCGGTCGGTGCGCGGCGCGCCATCATCGTGTCGAATTCGGCCGCGACGCGTGTGAGCGTGCCGCGTTGCCGGTCGACGTCGGCCCGTTCGAGCGCGGCGAAAGCGTCGGCGTCGAACGTCACGGTCAGCGACGCCGGATGGCCGTCGACGCGAAAGCCGATATGCAGTGCGCCGGCCGGCTGCTCCTCGACGTGGAACGGTATCGCGCGCGCCTCGAAATGACGGCCGAGCGTCTCGGCGATGTCGCGCAGCATGCCGGGTTTCACGCGGATACTCATCGCACATCCTCCGTTCGCACGAGCGGTGGCGCGCCCACCCGCCACGCCCGCACAGGCGGCTCGCGCGACGGCGGGTCCCGTTCGGGCGGCGCATGTCCGGGCGGGTCGCCCTCCGGTTCCCGGTACGGTTCGGGCAGGTCCGGCGGCACGTCGTCGGGATCGGGCGGCTCGGGGTCCGGCTCGATGTCGGGGAGCGGCGGTTCGGGCCGTTGCAGCCACTGCGCGGGTTCGTGTTTCATCGGCATTCCATCGTTGCGGGTTCGGGTCGGGATCGGCGCGAGAGCCGCGTAGCGAAGATTCGCAAGCAGCGTGCCGTCCGTTCACGTCGCCGCAGGCGCGGATCACGCGGGGATCGCCCGGGAATCGGTACGCAGGCGTGCGGTCGAACGCCAGCCGCCATGCCTTCGCTACACCGTTCGCTGCAAATCTTGCAAGCGCGCGGGCTACGCGTCGTACGCGGCCATCACGAGCCACAGCTCGCGGCCGTCGTCCCGCACGCGCGCGGCCAGCGCATACGGGTCCGACGGCTCGCACGCCCGCTGCAGCGCGAAGCGCGCGGGCTCGGTCGCGCCGAACGTTTCGTCGCCGAGCGGCCGCACGTCGGCCTTGCCTTCGAACATCCGGCGCTCGGGCCGGTAGATCAGCGGCTCGTGCTTCCACGTATCGAAATGGCTTTTCACCGAATCGAATCCGCCGCCGCATACGTTGATCTCGTAGCGCACCCCTGGTCGTCGTTTCGGAATCATCGTCGTGCCTCCCGCTTGATGCGGTCGCGGCGGTCGTTCCTGCCGCGAGCGCGTCGTCATGGTCGTCGCCGTTGCAGCGGCAAGTCGCGTGCCGGGCGCGCGAAGCGGGAACGGAGGTTGCGGCACGGCCAGCTCCTCGTCACCGATACGGAGTACCGCGATGAAGGATTCGACCCGGCACGGCCACGACGCACCGGCGCACGAGCGGCAGCCCGATCCGCAGCCGCCGCTGAAGGACCAGGACCGCACCCACACGCGCCATTCGGAACGTCACATCGACAAGCAGCTCGAGGACACGTTTCCGGCCAGCGACCCGCCCGCGACCGGCGGCGTCACGCGCATCGAGCCCGACACGCCGCCCGGCAAGCACGACGACGGGCCGGCGGAGGACAAACGCAAACGCGACGAGAAGTGACGAGACGAACCACGCCTGCACGGCATGCGGTTTGCTGGAACACGGTAGCCGCACCGGCACATTGCTTTACCTGACTGCCAAGGAGAAATTCATGCATCGCGTCAACGAAATCATGTCGCAGGACGTCGTGCGGATCGCACCGACCGACTCGATCCGTCACGCCGCTCAACTGATGGAGCGCTACGACATCGGCGCGCTGCCCGTGTGCGACAACAACCGGCTGGTCGGGATGGTGACGGACCGCGATCTCGCGGTGCGCGCGATCTCGGCCGGCAAGCCGCCGGAGACGCGCATCCACGAGGTCGCGTCCGGCCCGATCGAATGGTGCTTCGACGACGATTCGCTGGACGAGATCCAGCACTACATGGCCGACGCGCAACTGCGCCGACTGCCCGTCGTCGATCACGACAAGCGACTGGTCGGCATGCTGTCGCTCGCCGACATCGCGACGCGCACGGCCAGCCCCGAGCGCGACGACGTGGCGAACACGCTCGAAGGCGTGTCGCAACCGAAGCAGACGTGACGGAGCGGTGTTCCGCTTCGCCCCGCCCACCCGCGCGACCCGCAGGGCCCGGCCCCGGGCACGGTCGCGCCCCACACAGCCTGGAGGAAACCATGCAGACTCCCGATCAAGGTCAGACCCGCATCATCGGCAAGGGCGCCGCGACGGCGGCCGGCCCCGGTCCCGACGTGATGGCGGCCGATACGCTGGAAGGCGACAAGGTCTATACGACCGACGGCGACGATGTCGGCAAGATCAAGGACATCATGCTCGACGTGCGCTCGGGCCGCATCGCGTATGCGGTGCTGTCGAGCGGCGGCATCCTCGGCATCGGCGACAAGCTGCACGCGATTCCGTGGAGCGCGCTGACGCTCGACACCGAACGCAAGTGCTTCCTGCTGTCGGTATCGTCCGAGCGGATTCGCAATGCGCCGGGGTTCGACAAGGACCACTGGCCGGCGATGGCCGATCCGCAATGGGCCGAGCCGCTGCACGAGTTCTACGGCAGCACGCCGTACTGGAGTGCCGGCGACGAGCTCGGCTTGACCGACCCGACCGAAGACCTCGACGATCCGCGCACGCGCGGCCGTCACTGACCGCACCTTGACGCGGCGCCGGTTCGCCGGCGCTTCCGTTCGACACGCCCCGCCCCGCGCGGGGCGTTTTTTTGTCGTCGCGTTATAGCGGCCGGCGCCGCACGCGACGCACCGCCAGCCTTTTTACAAGGGTCGTGTAACGTCCCTGTCCGGCTTCATGGCGCCGCCGCTCGCCGATTCGAGGTAGCCCAGCAGCCGGTGCGGCGTCAGCGGCTTCGCGCAGTGCGCGTCGAAGCCGGCTTCCTTCGCCCGTTCGCAATCGCGCCGCGACGCAAGCCCGCTGCACGCGATCAGCAGCATGTCCGACGTTCGCGGGTCGCGCCGCAGCCGCGCCGCGAGCTGCAGCCCGTCGAGGCCCGGCATCGCGATGTCGAGCACGACCGCGAACGGCTGCCAGTCGCGCGCGACGTCGCACACGGCGAACGGATCGTCGGCGACCCGGCACTCGAAGCCGCGCGCCTCGAGCAGCAGGCGCAGCGCATCGGCCGCATCGCGATAGTCGTCGACGACCAGCACGCGGCGCGGACGGCGCGGCACGCTGTCGGGCGCGCGCCACAGCAGCACGTCGTCGGCGGCCGGATCGTCGCCGGGGTCGAGTTGCATCGTGCTTCTCCTGTCGTTGGACCGGCTTGCCACGCAAGGCGCGGGCCCATACCGACTGCATGCGGCATGCCGGTTGCTGTCTCTCTCGCATCGTTCACACAGGAGTCTTTCATGCGCCCGATGCGGCTTCGATCGTCCGGTGTGCTTCCCACTGCGCGTGCGACAGCACGAGCGCCGGCATGTTCCGCGCAACGGCGGCGTGCCGCGCGTTCGGCCTGCGCCGGAGATGCCGCATGACGCGCAAAACGCCCGACCGCCCGGCGCCGACGCTGCAGCAGCCCGACGACGATGCGCCGGCCACGCTCGACGCGTGCCGCCGCTGCGCGCTATGGGAACACGCGACGCAGCCGGTGCCGGGCGCCGGACCCGTCGACGCGCCGATCATGCTGGTCGGCGAGCAGCCGGGCGACCAGGAGGACCGCGCCGGCCTGCCGTTCGTCGGCGCGGCCGGCCGCATGCTCGACCGCGCGCTCGACGAAGCCGGGATCGAACGCGCGCACGTCTATCTGACGAACGCGGTCAAGCATTTCAAATGGGAACCGCGCGGCAAGCGCCGGCTACACAAGACGCCCGCGCAGCGTGAAGTGGCGGCGTGCCACTACTGGCTCGAACGCGAACTGCAAGCCGTCCAGCCGCGCGTGGTGGTCGCGCTCGGCGCGACGGCGCTGCGCGCGGTGCTGCAGGACAACGACGCGACGCTGGAGCGCACGCGCGCCCCGGTGCGCACCGAGGACGGGCGGCTCGTCGTCGCGACCTATCACCCTTCGTACGTGCTGCGCACGCGCGGCGCCGATTCCCGCGAGCATGCATACCGCACGCTGGTCGACGCGTTGCGCACCGCGTCGCGCCTCGCCCGCGAGCGGCGCCACAGCGGCGGGCGCCCGGCGCACGGGGATGCCGGATGAGCGGACTCGACGAAGACGCGCAGCCGGCGGCCGACGCACCGCCGGCCGCCGCGAAACCGTGGTATCGGCGGCTCGGCCCCGGCCTGCTCGCGGGCGCGTCGGATGCCGATCCGAGCAACGTCGCCGTCTACGCGCAGGCCGGCAGCCAGTTCGGTTTCAACATGCTGTGGATGATCGTCGTCACGCTGCCGATGATGGTGGTCGTGCAGCTCGCGTCGGCGTTCATCGGGCGCCGCAATCGCGAAGGGCTCGTGGCCGGCATCCGTCAGCACTATTCCGAGCGCGTCGCGAAGACGCTGATCGCGATGGTCGTGATCGTCAACGTCGTGAATGTCGGCGCCGATCTCGCGGCGATGGGCGACGCGACGGCGCTCGTCGTCGGCGGCCGCAGCTACTGGTATGCGCCGCTCTACGGAATCGCATCGCTCGCGTTGCAGGTGATGCTGTCGTACGAGCGCTATGCGCGCTGGCTCAAATGGATGACGCTCGGCCTGATCGCGTACGTGCTCGAACTCGGCTTCGTGCACGTCGACTGGGGCGACCTGCTGCACGCGATCGTGCTGCCGCACATCGCCTTCACGCACGACTATGCGACCACCGCGGTCGCCGTGCTCGGCACGACGCTGAGCCCGTACCTGTTCGTGTGGCAGGCCGCGCTCGAAGTCGAGGAAACCACGGCCGAGCAACAGAACGGCGAGCGCAACTCGCGCCGCGAGACCGAACAGCGCATCACGTTCGATACGTGGACCGGCATGATCGTCACCAACGCGGTGTCGTTCTGCATCATGGTGATCGGCGCGGCCGTGTTCTTCGCGCGCGGCCGGCACGACATCGGCAGCACCGCGCAGGCCGCCGAGGCGTTGCGGCCGATCGCCGGCGAAGCCGCGTTCGTGGTGTTCGCGTTCGGCATCGTCGGCTGCGGGCTGCTCGCGATTCCCGCGTTCGCGGGCAGCGCCGCCTACGGTTGCGCGGAAGCGTGGCGGTTTCGCGAAGGGCTGAACGAGCCCGTGCGGCGCGCGCCCGCGTTCTACACGGTGCTGGCGCTGTGCGTGATCGTCGGCATCGCGATCTGCTTCAGCCCGATCGACCCGATCCGCGCGTTGTACTGGAGCGCCGTGCTCAACGGCGTCGCGGCGGTGCCGATGCTCGTGCTGGTGATGCTGCTGTCGCAACAGCGCGATGCGGCAGGCCAGCCCGGCAGCGGGCCGGTATCGAAAGTGTTCGGCTGGCTGGCGGTCGCGCTGATGGCCGTGTCGGTGGTGACGATGATCGTCGATGTGCTGACGTGAGGGATTGAGGCGGGGGGCGTGCGGAAGGTTGCGTACGCAACCTGATGGACCGGCAGGCGGGCGGCCGCGCCGCGCGCGGCACGCCCGCCCGGGGTGTTACATCATCTTGCCGCGCGAGCGCTCGGCACGTGCCGCATCGGCGGCGGACTCCACCTTCTTCACTTCCTCCGGCGGCGGCAGCACCGCCTTGAAGCCCATCGACTCGATCCACATCTCGCGCGCCCAGCCACGCGTGTGATACAGGTGATGGTCCTCGTCGGCCTCGACCTCGTCGTGCGCGGCCTTCAGCGCCTTCGCGGCATCGCTGTCGGGCAGTTGATCAGCCGCATAGCCGATCAGCTCCCAGTTCAGGTGATCCTTGGTTTCGGCCAGCACCACGCACTCGGCCGCGACCACCTGCGCGACCGCCGGGTCGGCCTGCTTCTTCGCCTGCTGGATCACCTGCACGAGCGACTTGCCGGTTGCCGCCACCGCGGCGCGCCCGGGCGACTGCGCATCCGGATCGAGGCCGAGCGTGTCGAATACCTTGCGCAGCACCTCCTGGTGATGCAGCGTCTCGCGATGGTACTTCTCCCATTCCTTATGGAGGTCCTCGTCGGTCGCGCACTGGAGCGCGGCCTCGTAGATCTGCGCGCCGCCAAGCTCGGTCTCGTATGCCTGGCAGAGCAGTTCGAGGATACCTTCGTGCTTCGATTGCCGTTGGGCCATGACTGCTTCTCCGAAAAAGCGGGCCGCCTGGGCGGCCCAGGGGTGGAACCGGGCGCGCGTTATTGCGCGCCCACCTTGCGCGCGAGCGTCTGCGCCATGCTCAGGTGATGCTTGAGCGTCGGCAGCGTGGATTGGGCGAACGCGCGCAGTTGCGCGTCCTTGCCGTCGCGCGCTTCGTCCTCGAACAACGCGACCGCCTTCTGGTGCGCGTCGGGGCCGGCCGCCGCGAGATACGCGGTGTCGAAGTCGTGCCCGCTCTTGCCGCGCAGCGCCTCCACGTCAGGATCGGAAATCTGTTCGACCTGCGGCTTGATGCCCTTGCGCGCGGCGATTTCGTTGAGCTTCGCGTTCGCCTTGCCGTGATCCGCGACCATCCGTTTCGCGAACGCCCGCACGTCCGCCGACTGCGCCTGCTTCAGCGCGAGCTGGCTTGCCTGCACTTCGGCCTTGCCGGCCATCGCGGCCTTGTCGACGAACTCCGCGTCGGTGCCCTTCGGCGCTTTCGCGATGCCGGGGTCGCCGGCTGCGCCGGCGCCCGACGACGGGTTGATCACGCCGCCCGGCACATGCGCATTCGACGCGGGCGGCTCGCTCGGCATCTGCGCGCGGGCGAGCCCCGACACGGCGAGCACGCCGGCGGCGAGCGCCGCGATCGTCCAGTTGGGTTGTCTCATCAGCTTTCTCCTGGTGCTTGCGTGGAAACGGCCATCAGCCGCCGACGATCGAGCCGCCGTTCGGATGCAGCGTCTGCCCGGTCATGTAGCTCGCGCCGTCCGACGCGAGCAGCACGTAGCAGTCGATCAGTTCGTCCGGCTGGCCCGGCCGCTTGAGCGGCACGTTCGAGCCGAATTTCGCGACCTGCTCGGGCGTGAACGTCGACGGAATCAGCGGCGTCCAGATCGGCCCCGGCGCGACCGCGTTCACGCGGATGTCGCGTTCGGCCAGCTCGATCGACAGCGAGCGCGTGAACGCGACGATCGCGCCCTTGGTCGCCGAATAGTCGGGCAGTTTCGGGCTGCCGTGATACGCGGTGACCGACGCCGTGTTGACGATGCGGCCGCCCTCCTTCATGTGCGGCAGCGCGGCCTGCGTGCAGAAGAACATCCCGTATACGTTGGTGCGGAACGTGCGCTCGAGCTGTTCCTCGGACACGTCCTCGATGCCCGGCTGCGGATGCTGCTCGCCCGCGTTGTTCACGAGCACGTCGAGCCGGCCGAGCCGCTCGACCGTGCGGGCGACCGCGTCGCGCGCCTGCCGGCGATCGCCGACGTCGCATGCGATCGCCTCGCAGCGCCGGCCGGCCTGCTCGATCAGTTGCTTCGTGTGCGCGGCATCGTCGGATTCCTCCAGGTAGACGATCGCGACGTCCGCGCCCTCCTTCGCGAAACCGACTGCCACGGCGCGGCCGATCCCGCTGTCGCCGCCCGTCACCAGCGCGACCTTGCCGGCGAGCTTGCCGCTGCCCACGTAGTCGGCCGCCTCGTCGCGCGGCTTCGGATGCATGTCGCGCTCCGTGCCCGGCTGCTGCGTCTGTTTCTGCGGCGGGGGAGTCTGTGCGGTGGTCATGGGTTCCTCCTTGAACGGGTGCCGCCGATGCTGCGCAAGCGGCGTGCCGCGCGCGGCGCACGCCGGCCCGCGCACGGCGGCCGTGTTTTCAGGGTTGGCGTTGCAAGCGTTTGGAAAAAGGTCAGCGCGGGCCGCCGGACGGGGCTTCGTCGGGCCGGCGCACCGGATCGAAATCGCGCCATTCGCCGTCCTGCCAGTCGCCTTCGACGCGCTCGATCGACTTCGCGCCGGTCGCACGCAGCACGTCTTCGGCGGCGGTCGCGGTGTCGGGCGTCACGCGCGCGGCGAGGATTACGCCGGTCTCGCTCTGCGCGAGCGTGCCCTTGCCTTCTGCCTGCTCGCCGCGCATGCGGCCGAGCGCGCCGCCGAATGCGCCGAGATAGGCGCCGGCCAGCGCGGCGGCGGCCGGCACGAACCAGTAGTGCAGGCCGAGCGCATAGGCGATCAGCCCAAGGACGACGCCGATCAGCAGCCCACGGATCGCGCCGACCATCGCGCCGCGCCCGCCGGGCTTCGCCGCCGTGTCGGCATACACGTCGCCGCCGATCGGGAAGCGTGCGTGCTGGCCGCCGGGGTTCAGGAAGAAGATCGACACGTCGTCCGGCCCGAACGCGCGCTCGTAGAGGTGACGCGCCCCACCTTCCGCTTCATCGAACGTCGTGAAACGGCCTGCGACGATCATCGCCATGGTCGTGCTCCTCGTGATGAGTGCGCCGAGCGCGCAAGCACGCGGCGCGACGGGGCGACGCTCACATCAGCCGCCCGAGTTCCTTCGATACCGATGCCGGCGTGTCGTACTCGCGCTCGGGAATCTTGCGCAGCATGTCGAGCACCGCCGGGTCCGCATGCGAGCGTTCCGCGCACTGCACGACGTCCGACTTGCTCGCCGGGTAGTCCATTCCCTTCAGCGCCTTCTGCACGTCGACCGGGCTCGGCGGCTTGCCGTGGCCCGTCTGATGGCCGCCCTTGTCGTGGTCCTGCTGCGTGCGCTCGCCTTCGTGCGCGCGCGAGTGGCTGTATTCGTGGCCCGTATGTTGTCGGGATGTCATGAAAGCCTCCTTGGAAATTGAACGAAATCACGCGGACTGCCGGCGCGCGCGCGCGAACGCGGCAAACACCAGCGCCGCGGCGCCCAGCGCGACCGCGCCGGCGACCTTCGGCCGCTGCACCACCGAGTTGTACGCACAGCTGCGCAGCACGGGCCCTTCCATGCCTTCGCGCTCGTGCAGCGCGTGGCGCGAGTCGTACAGCGCGTTGTCGTCGCGCGGCCGCGCGGGGCGCACCGTGCGCTGGCCGCGCGAGAACAGCGTGGCCGCGAGGCGATCGAACAGGCGCGGCGCGTGGTACGCACTCGCCGACGTCAACTTGGCGGCGCCGCCGACGAACAGCGTGCGGCGCGGATGCGCGGCCGCGAACAGGATCGCGTCGGCCACCAGATCGGGGTCGTAGATCGGCGGCGGCAGCTTCGCCTCGACGTTCATGTAGTTCTTCGCGTGCATCACGAACATCGTGTCGATCGCGGCCGGCTTGATCAGTGTGACGGACACCGGCAGGTGGTCGGCTTCCATCTCGAGCCGCAGCGAATCGGTGAAGCCCTTCACCGCGTGCTTCGATGCGACATACGCGCTTTGCAGCGGCACCGGCGCGTCGGACGCCTCGCTGCCCATGTTGATGATCGCGCCGCCGTGGAAATCGCTCTTGCGCCGGAAATGGTCGGCCGCGACGAGCGAACCGTGCACGACGCCCCAGTAGTTGGTGTCGAACAGCCGGCGCTGATCCTCGAGCGGCACCTGGGCCGCCGTGCCGAAGATCGACACGCCGGCATTGTTGATCCAGGTGTCGAAGCCGCCGTACGTGTCGGCCGCCGCCGCGGCCGCGCGCTGCAGGTCCTCGACGTTGCCGACGTCGCCGGCGACCGGCACCGCGAGGCCGCCGTGCTGGCGGATTTCCTCGCACAGCGTGTTCAACGCTTCCTCGTTGCGCGCGAATAGCACGAGCTTCGCGCCGCGCCGTGCCGCCTTGCGCGCGGTGACGAGCCCGATGCCGCTCGTCGCGCCGGTAATCACGATCGTCTGTTCGCCGACCGGTTTGAGCATGCAGTTCATCGCTGGACTCCTGTTACGGTCGCGTCGCGGTTATTTGGGCCGGATGGTCAACTGGTCGCGCACGCCCTGCACGCCGTCGACCTGCTTCACGACGCTGACGGCCTGCGTGCGCTGCTGTTCGTCGGGCACGCTGCCGGTGAGCGTCACGGTGCCGTGCCGGGTCTTCACGTGGATGTCGCCGGCCGACAGGCCGCTCGTGCCGACGAGTTCGGCCTTCGCCTTGGTCGTGATCGTCGCGTCGCGGATCTTCGTGCCGGTGCTCGAATGCGACGACGACGTCGACGACGATGCGGCGCCGTCGTCGCCGGCGGCGGCCGCGTTCGGCGCGACGACCATGCACGCGGCGGCCGCGGCGATCGCGACCGCCATGCCGGTGCGCAGCGCGCGTTGACGGCGGATTCGCGGGGGGCGGGCTTGCAGCGGGGATACCTTCATCGTGACCTCCTTTTCGTCAAGCCGGACAAGCCGGCAGGTGAACGGAGTCGCGCAAGTCGCGTGCCGCGCCGCGTGCGCCGCATGCCAGCGCGCCACCGCGATCAGACGCCCTTTCATCCAACGCGTTGTAATTTTTTCGGCACACCGGGAAGCGGTTTCCCCCGCAATCCGGCGGGCATGCCGATTGCCGAGCGATCGACAAGGGTGGCCCGTGTGCGCGGCCCCGATACCGGGAGCAATACCATGCAAAGAATTGCGTTGATCAGTGAACATGCGTCGCCGCTGGGGGTGATCGGCGGCGTCGATGCCGGTGGTCAGAACATCTATGTCGCGAACGTCGCGAAGCAGCTCGCGGAGCGCGGCCTCGACGTCGACGTCTACACCCGCTGCGACAATCCGCATTTGCCGGAAGTCGTGTCGATCGGCCCGCACATGCGCGTGATCCACGTGCCGGCCGGCCCGCCGACCGACGTGCCCAAGGAGCAGCTGCTGCCGTACATGGGCCCGTTCGCGCAGTACATGATCGCGCGCATGCGGCGCGAGCCCGATCCGGTCGACGTGATGCACGCGAACTTCTTCATGTCCGGCGACGCGGCGCTGCGCGTGAAGAAAGCGCTCGGCATCCCGCTCGTCACGACGTTCCATGCGCTCGGCCGCGTGCGACGGCTGCACCAGGGCACGGCCGACGGCTTTCCCGACGCGCGCTTCACGATCGAGGACACGCTGGCGCGCCGCTCGGACCGCCTGATCGCCGAATGCCCGCAGGATGCGCTCGACCTGACGACGCACTATCGCGCCGACACCGCGCGCATCGAGATCGTGCCGTGCGGCTTCGATGCACGGGAATTCCGGCCGGTGCCGCGCGTCGATGCACGCGCGCGGCTGGGCTGGCCGCAGGACGCATTCGTCGTACTTCAACTGGGACGCCTCGTGCCGCGCAAGGGCATCGACACCGTGATCGACGCGCTCGCACGCATGCCGCGCGACCCGCAGCGGCCGACACACCTGTACGTGGTCGGCGGCAGCCAGCCGACGCCCGACCCCGCGCGCGATCCGGAACTCGCGCGGCTCGCCGCCTTCGCGCACGAACTCGGCATCGCGAACCGCGTGACCTTCGTCGGCCGGCGCGATCGCGACGCGCTGCACCTGTACTACAGCGCGGCCGACGTGTTCGTGACGACGCCGTGGTACGAGCCGTTCGGCATCACGCCGGTCGAGGCGATGGCGTGCGCGGCGCCGGTGATCGGCAGCGACGTCGGCGGCATCCGCACGACGGTCGACGACGGCACGACCGGCTATCTCGTGCCGCCGCGCGACCCGGCCGCGCTAGCCGCGCGCCTCGTGCAACTGCGCGCGCAACCGGACCTGTGCGCGGCGCTCGGCCGCGCCGGCTACCTGCGCGCGCATCGCTTCTACACCTGGCAAGGCGTCGCCGACCGGCTCGTCGACATCTACCGCGACGTCGCCCACGCGCAGCGCGCCGGCACGTCGGCCGGCACCGGCCGGCGCACGCCGGTCGCCACCACGCGAGGCGTGCTCGCACACCGCAAGGAGAATACGTAATGAAGGGCTACGACCGAAAACGCGTCCTCGTCACCGGCGGCGCCGGCTTTCTCGGTTCGCATCTGTGCGAACGCCTCGTGACGGCCGGCCACGACGTGCTGTGCGTCGACAATTTCTACACGGGCACGAAGGACAACATCGCGCACCTGCTCGATGCGCCGAATTTCGAGCTGATGCGGCACGACGTGACGTTTCCGCTCTACGTCGAAGTCGACGAGATCTACAACCTCGCGTGCCCGGCGTCGCCCGTTCACTACCAGCGCGACCCCGTGCAGACGACCAAGACCAGCGTGCACGGCGCGATCAACCTGCTCGGCCTCGCGAAACGCGTGAAGGCGCGCATCCTGCAGGCGTCGACGAGCGAGGTGTACGGCGACCCCGACGTGCATCCGCAGGACGAGCACTACTGCGGCCGCGTCAATCCGACCGGCATTCGCGCATGCTACGACGAAGGCAAGCGCTGCGCGGAAACGCTGTTCGCGGACTATCACCGCCAGTACGGCATCGACGTGCGGATCGCGCGGATCTTCAACACGTACGGCCCACGCATGCACCCGGCCGACGGGCGCGTGGTGTCGAACTTCGTCACGCAGGCGCTCGCGGAACAGCCGTTGACCGTCTACGGCGACGGCAAGCAGACGCGCTCGTTCTGCTACGTCGACGACATGGTCGATGCGTTGATCCGGCTGATGGATGAACCGGGCGATGCGAGCGAGCCGGTCAATCTCGGCAGCGACGTGGAGATCGCGATGATCGACGTCGCGCGGGAGGTCGTGCGGATCGTCGGCGCCAACGTGCCGATCGAATTCCGGCCGCTGCCGTCCGACGATCCGCGCCAGCGGCGGCCGAATCTCGCGGCCGCGCAGAAGCGGCTCGGCTGGCGCGCGACGACGACGTTCGCGAACGGGCTCGCGCACACCGCGCGCTACTTCATTCAGCGCCAGGTCACGCACCACGCGCCCGGCGACCTCGTGCGCAGCACGCGCATCGCTTCGCATCTGCTCGCCCAGGTCCATACGCAGAATCGGCCGGCGCCGACGACGTGACGCGGCTGACGCGGCCGAAGCAACCGAGACGCGACGCGCATCAGCCGTCGCGCTTCGTCACGTGCGCGATCTTGTGCGCCAGTTCGCGCACGTCGACCGGCTTGCACAGATAGCCGTCGAAGCCGGCCTCCAGCGCGCGGCGTTCGTCGGCGAGGCCCGCGTGCGCGGTGACGGCCAGCACGCGCACGTCGAGCGGGCCGCTGTCGCCGTTCGGCGTGCCGCGCCGTAACGCCTCCAGCAGCCAGAAGCCGTCGCCGTCGGGCATCGCGAGGTCGGACAGCACGACCGTCGGCCGCATGTCGGCCACCATCGCGAGCGCCTCGCGACCCGACGACGCGATCGCGACCGCCGCGCCGAACGTGGTCAGCGCGGCGGTGAGACTGGCCCGCGTGGTCGCGTCGTCGTCGACGATCAGGATGCGCTCCGTATCGAGCACGAGCGCCTCGCGCTGCGTGCCCGCCTGCATGATGCTCCACGCCATCGCACCGCCCGGCTGCCAGCCGGCCGGCAGCGTCACCGTGAACGTCGTGCCGCGATCGCGGCCCGCGCTCGCGACGGTCACGCTGCCGCCGTGCAGTTGCGCGATATGTCGCACGATCGACAGGCCGAGACCGAGCCCTCGCCGCGGCGACGCGGGCGAATCGTCCGCGCGGCGGAACATGTCGAACACGTACGGCAGGAACTCGGTCGCGACGCCCTGCCCCGTATCGGCCACGGTCAGCACCACCTGCGTGCCGTCGCGCGCGAGGCCGACCGTCACGCTGCCGCCGGCCGGCGTGAATTTCATCGCATTCGAGATGAGGTTCGACAGCATCTGCCGCAACCGCTCGGCATCGCCCGACACGATGCACGCGGACGCGTCGCAGTCGAATTCGAGCAGGATGCCGGCCGACGAGGCGGCGGTCTGGAACGTGCCGACCTGATCGGAGAACAACCGCACGACGTCGACCGGCGTCGCATCGAGCCGCAGCTTGCCGGTCGCGAGCGACGACGCATCGAGGATGTCGCCGACCATCCGCGTGAGCGAACGCGCGCTGCGGTCGATCGCGTCGATCGCCTGATGCTGCAACGTGTGGTCGCCCGTATTGCGCAGCACCTCGATCCACCCGTAGATCACGTTCAGCGGCGTGCGCAATTCATGCGACACCGTGGCCAGCAGCTCGTCCTTCAGCCGGTTCGACGTATCGGCCTGATCGCGCGCATCGCGCGCGCCCTGCAGCGAGCGCTGCGCCCGCAGGTCGCGGCGACGCTGCGCGCCGGTTTCGCGCAGCGTCAGCGACAGCGCGACGTACGCCCGCGCGTCGCCCTGCACCGGGCACGCCGACACCGTCGCCCGAAAGCGCCGGCCGTCGCGCCGCACGCACAACAGTTCGAGCGGCCCGACCGGTTCCTGCATCGCGTCGAACGCGTCGGCGAGCGGATTGAGCCGCAGCCAGCGCCGCGCGATCAGCGTGTCGAACCTGCGGCCGCGCGCGTCGGCCTCGTCGTAGCCGAAGATCCGCTGCGCAGCCGCGTTCCAGCTGGCGATGCGGCCGTCGGCGTCGATCCCGACGATCGCGTCCGGCGACGCCTCGACGACCGCATGCTGGAGCCGCGACGCATCGACACGCGCGCGGTCCGCGCCGGCATCGCGCAGCAGCAGCACCGCGCCGTCCAGGTTGCCGTCCGCATCGCCGATCGGCGACGCGACCGCGACGATCGGCACCCGATCGCCGCCGCCGGCCTGCAGCCAGTGCCGGTCGGACGTCGCTTCGGCGCCGCCGAGCGCATGGTCGAGCGGCGTGGTCGGCACGCGGCGGCCTTCGTGATCGACGATCCGCAGCACGTCGCGCACCGGCCGCCCCACCGCCTCGTCCGGCCGGCAGCCGACGAGTTCGGCCGCGGCCGCGTTGAGATAGGTGAGCCGCCCGTTCGGGTCGGTCGCGATCACGCCGTGCGGCAGGGCGCGCAGCACGGCCTCGAACTGCCGGCGCGCGGCCGCCTCGCGTCGGCGCGCGCGATCGTTCGTGAGCCGCGTGTGATGCAGCAGCGACGCGACCGCGCACACCAACGCGCCGATCAGGATGAACGTGCCGAGTTGCACGAGCCGGTCGGGCAGCGGCGTCGTATAGGCGGCCGGATCGGACAGGAACAGCGTCCAGACGAGCAGCCCGCTGACCACCGTCGACACGATGCCGAACACGAACGACGTCGCCCACGCGGCCCCGGCCAGCAGCGGGTAATACAGCACGAACGGCAGATTCACGCCGCCGAACCGGATCGCGAGCGTCTGCAACACGGTCGCGATCGCGACCAGCATCACGGCCGTTGCGTAATTTCCGGCCTGCGGCCGTGCAATTTCGGTCATTGGACACGCTCCTGCGGGGACAGTCGACAGCGGCCGGCGCGGGCGCCGCCCGCGGGCACGACGCATGCTGGCCGATCGGAACCGGCGGCCCGGCCGCTCACGATGGAGAACGTCACGCCATGCCCGACCCGACACGCTGGCTCGTCGTCTCGCCGCATCTCGACGATGCCGTCTTCAGTTGCGGGCAACTGCTCGCGCAGGCGCCCGGCTCGATCGTCGTCACCGTGTTCGCGGGCATCCCGCCGCACGGCACGCCCGCGCCCCCGTGGGATCAGCGCGCGGGCTTCCGCCACGCCGACGAAGCGATGCACGCGCGCCGCGACGAAGACCGCCGCGCGCTCGCGCTGCTCGGCGCCCGCCCCGTGTGGCTCGATTTCCTCGACGATCAGTACGGCATACCGACTACGCCGACCGCGATCGCGACACGCGTGGCAGAGGCAATCGACGCGCACCCGGGCTTCGGCGTGCTCGCGCCGGCCGGCCTGTTCCACCGCGATCATCTGCAGGTGCAGGAAGCCATGCTGTGGCTGTTGCGTGCCGACGATCCGTCGCACGTCTGGCGCTTCTACGAGGACGTGCCCTATCGCCGCATCGACGGGCTGATGGCCCGGCGCGTGATCGAATGGCGCGAGCGCGGCTGGACCGCGCAGCCGGTCGCGGCGCCGGCCGCCGGCGACACGCACGGCGTCGCCGCGAAAGCCGCCGCCGTCGATGCGTACGCGAGCCAGGTAACGCTGCTGGAACCTCATATGCGTGCCGCTCTCCGCGAACCCGAAACGATCTGGCGGCTCGAATGCGACGTCACGTCCGCGTAACGCCCGCGCGCGTCGCGCTGCCGCCGGGCGAGCCGCGCGTGACCGCGATCGTGCTGACCTGCCGGCGCGCCGCCGAACTCGCGCGCACGCTCGAACACCTGTCCGTGCTGCCCGACCGGCCGGCGATCGTCGTCGTCGACAACGCGGCGGACGCCGACACGGCCACGCTGATCCACGACCGCTTTCCGCATGTCGCGCTGGTGCATGCGCCGGGCAACCTCGGCGCGGCCGGCCGCAATCTCGGCGTCGCCGTCGCCCGCACGCGCCACGTCGCATTCTGCGACGACGATACGTGGTGGGCGCCCGGCTCGATCGCCGCGGCCGCGAACCTGCTCGACGCGTATCCGCACGTCGCGGCCGTCACCGCGCGCGTGCTGGTCGGCCCCGACGAACGCGAGGACCCGACCTGCCGGCTGATGGCCGACAGCCCGCTCGACGCGCCCGTCGCGCTGCCGGGCCGGCCGATCCTCGGGCTGCTGGCCGGCGCGACCGCCTTCCGGCGCGACGCGTTCGTGCGCGCGGGCGGCTACCATCCGCACTACTTCCTCGGCGGCGAGGAAGCGTTGCTCGCGCTCGACCTGTATCGCGCGGGGCACTGGCTCGTGTATGCGCCGCGCCTGACCGTCCATCACTACCCGTCGATGCAGCGCGACCGGCCCACACGTGCGCGCACCGCGGCCCGCAACGCGGTGTGGACCGCGTGGCTCAGATGGCCGGCCACGGCCGCGTGGCGGCATACCCTGCGCATGCTGCCGCTGCTGCGCCGCGAACGCGCGATCGTGCGCACGTTCGCCGGTCTGGCGTGGACCCTGCGCGAACGACGCACGATCCCGCCGCACGTCGAACGCATGCGCCGCCGCCTCGAGCGCGATACGCGCCGCGAGGCCGGAACGGAAACATGAACGCGGTCGTAGCGGCATCAGGAATCCGGCTTCTCCGCTTCGTCTTCCAGTTGCGCAAGCCGGTTGTAGATCGTCTTCAGACTGACGTCGAGCACCTCGGCCGCTTGCGCCTTCACGCCGCCGCATTGCGCGATCGTGCCGAGGATCAGCTTGCGGTCGACTTCCTCGAGCGGCGTGCCAAACGGCACCGTCACGCGATCTTCATGCGAATCGACCATGCTGGACAGCTCGTCCATGATCGGCGGCGGCAGCGTTTCGATCACGTCGGCGTCGGTGAAGATGCTCGCGCGCTGCACGAAGTTGCGCAGCTCGCGCACGTTACCCGGCCATTCGTAGGTCTTCAGCGCTTCGCGGGCGGCGGGCGCGAACCGCAGGTTGCGGCCGCTTTCCTCGTTGTAGCGCTGCAGGAAGGCATCGGCGAGCATCGGGATGTCGTCGCCGCGTTCGCGCAGCGACGGCAGCGGAATCGGGAACACGTTAATCCGGTGGAACAGGTCGGGCCGCAGCTTGCCGTCCGCCATCGCGGCTTCCGGGTCGCGGTTGGTCGCGGCGACGATGCGCACGTCGACGTCGATCTCGCGCGTCGAGCCGAGCCGCGTGACGCGCCCGGTCTCCAGCACGCGCAGCAGCTTGACCTGCGATTCGAGCGGCATCTCGGTGATTTCGTCGAGAAACAGCGTGCCGCCGTCCGCGCGTTCGAAGAAGCCCTTGTGCTGGCGTTCCGCGCCGGTGAAGCTGCCGCGGTCGTGACCGAACATCTCGCTCTCGACGAGATTCGCGGCGATCGCGCCGCAGTTCACCGCGAGGAACGGGCCGCGGCGGCGCAGGCTGAGGTCGTGCACCGTCTGCGCGGCAAGTTCCTTGCCGGTGCCAGACTCGCCGGTGAGCAGCACCGACGCTTCGGTGCGCGCGACGCGGCCGATCGCGTCGTACACGGCCTGCATCGCGGGCGAACTGCCGAGCATGCGGCCGAAACGGCCGAGGCGCTGCAATTCCGAGCGCAACTCGGCGATTTCCTCGTGCAGCGCGGTCGTGCGCGGCACGCGCGCGAAGATGCTGTTCAGCCGCTGCATGTTGAGCGGCTTCACCAGGTAATCGGTCGCGCCGCGGCGCAATGCGTCGATCGCGGTTTCGAGGCTCGCGTGGCCGGTGGTCAATACTATTTCGCAATGTGCGCGCTTGGGCAATGCGTCGAACAGATCCATCCCGTTGCCGTCGGGCAGCACGAGGTCGCACAGCACGAGATCGGGGGTATGCGTCGAGACGAGCGTGCGCGCTTCTTCAAGCGTCGCGGCCGTATCGCACGTCAATTGCTGCGTGCGTGCGAGCGTGGCGAGCATCGTTCGCGTATCGGCGTCGTCTTCGACGATCAGGACGTAAGGCATCAAGGCTCCTTGTAATGCGGCCCGGCGCGTGCATCGGCCGGCACCGCGGCACGTGCAGCGTCATGCGCGTCATCATCTTCAACGCTGCACACGAACGGGCAGACAGGCTGTCCTGCACTGAAAACGAGTGCTTAGCAGTATAGAAGAACGACGTCGTGCATTCGCCGCTCATCGAATAAATCTATCTGTCGTCATAAATCGCATTGCCAGATTCAATGTCGTCGAATCGGTATAAAAGGTATTCTGAGTACGTGAAAAACGACGTGTGCCACGTCCTTTTTTACCTGGTCCCGACACATTCGGTCAAAACTTCCCAACCCGGTTATTACTCCATGTCGAAATCCGACGATGACGGCACGCGACTGTTCGGCCGTTCGCGAACAATTCAGGATCTGCTGCTGAAAGTGTCGCGCGTCGCCGCCACCCGCGTGAGTGTGCTGGTGGTCGGCGAAAGCGGGGCCGGCAAGGATATCGTCGCCCGGCTCATTCACGACATGAGCCCGCGCCGGCGCGGGCCGTTCGTGCCCGTCAATTGCGGCGCGATTCCGAAGGACATCGCGGAGTCGCAGTTGTTCGGTCACGAAAAAGGCAGCTTCACGGGTGCCGTTGCACAACATGTGGGCATGTTCGAGGCCGCACGCGGCGGCACGCTGTTTCTCGACGAGATCGCCGAGATGCCGCTCGAATTGCAGGTCAAGCTGCTGCGCACGCTCGAAACCAACACGATCGTGCGCGTGGGCGGCCATGAGGCGATTCCGCTCGACGTGCGGATCGTCGCGGCCACCCATCACGATCCGGTCGAGGCGTTGCGCAGCGGCGCGCTGCGCGAAGACCTGTTCTACCGGATCGCGCCGATCGCGCTGCACGTGCCCGCGCTCCGGCAGCGCGAGGACGACGTCGGCGATATCGCACTGCAGATCGTCGAACGGCTGAACGCGCGGCACCGCACGCGCAAACGGCTGTCGACGCAGGCGATGAAGGCGCTGCGCGCGTACACGTGGCCCGGCAACGTGCGCGAACTGCGCAATACGCTGGAGCGCGCGTTCATCCTCGCCGACGAGCAGATCGAGCTGCAGTTGCCGCGCCGCCCGCCGCCGCGCGAGGAAGTGCGTCACAACGCGATGACGCTGCATATCGGCACGACGCTCGCGCACACGCAGCAGCGCTTCATCGTCGCGTCGCTACGGCATTTCAACGGCGACAAGCCGCGCACCGCGAAGGCGCTCGGCATCAGCCTGAAAACGCTGTACAACCGGCTCGCGCTGCTGCCCGAAAGCGAGCGCAACGCGGTCAGCGGCAGCGCGCCGTCGGCCGCGAACGCGCCGAACGGCGGCAGCGCCTCCACTTCGCCGCCCGCGACGATGCCGTAAATGCGGCGGGTCACGCCGCCGTCACGTCGTCACCCCGTCACGTCGCGCAATGCGGCGTCCCAGTCGCGCGCGAACCGCTCGATGCCGAATCGCTCGCACGCGTCGCGTTTGGCCGCCGCGCCCCACTCGCGCGCCAGTTCCGGATCGCGGATCAGCATCCGCATCGCGTCGATCAGCACGGCCGGCCGCGTATCGGCCACGCCGTTGCTGCCGGTCTTCACGAGTTGCGCCATCTCGGTGGTCGCGAGCGCGACGATCGGCAGCCCGACCATCATCGCCTCGATCACCGCGAGCCCGAGGCTCGTATAGCGGATCGGATTGAAGAAGAACCGGTAGTGCGACAGGAACTGCGGCAGCACCGGGTTCGGCACCTCGCCGATCCCGCCAAGCTCGCTCGATCCCATCCCGACCAGATCGATCGGCACGCTGTGCCGCACGACCTCGAACAGGTCCGCGCCGAGGCGCCGGCCGCGGCGCGCGAGGTTGTTCACGACGGCGACGCCCTTCGGCAGCGTGCCGTGATACTCGACACCTTCGGGCATCAGCACGCCGTGTTCGATCACGCGCGTCGGCGTCACGCCGTTGTCCCACATCAGCGCGTTGAACGGCGTCACGTGCACCAGCAATACGTTCGGGTCCTGCACCGGATGCAGCGTGTCGGTCGGATGCTCGCGCGGCGGATCGTGCTCGACGAACAGCGTCGGCAGCGCGCGCTGCGCTTCGCTCAGCAGCCGCAGGCGGTCGTGCTGGTAATGCTTCACGTGCTGATACAGCACGCAGTCGAAGGCGGTGTCGCGCACGCACTCGGCCGGCACCTCGTGCACGTTGTCGCCCCACGGCAGGTGCCCGACGCGGCCCGCATAGCCGGGCGGATGCTGCGGCTTCGTCACGATGTAGAAATCGTGCGGCGCCTGCGACAGGTAATACAGGTAGTTGCCATGCACGTGCCAGGTGAGCACGCGCAACCGCTTACGTGACATGACGTCTCTCCTCCGCGAGCAGTTCGCCCGCCCGGTCCATCACGTCGCCGACGCCGATCGCCGTCGCGCACTCGTGCCCGTACGGGCACGTATCGAACATGCATGGCCGGCACGCCGGATAGTTCGCGAGCACATGATGACGCTCGGTGTCGAGCGGCGCCCAGCGGGCCGTATCGCTGCCGCACGCGACGACGATGCTCGGCGTGCCGAGCGCCGCCGCGACGTGCGATACGCCCGTGTCGTTGCACAACAGCAGCCGCGCGCGGGCGATCAGCGCGGCCAGCGCGCCGAGTGGCGTGCGGCCGCACAGGTTCACGCACGGCCGCCCGAGGTGCTCGGCGAACGCGCTCGCCAGCGCCAGTTCCGCGCGCGTGCCGGTCAGCACGATCTGCCAGCCGTCGTCGGCGAGCTGCCGCGCGGCGTGCGCGAAGCGTTCGACCGGCCAGCGTCGCGACGCCATCCGCGCGCCGGGATGGACGATCACGTAGCGGCCGGGGTCGAGCGCGTGCTCGTCGCAGAGCACGTGCCACAGCGCGTAGTCGAGGCCGCCGAGCGGGAATTCGAGGTAGTCGCCCCAGTCCGCATAGCCGAGCTTGCGCGTGAGCGCCAGATAGCGCGTCACTTCCGGTTCGTCGTCGCGCCACACGAGCGCGCAGTCGAGCGCGGTCGTGCCGCCGTCGGCCGGCACGAAGCCGGCCGTGCGCGTCGCGCCGAGCGACGCAACGATCGCGTTCGTGTGCGCGCCGCTGCCATGCAGCTGGATCGCGAGATCGAAGTCGCGCGAGCGGCATTCGGCGATGAACGCCTCGCGCGTCGCCGCGTCGGGTTCGGGCTGTTCGCCGAGCCCCGGCGCGCCGGGGAATGCGATGAAGCTGTCGATGTAGTCCGAGAAGCGCGACGCGAATTCGCGCGCCCACGGCAGACCGATCAGCGTGATGCGCGCGTCGGGTTCGCCACGCCGCAGCGCGCGCAGCGCGGGCACCGCGCATAGCATGTCGCCAAGCTGCAACGCGCGGAACACCGCGATCCGCTTCGGGCCGTGCGGGCCGTCGGAATCGACGCTGGAATCGAGCTTCATAGGAAGAGCACCCGAAAGTGAAACGCGCCGCGCATGCGCCAGTACAGCGACACGGGCGGAATCGCGATGGACGTGACGATCATCTCGGCCACATGCGACACCGTGAGCTGCGTGCCGCGCAGCCGTTTCGCGCAGAACCCCGCGGTAATCGCGGCCCACACCGCCGCGCACACGATGGCCGGCGCCGGCCAGCCTGCCGCGAAACAACCGATCGCGCCGAGCGCGGCAAGCACGGCCGCGTAGTAATGCCACGGCGGCGTCGGCCGGATATGACGCCGGTAGGTCGTGCGATGCTTCTTGTACAACAGCGCATCGAAATACACCTTCGACTGCGCGCCGATGCTCGATCCCCAGCGCGCGGGGCGCACCGGATGCACGATGCGCGCGGCGTCGGCCTCGACGATCGGCCCCGCATGCTCGCGCAGCGCGAACATCAGGTCGGCGTCCTCGCGCCATGCACGCGTGAAGCGCTCGTCGAAACCGCCGATGCGTTCGAGCGCCGCGCGCCGCACGAAGCAGTTCGCGGTCGCGAATTCCGCCTGCGCGAGCCCTGCCGCGTCGCGTTCGTAGTCGGTCGGGCGCGGCCGCAACGGCACGTCGATCCGGCCGGCCGCGGCCGACGCCGACGGCTCGGCCAGCAGCGCGGCTGCGCCATGGCGCAGCCAGGTCGGATCGGGAATCGTGTCGTCGTCGGTGAATGCGATCAGCGCGCCGCCCGCGCTGCGCCAGCCGACGTTGCGCGCGCCGGCCGGCCCCTGCGTGTCGGGCGCGGTCATGTAGCGGATCACCGGCACGTCGGTCACGCGTGCGCGGCACGCATCGACGACGGCGCGCGCACTGCCGGCCGGGTCGTCGTCGACGACGACGATCTCGTAGGTGGTCGGATCGAACACCTGCACGCACAGCGCGTCGAGGCAGCGTTCGAGCAGATCGGGCCGCCGGTAGGTCGGCACGACCACCGACACCACGGGCGGCAGGTGCGTGTCGCGCATGTTCATCAGTTGCTCCGGGAAACCCCGTCCTTCAGGACGGGGAGGAAAGGCGGGCAGTTGACAGACAGCTTCTTCCACGGGGTAGGATCACCTGCATGATTCTTGTCTATCGCTACCGGGTGAAGTCGCTCAACGGACTGCTCAACAAGCAGAGCCGCGCGGTGAACTACGTCTGGAACTTCTGCAACGACACGCAGAAGCACGCGCTCAAGTGGGGCAAAAAGTGGCCTACAGGATTCGACCTGAACGTGCTGACGACCGGCAGCAGCAAGGAACTCGGAATCCACTCCGGCACGGTCAACGCGACGTGCGAGCAATACGCGAAATCGCGCGGTCAGCACCGTCGGCCCTACCTGCGCTATCGCGGCAGGAAATCGTTGGGCTGGGTGCCGCTGAAGGGCCGTGACCTGAAGCGCGAGGGTGACGCGTTCCGTTTCGCCGGCAACACCTTTCGCGTGTTCAACAGCCGACCGCTTCCCGAAGGCAAGATCAAGGACGGGACCAACTTTGCGCAGGATGCACGCGGCAACTGGTTTCTCAACATCGTGATCGAGATGCCCGATGTGCAGGCCCGCCCGATCCGTTCCGGTGTCGGCATCGATCTCGGCCTGAAAGACTTCGCCACACTTTCGACCGGCGAGAAGCTGCCCAATGACCGGTTCGGCCGACGAGCGGCAGAAAAGCTGGCGAAAGCGCAGCGAGCACGAAAGCACAGGCGGCATATCGTGAAGCTGCACGCCAAGGTCGCGAATGCGCGTGCCGATTTCCAGCATAAGCTCACGCTCGATCTCGTGCGGCGTTTCGATTACATCGCGGTCGGCAACGTGTCGGCTGTCAAACTCGCCAGAACCAGGATGGCGAAGAGCGTCTACGACGCATCCTGGTCGTCCTTCCGAAACAAGCTCCGTTACAAGGCGATCGCGCACGGGGCCACGTTCGAGGAAGTCAACGAAAGCGGTTCGACCCAGTCCTGTTCGTCGTGCGGATCGAAAGATAGCACGACGCGGCCGAAAGGTATCGCGGGACTGCGAATAAGAGAGTGGACCTGCAGTGACTGTGGTGTCGAACATGATCGTGATATCAACGCTGCGCTGAACATTCTCCGATGCGGACGTGCATCGCCAGGTGTGGGAATCCTCTCCCTTTAGGAAGAGGGGGACGTCAACTGGGCTTCTCCAGCAGGAACGGGCCGATCACGAGCGCATCGAGCGGCGAGGTCCAGAAGCATTCGATCGCGTCGCGCGGCGAGCACACGATCGGTTCGCCGCGCGTGTTGAACGACGTGTTGACGAGCACCGGCACGCCGGTGAGCGCGTCGAACTCGGTCAACAGCGCATGCAGCAGCGGATGCTGCGTCTCGTCGACGGTCTGCACGCGCGCGGTGCCATCGATATGGCGCACGGCCGGAATCTTGTCGGCGCGCTCGGGCACGACGTCGTACACGAACAGCATGAACGGCGCGCGCATCGGCGTGCGCCGGCCGCCGCTGAACCAGTGATGCGCGCGGTCCTCGAGCACGACCGGCGCGACCGGCCGGAAATCCTCCCGATCCTTGATCCGGTTCAGCTTCTGCTGCATGTCCGGATCGATCGGCGACGCGAGGATCGACCGTGCGCCGAGCGCGCGCGGGCCGAACTCCATGCGCCCCTGGAACCAGCCGATCACGCGATTCGCCGCGAGCAGCGCGGCCGTCTGCGCGGCGACGTCGGCAAGGCGCCGGTACGGCAGCTGCGCTTCCTTCAGGAACGCCTCGATCGCGTCGTCGTCGTACGCCGGCCCGAGATACGCGTGATCCATCCGCCAGTCGCCGCGCGCACCGCGCATCCGGAAGTCGGTCCACAGCGCGGCGCCGAGCGCAGTGCCCGCGTCGCCGGCGGCCGGCTGCACCCACACGTCGTCGAACGGGCCGCGATCGCGAATCCGCGCGTTCATCACGCAGTTCAGCGCGACGCCGCCCGCCATCGCGAGCTGCCGCTCGCCGGTCTCGGCGGCGAGCCAGTCGACCGCCTGCAGCGTCGTCTCCTCGAGCACGAGTTGCAACGCATGCGCGATGTCGTAGTGATGCGGCTCGATCGGGCCTCCGCGTTCGCGCGCCGGGCCGAACATTGCCGCGAGATCCGCGTCGAGCACGTCGTAGCGCCCTTCGCCGCGATACCGCACCAGCTTGCGCATCTCGTCGGCGAACACCGGCTTGCCGTACGACGCGAGCGCCATCACCTTGTATTCGTCGGACGAGTGCAGGAAGCCGAGATAGCGGGTCAAGCGCTCGTACAGCAGCCCGAGCGAATGCGGCAGGTTGACCTGCCCGAGTCGCCGGTACGCGCGGCCGTCGAACACGCCGTAGCTCGTGGTCGCGCGCTCGCCGCGTCCGTCCATCGTCATCACCGCGCAGCGCTCGAACGGCGCCGCGAGAAACGCGCTCGCCTCGTGCGCGAGATGGTGCTCGATGAAATGCCAGCGGAACGGCCCGTCGTGCGTGACGCCGCGAAAGCGCCGCTGCAGGTGATGCGGCGCGCCGCCCGCGAGCTGGCGCGGCGCGTTGACGATCGACGACAGGAACAGCGGATGCCACGGCGACGCGCCATCCTCGCGCGGCGCATGCGCGGACGGCGACAGCGGCAAGGTCAGTGCCGGCGCCGTGCCTTCGCGGTCGAGTTCGAACCACGGGTCGTACGAATACGCGACGTGGTCGACATCCGCGAGCGTGATGCCGGCTTCGGCGAGGCAATAGTCGATCGCGTGGAAAGGCAGCTCCCAGGTCGAGAACGGCACCGGGCGCTTCGCGTGCTTCACGTGCGTGAAGCGTTCGTCCTCGGCCGCCGCGAGCACGACGCCGTCGCGCACGATGCACGCGGCGCTGTCGTGGAAGGCGGCGTTGATGCCGAGCGTATAGGTCGATTCAGGCATGCGTCAGTTCCTCGTGATGACGTGCGCGAACGGAAGCACGTTCGACGTGTGCGCCGCGACCGGCTCGCCTTCGTCGTGGGCGGCAGCCCGCTCGGCCGCGCGTTGCGCATGGCGCGCGCGGCCGCGCAGCAATGCGTGCACGGCGGCGGCGACGTCGTCGACGCTCACGCCGCGCAGGCACGGATGGCCGGGCTGGTTGCACACGCTGCGATAGCAGTTGCGGCACGGCACGTCGACGTTCAGCACACGGTGCGGCACCCGCCACGGCGTGTGCTGCGGATTGGTCAGCGCGTACAGGTCGACCACCGGCGTGCCGAGCGCGGCCGCGAGATGCACGGGGCCGCTATTGTTCGACAGCAGCAGGTCGGCCGTCTCGATCAGCGCGCCGAGTTCGCCGAGCGGCAACACGCCGGCGAGCGGCACCGCGCGCGGCCCTGCCCGTTCGCACACCGCGTCGACCAGCGCGCGTTCGTCCGCGCTGCCCGTCACCGCGATGCCGTCGAACAGCGGCGCAACCGCGGCGGCCGCTTCGCCGAAGCGCTCGGCCGGCCAGCGCCGCGACGCGGCGGTCGCGCCCGGATGGACGACCAGCCAGCGCGCGCGCGTCGCTCCCAGCTCACGCACGCCGCCGACGCGCTGCAACGCGGCCTGCAGGCGCGCGTGCACCGCACGCCGCGCCGCGTCGCCCGGCTCGAACGCCATCCGCCAGTCCGACGTCTTCGCGCCGATCGCACGCACCAGCGCGAGCTGGCGCGCGACCTCGTGGCGCACGTGCGATTCCGGCTCGGTTTCCGGCACGCGGTCGGTCAGTAGTTCGTACGGGTTCTCGCGGCAATGCGCGAGCCGCAGCGGAATGCCGGCGAGCCAGCACATCATCGCGGCGGGCAACGGATTCTGGCTGTAGACGGTGAAGATCACGGCCGCGTCGAAGCGGCCCGCCAGCAGCCGGTCGATCATGTCGAGATCGGCCACCGGATCGCCGCGCACGTCCGGATGCTTGACCCATGGCGCGTCGTAGCTCCACACGTCGTCGACCATCGGCAGATGCTTCGCGAGCGCCGCGCCCGTGCGCGACGTCAGCAGCGTCAGTTGGCGATCGGCGCCGCTCTCCTTCAGCGCGCGCAGCGCGGGCGTGGTCATCAGCACGTCGCCGATGCTGTCGAGCCGCACGCACAGGATGCGGCGGGCGCGGCTCCAGGCCGTGCTCATCGCCGCACCCACGAGCCGTGCCGGCGCACGGCTTCGCGCACGACGATGTCGGCGGCCAGGTCGATGCGATCGACGACGTGGTGCGGCGTGCGCGCGGCGTTGAGCTGCCATTCGGTCTCGTTGCCGCAGTCGACCAGGATCGTGCCGCAGCGCGCGGTGCGGCCGGCCTCGACGTCATCGAGGATGTCGCCGATCATCCAGCTCCATTCGGGCACCGCGCCGAGCGCGGCCAACGCGCGGCGCAGCATGCCCGGGCGCGGCTTGCGGCAGATGCAGTCACAGGTGTAGCGCGGCACGCTGCCCCGCGGGTGATGCGGGCAGTAAAAAAAATCCGCCAGCGTCGCGCCATTTGCTTCGAACAATTCGGCGAGGCGCTGGCGGACCGCGCCAAGCTCGTTTTCGGTAAAGCGGCCGAGCGCGACGCCCGGCTGGTTCGACACGACCGCCAGCGGCATGCCGGTCGCGCCGAGCGTGCGCAGCGCGCGCGCGGCGCCCGGCGCGAGGCGCATGCGCGCGGGGTCGACGTTGTACGGCACGTCGTCGAGCAGCGTGCCGTCCTTGTCGAGCAGCACCGCGCCGGGCAGCCGCCGTTCGCGCTTCAGGGCCATGACGTCTCCTTCATCGGCAGCACCATCAGCTCCGGCACCACGGTGCCCGGCGGTTGCGTCAGCACGAAGCGCACGGCGGCCGCGACGTGCTCCGGCGGCTGCAGCGTGTCCTCGTCGATGTCCGGGAAACGATCGAGCAGGAACGGCGTGCGCATCCCGCCCGCGACGATCGCCGACACGCGCACGCCGCTCGGCCGCAGTTCGGCATGCAGCGCGTGCGACAGCCCGAGCAGCCCCCACTTCGTCGCGTGATACGCCGACGCATTCGGCCACGCGCGCTTGGACGCGGTCGACGCGATGTTGACGATATGCCCGTTGCCACGCGCCTTCATCATCGGCACGGCCGCGTGACACATCAGATACGGGCCGAACAGGTTCGTCATCAGCACCTGCTGCCACGCATCGACGCTCACGTCGTCGATCGGCGCGGTCACGTCGATCGCCGCGTTGTTGACGATCACGTCGAGCTCGCCGAGCGATTCGCGCGCATCGTGCACGACCTGCAGCACCGACGCCTCGTCGCGCACGTCGAGCGGCCGGCCGACCGCCTGGCCGCCGTGCCGCTCGAGCCGCTGCGCGACGGCCGCCGCGCGGTCGCCGTCGAGATCGGCGACGACGACGTGCGCGCCGTGCTGCGCAAGCTCTTCGCAAATGGCTTCGCCGAGACCGCGGCCGCCCCCGGTCACGAGTGCGGTCCGGCCGGCGAGCGGCGGTTTGGCTGGATCGTGAGTCGCGTTCACCTGCACCTCCTGTCGATGTCGGAAAACCATCCGGCTGACGGCGACACTTGTCGCGACAACCGTCCGTGCATGAGGTACAGCGAAAACCGTGCCGGCCTGCGTGCGCCCGTGCCGTATCGGCCGTGCCGCGCGCCCTCTGGCTTTTTTATAACCGGCTGTAAAAACGGGTCCGGGCCGCCGCGCCTGCGCGGCCCGCTCAGATCGCGAGCGCGTCGGGCGTGGCTTGCGCGCGGTGCTTCGCGAGCGCACGCAGGCAATGTGCGATACAACCTGCGAACGCCTCGTCGAACCACGGCTGCGCCCCCGACACGCCGACCACGATGCCGCCGAGCGCGACCCCGCCCCACAGGTTCGTGTCGCCCGCGCGCAGCCGGTACGGCTCGAGCGCCTGCACGACGTGGCCGTCGCGGCCCGTTTCCCACGACAGCCGTGCCTTGGCGCGGGCGTAGGCGCGATAGTCGGCGTCCCAGTCCTTCGGGTCCGGCAGCGAAAACTCATACAGGATCGCGTCCTCGAACGCCGCGTCGTGCGGCCCGAGCGCCGGGTCCATGATCACGATGTGCAGGCAGCCGCTGTCGCCGACGAAGTCGCTCTGCAGCGCGGCGGACAGGGTCGGCAACAGCAGCTCGACGGCCGCCACCGCGGCCTGGCGGTCGGCGAACGCACTACCGCCGCGACGCGCGTTCAGGGCTTCGGGTGTCGTCGGGTTCAGAAGGTTCGGCATGGATTTCTCCAGAGGAAAACGCGAGCGCACGCAACGCCGCGATCAGGTCGGCCGCTACCGCGGGCTTGGTCAGGTACGCATGGAAACCGGCTTCGACCGCGCGCGTGCGGTCGCGATCGCGCGCATGGCCGGACAACGCCAGCGCCTCGAGCGGCGCGCGGCCGTCGCGATCGCGCGCGGCGTCGAGCTGACGCACGCGCGACATCACCGCGTAACCATCGTCCTCGTCGTCGCCGAGGTCGATATCGCAGACGAGCAGCGCCGGCCAGTCGGCCCGGCGCGCGCGCCACAGGTCGTCCAGCAACGCCTGGCCCGACGCATACGCATGCACGTCGGCGCCGGCCATTTTCAGCAGCGCGCCGAGCGCCTCGCGCGCCTCGTCGTGGTCGTCCACGCATGCGATGCGCAGGCCGTCGAGCGGCCTGGCCGTGGCCGCCGCGCCGGCGGCCGGGTTCGGCACGGCGCCGGCGGGTTGCATCGACGCCGGCGCCACCGCGTACATCGGCAGCGACACGTGCAGCGTCACGCCGGTATCGTCGCGTTCGCGCACGACGTAGCCGCCGGCCTCCTCGATCGCGTCCTGCAATCGTTCGAGATCGATCAGCGACAGCTCCGTTGCGTCGACGCCCGTGCACGCGATCGTGATGCGCGCTTCCGGGTCGTGGCGCGCGGTGTGCACCTCCAGCTGCCCGCCGCTGCTCGCTTCGATGGCGCCGCGACACAGCTCCCACACGAAGCGCCGCAGCGCGGCAGGATCGGCGTTGACGACGAGATCCTCGTCCGACACATGGCGAAACACCGGCACGCCGCGCCGCGCGGCCGCCTCCGCCAGCGAATCGAGCACCTGCGACACGAGCGGGTTGATCCGCACCGGCTGCCGCGCGAACTTCGCCTCCGTGCGTTCCAGCTCGCGCTGCTTCGCCTGCAGCGACCACATCTGCGCATACACGCCGCCGCTTTCGAGCAGTTCGTCGTGGGTGCCGTGCTCGACGAGCCGGCCGTGCTCCATCACGAGGATGCGATCCGCGTCGACGATGGTCGACAGCCGGTGCGCGATGATGAGGCTCGTGCGATGCTGCGCGACGCGCATCAGCTCCTGCTGGATCGCGCGCTCCGAGCGCGTGTCGAGCGCCGACGTCGCCTCGTCGAACACGACGATCGGCGGCGCCTTCAGCAACGCGCGCGCGATCGCGACCCGCTGCCGCTCGCCGCCCGACAGCCGTACGCCACGCTCGCCGACGCGCGTGTCGTACGCATCGGGCAGCCGCTCGATGAACGCGTCGAGCTGCGCGCCGCGCGCGGCCGCGATCACCTCGCCGCGGGTCGCGTCGCGCTTGCCGTACGCGATGTTGTACGCGAGCGTGTCGTTGAACAGGATGGTGTCCTGCGGGACGATGCCGAGCGCGTCGCGCAGGCTGCGCTCGGTGACGAGCCGCAAGTCCTGCCCGTCGATCCGGATCGTGCCCGCATCGGGCTGGTACAGCCGGAACAGCAGCCGCGCGAGCGTCGACTTGCCCGACCCGCTGCCGCCGACCACCGCGATCGTCTGCCCGGGCTCGATGCGGAACGACACGTCGAACAGGATCTGCCGGCTCGGCTCGTAGCCGAAGCCGACATGCTCGAACTCGATCGCGCCGCCGCGCACGACGAGCGGCTGCGCGCCGGGCGCATCGCCGTCCTCGCCGGGCTTGCCGCGCGCATCGAGCAGCCCGAACAGCCGCTCGATGTTCGTCATCGCGTCGTTCGCCTCGCGGAACACGAAGCCGAGCGCATTCAGCGGCAGGCTGATCTGGATGATGTACGCGTTGATCAGCACGAGATCGCCGATCGTCATCGCGCCGCGTGCGACCTGCTGCCCGGCGAGCAGCATCACGGCCGCGATCCCCGCGCCGATGCACGCGCTCTGCCCGATATGCAGCGCCGACAGCGCGTACTGGTTGTCCACGCCGGCCTCGCGCCATTCGTCGAGCACGCGGTCGAGCCGGTCGCGCTCGACGTCCTCGCGCGCGAAATACTTGACCGTGTCGACATTCAACAGGCTGTCGACCACGCGCGAATTCGACTCGGCCTCGAGCGCGTTCACGCGCCGCTGGTAACGCATGCGCCGGCGCGTAAACACCACCGTATACGCGGCGTAGACGGCGAACGTGACGAAAATGATCGCCGTGAAGCCGCCGCCGTACTTGCTGATCACGATCACCAGCACCGAGCCGATCTCGATGGCCGTCGGCACGATCGTAAACACCGCGACGCCGAGCAGGTAGCCGATCCCGGCCGTGCCTTTCTCGAGGTCGCGCACCACGGCGCCCGTCTCGCGCTGCGCATGAAAGCGTGCGCCGAGCCGATGCAGGTGGCCGAACGTGCGCACGGTAAACGACGCGACCGTATGCTGCGTGACCTGCACGAAGGTCATGTCGCGCACTTCGTTCAGCGCGTTGGACGCGAAGCGCACGACCGCATACGCGAACAGCAGCAGCACCGGCCACGTCATCGGCTGGCCGGCCGCGCGGCCGAAGCCGTCGACGATGTCCTTGAGCAGCAGCGGCACCGACACGGCCGCCGCTTTCGCGAGCACCAGCAGCACGATCGCCGCGAGCACGCGGGTGCGGTAATGCCAGATCGCGCGCCAGAGCTCGACCGCGATCCGCACCCGCAGGCCGCGCTCGTCGCGTCGGCCCCGGGGGTCGCGGCCGGCTGCCGCCTCACGATCCTTGATGGGCGTTTCGTCGATTCCGGTCGTCATGCACGCATTGCTCGCGGTCGGGGGCGGGCCGTTTCACGCACGGGCAGTCTCAGTGGCGCGGTTCGCGCTCGCGGCCGCCCACGACGGTGCCAGGCTCGGGGTCGCGCGCGGCGGGCTGGGTGGGCGTGACGGTTCGCTGGTCCGGGTGCAGCACCGTGCCCGTATCGTGTTCGCCGTCGTGTTCGCCGTCGCGGCGCACACGCACGCGATTCTCGACGTCCTGCACGCCCAGGCAGCCGTCGGCCAGATCCTCGATGTCGTGCTTCATCCAGCGCGCCGGCACCGTGCCCTCCAGCTCGACACGCCCCGCCTTCACCTGCACGCTGACGTCGCTCACGTCGATCTCGAGCGCATGCGCGAGCCGCTCGCAGACGTCCTCGCGAATCCGCTCGTCCGAGCGCGTATAGCCTTTCGGCCCGCGGCGATGGCGCAGCGCGTCGCGTTCGGTGTCCCTGCCGAAGCGCGACAGGTCGTGGGCGCCGCCGCCGTAGCGCGGGTCGCCTCGGGGGTCGCCTCGGGGGTCGCCTCGGGGGTCGCCTCGGGGGTCGCCTATATCGCGCTCGCTGCCGTACCAGCCCATCCGGTGATGGCCGCGGTATTCCGGGCGCTCGCCGCCGTACCGCCCTTCGCGGCCCTGCGCGCGGCGGCCCGGGTCACCGTAGTCGCGCTCGGCGTCCCGCGCAGGCTGCCGCGCGCCGGCCGACCAGCCCGCGTCGCCGGCAACGCGCCGCTGGTCGGCCGGCCGCGCCGCGCGCTCCGTCCATTCGCTGCCCCAGTCTTCGGGGCCCGTGTCCTCGCTCGCGAAGCGGCGGTAAGCCGATTCGTAGCCTTCTTCCGGCCACCGTGCCGGGTCGTCCGGGATGCCGCGCTCGCCCGCGCCCCGGTACGCGCGTTCGTCGCGCTCGTGCCAGTCGGGCGAGCCGCCACGCTCGCCATGCCGTCCGGGATATCGTCGTTGCATCGTGTCTCTCCTTGATCGCCTGCGCCGCGCACGGTCCCATGCCGCGTCGCGGCGCGCGCCGGTCGGGTGAATGCAAATCGCGTGCCGGCGCCGTCGCCGGGCCGCGGCGGTTGCGCGTCGCCGCGCGGGGAAACCGCCAGGCGCCCCAATCTGCAACGCGATTGCAGTTTTTGCGTGGCGGGCCTCACGGCGCGGTGCCGGGGTCGTCCGGATCGTCCAGGTCGTCAGGATCGACCGGGTCGCCCGTCTCGTCCGTGAGGCCGGGGTCGCTCAGCCGCTCGGTGCGGTCCGGCTCGATGTCGGCGCCTTCCTCCAGCGTCGAGTCGCCGTCCGCCGACGCGCGCTCGCCGGTGCCCGCGCGGTCCGTGTCGCTGTCGAGCGACGCGTCGCCGCGCTCCAGCGCGTGATCGTCGAGCGGCGAATCGACGTCGAACGGATGGCGCCGCGCGCCCGCCGTGTCGCTGCCGCTGTCGGACGAATCGCTCGGGCCGAGCGCACGGCCGTCGCGGCCGCGGCTCGCGTTGTCGTCGTCCGGGCCGGCCGGTTCGTTGTCGGGATTCAGGGTGCTGTTCATGTCGGCCTCCTTGCCTGGCTTGCCGCCGGGCGAGCGGCCGGATGGCCGCCGCACGGCAGGCGGACTACACGGTCGTGCAAGCGGCATGCCGCGCCGCTCGGTGCCCGCTGGCCGTCCGTCTCCGTCCTGCGCCCCCCGCCGCCCCCTGCTCTCCGCTCTCCGCTCTCCGCCCTCTGCCATGTGCCATGTGCCCGTCCCTCTTCGCCCTCCGCCCTAGTCGCCCGCTGCTCGCTGCCCCGCCCTCATTAGCCCGCTGCCCGCCGTCGCCATCGCCAATGCCAATGCCTGCCGCCGGCCATCAGCGCGACCGAGGGCACGGCCGATGCGCACCCATTGCTCAGCCGAATCGAGTTCCATTATTCTTTCGGTCGTGCCAATTCGATTCACATGGCCGCCGCCAGCGGTTCCGGCGGCGGTCGGGCCGCATTCGCCCGCCCGCATTTCCGATCTGTCCCGATGATGAAAGACGACGCCGCCCCTCCGCTGCATCAGCCCCCGTCCGGCTTGCCGGACGCGCGGGACCTGCTGCACCGCTTCGCCGAATTCCGGTTCCAGACCGTGGTCGAGGCGATCACCGATTACGCGGTGTTCATGCTCGACCCGCACGGCAACGTCGCGACCTGGAACGCCGGCGCGCAGCGCATCAAGGGCTACCGCGCCACCGAGATCGTCGGCCACCATTTCTCGCGCTTCTATCCGCCCGACGCGATCGCGGCCGGCCGACCGTCGCACGGGCTCGAAGTGGCCGCCGCGCACGGCCACTTCCAGGACGAAGGCTGGCGCGTGCGCCAGGACGGCACGCAGTTCTGGGCAAGCGTGACGATCACGCCGGTATACGACGCGACGCAGCAACTGTGCGGCTTCATCAAGATCACGCGCGACATGACCGAGCGCAAGCGGCTGGAGGAGCTCGAAGCATCGACACACCGGCTCAGCGTGTTCATCGCGACACTCGCGCACGAGCTGCGCAATCATCTCGCGCCGCTGCGCAACTCGGTCGGCGTGCTGCAGAACCTGCCCGATCCGCCGCCCGCGCTCGTGCAGTGTCGCGACGCGGTGAACCGGCAGGTCGGGCAACTGACGCGGCTCGTCGACGATCTGCTCGACGTCGGGCGCATCACGGCCGGCAAGGTCGAACTCGAGGATTGGCCCGTCACGGTGCGCGACATCGTGTGCCGCGGCGTCGAGAGCATCCAGCCGAAGCTGGCCGCGCGCGGGCAGTGGATCCGCGTCGACCTGCCGGACGATTCCGTGGTGCTGCACGGCGACGACGCACGGCTCGTCCAGGTGCTGCACAACCTGCTCGACAACGCATCGAAATTCTCGCCGCACGGCGGCCGGATCGACGTCGGCGCGCGGATCGAGGGCCCGTCGGTGGCGATCCAGGTCGTCGATCACGGCGTGGGCATCGCCCCCGGCGCGCTCGAAAAGATCTTCGACCTGTTCGAACAGGAAGGCGCGTCGAGCCGCTCGCCGGCCGGCGGGTTCGGGCTCGGCCTCGCGATCTGCCGGTCGTTCGTCGAACTGCACGGCGGGCGGATCGTCGCCGAAAGCGACGGGCCCGGCCACGGCGCGACGTTTACGGTCTGGCTGCCGATCGTGCGAACGACCCGCAACGACTACGCCCCGCCGCCTGCGCCTGCCGCGCCCGCGCAGCCGGCCGCCGTACCGTTGCGCATCCTCGTCGTCGACGACAACCGCGACTCGGCCGATACGCTCGCGGTGCTGCTGCAACTGAAAGGGCACGCGCCGCGCGTCGCGTACAACGCGAACGAAGCGCTCGCGCTCGCCCGCGATTACACCCCGCAGTTGATGATCCTCGACCTGACGATGCCGGACGTCGACGGCTTCACGCTGTTGCAGGAACTGCGCGCGATCGACGCGCTGCGCGACACCACCTGCGTCGCGCTGTCCGGCCATGCGCGCGCGTCCGACCTCGAGCGCACCGAACGCGCGGGCTTCGACGACCATCTCGTGAAGCCCGTCGAGATGGCCGTCCTCGATGCGCTGCTGCAGCGCGTCGCGCGGCAGGTTCAGGACGCGCCGTAAGCGCGCGCGTTCAGGCCATCGCGCGGCACATCGCCGCGCACGCCTCGCACGCGAGCGCGCAGCGGCGGCAATGCTCGTGCGCATGCCGCGAACACTCGGCCGCACACAGGTCGCATGCGTGCGCGCACAGCGCGCAAATGCGCGGCGCGAGCCCGCTGCGGCGCGCCATCGCGCCCGACGCGAAGCGGCACAGCTGCGCGCATTCGATGTCGAGCGCGATGCAGGTCGCCAACGCATGCACGTCGCGCTCCGCGAGGCAGGCGGCCGCACAGGTATCACATGCGTGCGCGCAGGCGTCGCACGCGGCCATGCAGTTGTCGTATTGATCGGTCATCGCAGTGCTCCCGGTTTCGGTTCGTGTGGTCGTCGTCATGGCGCGAGCTTCACCTTCATCCAGCCCGGCTCGCGCACGTCGAACGCGCGATACGCATCGATCGCGTTGGTCAGCGGCTCGGTGCGCGTGAGCACCGACAGCGGGTCGAATGCGCCGCTGCGCACGAGCTCGACGAGCGGCGGCGTCACCGTCCGGTGATTGCAGTTGCCCATCTTGATCGTCAGGTTGCGGTTCATCGCCTCGCCGATCGGAAACACGCGCGCGGCCGGCGGGTACACGCCGATCACCGAGATCGTGCCGGCCTTCGCGACCGCGCGCACCGCCCATTGCAGCACCTGCGACGGCCCGTCGCCCGGCACCCAGTTGCGGCCGTCCGGCTTGCGGTGCGGCACGATCGCGTCGACTTCGGCATCGAACGCGCGCGCGGCGTCGCGATCGGCCGCAGCCGGCCCGTGCGTCGCGCGCATCGCGTCGACGCCCACCGCGTCGATCACGCGATCGACGCCGATCCCGCCGGTGAGCCGCAGCACCGTATCGACCGGATCGTCCTCGGAGAAATCGACGATCTCGGCGCCCTGCGCGCGCGCCATCTCGAGCCGCGACGCAATGCGGTCGATCGCGATCACGCGCCCGGCGCCCATCAGCTTCGCGCTCGCGATCGCGAACTGCCCGACCGGCCCCGCGCCGAACACGGCAACCGTATCGCCCGGCTTCACTTCCGCGAGCTGTGCGCCGAAATAGCCGGTCGGGAAAATGTCCGACATCAGGATCGCGCGATCGTCGTCGATCTCGTCGGGCAGCCGGATCAGGCTCGCATGCGCAAGCGGCGTGCGCGCGTATTCGGCCTGCAGCCCGTCGAACGGGCCCGTTTCGGCCGGCCCGCCGAAGAACGACGTGCCCGCACGCGGCCCGCCCGGATTCGCGACGTCGCATTGCGCGGTATAGCCCGCGCGGCAGTAGGCGCAACTGCCGCACGCGATCGTCGACGGAATCAGCACGCGATCGCCGCGCCGCAGGTTGCGCACGTCGCGTCCGACCGCCTCGACGATGCCGACGCCTTCGTGGCCGAGAATCGTGCCCGGTTTCATGCCGCCGAGCGTGCCGCGCACCATGTGCAGATCGGTGCCGCAGATCGCGCTGGCGGTGAGACGCACGACCGCGTCGGTCGTCGCGGAGACTTCCGGATCGGGCACCGTGTCGATGCGAATGTCGCCGATGCCGTGAAATACGACTGCTTTCATGTCAGGCCCTCCTTGTCGAAAGCGGAAACGGTGAAGGTCACCGTCGAGCCGATCGAGCAAGGCATGCGCCTGTGGAGCGCGCGCGGCGCGCCGTTGGAGAGCAGGCGGGAAGCGCTTCGCTGTCGGAAAGGGCGGGCGCGTCAGTCCGTCGCCGGACCGCGCTCGCCGCTGCCGTCGCGCGCGTTCGAGATCGCTTCGACGAGCTTCAGTTCGTCGTCGATCGACAGCGTCGTGTCGGCCACTTCGCCGCCCAGCGGCGCGAGCGCCGCGCTCAGCGCATAGATGTCGAGCTGCGTCGCGGCCAGCCCGAGCGACACGGTACCGGGGCGCGCCTTGCGCGCGACGCGGTCGGTCAGCGCATCGTCCACCGGCCGTTCGCGCCACGCGTCGAGCGACGATTCGACGTGCGCGACCACGCTGTCGAGCAGCGAACCGGACGACACGCGGCCCGGATCGACTGCATGCGTGCGCAACTGTCCGTCGGTCGAGCACTCGACGATCACGACACCCGCGAGCGCGACGACGTGCCGGTCGCGCAGCGTGCCGAGTTCGGCCAGCGCGCGACGCGCCGCGTCGAGATCGGGATAGGTCAAGACGATCAGCGTGTTCATTCAACGACTCCAGGCAGTCGAACGGGCGCGCTCAATGCGGCAGCCCGAATGCGGCTTTCAGGCTCGCGACGATCATCTGCATCGCGATCGCCGCGAGAATCATCCCCATCAGGCGCTGCGTGACGGCCGTCACGCGCGGCGACAGGTAGTGGCCGATCAACGGCGCCGATAGCAGCGACACGGCCAGCAATACGAGAAACGCGGCCAGCCCGAGCGCGAACGCGAACTCCTGCCCGGTCGCGACGGCACCGTGCCCGAGCACGATCATCGTCGCGATCGTGCCGGGGCCGACCAGCAACGGGATCGTCAGCGGATAGATCGCGACGCTGTCGGCCGCCGCCGGATCGGCGCCTTCGTCGGCGCCCGGCGCATGCTGGCGGCTCGGTGCACCATGCAGCATCGACAACGCGATCAACAGCACCAGCAGCCCGCCCGCGAGACGGAAATCGTCGATCGTCAAGCCGAACACGTGCAGGATCGCGCCGCCCGCGACCGCCGACACGATGCAGCCGACCGTCACGCCGATCGCGGCCGTCAGCGCGACCTTGCGGCGCACGCCGTCCGCCGCGCCTTCGGTCAGCGACAGGAACACCGGAATGTTCGCGATCGGGTTCATGATCGCGAACAGCGCCGCGAACACCTTGATGGAAAAGGTCAGGTCGAAGGCCACAGGGTCGCTCCCGTCTCGCGCGGCACGTGACACGCACACGCCGGTTCGTTTTCGATGCGCGGCGCACGCCATGCTGATACGATCCACGCACCACGTTCATTCACGACGGAGGGCCCCGTTCGATGCAAGCCACCGACACTTTCATGGGTCACGAGATTCGCGTCGACGCGACGCGCAACGCGAACGGCGCGTGGGTCGCGCAGGTGCGGATCTTCCGCGACGGCGCGCCGGTCGACCTGCCCGCGCCCGAACTCGTCACGCCGGAATGGCTGACGTGCGACGAGGCGCTGCGCGGCGGCATCGACCAGGGGCGCGTGATCATCCGAACGCGCGACCGCTAACCGCGCGCGGTTCGGCCGCGCGCCAGCGGCCGGCATCGCGCGACGCACGTCACGCATCGAAATCGAGGTCGCCGATCAGGATCTCGCGATCGCGCTGCGTCCGGCTGCTGAAATCGACCGGCAATTCCATCTGCCAGCGCTCGATCGTGACCGGCAGCGCCGCGAGATAGCGATCGAAGCGGCTGTGGTCGGGCTCGGCCAGCAGACCGGCGATTGCATCGTCGCGCCACGCGAGCCGCGCGTTCAACCGGTTCGGCAAGCCGACCGTCGACGTGAGGCCGATCACGTCGACGCAGGTCGGGCTGCCCTGCCCGTTGTGCGGCACGACGTCGACCTGCACTTCGCCGGGCTGATACAGGTCGCGCAAGCGCGTCGCGATGCGCGGCGCGAACTCGGTTTCGAAACGGGCACGGACGTCAGGGTTCATTTCGCCTCCATTCAGGGTTCGGTGGGTGTCGTCTGATGCTTTCATGCGGAAGCCGTCTGCCGCTCGAACGCCGCCTCGGCCTTCAGGTTGTCGAGATCGCGAGCTATCGTCACGACCGCGAGCCGCGTGTTGCCGCGCCAGTACGCGATCGAGCAGTCGTGCGCGCCGAGGTCGCCGTCGATCTCGACGCGATCCCATTGCTCCGCATGCCCGACATAGCGGAGCGTCAGGTCGTAATGCTGGCTCCAGAAGAACGGCACCGCGTCGAACGGCCGCTGCTGGCCGAGCAGGTTGCGCGCCGCGACGATGCCCTGCCGCTCGGCGACGACCCAGTGCTCGACGCGAATCCGCTCGCCCGTCAGCGGATCGGGCCAGCGCGCGATATCGCCGGCCGCGTAGATGCCAGGCGCACTCGTCTGCAGGAAGCGGTCGACCGTCACGCCGCGTTCGACCGCGAGCCCCGCGTCCTGTGCGAGTTCGACGTTCGGATGCACGCCGATACCCACCAGCACGACGTCGGCCGGCAGCACGTCGCCGTTCGACAGCGTCACGCTGTCCGGCCCGATCCGCGCGGGCGTCGCGCCGAGATGGAACACCACGCCGTGCGCTTCGTGCAGCGCCTTGATCGTGTCGCCGAGCGCATCGCCGAGCACGCGGCCCATCGGATGCGGATCGGGCGCGACGACGTGCACGTCGAGCCCGCGCGTGCGCAACGCGGCGGCCGCTTCGAGCCCGATGAAGCTTGCGCCGACCACCACGCAGCGGCGCGCGGTTTTCAGCTTCGCGATCAGTGCATCGCAATCGGCGCGAGAGCGCAACGTACACACGTGCGGCAGATCGGCACCGGGCACGTTCAGCCGGTTCGGCTCGGCGCCGGTCGCGAGCAGCAGCGCGCCGTATTCGATACGGCTGCCATCGGCCAGCTCGACCGACCGCTGCGCGGGATCGATGCGCGTGACCCGCGTATTGCAGCGCACGTCGATCCGCTGCCCGGCATAGAACGACGGCGCGCGCAGCGGCAGCCAGTCGGCTTGCACCGTGCCCGCGAGGTAATCCTTCGACAGATTCGGCCGGTCGTACGGCGGATCGGCATCGGCGCTCAGCAGCGTGATCGCGTGCGGATAGCCTTCCTGCCGCAACGTCACGGCCGCTGCGATCGCAGCGGCGCCGCCGCCGACGATCACGACCGACGCAGGTAGCCCGGTGTCCTTCAGCGCAGGCGGCGCGGCGGCCGGCCGCGCATCGACTACGACCGCGCGGCCGTCGCGCCGCTCGACGCGCCAGCACGGCAGCCCGTCGAGCGCCGGCGCGCGCTCCATCTCGCCGGTGCGCAGGCAGAACGCCGCGTGATGCCACGGGCAGCGAATCGTGTCGCCGACCAGCAGGCCCTGGGCCAGCGGCCCGCCGTAGTGCGGGCATTGCGCGCCCACCGCGAACAGTTCGTCGGCACGGCGCACGAGCAGCACCGCCGCGTCGCCGACATGGCCCTCGATCATCGCGCCGTCGGCGAGATCGTCGAGTGCGATCCCTTGCGTGAGATCGGGGCGTGAGGACGCATCGCTTCCAGTCATGACGTGGCTCCCGAAAAGTCAGGTAACGATCCCATTATCGACATCCCTCCTGAAAAGAACAGGTACAGACGCCTCGCAGCGCACGCAAACGCGGACTGTAGCTTGTACGCGATCCGCGACCGGCGTAGAACGTGATCAACGTTGCGGCGCAACACGGCGACCGCCTGCGAGGGGCACGGCGCGACCCGCGCAAGCCGCGTGCCGCCTTCACCTGTCAAAGGAGCACTACCCGATGGCCACCGTCCTGTGCGTGCTCTACCCCGATCCCGTCGACGGCTATCCGCCGCGCTACGTGCGCGACACGATTCCGGTCATCACGCACTACGCGGACGGTCAAACCGCGCCGACGCCGGCCGGCCCGCCCGGCTTCCGGCCCGGCGAACTCGTCGGCTCGGTGTCCGGCGCGCTCGGCTTGCGCGGCTATATGGAGGCGCACGGCCATACGCTGATCGTCACGAGCGACAAGGACGGCCCCGATTCCGAATTCGAGCGCCGGCTGCCCGAAGCGGACGTGGTGATTTCGCAGCCGTTCTGGCCCGCGTACCTGAGCGCCGAACGCATCGCCCGCGCGCCGAAGCTCAAGCTCGCGCTGACGGCCGGCATCGGCTCCGATCACGTCGATCTGGACGCCGCCGCACGCGCGCGCATCACGGTTGCCGAAGTCACCGGTTCGAACAGCATCAGCGTCGCCGAGCACGTGGTGATGACGACGCTCGCGCTGGTGCGCAACTACCTGCCGTCGCATGCGATCGCGCAGCAGGGCGGCTGGAACATCGCCGACTGCGTGTCGCGCAGCTACGACGTCGAAGGGATGCATTTCGGCACGGTCGGCGCGGGTCGCATCGGTCTCGCCGTGCTGCGCCGGCTGCAGCCGTTCGGCCTGCAACTGCAATACACGCAGCGCCACCGGCTCGATGCGTCGATCGAGCAGGCGCTCGCGCTCACATATCACGCCGATGTGGCGTCGCTCGCGAGCGCCGTCGATATCGTCAACCTGCAGATTCCGCTGTACCCGTCGACCGAGCACCTGTTCGACGCGGCGATGATCGCGCGGATGAAGCGCGGCGCGTACCTGATCAACACCGCACGCGCGAAGCTGGTCGACCGCGACGCGGTCGTGAATGCGCTCACGTCCGGCCATCTCGCCGGCTATGGCGGCGACGTGTGGTTTCCGCAGCCGGCGCCGGCCGATCACCCGTGGCGCACGATGCCGTTCAACGGGATGACACCGCACATCTCCGGCACGTCGTTGTCCGCGCAGGCGCGCTATGCGGCCGGCACGCTGGAAATCCTGCAATGCTGGTTCGACGGCAGGCCGATCCGCAACGAATACCTGATCGTCGACGGCGGCACGCTCGCGGGCACCGGCGCGCAGTCGTACCGGCTGACATGACGTCGCGCCGCGCGCCGCGGCGCGGTCAGTCGATGCAGGATGCGGCGAGCTTGCCGACGGTGACGACCGCGCGCTCGATCTCCGGCGACCATGGGCTGCTGTAGTTCAGGCGGATGAAGTTCCGGTAAGTGTCCGCGATCGAGAACATGTAGCCGGGGCCGATCGTGATCCCCTGCTCCAGCGCGAGCTGGTACAGCCGCATCGCGTCGATCTGCGCGGGCAGCTCGACCCACAGCACGTACCCGCCTGCCGGACTCGAAATGCGCGTGCCTTCCGGGAAGAACCGCGACACCATCGCGCGCATCAGGTTCGCCTGCTGCGCATACGCCTTGCGAACCCGCCGCAGGTGATGTTCGTAGCCGTCGCGTTCGAGAAACTCCGCGATCGCGAGCTGCGGCAACGACGGCGTCGCCAGCGTATTCAGGAACTTCAGTTTCTCGACCTGCTCGCGATAGCGGCCCGGCAACGCCCAGCCGATCCGGTACGCGGCCGTCAGGCTCTTCGAGAACGACGCGCAATGCAGCACGATGTCATGGCGATCGAACGACTTCAGCGTGCTCGGATGCATGTTGCCGAAATACAGTTCGTTGTACACGCCGTTCTCGATGATCGGCAGGTCGGCTTTCGTTGCGAACGCCACCAGTTCGCGCTTGCGCTCGTCCGGCATCTGGAAGCCCAGCGGGTTCTGGAAGTTCGGCATCACCATGCACGCTGCGATCGGCTGCGACTTCGCGATCGCGGCCAACGCCGCGATGTCGATTCCGTATTCCGGATGCGTCGCCACCTCGATCGCCTTCATCCCCATCCGCTCGATCGCGTGCAGCATCGCGTAGAACGTCGGCGACTCCACCGCGATCGTGTCGCCCGGCTTCGCCACCGCCTGCAGGCACAGGTTGATCGCCTCCGTCGCGCCGACCGTCACGATGATCTCGTTCGGGTCCACCGACATCCCGTTCTCCAGATAGCGCCGCGCGATCTGCCGGATCAGCCGCGGATGGCCCGGCGGCAGCCCGTCGGTCACGCCCCACAGCGACTTGTCGCGACCCGCCGCGTATGCGTAGCGGTTCAGCTTCTCGAACGGAAACAGGCTCGGGTCCGGATACGGCGAGCCGAGCGGCACCGCGTCGTCCGTGCCGATCGAGCGCAGCGTCGACAGCACGAGCCGGCTCACGTCCACCGACGACGAGATCGCGATCGGCTTCGACGGCCGCAGCTCGCGCACCGGCGCGTGGCCATCGTCGCGCCGCAGGTTCACGAAATAGCCCGACTGCGGCCGGCTTTCGAGCAACCCGCGGCTTTCCAGCAGCAGATACGCGTGCAGCACGGTCGTGATGCTGATCCGGTGCTGCTGGCTCGCCTGCCGCACCGACGGCACACGGTCGCCGTGTCGATATACGCCTTGCCGAATGAGTCGCTCTACGTCGTTCGCAAATTTCTCGTAGAGCTTCATCCGCCTCGCCCCGCCAGCGATGAACCGGCGTGCGCCGCATGGGCGGCACCGCCGCGCCGACGCACGAAGCCGGATAGCCGTCGCCGGGGGCGGGTGTCCCGGCTGGAACCTCGTCCGTTATCGAAATTGAAGGCGGATAGCAATGCGAATCTCATCAAGACAAGGTTCGGCATCCTACTGCGTCATTTCGGCGAATGTAAGTGACAGTTTGGCGAGGAAACGTCAAATCCGGCCGGCGTGGTGAACAGATGATGCGAACGCGACGGCGCGGCCGCGCGGGCTCGCACGGCAGCCGTTCGTCCGGCGCACGTCATGATGTATTGCGGCGGCAGAGGAAGCGGCGGCGAAGCGGAGCCCGGCCATGCGCGGGCCCGCTCGCACTCAAGCGTCGTCGACGTTGTCCGCGTAGTGGTCGATCGCGACCTTGCATTCGTCGAACACCACCGTCAGCAGCGCGACGTCGTTCGACTCGAGCCACTTGCGGATCTGCAGGAACTGGCCGGTGCCGAGATCGGCGAGGCGGCCCGGATCGTCGGTCGTCACGTCGACGACCGCGATCGCGCGGTTGCCGGGCAGCGGCGACAGCGTCGCCGCGATGTCGAAGCGGCGATACGATTGATCGATGCGCATGCGGTTCTCCCGAATCGGTTCGAAAAGAGCGGGCTCAGTCGAGCGTCTGGCGAAAGACCTTGCCGCCGAATCCCGTCACGACGTTGTCGACCGAGAACGGCGTGTCCTCCTTCGCCTCGAGAATGACCGCGACGCTGCCCGGCACGAGCCGCGCCGCGACCGTCTCGACGAACGTGCCGTCGAGCAGCGCGTTGCCGGCCGCTTGCGCGAGAATGCCGGCGCCCGCGCCGGCCGCCATGCCGGTCACCATGCCGATCGGCCCGGCGAGCAGGCCGAGCAAGCCGCCCGCGATCGCCCCGATCACGCCGCCCTTGAACGGCCGCGATTCGGCGTCGAGCACCGCGAGCTTGCCGTTCGCGTCCTTCTCGACGACGACGCCGTTCTCGATGTGGAATCCTTCGTTCTTCTCCGACAACGCCTCGAAATCGTTCGCGGCCTGGCGGGCCGTCTCGACGCTGCCGAACACGGCGACGATCAATTGCCTGGTCATGCGACACCTCGCTCGATGGAATGATGGGGAAACCGCCGCACCGTGCACGGCGCCGGGGTTCGCTTCGAATGCCGCCCGGGCCGCGTTACTTGCGGACATGCACGTCGTCCTCGACATCGTCGACGTCCGCCGGAAAGCGATGCTGGCCGAAGCTCAGGATCAGCACGCCGACCGCGAGCAGCACGATCCCGAAGGTCGTCATCAGCATCCGCTCGGGGCTGTCCGTCGCACCGCGCAGGATCAGGTCGCGCGCGAGCGACGTCATCGCGATGAACAGCGGAAACCGCACCGGCAGCCGGCCGAGCCGCAGGTAGCGCAGGTCCATCGCGAGCACTTCCAGATACAGGAACATCAGCAGCAGGTCGGTCAGCGACACTTCGCCCGCGAGCACGACCTTCCACGCTTCCTGCGCCATCGCGAACGCGGTCGCCAGCCCGATCACGACCAGCCCGGCAAGCTCGGCCGCGTGAAGGAAATGGCCGAAGCGGCGACGGATGCGCTCGGCGGTCGTATCGGCGGATGCAGTGGACGTATTCAACGCGTTAACCGGTGTAGTGTCGTGGGCGCGGCGATCGATGCTCCGTCGCTGCAGCGAGTGGTCTCGGGCAACGGCAAGCCCGCGAGTGCCGAACGGGAATCCGTTGCGCACGCCTCTGCTCCGCTCGCGCCGGTCGCCTGCGCGACCGCGGACAGCGTGCGCCGGCAACACGCGTAAAACGCGACGCCGGCCTCGGTGCATGCGACCGCGTCGCCCGAGCGGTCCAGCAACAACCGGCAGCCGAGATAGCGTTCGAGCCCATCGAGCCGCGCGCCGACCTGCGCGACGTCGAGCTTCAGTTCGGACGCCGCGCCGGACAGCCCGCCATGCTCGACGATTGCACCGAAAATACGCATCGCTTCCAAAAGGTTCATCATGATGGCCGTCGTCGCGCCGAGCGGAACCTAATCTACTGCACGCGACACGCCCGCTCAAGAGCACAGCGCCGCGGCCGCCAGGAGTACAGCTGAGCGGGCGCCGCACAAAACCCGGCCCGGTTTGATCCATTCGAATGACAGATCGTCGATACGTGTTCCAAAGACCCGCCGAAGCTGCTAGATTGCATGCTCGACGACGTTACACGGTGCGGCCAGCCTTACGCGCCGGGCGAACGCGCGGCCACCCCGCCTGCCTCCCCTTCGCGCCCCGGGGGGCCGGCCGCCGCCGCTGCGGCCCGTTGCGCGATGCCCGCGCAACGTCCTTCATCCGCATGTCACCAAGCACAGAGAACAGTCGCATGACACAGTTCAACCGTTCGCCTTCGCGCGCCGCGGCTACCGCGGCCCGTCCGTCCCGACATGACTGACCGGCAGGCCGCGATGCAGACCACTCCTCCCCCGCTCTCCCAGGCCGTTCACAGCACGATCACGCGCAGCGCGATCTTTCTCGTGGCGACGATCAATCCCGGCGCCGATCACGCCGACACGATCCGTTCGTGGTGCGGCGACATCGCCGCGCTCGTGCGCTCGGTCGGCAAGCGCGTGCCGGGCGGCAACCTCACCTGCGTGTGCGGCTTCGGCTCCGACGCATGGGATGCGCTGTTCGGCGAACCGCGCCCCGCGGCGCTGCATCCGTTCCGCGAATTCGGCGCCGGCCAGCGCGTCGCGGTCGCGACGCCCGGCGACATCCTGCTGCACATCCGCGCCGAAGCGATGGACCTGTGCTTCGAACTGGCGACGCAATTGCTCCATGCGCTCGGCGACGCGGTCACGGTCGTCGACGAGGTGCACGGCTTCCGCAATTTCGACCAGCGCGCGATGATCGGCTTCGTCGACGGCACCGAGAACCCGGAAGGCCGCGAGGCGGTCGACTTCACGGTGATCGGCGACGAGGATGCCGAATTCGCGGGCGGCAGCTACGTGCTCGTGCAGAAGTACCTGCACGACATGGCCGGCTGGAACGCGCTCGCCGTCGAAACGCAGGAGCGCATCATCGGCCGCACCAAATTGGCCGACATCGAGCTCGCGCCGGACGTGAAGCCGTCATGCTCGCACAGCTCGCTGACCACGCTCGACGAGGGCGGCCAGGAAGTGAAGATCCTGCGCGACAACATGCCGTTCGGGCGCCCGGGCGCCGGCGAATTCGGCACCTATTTCATCGGCTATGCGCGCTCGCCGGCGCCGATCGAGCAGATGCTCGAGAACATGTTCGTCGGCCGCCCGCCGGGCAACTACGACCGCCTGCTCGACTACAGCCGCGCGGTCACAGGCTCGCTGTTCTTCGTGCCGTCGGCCGACCTGCTCGAGGCGCTCGCCGACCGCCCGGCGCCGCCCGCCGAAGCCACCCAACCGGAATCCACGCCGTCCGCGCCTGCCGCACCGCATCGCGACGGCTCGCTGAACATCGGCTCGCTGAAAGGAACCCCGACCTATGAATAACCTGCATCGCGAACTCGCTCCGATCTCGTCGGCCGCCTGGGAACAAATCGAGGAGGAAGTGGCGCGCACCTTCAAGCGCTCGGTGGCCGGCCGCCGCGTCGTCGACGTCGACGGCCCCGCAGGCCCCGAGCTGTCGGCCGTCGGCACCGGGCACCTGCTCGACGTCGCCGCGCCGCGCGAGCTCGTGAACGCGCGGCTGCGCGAAGCGCGCACGATCGTCGAGCTGACGGTGCCGTTCGAGCTGAGCCGCGACGCGATCGACAGCGTCGAGCGCGGCGCGCGCGACGCCGACTGGCAGCCGGCGAAGGAAGCCGCGCAGCGGCTCGCGTTCGCCGAAGACGGCGCGATCTTCGACGGCTACCGGGCGGCCGGCATCGTCGGCATCCGCGAAGGCACGTCGAACCGCCGGCTCACGCTGCCGGCCGACGTCGGCGCCTATCCGGACGCGATCAGCGACGCGCTGGAAGCGCTGCGCCTGGCCGGCGTCGACGGCCCGTACTCGGTCGTGCTCGGTTCGGACGCCTACACCGCGCTCAGCGAAGCGCGCGACCAGGGCTATCCGGTCCTCGGCCATATCAAACGGATCGTCAGCGGCGAGATCATCTGGGCGCCGGCGATCAGCGGCGGCTGCGTGCTGTCCACGCGCGGCGGCGATTACGAGCTGCACCTCGGGGAAGACGTGTCGATCGGCTACACGAGTCACACCGACAAGGGCGTCCGCCTGTACCTGCGCGAAACGTTCACGTTCCTGATGCTGACGAGCGAAGCATCGGTGGCCGTGGCGCCGCAGAGCAACGCGGCCGCCTGAGCGCGGTTGCCGGCGCGCGCTGCCCGCCCGGGCGTCGCGCGCGACGGCCGCACCGCCGGCCGCGGGTTCGTCGCCGATCCAGCCCATCTTGCATGGAGGATGTATGAGCGAATCGAATGACGCATTACAGGCGCTGCAGGCGTCCGTCGCTACCCTGAAGCAGACGGTGGACGCGAACGCGAGCAGCCAGGCCGGCGACACCGCCGTGCTGTTTACCGTCGTGTCGCTGATGCTGGCCGAGCTGCCGCCCGACACGCGCAACCTGATCGAGGATTCGTTCTCCGTCTGGGCCAATGGTCTGCAGAATGCGGCGCTGTCGGCCGACGTGAAGCAGATCGCACGGCAACGGCTCGCGATGAATCTGTCGGACTGATCGCGGTTCACCACGGTTGCGCGATGTCCGGCGCGTACCGTGCAACCCGTCCTCGTCCTCGCCGGCTTCCCGGCACGCATCGGCTGCGGTGCGTGCGGGATCGGCCGAAACCGCCTCGCGCCCGCGCCGCGCGTCGCGCGCCGTCTTGCGTCCCGCCCCGCGTCCCGTCTCCCCCGTTTTCCGGCTGCCGGCGCCCTGCGCGCCGATGTCGCACCGCGCGCCGTTCGCGCGCCGCCCCTTCCTGCCCCCGTCCACCGCAAGCCGTACGCGCCGCGCACGCCCGCGCCGCCGCGTGCGTGCGCGTCTGTACTCCTTGCCGCCGGATCGCGCACGCATGTGAGGGTGCAATTCACGGCCGGCCCGGCAGGGAACTGTGTCTTGGATGGCCCGCGCCGATTCGCTATTTTGAACGCAGTCGAAGCGATGCCGTGGGCTCCTCTCAGCACTCGCGCTTCCCGCCCCGACCGCGACCGTGCGCCACGCCGGCGCGCGCTGGGCGATCGCACCGGTGCCGCCCGCGCGCCGCCGCAGCGTGTGTCGTGCGCGTCGTGCGGTCGCGATCGGGACGCGCGAGCGCCGCACCGCATCGGGCTTCACCCTTCGACCCACCTTCACCGACAGGAGCCAGACCACCATGCCCGCACTTTGCGATATCTGTCACGCCCGGCCGGCCGTCGCGCGCGCCACCGTGATGCAGGACGGCGAGCGCAAGACGATCTCGATCTGCGATTACCACTTCCGACAGCTGATGCGGCATCAGAGCATGCTGAATCCGTTCGATTCGCTGCTGGGCGGTGGCGGACCGTCGTCGCTGTTCGGCGGCCTCGGCGACGACTCGCCGCTCGCCGCCGAGATTCCGCGCGAATCGGTCGACCCGACCGACGCATTCAGCGAACAGACGCTCGAACTGCTGCAGCGCGCGGCCGAGAAGGCGCACGAGCTGCGCCGCAGCGAACTAGATTCCGAACACCTGCTGTATGCACTCGCGGACACCGACGTATGCGCCGCGCTGCTGAAGGAACTGAAGCTGTCGCCGGAGGACATCAAGTCGTACATCGACGCGCATGCGCACACCGGCACGGCCGACCCCGATGCGCCGCTCGACAAGCTGTCGATCTCGCCGCGCGTGAAGAAGGCCGTGCAGTACGCGTTCCAGGCGTCGCGCGATCTCGGCCACTCGTACATCGGCCCCGAACACCTGCTGATCGGGCTCGCATCGGTGCCGGACAGCGTCGCCGGCACGCTGCTGAAGAAATACGGCGTGACGCCCGAGGCGCTGCGCCAGAAGGTCGTGAAGGTGGTCGGCAAGGGCGCGGAGGACGGCCGCGTCGATGCGCCGACCGGCACGCCGAATCTCGACAAGTTCGGCCGCGACCTCACCGCGATCGCGCGCCAGGGCAAGCTCGATCCGGTGCTCGGCCGCGCGCAGGAAATCGAGAGCACGATCGAGGTGCTCGCGCGCCGCAAGAAGAACAACCCGGTGCTGATCGGCGAGCCGGGCGTCGGCAAGACGGCGATCGTCGAAGGGCTCGCCCAGCGGATCGTCAACGGCGACGTGCCCGAGGTGCTGCGCGACAAGCGTCTCGTCGAAGTCAACATCAACTCGATGGTGGCCGGCGCGAAGTATCGCGGCGAATTCGAGGAACGCGCGAAGCAGCTGATCGACGAGGTCACGGCGAAGCAGGACGAACTGATCCTGTTCATCGACGAGCTGCATACGATCGTCGGCGCGGGTCAGGGCGGCGGTGAAGGCGGCCTCGACATCGCGAACGTGCTGAAGCCCGCGCTCGCGCGCGGCGAGCTGAGCCTGATCGGCGCGACGACGCTCAACGAATACCAGAAGTACATCGAGAAGGACGCCGCGCTCGAACGCCGCTTCCAGCCCGTGTTCGTGCCGGAGCCTAGCGTCGAGCAGACGATCGTGATCCTGCGCGGGCTGCGCGACAGCCTCGAGGCGCACCACCAGGTGACGTTCGCCGACGACGCGTTCGTCGCGGCCGCCGAGTTCGCCGACCGCTACATCACGTCGCGCTTCCTGCCCGACAAGGCGATCGACCTGATCGACCAGGCCGCCGCGCGCGTGCGGATCGGCGCGACGTCGCGCCCGGTCGACATTCAGGAAGGCGAAGCGCAAATCGCCCAACTGAAACGCGAGCAGGACTATGCGACCTCGCGCAAGCGCTTCGACGAAGCGAAGCAGTTCGAAGAGCAGATCAACGCGAAGCAGAAGGCCGTCGACGAGTTGATGGAGGCGTGGCAGCGCAAGACCGGCTCGGAGACGCTCGAGGTGACCGTCGAATCGGTGGCCGAGGTCGTGTCGCGGCTCACCGGCATCCCCGTATCCGAACTCACGCAGGAAGAACGCCAGAAGCTGCTGAAGATGGAAGAGCAGTTGCGCGAGCGCGTGGTCGGCCAGAGCGACGCGGTGGTCGCCGTCAGCGATGCCGTGCGGCTGTCGCGCGCCGGGCTCGGCCAGACCCACCGGCCGATCGCGACGTTCCTGTTCCTCGGGCCGACGGGGGTCGGCAAGACCGAGCTCGCGAAGGCGCTGGCCGAGACCGTGTTCGGCGACGAGCAGGCGATCATCCGCATCGACATGTCCGAATACATGGAGCGCCACGCGGTCGCGCGGCTGATCGGCGCGCCGCCCGGCTACGTCGGCTACGACGAAGGCGGCCAGCTCACCGAGCGCGTGCGGCGCCGCCCGTACAGCGTGATCCTGCTCGACGAGATCGAGAAGGCGCATCCGGACGTCTACAACGTGCTGCTGCAGGTGTTCGACGACGGCCGTCTCACCGACGGCAAGGGCCGCGTGGTCGATTTCAGCAACACGATCATCATCGCGACCAGCAACCTCGGCGCGGCGATCATCATGGACAACCTCACGCAGCCGGAAGCCGCGCGCAAGACCGACAAGGCGATCCGCGAGGAACTGATGCAGGTGCTGAAGGGGCATTTCCGGCCCGAGTTCCTGAACCGGATCGACGAGGTGATCGTCTTCCACGCGCTGTCGAAGGACAACATCCGCTCGATCGTGCAGATCCAGCTCGATCGCGTGGTGCGTACCGCCGCCGCGCAGGACATCACGCTCGTGATGGGCAGCTCGCTCGTCGACCACCTGACCGAAGTCGGCTACCAGCCGGAATTCGGCGCGCGCGAGTTGAAACGCCAGATCCGCCAGACGATCGAGACGCGGCTCGCGAAGGAGATCCTCGCCGACCGGCTGAAATCGGGCGACAAGTGCGAGGTCGACTACGACAAGGACAGCGACGAAGTGAAGTTCAACACGCTCGCCGCGCCTGAAGCGAAGGATACGAAGGACGCGAAACCGGACGCCGACGGCAAGGCCAAACCCAACGGCAAGGCCGCCAAGGCGGCAGCAGACGCGAAGCAGGACGACACGCCCGCCGACGCCCCGCCGCCCGCGGCGAAGCCCGGCAAGAAGTCGTCCGGCGCGAAGAAGGACGCACACTAAAACGACGCTTGCCCTGCAACCCGGGGCACGCATGACCGGCTCCGTCCGCCGGACGGAGCCGCCCCACGCCGCGACACGGCGCAACCGAGCCACCCGCACCGGGCCCGGCTATTGGAGATTCACCATGACAAATCGACGCGAAGTGCCAGGCATCAGGAAATACGATGGGCCCGCCGGCGGTTGGGGCGCGCTTCGCGCGACAGCCGATGCGGTGCGCACGCAGATGGAAACCATCGAGGCGCCGATCGTGCTGATGCGGACCAACCAGCCCGACGGCTTCGACTGCCCCGGTTGCGCGTGGCCGGACAAGGAACACAAGTCGACGTTCCAGTTCTGCGAGAACGGCGCGAAGGCCGTCACGTGGGAAGCGACCACCAAGCGCGTGACGCCCGAGTTCTTCGCGGCGAACACCGTGTCGTCGCTGCTGCGCATGTCGGACTACGAACTGGAGAACATGGGCCGGCTCACGCATCCGCTCGTCTACGACCGCGCGACCGACACGTTCCGCGCGATCGAATGGGACGACGCCTTCGCGCGCATCGGCGAAGTGCTGCGCGCGCTGCCGCCCGAGCAGGTCGAGTTCTACACGTCGGGCCGCGCGTCGAACGAAGCCGCGTACCTGTACCAGCTGTTCGCGCGCGAGCTCGGCACCAACAACTTCCCGGACTGCTCGAACATGTGCCACGAGCCGACCAGCGTCGGCCTGCCGCAGTCGATCGGCATCGGCAAGGGCACCGTATCGCTGGAGGATTTCGACCACTGCGAGCTGATCATCTCGATCGGCCACAATCCCGGCACGAACCATCCGCGGATGATGGGCACGCTGCACGAGTGCGCACGCCGCAACGTGCCGATCATCGTGTTCAACCCGCTGCGCGAGCGCGCGCTCGAACGCTTCGCCGATCCGCAGGACATGATCGAGATGGCGTCGTTCGGCTCCACGCGGATCGCGTCGACGTACTACCAGGTCGACGCGGGCGGCGACGCGGCCGCGCTGAAGGGCATCATGAAGGCGCTGCTGAAGCTCGAAGCCGAGCAAGGCAGCGTGCTCGACCGCGACTTCATCGCGCAGCACACCAACGGCTTCGACGCGTTCTCGGCCGACCTCGAAGCCACTTCGTGGGACGACATCGAACGCGCGAGCGGCTTGAGCCAGGAACAGCTCGAACAGGTCGCGATCGCGTATGCGAAGTCGAACGCGACGATCGTCACGTACGGGATGGGCGTCACGCAGCACAACAAGGGCACGGCCACCGTGCGCCTGATCGCCGACCTGCTGCTGATGCGCGGCAACATCGGCAAGCCCGGCGCCGGCGTGTGCCCGCTGCGCGGCCATTCGAACGTGCAGGGCAACCGCACGGTCGGCATCACCGAGAAGCCGTCGGCCGAATTCCTGAAGAAGATCGAGGACGTGTGCGGCTTCACGCCGCCCGCGCAGCACGGGCACGACGCGGTGCAGGCCATGCAGGCGATGATCGACGGCACCGCGAAGGCGCTGCTGTGCCTCGGCGGCAACTTCGCGGTCGCGCTGCCCGATCCGGAACTGTCGTTCCCGGCGATGGCGAAGCTCGACCTGAGCGTGCATCTCGGCACCAAGCTGAACCGCTCGCACCTGCTGGTCGGCAAGGAAACCTTCATCCTGCCGGTGCTCGGCCGCACCGAGCTCGACATGCAGGCCACCGGCCGGCAGTCGATCACCGTCGAGGATTCGATGTCGATGGTCCATGCGTCGGCCGGCAAGCTCAAGCCCGCGTCGGACCAGTTGCGCTCGGAACCCGCGATCGTCGCCGGCATCGCGCATGCGACGCTGCCGAACAGCAAGGTCGCGTGGCTCGACCTGATCGCCGACTACGACCGCATCCGCGACCTGATCGACAAGACCGTATCCGGCTTCGAGGCGTTCAACGAGCGAATCCGCACGCCGGGCGGCTTCCGCCTGCCGCTGCCGCCCACCGAGCGCGTGTGGCCGACGCCGACCGGCAAGGCGATGTTCTCGGTCTACAAGGGCGTGAAGGAGGACGCGGACGTGCTCGGCGCCGAGCAGGTGCTGCGTTTGATCACGCTGCGCAGCCACGATCAGTACAACACGACGATCTACGGGCTCGACGATCGCTATCGCGGCGTGTTCGGCCGGCGTGACGTGCTGTTCATGAACACGGCCGATCTCGAGAAGTACGGGCTCGAACACGGCGACCTCGTCGACATCGAGACGGTCACCGCGTCGGGCCGCACGCTGCGCCTCGAGAAGATCACCGCGATCGAGTACGACATCGCGCCGGGCTCGGTCGGTGCGTACTATCCGGAAGCGAACGTGCTCGTGCCGCTCGACTACATCGACAAGGAAAGCGGCACGCCGTCGTACAAGTCGGTGCCGGTGCGCGTCGCGCGCTCGGCGGTGGTGTGATCCGCGGGCGGGCGGCGCGCGGCGGGCACACGCCGCGCCCTCGGCCCGCCTGCTACCCTGCGCTTCGCGCTCGCGGCCGTCGCATCGCAACCGACGCGGCGGCCGTTTCATTTGATCGCGTCGGACGGCGCCGGGCTTATCGCGCCGCCGTCGGGCGTCGTCATATTGCCGATAAACCGACGGTCTGACGAACGGTAATAATCACTTCCTCACCATTTGACTCCACACCGTCCGCAGTATGTCTGCGTCAGACGAAGCATCCCGTATACAACGACTCTCGCCGCGTCATCGCAGAGCATTTAGGGTTGGTACCGGCAACTGAGAAAATACGTCCTCTTTTCCGTCGCTGCCCGTCCCGTCCCCACAATTCTTGACTATGCCCCCGCCGCCGAACTGGTACGATGCCGGTCGCCTCGGCATAGAAAACGGGTATGTGATCGCCCCCTATTTATTGCCTTGCGGCCGGACGATCCTGCCGTCTCGCAGGCGGCAAGAGGCCCGCGAAACGGCATCCAGCCCGCTCAAGAACCCCGCAACACCCCGGCTCGCCCCGCGCGACCCGTTGCAGTAACCGTTGGAGTGGCGCACCCCGCGCCTGCAAGCATGAAGAAATCGAAGCAGCCCACCCGTCCCCCACGCGACAAAGACCGCACGCCGCTCGTACGCGCCGGCGCGTGGCTGCTGATGGCCGGCCTGCTGTATTTGCTGTGGCCGTCCGCCGAAACCGCCTACCTCGCGATGGAGTCGGTGATCCGCTGACACGCGCGGCCAACCGCGCACTACGCTATACTGCCGCGATGGAAACCCGACCTGCCTCGCCGATCGTGCATTGCTGGTGGCGCGCCTGACCCAGGCGGCCCGTTTCCTTTTGCATGTCCCAAACGTGATGCCGCCAGCCATGGCGGCATTTGCGTTTCTGCGCTGACGTCATGGCTGGCGGCTTCGACAACCCGGAGCCAACGACGACCATGACGCAACCCACCCGCCCGATCATCCTCACCGGCGACCGCACGACCGGTCCGCTGCACCTCGGCCACTACATCGGCTCGCTGCGCGCACGCGTGCAGATGCAGCATGAGGCGACGCAATTCCTGCTGCTCGCCGATACGCAGGCGCTGACCGACAACATGGGCCGCCGCCAGCGCGTCACCGAAAACGTGATCGAGGTCGCGCTCGACTATCTCGCCGTCGGCATCGATCCGGCGATCTCGACGATCGTCGTGCAGTCGCAGGTGCCCGAGCTTGCCGAACTGTCGCAATACCTGCTCAACCTCGTCACGGTCGCGCGCCTCGAACGCAATCCGACCATCAAGGAAGAAATCCGCCTGCGCGGCTTCGAACGCGACATCCCGGCCGGCTTCCTGACCTACCCGGTGAGCCAGGCAGCCGACATCACCGCGTTCAAGGCGACCCACGTGCCGGTCGGCGACGATCAGTTGCCGATGATCGAGCAGACCAACGAACTCGTGCGCCGCTTCAACGCGACCGTCGAGCAGCCGGTGCTGGTCGAATGCGAGGCCGTGCTGTCGGCAGTCACGCGGCTGCCCGGCATCGACGGCAAGGCGAAGATGAGCAAGTCGCTCGGCAACGCGATCACGCTCGGCTCGACGCCGGACGAGATCGCGCAGGCCGTGAAGGACATGTACACGGACCCGAACCACCTGCGCGTGAGCGACCCGGGCCAGGTCGAAGGCAACGTCGTGTTCACGTTCCTCGATGCGTTCGAGCCGGACGTGGCGAAGGTCGACGAGTTGAAGGCGCACTATCGCCGCGGCGGCCTCGGCGACAGCGTCGTCAAGCGCGTGCTGAACGAGCGGCTGCAGGCACTGATCGAGCCCATCCGCACACGCCGCCGCGAATTCGAGGCCGACAAGGCCGAAGTGATGGCGATCCTGAAACGCGGCACGCTGCATGCACGGGAAGTGGCGGGGGCGACGCTCGCGGAGGTGAAGGGGGCGATGGGGTTGACGTATTTCGATTGAGCGGCGATGCCGGCGTGCATTGCACCCACCGCGCCATGCACGCCCGACATGAACATCGACAGGGAGCGTAACCGGCAACGATTCGAACGCCTTCCGTCGCGGGCATTCCGTCGAAGCAAAAGATCGGCTGCGCGATGCTGCAATCGGCCCGGATCAGGGGAAGCAAAGCGACGCGGTATAGCGAATCATGCAAGCCGACGCGCGACGCGACGCTCGACGGCCGTGCCGGCCCACGTCGCCATTTCGACAAGCAACAGGTAGCACACGGATAGTGCGAGCAATGTCTCGACGAACGCGAAGCTCGCCGAGCCGATACCGGTCAGCACGAATGTCAGTTCCGGTACGGTGACGATCGACAGGACGGCGGTTTCCTTGCTCAACACGATGGCCAGATTGGTGAGCGCCGGCAGGATCAGCACCATCATCTGCGGCAATTGCACGCGAAAGGTGGTTTGCCAGCGGCTCAGGCCGAGACAGGATGCCGCTTCGACATGCCCCTGCGGCACGGCTGAAAATCCGGAACGAAATGCCTCGGTGAAATAGGCGCCAGCATAGAGCGCAAGGCCGACCACACCTGCCGTCAACGGATCGAACGTCAATCCGAATGCGGGGCCGCCGTAGTACAGCAGAAAGAGCTGCACGAGAAACGGCGTGCCGCGGAACAGCTCCACATAGACGCGAATCGCCGCACGTACGAAGCGGCCGCCCGCCTGCTGCGCAAGCGCCGCACCGAAACCGATCGCCGCCCCGGCGAGCGTACTGGCCGCCCAGGTCGCCACGGTCATCGCGAGACCCGCGCCGATCTCCGGCAAGTTGCTCACGAGCACATCGGGATGGAAAGTCAGCATGAGGGTCTCCGGCAAGTCACTGACGCGTCATGCCGCGCGCAGGCGTCGCTCCGCGCCATGCGCGATCAATGCCAGCGAACCGCAGAGCAGAAAATAGATCATCCCGGCCGCAACATAAGCCTCGAGCGGCTGATACGTGCTGGCGGCGATGTTCTGCGCGGTTCGCGTGATCTCCGCCACCCCGACCACGGAGACGAGCGACGACGCCTTGATCAGCAGCACCATTTCGTTGACGAGCGAGGGCAGAGTCATCCGCACGGCTTGCGGCACCTGGATCCTCCACAGACGATCTGTTGCCGAGAACCCGAGCATCGTCGCCGCCTCGAGCTGGCCCTTCGGGAGATTCGCGAATCCGCCACGGAGAATTTCGGCGATATACGCGGCAGAGCACAGCGACACGGCACTGACGGCCGCCATCACGGGCGGCACATTGAGGCCCACGAACGGCAGGAAGTAGTAGACGAGCAGCAGTTGCACGAGCAGCGGCACCCCGCGAAACACCCGGACATACGCGCCGGCAGCGGTACGAATCGCAACGTGCGGTGCAAGCCGTCCGCAGCAGACCACGAGGCCGATGCAGAAGCCGAGCACCAGCCCGGCTGCGGAGACTTCGAGCGTCATCAGCGCGGCATGGAACAGCAACGGCAGGCCGTCGATGAAGGTGTTCAGGCTGAACATGGCAGGTTGCCTGGTAGGGTTGCCCGGCGGTAGCGTATCGATGCTGCTGCCCGGACGTAGCACTCAATAGTTCGGCGTGGGCATCTCGGCCGGCATTGCGGTCGCGACGCCGAGCCACTTGTGCTGCAGTGTCGCAAGCGTGCCGTTCTTGTTCAACGCGACGAGCGCCGCGTTGAACGCATTGGCCAGCGACGCGCTGTCCGCATCCTTGCGCAGCGCATAGGCGAAGTAGACTTTTGCGCCGAACGCGGGTTGTACCACGGAGAACACCGCCGGGCGCTGCTTCGCGACATACGCGATGTTGGTCAGCGAGTTGGCGACGGCGACGATGCGCCCGGTTGCGAGGTCTGCATACGCCTGGTTGTTGTCGACGTATTCGCGGATCGTCGGCGGCTTCGGCAGTGTCGCCGCGTAGCTCTTCAACTGCTCGAGTTGCGCGCTGCCCTTGCCTGCGCCAACCACCTTACCCGCGATATCGGCAGAGGTCTTGAGACTGCCGTCGCCGGTGCGCTTGAGCAATGCATCGGTGGCTTCCGCGATCGGCAACGAGAACGCATAGCGCTCCATGCGCGCCTTCGTGACGGTCAGCGGCCCCGCGACCATGTCGAACTTGCCCGCGTCGAGGCCGGGCAGCACGCTTTCCCACGGCAGATCAATGAAGCGTACCTTCACGCCGATGATCTGACCGACGGCCGCGAACAGCGCCTTGTTGAAGCCGGCCTGCTGGCCGTTTTCGAGAAAATCGAACGGCGCGAACTGCATTTCGGTCCCCACCACCAGCTCGCCGTGCTGCTTGACGCGATCGAGCAGGCTCTCGGCATGTGCGGCCACGCTGGCTGCCGCGAGGATCAATGCCACGAACAGCGAAGTACAGGACTTGGATCGTTTCATCTGACGTGTTCCGTTCGAATCGAAAAGTGACTGGATGACCGGATTGACGCCTGCCCGGTCATCGCCCGGCGCATCCGTCGTCAACGCAATTTATGTGGTCAATTTATCGTCAGAAATATTGTTTTCCGATCCACCGAAAAGCTTTTCCCTATGCACGCTGTTTTCAACGACGCTGCGCCGCCTCGCGGTGTCGGCGACGCGTATCGCACATACCGTCAATCGTCTGCCGATTCATTGCGTGGTGAACGGCTTGCACGGTTTTGTCGCGCCATGCACCAGCGCGACTCATCCCTCTGATCACATGGTGCACGAACAGAAGTATCGACGCCGTCCCTCGAACGCCCGCGCCAATACGCATGGGAAAAAACGATGCAGATTTTCGATAAGCCTCTTTTTGACTATGCAAAATGGCAGCGCGCCTCGCGTTGCGAGCCGTTTCCGATCCGATACTTTGCGAGCCACGCTTCATGGAAAACATTGCGTTGCGCTATTCGTTGCGCCAATTGCGCTACTTCGTGGTCACCGCGGAAACACTGTCGTTTACCGCCGCCGCACGCCAGCTGCACATCTCCCAGCCGTCGATCTCCACATCGATAGGCGAACTGGAATCTTCATTCGGCATTCAGCTCTTTATCCGCCATCGTGCGAGCGGTGTGTCGTTGACGCCCGCGGGACGCGACGTGCTCGGCCAGGTTCGCAACCTGCTGAAAAACGCGGAAGAACTGCAGACGATGGCACGCGAGATGGATGGCGGCATGTCGGGCACGATCGCGCTGGGCTGCCTCGTCTCGCTGGCGCCGCCGTTGATGCCGGCATTGATGAGCCGCTTCGTTTCCGAGCACAGCGGTATCGGCTTCCGCACGATGGAGGCAAACCAGGACGACCTTCTGTCGGCACTGAGCAACGGCACGCTGGACATGGCGCTCACTTATAGCCTCGATATTGCCGACGACATTTCGTTCACGCCGCTCGTCACGCTGCCGCCGTATGCCATTCTGCCGCTCGAACACAAGCTCGCTCGCAGCAAGAAAGTCGCCCTCGCCGATTTGCTCAACGAACCGTATGTTCTGCTCGACCTGCCGCACAGTCGCGAGTACTTTGCCGGATTGTTCGATCCGCTTGGCCGCCGCCCGTCGCCGACGTTCCGTTCGTCGCAGCCGGAAGTCGTGCGCGGCATGGTGGCCAACGGCCTCGGCTACAGCATCCTGAACTTCCCGCTTCGTTCGACCCGCACCGTCGATGGCGCGACTTTCGCGGTCCGTCCGTTTCGCGACGAGGTCGCGGCGATCACCCTCGGCATCGCGATGTCGCGCAGCATGAAACCCCGCCAGCTCGTCACGCGCTTCGCGCAATTCTGCGAAACCTACATCCCTCAGGTGCACGTCCAGGCAACGCCGACTGCATAGGGAAAAACTTCTTGTTGCATCCGAAAAGAATATTTCGACTCTTTATTGGACTTGTTAAATTGGTCTCCAATGTGATCGGTTTCAACGTTTCCAGGAGGCACGATGCGTTCCATCCCTACGGCAGCGCCGTCTATCGACGTGATCGTCCGCGACCTGAAAACCAATTGTGAACGCGACTTCGGCGACGCTCGTGCGATGCCGCCGGGGGTCTACACATCATCCGAATTCCTCGAGCGGGAACAGCAAACCCTCTTTCGCAACGAATGGCTGTGCATGGGCCGCGCAAGCGCACTGCCGAATCCGGGCGACTACCTGACCGCGGAGATCGCCGGCCAGCCGATTATCGTGATCCGCCGCGACGACGGCACACTGCGTGCAATGTCGAACGTATGCCTGCATCGCATGTCCACCCTGCTCGAAGGCCGGGGCAATGTGCGCCGGATCGTCTGTCCGTATCACGCGTGGAATTACTCGCTGGACGGCGATCTGCGCGGTGCCCCGATGATGGACAGGCAGGACGGTTTCTGTAAGGACAGCTACAAGCTTCCGCAGGTTCGCTGCGAGATCTGGCAGGGCTGGGTCTACGTCACGCTCAATGAGGAGGCGTCACCTGTCGCCGGCCAATTGAAGGAGCTCGACGAATTGATCGTCAATTACGACATGGCGTCGTATGTCGAGACCTTCCACGAAGAACACGTGTGGGACACCAACTGGAAGATCCTCGCGGAAAATTTCATGGAGAGCTATCACCTGCCGATGCTGCATCGCGCGACGGTGGGCCCGCATTCGAGGCTCGACGAGATGGAGTGCCCGCCCGGACTCCCTGCATTCAACTATCACTGGATCACGAAAGAGGCCTCGCTGCCGATCGGCAATGCGCATCCGGACAATACCCGCCTGCAAGGCCAATGGCGCAAGACGACAGCGCTCCTCGCGATCTACCCGACCCATCTCGTCACGCTGACGCCGGGCTATTTCTGGTATCTCGTGCTTCAGCCGCTGGGCGTGGATCGCGTGCATATCCGCTTCGGCGGCGGCCTGTCGCCGGAATTCATCGACGACCCGAAGGCGGCCGAATACATGGCGACGCTGAAGAAGCTGCTCGACGAAGTCAATCTCGAAGACCGGCGCGGCGTCGAGGCCGTGTTCCGCGGCGTGCATGCCCCGCTTGCGAAGCCCGGTCACCTGAGTCATCTGGAACGGCCGAACTACGACTTCGCGCGCTATTTGGCGTCGCACGTCGCCGTCTGAAGCCGCACGCAAACGACTCGCCACCCACGTCACCTCATTGAAGCTCACGATGACCAGTCAACCCTACATTTCGTTCGTCGGCGTCAGCAAGTCCTACGACGGCCGGCATGCGGTTGTCGACGGTCTCGATCTCGACATCGCCCGGGGTGAATTCGTCTCGCTGCTGGGACCGTCCGGCTCCGGCAAGACCACCACGCTGATGATGCTCGCCGGTTTCGAGACCCCGACCGACGGCACCATCCTGCTCGACGGTCATCGCCTCGACGACAAGCCGCCGCACCAGCGCGACATCGGCATGGTGTTCCAGAACTACGCGCTGTTCCCGCACCTGACGATCGCCGAGAACGTCGCGTTTCCGCTATCGGTGCGCAAGACTGCTCGCGAGGAGCGCAAGCAGCGCGTGCAGCGTGCGCTCGACATGGTGGAGTTGTCGCATCTCGCATCGCGACGTCCCGCGCAGTTGTCGGGCGGCCAGCAGCAGCGCGTCGCGCTGGCCCGCGCACTGGTATTCGAGCCTCGCGTGGTGCTGATGGACGAACCGCTCGGCGCGCTCGACAAACGGCTCCGCGAAACGATGCAGTACGAAATCATGCGGCTGCATCGCGATCTGTCGCTTACGATCGTCTATGTGACGCACGATCAGAACGAAGCGCTGACCATGTCGAATCGCGTCGCCGTGTTCTCCGACGGACGCATCCAGCAGGCCGCGACGCCGACCGAGCTGTACGAAAACGCGCAGAACGCCTTCGTCGCGAACTTCGTCGGCGAGAACAACGGTCTCGCCGGGCGCGTCAGCGCGCTCGATGGCGAATGGGCCGTGCTTCAGCTTCGTGGCGGCATCACGATCCGCGGTCGCCGCGGCAACCAGGTCGAGACCGGCGACGACGCCACGCTCGCGCTGCGCCCCGAGCGCGCGCAGGTACTCGGTATCGCCGAAACCGCGAACGTGCCGGCGGGATCGAACGCACTCGCCGCGACCGTGCGCGACATCGTGTATTGCGGCGATCATCATCGCGTGCAGCTGCAACTCGACAGCGGCGACACGATGGTCGTCAAGGTCCCCAACACGCGCCTCGTCGCGCTGCCGCCGATCGGCGCAACCGCGACGATCGTATGGCGCCCGGACGACTGCAAGGTGCTGTCGCCATCCGCCATCCCCCGCGTCGCAAGCTCCGCCGTTCGCTTACCCATCCCGCCTGTTGCCGTGCCCATCGCCTCTGGAGCCTGATAATGCAAAACCCTCGCTACGCGTCCCTGCGCCGCACGATCGCGGCTGTCGCCGCACTCGGCGCCTTTTCCGCGCTGCCTGCCGCTCACGCCGCGGATACGCTGTCCGTCGTGACATTCGGCGGCGCCTATGAAACAGCCGCTCGCCACGCATGGTTCGAGCCGTTCACCGCGAAGACCGGCACCCAGTTCCAGACCGAGTCGTACGACGGCGGCCTGGCCAAGCTGCAGGCCATGGAACAGGCGAAGAACCCGACCTGGGACCTGATCGACATGGAGACCAACGACGCGATCAACGCCTGCGACGAAGGTCTGCTCGACAAGCTGGACAGCAAGACGATCGGCAACACGTCGGATTTCCTGCCGGGCGCGCTGCGCGAATGCTCGGTGGCCGCGATGGTCTGGTCGACCGTGTATGCGTACGATGCGTCCAAGCTGAAGACCGCCCCGACCCGCATCGCGGACTTCTTCGACCTGAAGAAATTCCCGGGCAAGCGCGGCCTGAGAAAGTCGCCGAAGGTCACGCTCGAATGGGCGCTGGTCGCCGACGGCGTGGCCCCAGCCGACGTCTACAAGGTGCTCGCGACCCCTGCCGGCGTCGACCGTGCGTTTGCGAAGCTCGACACGATCAAGTCGAACATCGTGTGGTGGGAAGCCGGTGCGCAAGCCCCGCAGTTGCTCGCGGACGGCGCGGTGACGATGGTGCAGGCCTACAACGGCCGCATCGACAGCGCCGTTCACCAGGACAAGAAGCCGTTCAAGATCGTCTGGGACGCGCAGGTGTACGACTATGAATGGTGGGGTGTGCCGAAGGGTGCGAAGCATGCCGCGGCCGCGAAGCAGTTCATCGCTGCATCGGCGCAGCCGCAGGCATACGCGGATCTGTCGAAGTACATCGCTTACGCGCCGCCGCGCAAGGCATCGTTGCCGTTAATCGACAAGGCGCGCCTTGCCGACCTGCCGACCGCGCCCGCCAACTTCAAGCGACCGATCCAGATCGACGCGAATTTCTGGGCCGACAGCGGCGATGCGCTGACCAAGCGCTTCCAGACATGGCTCGGCCAGTAATGCGCCGCTCCATGACGTCGTAGTGGTATTACGCGACGCGTCCCGTGCCGGGCGCGTCGCTCCGGAGTCCCGATGAACAACTCGTCAATGCTTCCCATGACGGCGGCAGGCCCCGCGCTCGCGACAGAGCACGCCGTCAAATACCGGCAGGCGCGGCGCAAGGCGGCGTTACGCGCGCTGCTGCTGACGCTGCCCCTGCTCGTGTTCCTGCTCGCCACGTTCATCGCGCCGATCGCTTCGCTGCTGGCCCGCAGCGTGCGCAATCCGGAACTGTCCGGCGCGATGCCGTCGTTCGCGCAAACGCTGCGACACTGGGACGGCCGCGGCGTGCCGGACGAGCCGGTGTTCGCCGCCCTCGCCGGCGGACTGAAAAGCGCCGGCGACGCCGGCACGCTCGGCGACGTGGCGCGCCGGATGAACTTCTACCAGCCCGAGTTCCGCACGCTGCTGCTGAAGTCGGCACGCACGGTACGCGCTCAGGATGCGGTCACCGCATGGAAGCCCGTCCTGCTGGCCGCCGACGATCGCTGGAGCCAGCCCGAAACCTGGCGCCTGCTGAAACGCGCGGCATCGTCATGGACGCCGGACTATCTGTTGAACGGGCTCGACGCACAGGTATCCCCCGACGGCGCCGTCCATTCGGTGCCTGCGAACAGCGCGGTCTACCGCACCGCGTTCATGCGCACGGTGTCGATCAGCGCCACGGTCACGCTGCTGTGCCTGCTGCTCGCGTACCCGGTATCGTGGCTGCTCGCCAACCTGCCTGCGAAGCAGGGCAACCTGCTGATGTTGTTCGTGATCGTGCCGTTCTGGACCTCGCTGCTGGTCCGCACGACCGCGTGGTACGTACTGCTGCAACCGGGCGGCGTGGTCAACCGTGTGCTGCTCGCGCTGCATGTCGTCGACCATCCGCTGCCGTTGATCTTCAACCGCGCCGGGGTGCTGATCGGCATGACGCACGTGCTGTTGCCCTACATGATTCTCGCGATTTACTCGGTGATGAAAAGCGTGCCGCCGATCTACATGCGCGCCGCGCAATCGCTCGGAGCCCACCCGGTCGTCGCGTTCTTTCGCGTGTACGTGCCTCAGACGCTGCCGGGCATCGGCGCCGGGTGCTTTCTCGTGTTCGTGCTGGCGCTCGGTTACTACATTACGCCGGCCCTGCTCGGCGGCGCAGGCGACGAGATGATCAGCCAGCTGATCGCGTCGCAAACCAACGATCTGCTCAACTGGGGGCTGGCCGGTGCACTGTCCGCGTATCTCGTGATCTTCACCGCCGTGTTCTATTTCATCTTCAACCGGCTCGTCGGCATCGACCGGCTCCGGTTCGGCTGACGCCCGGCGTCACTGGAGCCGCATCGTGTCCGTGAATCCCAACAGCCTGCCGTCGACGCGCATTGCCACTGCCGGTGTGCGCATCCACTGCGCGATCGTGCTGTTCTTCCTGGTTGCGCCGATCCTCGTGATCATTCCGCTGTCGTTCAATTCGGGCTCGTATTTTTCATACCCGATGGAAGGCTTCTCGCTGCGCTGGTACGCGCAGGCATTCGGAAGCCCTGACTGGCAGCGGGCATTTCTGAACAGCATGGCCATCGGCGCGGCGTCGACCGCGATTGCAACGTGTCTCGGCACGCTCGCCGCGATCGGTCTCGCGCGCGACAACTTTCCGTTCCGCTCGCTGATCATGCCGATCCTGATTTCGCCCATGATCATACCGATCGTCGTGGTCGCGGCCGGCTTCTATCTGATCTTCGCGCCGCTCGGGCTCGTCAACTCCTACCCGGGTGTGATCCTTGCGCATGCGGCACTCGGCACACCGTTTGTCGTGATTACCGTGACCGCGTCGTTGCTGTCGTTCGACCAGAGCCTGCTGCGCGCCGCCGCCAATCTCGGGGCCGCGCCGTGGACGACCTTTCGCCGCGTGACGCTGCCGCTGATCCTGCCGGCGGTTGCCACTGGCGCCGTGTTCGCATTCGCGACGTCGTTCGACGAAGTGATCGTGATCCTCTTCATCGGCGGTCCCGATCAACGCACCGTGCCCCGGCAGATGTGGAGCGGCATTCGCGACCAGATCGATCCGTCGATCCTCGCCGTCGCCACCGTGTTGATCGTGTTCGCGATTCTGCTCTTCACCAGCATCAACTGGCTGCGTGGCCGCGCGCAGGCCTCGAGCGCGGCGCGCGAAGCGGCCTAGCCGCCGTCTGCCGCGCAGGTGAAAGTCACCCTGAGCCAATGCCGTCGGTGTCGTACGTTAGGTTGCGTCCGCCGCCGTCCTTTTCCCTGATTCGATGGCGACCCCGGCGTCTTTTTGCCGCGGCCACGCGCCTGCGTTCCGTTCATTACCGATCGATACGCACGCATCTGCATAGGCAAACCGGATGCAATTCATTTTTTAAATATATTTTTCAGATTCAGTGTACCGGCGTAGATTTTCTTCAACACGACGCACATCGTTTCGGACTACCGAGGCATTCCAGATTCTGCGCCTGAACGGCGCGATTGCGTCACGCGATCGTATCGCGACCATTGCGGCAAATTGCGGTGAAACGGACTTGTCAGTCCATGAATACCAAATCGATACGCACCAGGAAGAACCAACATGACCGTCGAAGTCACATCAATCGATACGCTGGTGGTCGGCGCCGGACAGGCCGGTGTTGCGATGAGCGAACACCTCGGTGCGCTCGGCGTGCCGCATCTCGTGCTGGAACGCGATCGCATCGCGGAGCGTTGGCGCACCGCGCGCTGGGATTCGCTGGTGGCGAACGGCCCGGCATGGCATGACCGCTTTCCCAACATGCATATCCGCGGCGTCGATGCGGACGGGTTCGCAACGAAGGATCAGATGGCCGAGTATTTCGTCGACTACGCGCGCATGATCGACGCGCCGATTCGCACCGGCGTCGACGTCAAGCGTGTGGTTCGCGAGAGCGGCCGGCAGGGCTTTGTCGTCGAGACATCGGATGGCACCTTCCATGCGAACCGCGTCGTGGTCGCGACCGGCCCGTTCCAGTGCCCGGTCATTCCGGCCATCGCGCCCACCGACGCGCGCCTGACGCAGATTCATTCCGCCGACTACCGCAATCCCGCGCAACTGCCCGCCGGCAACGTGCTCGTCGTCGGCGCGGGTTCGTCGGGCGTCCAGATCGCGGCCGAACTGCAACGCTCGGGCCGTCAGGTCTATCTGTCCGTCGGTCCTCACGACCGTCCGCCGCGCGCGTATCGCGGTCGCGATTTCTGCTGGTGGCTTGGCGTACTGGGTCTGTGGGACATGGAAACGATGCGCCCCGGCCGGTCGCACGTGACGATCGCCGTGAGCGGCGCGGACGGCGGTCACACGGTCGACTTCCGCCGTCTCGCGCACGACGGTGTGACGCTGGTCGGCGTGACCCGCGCCTTCGATCGGGGCACCGTCACGTTCGAAGCGGATCTCGCGGCCAACATCGCGGCCGGCGACGAAAACTATCTGTCGCTGCTGGACGCCGCCGATGCGTACGCCGCCAGCAACGGTCTCGATCTGCCGGAGGAGCCCGAAGCCCGTCGCATTCCCGCCGATCCGCCATGCCTCACCGAACCGCTCACGCAGCTCGACCTCGCCGCGGCAGGCGTCACGTCGATCATCTGGGCAACCGGCTACGCGAATGACTTCGGCTGGCTGCAGGTCGACGCCTTCGACGAGAACGGCAAACCGAAACATCAGCGCGGCGTCGCAAGCGAGCCCGGACTCTATTTCCTCGGTCTGCCGTGGCTGTCGCGGCGCGGCTCCGCGTTCATCTGGGGCGTCTGGCACGACGCCAAACATGTGGCCGGACATATCGCGACGCAGCGCAGCTACCAGCACTATCACGAGGCCGCCGCGCAACGGAACATCCCCGCCGCGCCGCCCGCCGGCGATCATGGTGTCGAGCCGGTAGTCCCGAGCCCGATGCCGACCAGCGCCGCCGCGCACTGAACGCCCGACCGGTGCGCACCGTACCGTCCACCGAACCCTCCTTCAGGAATGCATGACGATGAGCCAGCCGACCCACACCCGTATCCGGATGTTCAACACGAAAGATACCTATCCGAACCAGACGCTGGACAACGATCTGTGCCAGGCCGTCCGGGCCGGCAACACGGTCTATGTGCGCGGCCAGATCGGCACCGACTTCGACGGCAATCTGGTCGGCCTGGGCGATCCGCGCGCGCAGACCGAACAGGCCATGAAGAACGTCAAGCAACTGCTCGAGGAAGCCGGCAGCGACCTCTCGCATATCGTCAAGACCACCACGTATCTGATCGATCCGCGTTATCGCGAGCCGGTCTATCAGGTCGTCGGCAAGTGGCTCAAGGGCGTCTATCCGATCTCGACCGGCCTCGTGGTCAGCGCGCTCGGCCAGCCGGAGTGGCTGATGGAAATCGACGTCATCGCCGTGATTCCCGACAACTGGCAGCCGACCCCTGCTGCCGGAGCCTGACATGACATTCTCGATCGTCGGAAGATGCGCCGAAACCGGACAACTCGGCGTCGCAATCAGCTCCTCGAGCATCGCAGTGGGCGCACGCTGCCCGTGGGTTCGCACCGGGGCGGGCGCCGTGGCGACGCAGAACGTCACGCTGCCGTCGCTCGGCCCGCAGGTGCTCGACCTGCTCGGCGACGGCGCGACCGATCCCGCGCAGGCGCTCGAAGCCGCGCTCGCCACCGATCGCTGGCGCGACTATCGGCAGGTCACGGTCGTCGATGCGCAGGGCCGCACGGCATTCCAGACCGGCGCGCAGGCGCTCGGCCTGCATCACGCGGTGGCGGGCAGACAGTGTGTCGCCGCGGGCAACATGCTCGCCAGTCAGGACGTGATCTCCGCGATGGTGCCTGCATTCGAGACGACGCCCGGCCCGCTCGCCGACCGTCTGCTCGCGGCGATGCAGGCGGCGATCGACACGGGCGGAGAAGCCGGCCCGGTGCATTCGGCCGCGTTGAAGATCGTCGATACGCAGGTATGGCCGCTCGTCGATCTGCGGGTCGACTGGACCGCCGACGCCCCGATCGCGGCGCTCGCCGCGCTGTGGCATGCATACCGTCCGCAGATGCAGGACTACGTGACGCGTGCACTCGATCCGACGACCGCACCGAAATACGGCGTACCCGGCGATGAGTGACCCGACCAGCCGCACGCTGCTCGCCGAACTGATCGGCTTCGATACGGTCAGTCGGCACTCGAACCTCGCGATGATCGAGTTCATCCGCGACTATCTGGCGTGCTACGGCGTAGACAGCGAACTGTTCTACAACGACGCGCGCAGCAAAGCGAACCTGTTCGCCACGATCGGACCGCGCGAGCGCGGCGGTATCGTGCTCTCGGGTCATACGGACGTGGTGCCCGCCGACGGCCAGGCATGGACCGTCGAGCCGTTTCGGATGAGCGAACGCGACGGCCGGCTGTATGGCCGCGGCACCGCGGACATGAAGGGCTTTCTCGCGTCGGTACTGGCCGCGGTACCGATGTTCGTCGCGCGTCGATTGTCGTTGCCGATCCATCTCGCGTTCTCGTACGACGAGGAGATCGGCTGCCTCGGCGTGCGGCCGATGCTGGCCGAACTCGCGAAGCGCCCGCATCGGCCGGTGCTGTGCGTGATCGGCGAGCCGACCGAATTGAAACCGGTGCTGGGCCACAAGGGCAAACTGGCGATGCGCTGCCACGTCAAAGGCGCCGCGTGTCATTCCGCGTATGCGCCGTATGGCGTCAATGCGATTCAGTATGCTTCGCGTCTGGTCAACCGGCTGGAGGAAATCGGCGAGCGCCTCGCGCAACCGGAGCATCACGACCCTCGCTTCGATCCGCCGTTCTCGACGGTCCAGACGGGTCTGATCCACGGCGGCAAGGCGTTGAACATCGTGCCCGACGCATGCGAATTCGATTTCGAGGTCCGCACGCTGCCGGGCTTCGACGCCGATGAAGTGACCAGCGAATTGCAGGCCTATGCGGAGCAGCACCTGACGCCGAAGATGCGCGCGGTTCACGCGGATTGCGATATCCGGATGCAGCCGCTGTCCGCCTACCCGGGCCTGTCGACACCGGACGATGGCGACGCCGCCCGCCTGCTGTCGATGCTCAGCGGATCGAGCGCGTTCGGCACCGTTGCGTTCGGCACGGAAGGCGGACTGTTCGAGCAGGCGGGCATTCCGACCGTCGTGTGCGGACCGGGCAGCATGGATCAGGGGCACAAGCCGGACGAGTTCGTGAGCGTCGACCAACTGCAGGGTTGCGACGCGATGCTGCGGCGGCTGGCCGAACATCTCGCCCCGTCCGAAGCGACCGATCTCGACACCGACTGATTTCGATTCCGTCGAGCGCACCGGCGGGCACCGGTGCGCTGCATTGGAAAAACCTGCGAATGACATTCGAAAAGAGTTTTTCCCGCTCAATATTGGCCACGTAAAGTCCGCTCATCGAACTTGCATTGCGTCCTTCGCGTGACACGAGTGAATACGGCGCGACGACCCGAACCGATCGAGGCAATCATGAACGCAGTCAGCGACATCCCCGCAAGCGTACCTGCCGCCATGCTCGCCCGGGCGTCCGCAATGCCGCTCGTCGAAATCAAGGGTCTGCACAAACGTTTCGGCGAGACCGACGTGCTGCGCGGAATCGATGTGTCGATCGCGCAATCCGAAGTGGTCTGCCTGATTGGCCCGTCCGGGTCCGGCAAGAGCACGCTGCTGCGCTGCATGGCCGCCCTCGAAACCTACGATCACGGCGAGATCCGGATCGGGGGCGAGATGCTCGGCTACGTCGAACGCAACGGCGTGCGCGTGCGCGCGTCGAACGCCGAGATCAACCGCGTGCGCCGCAACATCGGCATGGTGTTTCAGCAGTTCAACCTGTGGCCGCACATGAGCGTGCTCGGCAACGTCACGGAAGCGCTGCGGCGGGTGCGCCGCCTGCCGGTTGCCGAGGCGAACGCCATCGGCGGCCGCATGCTCGAAATGGTCGGCATGTCCCACAAGGCGGATGCCCATCCGTCGAAACTGTCCGGTGGCCAGCAGCAGCGCGTGGCGATCGCCCGCGCGTTGGCGATGGAGCCGAACCTGATGCTGTTCGACGAGCCGACCTCCGCACTGGACCCGGAACTCGTCGGCGAAGTGTTGCAGGTCATGAAACAGCTCGCGCGCGACGGGATGACGATGGTCGTCGTCACGCACGAGATGGGCTTCGCCGCCCAGATGGCCGATCGCGTCGTGTTTCTCGACCATGGCCGGATCGCGGTGAGCGGCGCGCCGGGCGAGGTGTTCCGCCGCTCCACGAACCCCCGGCTGCAGCAGTTCCTGCAGAACTATCGCGATCGCAACGCGTTCTGGAAATCGGACGACGCAACGGCCGACGCGGAAGGACCGCCCTGAGACAGCAAGCGGGTCGACGCATTGAGGCATGGCCGGCGCTCGGCCGCCCGACCGGTCGAACCTTTTCGGCAACTCCGCTGCACCCAACCATGAACTTGCGGCCCGCGCCCCTGCCGGCGCCCCTTTTTGAAACGCTTGCGCTCACGTACTTCGATATGAACGAAACCCGGCTTCGCACCGATCTCGCCGCCGCCTTCCGCTGCTTCGCCCGCCTCGGCATGCATGAAGCGGTCGCGAACCACTTCAGCGTCGCCGTTTCCGACGACGGCCGTCGCTTCCTGATGAACCCCAAATGGATGCACTTCTCGCGAATCCGCGCGAGCGACCTGGTGCTGCTGGATGCCGACGATCGTTCGAGCCTTGAAAACGGCAGCATCGATCCGACCGCGTGGGCAATCCATGGTCGGTTGCACCAACAACTGCCGCACGTGCGCGTCGCCATGCACCTGCACCCCGTCCATGTCACCGCGATCTCGACGTTGTCCGATCCGACCATCCCGCCCATCGAGCAGAACACCGCCCGCTATTTCAAGCGTGTCGCGCTGGACACCGCATTCTCCGGCATGGCGGATACCGAAGACGAAGGCGCCCGCCTCGTGTCGCTGCTCAAGGACAAGTCCCGTCTGCTGATGGGCAATCACGGCGTACTGGTGACCGCGCCGACGATCGGCGAGGCGTTCGACGACATGTACACGCTCGAGCGCGCGTGCCGGATTCTCGTCAACGCGTACGCGACCGGCAAGCCGCTCAACGTGCTGTCCGACGAAGTGGCCGAGAAGACCGCGCGTGACTGGGAAGGCTTCCGGGACTTCTCGATCGCGCATTTCGACGAGATGAAGCGCATCCTGGACGTCGAGGAGCCGTCGTATCGGGATTGAGAAGGTAGGAATCGGCAGGCGCGGGTAATCCTGACACATTCACTGACCGCAGGGCATCGCCACCATCACGGCCGCCCGCGCTCCGCCACCGCCGCATGACACACGGCCTCGACCCGGTTGCCGGCCGGATCGATCAGAAAAGCCGCGTAGTAGTCGCCGTGGTACTGCGGCCGCAATCCGGGCTCGCCGTCGGACTGGCCGCCCGTCGCGAGGCCGGCCTCGAAAAACGCCTGCACCTGCTCGCACGATGCGGCCTTGAAACACCAGTGCCGCTTGCTCGTCCCGACTTCGGCGGGATCCAGATACACCGCCAGAAAGGTCGAGGCGACGTCGTTCGCATGGCAACGTTCGCCGTAACCGAGCGCAGTGGGCCGGTCGTAGACCTTGGCTGCGCCCAGCGCAGCCATGACGGCATCGTAGAAAGGGCGTGCCTGGTCGATATCCGGCACGCCGATCGACACGTGATCAAGCAATTGCATGGTGTGGGCTCCGTTGAACGAGCCCGAGTCTACACACCTCTCCCCGGTCCGGCCGATCAACCTTACGGGCGACTACACTACCACCCCCGCCGCCTACGTGATCTGATACGTCGACGCCGGCGCGAACTCCTCCGGCATCGGCCGATCGCCGAGTTCGAGCACCGACCGTTCGATCGTGCGTGTGATCGCATCGAGCGCGAGCGCATTCGGCGCGAGGCCGAACGGCTCGGCCACCTCGTTCGCGATTGCTTCGAGCGCGATCAGCGTGTAGGAAATGAACACGCAGATCAGCGGCGTGAAGAACTCCGTCGAATCGACGAGCCCGAACGGCAGCAGCACGCAATACGCATACACGGTGCGATGCAGCAGCACGCTGTACGAAAACGGAATCGGCGTCGACAGGATGCGCTCGCAACCACCGACGGACTTGCCGAGTTCATCGAGTTGCGTCTCGAACATCCAGCAGGTCGCGTCGCTGCCGGGCCCGCGGCCCAGCGCACGAACGATGCCGCCGCGCAGTTCGTCGAGGATCGCGACCGGCTTGTAGCATTTGCCCCCGAGCGCGGCCGTGCGCTCCGCCCCGAGAATGCGCACCAGGTCGTCGGTCGGATCGGTGTGACGCAGCTGGTGCTTCAGCGCATACGCGAGCGCGATCAGCAGATCGGCGAGCCGGTTGCGCTCGGCGTCGCTCACGCTGTCGGGCAGGTAGCGATGCAGTTGCGACGTCACGGCGCGTGCGGCGATCAGCAGGTTGCCCCATAGATGCCGCGCCTCCTTGAAGCGCTCGAAGCTCGCATTGTTGCGAAACCCGAGGAAGATCGCGAGTGCGAGCCCGAACAGCGTGAACGGCGCGGTGTTCAGCGGAATCTTCTCGCCGAAGATGCGCCCGTTCGTGAAGACCGCCAGCGTGCTGACGATCGCCATGAACACGAGCTGCGGAATGATGGATTGCAGCACGGAGCCGTTCCATACGAACAGCATCCTGAGCCAGTTCTGTCGTGGTCTGACGATCATGATGTTTTCTCGACTGCCAAGGAAATGCGCAACCCGTTGCGCGCTCACCCGATGTGCAACGGCCCGCGCGTGGCGGGCCGCTTTCTATCGGGTGCCGTGCCGGGCGCCGCGCTGCGCGTGATGATACGCGCGCGCCGCGCCCCGTCACCTCGCTTGCCGCTCAGTGATAGCCGATATCGCCCTCGCGCACCTTGCCGCGGAACACGCGGTACTGCATCGCGTTGTACACGAGGATGATCGGCAGCACGATCACGGTGCCGACCAGCGCGAACAACTGGCTCGAATGGCTCGACGACGCGTCCCAGATCGTCAGCGACGGCGGCACGATGTTCGGCCAGATGCTGATCACGAGCCCCGTGTAGCCGAGGAACACGAGCGCGAGTGTCAGCAGGAACGGCGTGGCCTCGTGCGCACGCTTCACCGTGTGGAAGATGCCCCACACGCACGCGACGACGAGGATCGGCACCGGCAGGAACCAGCCGAGGTTGCCGCTGCCGAACCAGCGGTGCGCGACGGCCGGCAGCCCGATCACGGTCCACAGGCTCACCACGCCCATCACCGCGAGCAGCACGCCCGTGAGCGGCTTCATCAGCAACCGCATCTTGCGCTGCAGTTCGCCGTCGACCTTCAGAATCAGCCAGCCGCAGCCGAGCGTCGCATAGGTGACGAGCACGCCGATCCCGCACATCATGCTGAACGGCGACAGCCAGTCGAACGGCCCGCCCGCGAACTGGTTGTTCTCGATCTTGATGCCCTGCAGCAGCGAACCGAGCACGATCCCCTGGCAGAACGCCGCCAGCGCCGAGCCACCGATGAACGCGAGATCCCACATGTGCTGCGTGCGGGTGGCTTTCGCACGCAGCTCGAACGCCGCGCCCCGGAAGATCAGCCCGACCAGCATCAGCACCAGCGGCAGGTAGTTGGCCGGCAGCAGCGTCGAATACACGACCGGGAACGCGCCATAGAGGCCCGCGCCGCCGAGCACGAGGAACGTCTCGTTGCCGTCCCACACCGGCGCGACGGTGTCGAGCATCACCTGGCGCTCGGCCTTCGCATCGAAGAACGGAAACAGCAGACCGATGCCGAGATCGAAGCCGTCCAGCATCACGTAGATGAATACGCCGAGGCCGATGATCGCGGCCCAGACGACAGGAAGATCGATGTGCATGGTTACTCCGCCTCGGTGACGTTCAGCGGCGTGGACAGCGCGCTCTTGCGCAGCCCCGGATGCCGGTGCAGTTCGATGTAGCCGGCCTGGGCCGCCGGCCCGCGCTTCATCAGTTTCATCATGTAGTAGATACCCGTTCCGAATACCAGGAAATACACGACCACGAAGACCAGCAGCGACACGCCGACCTGCTGGGCGGTGAGCGGGGAGACCGAGTCGATGGTGCGCAGCACGCCGTACACGGTCCACGGCTGCCGCCCGACCTCGGTCGTGATCCAGCCGGCCAGCAGCGCGACGATGCCCGACGGCCCCATCGCCACCACGAACCACTGGAACCAGCGCGTTTCATACAGGCGCCCGCCCTTTCTCAGCAGCAGCCCGAGCAGTGCGGTGAGCAGCATCAGCATCCCGAGGCCGGCCATGATCCGGAACGTCCAGAAGATGATCGGCGAATACGGGCGGTCCTGCGGCGGAAATTCCTTCAGCCCGCGGATCTCCCCGTCCCAGCTGTGCGTGAGGATCAGGCTGCCGAGGTGCGGCACCTGGATCGCATAGCGGGTGGTTTCGGCCTGCATGTCGGGCAGCCCGACGAGGTTCAGCGCGGTGCCGCCCTTCTCGGTTTCCCACAGCCCTTCGATCGCCGCGATCTTCGCCGGCTGGTATTCGCGCGTGTTCAGCCCGTGCGCGTCGCCGACGACGATCTGGATCGGCGCGAGCACCAGCAGCATCCACAGCGCCATCGAGAAGCTGCGCTTCACCGGCTCGTCGCGGCGCCCCTTCAGCAGGTGCCACGCGCCGCACGCGGCGACGATGAAGCCCGCGACGATGAACGCCGCGATCGTCATGTGCACGAGACGATACGGAAACGACGGGTTGAAGACGATCTTGAACCAGTCGACCGGCACGACGAGGCCGTTCTCGATCTTGTAGCCTTGCGGCGTCTGCATGAAGCTGTTCGACGCGAGAATCCAGAACGTCGAGATCAGCGTGCCGACCGCGACCATCAGCGTCGCGAAGAAGTGCGCGCGCGGGCTGACGCGCTGCCAGCCGAACAGCATCACGCCGAGAAAGCCGGCTTCGAGGAAGAACGCCGTCAGGACTTCATACGTGAGCAGCGGCCCCGTGATGTTGCCCGCGACACGCGAGAACCCGGCCCAGTTGGTGCCGAACTCGTACGCCATCACGACGCCGGAGACCACGCCCATCCCGAAGCCGATCGCGAAGATCTTCGACCAGAACTGAAACATGGATTTGTAGGCGGCGTCGCCGGTGACGAGATAGCGCCATTCCAGCACTGCCAGGAAGCTCGCCATGCCGATGCTGATCGCGGGGAACACGATGTGGAACGACACCGTGAATGCGAATTGCAATCGGGCGAGATGGAACGCATCGAAGATTTCCATGACCGTAATTTGCTCGTGGTTGTGAGGACGTACGCTCGAAGCAGGAAATCGCGCGACGGCTTGGCGACAACACATGCGAACACAAACGATCGCTCGCACGGCATCGAAGCGTGAATGACGATATCGCGTTTGCAACGATACTCGCAATCACTCGAACGTGCGCTGAAACTGTGCTGCTTGCGCCGCCGAAGATGTGTGCACGGAAAACATATTCGGCCCCGGCGGGACGCTCAGCTGTACTGCTTTCCGCGTGGCGGCGCTGTGTCTGCGGCGCACTGTTCACTCCACTTAACATCTTATGCAACGCCTGTCCGCGGCGGTAGTGCGCCCTTCGGCGCCCGCCCGGCGGCATCGATTCCCGTCGCTCGGCGCGCGCCGAGCCCGGCCGGCCCGCCGGCCGCCCCGCCTGGAGAAAACCGCATGGAGTCCTGCACTCGCGACGATCCGACCGGCAGCACCGCGTGTCAGGTGACGCGCCACCGTGCCGGCGACGCCCGCGACACCGTCGATCGCGTCGTCGACGAAACCCCGGTTGCACTCGTGTTCAACGGCATCTCGCACACGGTCATGATGGCGACGCCGATCGACCTCGACGCGTTCGGCCTCGGCTTCGCGCTGAGCGAGGGCATCGTCGAGCGCGCGTCGGACGTCTTCGACATCGAAAGCGAGTACCGGCCGGGCAGCGCCGAAGTGCGGCTCACCGTGTCGCAGCAGGCGTTCATGGCGCTGAAGGCGCACCGCCGCGCGCTGGCCGGCCGCACGGGCTGCGGCGTGTGCGGCATCGAAAGCATCGCGCAGCTCGACCTGCACCCGCCGCGGATCGCGGCCGCCGGCGCGGCCGCGGGCATTGGCGCCGACGCGATCGCGCGCGCCGCGCATGTGTTGCCGGCCCGGCAGACGCTGATGCGCGAGACCGGCGGCATCCACGCGGCCGCGTGGTGCGACCGCGACGGCGCCGTGCTCGACGTGTTCGAGGACGTCGGCCGCCACAACGCGCTCGACAAGCTGATCGGGCAGCTCGCGCGCCGCCGCGCCGACCTGCGCGCGGGCTTCGTGTTCCTGTCGAGCCGCGCGAGCTACGAACTGGTGCGCAAGGCCGCGCGGGTCGGCATCCCGATGATCGCGACGATCTCGGCGCCGACGTCGCTCGCGATCGACGTCGCCCACGAAGCCGGCGTGCGATTGCTCGGCTTCTGCCGCAACGACGGCTTCGTCGAATACGTGTCGCCCGCCGCCGTTCACCTCGACCCACCGCCTGCACCGGCGCAACCGGCCCACTCGTCATGAAACACCTGTTCGATTTCGATACCGCGCAGCAGCAATTCGCCAGCGCGTTCGCACCGCTCGAGGCCGCCGCATCCGTGCCGCTCGCGCATGCGACCGGTCACGTCCTGGCCGCGCCGCTGACCGCGGTGCTCGACCAGCCGCCGGCGGACCAGAGCGCGATGGACGGCTACGCCGTGCGGCACGCCGACCTCGCGCACGGCGCGCCGCTGCGCGTCGCGCAGCGCTGCTATGCCGGCGACACGCCCGCGCCGCTCGCGCCGCGCACGGCCGCACGCATCTTCACCGGCAGCCTGATTCCGCCCGGCGCCGACACGGTCGTGATGCAGGAGCATGCGCACGAACAGGCGGGCGGCATCACGTTCGACGCGCCCCAGCGCAGCGGGTCGCACATCCGCCGCCGTGGCGATGAAGTACGCGCCGGCGACCTGCTCGTGCCGGCCGGCGTGCGCCTGGGCGCGATGCACGTCGGCGTGGCCGCCGCGCAAGGGTTCGCGCGGATCGACGTGCGCGTGGCGCCGCGCGTCGGCATCCTGACGACCGGCGACGAGCTGGTCGCATGCGGCCAGCCGCGCGCGCCGCAGCAGATCTACAACAGCAACGCGCCGATGCTCGCCGCGCTGGTCGCCGGAACCGGTGCCGACGTCGCGCTGAGCCTGCACGCGGCCGATACGGCGGCCGCCGTCGATCGGGCGTTGCGCGAGCTGCACGCACGGTGCGACCTCGTGATCTGCGTCGGCGGGGCGTCGGTCGGCGACAAGGACCTGCTGCGTCCGGCGCTGACTGAACTCGGCGCATCGTTCATCGTCACGGGCGTGCGCATGAAGCCGGGCAAGCCGGTCGCGCTCGCGGCGCTCGATGCGCGGCCCGTGGTACTGCTGCCCGGCAATCCGGGCGCCGCGATGACGGCGTTCGCGCTGTTCGTCGCGCCGCTGATCCGCCGCCTGCAGGGGCGCGACGCGTGCCTGCCGGTCGTGCCGTCGCTGCCGATCGACACCGGCTTCGAGCCGGATACCCAGCGCGAGCGCTTCGTGCGCGTGCGCTGTACGGTAGGCGCCGACGGCGCGCCGGTGCTCGACACACTGCGCCAGCAAGGCGCCGGCACGCTGCAGTCGCTCGTGCTGGCCAGCGGGCTCGCGCGACTGCCGGCCGGGCGCACCATCGCGCGCGGCGACGCTGTTCCGTACTACGAATTCGCGCGCTGGCTCGCATGAGCGCGACGCCGGATAGCCGCCCGATGCGGCGCCTTCGCTCTTTTCGTCGTCCGATTCGGCGCCCGATTCGCCGCGCCTGTCGCGCGTCCCGCGCGGCGAACTGTATTCCTGCAATTCGGGCGGGATTGTGTCTCTGCCGACAAAACCCCGCGGACTATGCTCACGATGAGGCTCGTCACGACCTGTGCGCCGACACGTCGGCATCCGCACGGCCGAGCGGCGACGCCCCTTCGCTTACTTCATGCAGGCCGACGACCCGATCGTGAATGCCATCGTTTCCGCCGCGCCGGCCGTCGCCGCCTCATCCGGCGACGCATCGCCCGGCGCTTTCCCCCGCTCGTCCGACACGCTCGGCCGTCCGCTGCGCGACCTGCGCCTGTCCGTCATCGACCAGTGCAATTTCCGCTGCGGCTACTGCATGCCGCGCGAGAGCTTCGGCGCCGACTACGCGTTCATGCCGTCGTCCGAGCGATTGTCGTTCGCGCAACTGGAAAAGATCGCCCGCGCGTTTACGTCGCTCGGCGTCGAGAAGATCCGCATCACGGGCGGCGAGCCGCTGCTGCGCCGCAATCTCGAAGCGCTGATCGAACGGCTAGCCACGCTGACGACCGTCGACGGCAAGCCCGTCGAAATCGCACTGACGACCAACGGCTCGCTGCTCGCCGCGAAGGCACGCGCGTTGCGCGATGCGGGGCTGTCGCGCGTGACCGTGAGCCTCGATGCGCTCGACGACGCGGTATTCCGCCGGATGAGCGACGCCGACGTGCCGGTGGCGCGCGTGCTGGCCGGCATCGAGGCCGCGCATGCGGCCGGGCTCGCGCCGGTCAAGGTCAACGCGGTGATCGAGCGCGGCGTGAACGACGACCAGATCCTGCCGCTCGTGCGGCACTTCCGGCACACGGGCGTGGCCGTGCGCTTCATCGAATACATGGACGTCGGCGGCGCCAGCTTCTGGTCCGGCGACAAGGTCGTCCCGGCCGCGCGGATGCGCGAGCTGATCGACGAACACTACCCGCTCGTGCTCGTCGGCGAACCGGGGCACGACGCCACCGCGATCCGTTGCGCGCACATCGATGGCGCGGGCGAAGTCGGCTTCATCGCAAGCGTGTCGCATCCGTTCTGCGGCACCTGCTCGCGCGCCCGCGTGTCGGCCGACGGCCAGCTTTATACGTGCCTGTTCGCGACGCAAGGCACCGACCTGCGGCCGTGGCTCGACGACGCCGCGTCGACCGCCGACCTCGCCGCCGCCGTGCGAGCACGCTGGACGCGGCGCGACGACCGCTATTCCGAGCGCCGGGCCGCACGGCCTGCCCGCGCGCCGGGCAAGACCTATCCGACCGTGCGCATGTCGCTCGTCGGCGGCTGACGGGCCGCCCCGCGATACAGGATGCGCCGCCCACTGGAGAACCTGTCATGACGACCTTCAAATCCCGCGCCGGGCTGCCGGACGATCCACTGCGTGCCGGCAGCGCCCCGCCGCACGTCGACGCGACCGACCCGCACCCCGAATCGGCGCCCGCGATCGCCGCCGGCTTCGAAGTGCGCGTGCAGCATGCGCCGATCGACGCGGGCGCGGAGCTTGCACCGATCGTTCGCAATCCGAATGTCGGTGCGGTGGTGAATTTTCTCGGGGTCGTGCGCAAGGAAGGGGACGTCGACGACGTCGTCGCGCTGGAAGTCGAGCACTACCCGAGGATGACCGAACAGGCGCTGTGGAGCATCGTCGAGGAGGCCACCGCGCGCTGGCGGCTCGAAGCGGTCAGGATCGTGCACCGCGTCGGCCGCATTCCGCTCGGCCAGCCGGTCGTGCTGGTCGTGGTAGCTGCCGCGCATCGCGCGTCCGCGTTCGATGCGTGCGAATTCCTGATGGATTTCCTGAAGACCCACGCGCCGTTCTGGAAGAAGGAGATCCGGCACGACGGCGAATCCGGCTGGGTCGAGGCGAAAGCGCACGACGACCTGGCGATGCGGCGCTGGGGCTGATTGCGCTCGCTTCGTGTTTTCCGATTCCGCCGCTCCTGCTCGAGACATTCCAATGAAACTGACGATCAAATACTTCGCGAGCATTCGCGAACAACTGGCGCTCGATGAAGAAACCGTCGAAATCGATGCCCGCGAACTCACCGTCGACGCGCTGCGCGGCACGCTGGCCGCGCGCGACGCGCGCAGCGCGGACGCGTTGCGGATGGACCGCCCCGTGCGGGCGGCCGTGAACCTCGAAATGGTGACCGGGGAATTCGTCGTGCGCGAGGACAGCGAGGTCGCGTTCTTTCCGCCGGTGACGGGGGGATGACGTCCCCCGCGCAACGCCCGTTTCGATGTCGATCGTTCATGCCGCGCCCTGATCGGCCAGGGCCTGCAACGCTGCAAGCGCCGCCGGATTCTCGAGGGCGCTCACGTCGCCCGGCGGCAAGCCCCGCAATACGTTGCGCACCACGCGGCGCATGACCTTCCCGTTGCGCGTGCGCGGCAGATCGGGCACGACATGCACGACGCCGGGACGGAACGGTTTTCCCAGCGCCGCTTCGATCCGGTCGGTCAGCGATTTCGCCAGCGCGCCCGGCGGTTCGCCGTGGGTACTGACGCAAACCACCAGCCGCTCCCCTTTCACCGGATCGGGCAACGAGACGGCCGCCACGTCGCGCACGAGCGGCGCCCCGAGCACGACCGACTCGACCTCGGCCGGCCCCAGCCGCTTGCCGGCAATCTTCAGCGTGTCGTCCGCGCGGCCGAGGATGAAGAATTGTCCGTCATCGTCTTCGAGCAACAGGTCGCCATGCGTCCACAGGCCCCGCCGCTGGCGCCAGTACGTTTCCTCGTAGCGGTCGGCCGCGTTCCAGAACCCCGACGTCATCCCGACGAACGGCGCGGCGATCACCAGTTCACCGGGAACGCCGCGCACGCGCCGCCCTTGCTCGTCGGCCGCGAACGCGTCGACGCCCGGCGATACGGCGTTGAAAGCGCAGGCACGGATCGGGCGCACGGGAACATTGCCCAACAGCGCGCCGGACGCCTCCGTGCCGCCGCTGTAGTTGATCACCGGCAACCGCGCCCGGCCGAATGCATGGAAGAACCACGCGAAGTGATCCGGGTCGATCACCTCGCCGGCCACCATCAGCACGCGCAAGCTCTCCAGCACCGCGCCGTCGACGGCATCCGGCGACGCCGCCAGGCTGCGGATCAGCGTGGGCGATGCGCCGAAATGCGTGACCTGGTGGCGGTCGATGATTTCGGCCAGACGTCCGGCGCCCGGATGGTCGGGCGCGCCGTCGTAGCACACCAGGGTCGCGCCGCGGACGAGCGCGCCGACCGTCGTGAGCGGGCCGACGATCCAGCCCATGTCGCTCGGCCACAGCCAGCGATCGCCGGGGCGCAACTCGAAGTGGTACGCACAATCGTGCAAGATCTTCAACGGGAACCCGGCATGCGTGTGCACCGTGCCCTTCGGCTCCCCCGTCGTGCCGGACGTGAAAACGATCATGAACGGCTGGTCCGGGTCCTGCGCGGGAAACGCGCGGGGCGTCGCCGCGTGCGCGGAAGCCGGGTCGTCGAGGGCGGCGGAATGCGCCGGCTCGTCGCCGTGGACGACGATGCGCAAACCCGGCATCTGTTCTTGCACGGCGTCGAACACGGGTTTCAGGTCGATGGTGCGTCCGCGGCGCCGGTAGCCGCCGCTCGCCAGCAACACACGCGCGTCGGCCAGCGTCAGTCGCGCGGCGACGGCGTCCGCGCCGAAACCGGTGAACAGCGGCACGGCGATCGCACCGATCGCCGCTACCGCGACCAGGCTGGCCGCGGCCGACGCGCCCATCGTCATCATGACGCCGACCCGATCGCCTGCACCGACGCCAAGCGTGGCGAGCCGCGAAGCCAGGTGCCGTACTTCCCGAGCCAGCGCGGCATAGCTGGTCGTGCTGACGCGTCCGTCCTCCGTCTCCGTGACGACCGCCACCTGCATCGCGCGTGGACCGTCCGCGTGCGCAAGCACATGATCGACCCAGTTCAGTCGACCGCCGGGAAACCATCGCGGAAATGCGGGGCCGCTCGCCAGGTCGACATGCCGCCGCGGCGGCGTTCGCCACTGGAATTGCAGGTGCGTCATCACCGCGGCCCAGTAGCGTTGCGGCTCACGCAGCGAAATCCCGATCAGTTCTTCGAACGACGATGCGCCCAGGCACGCGCAGAGTTCACCCAGCAGCGTGCTGGTCCGCCAGTCGGACGGTGGTTGCCAAAGTATGTCAGTGGTGCTCATCGAAGTGCTCCGTCCGAATCGTGGGTCGCACGATGGCGCCCTGCCGGATCGCGTCGAGCAGGCAGGGCGACAGATCAGGGTTGCGGATCATGGCGTGCCTTTGCGCGCCGGAAAGCGGGCTGGCGCCGTTCGCGGAAGGCGCGTGTGCCCTCTTTCGACTCGTCGGTGGCGTAGTACAGAGACAGCGCCTCGAATCCCAGCGCACCGATCGCGCGAATGTTCTCGGAATCCGCGTTGAACGACCGCTTGGAGATCGCCAGCGCCGTGGGGCTCAGCGCAAGGATTTCGTCGCACCATCGCGCGACTTCCCGGTCGAGCTGATCGGCAGGCACGACCGCGTTGAGCCAGCCCATCGCAAGCGCTTCGCGCGCCGTGTAGCGCCGGCACAGGAACCACACTTCCCGCGCGCGTTTTTCGCCGAGGACACGTGCGAGCAGCGCCGTGCCGAAGCCGGGGTCCACCGAACCGACCCTCGGCCCCACCTGCCCGAGCTGGGCCGCTTCGCTCGCGATCGCCAGGTCGCACACCGTCACGAGCACGTTGCCGCCGCCGATCGCATAGCCGTTGACGCGCGCGATCACCGGCTTCGGCACGTCGCGAATGAGGCTCTGCAACTCGTCCACGGGCAAGCCGATCGCGCCGCGGCCACCGTAGCCGCCATCGCCGTGGCTCGTCTGGTCGCCGCCGGTGCAAAAGGCCTTTTCGCCGGCGCCGGTCAGCACGATCACGCCGATCTCGCGATTCCAGCCCGCCTGCTGAAAGGCATGCAGCAGTTCGTCGACCGTCCTGGCGCGGAACGCGTTGTACACCGACGGACGGTTGATCGTGATCGTCGCCACGCCGCCCGCTTCGCGATACAGAATGTCCTCATAGTTCATCGCGCGGCCTCCAGCACCGTCAGCGCCGCGTCGAGCGCATCCAGTCCCTCGTCCAGCTCCGTGCGCGAGATGACGAGCGGCGGCGCCACGATCACCACGTTGTAGCGCCCGTACGCGTGGACACCGCGCTTCAGCAGCTCGCCATGGAACGCGCGCATCGGCGCCGATCCCGCCGGGTGGTGCCACTCGACGAGCGGCTCGCGCGTTTCCCGGTCGCGTACCAGCTCGATGCCGAACTGGGCGCCCATGCCCCGCACGTCGCCGATCGACGGATGACGCTCCGCCAGCTCGCCGAGACCGTCGCGCAGCCAGCCTTCGATCTCGCGCGCCCGCTCGAACAAGCCCTCTTCCAGATAGACCTTCAGCGCGGCGAGCCCGCCGGCGACTGCCAGTACGTGGCCCGCATGCGTGTGGCCCACGTCGAAGAGTTCCGTATCGAAGTGGCGGGCCACACCTTCGCGCACCAGGACGCCACCAAGGGGCGTATACGAAGAGCTGGCTCCCTTGGCGAACGAAATCAGGTCCGGCAACACGCCGACCCGCTCGGCACAGAACAATGCCCCCGTGCGCCCGAAGCCCGTCATGACCTCGTCGAAGATCAGCAGGATGCCGTGCCGGTCGCACAGATCCCGAACGCCCGCGAGATAGCCCGGCGGGTAGACGATGACCCCGCTGGAGCCGGTCATCGGCTCCATCAGGATCGCGGCGACGTTTTGGGCGCCTTCATGCGACAGGACGCACGCCAGGTGATCGAGGGCGCGCCGGGTTTCCTCGGCCGGCTCCGACGTATGGAACGGGCTGCGATACGGATACGGCGCAAAGAACTTCACCATGCCCGGCAACGCAGGGAACGGATCGCACCAGCGGTCCACGCCCGTCATCGCGCTCGCGCCGAGGGTGCTGCCGTGATACGACCGGTAGGCGGTCAGCACCTTGGGCCGGCGTGTCACCAGCCGCGCGATCTTCACCGCGTCGTCGTTTGCCTCGGCACCGCCGCAGGTGAAATGCACGCGCAGCCCGTCCGGCCACGGCGAAACGCTGTTCAGGAGTTCCGCGTATTCGGCGCGCACGTCGTTGAAGTAGCTGGACGCGACCCAGCACATGCGCGCGGACTGCGCCTGGATCGCCTGCACCACCTTCGGATGGCCATGACCCAACGACACCGCGACATAGCCGCTGGTGAGGTCCAGGTAGCGCTTGCCGTTCGCATCGTAGAAGTAGCATCCGTGCGCATGCGTGATGACCGGCGGATTGAGCCCGCCCTGGACCGCCCAGGGCACGAGCACCTTTCGAAACGACGACGCGAGCGCGGGATTCGACTCGCCGTGAATGCTGAGATCCATGTTGACTCCGGAAATGGCATGGCTCACTATTTCTGAGCCTCGTGACAGAAGGCTTCCAGATTAAGCACGCACGTCCCGCGCAACAAATCAAACGTTTCCGCACTGAGCCTCAATTCAATTTAGTCATGTCGCGACAACTTCCACCGCTGCTCTCCGTCCGCGCATTCGAGGCGGCCGCGCGCCATGGCGGCTTCGCCCGGGCAGGTGACGAGCTGTGCGTCACGTCCGGTGCGGTGGGTCATCAGGTGCGGCTGCTGGAGGAGTGGCTGGGCACGCCGTTGTTCATGCGTGGCGCCCGGTCGGTCCAGTTGACGGAGATCGGGCGGCGCTACTTCCTGGAAATCGAGCGCTTGATGGACGAGCTCGAGCGCGCGTCGCTCGACATCCGGCAGGCCGCGGATTCGCCGGAAGTAACGGTCACCGCGATGCCGTCGTTCGTCACGCGTTGGCTGATGCCACGCCTGGGCGAGTTCCGGCGGCTGCATCCCGACATCGAGGTGCGCCTGCTGGCTTCGGTGCCCGCCGTCGACTTCAGCCGCGAGCGCGTGGACGTGGCGATCCGCCTGGGTGTGGGCCCCTATCCGGGGCTCGTCGCGGAAAAGCTGATGCCGGAAACGTTCCTCTCGGTCGGCCAACCGTCGCTATGCAAGCCGTTGCGCACCGTGGACGATGTGTTGCGTGCAACCCTGCTGCACGACGAATACGAGGCCCGTATTCCGGAGCAGGTGGACTGGGTGCGCTGGTGCCGGATGCAGGACGGGCACGCGAGCGCGGCACGTTTGCGACAGGGGCCGAGCTTCTCGCATACCTATCTGACGCTCGATGCCGCGATCGCGGGCCAGGGCGTGGCCGTGGCGTCGGACGTCCTCGCTGCCGATGCGGTCAGGCAGGGGCTGTTGGCCATTGCACCGGGCAAGCCGGTGCAGGGGCCCTACAGCTACCACCTGTTGACGACGCGCGCGGCCGCCGCGCGGCCACAAATCGATGCGTTCTGCAGTTGGCTGCGATCGGCCGCACGGTCGTTTTCGGCGGCCGGCTGGGCTTGAACGACATGAATCGCACGCGGCAGGTCCCGCCGCCCGCGATCCATGTCACCCACCCGGTCACCGCATGCACGCTGCAGCCAGCTTCCCGACCGTGATCACCGCCTGCTCGATCTCCGGCGACCACGGGCTGCTGTAGTTCAACCGGATGAAGTTCCGGTAGTTGTCAGTGATCGAGAACATGTAGCCCGGCCCGATCGTGATCCCCTGCTCCAGCGCGAGCTGGTACAGCCGCATCGCATCGACCTGCGCGGGCAGCTCGACCCACAGCACGTAGCCGCCTGCCGGGCTCGAAATGCGCGTGCCCTCCGGGAAGAACCGCGACACCATCGCCCGCATCAGGTTCGCCTGCTGCGCGTACGCCTTGCGCAAGCGTCGCAGGTGATGTTCGTAGCCCTCGCGTTCGAGAAACTCGGCGATCGCCAGTTGCGGCAACGACGGCGTCGCGAGCGTATTCAGGAACTTCAACTTCTCGACCTGATCGCGATAGCGGCCCGGCAACGCCCAGCCGATCCGGTACGCGGCCGTCAGGCTCTTCGAGAACGACGAACAATGCAGCACGATCCCGGTCCGGTCGTAGGATTTCAGCGAACTCGGATGCGTATCGCCGAAATACAGTTCGTTATACACACCGTTCTCGATGATCGGTATGCCGGCCTTCGTTGCGAACTCAACCAGTTCGCGCTTGCGCTCATCCGGCATCTGGAAGCCGAGCGGATTCTGGAAGTTCGGCATCGCCATGCACGCGGCGATCGGCTGCGATTTCGCGATCGCTGCCAGCGCCGCGATGTCGATCCCGTATTCCGGATGCGTCGCCACCTCGATCGCCTTCATCCCCATCCGCTCGATCGCGTGCAGCATCGCGTAGAACGTCGGCGACTCCACCGCGATCGTGTCGCCCGGCTTCGCCACCGCCTGCAGGCACAGGTTGATCGCCTCCGTCGCACCGACCGTCACGATGATCTCGTTCGGGTCCACCGACATCCCGTTTTCCAGGTAGCGGCGCGCGATCTGCCGGATCAGCCGCGGATGGCCCGGCGGCAGCCCGTCGGTCACGCCCCACAGCGACTTGTCGCGACCGGCCGCGTATGCGTAGCGGTTCAGCTTCTCGAACGGGAACAGGCTCGGGTCCGGGTACGGCGAGCCGAGCGGCACCGCGTCGTCCGTGCCGATCGAACGCAGCGTCGACAGCACGAGCCGGCTCACGTCCACCGACGACGAGATCGCGATCGGCTTCGACGGCCGCAGCTCGCGCACCGGCGCGTGGCCGTCGTCGCGCCGCAGGCTCACGAAATAGCCCGACTGCGGCCGGCTTTCGAGCAACCCGCGGCTTTCCAGCAGTAGATACGCATGCAGCACGGTCGTGATGCTGATCCGGTGCTGCTGGCTCGCCTGCCGCACCGACGGAATCCGGTCGCCGTGCCGGTACACACCCTGGCGGATCAGGCGCTCGATGTCGTCCGCGAGTTTTTCATAGAGTTTCATCGTGCGTCTCCTGCCGGCGCGCGCAACCGCACCGCCCCGCCGTGTGCGTCCAATGCGCCCGCGTTGCACGTGTTTCGCCCGCCGACCGGGCCGTCGTGATTCCTGATCTTTCCCTCCGGTTTTGCCTTTTCCATCGCACTGGCTCTCTCTTGAAGATGCGCCGGCAGGGTTCCCGGAACAGCGGGATCTGCAGCACTGTGCACTTGATGATCGAATCTTAAGAGAAGAACAGTTGGGGCCGAGTACACACATCGAGCCTGCGGACAAGAGTACAGTTCGGCGCGAATCGCGCATTCCGGGAAAACTGTACGTCTTATGAAATGGCCGGACGGCCGGTTGGCCAGTTGGCCGGCACAGCGCGGCCGGATCGGCCCGGGACGTCCGCCGCACGGGCCTTCGTGCGGTCGGGACCAATAGGGGCGCAATACTGGTTTTCGTGGTGAGCGCCCCCACCGTGCGGTACACGATCGAATCTGTAGCCGGCGTCGGCGGTGCGATGCACGCCGTCCGATCAGTACAGAAGTAATCGCGCCAGAACGACGCAACCGACCAGAAGTGCACACCTGTCTGATCGCGCCCTCGTTGATCCGCTCGTCGCAAGACCCACCGACACGACCGCCAGCGCGCGCTTCACCGGCACCGCGCGCAGGGCGCCGCTGCCGATCGGCGAACTCGATCCGGTCGTGTTCCCGGAAGTCGCGCGTGCGGTCGACCTGCTCGTCAGCGTGGCCGCGTTCGCGCTCGACGACGATGCCACCCGCGCGACGGCTAGACGGCTAAGGCCCGCGCGACGGACCCGGTCCGCCAACGCGGTATCGAGACGCGACGCTGGGCGCCTGAACCGGTTGTCGGACTTGCCGCCGGGCGTGATGGCGCGACATCGCAGGCAGGTGCTGTCGCTCGTATTCGCCGAACCGGTTGCGCAAGGGAGGATCACGATCGACGAACGCCACGTGCGCGCCGGCGCGTGGTCGGTGCATTGCGCGACCGGCCGCGTGACGCGCGACGGCGAGCCGGTCGAACCGGCGATCGCGCCGCAGCCGTCGCTGCTGCGCGCGGTGCCGTGGCTGCCTTATGACGAAGCGCTGCTGCAGCGGATCGTCGACGTCGTCGCGGGGTGGCTCGACTGAGCCGGCACCGTCAGATCGAACCGAACAGCGCGCGCGGCCGGTCCTTCAGCGTGCCGGACAGGATGCGCAGCCCGTTGACGAGTTCGTCGCGGGTGGCCGGGCACGCGAGGTTGATGCGCACGCCGTGCTCGAGTTCCGCGCGGTCGACCGCGAAAGTCGACGACGGCATCACGATCACGCCGCGCGCTTTCGCATTCGCGGCGAAGTCGTCGGCCCGCCACGGCGGCGGCAGCCGCAGCCACACGAACATGCAGGCGGGGTCGGCCTTCAGCTGCCCGGCCGGCAGCAGTTCCCGCGCGAGATCGACGCGCGCGCGAATCTCCGCGAGTTGCGCGGCCATGATCCGCTCGGCGGTGCCGTCCTCGATCCATACCGTCGCGATCAACATCGACGTGGGCGCCGGCATCCATGCGGTGGTGCGCACGGCTTCCGCGCACAGCGCGACGCTGTCGCGCGGACAGCTCAGGTAACCGAGGCGCAGCCCCGGCGCGAGGATCTTCGACGTCGCGCCGATATGGAACGTCAGCTCCGGGCACAGCCCCGCGATCGCCGGCAGCCGGTCGCGCACGAGCGGGCCGTACACGTCGTCCTCGATGATCGTCACGTGATGGCGCCGCGCGATGTCGACGAGCGCCATGCGGCGCGCGAGGCTCATCGTCGTCACGGTGGGGTTTTGCAGATTAGGCACGACGAAGATCGCCTTGACCGGCATGCGCTGGCAGATCCGTTCGATCTCGTCGGGCAGCAGGCCGTCGTCGTCGGCCGGCGCGCTGACGATCTCGAACTGGAACACCGGCGCGAGCGCCTTGAGCCCGTAATACGTGAGGCGGTCGGCGACGATCACGCCGTCGGTGCCGATCAGGCTGTTGAGCACCGCATACAGCCCGTGCTGCGCGCCGCTCGTGACGACCACCTGGTCGGGCGACGGCGCGAAGCCCGGCGCGGCCAGCCACTGCGCGCCGGCCGCACGCGCCCAGTCGGGGCCTTGCGGCGGCTGGTATTCCTGCAGCGCGGCGAAGCGCGGGTCGTTCGGCAGCGTGGCGAAGGTCTGCGCGAGGCTCGCGAGAAATTCGCCGGTCGCCGGGCGGTTCACGGTCAGGTCGATCACGCCGTTGCCCGCCGCAAGCGATGCGCGGGCCGGCTCGATGCTCGGCATCGCGCCGCCGGTGACGAGCGAGCCGCGACGCTTGCTGCCGATCACGAGGCCGCGCAGCTGCAATTCCTTGTACGCACGCGACACCGTCGACACGTTGATGCCGAGTTCGGTCGCGAGCTGGCGCTGCGGCGGCAGGCGGCTGCCGGGCGGATACATGCCGTTGCGGATTTCCGCCTCAATCGAGCTCGAGACCTCGACGTAGGTCGGTCGCTTCGCCGGTGCCGGCAGGCCGCCATCGCGCTCGCCGGAAAGTTTGTCTGATGCCATCTATCGCCCGTGACCACACAAAAAGCGTTTGTCTGCCGTTTTGGCTTGCCCCGCGATTGTATAGGACCTCCCCGCCCCGTCAATCATTCACTGAAAAGTCTGCTGAATCAGCGAGTTGAAATCGGGTAAACGCCAGCACCACACAATATTATTTTGATTGCACACAAAAATTTACTGTGTGATTCTTGATCGCAACTTTGTGTGAATCATCTCCTCCGGAGGGGAAGCGTCATAGCGAACGTCGCCATCGTGGGTGCAGGCTTCATCGGGCTCGGCGCGGCGGCATGGCTGCAACGCGACGGCCATTGCGTGACGCTGTTCGATCCGGCCGGCGTCGGCGAGGGCGCGTCGTTCGGCAATGCCGCGACGTTCGCGCCGTACGGTTGCGTGCCGGTGAACGGCCCGTCGGTGTTCCGCGACCTGCCGCATTTCCTGTTCGCCGCCGACAGCCCGCTGCGCATTCGCTGGCCATATCTGCTGCACGACGCGCCCTGGCTCGCGCGCTTCCTGCTCGCGTCGACGCCCGCGCGCCACGCACGCAGCGCGAGTGCGCTGGCCGCGCTGCTGTCGCGCGCCGCCGACGGCTATGCGCCGCTGCTCGCGCCGTCGCGGCTCGCGGCGTTCGTGCGGCCGCGCGAATGTCTGTACCTGTACGCGCGGCAGGCGTCGTTCGACGCCGCGCAGCCGTCGCTCGCGTTGCGCCGCCGGCTCGGCGTGCCGTTCGAGACGCTCGATGCATCCGCGATCCGCCGGCTCGAGCCCGCGCTCGCGCCGATCTTCTCGCGCGGCGTGCTGTTCGCGGGCAGCTGGCATTTCTCCGATCCGCACGGGTTTCTCGGCGAACTGTTCGCCCAGCTCGCCGCCGCCGGCGCGACGCTCGAACGCGCGCGGGTCGAACGGATCGCTCCGGCCGGCGACAGCGTGAACGTGCACGCGGGCGGCACGGTGCGCGCGTTCGATCACGTCGTCATCGCCGCGGGCGCCCGTTCGCGCGAATTCGCGGCCGCGTGCGGCGATGCGGTGCCGCTCGATACCGAGCGCGGCTATCACGTGCAGTTCGGCGCGCACGAGCCGATCGTCACGCGGCCGGTCGGCTGGGCCGAGCGCGGCTTCTACATGACGCCGCTCGACGAAGGGCTGCGCGCGGCCGGCACCGTCGAGCTCGGCGGCTTCGACGCGCCGATGAATCCGTCGCTGGTCGCGTTGCTCACGCGCTCCGCGCGCGAAGCCGTGCCGTCGCTCGGCACGCCGACGCGCAGCTGGCTCGGCTTCCGGCCGACGCTGCCCGACGGCGTGCCCGTCATCGGCCGCGCACGCGACAGCGCGCGCGTGATCCATGCATTCGGTCATCAGCATCTCGGCGTGACGCTCGCCGGCATCACCGGGCAGATCGTCGCCGACCTCGTCGCCCGGCGCGCCCCGCCGCTGGACCTCACGCCATACCGGGCCGCGCGATTCTGACGCGCGCCACGATTTCCACCCCAAGGAGAAACATCATGAATCGTCGTTACTGGCTGGCTTGGCTGGCCGTCTGCTCGATCGGCACGGTCGCGGCGTCCGCGCAGGCCGCGGACCCGGAAACCGTCAGGATCGGCTTCGCCGGCCCGCTGACGGGGCCGGTCGCGCGCGTCGGCAAGGATCTGCAATACGGCGCGCAGCTCGCCCTCGACGAGGAAAACGCGAAGCATCCGACCATCGGCGGCAAACCGGTGCGCTTCGTGCTCGACGTACAGGACGACCAGGCCGATCCGCGCATCGCGATCCAGGTCGCGCAGAAGCTCGTCGACGACGGCGTGGTCGGCGTGATCGGCCACTACAACTCCGGCTGCAGCATTCCGGCGTCGGCCGTCTACAAGCAGGCGAACGTCGCGATGATCACGCCCGGCTCGACCAATCCGCAACTGACGATGCAGGGCTTCAGGAACGTGTTCCGCACGATGGGGCACGACGGTGTCGGCGGCGTGGTGGCCGGCCGCTTCGCGGTCGAGCAGCTGAAGGCGAAGCGGATCGGCATCATCGACGATCGCACCGCGTTCGGCCAGGGTCTCGCCGACGCGTTCGAGAAGGGCGTGAAGGACGCGCACGGCAGCATCGTCGGCCGCGAATACACGAACGACAAGGCCGTCGATTTCCGCGGCATCCTGACGACGATGAAGAGCAACAACATCGACCTGCTGTTCTTCGGCGGGCTCGACGAACAGGGCGCGATGCTCGTCAAGCAGATGCGCTCGCTCGGCATCCGCGCGCAACTGTTCGGCGCCGGCGCATTGAAAAGCAACGCGTTCCTGAAGATCGCCGGCAACGCGGGCGAAGGCACGCAGGATCTCGAGCCCGGCCCGGCGCTCGACAAGCTGCCGTCGGCCGTCGCGTTCGCGCAGCGCTACAAGGCGCGCTTCAACCAGGACGTCGAACTGTATGCGCCGTTCGCGTACGACGCCGCGCTCGCGATGATCGCGGCGGTCCGCAAGGCCGACTCGCTCGATCGCGGCAAGATCGTCGCGAGCCTGCCCGGCGTGTCGGTCACCGGCGTGACCGGCAAGATCTCGTTCGACGAGCGCGGCGACCTGGTCAAGCCGCCGTACACGCTGTTCCGCGTCGAACAGGGGCAATGGCGCAGCATTCGCACGGTCGGCGGCGCGTCGAACTGAGCGACGCCGGGCAGCAGGCGGCAGGCGCCGCCTATCGCGCCGTCTGCTGCCGCTGCACCTCCTGCGCTTTCATCTGCAGATACGCGCCGCGCTCCACTTCATGCAGCTGCTGCGGATACTGCTCGGTCGCGTCGAACCAGCGCGCGAGGCGCTGGTCGACCGGCTTGTCGAGCGTCGCGAGATACGTGTCGATCGCGAGGTAGTAGCGCATCGTGTTGCGCTCCAGCAGCCCGCGCACGCCGCCGACGTACTGCGGCTGCGCGGCCGCGCCGACGTTCGTGAACCCGACCTTGTCGCTGCCGACCGTCGCGAGGTAGGTCTTCATCGCCATCCGGCCGACCGTGCCGAAGCCATACGAATACGTGAGATGCAGGAACGTGCGCGACGCGCCGACCGGCACGGCCTCCAGCGCGATCCGGTAATCCTTCGTACCCATCGGGCCGCTGTCGGCGGTCAGGTCGACCTGGAAATAGTCGGGCGTCGCGGCCGCCACGCGATAGCGGAACTGCACGCGATAGGTGTCCGACAGCTTCTGCTCGATCTTGCGGCCGAGGTTCACGTCGAGCACCGGGCCGTTGCCGCCACTCGACGCGTGACAGTACTTCGTGTTCAGGTGCAGGATCAGCACCGCGCACCAGTTCGCGGGGCCTTGCGCGGGATCGTTGAGCTGGCCGTTCACGACCGCGAACGGATAATCGACGACCGCATAGATGTCGCCCTTCAGCGACGACGACGCTTCCGACGATTCGAGGACCACGGGCCGGTGAAACGCGTTGTCCTTCAGTTGCGCGCCGAGGCTGCGGTAGCGCTCGAGCAGCGCGGCCGCACCGTTCGCGCCCTCCGCGCCGAACGACAGCGCGCTCCAGCCCACGCACAGGGTCGCGACGAGCGCGTGCCAGACGCGGCGCGCATGCCGCGTGCCGCGTGAAGGTCCGGATGTCTCCATGTGTTTACTCCGTGGCGCACGATGGTCGCGCGCATGTGTCACAGAATACGCCTGCCGCTGCGGGCGTGACGTCGCATGCAGCATGATCGTCATCGGCCACGCTTCACCGGCAGCGGCAATTGCGCGGCGGTGAGCCGGATCAGCGTCGCGAGCCACTCGCGATCGTCCCAGCGATCGCCGGCGATGACGAGATGCGGCTTCGCGCCCGGATACGGCGGGGCTTCGTCGCACGCACCGAGATACGCGCGGCCTTCGGGCGTCGGCTTGACGAACAGCCGGTCGTCGCAGACGAGCGCGACCATCCTGCCGTCGCAATAGATGCCGTATTCGCCGAACATCTTGCGCGCCGATACCGTACCGGCCGCCGCGATCTGCTCGACGATGAAATCGACCGTGCCCTGGCTCGATGCCATGCGAATCTCCGGGATCGAAACATCGTCTGACCCGCGTCGACGCCGCGCCGTTCAACTCATTTGTCGATACCGAACGCGCTCGACATCTGCCGCGCCCGCTTCACGTCGTCGCCATGCAGATAGATCGACGTCGTCGAGATCGATGCATGCCGCAGGTTGTCGCGCACCGTCGTCAGCTCCGCGCCGCGCGCCAGCGCGTGAGTCGCATGCGTATGCCGCATCCAGTGCGGGCTCGCCTGGCGCAGCTTGTGCGCGAGCGCCGGGTGGTCGGCTTCGACGGCATCGGCCGTCTGCGCGAAGAAACGCTGCATCACCTTCCACAGCCGCACGCTCGTGATCGCGGCCGCGTCGTCTTCCGCGACGCGCGGAATCAGCGGCGTATCGGGCCGCCAGCGCGCCGGCGTGACCGGCAACCGGCGCGCGACCAGATAGCGATCGAGCGCCGTGCGCGCCAGCGGCGGCAGCGCGACGCGAGCCGCCTTGCTGCCCTTGCCGATCACCTTCAGCCATGCGTCGCCGTGCGCATCCGTCTCGATGTCGCCGAGCGTCGCGCCGACCAGTTCGCTCGCGCGCAGCCCGGTCGCATAGCCGAAATCGAGAATGAAACGCAGCCGTTGCGCGGCGGCCGGCGTCCAGCCCGACTGCCGCGCGCCCTTGACCGGGCGCTTCTGGAATTCGAGCCCGTCGGCGATCGTGCGGATCAGCAGCCACTCGCCTTCGGTGAACGCGTGCGACGTGTCGAGCGCGGTCGCGCCGCGCGTGTCGCGCACCTTCACGCCCGCGAACGGATTCGCGAGCAGGTAGCGCTGCTCGATCAGCCAGCGGAACAGCGCGCCGAGCACCGACAGCGTGTACGCCGCCGACCGCGCGGACAACGCACCGGAGAACGGCCGCCAGTCGGGCGCACCGCGCGGCCGCACGGGCCCGACCCAGCGTTCGTGCGGCGTCGGGCGGCGGATGAACGCGCGATACGCGAGCGCATCCTCGGTGGTCAGCGACGACAGCGCGCGGCCGCGCTCGACGATCGCCCACAGGATCAGCCGCTCGGCCTCCTTGCGGTATGCGCGCCGCGTCGCGGCCGATTCGTGCAGCGACAGCCACGCGTGCACGGCCGCGTAATCGTTGTCCGCGTCGAGCGTGCTGGTCGCGCGCGGCGCGCGGAACGTGCCGGCCGAGCCGTCGACTTCGTGCGGCAGCTTCAGGTGCTCCCACGGCACGATGCTGCCGCGCGGCGTCGCGGCGATCAGCGCGCGCGCCCGTTCGGTCAGGTCCGGATGCGCGGCGAAGAATGCCTCGACGCGCCGCGCGCTGGCCATGCCGAGGCCCGCGATCGCGCGCCACCACTGGCGCCGGCGCGGAATCCGCACCGTCAGGTCGGCGAGCGTCGCGATCCCGTGCGCACGCAGTGCCACGACCGCGCGTGCCGGCAGCCACAGGCCGACGTCGTCGCTGATCTGCGGAACCGGCGCGCGCGCATGGCGCAGCAGGCCGATCGCGTCGGCGGCCGCTTTCGCCTCCCGCAAACGCTCACCGTCCGCGTGGCCGAGCCGTTCCGCGAGGTCGGGGCGACCAACCTGCCGCGCGACGCGCACGAGGCGACGGCGAATCGCGCCGATCACGCCGCGTGCCGACCGCCCGCCGCCGAGCCGGTCGGGCAGGTAGCGTTCGACGGCCTGGCGCACGGTCATACCCGCGTACCACGCACGCAGCGCGGCCAGTTCGTCGGCGTCGGGAAAGCCTGCGGGCGCAGGCGTGGAATCGGAGGAAGGCGGTGAAGCGAGGCGCGGTTTCATGGGCGCCAGTTTGACAGAAGCGCCGAGCGGGCGGCAACGTCGAAGCGGCCGATATCCCGATCGGGCAGGACCGCACGAAGGCGCCGGCGACGGCAAGCGACCACGCGAAATCACGGCGGCGCAACGGCGGTCGCCGGTCGTCGCGAAACCGACGCCCGACGTCCGCCGTCACCTCGCCCGCCCGCGTCACTCCTCGCCTTTCGGCCCCGGGTTCAGCATCACGACGAAGCCGGCGACGCCGACGATCAACGCGATGGCGCCGCCGCGCAGCGCCGTCGCGGCATCGAACAGCAGGCCCGTCACGACCGCCATCATCCCGGCGAGCGACACGAACACGGCGAGCGCCGCGACGACGATGCGGTACTGGCGGCGTATCATCGCGCGCGCCGCGTCATGCCGCGGCCGTGGCGGCCGACTCGTCGGCGTCGTCGCCGCGAATCAGCAGCACCGGGCACTTCGAGCCGCGCACGAAACGCTCGGCGACGCTGCCGAGCAGCACGCGCCGGATACCGCGCCGCCCGTGCGTGCCGACCACCGCGAGATCGATCCCGCGCTCCTTCACGTAGCGTTGCAGGCGTTCCGCGATGTCCTCGCCGATGCTCTCGGTCTCGACGAGTTCGGCTTCGCCCTTCGCGCCGGCCAGCGCGATGATCTGTTCGGCTTCGCGCAGCACCTTGCGCCCGTCGTCGCGAATTTCCTCGACGAGCGCGTGCGGATCGAGACGGCCGGCGTACGTGAACAGCACCGACTTGTCGACCACATACACGACGCTGACGTGCGTATCGCCCGCCAGCGCCACCTTCACGGCTTCGGCAAGCGCCTGTTTCGACGAAGCGCTGCCGTCGACCGCCACCATGATCTTCTCGTACATGCGAACCTCGCTGGGGTGAGTTTTTGCATGGCCGCGCGCTCTGTTATGCGCGGCCATGTCTCCATCATCGGCCGGCGGCGGGTTCGGATATTGATAGCGGTCAACCCCAGCGGCGACCGTGCGTGCGGCAAAACGGCGCGACGGGCAGGGGGGCTTGCGTTTTCAGCACGGCCGCGAGCCGGGCCGGCAATGCGGGCGCCGAGGCCCTTTCGAGCGGCCATCGCGCCGAAGGCGCTATCATCGACCATGCGACTTTCGTCCGGCCCTTTTTTGCCGGCCCCACTTTCAACTCGCTCAACCGACATGACAACGACTACCGAACGCGTGGACGGCGCCGCCCAGCATCTCGTCGCCGCCCGCCATGCCGGCTCGCCCGGCCCGCTGCTGCCCGATGCACTGCGTCCCGACGACATCGAAACCGCGCTCGCGATCCAGCAGCGCGTCGCCGACCTGCTCGGCGAACCCGTCGGCGGCTGGAAATGCGCACTGCCGCCGCCCGATCGCGTGATCCTCGCGCCGATCTTCGCGTCGACGATCCGCGAAGCCGATGCGCCGTACCGCGTCGTCGGCGGGCCGATCGTGCGGATCGAACCGGAAATCGCGTTCGTGCTCGATCGTGACCTGCCGGCACGCGAGCAGCCGTATGACGAAGGCGACGTACGCGCCGCGATCCGCGAAGTGCGCATCGTGCTCGAAGTCCTCGGCTGCCGCTATGCGGAGCCGGCGCGCGCGTCGAAGTTCGAGCTGCTGGCCGACGGGCAATTCAACCAGGGGCTGTGCGTCGGCCCGGTCGTGCCCGACGGATTGAACGTGCCGCTCGAGACGCTGGCGCTGTCGTTCGAAGGCGCGCTGAACCGCACGATCGACGGCCGCCATCCGGACGGCGATCCGCTCAAGCCGCTGGTGTGGCTCGTCAATTTCCTCGCATCGCGCGGCGATGCGGTGCGCGCCGGCCAGATCGTAACGACGGGCTCGTACGCGGGCGCGATCGAGGTGCCGCTCGGCGACGTGCTGACGGCGCGCTTCGGCGAACTCGGCAGCCTGTCGGTGACGTTGACGGCGTGACGGTTCACGTCTCTTTCACGCCCAACCCGCCATGTCGCTGACACCGCTTCCCGCTCTGCTCGACGCCACCCTGCGCACCGTCGCGCGCCGTTACCGGTTGCCGCCGCTCGACCGCGCATCGTCGCTGACCGACGCGACGCACCCGGCCACCGCGCTGGCGATCGTGATCGAGGAAGCACGCAGGATGCGGGCGGACGGCCAGACGCCCGACGCGAATTTGCGGCAGCGCTTCATCGATGCGCTCGCGCGGATGATCCGCGACGCGATGGACCCGTCATCCGGCGATCCGTCGTTTCAGGCATCGGTGCTGCGTCACGATGCGCCGAACGTGCGCGAATACGCATCGTTGTCCGCGCACGCGGAGCAGGACCGGCGTGCGCTCTACTCGGCCGTCAATGCGATCGCGCATCCAGCCAAGCTCGAGCGCAGCGCACTGGCATGGCAACGCGACGGGCTCGCACGCCTGCATGCGGCCGCGACCGGAGCGGCGTGGGCCGAGCTGCATGCGGCGCTCGCGCACCTGCTCGCGCTGCCCGAGATGGCGACCGACGCGGCGTTCGAGCAGGACATCGTCAGGCTCAAGGACAGCCCGGCGCTCGAACGCATGCTGCGGCTCGATGCGCTGGCCGCGGACGCGGACGTCCGTCGCTACCGCGCGCTGTGGGTCCGTCAGGGGCCGCTCGTCGGCAGCACGGTCGCCGTCGCGCAGGGCGCCGCGTCCCAGCAGCGCGGCGCGGCCGTCGAGGCGCTGGCGGCCCAGGCGCTCGACGCACTGGCGCGCAGGCTCGACGCGGTGGACGCGCAGCGCACCTATCGCGTGGTCACGTCGATGCGCGTGCCTTCGTCGATCCCGGGCCGGCACGACCGCGCGAAAACCGAATGGGACGCGATCCTGCTCGAACGCGCGCGCGGCAGCGACCCGGCGGCCGCGTGGAACGTGCGCTTCCTGGTCGAAGCGAAGGCCTCCGCGGACGCGGCGACGACCGATCTGCCGCGGCTGCTGCGCGGCCTGAACCTGCTCGCGCAGGCCGCGCCCGACGCGGTCTATGCATTCGAGACGCATCAGGGCACGGTGCACGTGCATGGCGCATCGCTGCATGCATTGACGACCGACGAAGCGGCGCTGCCACGCGAAGTACTGTATTGCTGCGACGCGTCCGCGGACACGACGCCGCGCCTGCTGGGCGCCGCAAGCCGGATGCAGTTGCTGTCCGCGCAGGCGAGCCTCGAATACGCGAGCGCGCTCGCGCAACGGCCGGATGCCGATCCGGACGGCCTCGGCGTCATCTGGCACGCGCTGCTGACCCTGCCGCAATGGCAAGCCGTGTTGCATCAGTACCCGTCGTTGCGGCAGGTCCGCGAACTGATGGTGGCCATCGACGACTTGCGCGCGGTGCTCGACGAGATGGATGACGGGGGCCTCGCCAGCAGCGTGTGCGCGTGATGCGCTAGCGCGCGTTCACCGCGCGATGCTCACGCGCGTCAGGCTCAGTTGGTGAGCACCCCGAACGGCAGCGTCCATCCCGCCAGCCGGCCGCCGTCGCCCCAGCGCGCATCGGCCGCACCGCACGGCAGCAGGATCGGCGCGGCCGCGCACTCGAGCGTCTCCTTCGGCGTGTGGCCGAATTCCGCCTTGAACAGCCGGTGAAAATATTTTTCGTCGGGAAAGCCGTGCGCCCACGCGATTTCCGCAATGCGCTGATGCCGGCGCTGCGGATCGCCTAGCACGTGATACGCGTGACGCAAGCGCCGCCGCGTGATCTGCCGCATCACGCCGCCCTCTTCCTTGAACAACTGATAGAGCCGCGCCCGCGACACGCCGATGTCGCGGCAGATCCGTTCGGGCGTGAGGTCCGTCTCCAGCAAATGCAGGTCGATGTAGCGACGCACGCGATCGACCAGCGCATGGTCGATCGGGCCGCGCGCGTCGTTCAACGCCTGCGCGCTCGGCGACACCGCCGCGGCCAGCAGCAACAGCATCGACTGAACGATGCTCGGCACGTCCTGCATGCGCAGGTTCGGCAGGTTGCGGAACAGCGACAGCATCTGGTCGGCGACCAGCCGGCCCACGCCGCTCGTCAGCGTCTGGCCGTGCGCCTGGGCTGCATGGGCCGGCAGCAGATAGCGGGGCACGACGAGGCTGATCACGTCGCCGGCCTCGACCTTGCAGTCGTTGATCTGCGCGACGTCGTAGACGAACAGGTCGCCGGCGCCCTTGATCAATGCGGGCCCGCCGGTATGGCTCGCCAGCCGGCCGCCGAGCAGCAGCGTGAAGCGGATCGAATCCTGTCCGTCGAGCCGGATTCGCCGCGGCGTGCGGCGGACCGTATAGGTCGGCGCGCGCGAGTGCCAGTGCCGGCCGGACAAGATCAGTGGGCCGAGCGCCGCGCCGGTTGCTTCCGCGTCGCACGGGCCGTGGCCGCCGTCGTCGTCGAGGCGGTAGTCGCACAGCATGTCCTTGACCCACACGTGGAACCGGTCCGGCTCGGGATAGTCGGTCGTGCGGAACCTGAAAACAGGGACAAATGCGGCTTGATCCATGACAGTTTTTTTATCGAACCGGCGGGTCAGGAAAGAATCGGTTCGTCAATTATCGGACCAAACTGCGTCGGCGCAAGGCCCACGCGGTGCATCGTCCCCCTAAGCGATCGACCGACGCCCGACGCCGGGCGTGGTCGTCATCGCGGCCATCACCGTTGCGGATGGCATTCCCAGTTGTTGTACGTCGGCCGATCGATCGGCGTGAGCCCCGGAATCATGAACACCGTACAGCCGAAACGCCGCCCCTTGCCGGTCGTCGCGTCGTAACTCACCTTCTGGCCGCCCAGCCCGTCCTTCTTCCCGTACTGGACGTTGGCGATCGTGATCTCGTCCGACGACGCGAGCCCGAGCGTCTTCGCGGTCGACGTCTGGACGTCGACCATGTTCATCTGCGTCGAGCCGCACGCGGCGAGCACGAGGCCGGCGACGGTGACGGCCAGCGCGGTCCGGGCGGTGCAATACAAGGTTTGCTTCATGGTTTCTCCTTCGATTTCCCCAATGCGAGGCGCTTACGTGCCCGGCGTATAAAAACTGGCCTGGATCTGGCTGCCGATCGTCGCGACATACGATTGCCAGAGCAGCGCCATCGCCCCTGTCGCGTTGACGGCCAGCGCGGGCCACGACGCGCTCTGCGGCGCCACCGTCGACGCGCTCCACGCGCCCTTCCGGTAGCTGGCCACGATGACGGCCGACGCACCCGGCAAACCGGTGTCCTGCCACGCAGCCGTCACGTTGCCTCCGGCATCGACCACGAGCGGCGGGTACTGAAGTGCGGCGCCGTTCAGGTGTTCCGTCAGCCGCTGCAACGGCCCCCAGTTGCCGCTGGCATCGGACACGCTCACCTGCAGCGCCGCGCCGCCTTCCGCCCACATCGCGGCGGCCACGCCGTTTTCGTTGACGGCCAGCATCGGCGTCGCGATGAACCCGGTCGGCTCGACGATCGCGGGTGCGACCGGTTGCGACGGCTGCCACCCGGTGCCGGACACGTAGCGTTGCGACATCGTGGTGGTAGTGATGTGCCCGCCCGTCACGTCGAGCTGCCCCCAGAGCAGCGTGATGTTGCCCTTCGCGTCCATGCCGGCCACCGGCGAGATGATCGTCGTGAACAGGCTCGTGTTCGACACGGCCTGGTTGACGTCGGTCCAGCCGTTGGCGGCGTCGTAGGTGGCCGTCCACAGCGCCGAGTGCGTATGGTTGGTCTGCCGCCACGCGAGCACGGCCCGGCCGGACGACAGCACCGAGATCATCGGCCCCACGTTGTCGGTGTCGCCGGTCACCGCACCCGGCCCGGTCTGCACCGGCATCTGGATCAGCGCCGTCGGCGACCACTGTCCGGACTGCGTGTAACGCGTCCATGCGATACGCGTGTCGAGCAGGCTGATCGACTGGGTCCACGCGACGAGCGCATTGCCCTGGCCGTCGATCCCGGCCGAATAGGTCGACCCCGTCACGTCCGGCGCGACTTCGAACGCCGCGCCCCAGCCGCCGGCCGGGCTGTACGGGCGCGCCCACAGCGCATACGTGTTCGGGCCCGGCGTCCATTCGGTCCAGAACGCGACGGCCTGCCCGCTCGCGTTGCCGACCACGCGCGACGGGCTCGAACTCGTCGTGTTCATCGAATGCGAGCCGTCGCCCGTGTCGAGCCGCGTCGCGGTGCCCCAGCCCGAACCTGCGGCATAGCGCGCGCCCCACATCTCGTTGCCGTTCGCGCCGGTCGGGCCGTTGGTCATCCAGGTGGCGAGCGCATTGCCGCTCGCGTCGATCGTCACGCTGGGAGCGCCCTCCGGCCCCTTGCCGTCCACCGCAGCGGCGGTCGACCAGCCGGCCTGTGGCTGCGTGGCGCCGCCGCCGGTCGGGCTGCCGTTCGACCCGCCGCTCGTTCCGCCCCCGGGCGACGTCGAGCCGGACGGCGAACCGGGATTCGTCGGCGTCGACGACGATGACGACGCGCCGCCGTTCGGCGCGACATCGTCGCCGCCGCATGCGGTCAGCGCGAGCGCGGCCGCCATGACCATCCATGTAATGGGTTTCATCGGAATCCTCTTGTTTTCATTGTCCGGCGCACGCTCGTCTGCCGTTGGCCGACACGACGTATCGTGTCGCCCTTAAAATTGTTAAGTAATGCTACTGAACTGGCATGGAAAACGGCATCCGTTCGCCTCCCTCTCATGAGCGATTCCGTCGCGCGGATCGATGCGAACGCCGCTTTCGGCAGACCTCCCCGTCGTGCAGTGCGGCCCCCGTCAGGTCGTCTATCGTCGGACGTCCGCCGCTGCCGGCTGCATCTTAATTCAAGCGATCCGGATTCAAGGTGGCGTTGCGTCCACACTGAGTGGATTTCCGTTTCACGGCGGCCGGCCCGCGGCACGGCTGGCGGGCCGGCGCACCGCCGGCCGTCACGCCCCGTGAGGTACGATACGCGCCGGGGCAAAACACCCCCTGAGAGAACCGGCCGTCGCGGCCCCCTACCCGGCACAAGAAAAATGCGAAGAAACCCGACGCTGAACCGAAACCTGTTCGCCGCACTGGCGGCCAGCCTGCTCTGGACGCCCGCCGCCCACGCCAGCGGAGACGACGGCTGCTACGTGCCGAACACGCTCCGGCAGACCTCCTATTCGTGCGGCAACGTGCCGATGCTGACGCCCGCCAACGACACGCGCATCAACGCGATGCTGATGATGGTCGACAGCGCCAAGGTCGCGCAGGTGTTTCCGGACCCGAAGACCATTCCGGCGAAAGACCGGATCAACCAGATCGTCGTGCCGTTTCCGATGGATTTCTCCGGATGGATCTACATCGGCCAGAAGGAGCCCGACAAGACCGGCGGCGCAGCGGATGCCGATGCGTCGTCGAACCGGTATGCCGACGGCGAAGGCAGCATCTGCCGCAGCATGAGCGCGGGCGCGGACGCATTCAACGACGCGCTGGGCGGCGCCGGCGGCCTGCCCGCCGACGAAGCCGCGCGCCTGCGCGCGGCGCGCGCCGACATCGCGCAGAAGACCTGTGCCGCGGGCGGCGCGAGCGCCGTGTGGACGAAGCCGCCGGTCAAGTCGCCGCTCGGCCAGCAGTTCGCCGCGTACCTCGACGGCACGAACGCGTTCTACCGCGCCGACTTCCTCACCGCGACCCGGGCCTTCGCGAACGCCTCGCACAGCGTGGACCCGTGGCTGAAGGAAACCGGCCTCTACATGGCCGGCCGCGCGCAGTTGAACGCCGCGCAGGCCAACGTATTCGACAACGACAGCCCGACGCCGACGCGCGCACGCGTGACGAAAGTGTCGCTCGACGCGGCGAACACGGTGTTCCGGACCTACCTGAAGGTGTATCCGAAGGGGCGCTATGCGGTGTCCGCGAGCGGGCTGCTGCGACGGGTCGCGTGGCTCGGCGGGAACGTCACGCAGCAGGCCGACCTGTACGGCCATGCGCTCGCGCGCTGGTCGCCGGCCACGTCGAACGTGCCGCTGATGCAACTGGCGAACGAACTCGACAGCAAGCTGCTGTTCGGCTCCGAATTCGACGCCAGCCAGATCCAGTCGCCGACCGTGCTCGCCACCGTCGACCTGCTGCGCATGCGCGCGTCGGACAGCAGCGATGCGAGCCGCAAGCCGATGACGCTGGACGAGCTGCAGGCGCAGAAGCCGCGCTTCGCGAACGCGCCCGCGCTGTACGACTACCTGCTCGCGACCTGGTACGTGCAGATCGGGCACAAGCCGGACGCCGCCCTCGACCTGCTGCCGCAAACGCCCGCTGCGCCACTCGACTACTTCGGGCTGAGCCAGCAGGCGCTGCGCGGGTTCGCGCTGGAGGACAGCGGCCAGAACGACAAGGCCCGCCAGCTGTGGCGCGACCTGATCCCGCTCGCGACGTTCCGCTTCCAGCGCGAAATGCTGGAACTCGCGCTCGCGATCAACCTGGAGCAGGCCGGGCTCGTCAACGACGCGTTCGCCGACGATTCGCTCGTACGGAACGTCGCGATCCGCGCGGTGCTGCTGCAGCGCGCGGCCAATGCCGAGCTGCTGCGCGCGCAGGCGCAGAATCAGGCGACGAGCGGCGCGCTGCGCGATACCGCGCTGTACACGCTGCTGTACAAGGAGCTCACGCGTTCGCACTACGCGGATTTCATCGCCGATACCGCACTGGTGCCCGGCGTGCCCGCCGATCCGTTGAAGCCGTTCGTCGCAGCCGCCGCGAAAAACGAGGACGGCTACACGTGCCTGTCGGCGCGCGACATCGCCGCGACGCTGCAGCAGAATCCCGCCGATCCGAAAGGGCTGAACTGCCTCGCCGATTTCGTGCGCCTTCATCCGCCCGCGTACGGCCTCGAAACCGATCCGGTGCCGTCGTGGGTCCGCAACGCATCGAGCACGGCCGCCACGCACGTGCCGCCGACGCTCGGCGCGGCGCCGTCGCAGTTCGCGGGCAAGCCGTACGAGCGGATGTCGAGCTACGTGACGGTGATGGCCGATACGCAGGCGAACCCGAACGACCGCGCGTACGCGTTCTATCGCGCGATCAAGTGCTACGCGCCGGGCGGCTCCAACGAATGCGGCGGCAAGGAGGTGCCGAAGAGCACGCGCAAGCGCTGGTTCGACACGCTGAAGACCGCCTATCCGGGTAGCCCGTGGGCGCAGAAGCTCCGCTACTACTGGTAAGCGCCGCATGAAACGCATCGCGTGCGTCGCGCTGCTGCTGGCCGCGCGAGTCGCGCTGGCCGGCACCGTCGACGCCGCGCGGTACGACGCATTCTGGCTCTGGGCCGGCGTGAAGCCGCAGGCGGTCGTGCACGGTGCGCGCCTCGTCTACGTGCTGCAAGGGCAGATCGAAGCGTCGCCGCGGGACGAGTCGCAGGTGCGCGTGATCGCGCAGGGCGTCGCGCTGCCGCCCGCGCCCGATGCACGCGTGTGGCTCGTCTATCGTGCGCATACGCTGCGCTGGACCCCGCGCGTCACGCAGATCATGCTCGCGCAGCTCGCGCGCTGGCGTGCGTCGGGCCGCACGATCGCCGGCATCCAGATCGACTTCGATGCGGGCACGCGCCACCTGCAGGATTACCTCGCATTCCTGCGCACGCTGCGCGAAACCTTGCCCGCCGATTGCCGGCTCAGCATCACGGGGCTGCTCGACTGGAGCAGCCGCATCGATACCGACCAGGTCAACGCGCTCAAGGGCATCGTCGACGAGGTGGTCGTGCAGACCTACCAGGGCCGGCGGACGATCCCCGACTACGCGGCCTATCTGCCGCGCGTCGCGCGGCTGCAACTGCCGTTTCGCATCGGCGTGATCCAGGGCGGCGAGTGGGACGCGCCGCCGTATCTCGCGTCGAATCCGTGGTTCCGCGGCTACGTCGTGTTCCTGCGCAACGGTTAGCGGGCGCCAACGCGGCGCCAACGAAGCGTAACGCCCATCGCCGACACGCTACGCGACACCCGCGATCGTGCCGCCGAGCCCGGCGAGCGCAATCGCGAGCAGCGCAAGCGCCGACGACGGCACGATCCACCGCTGCTTCCGATGAATCGCCGGATGGTTGATCGCGGCCATGTAGCCGGTCATGATCGTGAAATCGACCGCGATCCACAACGCGGCGAGGATCGCGAGGCTCACGCGCGAATCGGGCGTGATGCCGACGAACTGCGGAAAGAACGCAACGAAGAACAGCAGATCCTTCGGATTCGCGATGCCGACGAGGAAGCCGCGCACGACGCCGGGCAACCCGCGCGGCCGTGACGCCGGTTCGCCCGCCGCCGTGCCGTCGCCACTGCGCCCGTGACCGGCGCGCCATTCGCCGAGCAGCGTCCGGATCGCGAGCACCGCGATGAACAGGCAACCCACGACGTGCAGCCCCACAAGCAGGCGAGCGCTGACCATCACGACGCCGAACACCATCAGCATCGCGCCCGCGATCAGCACGAGGCTCGCGGCATTCGCGCCCACCGCGGTCAGCACGCCCTGACGGAACCCGCGCCGCGCGACCGTGCCCGTGACGAGCATGACGACCGGGCCGGGCGTCGCGATGAGCAGCACGATCGCGGCCAGATAGGCAAACAGCAGCGGGTAATGGAGTGTCATGACAAAAAGTTGTTCGATGAGTCGACAGGCGTGCTCGTCACGGTGGCATCATGGGAGCCACGACGTGGCGAAAAACACGGTGACGAGCAGTATCACGCGCCCGGCCTGTCGATCGAAAACGGAAAATCCTGCCTGATGACATGAGTCTTGTTCATACTCGAAACCGATGAAGGCCAAACCGCTTCCCCCCGTCTATGCGCTGCGCGCGTTCGAGAGCGCCGCGCGCAACGGCTCGTTCACGCTGGCCGCCGAGGAACTGAGCCTGACGCAAAGCGCGGTCAGCAAGCACGTGAAGACACTGGAGGCCTACTTCGGCCGGAAGCTGTTCGTCCGGCACGGGCCAAAAATGACCGTGACGGCGGAAGCCCACATCTTCGCGGCCGGGCTCAGGCGCGGGTTCCGGCAGGTCGAGGAAGCATGCATGCTGTTCCGCACGCAGCGCGACGTGCTGCGGCTCAAGGCGCCGTCCACGCTGACGATGCGCTGGCTGCTCGACGCGCTGGCCGCCTTTCGCGGCACGCGGCCGGCGTTCGAGGTGCAGATCGCAAGCGTGTGGATGGATGTCGACACCGTCGATTTTTTCAGCGAATCCTACGATTGCGCGATCCTGCTCGGTGCAGGCAAGTTCGGCGAAAGCACGCATTGCGTGAAGCTGTTCGACGAATGGCTGATTCCGGTGTGCTCGCGGGCCACCGCCACGGTCGCGCGCGCGAATCCCGCCGCGTGCGAGCTGATCCATCCGTCGCCCGACCGGCGCGACTGGCGCCGCTGGCTCAACGGCAGCGGTCACGACCTGAATGTGGACATCACGCGCGGGCAGGTGTTCGACATGCTCGAACAGGGCATCGCGGCGGCCATCGCCGGCCACGGGATGTCGATCGGCGACCTCGCGCTGTGCGCGACGGCGATCGACGAGAAGCAGCTCGTGCTGCCGTTCAAGACGGCCGTGAGCACCGGCGATGCGTACTATCTCGTATGGCCGGAAGATTCCGCCAAGGCCGCGCAGGTACGCGAGTTGCACGCGTTCCTGGCCGGCCGGATGCCGCGTCTCGCGCATCCGGGCGTTCGCTTCGTCGATTTGGGGTGAAGCACGCGGCGGGCGATCCGTCCTTTTTCACGCGCGGCCGGATCGCCTGCCTTCGATCATGGCGCCGCCCGCCGCAGCGGGCCCGCGCCGATACCGTCAGCCCCGCACGAACGCGAGCAGGTCGGCGTTGAGCACGTCGGCATTGACCGTCAGCATCCCGTGCGAATAGCCCGGGTAGGTCTTCAGCGTGCCATTCTTCAGCAGCTTGATCGATTTCAGCGCGGCATCCGCGATCGGTACGATCTGGTCGTCTTCGCCATGCAGCACCAGCGTCGGGACGGAGATCGACTTCAAGTCCTCGGTCTGGTCCGTTTCCGAAAACGCCTTGATGCCGTCGTAATGCGCCTTCGCGCTGCCTTCCATCCCCTGCCGCCACCAGTTGCGGATCACGCCCTGGTGCACGGTCGCGCCTTCGCGATTGAACCCGTAGAACGGGCCGCTCGGCACGTCGAGGAAGAACTGCGCGCGATTGTCGGCGAGCGCCTTGCGGAAGCCGTCGAACACCTCGAGCGGCAAGCCTTCGGGGTTCGAATCGGTTTTCACCATCAGCGGCGGCACCGCGCTGACCAGCACGGCCTTCGCGACGCGGCCGGCCGGCTCGCCGTGCTTCGCGACGTAGCGCGCCACTTCACCGCCGCCGGTCGAGTGCCCGATATGCACCGCATTGCGCAGGTCGAGCGCTTCGACGACCGCGAACGCGTCGGCCGCGTAATGATCCATGTCGTGGCCGTCCCAGACCTGCGCCGAGCGGCCATGGCCGCGGCGGTCGTGCGCGACCACGCGATAGCCGTGCTGGACGAAGAACAGCAGTTGCGCATCCCAGTCGTCGCTGGACAGCGGCCAGCCGTGGTGGAACATGACGGGCTGCGCGTCTTTCGGACCCCAATCCTTGTAGAAAATCTCGACGTTGTCCTTCGTGGTGACGTATGGCATCGCGATGCTCCTGTGAGGTGAATGAACGTGGCGAACGGGCCGCTGCCATTATCGGCCATTATTGTGAAACCACGACGCCATCGTGCAATGCGATGGCCGATCATCCACCGGCAGGAAACGAACGACGCCGCGCGCGTCAGCCGTCAACCGTCCGTCGACACCGTCACGGCTTCCCACGCGCGGATTTCGTCGTCCAGCGTCGCCAGCTTGTTCCGCACGAGCCGCAGCGCATCGCTGCCGAGCAGCAGATGCGCGGGCGGATGGTCCGCCGCGATCACGGCGAGCATCGCTCGCGCGGCCTTCGCGGGGTCGCCCAGCTGCTTGCCGCTTTTCTCCTCCCGTGCGCGGCGGATCGGATCGAACAACGCGTCGTAGTCGGCGATCGAGCGCGGCGTGCGCGCCATCGAGCGGCCGGCCCAGTCGGTGCGGAACGAACCCGGCGCGACGGCCGTCACCGCGATGCCGAACGGTTCGAGCTCCTTGCCGAGCGTTTCGGAAATGCCCTCCAGCGCGAACTTGCTGCCGCAGTAGTACGCGATGCCCGGCATCGTGATGTGCCCGCCCATCGACGTGATGTTCAGGATGCGGCCGCGCCGGCGTTCGCGCATGAACGGCACGACGGCCTTCATCATCGCGACCGCGCCGAACACGTTCACGTCGAACTGCCGGCGCATCTCGTCGAGCGGCGCCTCCTCCATGATCCCTTCGTGCCCGTAACCCGCGTTGTTCACCAGCACGTCGACGGGCCCGACGTTCGCCTCGATGTCGGCGACGACGCCGTCGATGCGCTCGAAGTCGGTCACGTCGAGCACGCGCGCGACGGCCGCCTGCGGGGACAACGCTTCGAAGTCGCGCGCCGCCTGCGCGCCGCGCACCGTACCGACCACCGTGTGACCGGCGGCCAGCGCTTCCTGGGCCAGCGCACGGCCGAACCCGCTGCTGACGCCGGTAATGAGCATGATGTTGCCGGATGCCATGTGAGCTTCTCCCGAATGTCGATTGAAGCGTGCATACTAGTCTGACGAACTGCGCCGAATAAGCCAGATTCCGCTGATTTTCTTGCACAAAACTATGAGTACCATGCCCCGTTCGACCCGAGCTTCGTTACTGTCGCCGCGCGACCGGAAGCGTCTGGTGACGCTGCTGCGCGCGCTGGCGCCCGACGAGGGCTACAACCTGACCGCGCTGCCGAGCGTGCGCATCCTGCGCTCCAACCGCGCGCTGTCGCGCACGCCGGTGCTGTACGACCCGGGCATCGTGATCGTGTGTCAGGGATCGAAGCGCGGGTACTTCGGCGGCGAGCGCTATTTGTACGACGAGCACCATTACCTGGCCGTCTCCGTGCCCGTGCCGTTCAGCATGGAAACCGACGCGACGCCCGAGCGCCCGCTGCTCGCGCTGTACCTGCACCTCGATTTCACGCTGGCCGCCGAACTCGCCGCGCAGATCGACCGAGCCGGCGTCGCGGAAACCGTGCAGGCGCCGAAGAGCATGATGTCGACGCCGATGGATGAAGCGATGCATGCGTCGGTGCTGCGTTTCGTCGAGGCGATGCAGCGGCCGCTCGACGCGGCGGTGCTCGGCCCGGCGCTGCTTCGCGAGCTGTATTTCCGCGTGCTGACCGGCGCGCAGGGCAATGCGATGCGCAGCGCACTGGCGATGCGCGGGCAATTCGGCCGGATCGGGCGCTCGTTGCGCATGATTCATACCGATTACGCACGGCCGCTCGACGTGTCGCAACTGGCCGATGAAGCCGGCATGAGCGTGCCGAGCTTTCACAGTCACTTCAAGGCGATCACGCAGGTGTCGCCGATGCAGTACCTGAAGTCGACGCGCCTGCATCAGGCGCGGCTGTTGATGGTGCGTCAGGACCTGACGGCGGAAGCGGCCGGCTACGCGGTCGGCTATACGAGCCCGTCGCAGTTCAGCCGGGAATTCAAGCGCCTGTTCGGCTTGACGCCGGCGAAGGAAACGCAGCGCATGCGCGCGAGCTTCGCGATTCCGCAGGCGTTCGACGATGCGGTGTTCGTGTCGTCGCATTGACGTCATTGACGTGCGCCGAACCGGGCGTGCGACGCACGCGTTCATCGCGCGGCATCGAGCGCGAGGCCGGCCAGCGACTTCAGGATGAACGCGGTCACGCCCCAGATGTCCCGCGGCTGATCGGCCCAATACCAACCGCCCGCACGTTCGCCGTCCGCGTCTTGCCGCGGCAAATCCGATCCACCAGCGCGGCGAACAGGAACACGACAATTTCCTCGGCTCAACCGGCCGACATCGGTTCGCCCGCGGCACCGACCGTCGCACGGGATGCCCCGATCCACGCGGCCGCCGTCACCGCACCGGCCGCGACGAGCATCATCGCGCCCCACCCGAGCCGTTCGACGAGCATGCCTGCCGCCACGGCGCCGCCGGCGCCGGCTGCGTAGTACAGCGCCAGGTACGCGGCATTCAACGCACCGGCCCGCGCCGGCTGAATCGCCACGACCCGGGCCTGATTCGCGACCTGCGCGGCGAAACAACCGGCATCGAACAACGCCAGCCCGACGCCCAGCCAGCCCGGATGACCGAGCGCAACGCCAAGCAACAACGTGGAAAGTGCGGCCACGGCGAGCCCGCCGCCGATCACCGCTCGATCACCGAAGCGATCCGTGAGCTTGCCCGCCACGCGCGTCACGCCGAGGCCAAGCACGCCGGCGAGACTGTATGCGCCGATCGCGGCCGCTCCCAGGTTGTACGGCGGCGCGGCCAGACGGATCGCCAGCCCTACCCACACCAGATTGAACGCGAAGAACCACAGCATGCCGGCGCAGGTGCGGCGCCTCAATGCGGCGCTGTCGCGCAATAGCCGCGGAATCGCGCCGATCGTGGCTGCGTGGCCGGAACGCCGCTCGGGGCGACCGCCGGGCAACAGCACGCCACTGCCGACGGCCGCCAGCGCCACGCAACCGGCCAATGCGAGCAGCGCACCGCGCCACCCGCACCATTGCGACAACGCACCGCCGACGAAACGGCTCAGCAGGATGCCGGCGGAAATGCCCGCGGACACCATCCCCATTGCTCCGCCACGCCGCTGCGGCTCCGCATGCTTGCCGACCACCGCGCTGCATTGCGCCGCGACCGTCGTGGCCGCCCCCACCAACAGGAAGCAGGCGTCGAGCGCGAACGGCGTCGACGACAGCGACGCGCACGCGAGCAACGCCGCGAGCACGCCCATTTGCGCCGAAACGAGCGTGCGTGGACCGACCCGGTCGACCAGCGGCACCAGCAGCGCCAGGCCGGCCAGATAGCCGAGCATCGTCACGGACGCGAGGGTCGCCATCCGCGCGGCCGACACGCCGAAATCGCCGGCAATGGCCGACAGCGACGGCTGCAGCGCATAGCCGTTGGCGATCGCGACGCCCGCCGCGAGCGCGAGCATCGCGATCGCGGTGCGGGACAGATACGCGTGCGGGCCGGCGACCGTCATGCGACGGTCCGGACCGCGATCGCCTCAACTTCGACCCGAATCTCCGGATCGACGAACGGCAACGCATGGACCAGCGAGAACGCCGGCCGGATCTCGCCGTATATCTCGCCATGCGCACGTGCCGCGTCTTCCCAATGGTCGAAGTCGGCGACCACCAGCCGGCTCTGGACGACATCCGACAGCGCGAATCCGCTGTCCGCGAGGACCTTGCCGAGTGTCGCCAACGCATCGCGCGTCTGCGCATACACGTCGTCGCCTTTGCCGGCCGTCCCCGATACGTAGATCGTGTTGTCGACGACCACGGCACGCGAATAGCCCACCTTCGGCTCCCACGGGGAGCCGGTACTGATCCGTTGACGCATCTTGATGATCCTCCTTGGTAAGGTTAGAAAATCTCACCTACTACTTCGGTAGTAAGTGAGATCGATTCTATACTACTCCGGTAGTTAATCAAGCACCGCCGTGATGCTGATCACGGCCATCCGAGTCCATCCACATGAACGAAAACGCGGAACTGATCACGTCCCTGATCCGGCTCGGCTTCACGCAATACGAGGCGCAGGCGTACGCGGCGCTCGTCGGCCAAGCCGCGCTGACGGGGGCGGAAGTCGGCCGGCGCGCCGGCATGCCGCCCTCGAAGGTCTACGAGACCCTCGGCCGCCTGGAGGCGCGCGGCGCGGTGCTCGTCAACCGCTCCGAACCGGTCCGCTATGCCGCCGTGCCGCACCGCTCGCTGCTGGAAGAATTGCGCACGCGTTTCAACGCGGATCTAGAGCTGGCGGCGGGCGCGCTCGACCGGCTGCCGGTGCGGCAAGAGCCGGGGCTGGTCTGGTCGCTGAGCGGGCGGGAGGCGATCGTCAGCGCCTTCGCGCGCGTGATCGACCACGCGAAAACGGAAATCTTCGCGGGCGTCTGGGACGAAGAGATCGACGATCTCGGGCCGCTGCTCGAAGCGGCCGCGGCGCGCGGCGTCGATACGCACGTGGCGATCTACGGCACGCGCACGCTCAACGGGCCGCGTCACTACGACATGGCCAAATGCGGCGCCAGCGCGAGACTTCGGCTCTCCGGACGGCGGCTGGCCGTCGCGGTCGCGGACGACACCGAGGCAGTGGTCGCGGAATTCGGCGATCAGTCGCCCGACCAGGCGACGCTGACGACCAATCCGGTCATCGCGCTGCTCGCGGTCGAGTACATCAAGGCCGACGTGAGCGGCCGCGTACTGATCGACGCAATGGGTCCGGCGGAATACCGGAAAGTGCTGAAGCATCCCGACATGCAGGCGATGCTTGCACCGCGCGACAAGCAGGGCTAATACCGACGAGATATCGATGACCCAATACACCTTCCGTCTGCTGAACGTCTTCGCCGAATCGACGTTCGGCGGCAATCCGCTGTGCGTGTTCGACGATGCGCGCGGCATGGACGACGCGACCATGCAGGCGCTGGCCGTGCAGTTCAACCTGTCCGAGACGACCTTCGTGCTGCCGTCCGATCGGGCACATGCACGCGTGCGGATCTTCACGCCGGGCTACGAGATGGCTTTCGCGGGCCATCCGACGCTCGGCACCGCGCACGTCGTGCGCGATCTGCTCAAGCCAGGCGATGCGCTGTCGCTCGAATTCAAGACCGGCATCGTCGACGTCACCGCGCGCGACGACGTGTGGACCTTCATCGCGCCGCACGCCGGCATGCCGAATACCGCGCCGTGCACGTTGCCCGATGCGCAGGTCGCGGCCCTGCTCGGGCTCACCGAGGACGATCTGCTCGCGCCGCCGCTGTGGGTCAATACCGGCGCCGACCAGTTGCTGGTCGCGCTCAAGGACCCGGCCGCCGTGCGGCGCGCGCGGCCCGACGGCGCGCGCGTCGACATCTGGCCGCCAAGCAGCCTCGGCCGCAGGACCGCGTACGTGTTCGCGTTCGACGACGCACGCCCGGGAGCGGTCGTGTCCCGCTACTTCTTCGTGAAGCAAGGCGGCGGCGTGTCGGAAGATCCGGGCACCGGTTCGGCCTGTGCGAACCTGGGCGGCTGGCTGCTTGCCGCCAGTCACGATCTGCCGACCGCGTTTCGGGTCGAGCAAGGCGAAGCTGTCGGCCGGCCTTGCCTGCTGCACTTGTCGGTCGATGCCGCGGGCAAAATCGGCGTCGGCGGGCGCGTGATCGAACTCGGGCGCGGCGTGATCAACGTGTGATCGCCGCGCGGCCGCCGACGCCGACGCCAACGCCGCCGTTTATCGCGCGCCCACCCGCCACACCGTCACTTCGTGCAGCGTCTCGCCCGGCTTGAGCACCGTCGACGGGAAGGCCGGATGATTCGGCGAATCGGGAAAATGCTCGGCTTCCAGCGCGAATGCATCGGTTTGCCGGTAGACCGTCCCGCCCTTGCCCGCGACGCTGCCGTTCAACCCGTTGGCCGTATAGAACTGCAGTCCCGGCTGCGTCGTGTACAGCTCGAGGAAACGCCCCGACGCCGGGTCGTAAGCACGCGCGGCAAACGCGGGGGCCGACTGGCCGCCCTGGTCGAGCACCCAGTTCTGGTCGTAGCCATGCGCGATCGCGAGCTGCGGATACGCATCGCGCAAATGCGCGCCGATCGGCGTCAGCTGGCGCAGGTCCATCGGCGTGCCCGCGACGCTCGCCAGTTGCCCGGTCGGAATCGACGTATCGTCGGTCGGCGTGAAACGCGACGCGGCGATCTCGATCAGTTGCCGTTCGACGCTGCCACCCGCCTGCCCGGCCAGATTGAAGTAGCTGTGGTTGGTCAGGTTGACGACGGTGTCCTTGTCCGTCGTGGCGCGGTAGTCGATGCGGATCTGGTTGTCGCCGGTCAGCGTGTAGGTCACGTCCGTCGTCAACGTGCCGGGGAAGCCGTTCTCGCCGTCGGGGCTCACGTAGCGCAGCGTGACGCTCGAACCGGTCGCGTCGCTGTGCGTGCCGGTGACCGTCCAGACCTTCGCGTCGAAACTGTCGGGGCCGCCGTGCAGCGTGTTCGGCCCGTCGTTGACCGGCAGCTTCCACGTCTTGCCGTCGAGCGCGAAACGCCCGCCCGCAATGCGGTTCGCATACCGGCCGATCAGCGCGCCGAAATGGATGTTGCCGTTGTGCGCCTCGTAGTCGCGCAGCGAATCGAAGCCGAGCACGATGTCGGCCGCGTGGCCGGTGCGATCGGGCACGTCGAGCGCGGTCACGATACCGCCGTACGTGATGACTTTCAGCGTCACGCCGCGCCGGTTCGCGAGCGTGTACTGGCTCACCGCCTGCCCGGTCGCGGTCGTCCCGTAATCGGCGCGGCTGATCGAGACTTCGGGCGCCGCCGATGCAACGGCTGCGTGCAGCGCGAACGTTGCGAACACACCTATCGCGAGCATCGGTTGTCGCGGCCAGCGTCGTTTCATGGAAATCTCTCCAAAGTAGTGCGGCCCGTGCGGCCGCGCAAGTTGCATGCCTGCACGTCGCCGCGGTTGTCATGCCGCGCCCCGCATCCGCGTCGCGACGATCACGTATGGTCCGCGCGCCACCGGCGAGGCGTGACGCCGGTCAAGCGCGTGAAGGTGCGCGAGAAATGGCTCTGATCGGCGAAGCCGCACGCAACGGCGATCATGCTCAACGGCATGTTCGGGTCGCGCATCCATTCCTTCGCCCGTTCGACGCGCTGCACGATGAGCCAGCGATGCGGCGGCAGCCCGGTCGTTCGATGAAACGCCTTGACGAAATGGCCGCGCGACAGCCCGCACGCGCTCGCCACGTCGGCCAGGCCGATGTTGCCGTCGAGGTGCGCGAGCAGCAACTCCTTCGCGCGGCGCGCCTGCGACGGCGTGAGCTTGCCGTCCGACCTTTCCCGCCGTTCGCCGACGCCGCCGTAACGATGCGCGACGTGCGCCTGAAACGCCAGCCCCACGTGATCGATGAAGATCTGCGACGCTTCAGCGGGCCGGGCCAGCGCGGGCAGCAGCGCGTGTCCGAGCGCATGGATGACCGAATCGTGGGTGCTCAGATGCGGCGGCAGATAAAGCTGCGGCCGCTGCCGGCCGCCGAGGTCGTCGACCGTTTCCTCGAGCGTGTGGCGCGGCAGATGAAAATGCAGGCAATCGAACGCACCCTGGAGATCGGCCACCCAGCGACGGTCGAGATCGTAGATCGACACGGTTCCCGCGTCATACGGAACGAACGGTGCGGGGCGGCCGTCGAGCCACAGATCCTGCTCGCCGAACGGGTGCAACTGCAGCACGATCAGGTCCGTATTCTCGAGTTCATAGGGCGCGGTCAGCCCCATGTTCCTGCGCAAGCTCTTGAGCCGGACGATACCGATTTGCCCGTTCGGCAACGCTTGCGTGACGACGGTCTGCCTGACGTCGGCCGGGAGGAAATCGGACGATGGGGTGTCCGGCTGCGGGGCGCTCATGGGGCGAGGCGGGAAGGTGAATGACGAGGCTTATCACTCTAGCAAATCGCGGCGACGCACGCTGCTCGCGCCGCACCCCGCACTGGTATGATGCGCCAGCCACCCCCTACCGGAATTCGCGATGAAGCTGTCATTCGAAGCGCTCGAAGCCCTGGACGCGATCGACCGCACCGGCACCTTTGCCGAAGCAGCGGAACTGCTGCATCGTGTCCCGTCCGCGCTCACCTACCTGGTGCAGAAACTCGAAAGCGATCTCGGCGTGGCGCTGTTCGACCGCAGCGGACGGCGCGCGAAGCTCACGCATGCAGGCCGCATCGTCGTCGAGGAAGGCCGGCGCCTGCTGCGTGCGGCCGAGCAGCTCGAAATGAAGGCGCTGCGCGCGCAACAGGGCTGGGAAACGGAAGTGCGCGTCTGCATCGACGAAATCCTGCCGTTCGACGCGCTGTGGCCGTACGTCCACCGGTTCTACGCGCTCGGGATGGACACGCGGCTGCGGCTGTCGACCGAAGTGCTCGGCGGCGCATGGGATGCGCTGATTTCGCGGCGGGCGGATCTCGTCGTCGGCGCGGCGGGCGAACCGCCGGAATTGCCGGGCATCGTCGCACGGCCGATCGGCTCGCTGAAACACGTGTTCGCGGTCGCGCCGTCCCATCCGCTCGCGGCGCTGCCCGAACCGCTGTCGATGGCGTCGGTCGTCCAGTATCGCGGCGCGGTGATCAGCGATACGTCGCGCGAACTGCAGCCGCAGTCGGTCGCGATCGATGCGGGCCAGCCGTATCTCGCGGTACCGACGCTGGCCGCGAAGCTGGAAGCGCAATGCGAAGGGCTCGCGGTCGGCACGCTGCCGGAATGCATCGCGGCGCGCGCGATCGCCGACGGCAAGCTCGTCGCGCGCCAGGTGACCGGCATGCGCGATACCACGCACTGCTATCTCGCGTGGCGCGGCGACGAGGCGGGCCGCGCGCTGCACTGGTGGGTCGAGCAACTCGACCAGCCCGATCTCGTCGATCGTTTCACGACGCCGGACTGACGCGTCCGTTCGCGGCCCGCCGGCACGCCGGGACCACACACGCCGGCCGCCCGTCGATGGCTGACGGCCCGGCATCGCGCGCATCATGCAGCGCCCCGGCACGGCGCCACGCGCCGCGAAAGAAAGCGCACGCCCATCTCCTCGCGCCGGCGGCCCTCGCGATCCGGCCGCACGTCAGCCGAGCGAATCGTGCAGCCGCTTCATTTCCTTCTCGAGCCAGCCGATCAGGCTGAACCCCGCGTGCGCTTTCTCGACCGGCGGAATCATCATCCGCTCCTCGGTCGCGATATGGTCGGTGAGCGACTCGCACATCAGCCGGCCGAGCGCCGGCTTCCTGGCGATCAGTGCCGACAGATCCTCGCTGCGAAGCTGATGCACGGTCATCGCGGTCACCGCGTGAACGGTCGCATGAAGCCGCGTGCCGGCGAGCACGACCGACTGTCCGATCGCATCGCCCGGCGCCATGCGCCGGACTTCGACGTCGCCGGACGCGCCCGGCACGAACACCGCCGCGACGCCCGATTCGACGATCGTCAGCACGCGCGATTCCGCATTCGACGCGTAGATCACGTCGCCCTTGCCGAACGAACGCGCGACCAGCGCATCGGCCAGCACGGCCAGATCGTCGTCGTCCACGCGCGCGAACAATTCGACCGCGCGCAACAGCAGTAGCCGGCGCGATACCGGCTGCCCTGGCGAGGTCGATACGGACGCCGGCGCAGAGCCTGCTAGCGGCCGCCACGCGACGCCCGCCGCGGCCAGATGCCGATGCGCGAGATCGTAGAGCGCGTTGCGCACGGTGATTTTCTTCTGCAGCGCGTCGACGTAGCAGACGAGTTCGTACTGGATCGCATTCGCACGGAACGCCTTCACGACGGCGATCGGCGCGGGGCGCGCGAGCACGTCGAGCGAACTCGCCGCGGCCCGCTCCAGCGCACCGACGGCCACCGCCGGCCGCACCGCGGGATCGAGGTCGAGCGCGAGCGTCACGCCGTGCAGGCCCGCGGGTTCGCTGAGATTCACGATCGTCGCGCGCGCCGCGGTGCTGTTCGGCACGACGACCAGGTTGCCGAGGCTGTCGATCAGCTTCGTCGCACGCCAGTTGCTCTCGACGATGCGCCCTTCGAGCTCGCCGATCGAGACCGTATCGTCGAGCCGGAACGGTTGCGTGGTATTCAGCACGAGCCCGGAGAACACGTCGTTCAGCGTGTTCTGGAGCGCGAGGCCGAGTATCACCGCCACGGCGCCGGAGGTCGCGACCAGGCCGCTCAACGGCAGGCCGAGCACGTAGCCGAGCGCGGCCACCGCGGCCGCGCCGAACACGATGGCTTCGGCGATGTCATGAAACAGCCGCTGGTTGCGCCACGCATGCGGCAGCAGCAGATGGTTGAGCAGCAGGCTGAACACGATCGCGCACTGGAGCCACCACGCGATGCAGACGGCCTGGACCACGATCCGGTCGAGCCCGCCGAGCGACGCGGGCACGGCGAGCGGGCTCACGCCAGTCGCGAACAGCACGGCGCTCAGCGCGGCGAACGCCGCACAGCGCCGGATGGCGCGCGCCACGGCGCGATCGCGCCCGACCAGCCGCCACGCGGCGAGATCGGCCAGCACGATCGGCGCGCCGTAGAGCGCCGTATCGGAGAAATTCAACATGTCGGAGCGTACGCGCGGCGCGCGAAAGGATGGGCGCGGCAGCACGTACGTCGCCGCGCGGACGGAATCGTCGGGCACATGGCGTGCGGGCCGCCGACGCGCTGGCTGCGGCTAGGCGCGCCGGCGCATGACGCCCGGCAGCGGCAGCGGCAACACGTAGCGGCCGGCGCCCGCGATCGCGATCGTACCGAACAGGATCAGCAGCATCCACGCGAACTGCGCATCGCGCAGCGGCCAGTCGGGATGGACGAACACCAGCGCGACGAGCGTGACGATCATCACCGGCAGTGCCGCCAGCCTCGGGTACAGACCGACGATCATGAAAACCGGGCACACGACCTCCGCGAAGATCGCGAACAGGATCGACAGCGTGCGGCCGAGATGGAACGGATCTTCGATGGCCGCGGCTTCGGCCGTGTAATGCACGATCTTCGGCAAGCCGTGCACGACGAGCAACAGCACGCTGGCGGCGACGCGCAGGAACAGCAGGCCGAGATCGGTCGCGTGCCGGGAAAGGGCGGGTTGGTCAGGTTTCATGCGCGGTTCGTCGGTTGAGCGGGATGCACGGCGACGCGTGCGCCGGGCGTTTCGCCGCGCCGGCGTTCAGCGGGATCGCGCGACGTCGGCGAGCGCACGTGGTCGATGCGCACGCGTGCCGACGGGGTGTCGGCACGCGCCGTTCACGCAATCTACGCGCGCCGCCCGCCGCCGTCCTGTATCCGGGCTGAATCGTTCTGAAACACGGGAGACGCGCACGAAGCCGGCGTCACGACTCGCGCGACGGTAGCTCGGCCTCGGCCGCATCGAATCCGAGCGCGTGCACTTCCGACCATGCATCGTGCACGACCTGCGTCGACCCCGCGGTATGCGCGAGCGCCGCCGCATACGCGGCCAGCACCCGCACGCGCGCATCGTCGGACACCCCGGTTGCATCCGCGCCGCGCATCGCATCGAGCGCGACACGCGCGCGCTCGCGACATTCGTCGACGAGCGACAGATCGAACAGGCACGGCACCGCGACGGCCGTAAGCGCGATGCCGAGCGCCGCGTCGCCCTGCGCCGAAAATGCCCAGTCGAGCGCGGCACGCAGATTGCCGAGCTCGCGCCGGACCGCATCGAGCCGGGTCGCGCCCTCCGGCCCGCTGCCCGGCGCGTCGCCATCGTGGGCCGCGCGCCGGAACAACGCGAGGAAGTAGGTCGCGTGCGCGCGCGCCGCGGCCGCGCCCTCGCCGTGACTGTCGAGCTGCTGTTGCGCGTAGGCCCGCGTGGTCGTCAGCAGCCGGTAGCGCGGCACGCCGTGCGCGGTCTCGAGGATCACCAGCGATTTCGACACGAGGCCGGCGATCGTATCGAGCAGGTCGGCGCCGGCCAGCCCGTTGGCACCGACGACCTCGCGCACGGCCTCGATCGAGAAGCCGTCGCGAAACACGCCGAGCCATCGCAGCAGCAGGCGCTCGGCGTCCCCGAGCAACCGGTAGCTCCAGTCGTACATCGCCTGCAGCGTCTGGTGGCGCGGCAACGCGGTGCGAAAACCGCCCGTCAGCAGCCGAAAGTGATCGTCGAGATGGGCGGCCAGCACGTCGATGCCCAGCACGGCGGCGCGGGCCGCCGCCAGCTCGATCGCGAGCGGCAGGCCGTCGAGGCGACGGCAGACCGACGCCATCAACGCCAGGCTGCGCGCGTCGAGCGGAAAACGCGGATCGGCCGCGCGGGCCCGCGCCGCGAACAACTGCACCGCGCTGGCGCTCATCGCCTCGCGATCGCCGGCGCCTTCGTCGGGGACGTCGAGCGGCGGCACCGGGCACACGCGCTCGCCGTGGATGCGCAGCGATTCGCGGCTCGTCGCGAGCACGCACAGCCCGTCGTCCGCATCGGTGAGCGCGCTCGCGATTTGCGCGGCGGCGTCGAGCAGGTGCTCGCAATTGTCGAGCACGAGCAGCATCCGGCGACGTGCAACGCTAGCGAGCACCGCTTCGAGGGTCAGCGACCCGGTCGGCTGCGTGATGCCGAACGCGCCGGCCAGCGCGTCCGGCACGAAGCGCGGACACGCGACGGTCGCGAGCGAAACGAATACGGTGCCTTCCGGAAAGCGTGCGTCGGCGCGCGCCGCCGCTTCGATCGCGACGCGCGTCTTGCCGATGCCGCCCGCGCCGACCAGCGTCACGACGCGCGCGCCCTGCAGCGCGGCCAGCACGTCGGCGACCGTCTGTTCGCGGCCGAACAGCGTGCTCGGCGCCGCGGACGGCCGCCACGCCGCAGGGCGCACGGGCGCGTCGCCGTCGTCCTGCCCGGCGACCAGCCGATAGCCGCGGCCCGGCACCGTCACGATCAGGTTGCGGTCGCCGGCCAGCGCCTTGCGCAGCGACGCGATGTGCACCTGCAGGTTGTTTTCCTCCACCACGGTGTGCGGCCATACGCGCTGCATGATGTCGTCTTTCGATACCAGCGCACCGTTCGCCCGAATCAACAGCTCGAGAATTTCGAATGCGCGGCTGCCGATGCGCAGCAGCTTGCCGTTCGAACGAATTTCACGTCTGTCGAGAAAAACGTGAAGTGTTCCAATCCGGATCATGAGAATTTCTTGAGGGTGACATTCAACGGCGCCCCACTGAAATCGGGTGCCGGTTCCGCATCAATGCTACGGTATTTGCATGGTCGAATGATTCAAATTATCAGAATGAACGGCTCGAATTTTTTGAAATGACGAAAAATACCGCCGCACGGCGCTGTTTGCGCCCGAGCACCGCCCAGGCACCGAAATACGGCGAGACCACGCACGTTTCATGTGCAAATCGTGCATGCGTCCATGAATTCGATTTCGATATATCAGACGAAATGTTTTTCGCGCGGAGAAATACGGCGCATTTTCTTTTCGATTCGCACGGCCGGTTTATTTTCGGGCGCCTCTATCGTGCCGGCCGAATATCCGTCGGCTCATTTGCGTGCGCGGCCGGCGCGATGCGCCGCGCGAAACGGGCGGCGCGTGCCCCGCGCCGCCGCCGGTCGGCGTCGCGGAGCTCAGCCCTGCGCGAACGCCAGCAATTCGTCGTTCAGTCTAGCCGCATGCGTCAGGTAGAGCGCATGGGGGCCGCCTTCATAGACGCTCAGCGTCGCATGCGGCACGCGTTTCGCGGTCGCGGCGCCGGTCAGCGCGAGCGGCGCCGTCTGATCGTCGTCGCCGTGAATCACGCGCGTCGGCACGTCGAACCGTTGCAGGTCGGCGCGGAAATCGGTTTCGGAAAATGCGCGAACGCACTCGAGCGTGCCCTTCAGCCCGCCCTGCAACGCCATCACCGAGGTCCAGCCGAGTGCCGCGCGCGACACCGTCGAGCCGCCGCGGTTCGAACCGGTAAAGAGCGGCCAGAAGCCGTCGAAGAACGCCGCGCGATCGGCCACGATGCCTGCGCGAATGCCGTCGAATACCGCGACGTCCACGCCTTCCGGATGATCGTCGCGGCGCGCGACGAGCGGCGTCACGGAGCCGATCAGCACCGCCTTCGCGATGCGGCGCGTGCCGTGCCGGCCGATGTAGCGGGCCACCTCGCCGCCGCCCATCGAAAAGCCGACGAGCGTCACGTCATGCAGGTCGAGCGTCTCGAGCAGCGTCGCGAGATCGTCGGCCAGCGTGTCGTAGTCGTAGCCGCTCCACGGTTGGCCGGACCGCCCGAAGCCGCGCCGGTCGTACGCGATGCCGCGCAGGCCGTGCGACGCCACGTGATGCATCTGCACGTCCCACATGTCGGCATTCAGCGGCCAGCCATGAATGAACACGACCGGGCGGCCGCTGCCCCAGTCCTTGTAGTGGATCGACACGCCGTCGCGGGTGGTGAACGTGCTCATGAAGGTTCCTTTCGAGTAGGGAAGCCGCGCCCACGGACGCGGCCGAAGCGTGCGGCGCAGCGCGTCATGCCCGGGACTGCCGGGCGACGAACTGCTCGAGCGCCGTCGCGAGCACCATCTCGCGGCAGTTCGCGGGGCGTTTCTCGCCGCGCCACTGGGGTTTGTAGATCGCGTCGCCGACCCGGATCGGTTGCCCGGTGAGCGCGCAGCGTGCCAGCCGGCGCGCCTTCGCGCTGATCCAGCGTTGTTCGTCGTAGCGGCAGCGCGTCGGATCGCTCCACGACACCAGCATCGACGAATCGGTCTGCCGCTCGACGGCGACGATCGCGCTGCGGCGGCGCACGTCGCCGCTCGACGGCACCGGCGCATCGTCCCGATGCGGGCGGCGCGAGCCGTCCGTCTCTCGCGTGCGCGGCAGCGGCGGCATCCGGACGCCCGTGGCGGGTAGCGGTCCGAGCGACGTGATCATGTGCTCCCAGCGATTGAAGGCGTCCATGGCGGCTTATCCAGGCAGGTGACGGGCGGCGCGGGCCGGTCGGCCCCGTTCGCGTGGCGCGCGACGTGTGCCGATGACCCGATGCTGACGATAGCCGCCGTGCGCTGAAGAGTCCCGGTCGCGGCCTTAATTTTTCTGCAATGCGGCAAATCCCGTTCGGAGCGCCGCGGCGTTCAAGAGAATTCAGCCGGATTTCAGTACGGCGCGCACCGCGCCGGATTACGCTCCCGACGGCATTCGTTCGTCCGCGCGCCACCATCGACGCGCGACGGCGCACGCCGGCCGGCTGCCGGGCGGGATGGCCGCGACCAGCCGCCACCGATCCACCATCCCGTGCGGCCTCGCCGCCGCATACCTCAGGAGTCCAGATGCATCCCGAACAGACCGACGCCGTTTCGTCGGCCCGCCGCCGCGACATGTTGCTCGCCGGCGCGACGGCCGTTGCCGCAGCCGCGCTGCCCGCCATGGCGGCCGCGGCCGGCACGCCGTCCCACAGCCCCTCTTCGGCCCACTCAGGAGCGCACACGATGAACACGATCACCACCAAGGACGGCACGCAGATCTACTTCAAGGATTGGGGCAGCGGCCGCCCGGTCGTGTTCTCGCACGGCTGGCCGCTGTGCGCGGACGCGTGGGACGCGCAGATGCTGTTCCTCGTGCAGCACGGCTATCGCGTGATCGCGCACGACCGCCGCGGCCACGGCCGTTCGGGCCAGCCGTCGCGCGGCAACGACATGAACACGTACGCGGACGATCTCGCCGCGCTGCTCGACGCGCTCGACGTGCGTGAAGCCGCGCTCGTCGGCCACTCCACCGGCGGCGGCGAAGTCGCGCGCTACATCGGCCGCCATGGCACGAAGCGCGTGGCGAAGGCGGTGCTGATCGGCGCGGTGCCGCCGCAGATGGTGAAATCGCCGACCAATCCGGGCGGCTTGCCGATGGAAGTATTCGACGGCATCCGCAAGAACGTCGCGGAGAACCGCTCGCAGTTCTACAAGGATCTCGCCGTGCCGTTCTTCGGCTTCAACCGGCCGAACGCGAAGGTGTCGCAGGGCACGATCGACGCATTCTGGTCGCAGGGCATGATGGGCGGCATCCACGGCCAGTACCTGTGCGTGAAGGAGTTCTCGGAAGTCGACTACACCGACGACCTGAAGAAGATCGACGTGCCGACGCTCGTGCTGCACGGCGACGACGACCAGATCGTGCCGATCGACGATTCGGCCCGGCTGTCGTCGAAGATCGTGAAGCACGCGGTGCTGAAGGTGATCGAAGGCGGCTCGCACGGCATGTGCGTCGTGAACGCCGATCGCATCAACGCCGAGCTGCTTGCGTTCCTGCAGGCGTAAGCACGCGGTCCGTCGCGGCGGCGCGCATGCCGCCGCGACGGATGCGGCGGACGCGCCGTTCAGGACTTTTCAGGAAATTTCAGGCCGCCCGGTGCCACACTTACGGCGCCCGCACCGGGCGCAACAGGATGCCGAGCAGCGCGCCGGCGAGCGCGAATGCCATCGCCACCCGGAAGTTGTCGGCCAGCGCGAGCGTCGTGGCCTGCACGCGCACCGCGCGATCGACGAGCGCATAGGCCGCCTGGTTGCCGGTCGCGAACGTGGCGCCATGCGCGACCAGCGACGCCGCGCCGGCCCGCAGCCGTTCGAGCGTTTCGGGATCCGACAGCGACACATGCAGACCGACGAGATTCGAATGGGTAGCCTCCCTGATCCGCTGAATCACCGCGATCGACGTCGTGCCGAGCTGCCCGCTCAGCAGGCGCGTCGCCTGCACGACCGCGCCGAACGTCAACGCATGCTCGGCCGTCACGTGCTTGCCGAAGAAGAAGATGACCGACGTGAGCGCCATCGTCTGGCCGAGCGCCTGCAGCAACTGCGACGGGATGAAGTCGGGCTCGGCCCACACCGGCGTGAGCCGCGAGCCGAGCGCGAACGCGATCGCCACCATCGCGAAGCCGGCGACGATCAGCCGGCGCGGATCGACCCGCTGCAGCAGCAGCGCGACGCACGGCGCGAACAGCAGTTGCGGGATCGCGATCCAGCGCAGCGTATCGCCGATCTGCAGCGGGCGCAGCCCGTACGTACTCGCGAGGAACAGCGACGGGATGAAGCTCGTGTTGAGCACGGTGAAACGCACGAGGCCGACGAGCACGATCAGCAGCGCGATGTTGGGCCGCGCGAGGTAGCCGAGATCGAGCCCGGCGCGCGGCGACGCGAGTTCGTGGATCAGGAACGCGGCGATCATCAGGATGCCGGCCGCCAGCAGCGCGACGATCAGCGGCGACTGCAGCCAGAACAGCCGCTCGCCCTGATCGAGCGCGACGCACAGGCACGCGAACCCGCCCGCGCCGAGCAGCATCCCGCGCGCATCGATGCCCGACGCGAAGCGCTTGATCGGCTCGTCGGCGAGCGACAGCATCAGGCACGCGATGAACGGCACGGTCAGCGCCGCGTTCTGCCAGAACAGCCAGCGCCAGCTCAAATGTTCGCTGTACCAGCCTTCGAGCGTGGCCGACAGGTTCAGCGACATCTCGAGATTCATCGCATACGCGGCGATGCCGAACGGAATCAGCCGCGGCGGCAGCGTGCGTACGACGAAGCCGACCGTCAGCGGCACGAACACGCCGGACGCGAGCCCCGCGATCGCCTGGCACACGATGAACGCGCCGAATTGCGTGCACAGCGGCAGCACGGTTTCCGCGCCGAGAAACACCACGGCGCCCGCGACCAGCACGCGGCGCGTGCCGAACATGAAGGCCGCCGCGATCGCGAGCGGCCCGACGAACATCTGCGACGCGGTGAACGCGGTGTTGATCCACGCGCCTTCGTCGAAGCCGACGCCGAGTGCGCCGCGCACGTCGGCCAGCCCGAGCGACGTGATGCGCGACGTCAGCGTCGCGATGATCGCGCCGAGCAGCACGGCCGCGATCGCGGCGATCGACCGAAACGTCGGAATGTCGGAGGCCGGGCCTGCGGCCGGCGCCGGCACGGCACTACCGGTGGCGAACGTCGTGTTCATCGTCGAGCGGCTCCCGCCTGTCAAGCTGGCGCAAGCATAACGCGGTGCGTCGAATCCTGCCCGTACGATGGAGTTCGTCGATCATGACCCCACCCTCTCCCGCACCGTCGCCCGCTGCGCCCGCGCGTTCCCGGCGACTGGCCGTCGTCGCGATCGCCGTGATCGCGCTGCTGCTGGTCGCGTTGCTCGTGTACGAGTTCGACGCACGCGATCGCGGCACCGACGACGCGTACGTGACCGGCCACCTGCACGTGATCTCGCCGCGCGTCGCCGGCACGGTCGAACGTGTGCTCGTCGACGACAACCAGTTCGTGCATGCGGGCGACGCGCTCGTGCAGATCGACCGGCGCGACTTCGACGTGCGCGTCGCGGCGCAACGCGCCCGCGTCGCCCAGGCGCATGCCGATGCGAGCCGCGCACGCGCGCTGATCGAGCAGGCGGACGCGGCGCTCGTGTCGGCGCACGCCGATGCCGAAAAGGCCGAACTCGATTACGCCCGTGCCCGCGAACTGACCCGCGAGACGCCGCGCGGCCTGTCGAAGCAGGAGTTCGATGCGGCCGATGCCGCCCGCAAGTCCGCCCGCGCGCGCGTCGCGGCGGCCGATGCGCAACGGCGCAGCGCACTCGCCGCCGCTCAGGCCGCCGAGGCCGCGTCGAGCCAGAACGACGCCGAGTTGCACGACGCGCTGCTGCAGCTCGGCTACACGGCGGTCGTCGCACCGTCGGACGGCTACGTCGGCAAGAAGACCGTCGAGACCGGCGAGCATGTCGCGCCCGGCCAGGCGCTGCTCACGCTGGTCGAGCCGCATCCGTGGGTCGTCGCCAATTTCCGCGAGACGCAGCTACGGCACGTGCGCGCCGGCGACGCCGTGCAACTGCGCTTCGATGCGTTGCCGGAGCGCGCGTTCAGCGGCCGCATCGACAGCCTGTCGCCCGCGACCGGCGCGCAGTTCGCGCTGCTGCCGCCCGACAACGCGACCGGCAATTTCACGAAGGTCACGCAGCGCGTCCCCGTGAAGATCCTGCTCGACGGCCCGGCCGCGACGGAGCCGCGCATCCGGCCCGGGCTATCGGTCGTCGTCACGCTGCAACCCGGCAGCGAATCGCGATGACGCGCGTCTTCGCCCTGCTCGCCGCGAGCCTGATGGCCGCGTGCTCGATCGCACCGCAGCCGCTCGCGCCCGTCCCGGTCGAAACCGACCGGTTCCGCCATGCCGATCCGGCGACCGATGCGCGCACACCGTCGCTCGCCGCGTGGCCCGCGTGGTTCGGTGACCCGCAACTCGGCCGCCTCGTCGACGCCGCACTCGCGCACAACCTCGACATCCGCGCGGCGGCCGCGCGCGTCGACCAGGCGCAGGCGCTGCTCGGCGTGCGCGAAGCCGCGCTGGCGCCGACCGTGCGCGTCGACCCGTCGTTCAGCCGCACGCGGGTGTCCGGCACGGTCGACAACGCGCTGCCGAAGCGCACGATGCACAACTGGTCGGTGCCCGTCGCCGCGAGCTACGAAGTCGATCTATGGGGCCGCTTGCGCGGCGACGCCGACGTCGGCGAACAGGACCTGCTGCAGGCAGCGGCCGATCGCGATGCGGTGCGTCTGCGGGTGGCGACCGAAGTGGCCGTCGACTACCTGACGCTGCGCTACGTCGACGACGATCTCGTGACGCTCGTGCGCGCGATCGGGCTGCGGCGCACCGCGCTCGACGTGATCGCCGCCCGCGTGCGGGCCGGCGCGGCCAGCGATCTCGACGGGCTGCGCGCGTCGGCCGATCTCGATACCGCGCATGCCGATCTCGCGGAGAGCCGCCGGCTGCGCGAGAACCTCGTCGACGCCCTCGCGGTGCTGACCGGCGTGTCGCCGACCGCGTTCGACGTCGATACCGGCGCCGTGCCCGTGCAGGTGCCGGAGGTGCCGGCCGGGCTGCCGTCCGCGCTGCTCGCCCAACGCCCGGACGTATTCGCGGCGGCGCGGCGCGCCGATGCGGCGTCGCTCGAGCTGGGCATCGCGCGCACCGCGTGGCTGCCGACGCTGACGCTGACCGCCGACGGCGGTTTCGCCACCCGCGACCTGCGCTCGTTTCTCGACCGCAACAGCTCGCTGTGGAGTCTCGGCGCGAACGTCGCGCTGACGCTGTTCGACGGCGGCAAGCGCGATGCCGCGGTGGCCGCCGCGCGAGCCGGCACGAACGTCGCCGACGCCGACTATCGCGCGACCGCGATCGGCGCGTTGCGCGACGTGCAGGATGCGCTCAACGACATCGCCGCGCAAAAGGAGCGGATCGTGCGCTACGACAGCGCGGCGCGCGCGACCGACGCGGCGGCGCGGCTATCGCTGAGCCGCTACGCGCACGGTTACGTCAGCTACCTGGAAGTGATCGACGCCGATCGCGACGCACTGAATGCGCGGCGCCAGCTGATTCACAGCCGGCAGGCGCTGGCCGTCGCGACGGTGAGCCTCGTGCGTGCATTGGGCGGCGGGTGGACGCCGCCGGCGCGCGCCGGCCGGGGCGGGTTGCGCGACGCAACGCAAGCCGACGCGCGATGAACGCATCGAACGGCCCGCGACGCGTCACGCGCGCGCGAGCCGATGCGCATCCTCGCCGAGAAACCGGTGCACGAAGGTCACGGCCATCGCGCCTTCGCCGACCGCCGACGCGACGCGCTTGACCGATCCCGATCGCACGTCGCCCGCCGCGAACGATCCCGGCACGCTGGTTTCCAGGTGGTACGGCCGGCGCTCGAGCGGCCATACGCGCTCGAACGCCGGACAGTCGTACAGGTCGCCGCCGGTCACGAGATAACCGTCCGGATTGCGAATGATGTCGGTGTCCTTCGCCCAGTCGGTATTCGGCGCGCCGCCGATGCACACGAACAGGCGCGTGGCCGGCAGCCGTTCGAGCGTGCCATCCGCCGAGCGAAGCTCGATCGCGTCGAGCCAGCCGTCGCCGTGCAGCGCGGCGACGCTCGACCGGTAGCGGACCTCGATGTTCGGCGTGCGTTCGATCCGGTCGATCAGGTAGCGCGACAGCGTGTCGGCAAGCGACGCCCCGCGCACGAGCATCGTCACCTGACGCGCATGCCGCGAGAAATTCATCGCGGCCTGGCCGGCCGAATTGCCGCCGCCGACGATGAAGACCTGCTCGCCCGCGCACATCGGCGCTTCGCTCGACCCGGCGCCGTAGAACAGCCCCGCGTTGAGAAACGCCGGTTCCTCCGGCAACCCGAGGCTGCGATATTCGATGCCGGTCGCGCAGATGTTCGCGCGGGCGATCAGGATCGACCCGTCGGCGAGCTCGACGCGGATCTTGCCGTCGACGAACGTCGCATGCACGCCCTCGCGCATCGTCAGCAGCTCGACGCCGAACTTCACCGCCTGCTCGCGCGCGCGTTCCGCGAGCTCCGCGCCCGGAATGCCGTCGGGAAACCCCATGTAGTTCTCGATCAGCGAACTCGTGCCGGCCTGCCCGCCGATCGCGCCGCGCTCGATCACGACCGCGCGCAGCCCTTCGGACGCCGCGTAGACCGCCGCCGACAGCCCGGCCGGCCCCGCGCCGTAGATCGATACGTCGTATTCGACGAAGCGCGGCCGCGCGACCCAGCCGAGCCTTGCGGCGATCTCGGCCAGCGTCGGCTGGTACAGGCGCGAGCCGTCCGGAAAGATCACGACCGGCAGCCGGATGTCGCGCAGCGGCGCGATGCCGAGCACCTGCGCGCAGTCGGCGTCGGACGTCAGCTCGCACCAGTCGTACGCGATCATGCGCCGCTGCAGAAAATCGCGGATCGCATACGCGTCCCGGCTGCGCGGCAGGCCGACGATCCGCACGTGTTGCGGTTGCTCCATGAGCGCCTCCCGATGATGTCGATGTCGAATGCGGTCCGGCCGGTGCGGCGGTGCCGCGGCCGGACGCATCCGCGACTGTACGCCGCCGGCACGCGCCGCGCGGGCCGCTTCATGACAATTAAGGTCCGGCCGCGCCGCGACGCCGCACAATGTCGCGTATCCGTCCCGCTTGCGGCCTCGCGCCGGCCCGTCGCAAGCGTCGCTCCCGCGCCGGCATCGGAGCGCAAGATGGCCAACGCCTGTACGCATCTCGACGAAGCACGCGTGTTCGACACCGACAAGGACTACTGTGAGGAATGCATCAAATCGGGCAGCCACTGGGTGCATTTGCGGATGTGCCTGATCTGCGGACACGTCGGCTGCTGCGACTCGTCGCCGAATCGCCACGCGAGCCGGCATTTCCGCGAAACCGGCCACCGGCTCGTCCGCTCGATCGAGCCCGGCGAGCGCTGGATCTGGTGCTACGCGGATGAAGTCGTCGCGGGCGAGATTCCGTCGTGACGCAACGCGCAGGGCGGCCGTGACATAGCGTGTCCGTCATCGGTCGCCGGCGCCGAACCCCGGCCGATCCGGGGCCGGACACCGTTCAGAACGTTTCAGCGCCGCTTCAGGCAAGGGTCGCGGCCTCTGCGTAGACTGCCGTTCATGAGCCGCCGCGCAGAACGGCGCTTGCGCCCGTTATCGACTGCTGGAGTGACAATATGATCCCCGCCGCCAATCACCGCCGCTCGGCAACACGCTCGCGGCCGCATCGGACGACCCCGCACGGCCGACCTGCATCGTCCGGTGTCGCCGCGCCTCGCATCACTTGCGGCGCACCGCGTCGCCCGGAGCACGCATGAAGCACAAACGACTCTGGTTCGGCGCGGCCGGCATCGCGGTCGTCGGCCTCGCGGTCGCGATCGGCATCATGGTGCGGCCGTCGATCGCGCCGATCGATCCGCCCGCTCCTGCGTCGTTCGATCCGCAGCTGGTGCGCGCCGGCGCACGCGTCGTCGCGCTCGGCGACTGCGTCGTCTGCCACACCGCGAAGGACGGCAAGCCGTTCGCGGGCGGGCTGCCGCTCGCGACGCCGTTCGGCACGATCTATGCGACCAACATCACGCCGGACGCCGAAACGGGGATCGGCCGCTGGTCGCGCGACGCGTTCGCCCGGGCGCTGCGCACCGGCATCGGACGTAACGGCCAGCCGCTCTACCCGGCGTTTCCGTACATTCATTTCACGCGAATGTCGGACGACGACATCGCCGCCGCGTACGCGTACCTGATGACCCGCGAGCCGGTCCACGCGACGGCGCCCGCCAACGACCTGATCTTTCCGCTGAACTTCCGCCCGCTGGTCGCGTTCTGGAACGTGCTGTTCCTGCGCGAAGGCGCGTATCAGCCGGACCCGGCGCAGTCCGCGCAATGGAACCGCGGCAGGATGCTCGTCGACGGGCTCGGCCACTGCGCGTCGTGCCATTCGCCGCTGAACGCGATCGGCGGCGAGCAGCGCGGCCGCGCATTCGACGGCGGCATCGTCGACGGCTGGGAAGCGCCGCCGCTCAATGCGCTCGGCCAGGCCGCGCGGCCGTGGACGCAGGCGCAGCTCGTCACCTACCTGCGTACCGGCCGCGCGAGCGAGCACGGCGCGGCGGCCGGGCCGATGCTGCCGGTCACGCGCGACCTCGCGACGGTGCCGGTGGAGGACGTCGAGGCGATCGCCACTTACATCCTGTCGATCCAGAAGCCGGCGAACGCGCGAGCGGCCACGGCAACGGCCGCTGGCGAACACACCGCGACGACGCCGGCCGCGCAACGCGGCGCGACGCTGTTCCAGGCGTCGTGCGCGCAGTGCCACGGGCCGGCCGCGCCGATGCAGTCGATCGGCGAGCGGCCGACACTTTCGTTCAGCACGGCGGTCAACGCCGATACGCCGCGCAACGCGATCCAGATGATGTTCAACGGCATCGGCTGGCACGGCGAGGACACGCTGAATTACATGCCGTCGTTCATCGACCAGTACGACGACGCGCAGATCGCCGATCTCGCCGCGTACGTGCGCGAGACCTATACCGATCGTCCCGCGTGGTCCGGCGTCGACGCGATGGCCGCGAAGCTCAGAAAAGAGGACACCGCACGATGATTACCCTCACCGTCAACGGCGTGCGGCACACGCTGGACATCGATCCGTCCACGCCGCTGCTGTACGCGCTGCGCAACGACCTGCACCTGCACGGCGCGAAGTTCGGCTGCGGCCTCGGCCAATGCGGCGCCTGCACCGTGATCGTCGACGGCAAGCCGACCTTCTCGTGCCTGATGCCGGTGGCCGCGGTCGGTGCGCGCAGCGTGCGCACCATCGAAAGCCTCGGCACCGCCGAGCATCCGGGCCCGCTGCAACGCGCGTTCATCGAGCACCAGGCCGCGCAGTGCGGCTACTGCATCGCCGGGATGATCATGCGCGCGCAGGCGCTGCTCGAACGCAATCCGAAGCCGACCGAACAGGAACTGCGCACGCACATGGAACCGAATCTGTGCCGCTGCGGCACGCACATGCGGATTCTCGCGGCGGTGCGCTCGGTCGCGGGGCTGCCGGCCCCCGAGCCCGCTTCCGCTCCCGTCACGATCAGCAAGGGGCTGTGATGAATTCCCACGACGACATCGACGAAGGCCGCCGGCACTTCATCGTCTCCGGCGCGCTGTTCGTCGCGTTCAGTCTCGCGCCCGCGTCGCGCGCGGCCGCGCAGCTGGTGATCGCCGACGAAGGTGCGGCCGTGCACGTGGCGAAAGCCACGCAGGCGCTCGCGGGCAGCCTGAAGACCAATCCGCTGCTCGACGCGTGGGTCAAGATCGCGCCCGACGGCAAGGTCACCGTGTTTACCGGCAAGGTCGAGCTCGGCACCGGCGTGCGCACCGCACTGCTGCAGGTGGCCGCCGAGGAACTCGACATGAAGCCGTCGCTGATCACGTTCCTGACCGCCGACACCGGCGCGTCGCCGGACGAAGGATTGACCGCCGGCAGCCACACGATGGCCGACAGCGGCTCCGCGCTGCTGAACGCCACCGCGCAGGTGCGCGCGCTGCTGGTGGAAGGCGCGGCGAAACGCTTCGGCGTCGATCCGGGCGTGCTGACCACCGCCGACGCGGTGATCAAGGCGCCCGACGGCCGCACGATGACCTACGGCGACGCGATCCGCACGGTCGACCTGCATCGCAATGCCGCGCCCACGTCGCCGCTGAAGAACCCGGCGACGTTCGCCGTGATCGGCACGTCGCTGCCGCGCGTCGACATCCCGAACAAGGTCACGGGCGGCGTCAGCTACGTGCAGGACATGCAGCTGCCCGGCATGCTGCACGCACGTGTCGTGATGCCGCCGGTGTACGACGCGACGCTGCTGTCGTTCGACGAAGCCGCGATCCTGAAGCTGCCCGGCGTCGTGCGGATCGTGCGCAACGGCAGCATGCTCGCGGTGGTCGCGCAGGGCGAATGGCAGGCGGTGGTCGCGCAGCGCGCACTCGCCGCCGGCTGCCGCTGGTCGCCGGGCCGCAAGCTGCCCGAGCGCGGCACCGTGCACGCGGACCTGAAACGGATCTCGACGCAGCGCATCGAGATCGCGAACACGCATGCGGCCACCGCGCCGGCCGTGAAGACGCTGAACGCGACGTTCCTGAAGAACTACCTGCTGCACGGGTCGATCGGGCCGTCGTGTTCGGTCGCGCATCTCGAGAACGGGATGATGACGGTGTGGACCCACTCGCAGGGTGTCTACCCGCTGCGCGACGCGCTCGCGGAGATGCTGTCGATGCCGAAGGCGAGCGTGCGCTGCATTCATACCGAGGGCTCCGGCTGCTACGGCCACAACGCGGCGGACGACGCGGCCGCGCACGCCGCGCTGATCGCCGCCGCGATGCCGGGCAAGCCGATTCGCGTGCAATGGATGCGCGAACAGGAACACACGTGGGATCACTTCACGCCCGCGATGGTGACCGAGGTCAGCGCGTCGCTCGATGCGGGCGGCCGCATCGTCGACTGGAACTATGCGTTGTGGAGCAGCTCGCACAACGAGCGGATCGTCAACGCCGGCCGGCTGCTGCCCGCGCGCATGCTCGAGCCGCCGTTCGTGCCCGCGCCGTCGACGCCGATGCTGCAACCGGAGGGCGGCGGCGACCGCAACGCGATCCCGCTGTATACGCTGCCGAACCAGCACATCGTCAACAACTTCTCGCCGACGATGCCGCTGCAGACGTCCGCGATGCGCTCGCTCGGCGCGCACACCAACGTCTGGGCGATCGAGAGCTTCATGGACGAGCTCGCGCGCGCGGCCGGCGTCGATCCGGTCGAATTCCGGCTGCGTCACATGGAAGACCATCGCGCGCGGCAGGTGATCCAGCTCGCCGCGAAGCACTTCGGCTGGCCGCGGCCGCCGCGCGCGCGCAACCACGGCGTCGGCTTCGCGTTCGGCAAGTACAAGAACCTGATGGCCTACGTCGCGATCGCGGTCGAGGTGTCGGTCGTGCCGGAAACCGGCCAGGTGACGCTCGAACACGCGGAAGCCGCCGTCGACGCGGGCCAGATCGTGTCGCCGGACGGCATCCGCAACCAGATCGAGGGCGGCATCGTGCAGGCCGCGAGCTGGACGCTGTACGAAGCGCTGAAGTACGACACGGAACGGATTCGCAGCTTCGACTGGAGCAGCTACCCGATCCTGCGCTTCTCGGCCGTGCCGCAGAACGTGAAGGTCCATCTGGTCAATCGCCCCGGCGCGCCGTTTCTGGGCGCGGCCGAGGCGTCGATGGGGCCGACCGCCGGCGCGCTGGCCAACGCGATCTTCGACGCGACCGGACAACGCATGCGCGAAATGCCGTTCGCCGGCGACGCATTGAGAAAGCGCATCGACGCCTAGCGGGTCGGTCACGCCCGCTACGCGCCCCCATATCCGACATGAGACAAGACGGCACCGGCACGCACCGGCGCCGCATGCCGACCGGCTGGAGAACTTCCGACGATGGATACCTTGCTTTCGATGCGCGTGTTCACGCGCATCGTCGAAACCGGCAGCTTCACGCGCGCCTCCGACACGACCGGCCTCACCACGCCGCGCGTGTCCGCGCTGCTGAGCGCACTCGAGCAGCATCTCGGCTGCCGGCTGCTGAACCGCACCACGCGGCGCATCTCGCTGACCGAGGACGGTCAGGCCTACTACGAACGTTCCGTCGCGGTGCTGCGCGAGATCGACGACATGGAGGCGTCGGTCTCGCAGGCCCGCAACGTGCCGCGCGGCCGGCTGAAGGTGAACCTGCCGCCCGCGATGGCGAAGCAGGTCGTGGTGCCCGCGCTGCCGGCGTTTCTCGACGCCCATCCGGACATCATGCTCGAACTCGGCGTGACCGACCGGCAGATCGACCTCGTCGGCGAAGGGGTCGACTGCGTGGTGCGCATCGGTGCGCTCGACGATTCGGGCATGATCGCGAAGCGGATCGGCAGCCTGACCACCTGTACGTGCGGCTCGCCCGCGTATTTCGCGCGATGCGGCGAGCCGCAGACCGTCGACGATCTCGCGCAGCACGTCGCGGTCAGTCACATCTCGGCCGACACCGGGCGGCCGCGGCCGTGGGATTACGTGGTCGACGGCGAGCCGCGCATCGTGCAGATGTGCGGCACGGTGGCCGTCAACGACGCGGACAACTACATCGAATGCGGCGTCGCCGGCATCGGGCTGATCAAGACGTCGCTGTACCTCGTCGAGCCTTACCTGAAATCGGGCCGGCTGCGCGAGGTGCTGACCGATTTCAACGCACCGGCCCGGCCGATCTCGGTGCTGTATCCGCCCAATCGCCACATCCCGGTCAAGCTGAAGGTGTTCGTCGACTGGCTCGCGGGCCTGTTCGAGCAGATTCCGACGCTGCAGGGCAAACGCGGCTGAACCCGCGCGGCGCGGCACCTTTGCGTGCCGCGCAACGCTCGATTGCGCGGCGTCCCGATTCCGGCCTGAGCGATTGATCACTAGTATCGACGGCAATGCGGTGCACCGTATCGCGGCCAGGCGAATTCCATGCCGGCGCGACGCTCCGGTGCCCGGCCCTTCCCTTTTCCAGGAGTCGACCATGTCAACGGATTCAACACCGCTCGCGCCGCCCGCGCACGGCGTCAAGCTCACGCAGGGGCTGATCCTGCTGTTCGCGTTCAGTTGCGGCGCGATCGTCGCGAACCTGTACTACGCGCAGCCGATCACCGAGCTCATCGCGCCGGGCCTGCACATGTCCGGCAACACGGCGAGCCTGATCGTGTCGCTGACGCAGATCGGCTACGCGCTCGGGCTGTTCTTCATCGTGCCGCTCGGCGACCTGCTCGAAAACCGCAAGCTGATGATCGTGACGGCCGTCGTGTCGATCGCGAGCCTCGCGGCGGCGGCGCTCGTGCGCACGCCCGGGCTCTTTCTCGCGATTTCGCTGCTGATCGGGTTCAGCTCGGTGGCCGTGCAGATCCTCGTGCCGCTCGCCGCGCACCTCGCGCCGGACCATTCGCGCGGCCGCGTCGTCGGCACGATCATGAGCGGGCTGCTGCTCGGCATCCTGCTCGCGCGGCCGCTGTCGAGCGTCGTGGCCGACGCGTTCGGCTGGCGTTTCGTGTTCGCGGCGGCGGCGGTGCTGATGACGCTCGTCACGGCCGTGCTCGCGCTGACGATTCCGTCGCGCCAGCCCGATCATCGCGCGACCTATTTCGAACTGATCGGCTCGCTGCTGTACCTCGTCCGCACGATGCCGGTATTGCGCCACCGCGCGTTCTACCAGGGCCTGATGTTCGCGTCGTTCAGCCTGTTCTGGACCGCCGTGCCCGTCGAGCTGACGCGTCACTACGGGTTGTCGCAATCGGCGATCGGCCTGTTCGCGCTGGTCGGCGCGATCGGCGCGACCTCGGCACCGGTGGCCGGGCGTCTGGCGGATGCCGGCCATACGGTGCGCGCGACGCTGATCGCGCTCGTCGCCGGCGCGCTCGCGTATGCGGTCGGGTTCGTGCACGGCACCGGCCTGTACGGGCTCGTCGTCACCGGCATCGTGCTCGACTTCGCGGTGCAGATGAACATGGTGCTCGGCCAGCGCGAGATCTACGCGCTGCATGCGGCGAGCCGCAACCGGCTGAATGCGCTGTACATGACGAGCATCTTCGTCGGCGGCGCCATCGGCTCCGCGCTCGCGAGCCCGCTGTACGCGCATGGCGGCTGGCCGCTCGTCGCCGCGGTGGCCGGCGCGTTCCCGATCGTCGCGCTCGCGCACTACCTGCTCGTCGGGCGGCCGCACGCGCAACGCCACGCCGCGGGTTGACCCGCCGTCGCACGCCGAATCGATCCGTTCGCGGGGCGCGCCGCCGCCCCGCTCTCCGTCGAACCACAGGAGTCCATCATGTCTTCCCTGCTCAGTGCTTACGATCTGCGCGGCCTCGCGCTGCCGAACCGTGTCGTGATGGGGCCGATGACGCGCTCGCGCGCGCCGTCGCGCGGGCTGCCCACCGAACTGATGGCCGAGTACTACGCGCAGCGCGCGTCGGCCGGCCTGATCGTGACCGAAGCCACCAACGTCAGCCGGGCGTCCGCCGCATTCGAGCTGACGCCGGGCCTCGTCGACGATGCGCAGGCCGCCGCCTGGAAAATCGTCACCGATGCCGTCCATGCGAACGGCGGGCGCATCTTCGCGCAGTTGTGGCATGGCGGCCGCGTCAGCTCGCTGACGCTGCTCGGCGGCGCCGCGCCGCTGTCGCCGTCGGGCGTGAACGACGACCTCGAACAGCTGCAGGTCTGGGCGCAGCTGCAGAACGGCTACTACACGAAGATTCATGCGACGCCGTCGCGCGCGATGACGACCGATGAAGTCGTCGCGACCGTCGACGAATTCCGGCAGGCCGCGGCACGCGCGATGGCCGCGGGCTTCGACGGCGTCGAGATCCACGCCGCCAACGGCTACCTGCCGCACCAGTTCCTGTCGTCGACGCTGAATCGCCGCGACGATCGCTACGGCGGATCGGTCGCGAACCGCGCGCGCTTTCTGGAAGAAATCGTCGATGCGGTCGGCGGCGTGATGCCGCTGAGCCGCGTCGGCGTGCGCATCTCGCCGTACGCGAAATACAACAACGTGCGCGACGCCGATCCGGACGCGACGCTCGCGTACGTCGGGCGGATGCTCGACGCGGCCGGCGTCGCCTATCTGCACGCGGCCGACACCAACGGCTGGAGCGGCGAACCCGATCTGCCGCGCATCGTCGAGCACGCGCGCCGGTCGTTCCACGGCACGCTGATCGTCAACGGCGGCATTTCACCGGAGGCGGCGAGCGCGCTGATCGACGCGGGCGACGCCGATCTCGTCGCGTTTGCCCGCGCGTATATCGCGAACCCGGATCTCGTCGAGCGCATCGCGGCCCGCGCACCGCTCGCGCAGCCGAAGTCCATCGGCTGGTACGGCGGCGAGCGCGCCGGCTACGTCGACTACGCGCGGCACGACGCGGCGCAATCGCCCGCCTGACCCGCGCACGCCGGGCGCGGCGGCGCGCCGCGGCCGGCCGTGGGTCCGGCTGCCGCACGCCGGGCCGGCGCCGTCACGTATCGTTCCACCGCGCGCCCAGCACGCGCCCGCAGAAATTCGGCCGATGAAAGTCGGGGTCCGCGCGTTCGAGCACGTCCGCGCTCCAGGTGCCGAAGGTCGACTGCGGCCGATGCTCGACGCCGCGCGCGACCATGTCGAGAAACGCTTCGCGAAAACCGCTGCCGCGCGGGTAGGCCGCGAGCAGCGCCGTGCGTTCGTCGGCGGTATAGGCGTCGAAATCGGTCGCCATCAGGTCCGTCGACACGGCGCACGCCAGTGCACGGGCAAGCGGCGACGCGCGGGCGGCCACGCCCGGTGTCGTATGCAGCGCGACCGCGTGCCACACGTCGTCGCGCATGCGCCGCGACCGGCGATGCCGCAGCAGCAGCGCGTGCGCGGCGTCCGCGCCGTCGAGCTCGTAGCGTTCGGTCGAACGGCAGTACGCCGGGCTCAATCCCATGTTCGCGTACATCGCGGCGACGTACAGTGCGTCGGCGTCGCACGCGTCGCCTGCACGCCGCGCGGCGAGCGACGCGAACACGAACACGCGCGCCGCATGAGCGGCGAGCGCGGCGGGCAACGACGCGCGGGCCGCGTCGGCGGCCTCGACCGTCACGGGCGTGCGCGGAATGCGCACGCCGGCCACTTCGTCGCCGGTGGCCGATGCGCGCGGGTGCGCAGCATTCATCCTGTCTCCTTCATGCCCCGTGCACGGGGCGGAAAATCGTTCGATGCACGGCGACACCCGGCGCGCAGCGCGTCGCGCACCGGCACGCGCCGCTCAAAACGCGACGCAGCAGCGGCCGAAGGCTTCGCAGCGCTCGGCGGCCGCACTTGCCGTCGGATAGCGCGATCGCGCGAAGCGGCGTCCATCACCGCGCGCACGGCACGCATCGACGCCGGGCACCCCGCACGCGTCGCCCGCCGCCGACGCATGCGAACGGTCGCGCACGGCGGCGTCTGCCGCGCAGGCGCCGCCGCCTGCGGCGACCGGCGACCACGCGGGGCTGACGGGCGGCGGCGGCGGCGCAAGCGGCGAGAATTCCTGTTCCGCGTGCACGACCCTGCCGTCGACGACCGTCAGCACCGACGACAGCGTCGGGATGCGCCGCACGTCGATCGTGAAGTAATCGTCGCTCAGCACCGCGAAATCGGCGTACCGGCCGGGCACCAGCGCGCCCTTGCGGTGCTCGTCCGCGGAGAACCACGCGCTGCCGACCGTGTAGCGGCGCAGCGCCTCCATCCGGCCGAGCCGGTTGCGCGCCGGATACAGCGCGGTGCCGCCCACGCTGCGCCCCGACACCATCCAGTACAGCGCGACGAACGGGTTGTAGCTCGCCGCGCCCGGCGCGCCGGACCCCGCGCCGACCGGCAGCCCGGCCGCGAGCATCGCGCGGAGCGGCGGCGCGCGCGTGGCCGCCGCCGCACCATGGCGCGCGATGAACGCTTCGCCCTGGAACGCCATGCGCGGCTGCACGGTGATGCCGCCGCCCAGCGCCGCGACCCGCGCGATATTGGCGTCCGAAATCGTCTCGCAGCGGTCGAAGCACCAGCGCAGCCCGTCGAACGGCGTGTCGCGGTCCACCGCTTCGAACACGTCGAGGAAGCGGCCGATCGATTCGTCGTAGGTCGCCTGTAGCCGGAACGGCCAGCGATGATGCACGAGCAGCCGGACGACGGCCGCCAGTTCGACCTCGACGGACGCGGGCAACTCGACGCGCGGTTCGAGGAAATTCCCGAGATCGACCGCCGAGAACAGCAATCGCTCGCCCGCGCCGCTCGCGCGCAGGAACGCGTCGCCGTCGCCGGGCGCGGTCAGCGCGATCCATTTCGCGAAGTCGTCGAGCTCCCGGCCGGCGTGCCGCGCGCCCAGCGCATAGGCGATGCGCGTCGTCAATTCGCCGCGCCGCGCGAGCGTCGCGACCGCCGCATAGTCGTCCGGATACGCGAGGCCGTCGCCGCCGGCGTCGATCGCGCTCGTCACGCCGACGCGGTTCAGCGCGTGCATGAACTGCCGCGTCGAGTTGACCCGGTCGGCCGCATCGAGCGTCGGCGCGCGGGCGAGCACCGCGCCCAGCACCGCCGGGTCCGGACGCGCGAGCAGCAGCCCGGTCGGCCGCCCATGGCGATCGCGCCGCAGTTCGCCGCCGGGCGGATCGGGCGTGTCGCGCCCGTAGCCGAGCGCGCGCAGCGCGGCCGCATTCAGCCACGCACTGTCGGCCAGATGCTGGACGAATACCGGCGTGTCGGGCGCGATCGCGTTGAGCTCGGCCGTCGTCGGCCCGCGCTTTTCCGCGAACTGCAGCGCGGTCCAGCCGCCCGCCACGCGCGCCCAGTGCGGCGCGGGCGTGCGTCGTACCTGCCGGCCCAGCAGCTCGAGCGCGTCGGCCAGCGACGGCACGCCGTCCCAGCGCACCTCGAGGTTGAAGTTCATGCCGCCGCGGATCGCCTGCAGGTGCGCGTCGATCAGGCCCGGAATCACGGTGCGGCCGTGCAGATCGATACAGGCGGTGTCGTCGTGCGCATGGCGCAGCACGTCGCGATCGTCGCCGGTCGCGACGATGGTCCCGTCCTTCACGGCGAGCGCACGGACGAACGAGCGCTGTTCGTCCTGGGTCGCGATCTTGCCGTTGAACACGACGAGGTCCGCCGAACGCGCGGGTTCCGTCGCTCTAAGCACCGTCGGGCCTCCGGTGCGCGCCTGCGCGCGGCGCGGCGCGGGCCGCCCCGCTGCTCGTCGAACGCGGGAAAGCGGCCGCACCGCACGCATCGGCATGCATGCTGCGATCGCGCGGCCGCGCGGCCGTACCGGGTTCGCGCATCGTCATGCCGCCTGCTGCGCCGCGTCGGCGGTGTCGCGCCGCGCGCGCGTCAGGCACGGCGCGAGCGGCGCACCCTGACGCACGAAGCTCTGCACGCGCAGCAAACGGCGCACGTCGTGCGCGCGCGAATGCGGATCGAAGTGCCGCGCGACGCCGGCGACCAGCGCGGACGCCTGCGCGGTGTGCCCGCGCTCGATCAGGTGATCGGCGAGATCGAGCGAGCTGCGCAGCGCCCACATCGCGGCACCCTGCGCGTTCGCGGTCTGGATCGCCATCTGCAGATGGCGATGCCCGTCGGCTTCGTACGCCGCGGCGAGATCCGCGCCGACGATGCGCGCCTGTTCCAGCATCGCGACGCCTCTCACGCGCAGCAGTTCGGGGACGAACAGGTGCTCGCCGTGCGCGCGGCAGCGTGCGAGCGTCGCATCGAGCCGGGTGCACGCTTCATCGGCGCGGCCGGTCCGCACGAGGCCCTCCGCGTATGCGACCGTCAACGGCGCAAGCACGCGCCGGAAGCCGCTCGCCTCGACGCGCCGCAATGCGGGCTCGAGCCGGGCGAGGCCCGCGCCGGGATGGCCGGCCTGGATGTCGAACTGGCCGGTCAGGCATTCCGCGTGACTGCGCCAGATGTCGAAACCGTGTGCGTCGGCGGTCGCGCGCAGCGTCGCGAGATAGTCGGAGGTGATGTCGTGATCGCCGTAGCGCAGCGCGATCGGCACGGCGGCCGCACCGAGCACGATGCACAGCGGGAGGGGCGACGGGTCGCGGCGTGCATGCTCGACCGCTTGCGCGGCGACCCGCATCGCGTGCTCGGGCTCGCCCTGCATCCAGAGCAGACGGATCAGCATCGTGCGCCCCAGCGTCGCCATGTCGACGCCCAGCGCGGCCTGCGCGCACGGCGGTTCGCCCGCGTCGGCCAGCTCGGCCGTCGCCGCTTCCAGCCGCTCGCGCGCCTGCGCATGCTCGCCGAAGTAATGGAGCGACGTCGCGACCATCGTGTTGGCCAGCAGCCGCTGCGACCGGTCGCCGCGCCGCTCGGCCGCCCGCTCGAAGCGCGTCGCGTAGCGCAGCGATTCGTGAATGTCCGACAGCGTCAGCATCGTGTTCCACAGCCCGACCAGCGCGCGCGCGTCGAACGCATCGTCGCCGATGTGCGCGGCGAGACCGAGCGTGCGGTCCCACATCGCGGCGGCGGCCAGTGCGTCGCCGTCGGTATGCAGCAGCGCCGACGCGCAGGCCGCCCGCAGCCGCATCTCGCGCGCGGCATCGACCGGGCCCGTGGCATCCGTGTCCAGCCCGTCGAGTACCTGGCGCGCACGCGCCGTGCATGCGCGCATCCGCGCCGGCTCCAGCAGCGCGCGCGCCAGCCGGTCGGGCTCGGGCACGCCTCCGGCTTCGGCGGCGTCCACCGGTTCGTCCACGGCCGGCGCGGGCGCATCGGCAGGCGGCACGTCGGCGAGCAGCACGGGCGCCGCGGGAGATGCGCCCGCCCGCTCGCGCTCGTACGCCGCGTGGCGCGCGACGATGCGCTCGAACTCGCCCTCGTTGTGCAGTTTTTCCAGCGCGTACGCGCGCGTCGATTCGGTCAGCCGGTAGCGCGCATACGCACCATCGAACTCGACGGTCACCAGCGATTTCGCCACCAGCTCGCCAAGCACCGCGATCATGTCCGCGGCCGAGGTGCCGGGCTCGGTCGCGACCGCGCGCGCGGCATCGAACGAAAACGGCCCGATGAAGCACCCCATCCGGCGAAACAGCGCGCGCGCGGCCCGGTCGAGCAGCACGTAGCTCCAGTCGAACGTCGCGCGCAGCGTCTGATGACGCGGCAGCGCCGAGCGCAGCCCGCCCGTCAGCAGGTTCAGCCGGTCGTCGAGGCGCGACGCGACGACCGCGAGCCCGAGCGTCGCCACGCGCGCCGCGGCCAGTTCGATCGCGAGCGGCAGCCCGTCGAGGCGCCGGCAGATGTCGCCGATCAGCCGCACGCCGGCTTCGTCGACCGTGCAATCCGGCGCGGCCGCGCGCACGCGTTCCAGGAACAGCTCGACGGCCGAACAACGGACGATTTCCGCGGCGGACGCGTTACCGTCCGGCACCGCGAGCGGGCTCATGCGCAGCACCGCTTCGGCCGAGATGTGCAGCGGCTCGCGGCTCGTCACGAGCACGCGCAGCGAGCCGGCGCTCGACGTCAGCGTTTCGACGAGGCTCGCCACCAGATCGACGATGTGCTCCGCGTTGTCGAGCACCAGCAGGCAGCGCGACGTCGCGAACGCGTCGCCGATGCGGTCGATGGCGGGCACGCCAGGCGTATCGAGGCCGAGCTCGGCGGCGAGCGCGATCAGCATGTCGTCGCGCGTCGACGCGCGCGCCAGTTCCACGAACAGCACGCGCTCGTGCGCGCGGCTGCGCACGCCGTGCGCGACGCGCACCGCAAGACTCGTCTTGCCGATGCCGCCCGCGCCGACGAGCGTGATGACCGGCGTGCGTTCGAGCATGTCGACGATCTGCGCGATTTCGGCGTCGCGCCCGACCAGCGGCGCGAGCAGCGACGACGTGCAGGCATCCGGCAGCGCCGCGACGGCCGGCGGTACGGCGACGGCCGGCGCTTCGGCCGCGGGCACGAGATCCGGGCCGGGCGACGCGCTCGCGACCAGCAGGTAGCCGCGCCCGGGCACCGTCTTGATCAGGTCGCGGCTCGCGCCGAGCGCCTTGCGCAGCGTGGCCACATGCACCTGAAGCCGGTTTTCCTCGACGATCAGGCCCGGCCAGACCGCGTCCATGATGTCGTCTTTCGACACGACCGAACCGCTCGCGCGGTGCAGGACTTCGAGAATGTCGAGCGCGCGCGCGCCGATGCGCAGCGACGCGCCGTGGCGGCGAATGTCGCGTTGCTCGAAGTCCACCGACAAAGTTCCGATCTGGATCATGGCCGCCTCCGGGTTCCTCGGGATGGCTGGCGAATGAACGCGGCAGTTCACCCGGCAGGAAGTCCGCGTCCGGCGCACCCTTGCACCGGACGAAAATGTCGAATTCCGGACCGAGTGTAGACGGGCATGCCGTGAAAATCTTGAAGGAAAATGCGCTGCACGCGCGTTTCGCGCGGACGCGATCGGCTCGATCACTTGCGTGTAAAAGTAGGGCGCTATACTCTGCCGGGCCGCGCGCGCAAGCCTTGCGCGGGGGGACGCACTCACCGCGCACACGCATTGAAAGCAATTTGTCAGGATGACGAGCGGACGTTTATGCAAATTCATTTTGAACGTTCGCGTGCGCATCTAAACTGGACTCGTCATTTCACGCTCCGAGTCCCTCGCTGGGGAATTCCATGTCAGACACCGTCATCGCCGCGCCGGTGGCATCGCCTCCGCGGCGGCCAAAAGACACGCTCGGCTGCGTGTCGAGCCTGCTGGCGAAGGATGTCGAGACGACATCCGGCGGCCTGAAGCTCCACCGCAAATGCATGCGCGAAGCGCACGTCGAACGCATCGAGATGCCCGCGTGCGACCGCGGCTTCCTGGTCGGCGTGTCGCTGACCGGCGGCCACCGCCGCACGCTCTACGGGCGCGCCGGTGCGAGCGAGCGCCGGTTCCAGCATCACTCGATCTACATTCGCGATTTTTCCCGTCATTTCCATGCCGACCTGTACGGCAACTTCGACTTCGTGCTGGTCGAGCTGCCGCATGCGTATCTGGCGCGCATCGGCCCCGAGCACGGCGGCAGCCCGGTCGACGGCCTCACGTGCCGCGTCGATGCGCGCGACCCGGTGCTCGGGCATCTCGCGCACGCGGTGGCCGACAGCCTCGACACACCCGGCCCGCTGAACGCGCTGTTCATCGAACAGGTCGGGCTCGCGATGGGCGCGCATCTCGTGCGCCGCTACGGCAACGCGCGCACGCGCGAGCTCGAGCACAAGGGCATGCTGTCTCCCGCGAAGGTCGCGCGCGCCCAGGAGTTGCTGATGGAAAAGGCGGACCTCGGCGTGTCGATCGAGGAAGTCGCGAACGAATGCGACCTGTCGCGCGGGTATTTCATCCGCGCGTTCTCGCGCACCACCGGCCGCACGCCGCACCAGTGGCTGCTCGAACAGCGCGTGATGCGCGCGCGCGAGCTGATCGAGACGTCCGACATGACGCTGGCCGACATCGCGGTCGCGTGCGGCTTCGCCGACCAGAGCCATCTGAACCGCCTGTTCGCCCGGATCGTCGGTCATCCGCCCGGCGCGTGGCGGCGCGCACGCTCGCGCTGACCGGCGTGGACGCACGCCGGGCCGTCACCGCACCGGCGTCGCGTCGTAGTTCACCGGCACCCAGTCGTATTGCGCACCGTCCCGGCGCAGGTGGCCAAGCCCGGGAAACGCGATATGCGCGGCGCCGACGAGATAGCGCCGAGCGGCGACGCGCTTCAGCGTATCCCGCCGCGTGCGGCGTGCAGTGGCGGCATCGCTGTCGTACTGGACCGTCGCGTCGACGTCGCGCAACTGGATCGCCGCCACGTGCACGATGTCGCCCCACGCGAGCAGGCCCGCGTGGCCGCTCTCGATCAGATAGGCCGTATGGCCCGGCGTATGGCCGGGCATCGGCACCGCGCGAATGCCGGGCGCGAGCGTCGCGTCGCCGCGAAACGTCTTGAAGCGGCCGGCCGCGACGTAAGGCGCGACCGCCGCGGCCGCCGCATCGAAGAACGACGCGAGGAACGCCGGCGCGTGCGCCTTGTTGGCCGGATCGAGCCAGTACGCGGCCTCGACCGCGTTCACCCGCACGACGGCATTCGGAAACGTCATTACGCCATTCGACGCAATGCCGCCAACGTGGTCCTTGTGCAGGTGCGTGAGCAGCACTTCGTCGATCTGCGCGGGCGCGTAGCCGGCCGCGCGCAGATCGTCGAGCAGCTTGCCGCAGCAGTCGCCGTACAGCGTGCCGGCGCCCGCATCGACGAGAATCCGCTTCGATCCGGTATCGACCAGGAACGCGTTGATCGACCCTTGCACGGGCGGCTCCAGGAAGGCGCGATCGAGATCGCGTCGGATCTCGTCCTTCGAGATGTCGCGGAACACCGTGTCGACCGGAAACGGATGGGTGCCGTCGGACAGCGCGATCACGGTGAAGTCGCCGATCTTCTGCCGATAGAAGCCGGGCGGTTGCCGGCCCGCGGTAGCGGCTGGCGTGGTGGATTGCGTTTCGGGTTGCGCATTGGCATGGGCGTCGGGCTGCACGCCGGCCTGCGCAAACGCCGCAGGCGCCAACAGGCCCGCGCACCCGGCCACGATCAGCAAACGGGCCGCATGCGCAACGCACGCGTGTTGGAACAGGGTCTTCATGTGTTCTCCGTGACGAACCGTGCGCGCGCCCGGCCACGAACGGCGCGACCCGTGCAACACGCGATGTCGCGCAGATTATCGGGCGCCTTCGCGAAAATCCCGCGCGGCGCCTGAATTGTCCTGAAGACCCGGCACGCGCGCGCGGCGGCCGCACCGGCCGGCGCTAGAATGCGATCCGCATGCAACGCGACGTTGTAACCCGCCCAAGGGCCTGTTCACGCTAATAACGGGCTTGCGAACGTGCCTTTCCGCCCGTCCCCCAAGGGGACTTCCTTCGGGCGCAGGCAAGGAGAGAGGAGGCGCAATAGCCGTAGCTATTGCAACGACGAACGACGCCGCCATGCGGGCGGAAAGGCACGTTCCCCTGTTTGGAGAAAATCGTTCGTGGGGCTGGCCCCCAGAAGGGCCGATCGCCGCGTCATGCTCCTCGCGAATACGTCGAGTATTCGCTTCGTCGCAATCCTTGCGCTCGGCCCTTCTGGGGGCCAGCGCAAGCCCGTTATTAGCGTGAACAGGCCCTAACAACCCCATGGACAAATTCTCCGCGCTGCGCGCCTTCGTCGAAGTCGCGGAAGCCGGCGGCTTCTCGAGCGCGGGGCGCCGGCTCGATCTCGCCGCTTCGTCGGTCGTGCGCGCGGTGGACGCGCTCGAGGCGTCGCTCGGCACCGTGCTGCTGAACCGCACGACGCGGCAGGTCACGCTGTCCGACGCGGGCGCCGTCTACTATGCGCGGGCGAAACGCGTGCTCGGCGAACTCGCCGATGCCGACGCGCTGGTGGCCGACCGCGGCGACGCGCCGTCCGGGCCGCTGCGCGTGTCGGTCCCGGTCGCCTACGGGCTGCGCCGCCTCGCGCCGCACGTCGCCGCGTTCGTCGCGCGCCATCCGAAGCTCGACCTCGACCTGCAGCTCACCGACGAACGCGTCGATCTCGTGTCCGCCCGAATCGACGTCGCGATCCGGCTCGGCGACGCGGCGCCGACCGCGGAAGTCGTCGCGCGCCCGCTCGGCACGTTCCGGCGCTACGTGGTCGCGAGCCGCGCCTACCTCGACGCGCACGGCACGCCCGCGACGCCGGGCGAGCTGGTCGATCACGCGTGCCTGCGCTTTCATTTCGGCGTCGACCAGCAAACGTGGACGTTCGTGGGCGCGCAACGCACGACGCAGGTCGTCGTCACCGGGCGGCTGAAATCGAACCACAGCGAAGTGCTGCGCGAGGCCGCGCTCGACGGCGCCGGCATCGCGCTGTTGCCCGACTGGCTGGTCGATACGGACCTCGAAGCCGGCCGCCTGCAACGGCTGTTCGATCAATACGACGTGACGCCGGGCTCGGCGCGCGCGGTGATCACCGCGCTGTACCTGCCGAACCAGCGCGGCTCGAAGCGCGTGACCGCGTTCATCGATTTCGTCGAATCGCTCGCTCGCGCGCAGCCCTGATACGGGCGGCGCGGAGCGATGCCATGCGTCACCAGCCGAACTTCGCTTCCATCCCGACGTAGTCGGCGTTGCGTGCGCCGAGTGCGCGAATCGACGAGCCGAGCTGGAAGTGCACGGCTTCGAGCGCGAGCGCGACGTTCGCGTTCACGAGCCAGTCGACGCGCGCCTGTGCGTACATCCCCGTCCACGCGCCGCCCTTGCCCGCCGTGCCCGGCACCGCCGACATCCCCTGCCCGTAGATCGCGTCGGCCGTCGTCTGCCGCCACTGGAAACCGACGGCGGTGAGCACCGTCACCGAGCTGGCCGGCTTGAACGTCAGCGACGGCTTCACGTGGATCAGGTTGCTGTACCCGGTATAGCCGGCGAGCGTGAAGTAATAGCCGTTCGGAAACATCGGGTTGAACGTGCCGACGCGCCCGTCGCCCGGATGCGCGTCGCCCGATGCACCGTCGACCTGGATGCCGATGCGCGGCGTGCCGGCCGTCTTCGCGAACGTGTAGCCGCCCAGCGCGCCGAACGCCCACGCGCCGACCGTGTCCTGCCCGACGTGGCCGGTCTGCAGCATCGCCTCGACGTCCCAGTCGAACCCGTCGGTCTTGCCCGCGTAGCGCATGTCGAACACGTCGCGCCGCTCGGTGCCGGACGCATCCGGATAGCGCGCGTTGTCGCGCGTATAGCGCGACCAGTACGCGGACAGATCGCCGGGCCCCGTGCCGGTGCGCTCGACGCGCACGCCGTCGAATCGCAGGTGCCGGTTCGACACGTCGTCGAACACGGCCGCATTGCGATACTGCACCGGGCGCGTCACATAACCGATCAGCCGCCATTTGCCGATTTCGTAATCGGTCCACAGTCCGTCGTACGCCTGCCGCACGTTCGGGCCGTCGCGCACCGACACGAAACGCTGCAAGTCGAACGCCATCTCCTGCCGGCCGATCCGCGTCTTGAACGTGCCCGGCCCCAGTTGATCGACGTACGCGACGAACGCCTGCTCGAGGTCGAGCTGATCCTTGTCGACCGGGCCGACCGTGTCCTTGCCGAACGGCCGTGCATCGACGAACTGCACGAACGCCTGGAAGTGCCCGCGATAGCGCAGGTCCGCGTGCACGTTCGCGCGCTGGATCACGTAATTGTCGTCGTGCGCGGCGCCGAGGCCGAACAGCGGCGCGTTGTTCAGTTCGAAGCGCTCGCGCAGGTTCGCACCGAGCGACAGGTAGGTCGACGGATCGTCGCCGAGCCGTATGTATTTCAGCGCGTCGAACGGCTTGCGCGGCACGCACGGATTCGCGAGCACCGACCAGTCTTCCTGCCAGCGGTTGAACGACACCGTCGGGCGTTTCGCGGTGCACGACGCCGCGGCGGCAGCCGGCGACGCGGCCGCGCCGGCCGCCGTCACACCGGCATCGGCCTCCGCGCCGACGGCCGAACCCGCATGCAACGCGGCGCCGCCCGCCAGCACGACGCACGGCAGCGCGCCGCGCCACGATCGCTTCATCGGCCGGCGCACCGTCATTTCGACCGCGCGTGGATTTCGGCGACGTAGCCGCCCGGGAACTGCACGAGCGCCGCGTCGCGGCCGTCCGACTTGAACGGCGGCACCAGCACCGTCACGCCCGCGGCTTCGGCCTGCTTCAGCGTCGCGGCGAGATCGGCCACTTCGTAGCCCGTCATTTCACGCCCGAACGGGTACGGCAGGTGACCGTCGGTCGCGAGCACGGTCATCTTGCCGAAGCCCGATTCGATGCGAATGCGGCGGTACGTATCGTTCGGCCGGCCGATTTCGATGCCCGGCGCATGGCGCACGTCCGACACGATCTTGCCGTGCGAGAACGCGGCGAAGTTGCGTGCGAGCTTGCTCGCGCTTTCCGGCGACACGTACACGCGATTCTCGGGAATGGTCTGCAGTGCGTCGTAATTCGGCGCCTGCGTGTGCCAGTACAGCTGCATGTTCACGCCGCCCGGCCAGCGAACGATCGCGTCGCGCCCGATCGGGTCGGGAAACGTCGACACGACGATGTCCGCGCCATGCGCGCGCGCCGACTTCACCGCGACGTCCATGTCTGTCACGAGATAGCCGGTGCGTTCCTCGCAGAACGGATACGGGATCGGCGTCTTGAAGCCGAACACCGAGATCGTGCCGACCGGCGTGAGCACCAGTTGCGACATCGTCTGGCTCGGCGTGGGCGTGACCTGGAACACGCCCTGCTTCGACTTCTTGCCGCCGAACGTCGCGACGAAACTGTCGGTGAAGCGGTCGAAGTCTTCGGGGGCGACGCACACGTGCGTCGTGTCGTACTGCGGGCCGACCGCAATGGCCGGCGACCGCGCCGCGGCGGCCGGCGACGCGATGTCGTCGAGGTGGGTTTCGTCGGCGAGCGCCGGCGCGCCGGCCAGCAGCGCGGCGAGCACGGCCGACGCCGCGGCGGTCATGCGCAGCATGTTGCGCAGGTTCAATGAATTCATCGGTTTTCTCCTTGAGGGTGACGCGCGCGGCCCGGCGCCGCGCGCGGATTCGGATTCAGCGGGATACAGGCCGGTCGCCCGGGCGGCCCGAACGACAGGCGGGAAACACGTGCGCTGCAACCAGGCACGCGGCTTCCCGCTCGGCGTGAGACAGCGCGGACGCGGCGTTTCGGCACGGTCGTCGCAACGTCACCGAATGGCGGGAACGCTGCCAGCCCGGTCTTGCCTGTCATTGAGCACGGTGACGAGAACGAGCCCGCCGATCAGTCCCAGATGTTCGAAAAATGCGTTGAGGGCCATGAAGCGCGCAGTGCCCGTCATGTTCCAGAAGTCGGCAGCCACCAGCATCGCGACGAGTGTCAGCACCCCGAGGCCGCCTGCGCCGAGCCACGTGAAACGCCGGGACAACACGCACAGCGGCCCGCCGATCTCGACCACGATCGCCATCGCCGCCCATACGGACCCGGGGTGCAGGCCGAAGTGCGCCTGCTCCGCGGCAGCCGCATTGAAATCCAGCAGCTTGTACACGCCCGCGATCAGATACGCGGACACCAGGATCAGACGCGAGACCGGCAGCACCCATGGCTGCGACAGCAGCGCACGGACCCACGCCGGAGAGTCGTAGGCGGTATGCATCGCCATCTCAGACGGCCCAGCACGAGCACCCGAACGCGCCCCAGAAGCCCTTGGCGTCCGACGTCGGCAACGTGCGGCCCCACGCGCCCGCGTGCGCATGCTGGTGAACGTTGCATTCGTTCGCGCAGGCGCACATCGCGGCGGCCGCCGCGCGCTGCAACGGCGCGCCGTTGCGCTGCGTCGCGCCCCAGCCGCCATAGCCGCCAAACTCGCGCACCGGTGACCAGTCGGGCATCGCCGGCGGGATCGGCGCGTCGTGCGACGCGAACGGTCCCGCACCCCACACGATCTTCCCGTCGACCACCGTCAGCAACGCGGTCGTGCCGGCGATATCGTCCTCCGCGCACGCGAAGAAATCGCGATCCGGGACGATCAGGTCCGCAAGCTGCCCCACCGCAATGCGCCCTTTCTTGCCTTCCTCGTTCGAGAACCACGTCACGTACTCGGTCCACATCCGCAGCGCGGTTTCGCGATCGAGCAGGTTGCGCTGCGGATACATCCTCAGGCCGCCGACCGTCTTGCCCGTCACGAGCCATGCAAGCGACACCCACGGGTTGTACGACGCGACGCGTGTCGCGTCGGTGCCGGCCGACACCTTGAGCCCCTTGGCGAGCATCTTCGCGACCGGCGGCGTCGCCTCCGCGGCTTGCGCGCCGTAGCGCTCGACGAAGTATTCGCCCTGGTACGCCATCCGGTGCTGCACCGCGATACCGCCGCCGAGCGCGGCGATCCGGTCCATCGATTGCTCGGTGATCGTTTCCGCGTGATCGAAGAACCAGTTCAGCCCTTCGAGCGGGATGTCTTCGTTGACCTTCTCGAACACGTCGAGCGCGCGGCTGATCGTTTCGTCATAGGTCGCGTGCATGCGCCACGGCCAACGGTTTTCCGCGAGCACGCGCACGACGCCTTCGAGGTCGTCTTCCATCTGCGCGGGCAGGTCCGGCCGCGCGACGCGGAAATCCTCGAAGTCGGCCGCGGAAAACGCCAGCATCTCGCCCGCGCCGTTGTTGCGGAAGTAGTCGGTGCCATCGTGGTACTTGACGCTCTTCGTCCAGTTCACGAAGTCTTCCTTCTCCGCGTTCGGCTTCTGCGTGAACAGGTTGTACGCGATCCGGATCGTCATCTCACCCGCGTCGTGCAGCTTGCGGATCACTTCGTAATCGTCGGGATAATTCTGCGAACCGCCGCCCGCGTCGATCACGCCCGTCACGCCGAGGCGGTTCAGTTCGCGCATGAAGTGACGCGTCGAGTTGTACTGATACTCGAACGGCAGCTTCGGCCCCTTCGCGAGCGTCGCGTAGAGGATCGTCGCGTTCGGGTTCGCGAGCAGCAGGCCGGTCGGGTTGCCCGCGGCATCGCGCAGGATCGTGCCGCCCGGCGGCTCCGGCGTGTCCTTCGTATAGCCGACCACCCGCAGCGCCGCCGCGTTCAGCAGCGCGCGATCGTACAGGTGCAGGATGAACACCGGCGTATCGGGCGCGACTGCGTTCAGTTCTTCGATCGTCGGCAGCCGCTTCTCCACGAACTGATGTTCGGTGAAGCCGCCGACCACGCGCACCCACTGCGGCGCCGGCGTGATCGCGACCTGCTGCTTGAGCATCTCCATCGCGAGCGCAAGCGACGGCACGCCGTCCCAGCGCAGTTCCATGTTGTAGTTCAGTCCGCCGCGAATCACGTGGCAGTGGTTGTCGATCAGACCCGGCAGCACGCCGCGGCCGCCGAGATCGACCACCTTCGTCGCGCGGCCCGCGAGCGGCATCACGTCCGCTTCGCTGCCGACGGCGACGAAGCGTCCCGCGGCAATCGCGACCGCCGTCGCGACGGGGTTCGCGCGATCGAGCGTCGTGAATCGTCCGTTATGCAGGATCAGATCCGGTTGGGTCACGGTTGCGGTCATATGCATCACCTCTTGTTGATCAGAAGCCAAAGAGTTGTTTCACGGGGGGTAAGGCTTGCGCGCCGATCAGCATGCCGAGCAACCCGACCAGCGCAATCAGCGGCGGTGCGGGAGAGCGAACCTTGATGGCGCTGTAAATCACACCGATCAGCACACCCGCGCCAAGGGAAACCAGATAGGGTTCCATGCAATAAATCTCCCGGACAATTTCAAATGCAGGCGCTGTGTTTCAACCCGCATGCCGCGGGCGGCATGCGTGTTTCGTCACGTCCGCCGCCCGCGGCAAGGGAGCCCATGCGACGCGTTCACCTCGAACCCGCCGCACCGGCATCGGCGGTTGCCGGTCGTCCGCGCTTACTTCGCCGGAACGGGCGCAATCGACTCGTGCGGCGTCGCGGTGCGCTGCGGGGCCTTGTGGAGCATCGTGTACGCGTAGTCCACGCCCATCCCGTAGGCGCCCGAATGCTCCTTCGCGATCGCCATCACCGCGTCATACGTCTCGCGGCGTGCCCAGTCGCGTTGCCATTCGAGCAGGACCTGCTGCCACGTGACCGGCACGACGCCGGCCTGGACCATGCGCTGCATCGCGATATCGTGCGCGGCCTGCGTCGTGCCGCCCGATGCGTCGGAGACCATGTAGATCTCGTAGTCGCCTTCGAGCATCGCGCACAGCGCGAACGTCGTATTGCAGACTTCGGTCCACAGGCCCGACACGACCACCTTCTTGCGGCCGTTCGCAGCGAGCGCGTCGCGCACCTTCTGGTCGTCCCACGAGTTCATCGACGTGCGTTCGAGCGTCTTCTGGTTCGGGAACACGTCGAGCAGCTCGGGATAGGTGTGGCCCGAGAAGCTCTCGCTTTCGACCGTCGTGATCGTGGTCGGGATGTTGAAGACCTTCGCGGCCTTCGCGAGCCCGACGACGTTGTTCTTCAGCGTCTGGCGGTCGATCGACTGCACGCCGAACGCCATCTGCGGCTGCTGATCGATGAAGATCAGTTGGCTGTTGTGCGGGGTAAGTACTTCAAGCTTGGGATTGCTCATGATGGTGATGTCCTTTGACGCGGAGAAAAATGAGGCTTGCCTGGCCGACGCATCCGCGAGGCATCCAATGCGCTATATGGGAAGCGTCGGCAGTCGGCCTGCATCATTCAATACGCGAAATTTCGACCGCACCAGTTAATTGTTCTGATTCTCTCCACGCTCTGAATTCAGACTGAAAAGATCTGAATTTCATTGAATCGGCTAACGACGGACGCGCGGACCTGATAGGCTGGCCCAAGACTTTCGGATCGACGCCAGCCCGGTATTTGTCCGTATTTTTAACGGCCGTCATTCCATTCCAGACCTATGAAACCGTACATTGCTTCGCTTCTCGCCGGCATCCTCGCCGGCGTCGTCTACGCGCTGATCGGCGTGCAATCGCCGGCGCCGCCCGCCATCGCCCTGGTCGGCCTGCTCGGCATTCTGGCCGGCGAACAGATTCTTCCCGTGGTGCGACGGATGTTCGACGGCATCCGGCTGGGAACCGCATGGCGCGACGCGAAGTGCAGCCAGCACATGTTCGGCGCGCTGCCCGGCGCACACGCCGACGCTGCCACGAAGCACCGCGAATCGACACCGACGTGACAGGCGGACGTCGCACGAACGCGGCGGCAGCCCGACCGTCGGCGCGCATGCTTGCGTGCCTCGGTAAGTCGGACGCCGAACCGTTTTGAACGATATTGGATTCAGCGTCGCTCGACGGCGCGACACCGCCTGATGTCCTTGCCGTAGCGAAACTCGTCATGAAGCTGTCTTTCGAAGCACTCGAAGCACTGGACGCGATCGATCGCACCGGTACGTTTGCCGACGCGGCGGAGTTGGTGCACCGCGTGCCGTCCGCCCTGACCTATCTCGTACAGAAGCTCGAGAGCGATCTCGACGTCGCGTTGTTCGATCGCAGCGGACGTCGGGCGAAGCTCACGCGCGCGGGCCGCGTCGTCGTCGAGGAAGGCCGTCGTCTGCTTCATGCCGCCGAGCAACTTGAACGGAAAGCGCAGCGCGCGCAGCAAGGTTGGGAAACCGAAGTTCGTGTCTGCATCGCCGAGATACTGCCCTTCGACCTGATGTGGCCATACGTCCACGCGTTCTACGCACTTGACATGGACACGCGGCTGCGACTCTCCACCGAAGTGCTCGGCGGCACCTGGGATGCGCTGATCTCGCGGCGGGTCGATCTGATCGTCGGCGCGGCGGGCGAGCCGCCGGAACTGCCGGACATCGTGGCGCAGCCGATTGGCACGCTCCGGCACGTATTCGCGGTCGCCCCGACCCATCCGCTCGCTGCGCTGCCCGAACCGCTGTCGATGGCGTCGATCGTCGAGTATCGCGGCGCGGTGATCTCCGACACGTCCCGCGAGCTTCAGCCGCAGTCGGTCGCGACTGATGCTGGCCAACCGTATCTCGCGGTGCCGACGCTCGCGGCGAAACTGGCCGCGCAATGCGAAGGACTCGCGGTAGGCACGCTCCCGGACTGCATCGCGGCGCCCGCGATCGCGCAAGGCAGGCTGGTCGCGCGGGAAGTCACCGGCATGCGCGACACGACCCATTGCTATATCGCGTGGCGCACCGACGAAGCCGGGCGCGCGCTCCGCTGGTGGGTCGAACAGCTCGGACACCCGGACCTCGTCGACCGCTTCACCACGCCCGCGTGACGCTGCGCTTTCCGCGAACGGTCGAGCGGTCTCGCGCTGACCGACCTGCATCGAGCCGTTCTCGAAATCTGCGTTGAAGGAAATGAAGAAACGCAGCGCGGCTTCGCCTCCGCCCCGGTCGCGCACGCAGCCGACGCCGCGTGCGGAATCGGCGTTCAGCGCGACGCGGACGGCTCGCCGGTCCGGCCGGAGCGCCAGGTGAGGAAACCCAGCGCCGCGAGTGGCAGCGCCAGTGTCCAGAACCCGGCGTACACGTAGGCGCTCGCCCCGGCGCCCGCGCCGAGCGCGAACCCGACCACCGGCGGCAACGTGCGTCGCAGCCGCGCGCGTGCGGCTTCCCGTTCGGCCGGCGCGGCGATCGGCACGAGCCAGTCGAATGCATCGATGACCGCCTGCGTGACGTTGCCGGTCATCACGGTGTTCGCGACGACGGTGCGCGCGGTCAACCGGCCGTGCGCGTTCTGCACGCCCATTGCCGCCGCACCCAGCAGCCCGCAGACGATCGTCGCGGGCGCATCGGCGCTGCCGATCGGCGACGCCGCGACGCCCGCGAGCATGAATCCGGCCAGCAGGATCGTCTGCAGTGCGTACAGCGAGCGCGCCCGCACGCCATGCCCGCGCACGCGCATCCGGTGATCGAGCACGCGGGCGGCGACGATGCCCGCGATGAAGGCCGGAAACGCGAGCCACTTGATCATGAGGCCCTGGCCGACTCCGGCGAGGCCCGAGCCGATCAGGATGAAGTTGCCGGTGACGTGCGCGGTAAAGAGGCCGAACAGCGCGACGAAGCCGAGCGTGTCGACGTAGCCGGCGATCGAGGCGAGGAACACGTCCTCGCCGCGCACGCGATCGGGGGCCGCCGCGCCCGCTGCCGTTACTTGCGCGGGCTGCATGTCGTGGCTTCCGAGGTTGTGTCAATGGGGTCCGCATCGCGAGCCTGCGCGGCGAGCGCACGCAACGGCGCCGGCACGAGCGGGATCGCATGCTCGCGGACGACGATGCCAAACAGGCGCGCCAGCGCGATCAGCGGCGGCGCGGGCGACTGCACGCGCACGAGGGGGTGCAGGAGGCCGACTGCGAAGCGGGCTCCCGGCGAGATCAGGTAAGGCATGGTCCGTTCCGGTTGTGCCGCCGGCCGGGCCGGCCGAAGGGCTTCGGCCTCGTGCGGCGGCTCGGGAACAAGACTACGGAAGGCGGGCCTGAAAGTCATGGCGGCGAACTGAATCGTTCTGAACGTGCGGTGCGGCGCGGTGACGCATGCGCGCGACGACCGCCGACGAGCCGGCCGCCGCGCCGCCGCCTCACACCGGGATTCAGAACGATTCAGCCACGGCGTGCGTCGCGTGGCCTATGCTCGGACAGCATCGGACGCGAGCCGTATTGCGCACCGTCCGCATCGAACCGGGATTCCCACATGACGACCGACACGCTCGCACTCACCCATCACACCGTTACGGCGAACGGCATCCGCCAGCACGTCATCGATGCCGGCGCGGGGCCCGTCGTCGTGCTGCTGCACGGCTTCCCCGAAACCAGTTTTGCATGGCGCTTCCAGATTCCGGTGCTCGCGCGGCACTATCGCGTGATCGTGCCCGACCTGCGCGGCTACGGCGAAACCGACAAGCCCGCGGCCGGCTACGACAAGCGCAACATGGCGCGCGACCTCGCCGCGCTGCTCGATGCGCTCGGCATCGAGCGCATCGCACTCGTCGGGCACGATCGCGGCGCACGCGTCGCGACGCGTTTCGCGAAGGACTTCCCCGAACGCGTCGAGCGGCTCGTCGTGATGGACAACGTGCCGACGCGCATCGTCGCGCAGAACATGACCGCGCAAACGGCGCGCGCGTACTGGTTCTTCCTGTTCCATCAGGTGCCCGACCTGCCGGAGGCGCTGATCGCCGGCAAGGAAGCCGAATGGCTCAGCTACTTTTTCGCCGACTGGTGCTACAACCCGCACGCGATCTCGGGCGATGCGTTCGACACGTACGTGCGTGCGTATCGGCGCCCGGGGGCCGTGCGCGGCGCGCTGGCCGACTATCGCGCGAACGCGGAAGACGTGCAGCAGGACCTCGTCGATGCGGACGTCAGGATCGCGTGCCCGACCATGGCGATCTGGGGCGAGGATTTCTACGCGGTGGGCAAGATGTTCGACATGAAGGCCGTATGGGAAGGCATGGCGACCCACCTGCGTGCCGAGCCGATCGCGCAGTGCGGGCATCTGCCGCACGAGGAGCAGCCCGAGCGCGTGAACGCGCTGCTGGTCGATTTCCTGCGCGGCTGGGCCGGCTGACGCCACGCCCGCCGCACGCGGCATCATCGGGGGACCTCGAATTGGAACACGGAGCGGGCCGCAAGGCCGTCATCGCCGGCGGATCGGTCGGCGGGCTGTTCGCGGCGACCGCGCTGCGCGCGGCCGGCTGGGACGTCCGCGTCTTCGAGCAATCGACGCACGCACTCGACAGCCGCGGCGGCGGCATCGTGCTGCAACCGCCGATCGAGCGCGCGTTCGCGTTCGGCGGCGTCGCGCTGCCGCGCGAGACCGGCGTCGATTCGATCGACCGGATCTACGTCGATGCGCACGACCGGATCGTGCAGCGCTTCGCGATGCCGCAGACGCAGACGGGATGGAACGTGATCTACACGGCGCTCAAGCGTGCGCTGCCCGCCGGCGTCATCCACGCGGGCGACGCGTTCGAGCGGTTCGAACCGGACGGCGAGCGGATCGTCGCGCACTTCGCGAGCGGCCGCGCCGAGACGGCCGACCTGCTGATCGGCGCGGACGGCGGCCGCTCGACCGTGCGCGCGCAATTGCTGCCGGACGTGCGGCCGACGTATGCGGGCTATGTCGCGTGGCGCGGGCTCGTCGATGAACGCACGCTGCCCGAGCAGGTGCTGGTTCTGCTGCGCGAACGCTTCACGTTCCAGCAAGGCGACCGGCACCTGTTCCTGACCTATCTGGTGCCCGGCGCCGACGGCACGATCGAACCGGGCAAACGGCGCGTGAACTGGGTGTGGTACCGGCGTCTCGCATCCGACCGGATGCCGTCGCTGTTCGTTGCGCGCGACGGCACACAGCGCGACGGGTCGCTGCCGCCCGGCGCGATGCGCGACGACCATCGCGCGGAACTCGTCGACGCCGCCGACCGGATGCTCGCGCCGACGCTCGCCGCGCTCGTCGATGCAACCACCGCGCCGTTCGCGCAGGCGATCCTCGATCTCGCGGTCGAGCGGATGGCTGTCGGGCGCGCGGTGCTGCTCGGCGATGCCGCATGCATGGTGCGCCCGCACACGGCGGCGGGCGTCGCGAAAGCGGCGGACGACGCGGTCGGCCTAGCCGAAGCAGTACGCGACGTCGCATGCGGCGCCGCGTTCGATGCCGCGCTGGCCGGCTGGGACGCCCGTCAGCGCGCCGCCAGCGCAGCGATCGCCGCGCGCGGGATCGCGCTCGGCGCGCGGCTGATGGGCGCGGCGTGAGCGTGCGCCGGCCGGGTGTCGACTGTATGGCGGTGCGGGTCGAATTCGGGATTCAGCGCGTGCAGCACGCTGGCGCGCCCGCCGTCGTCATCGGGCAGTTGCGGCTGCCCGCGCGCGAAAGCCGGGGCCGCGGCCGCCGCGAGCCACGCGGCGATTGCCAGCCCCGTCACGCGTGTCGATACGGCGCCCCGCTTCATTGCGCGCTCGCGGTCGACACGGCGGCCGACGTCGCGGCCATTGCCGTGGGCCGGTCGCCATGCGCGATCGCATACAGCTCGCGATTGCGCGCGATCGTCTGCGTGCTCGGCGGATAGTCCCAGTTCGACGTCGGCAGCGTGCCGTCGCGCTCCGCCTGAATCAGGTCGGCGCGCACGTCGGCGCGCGTGACCGGATGGTCGGCAGATTGCGCGAATGCGACGATCGGTGCGCTCAGCGCACAGGAAAGCAATGCCGCACGAATCAGCGTGTTCATGATGTTCACCTCTCGAAGATAGCGTGTTAGCGTCCGCAGACCAGGCCGGACATCCGCTCCGCATCGATGCGATGAGGAGTGGTGTCCATTCTGCGATTCGCGCGCTGTCCGGAAGGTGAAGCTTCGATTACGGTCCTGTCATCTATCGCGGCCGGGCCGCACGGCGGTGTCGGTCAGCGCGTCACGGTTTCGGTGTTTCGCACGCTGCCGAGAAACCGCGTCAACTCCACCGTCTGCGGCCGCTCGAAGATCTCGTCGGCCGTCCCGCTCTCCCACACGCGTCCCTGGTGCATGAACACGATCCGGTCGCTCACCGCACGCGCGAAGTTCATCTCGTGCGTGACCATGATCAGCGTCATGTCCTCGCGCGCGAGTTGCTCGACCACGCCCAGCACCTCGCCGACGAGCTCCGGATCGAGCGCGGACGTGATTTCGTCGCACAGCAGCACGCTCGGCTTCATCGCGAGCGCCCGCGCGATCGCGACGCGCTGCTGCTGGCCGCCCGACAGCTGTTCCGGAAACGCGTCGAACTTGTCGCCGAGGCCGACGCGCTCGAGCATCAGTTCCGCGATCGCGCGCGCCTGCTGGCGGTGCGCCTTCTTCACCACCGACTGCGCGAGCATCACGTTCTGGCCGGCGCTCAGGTGCGGAAACAGGTTGTACTGCTGGAACACCATGCCGACCTTCAACCGCAGCGCGCGCAGGTCCGCGTGCCGCGCATCGACACGTTCGCCGTCGACCGAAATCGTGCCCGCGTCGATGCTCTCGAGCCCGTTGAGCGTGCGCAGCAGCGTGCTCTTGCCCGAGCCGCTGCGGCCGATGATCGAGACGACCTGCCCGCGCTCGACGGAGAAATCGATGCCCTTGAGCACATGATGGGTGCCGAAGTTCTTTTCGAGACCCCGGGTTTCAACGAGCGGCATGCCATCTCCTTTGCAACGTGCGCGCATAACGGGTAAGCGGATAACAGAGCGCGAAATAGATCAGCGCGACGAGGCCATACACGACGAACGGCCGGAACGTCGCGTTCGAGATCGCGATGCCGACCTTCGTCAGCTCGGTGAAGCCGATGATCGACACCAGCGCCGTATCCTTCACGGCCTGCACGCCGAAACCGACCGTCGGCGCGATCGCGATGCGCGCGGCCTGCGGCAGGATCACGTGACGCAATTGCTCGACGTAGCTCATCGCCAGGCTGGCCGACGCCTCCCACTGCCCTTTCGGCACGGCCTCGACACAGCCGCGCCAGATCTCGGCCAGATATGCGCTGGTGAAGAACGTGAGCCCCGCTGTGGCCGCGACCCACGGCGGCACGTCGAGCCCGACGAGCGGCAGGCCGAAGAACACGATGAACAGCTGCATCAGCAACGGGGTGCCCTGGAACACTTCGATATAGAGCTTCGCGATGCCGCGCAGCACCGTCGAGCCCGACACGCGCATCACGAGCAGCCCGAGGCCGACGAGGCCGCCCGTCACGAACGACACGATCGACAGCACGATCGTCCAGCGCGCGGCCAGCAGCAGGTTCGCGAGAATCTGCCCCAATGTGAAATCGGTCATCGCGCACCTCGCACGCGGCGGGTGAACAGGCGGCGGCCCATCGCGCCGAGCGTGGCGCGCAGCAGCAGCGCCATCGCCAGATACGCGAGCGTGATCACGAAGTACGTCTCGAACGCGCGGAAGTTGCGCGACTGAATGTAGCTGGCCGCGTAGGTCAGGTCGGCCACCGAGATCTGCGACACGACGGCCGAGCCGAGCATCGTGATCACGATCTGGCTCGATAGCGCGGGAAACACCTTGGCGAGCGCCTGCGGCAGCACGACGTGGCGCAGCATCTGCGCGCGCGACATCGCCAGCGCGGACGCGGCCTCCAGATGCCCTTTCGGCACGGCGGCCACGCCCGCGCGCACGATCTCGACCGAGTACGCGCCAAGATTGAGCGTCATCGCGAGGATCGCGGCCGTGTATTCGTCGATGTGCACGCCGAGCGCCGGCAAGCCGAAGAAGATGAAGAACAGCTGGACGACGAACGGCGTATTGCGAATCGCCTCGACGTACGCGCCGATCAGCGGGCGCAAGCGCACGGCCGCGCGCGCGTCGGCGCTGTACGCGGCCGCGCCGAGCACGCCGACCGCCACGCCGAGCACGGTCGCGACCGCGGTCAGCGCGAGCGTGATCGCCGCGCCGCTCGCGAACACGCCGACGTACTCGGACAGTTCGCCGAATTGAAGCTGGTAGCTCATGGGAAGGAGATGAATTCGGGTTCGGACAACGACACGCGCCACGCCGGGCACCCCGGCCGCGGCGACGTATCAGGCGACACGGCGATGCGTCACAGTCCGGCCGGCAACGGCTGGCCGAGCCACTTGCGCGACATCTCGCCCAGCGAGCCGTCCTGCTTCGCATGCGCGATCGCATCGTCGATCTTCGCGAGCAGGCGCGGTTCGTTCTTGTTGACGCCGACGAAGCACGGCGAATTCTTGATCACGAACTTGACCTCGGGGCGGCGCGGCGGATTCTTCGCGAGAATCGCCGCCGCGACGATGTTGCCGGCCGCGATCAACTGGACCTGCCCCGACAGGAACGCCTGGATCGTCGCGTTGTTGTCCTCGAAGCGCTTGATCGTCGCGTTCGGCGCGAGCTGCGACAGCGCGATTTCCTCGAGCGCGCCGCGCGTGGCGCCGACCGTCTTGCCGGTGAGGTCGGCCGGCGCGCTCACCTTCACGTCGGACGGCCCGAACACGCCCTGGAAATACGGGGCGTATGCGCTCGAGAAGTCGATGACCTTCTCGCGTTCCGGCGTCTTGCCGAGCGACGAGATCACCATGTCGACCTTGTTGGTCGTCAGGTACGGAATCCGGTTCGCGCTGTTCACGGGCACCAGCTTCAGCTTGACGCCGAGCGACTTGGCGAGGAGTCCTGCCATGTCGATGTCGTAGCCTTGCGGCTGCATGTCCGTGCCGACCGAACCGAACGGCGGATAGTCCTCGGGCACCGCGACGCGCAGCGTACCGTTTTTCGCGATGGTGTCGAGCGCATCGGCATGGGCCGGCGCGGCGGCGAACAGCGCGATCACGGGGGCGGCGAGCAGCGCAGCCAGCCAGGTGCGTCGGGGGAACGGTCGGGTCGTCGGGCTCACGGTGAATCTTCCTTGTCTGGTATGTCGTCGGGCAGCGCGCAACGATTGCGCGGCCGACACCACTCCAGCAAAAACCGGGCCATTGCCGTGAAACGCTTGCCCCACCAGCTTGAGGCGGAAATTTCGGCAACCTTACGACGAACCGAATTCCTCATTTCGGTGCATGAACCGGCGCCGTCGGTAACGATTGCCCCCGCAGTGCGCGCCGGCGCACCAAATTACCTAACCGGTTCACCCGTTGCCGCGGCCGTTATGCGCGGATTCGAACACGCCCAGTCCAAATTTGCATTCCGTTTGTGGCGGGAATTACGGCTGCATACGTTCGCGACGTACCGTGCCGTTCGCCACGCCCGGCGAATCGCAATCAGGACGAGCGCGCCCTATTCAGCGCGCTGCGCCTCCGGTACCGGTGGTCCCGATCGTCCCGCGATCGGGATGAATTCAATCCCATCCGTGCGCGAGGATACCGTCATGGCATCGATTCCCGAACCGTCGACAACCGGCGAAACCGACAAACGCAGCTGGCTCGAATCGCACGAAGCCGGCTATCACAAGACCCTCGGCAATCGACAGGTGCAGATGATCGCGATCGGCGGCGCCATCGGCACCGGGCTGTTTCTGGGGGCCGGCGCCCGGCTGCAGGCCGCCGGCCCGGCGCTCGCGATCGTCTATCTGGTGTGCGGCGCGTTTTCGTTCCTGATCCTGCGCGCGCTCGGCGAGCTGGTGATGCATCGCCCCAGCAGCGGCAGCTTCGTGTCGTACGCGCGCGAATTCCTCGGCGAAAAGGCGTCGTTCGTCGCCGGCTGGATGTACTTCCTGAACTGGGCGATGACCGGCATCGTCGACATCACCGCCGTCGCGCTCTACATGCATTACTGGGCGCCGTTCGCGGCCGTGCCGCAGTGGATCTTCGCGCTCGTCGCGCTGTGCATCGTCGCGACGATGAACCTGATCGGCGTGAAGTGGTTCGCCGAGATGGAGTTCTGGTTCGCGCTGATCAAGGTCGCCGCGATCGTGCTGTTTCTCGTGATCGGCGCGGCGATCCTCGGCACGGGCATGCCGGTGGCCGGCCATGGCACCGGCATGCATCTGATCACCGACAACGGCGGGTTCTTCCCGCACGGGCTGATGCCGGCGCTGGTGCTGGTGCAGGGCGTGGTGTTCGCGTTCGCGGGCGTCGAACTGGTCGGCACGGCCGCCGGCGAATGCAAGGACGCGCGCAAGGTGCTGCCGCGCGCGATCAACAACGTGATCTGGCGCATCGCGATCTTCTACGTCGCATCGGTCGTGCTGCTGGTCTGCCTGCTGCCGTGGAGCGCGTACAAGGCGGGCCAGAGCCCGTTCGTCACGTTCTTCGGCGCGCTCGGCGTGCCGGGCATCGGCTCGGTGATGAACCTGGTGGTGCTCACGGCCGCGCTGTCGAGCCTCAACTCCGGCCTGTATTCGACGGGGCGCGTGTTGCGTTCGCTGTCGATGGGCGGCTCCGCCCCCGCGTTCCTCGCGCGAATGAGCGGGCAATCCGTGCCGTACGCGGGCATTCTGGTGACGGTCGCGATCTACGTGGTCGGCGTGCTGCTCAACTATCTCGTGCCGTCGAGCGTGTTCGAGATCGTGCTGAACATCGCGTCGCTGGGCATCATCAGCACCTGGGGCTTCATCGTCGTGTGCCAGATGAAGTTCCGCGCCGCGGTCAGGCGCGGCGAGGTCGAGGACGTATCGTTCAGGATGCCGGGCGCGCCCGTCACGTCGTGGCTCACGCTGCTGTTCCTGCTCGGCGTGCTGGTGCTGATGGCGTTCGACTACCCGAACGGCACGTGGACGATCGCCTCGATCCCGCTGGTCGCGCTGCTGCTCGTGGCTGGCTGGAAGTGGCTGAGCCGTCGCGCGCGCCGCGCGCTGCTCAAGCCGACGATTCCGTCGATCACGCTCACGCAGAACGTGCTCGAGAAAGGCGAGAACTGACGCGCGGCGGCATGCGCGCCGTCCGTTGAACGATCCGCCGCCGGGTTTCCGACGGCGGTCGCCAACCGCGCTCAGTGATGCTCGTACAACGGCTGCGTGTCGAGCGACGCGAGCGATGCGAACGACGGCGCAGCGGTCTTGGCGGCGACGCTCGGCCGTGCGGCGGCCGATTGCGCTTGTTGCGCGACGACCTTCGCTTCCGCGGCCTGGATGTCTTCGGGATAGTACGGATCACTGCCGATGGGCCGATAACCGGCCTTTTCGACGCGGACGAGATCGGCACGCACCTCGGCGCGGGTAACCGCATGGTCGGTGGTTTGCGCAAATGCGACGATCGGTGCGCTCAGTGCGCAGGACAGCAGGACTGCACGAATCAGGTTGTTCATGATGTTCACCTCTCAAAGATGGCTTGTTCGCGTCCGCAGATCAGGCCGGACATCCGCTCCCCATCGATGCGATGAAGAGTTGGATGCATTCTGCGATTCGCGCGCTTTCCTGAAGGTGAGGCTTCGATTACGGTTTTGTCATCTGGGCGCCGGCGCCGGTCGGTCGCCACGCACTCGCGCGCCCGCGCAGATAACGGTTTCGTAATCCTCGAGTCAGGGTCGGGTCAACGCCGCGCCGGCAGACTGCGTGCTCGTCGCATCGAATGCGCATCCGAGCCCTGCTTCGAGGAGCACCATCATGTGGATCGTCCGGCTGGCGTTACGCAGGCCCTACACGTTCGTCGTACTCGCGCTGCTGATCTTCATCGCGGGGCCGCTCGCGCTGCTGCGCACGCCCACCGACATCTTCCCGAGCATCGACATTCCGGTCGTCAGCATCGTCTGGTCGTACAACGGCTTCTCCGCGGAGGACATGGCCAAGCGGATCACGTCGAACTACGAACGCGCGCTCACGTCCGACGTCGACGACATCGAGCACATCGAATCGCAGTCGCTGAACGGCGTGTCGGTCGTGAAGATCTTCTTCCACCCCGGCGCCGACATCAATCGCGCGATCGCGGAAGCCGCGAGCAACGCCGCGTCGATCCTGCGCATCCTGCCGCCCGGCACGCTGCCGCCGAACATCATCACGTACAACGCGTCGACGGTGCCGATCCTGCAGCTCGGGCTGTCGAGCGACACGCTCGCCGAGCAGCAGCTGTATGACCTCGGCAACAGCTTCATCCGCACGCAACTCGCGACCGTCCAGGGCGCGGCGGTGCCGCTGCCGTTCGGCGGCAAGATCCGCCAGATCGTCGTCGATCTCGATACGCGCGCGCTGCAGGCGAAGGGGCTCGCGCCGATCGACGTCGTCAACGCGATCAACGCGCAGAACCTGATCCTGCCGGGCGGCACCGCGAAGATCGGCACGCACGAATACAACGTGCAGATGAACGGCAGCACGCAGACGGTCGCCGCGCTGAACGACCTGCCGGTGAAGACGATCGGCGGCAACGTCGTGTACGTGCGCGACGTCGCGCACGTTCGCGACGGCTACGCGCCGCAGACCAACATCGTGCGGGTGGACGGCAAGCGCGCGGCGCTGCTGACGGTCGAGAAGACCGGCAGCGCGTCGACGCTGACGATCATCGACCAGGTGAAGGCGATGCTGCCGAAGATCGCGGCCGGGCTGCCGAAGGCGCTGCACATCGCGCCGCTCGACGATCAGTCCGTGTTCGTGAAGGCGGCGGTCCAGGGCGTCGTGCGCGAGGCGCTGATCGCCGCGTGCCTGACCGCGCTGATGATCCTGCTGTTCCTCGGCAGCTGGCGCGCGACGCTGATCATCGCGATCACGATCCCGCTCGCGGTGCTCACGTCGCTGCTCGCGCTGTCCGCGCTCGGCCAGACCATCAACATCATGACGCTCGGCGGGCTCGCGCTCGCGGTCGGCATTCTCGTCGACGACGCGACCGTCGCGATCGAGAACATCACGCATCATCTCGAGCTCGGCGCGCCGCTCGAGGAGGCCATCCTCACCGGCTCCGGCGAAATCGCGGTGCCGACCTTCGTGTCGACGCTGTCGATCTGCATCGTGTTCGTGCCGATGTTCCTGCTCACCGGCGTCGCACGCTATCTGTTCGTGCCGCTCGCCGAAGCCGTGATCTTCGCGATGATCGCGTCGTACTTCTTCTCGCGCACACTGGTGCCCACGCTCGCGATGGCGCTGATGCGCGCCAAAGGCAGCGGCCGCCCGCCGCGCGGCGTATTCGCACCCCTCGTGCATGTGGCGCGCTTCCAGGCCGCGTTCGAGCATCGCTTCGAGGCCGTGCGGCTGCGCTATCGCGCGCTGCTGTCGGCGGCGATCGCGCGGCGCCGCCGCTTCGCGGCCGCGTTCCTGCTCGCCTGCGTCGCATCGACGGGCCTCTACGCGTTCGCGGGGCAGGACTTCTTCCCGTCGGTCGACACCGGCGAGATCCGCCTGCATCTGCGCGCGCCGACCGGCACGCGGATCGAGGAAACCGCGCGGCTCACCGACGAAGTCGAAGCGAAGATCCGCGGCGTGATTCCGGCGAACCAGCTCGCCGGCGTGCTCGACAACATCGGCGTGCCGGTGAGCGGGATCAACCTCACGTACGACTCGTCGGACCCGATCGGTACCGAGGACGCCGACGTGCTCGTCACGCTGAAACCGGATCATGCGTCGACCGCCGCGTACGTCGCCAGGCTGCGCAACGTGCTCGCGCAGGCGTTCCCCGGCGTGACGTTCGCGTTCCTGCCGGCCGACATCGTCAGCCAGATCCTCAATTTCGGGCTGCCCGCGCCGATCGACATCCAGATCGTCGGCAACAAGCTCGACCAGAACCGTGCGGTCGCGAACGCGCTGCTCGCGAAGCTGCGCGGCGTGCGCGGGCTCGTCGACGCGCGCACCCAGCAGCCCGGCGACGAACCGGCGATCAACGTGAACGTCGATCGCACGAAGGCGATCCAGGCCGGCCTCGAACAGCGCGACGTCGCGCAGAACCTGCTGATCGCGCTGTCCGGCAGCTCGCAGACGACGCCGAACTTCTGGCTCGATCCGCGCAACGGCGTCAGCTACCCGGTGCTCGTGCAGACGCCGCAATACACGGTGAATTCGCTGCAGTCGCTCGCGAACGTGCCGCTGCCCGCCGGCACCGCGCGCTCGCCGCAGATGCCGGCCGGCGGCCCGGCCGCGGGTGCGCCCGCGCAGAACCTGCTCGGCGCGCTCGGCTCGTTCTCGCGCGCGACGCAGCAGGCCGTGGTGTCGCACTACAACGTGCAGCCGGTGCTCGACATCTTCGCATCGGTGCAGGGGCGCGACCTCGGCGGCGTCACGGGCGACGTGACGAAGCTCGTCGACGCCGCGCGCGCGCAACTGCCGCCCGGCGCGTCGATCGTGCTGCGCGGCCAGGTGCAGGCGATGCACGAGTCGTTCACGGGCCTGCTCGGCGGCCTCGCGCTCGCGATCTCGCTGGTCTACCTGCTGATGGTCGTGAACTTCCAGTCGTGGCTCGATCCGCTCGTGATCGTCGGCGGCCTGCCGGCATCGCTCGCCGGCATCGCATGGATGCTGTTCGTCACGCGCACCACGCTGTCGGTGCCCGCGCTGACCGGCACGATCCTGTGCATCGGCATCGCGACCGCGAACAGCATTCTCGTCGTGAACGCGGCGCGCGAGCTGCTCGCGGGCGGCGAGCCGCCATGGCAGGCCGCGCTCGACGCCGGCTTCGCCCGCTTCCGGCCCGTCGTGATGACCGCGCTCGCGATGCTGATCGGCATGCTGCCGATGGCGCTCGGCCTCGGCGACGGCGGCGAGCAGAACGCGCCGCTCGGCCGCACGGTGATCGGCGGCCTCGCGTTCGGCACTGTGTCGACGCTGCTGTTCGTGCCGGTGCTGTTCGGCTTCGTCCACGCGTGGCTCGCGCGGCGTCGCGACGCCGCGGCCGCCCGGCGCGCGCAGCACGCGCCCGATACGCCGGCGCTGCGTTGAGCGCGGACACCCGCCCCTTCTCATCCTTCGATTCGCCCGACCCCGGACCCACCATGAACGACTCGATCGAACCCGTCACCCCGCCGCCCGTCGCCGAAGCGGCCACCGTGGCCGCAGCCGTGCCGCCCGCCGCGCGCGGCGCCGCCTCCGATACGCCGCCGCCCCGCCGCGGCCGCACGCTGGCCGTGCCGCTCGCGGCCGTCGCGCTCGCCGCCGCGCTGCTCGCGCTCGGCATCGTGCCGCGGATCGATGCACGCGCCGCGCAGCGTGCGCAGGTCGCCGCGCAGCAGGCGCTACCGGTGTCGGTCATCGTGCCCGGCGCGGCGCCGGCCGACCAGACGCTGACGTTGCCCGGCTCGGTGGCGCCGTATGCGGACGCGTCGATCTATGCGCGCACGAGCGGTTATATCGCGCACTGGAGCGTCGATCTCGGCACGCACGTGAAGGCCGGCCAGACGCTCGCGCAGATCTCGGCGCCCGATCTCGATGCGCAGTTGCGCCAGGCGCGCGCCGACGAAGCGAGCGCGCAGGCGAACTACGACTATGCGAAATCGACCGCGCAGCGTTGGCAGGACATGCTGAAAACGCAGTCGGTATCGCAGCAGGACACCGACACGAAGGTCGCGGACATGAACGCGAAGCGCGCGATGCTCGCGTCCGCGCAGGCGAACGTCGCGCACCTTGCCGAACTCGTGTCGTACGAGTCCGTCACCGCGCCGTTCGACGGCGTGATCACCGCGCGCAACGTCGACGTCGGCACGCTGGTCACGGCGGGCGGCACGCCGGGCAGCCCGGGTTTGTCCGGGGAACTGTTCCATCTCGAACAGACGGATACGCTGCGCGTGTTCGTCGACGTGCCGCAGGACAGCGCGACCGGCGTATCGACCGGCACCTCCGTCTACCTGACGACGCCCCAGTATCCGGGGCGGCGGTTTGCCGCGCATGTCGCGCGCAGCGCGGGCGCGATCGATCCCGTCACGCGCACGCTGCGTGTCGAGATCGACGTCGACAACCGCGACGGCGCGCTGATGCCCGGTGCGTATGCGCAGGCGCATCTCGTCTTGCCGAGTGCGGCGCCGGCGCTTGAACTGCCGGTCAGCGCGCTGCTGTTCCGCCCGAACGGCGTGACGGTCGCCACCGTCGGCGCGAACGGGCAAACCGCGCTGAAGACCGTGCAGATCGGACGGGATTTCGGCACGCGCGTCGAGATCGTCGCGGGGCTCGCCGCGACCGATCGCGTGATCGACAACCCGGGCGATGCGATCACGGCCGGGGAAGCCGTGAAGATCGTGTCGACTTCGCACGATGCGGCGCCGGTTGCGGCTTCGTCTGTTTCGTCTGTTTCGTCTGTTTCGTCTGCTTCGTCTGCTTCGTCTGCTTCGTCTGCTTCGTCTGCTTCGTCTGCTTCGTCCGCGCAGGCCGCGCAGGCCGCGCAGGCCGCGCAGGCCGCGCAACCAGCGTCCGCGACCGGTGCGCGCAGCGTGCCGCCGCTGCGCGCGGCCGGCGTCGCACCTGCTGCGTCGGCACCCGTTCCAGCCCCCGCCCGCGGCTGACCCATCGACGACGACTCACGAGATACTTGCCATGCGCCTTCCTCATCCGCTCCCGTTCGCTCGCCGCATCGTCGCGCTCGGCGCCGTCGCCGCACTGACCGCGTGCTCGACGCTGCCGCCCTATTCGCCGCCCGCCGTCGCGGTCCCCGCGCACTACGCGGGCGCACCGGGAGCATCTGCCGGGAACGCCGGCTGGCACGTCGCGATGCCCGCCGACGCCGCCGCGCGCGGCGCGTGGTGGACCGTGTTCAGCGACACCGATCTGAACGCGCTCGAAGCGCGCGTCGACGTGTCGAACCAGACGGTGAAGAAAGCCGTCGCCAACCTCCAGCAGGCCCGCGCGATGGTCGACTATCAGCACGCCGGGTTCCTGCCGACGATCACGGCCGGCGCCTCGCAGAGCCGCGCGCGCGTGTCGCAGAACCGGCTCGGCTCGTCGCTCGCCGGCAAGACGACGCCCGACTACCAGGCAGGCGTGGCCGCGAGCTGGGAGCCCGACCTGTTCGGCCGCGTGCGCGATGCGGTAACCGGCGCACAGGCGAACGCCGCCGCGAGCGCGGCCGACCTGCAGGCCGTGAAGCTGTCGGTCACGGCCGAACTCGCGACCGACTATTTCGCGCTGCGCTCGCTCGACACGCAGAAGCAGTTGCTCGACGACTCGGTACGCGCGTACGCGGACGCGCTGACGCTGCTCAAGCAGCAACTCGCGGCCGGTGCGATCGACGCGTCGGCGGTCGCGCAAGCCGAGACCCAGCTCGAATCGACGCGCACGCAGGACACCGACATCGACGCGTCGCGTGCGCAGTTGCAGCACGCGATCGCGACGCTCGTCGGCGAGAGCGCATCGACGTTCGCGCTGCCGCCGCGCGTGCAGGCATTCCACGTGCCGGCCATTCCGGCCGGCGTGCCGTCGCAACTGCTGGAGCGCCGGCCCGACATCGCGGCGGCCGAGCGTCGCGTCGCGGCCGCGAATGCGCAGATCGGCGAGGCGCGGGCCGCGTTCTTCCCGGATCTCGTGCTGTCGGCGAGCGCAGGGCTCGAGAGTTCGTTCTTCGCGCCGTGGCTCGCCGCGCCGAGCCTGTTCTGGTCGCTCGGCCCGCAACTCGCCGGCACGCTGTTCGACGGCGGCCGCCGCAGCGCATCGCTGCGCGGCGCGCATGCGCAATATGACGGCGCGGTGGCCGATTACCGGCAAACCGTGCTCGTCGCGTTCCAGCAGGTCGAGGATCAGTTGTCGGCGATCGATGCGCTCGCGTCCGAAGCCGGCAGCCAGCAACGCGCGACCGACGCGGCCGACCTGTCGCTGCGGCTGACGACGAATCGCTTCAACGCCGGCGCCGTCAGCTATCTGGACGTGGTGACCGCGCAGACGATCGCGCTGACGAACCGGCGCACCGCCGATCAGATCGACGCGCGCAGGATCGAGGCTGAGGTCGGGTTACTGAAGGCGCTCGGCGGCGGCTGGCAGGCGAGCGCGAGCGCCGGGGCAGACGCGGAATCGAACACCGGCAAGAAGGACGCCGCGGCAACCGCGCGGCCCCAACCCGCCGCCGTCACGCAGCCGGCGGCCGGTTGAACGTGAGCACGAAGCGCGTGCCGCGCGCACCGCTTTCGACCTGCGCGGTGCCGCCGTGCAGTTCCATCACCGAGCGCACGATCGCGAGGCCGAGCCCGGCCGTGCCGCCCGGTACACCGCCGCTGCGCGCGGGGTCGCCGCGCACGAAGCGGTCGAAGATCCGCGGCAGCAATGCAGGATCGATCGGCTCGCCCGGATTCTCGACGACGACGCGTACCGCATCCGGCGTTTCGTCGACGGCGAGCGTGATGACACCGCCGGCCGGCGTGTAACGCAGCGCGTTCGCGAGCAGGTTGCCGACCGCGCGGCGAAACAGCTCGACGTCGGCGGTCAGTTGCCCGTGCCCGTCGACGCGCAACGTCGAGCCCGCTTCGTCGGCGAGCCCTTCGAAATACTCCGCGATGCGCTCGAGCTCTTCGCGCACGTCGAATTCGCGCTGCCGCGTGACGAAGCTCGGATGCTCGGCGCGCGCGAGAAACAGCACGTTCTCGATCATCCGCGCGAGACGGTCGTATTCCTCGAGATTCGATTCGAGCAGCGTCTGGTACTCGTCGACCGAACGCGGCCGCGCGAGCGCGACTTCGGTCGCGCCGCGCATGTTGTTCAGCGGCGTGCGCAGGTCGTGCGCGAGATCGGCGCTGAATTGCGACAGATGCGCGAACGCCTGCTGCAGGCGCCCGAGCATCGCGTTCTGCGCATCGACGAGCGCGCGCAGCTCGGGCGGCGCGCGCGACGCGTCGAGCCGCGTGTCGAGCTTGTCGACCGTGATCCGGCCGGTGTCGTCGACGATCTCGCGCAGCGGCGCGAGCGCCTTGCGGATCAGCCCGTAGCCGAGCAGCAGCGCGAACAGCGCGCCGAGCCCGCCGGCAAGCTTGAGCCGGTCGCGGTAGCCGTCGAGCAGATCGGCGCGGTCGCGCATGTTGCGCGCGATCGCGATGCGGATCGGCGTGCGGTCGCCGAGCGCGGCCTCGATCACGACGCCGCGCATCGGCGTGCCGCCGTCGGCGGTCCACGTGACGAGCCGGTCGGCCGTGATCCGGTCGTTCGCGGGAACCGGCACCGCGTGCGGCGCGAACAGTTGCGCGTCGGCCAACGGAGTCGACGCGGCCGCCGGCGCCTCGTCGAGCGCGGCGAGCCGGACGTTGTGGCGCGCGAGCACGTCGCCCCCCGCATCGACGACGGCCATCGACAGCGCCTCGTTGCCCAGCACCTGGCTCGTCAGCCGCTCCGCGTGCGCACGCACCGCATCGAGCGACTCGAGCTCGCCCGCGAGCCGCCGCGTGTGGCGCGCGGCCAGCACGATGTCGAGATCGTCCTGCGTGTTCACCTGCCGCTCGAGCCCCGCATACACATACGCGCCGACGAGCGCGAACGCGGCCAGCGTGGTCGCGGCGAACGCGAGCGCGAGCGTCGCGGCCAGCGAGCGCGGGCGCGTCATGCGTCGTCCTTCGGTTCGAGCACGTAGCCGACGCCGCGCACGGTATGGATCAGCTTGACGGGAAACGCGTCGTCGATCTTCGCGCGCAGGCGCCGGATCGCGACCTCGACGACGTTAGTGTCGCTGTCGAAATTCATGTCCCACACGTACGACGCGATCTGCGTGCGGCTCAGCACCTCGCCCTGCCGGCGCGCGAGCAGTTGCAGCAGCGAGAATTCGCGCGGCGTGAGGTCGATCCGCGTGGCGCCGCGCTTCACGCGGCGGCGCACCACGTCGATTTCCAGATCGCCGACCGCCAGATGTTCGGTCTCGCGCGGCGGCCCGCGACGCGCGAGCGTGCGGATGCGGGCGAGCAGCTCGACGAACGCGAACGGCTTCACGAGGTAGTCGTCGGCACCGAGTTCGAGGCCGTGCACGCGGTCCTGCACGTCGTCGCGCGCGGTCAGGAACAGCACCGGCGTCGTGTGCGTGTCGCGCAGCCGCTTGAGCACGGCCCAGCCGTCGAGCACGGGCAGCATCACGTCGAGCACGATCACGTCGTAACGCTCTTCCTGCGCGAGCGTCAGCCCTTCGCCGCCGTCCTTCGCGAGATCAACGCTGAAACCCGATTCCTCGAGCCCCTTCTTCAGGTACGCGCCCGTCTTCGGTTCGTCTTCGACTATCAGGATGCGCATGACCGGCTCCGTCGCATTCGTGGGGACATCCGGCGATGTTACCCGGAAACGGCGACACGGCTTCGCTCCGTGCAGGCGCGAACGGTGCAGATGACAAAACGGTAATCTGCGTGTCAGCGTGGTGTGCAGGTGCGGGGGCGAAGCGGCCGATTCCCGTCCCGTCGGACCTGATACGCCTCGAGTGAGGTGCCGCCCGATGCATCGGTGATCACGGGCCCCGGAGCCCAACAGCAGGTAGCCGCGCGCGACATGTTTGCGACGAGTCACGCGCCCCGAAGCTGATCCTGGCTTAGCCAGATTTGCCCACCGAAATCCGATAGCGTCCACTCGGTAAATTGCCGAGATAAACATAGCCGCTCCGACGATTGACGCCTTGCAGCCCGCCAAACGACGCGTCGGCTTGCACGATGCGCCCGTTGACGATCAGTGTTTGACGGCCCTCCCCAACCGGAACGCCAATCGCTCCGGTCGTGCCCGGCGGCACAACGACCGTCAGATCGAAGTCGGTCCCCGAAGTCCGCCACTCGACGTCGATCGCGCCGTGAGGCGTCGGCACCCTCCCCCGCGCCCAGCGCAAATCGCCCGGCTGAGGCTCGACCAGCCACGACCGGTAGCCCGCCGAGAGTGGCCGCACGCCGAGTACGTATTTCGACAATGCCGAGGTCGGCCCCGACGACCAGCCGTGCGCGAGGCTCGCGTAGGTGTTGCCGGCATCGGCAGGCGGAACGGGCGTACCGTCAGGCGCGATCGCTTCCCAGGTCGCACCGCTGTAATAAGGGCTGCCCGCTCGCATATGCCCCCACACGGTACGAATGGTCGATAGCGCGCCTCTCGCATCACCGGCTTCAAACCGTGCGGCAACGTCGAAACTGGAAATGAACGGGCTGATGAGCTGGCTGAGCAGCGGCGGCGTCCGGTAGTCCGGCGAAAATGCGAGCGGCCCGTTGGCAGTGGAAAGCGCGGCGCCCATCCTGCCGAGAATCGTCGTCCACTTGTCGCGCGGCGCAATACCGTAAAGCACCGCCAATGCATTCGCGTCCTGGGCGACCGGTCCGCGAATCTGGTCGCTGATGACGTACAGACCGCTACCGGAATCGTAGAGCCTGGTGTTGACCGCCCCACGCACGCGGGCTGCCTGCGCATCGTAGTCACGCTGGGCGCCAAGGTCGCCCACGGCCGCGGCGAGCTTCGCCCCGCCACGCAGCGCACCGTAATACAGGGTGTTGAACTCCGTCACCGTCCCGGTCAATTTCGACGCATCGTGCGGGTGCCAGTCCGCGGCATTCGACGCATCCGTCACGATCAGCCCATTCGCATTGGTCAGACCGCGCAAGTAGTCGAACGAACGGCGAACTGCGGCCCAGTTCGAACGCACGAAGTCGAGATCGCCCGTGTACAGGTAATAGTCGTACAAGGTCGTCAGGAAATAGATCGAATAGGACAGCGAGTAATAGTACGCATCGGGCATTGCATCCGCGCTCGCCACGCCGGCTGCCAGTTGCGGCGGAAGATCGCCGGGGAACATGCCGTTCGAACGCTGGTAGGCAGCAGCCAGTCCCAGGGAGCCGGCAACGGCGCCGGTGGCACCGGTCGAGTAGTAGATCGTCGGCGCGCTCACGGCCAGGTCGCCGCTCCACACGTACCGGTCACGCTTCGCGCCGTCGAGAATCGCGGCAAAGCGGTTCGTTCCCGCGGCGAAGACGTCGAGGACGGCCGGATCGGTCAGCTTCGCATCGAGCAACGTACCGCCTGCCCCGGTGATCTTCAGGTTGCGGAACAGCCCTGCACTGCCGTCGTATCCCGCAAAGCCGAATGAGCCCGGTGAAGGTATGGGTGTGTCGAGCACGAGCCGGTCGTCCACGTACACCTGCACGGCGCTTCCTGCCACGGTCTTCACGTGATGCCACGTGCCACGCTTGAGTTCGAACGGCAACGCGACCTGGGCCAGCGTACCCGCGACGAAAGGATGCGTGAGCCGAAGCGTATTCGGGGGGCCGATTGCATCGTCGCTCGCGGCAAGTACCAGCCGGAAGCCGCCGCTCGGACTCGCGCCGACCATCCAGCCGGCCTCGTTCTCCAGCACCTGGACGTCGAACTCCGCGGTGTAGCCGGCCCACTTCGTCCCGGCCTGGTAAATCGAGAATGTGCTGTCCCTGACGACCAAACCCTGCGGCGTCACGGTCCAGGTAGACGGCAGGCTGCGTGCCGGAACCGTACCGAGCTCGACCGTCCGCGCACCCAGATCCCAGATTTCGTCCAGCGCCGGATCGCTGGACGCGAAATAGCCGGCGCGCTTTTGGGGGGTGGGTACGAGCGGACGGATACCCACGCGAGACAGCGTCACGCTGCCCGGCTGGGTCAGCCGAATGACCTGAAAGCGCTCTCCGCCCTGAACCAGGCGACTCACGATCAGCCCTGGACCACTCGGCCGATACGTGTTCACGCGCGACAGGCTCACTGCGCCGCCATTGCCGACGAAGGACACGTTGAACTCGGCGCCGTCCGGATAGGAGCCGTCTCCATTCGCGCCAAGGTACTGCTGGGCCTCCGCATAGACGGCCTGCAGCGCGGGACGCCCGGACACCGAGCTGACCTGGAACACCGGCAGGCCACCGACCACGCGCCCGTAGTCCAGCGTGACGGTCGGGGACGGGCCGCCCGACGCCATCGTCAATGTCGTCGAGCCGCCCGTCGTCAACGCGTCGGCGTTGGCCACGTTACCCGCGGTGCTGACGACGCGAACCGGGCGAATCAACTCGCCATCCGTGGTTTGCGCCATCACGCACGCGGTACCGAATACCCAGACCGACACGGCAACGACCCATCCGCGCATGCCTGGAAACAGCGCCTGTTTGTTCATGTTTGCCTGATAGTTCGAAGATGCTGCGTTGAACGCGCGGGACCGGTGCGCGACGTGCGCGGCGTGGCCACGAATGCGCAACATGGGATTCGCGAGCCGTGTCCCGCGGAACACCCCGCCCGACATCAGGCGGGGTCGCGGAGCGTCAGATCAGAAGTTGAATTGATCGATGTTGGACGCATCGAACGTCGTGGGCGGCCCGAGGATCACTTCTCCGCTCTTGCCGATCGTGCGCTTGCCGAGCTTGCCGGCCTCGAAACTCTCGCCTTCCTTGCCCGAGATCGCACCCGATGCGAGATTGGCGGCAGCATAGGCGGCGAGATAGCCGAGTTGACCCGGATCCCAGAGCTGGAACGCCTTGACCGTGCCGTTCTTCACGAAGGCGCGCATCTGGTTCGGCGTGCCGAGCCCCGTCACCGCCACCTTGCCCTTGCTCGACGACGTCGAGATATAGCGTGCGGCGGCGGCGATACCGACCGAGGTCGGCGACACGATCGCCTTCAGGTTCGGGTAGGCCTGCAGCAGGCCCTGGGTTTCGACAAACGATTTCTGGTCGTCGTCATTGCCGTAGGCGATCTTGACGAGCTTCATCTTCGCGTATTCCGGCTTCTTCAATTCCTCCTGCATCCACTTGATCCAGGTGTTCTGATTGGTGGCATTCGGCGTTGCCGACAGAATCGCGAACTCGCCCTCCCCGCCCATCAGCTTCGCGACGAGCTGGATCTGGCCGCGTCCGATGCTCTCGGCATTGGCCTGGTTGACGAAAACGTTGCGGCCATCCGCAGCCGTGTCGGAGTCGAACGTGACGACCTTGATGCCCTGCGACATCGCGCGCTTCAGATACGGCACGACCGCGTTGGGATCGTTTGCCGCGATCACGATCGCATTCTGTCGCTGCGTAATCAGCGTATTGACGTATTGCACCTGCGACGACGCACCGGCGTCCGAAGGGCCGACCACCTTTCCGTCGCCCTTGAACTCCTTGATGGCAGCCATTCCGCCTTCGTCGGCAATGACCTCGTACGGGTTGTTGATCTGCTTCGGCACGAACGCGATCTTCAGGCCGTCCTTCACGCCGGCTGCGCCGGCGACATCCCCGATTCCGAACAACAGGCCGCAAACCGCGACGGTCGTCGCCATGCGCAGTGTCTTGATCATGCTACGTCTCCTATGAGTCGCCGGGCTGCTCGCCCGACGTTGTTAATATGCGTTGGGTTCACCCTCGATACACGGGCCCTTCAATGCGCGATCGCGCGTCGCTCCCTGCGTGCCCGCCAGCCTGCGACAAGATTCGGGATCAACACGGACGACAACAGCAACACGCCGGTGACGATCGTCAGTGTCTCGCTCGAGACATCGACGAGCGTGAGCGCATTCTTCAGGACACCGACGATCAGCAGCGACAGCAATACGCCGTACAACGAGCCGCGTCCGCCGAAGATACTCACGCCGCCGAACAACACCGCGGCGATGACAGCCAACTCGAACCCCTCGCCGTTGTCGCCGCGCGCGCTCGTGAAGCGGAGCGTGTAGACGATGCCCGCGATCGCGCTCATCACCCCCGACAGCACGAACAGCTTCAGCTTCGTCTTCTTGACGTCGATGCCCGAAAAAGCGGCTGCCTGGTGGTTGGACCCAATCGCATAGAGGCTGCGACCAAACGCCGTCGCCTGCAGCAAAACGGTAAACAGCACGGCAGCGACGATGACGATGACGAACGGCTCGGGAATGAATGTCCCGCCTATCGTATTCATCCCGAACGCCGTGTAGGCCGCCGGGAAATCCGCGATCGCCTGGTCGCCGAGCAGCACGTACGCGAGGCCGCGAAACAGCGCGAGCGTACCGATGGTCACCGCCAGCGACGGGAGTTCGAAGCGAACGATCACCCAGCCGTTGAAGAACCCGGCAAGCGCGCCGCCAGCGACCACCAGAACGATGACGACCGGCATCGGCAGGCCGAGATGCCACAGCACGCCCATCAGCGCGCTCGAAGCACCGAGGATCGACGCCACCGACAGGTCGATCTCCCCCGTCACGACGATCAGCGTCATCGTCAGCGCCATCAACGAGATCTCGGCGATGTCGAGCAGGATGTTGGTGAGGTTGGCCGCGTCGAGAAAGACCGGCGACAGCACGCGCGCCATCACCAGCGACGCTGCGAGGATGACGGCCAGCAGGACTTCCCAGGTCAGCGCGGCGGCGGGGCGGCGGCCCGGAGCCGCAATGGATCGATTAACCATGGTCGCGTTTCCTCATCATGCGTTTTGCGATGGAGCGGGCGAGCAGCGTATCGGTGGCGACGGCCGCCACGATCAGCGCGCCCTGGATCGCCTGCTCCCAGAAGGGCGAAACGTGCAGCACCGCGAGCGCGATGCTGATGACACCGAGCACGACCGCGCCGAGCGTCGCGCCGAGGATCGTGCCCACACCGCCGTTGATGGCCACGCTGCCGACGACGGCTGCCGCGACCACCTGGAGTTCGATGCCCTTGCCCGTACTGGCATCGACCGTGCCGAAGCGGGCGAGCCAGAGTGCCCCCGCGAAGCCCGCGATCGCACCGGAGATCATGAAGCCGGACATGACGCGCCGATCGACCCGGATGCCGGCCAGCCGCGCCGCCTCCGGATTGGAACCGATCGCGTAATGTTCACGCCCCGCGCGAAACTGCTTCAGATAGATCGACAGCCCGGCGAGAACGACAGCGGCGACCAGCGCCAGGACCGGAATGCCCAGGACCGAGCCGGTCGCGAGCCGCGAGAACGCGTCGGGCAGGCTCGTTGCGTTGATCTGACCGCCGTGGACCCACGCGTAGTCGGCGCCACGAAAGATGTAGAGCGTCGACAGCGTCGCGACCAATGACGGGACGCTGCCGATGGCGACCAGGCTTGCGTTGATCGCGCCTGCCGCCAGTCCGATCGCGAGCCCCGCTGCCAGCGCGACAGGAACCGGCATTGCCGGATACGCGACGTAGAGGGCACCGACGCCATACGCGCTGATGCCGACCACCGAGCCGATCGACAGGTCGATGTGCCGCATCAGCATCACGACCGTCATGCCTGCGGTCAGCAGGCCGACGATCGACACGTTGAGCAGCACGTCCCGCAAATTCTGCATGCTGAGAAACTGCGGCCGGGCAAGCGCCGTGCAGGCGATCAGCGCGACCAGGACGACAAACAAGGTCGCCTCGCGTCGCTTCACGACGGCGGACAATCCGCCAGCCAGTACCGCACGCCTCGGGAGGCGCTCCGTTCGATTCATCGTGTTCGTTCCGCTCGTCATGCCGCCCGTCCTGTTTCGATGTCGTCCTGACCGAGCGCGGCCCGCATGATGCGCTCTTCGGTCGCGAGCGCGCGCGGAATCTCCGCGCTGATGCGGCCTTCGTGCATCACGAGCACGCGATCGGCCATGCCGAGCACTTCCGGCAGTTCGCTCGAAATCATCAGTACCGCCATGCCGTCCCTGACCAGCGCCGACAGCGCCCCGTACACTTCCGCCTTCGCGCCGACGTCGATGCCGCGCGTCGGCTCGTCGATGATCAGCACCTTCGGACCGGTCGCGAGCCACTTGCCGAGCACGACCTTTTGCTGGTTCCCGCCCGACAATGTGCCGACCGGCAACGTCAGGTCGCTCGCTTTCAGGCGCAAGCGCGCACCCCACTCATGCGTGAGCACCACTTCCCGCGCGGCGGAAATCAAACCGAACCGTGTCAGGCGGCCGAGCACCGTCATCGACGCGTTGCGCGCGATGCTGAGTTCCAGCGCGAGTCCTTGCTGACGCCGATCTTCCGGCACCATCGCGAGCCCGGCCTGGATCGCTCGTCCGGGCTGCCCGGGCGCGAGCACCTTGCCGGCCACGCGGATCTCGCCCGAATCGAGCGGGTCGATGCCGAAGATCGCGCGCGCCACCTCGCTGCGGCCGGCCCCCACCAGGCCAGCCAACGCGACGATTTCGCCGGCGCGCACATCGAACGACACGTCCTTGAACACACCGATGCGCGTGAGTCCCCGCACCGCCAGCTTCACGTCGCCCGGCTCGACCTGCGCTTTCGGATAGAACGTCTCCAGGTCGCGGCCCACCATCTTCGCGACGATGTCGGCCGTGGTCATGTCCGACGTGCGCGCGTCGAAAACCTTCGCGCCGTCCCGCATGATCGTCAGGTGCTGCGTCAACGCGAACACTTCCTCCAGACGGTGCGTGATGAACAGAATCGCCGCGCCCCGCTCGCGCAGCGTTCGCACGATCGCGAACAGCCGCTCGACTTCGGGCAGCGACAGCGCCGCGGTGGGCTCGTCCATGATCAGCACGTTCGCGTCGACCGACAGCGCCTTCGCGATCTCGATGACCTGCTGGTCCGCAATCGACAGGCCACGCACCACCTGCTGCGGTTTCAGGTTCACGCCGAGCGATACGAGCAACTCGGCCACCTCGCGGTGCATCGTGTCGTAATCGATACGCCCGAACCGGTCGACGGGCTGCCGTCCCATGCAGATGTTTTCCGCGATCGACAGATCGAAGAAAAGCGTCGGCTCCTGGTAAATCACCGCGATGCCGGCATCGCGCGCATCGGCCGGCGACGAAAATCGCCGCTCGGTTCCGTCGATGGTCAGCGTGCCCGTGTCGGGCGCATGGACGCCCGCGAGAATCTTCACGAGGGTCGATTTGCCTGCACCGTTTTCGCCGAGCAGCGCGTGCACTTCGCCCGGCATCATCGTGAGGTTGCCGTCGATCAGCGCGCGCACCGCGCCGAACGACTTGCTGGCGCCGCTGAGCGCCAGCCGCGGCACGGCCGTGCCGCTTGAGGATGTCTGCACTGTTGTCTCCGTCGATATTGTCGTTGTGCGGCCGTCACGCATGGCGGGGGCCGCCGTCACCGCTAGATTCGATAGATGCGCTCGGCGTTGGCGACGAACAATTGCCGGCGCTCGCCATCGCTCGCGCCTGCGACGATGCGCGCATAGGCATGCCACAACGCGTCGTACGCGCCGAACAGCCTGTCGACCGGAAAGTTCGACGCGAACATCGCACGCTCGACGCCGAACGTGTCCAGCGTCTCGAGCACATACGGACGCAGGCTTTCCACGGTCCAGTGATGATCGAACATCGCCAGCCCGCTGACCTTGACGGCCACGTTCGGGCACGCAGCCAGCGTTTTCAGGCCCTCGCGCCACGCGCGATAGCCGGCGGGGCTGTCACGGTCGACGAACATGCCGGCGTGGTTCAGCACGATCTGGATGTCCGGATACATCCGCGCAAGCTGCGCCGCGTCATTCATCTGCGACGGGTAGAGCTGCAAGTCGAACGACAAGCCGTATCGCGCAAGCAGCCCGAAGTTTTTCCGCCAGACCGGATCACGCAGGTAATGACGCTGAACATAGCCATACAGCGGGTTGTCATGCACGTTGAGGATCTGGCGAATGCCGCGCACGTTGGCGAACGCGGCATGTCCGGCCAGCGTCGCCTCGACGTCGGGCGCGCTCAGATCCGCCGCGGCGACGATGCCGTTCGGCCATCCGGCAGCACGGCCGTCGCCTGCATCGGCGAGCGCCTGCAGCCAGCGCGTCTCCTCGACCGGATCGGCCGGATCGTGATTGGCTTCGACGTGCACGATCTTCACGATCTCGATCTCGCCCGCGTCGCTCGATAAATCACCGGGCAGGTAATCGTGCTTCAACAGCAGCGCGTCGCCGACGAACGACGTTTTCGGATGCTCGAGCCACGGGTAGCGGTGCGTACCGAGCGACCAGAAGTGCACATGGGGATCGATGACTTGCATGCTGCGTCTCCGTGTGCGGATCAGGGAAGATAAAACATCGGGACCAGCGGTTTCTGCGCCGGTGCGCCGTCCGAACCGGTGGTCATGATGTCGGACATAAAGCCCCACCATTTGCGCATGACGTCGTCGGTCACGAGCTGGTCCATCCGGTGATCGCGCTCGCGCTTGAGCACCGCAAACAGATGGTTCGTCGCGTCGTCGAGAAAAATCCAGTAGTCGCGAATGCCGGCCTCGTGAAGCGTATCGACCAGCTCGGGCCAGATCTCCCGGTGGCGCCGCCTGTACTCCTCGCTCTGCCCGGGGTTCAGCACCATCCGGAAGGCGATCGTCTCCATGTTTGAATCTCCATCGTGTCTTGCCGTTTTTCGTGCGCCAGCGGCGTATGGCAGCGACTATAATTCCACCACCGATAACAAACCAATCCGTATTCGTGATTGGGCGATCCACAAACCGAATCGCATTCCTCACATGAGTCCGCACGACGCCACCGTCTCGCTCGTCAACCGCCTGAAGTTCAAGCACCTCGCGCTGCTCGTCGCGCTCGACGACACGCGCAACCTCCATCAGGCCGCAGACGAGATCAACGTCGCGCAACCGAGCGCGAGTCGCATGCTGGGCGATATCGAGGACGCATTCGGTTTCCGGCTGTTCGAGCGCAACGCCCGCGGCATGTCGCCGACGGCGCTGGGAGAGGTCGTGCTCACCTATGCGCGCCGCGCACTGTCCGACCTGACCCGCTTCGCCGAAGATCTGGATGCAAAGCGCCGCGGCGGGCACGGCCAGCTGACGGTCGGCGCGATCATGGGCGCCGCACCCGACGTACTGGCACTCGCCGTCGCCGCGCTGAAGACCGAGCGCCCGCTCCTGAACATGCGGATCCTCGGCGAGACCAGCGACCAGATCGTTCAGCTCCTCTATCGACGCGACGTCGAACTTGCACTCGGCCGACTGACCGCATCGCTCCAGCACAACGACTTCCGCTTCGAGCCGCTCGCACGCGAGACGCTCGTGCTCGTCGTGCGTGCCCGACACCCGCTCGCCGAAGCGTCCCGTGTGACGCTCGACGAGCTCGTCGCATGGCCCTGGATCGCGCAGCCGGTCACGAGCCCGGCGCGCGCGATCCTGGAGGAGGAGTTCGCCCACGCGAATCTGTCGACGCCCGCCAACGTCACGGAATGCGGCTCGATCTTCGCGACGCTGCAGCTCGTCGGCACGTACGATGCCGTCGCGATGCTTCCCGAATCCGTCGTCCGCGACCACGTGCGTGCGAAGCTGCTCGTGGCACTGCCGATCGAGATCGGCAAGAGCCTGCCTGGCTACGGGATTCTCACGCGCAAGGAGGAGCCGCTGTCCGAGCCAGCGGTTCACTTCATTGCGTTGCTTCGCCGCTTCTCGCAGCCGGTCGCGAACTGATCAGGCGGGGCTTGAACGCGGCCCTTCACTCACTGCAGGTTCACGAACATCCCGCCATCGACCAGTAGCGCGGCACCCGTCACATAGCGCGCACGGTCGGACGCGAGGAACACCACGCAATCAGCAACGTCCTCGGGCTGCCCCAGCCGGCCGAGCGGGATGCGTTTCTCGAAATAGCGCCGCTTGTCTTCGTCCTCGAGATCCGCGGCGTTCAGATCGGTCGCGATCGTCCCCGGCATCACGGAATTGCAGCGAATGCCGTATGGGCCGAGCGCAATCGCGCACGACTGCATCAACGAGTGCACACCCGCCTTCGTCGGCGTGTAATGCGTCTGCATGCCGCCCCCCACGAGTGCGCTGATCGAACTGGTTGCGACGATCGCGCCCCCGGTTCCCTGCTCCTTCATCTGACGTGCGACCGCCTGCGTCACATAGAACGCCCCGTTCAGATTGACGCCGATCGTGCGTTCCAGGACCGACGGGGGCATGTCGAGAAACGCATGAAACGGACAGATGCCAGCGTTGCTGGCCAGCACGTCGACCTTGCCGAACGCGTCTACCGCGTGGCGAACCAGGTCGATGCCGGTTTGCGGCAGCGCGACGTTGCCCTCGATCGCGATCGCACGCCGGCCCGCGCGCTCGACTTCAGCGACGACTTCGGCGATCGCGGAGCGCCGCCCGTACGACGCATCGTTGTCGCCCCAGTAATTGACGACCACGTCCGCGCCTTCGCGCGCGCTGGCGACGGCGATGGCCCGGCCGATGCCCCGCGAGCCCCCCGTGACGATGACGACCTTGTCTTCGAGCAGCACCTTGTTTCTCCTCGTTGCATTCAATGCGTGTACGGACGAACCAGCGCGCACTCCGGATTGAGCCGCACACCGAATCCCGGCCGGTCCGGCACCTTCATCCGCCCGTTGACCGGAACCGGCTCGTCGAGCAGCAGCGGCGTAAACATCGGTACGACTTCGTCCGCCTTCGGCGCCATCATCAGGAACTCGGCGAACGGCGAATTGTGGCGCGTCACGACGAAATGGTAGCTGTACACCGACGAACCGTGCGGCACCACCATCACGTTGTGCGCGTCCGCGAGCGCCGAAATCTTGATGAGCTCGGTGATCCCGCCGCACCAGCCGACGTCAGGCTGGATCAGGTCGCAACACCCCATCTCGAGCAGCATGCGGAAGCCCCAACGCGTCGCCTCATGCTCGCCCGTCGACACCATCATGCCGCGCGGCACGTTGCGCCGCAGTTCCGCATAGCCCCAGTAGTCGTCGGGCGGCAGGCATTCCTCGATCCACTTCAGACCGTATTCGTGGGCGGCGTTGGCCAGACGCGTCGCGTAACGCACGTCGAGGCTCATCCAGCAGTCGAACATCAGCCAGAAGTCGTCGCCGACGCGGTTGCGCATGTCGGCGAGTTTCTCCAGGTTCTTCCTGAGCCCTTCCTCGTTCTCGGCCGGCCCGTGCTGCAACGGCATCTTGCCACCGATGAAGCCCATCTGCTTCGCGAGATCCGGGCGAGCGCCGGTGGCATAGAACATCAGCTCGTCGCGAACCGGGCCGCCGAGCAACTGATAGACGGGTTCGCCACGCACCTTGCCGAGCAGATCCCACAGAGCGAGATCGACGCCGGAGATCGTGTTGAGCACCACCCCCTTGCGCCCATAGTAGAGCGTCGCGTAATACATCTGGTCCCACATCGTCTCGATGTCGGTCACGCTGCGGCCCTCGAGGAAACGCGCGAGATGCCTTTCGACGATGAACGCACCGATTTCGCCGCCCGTCGTGACCGCGAAGCCCACGCTGCCGTCGCTCGCTTCGATCTCGACCACGAGCGTACCGAGGACGTTGATGCCGAACGACCGTCGGCTCTGACGGTATTCCGGGTAACGCGACATCGGCGTGGCAATGTGGTCGTCGATCCAGTGTCCGTCGTCCTGATCGTGATAATCCGCGCCGCCGCCGCGAACGGTGAACGCGCGCACATGCTTGATGGTAGGCATGGCCATGAAGAATAAGCTCCGAATGTTTTGGCTGGGTTACCGCATGCGCTGGACAGGCGGTTTGAAGGGTTCGGCGGCAATGCCGACGGATCGACGCGGCATGATGACCGCGATCAGCAACGCTGCCAGCAAGCTGGCAAGCGCGAGAACCTGCAGCCCGGCCGCGCCTGCACCGAACCAACGGTCGGCCGATGCGCGCAGCGTCGGGGCGATGAATCCGCCCAGGCTGCCGAGTGAATTGATGAGCGCGATCCCGCCCGCGGCGGCCGCCCCCGTCAGGTCTCGCGCGGGAAACGTCCAGAACAGCGGCTGGGCGGCAATGAAACCGCTCGCGGCCGCGCACAGCCCGGCGAGCGCGACGAGCGGCGCGGGCGCGATGCCCGACAGCGCTATGCCGGCGGCAGCACACACGAGCATGACGATCGCCCACTTCCGATGGCCGTTCGAGCGCTCCGCCAGGCGAGGTATCCACCATGCGGCGCCGAGCGCGCATAACCACGGCACCGCGGTCACCAGCCCGACTTCGAAGCCGACACGTCGGCCGAGCAGCGCGCCGACTTGTTGCGGCAAGAAGAAGATGACGCCATACACGCTCATCTGGATCAACGCATAGATGGCCGCATAAGCCAGTACACGTGTGTTCGTCATGGCAGCCATCACGCTGCGCGGGCCATGTTGCATCGCGACCTTCGCATCCTGTTCGATCGCGTCGACCAGCACGCGGCGAGCCGGAATGTCGAGCCATTGCGCGTCGGCCGGCGCATCGTCGAGATAGCGAAGCGCCCATACCCCGACCAGCGACGCCAGCCCGCCCTCGACGATGAACATCCAGCGCCAGCCGGCCAGACCGAGCGCGCCGTGCAGATCCAGCAACCACCCCGACAAGGGCGCGCCGAAGATGAACGCCAACGGCGCACCGAAATAGAACACGCCGATCGCGCGGGCCCGTGCCGATTGCGGAAACCAGCTCGTCAGGTAGTAAATGATCCCCGGGAAGAACCCTGCTTCGGCGACGCCCAGCAGAAAGCGCAAGACGTAAAACGTGGTGGCGCTGTTCGTGAATGCCATTCCCGCCGACACGAGCCCCCATGTGACCATGATCCGGCACATCCAGATTCGCGCGCCGACCCGATGCATGATCAGGTTGCTCGGCACTTCGAGCAGCGCGTAGCCGACGAAGAACACGCCTGCGCCGAAAGCGAATGCCGCATCGGACAGGCCGGCATCGCGTTGCAGCGCGTGCTGGGCAAAGCCGACATTCGTCCGGTCGAGAAAGGCGAGGACGTACATCAGCAACAGGAACGGCAGCAACCTCCGCATGACCCTGCCGATCGTCTGCTCGACCGTGGGTTGCGTCGCGTTCATCGTGGTGTCTCCTTGTCCGGGCGGTCGATCCGCCCTGTATCGTGCGACCCGCGTGGCGCGGGTCGGCTAGCGTCGATCAATAGGTGGCGCGACCGCCCGACAGGTCGAATACGGCCCCGGTGCTGAACGCGCAATCCTCGGACGCGAGCCACAGGATCAGCGAGGCCGCCTCTTCCGGCATCAGGAAGCGGTTCATCGGGATCTTCGACAGCATGTAGTCGATATGCTGCTGCGACATCGAGTCGAAGATCTCGGTCTTCGCTGCCGCCGGCGTGACCGCATTCACGAGGATGCCGCGGGTCGCCAGCTCCTTGCCGAGCGATTTCGTGAGGCCGATCAGGCCGGCCTTCGACGCGCTGTAGTGCGACGCGTTCGGATTGCCTTCCTTGCCGGCCACCGACGCGATGTTGACGATGCGGCCGTAGCCCTTCTCGAGCATGCGCGGCACCACGGCGCGGCACGTCAGATACGAGCCGATCAGGTTCACGTCGATCACGCGACGCCAGACATCGGGCGGCAGTTCCCACGTCAGGCCGTTCCCTCCCGTGATACCGGCGCTGTTGATCAGCACGTCGATCGCACCGTGCCGCTCGAACGTGGCCGCGGCCGCGGCTTCGACGGACGCTTCGTCGGTCAATTCGACGATGACGGTCGATACGGTGCCGAGTTCCGACAGTTCACGCTGGCTGCGTGCGAGCCGCTCTCCATCGACGTCCCACAGCGACACCGCCGCACCCGAGCGCAGCGCGCGCTGCGCGACCGCATAGCCGATGCCGCGCGCGCCGCCCGTGATCACGACCACCCGGCCGCTCAATTCGATCTGGTTCATCGTGCCTCCGGGATACGTGCGGCAACCGTGCGTTGCTGCTGCTCACCGAGTCCGTCGATCCCGAGCCGCATGGTCTGGCCCGCGCGAAGAAACACCGGCTCCGGCTTCTGGCCCAACCCGACGCCGGGCGGCGTACCGGTGGAAATCACGTCCCCCGGCTGCAGGCTCATGAACTGGCTGATATAGGAGACGAGCGCGGCGACGTCGAAGATCATCGTCCGCGTGCTGCCATCCTGGTAGCGCTTGCCGTCGACCTCGAGCCACAGGCGCAGCGACTGGGGATCGGGGATCTCGTCGCGTGTGACGAGCCATGGGCCGAGCGGGCCGAACGTGTCGCATCCCTTGCCCTTGTCCCACTGCCCGCCGCGCTCCAGCTGGTACGCGCGCTCGGATACATCATTGACGACGCAGTAGCCGGCGACGTATTCGAGTGCACGCTCGCGCGACACATAGCGAGCCTCGCGACCGATGACGACGCCCAGTTCGACTTCCCAGTCGACCTTCTCCGCGCCAGGCGGAATCTCGACGTCGTCGTGCGCGCCGACGATCGCGCTCGTCGCCTTCATGAACAGTACCGGCTCCGTCGGCACGGCCATGTTCGATTCCGCGGCGTGATCCGAATAGTTCAGGCCGACGCAAATCATCTTGCCGACCCGGCCGACACACGGGCCGATCCGGACGTTGGCGGGCGCGAGCGGCAGCGACGCCGCATCGAGCGCCGCGAGGCGGCGCAGGTTCTCGTCGGACAGTGCGTCGGACGCGATGTCTTCCACGTGACCCGACAGATCGCGAATGCGACCGTCCCCGTCAACGACGCCGGGTCGCTCCTCGCCCGGCACACCAAAGCGCACCAACTTCATGCAATGTCTCCTTCATGTGGATTGAAATTCGTCTGCAAGGCCCATGTTGAAGCCCCGGCAATAGCGGAACAATCCGAAATTCGCATGAAGTGATAGCCAAACCGGATCGACCGTTCAGGCGGGCTTCCCGGCGGCGGCACGGACGTCCAAATCAATCACGGCCGATGCCATGGATTGATCAGGGCGCGGGTGTGAAAGCGGCTACGCTATTCGGGCTGGCCGCGTGCGCGCAGCAGGTCGGACAGGCTGCGCGGCGCCGGCTCGAGCGGCGTGCGGTGCTGCGTCCAGCCCAGTTGTTTCGCGGGCGTCAGCGCCCGCAGGCGCGTCGCGGCCCAGCGGAATGCGCGGTACGCGCGCGGATGCGCGAATGCGCCCGACCAGAAGCGCCACACGAGTTCTTCCGCGCGGTGGTAGTTCGCGCCCTGGCCGCGCAGCGGATGCGCGACCGGCTCGTCGGGCTTGCGGTTCGCTTCAGTGCGCAGCCGCACGAGCAATTGCGGAATCGGGATCCGCACCGGGCACACCTCGCCGCATGCACCGCACAGCGTCGACGCGGTCGGCAGGTCGGCCGTCGCGTCGAGGCCGAGCAGGTGCGGCGAGATGATCTTGCCGATCGGGCCCGGGTAGGTCGTGCCGTACGCATGGCCGCCGATGCGCGTATAGACGGGACAGTGATTCATGCACGCGCCGCAGCGGATGCACTGCAGCGTCGCGCGCAGCTGTTCGTCCGCGTATGCCTGCGTGCGGCCGTTGTCGAGCAGCACGAGATGCAGCTCGCGCGGGCCGTCGCGTTCGCCGCCGCGGCGCGGGCCCGAGATCAGGTTGAAGTACGTCGTGATCGCCTGGCCGGTGGCCGAACGCGTGAGCAGGCTCGACAGCGGCACGATGTGCTCGAGCTTCTCGACGACCTTCTCGATCCCCATGATCGCGACGTGCGTGTCGGGCACCGTCGTCGACAGGCGACCGTTGCCCTCGTTCTCGACGAGCCACAGCGTGCCCGTGTCGGCCGCCGCGAAATTCACGCCGGACAGGCCGATGTCCGCTTCCGCGAACGCGCGGCGCAGCGCACGCCGGCCGGTCTGGATCAGCTCGTCGACGTCTTCCGTGTAGCGCGCGTCCGGGATATGCGCCTCGAACAGCTCGGCGATGTCGCCGCGGGTCTTGTGGATCGCCGGCATCACGATATGCGACGGCTTCTCGCCCGCGAGCTGCACGATGAATTCGCCCATGTCGGATTCGATGCAGTCGACGCCGTGCTCCGCGAGGTAATGGTTCAGCTCGATTTCCTCGCTCGCCATCGACTTGCCCTTGATCACGCGGCGCGCCTTCTTCGCCTGCGCGATGCCGAGCACGATCGCGTTCGCATCGGCGGCCGTCTCGGCCCAGTGCACGTGCACGCCGGCTTCGGTGAGCTTCGTCTCCAGCCGTTCGAGCAGCGCGGGCAGTTGCGCGAGCGCATGCTGCCGGACGGCTTCGCCGAGATCGCGCAGCTGCTGCAGCTCGGTGTCGTCGGGAAACTGCGTCGCGCGCTTGCCCTGCAGGAAATCCATCGCACCGCGAAAGTTCCGGCGCAGCGCCGGATCGTCGAGCGCGGCGCGCGCACGGGCCTTGAAGTCGCCGGGGGCGACGAATTGCAGCGGGTGGTCGCTCATCGCGGCAGGTCCTCGCAAGCGGGGGCGGCCGACGGAGCGCCCGAATCGGTGACGATCACGACCCACAGGCGGCGCGGGCCATGTGCGCCATAGGCAAGCGTCTGCTGGATGTCGGAAGTCTTCGACGGGCCCGATACCAGCACGAGATTGGTCGGCATGCCGGCTTGCCAGCGTTCGGCATGCACGGCCGCGTGCAGATCCGCATGCAACGTGTTCGCATGGACGAGCGCGATGTGCAGCGGCGGCACCAGCGACACTGTGCGCGGCGTGTCGGCATCGGGCGCGAGCACGACGGTGCCGGTGGCCGCGATGCCCGAGCGCGCAACGGTGAAGCCCGCGTCGATCGTGTCGAACAGTTCGGCCTTCCATGCTTCGATCGGCCGATCGAACGGCACGGGTGCGACCGTATCGGGCAGCGCGCGGGCGAGCGCCGCCGATTCGGCGCGGGCCGGGTCGAGCAGCAGGCGGCGCACGCCGGCGTCGGCCAGGCGCGCGGCCAGTTGCGCGGGCCACGCGTCGGCGGTGGCGCACCAGACGTCCGCGTGCGACGCGGCGAGCGCGACCTGCATTGTCTGCGCGAGCACGAGCGGGTCGCGTTCGGTCGATGCGCGGCGCACGGCGTAATGCGTGTCGATGCGCGCGTCGAGCGCGGGGGCGGCCGTCGCGGCGACGCCCGGGGCAGCCGTGCGCAGACGCGCGAGAATGGCGGCGCGCGCACTCATTGCTTGTCTCCGCGCAACGATGCGGCGCCGGCCGTGCGGCGCCACAGGAAGCTCGCGAGATGCTCGATCGCCAGCGGCGCGCCGGCCTTGGCCGCGGCGTGGCCGATGTTCAGCAGGCAACCGCAGTCCGCGGACACGAGCCGGTCGCAGCCGGTCGCGCAGGCCGACGCGACCTTGTCGCGCACCATCGCGCCGGAAATGTCCGGATGCTTCAGCGAGAACGTGCCGCCGAAGCCGCAGCATTCGGATTCGCGTTCATGTTCGACGCGCGCCACGCCCGGCAGCGCGTCGACGAGCGCAACGCCGTGCACGCGCGTGCCCATCTCGCGCCGCGCAGCGCACGACGTGTGCAGCACGACGCGTTCGTCGGGCCCGGCGCCGGCCGCGACCGCGTCGAGCCGTACGTGGAGCACATGGACGAGGAATTCGGCGAGTTCGTAGGTCCGCTCGGCGATTGCGCGCGCCTTCGGGCCGTGAACGGGATCGTCCGCGAACAGCGCCGGCCAGTGATGCCGGATCATGCCCGAGCACGAACCGGACGGCACGATCACCGGCCACGATTCGCCGAACAGGTCGAGCTGCGCGGCCGCGACGCGGCGCGCTTCGTCGGGATTGCCACTGCTGTAGGCCGGCTGCCCGCAGCAACTCTGACCGCGTGGATAGTGGACCGTCAGGCCCTCGCGTTCCAGCAGCCGAACCGCGTCGAGTCCCGCTTCGGGGACGAACAGGTCGACCAGACAGGTCGCGAACAGATAGACGTGCGCGGGGACGGTGGGGTATGGCCTTGGGTTCAAGTCTCGCTCCAGAGGCAACGCCCCGATGTGCGGAGCGTCGATTTCACTGCATAATTCCCGCGTCCGCGCCGCAGCTCAAATTGGTTGGGCCAATCGGTGCGGCGGGCATTCGGAGGGAGACGCGACGATGGCAGCGATGACGGCACGGGGCCGGACCGAAGGGGTGATGCGCAAGATCGAGACGGCGCTGCTCGACGGCACGTGGCCGGCCGGCGCGCGGCTGCCGGCCGAGCGCGTGCTCGCGCAGCAGTACGGCGTCGCGCGCAACACCGTGCGCGAGGCGACCCAGCGGCTCGTCGCGCGCGGGCTGCTGCAGAGCCGGCGCGGCGCGGGTGTCTACGTGACGGACCAGTTGCGCGCCGGCATCGCGTCGCCGTGGGGCCAACTGGTCGCCGATCATCCGGCGCTGCGGGACGACATTCTCGAATTCCGCCGCGTGCTGGAAGGCGCGACCGCGTATTTCGCCGCGCTACGGGCCGATGCGAACGACCGGCGCCGCATTCGCGCGTTGCTGCGCGAGCTCGAAACCGCGCACGCGAACGACGACGCGGCCGGCGAGGCCGCGACCGACGCGAAGCTGCACGAAGCGATCGCGCTCGCGTCGCGCAACACGATGTTCCTGCACCTGCATACGAGCGTGATCGGGATGCTGCGCGAGCACATCTCGATCAACGTGGCGGGGATGACAACGGGGGACGAGCAGGCGTCCGAATTGCTGTTGCTGCAGCACCGGGTCGTGTGCGAGGCCATTTGCGCGCACCGGCCCGAAGAGGCACGTACCGCGATGCAGACGCATATCGACTACGTGCGCAGCCATTTCGAGCGCAGCGGCGACGCATCGTGAGATTGGTTGGACCAGCGGTGCGGCGCGGATGAGTCCGTCAGACGCCGCTGGGCTCAAATACATGCGCTGCTATATAGCGGCCGACTCGCTCCCCGACCGATCGCGTCGAAACAAGCACATCGGGCGTCTCCGGAGATTCAACCCTTTCGATGTTCGGTAACGAGGCGTTCGTCATCACGCCCCCCGCTTATCATCGAGCCGAGCACGCGCCGCGGCAATCGATTGGTGCAGCTTAGCCTGCAGCGTTTCACGCGGTGGCAGCACGGTCAGGTACTCTGCCACGTGGATCCCGCTTTTGCCGAGTTCAAGCAATTCGATCTGCTCTTGCTTTTTTCCCGCACACAAGATGATGCCGATCGGCGGCGCCTCATCAGGCTCCTGCTCATGCTTCGCGAGCCAGCGCAGGTACAGCTCCATCTGATTCTTGTACTCGGCCTTGAAGGAACCGAGCTTCAGTTCGATCGCGACGAGACATTTTAGCTTGGGGTTGTAATACAACAGGTCGAGATAGAAGTCGTCATCGTCGATAGGCAACCGCTTTTGGCGCGCGACGAACGTGAAGCCCGCGCCGAGCTCCAGTAGGAACCGTTCCATCTCGTGCAGGATCGCATCCTCGAGATCACGCTCCAGATAGTGATCATTAAGGCCGAGAAAGTCGAGGATGTACGGATCTTTCAGCACGAGGCCTGGCGTCAGCTGCTGCGCGTCGCGCAGGTGCGCCACCTCGCGCCGGATCACTTCGTCCGGTCCTGCAATTGCCGCGATGACCAGCGCTCCACGCGACAGAGTTCAATGTAGAAGTCGCGCTTGAGCGGCTCTTCGACGTACATCAGCATCTTCAGATGGGTCCAGCTCAATTCTCTCCGCGGTGCGGAGAGAATTGGCTCCCGCGCGCTCGCCGCCCACTGAAATACGAGGTGTGGTCTTTTTTGAACATTTCCGCCCCCTTCTCATAAGTGGGACCTTTTGTATGTCGACACCGGCTTAGCCGCTTCCCCATCCTCGGACCACCCCCACAAAGTGACCCTCCTAACATCACAGGATTGCATTTTCACATTCAATGTGATTTTATTATCACCTGTCGCGACCCGCCGCCGACCGCGTGCGCGCGGCGCACCCATACCAAGGAAGAGACGCAGATGGAGACAATCGCCGTCATCGGCAGCAACATGGTCGACCTCGTGACCTATGTCGCGCGCATGCCCGTCCGGGGCGAAACGCTGGAGGCCCCGAACTTCGAGCTCGGCTGCGGCGGCAAGGGCGCGAACCAGGCCGTCGCGGCCGCCCGCCTCGGCGCGCGCGTCGTGATGGTCACGAAGGTCGGCGACGACGTGTTCGCCGACAACACGATCCGCAACTTCAAACGCGAAGGCATCGACACCACGCACGTGCGCAAGGTCGCCGGCGTGCCGAGCGGCGTCGCGCCGATCTTCGTCGAGCCCGATTCGAGCAACAGCATCCTGATCGTCAAGGGCGCGAACCGCCACCTGCAGCCGGCCGACATCGACGCGGCCGCGCCGATGCTCGCCGAATGCGCGCTGATCGTGCTGCAGCTCGAGATCGAGCTCGACACCGTCTATCACGCGATCGAATTCGGCGCGCGGCACGGCATTCCGGTGCTGCTGAACCCCGCGCCGGCGGTCGCCGACCTCGATTTCGAACGTATCCGTTCCGTCGAATTCTTCGTGCCGAACGAAACCGAGCTCGCGATCGTGTCGGGTATGCCGGTCGATTCGCGCGAGAGCGCGACCCGCGCCGCCGAAGCGCTGGTCGCACGCGGGCTCAAGCACGTGCTCGTCACGCTCGGCAGCAACGGTTCGCTGCTGGTGTCGCGCGACGGCGTGCATCACGTGCCGGGCGTCCCGGTCGACGCGCGCGACACGACGGGCGCCGGCGACGCGTACATCGGCTGCTTCGCGCGCTGCTATGCGGCGTCGCGCGACGCGGTCGATGCGATGCGCTACGCGTCCGCGTACGCCGCGCATTCGGTCACGGGCCTCGGCACGCAGAAATCGTACGCCGACGCCGCGACGTTCGAACGCTTCCTCCGCGACGCCGGCTTCTGACCGGCGCCTTCATCGACGAGACATTGGGAAGGAGACACCCATGAGCCGAACCCGGATCGAACACGCCCCCGACGGCTATTACCTGAATCGCACGCCCCTCTTCGCGTTCACGCTGCTGTGCTGCCTGTTCGCGCTGTGGGGCACCGCGGCGAACCTGAACGACGTGCTGATCGCGCAGTTCAAGAAATCGTTCTTCCTGTCCGATTTCGAATCGGCATTCGTGCAGTCCGCGTTCTATCTCGGCTACTTCTTCCTCGCGATTCCGGCCGCGACCGTCGTGAAGAAGTTCAGCTACAAGACGACGATCCTCGTCGGCCTACTGCTCTACACGACCGGCTGCCTGCTGTTCTTCCCGGCCGCGTCGATGGCGAAGTACGGGATGTTCCTCGTCGCGCTGTTCGTGATCGCCGCGGGCCTGTCGTTCCTCGAAACGGCGTCGAACTCGTATTCGACGCTGATGGGCCCGCGCGACACCAGCACGCGGCGGCTGAACATCTCGCAGACGTTCTATCCGTTCGGTGCGATGGCCGGCGTCTACATGGGCAGCTTCCTGATCTTCAAGGAAGGCGACGCGTCGCATGCACAGCTCGCGGCGATGTCGGCCGCCGACGCGCACACGCACCAGCTCGCGATGATCCAGGCCACGCTCGAGCCGTACAAGTGGCTGATCGTCGTGCTCGTCGCGGTGTTCATCGTGTTCGCGCTTACGCCCTACCCGGCGTGCAAGGGCAATGCGGCGAGTACCGTCACGCACCGGATCGACGCACGCGGCACGCTCGCGCGCCTGTTCGGCAACCGGCGCTTCGTCGCGGGCGTCGTCGCGCAATTCCTGTATGTCGGCGCGCAGGTCGGCGTGTGGAGCTTCACGATCCGGCTCGCGATGCAGATCGGCGGCCTCACCGAGCGCGGCGCGTCGCGCTACCTGCTCGCGACCTTCTTCGCGTTCTTCGTCGGCAAGCTGATCGCGACGCTCGTGATGAAGCGCGTCGGCCCGGCCAAGGTGCTGATCGTCTACGGCATCCTGTGCATCGCGCTGCTCGCGTACACGATCAGCGTGCACAACATCACCGCCGTGTATGCGGCCGTGTGCGTGAGCATCTTCCTCGGCCCGTGCTGGCCGACGATCTACGGGCTGACGATCGACGGCCTCGGCAAGGACACCGAATACGGCGGCTCGATCCTCGTGATGAGCATCGTCGGCGGCGCGGTCGTGCCGCTGATCCAGGGGCTGATCTCCGATCACACCGGCGGCAACATGCAGCTCGCGTTCGTCGTGCCGCTCGCATGCTTCGTCGTGATCGTGTACTACGGCTTCTACTGCCTGCGTCACCTGCCGGCGGCGACGCCCGACGCGGCGGCCGACGGCCATGCGTCCACGCGCTACGCCGCGACGCGCAACACGTCGGGAGCCTGACCATGCGCGGCGAGATCGAACTGCGGCGCGACGACTTCCGTGAAGCGCCGCGCACGCTGTACCGCACCGACGGCCTCACCGTCACCGCGTTCGCCTATCCGTCCGGCGTCGAGGCGCTGAAGCTCGAGAACCGCCGCGGCCATCTCGTCGTGCTGCCGTATCTCGGCCAGATGATCTGGGCCGCCGAATTCGACGGCCGCGACCTGACGATGAAGCACATGTTCCGGCAGCCGAAGCGCGCGGCGTCGATCATCGATACGTACGGCTGCTTCATGTTCCACAGCGGGCTGCTGCGCAACGGCTGCCCGGGGCCGGACGACACGCACGCGCTGCACGGCGAGATGCCGTGCGCGCCGATGGACCGCGCGAGCCTCGTCGTCGGCACGGATGCGCGCGGCGCGACGGTCGAAGTGACCGGCGAATACGAATACGTGCAGGGCTTCGGCAGCCACTACGTCGCGCGTCCGTCGGTGCGGCTGGCGGAGCACGATGCGCGGATGACGATCGCGATGGAGGTGACGAACCTCGGCGGCACGCCGATGGACCTGATGTACATGGCCCACCTGAACTACGCGTACGTGCCGGGCGGCCGCTTCGTGCAGTCGCTGCCGCCCGGCGGCATGCGGCTGCGCGACAGCGTGCCCGCGCACGTGAAGCCGACCGCCGCGTGGCGCGACTACACGGCCACGCTCGCGCGCGAACCGGCGCGGCTCGCGACGCTCGATGCGCCCGGGCTCTACGACCCGGAGATCGTGTTCTTCATGAACGACGTGGAAACGGACGCCGACGGCGTCGCGCATTTCCGGCTCGCGCATCCGGACGGCGGCGCGTTCCACACCGCGTACCGTCCCACGCAATTTCCGCATGCGACGCGCTGGGTCCTGCACAACGCGGATCAGCAGGTCGCCGCGTTCGCGCTGCCGTCGACCTGCGAGCCGGAGGGTTACGAAGCCGAACGCCGCAAGGGCCACGTCGCGGCACTGGCGCCGCGCGCATCGCGCCGCTTCGAAGTGGTCACCGGCTACCTGAGCGCGGCGGAAGCCCGCGATGCGTGATGTGATGAAAAGCGCGACGAAAAGTGCGACGCAGCGCGCGCCGCACACCCGCGCCGCATCAGGTCACGAGCGCGATCCCGTGCTCGCGGATCGCCGTTTCGTAGCGGCGGCTCAGTTGCCCGTCGGAGATCACGTAGTTGAAATCGGTCAGTTCGGCGAAATAGGCCGCGCGCACTTCGTCGAATTTCGTATGGTCGACCAGCAGAAAGCGGTTCTGCGCGCGCGCCATCACCTTCTTCTTCGCATCGACTTCGTGGAAATTGAAGCACGTGACGCCGCAGCGTTCGCTCACGCCGGCCGCCGAGATGAACGCCTTCGACACGCGCACGGAATCGAGGATGCCCGTTTCGGCGACCGATTCGAACACCATGTTCTGGCGGTGATACGCACCGCCGCACAGGATCACGTTGCAATGCGGCTTTTGCTGCAGCTTCGCGAACACGTTCAGCGAATTGCAGACCGCCGTGAATTCGAGGTCGTCGGGGATGAAATCGACGATGAACGGCGTGGTCGACCCGCAGTCGACGAAGATCGTGTCGCCGGTCGTCACGAACTGTGCGGCCAGCTTGCCGATGCGGCGCTTTTCCTCGGTCTGCCGGTTGTTCTCGGCGCTGATCAGGTATTCGCCGATATCGCTGCGCTGCGCGGCGAAATGGCGCGTCACGTAGCCGCCGATCAGGCTGAGGCCGTGCGGATTGTCCGCGAGATCGCGGCGGATCGTCATTTCGGACACGCCGAACAGCTCGGCGACTTCCCTCAGATGAATCGCGTTCTGCCCTTGCAGCACGTTCATCAATGTCTTGATCCGTTCGCCCTTCTTTGTTTCCATGCCTGTATCCTGCGTGCCCGCCGCGTGAGTCGCCCGTCGTACCGGGCGCGCAGGCCCGGCCGGAATGTCGTATTTGTAACAAACCGATGTGAAAACATCAACTTTCCGTGTGCCCTTTCCGCACACGATCCGTGGAGTCCTGACACATGCCGCTTTCCAACGCCCAACTCGCCCAAACCATCGATCACACGCTGCTCGCGCCCGACGCGAGCGACGCGCAGATCCGCGAACTCTGCCGCCAGGCGGCCGAGCATCGCTTTTACTCGGTCTGCGTGAATTCGGCGAACGTGCCGCTCGCCGCGCGCGAGCTGGCCGAAACCGGCGTGCTCGTCTGCGCCGTGGTCGGCTTTCCGCTCGGCGCGGGGCTGTCCGCCGCGAAGGCATTCGAAGCCACCGCCGCGATCGCGGCGGGCGCGGGCGAGATCGACATGGTGATCAACCTCGGCGCGCTGAAAAGCGGCCGCGCCGACGACGTGAAGGCCGACATCGACGCCGTGCATCGCGCTTGCGGCACGGTGCCGCTCAAGGTGATCCTCGAAACGGGGTTGCTGACCGACGACGAGAAGGTGCGCGTGTGCGAGATGTGCCGCGATCTCGGCGTCGCGTTCGTGAAGACGTCGACCGGCTTCGGTCATGGCGGCGCGACGCTCGCCGATGTCGCGCTGATGCGCCGTACGGTCGGGCCGACGCTCGGCGTGAAGGCGTCGGGCGGCGTGCGCGACCGCGCGGCCGCGCTCGCGATGCTCGAAGCCGGCGCGACGCGGCTCGGCACGAGTTCGGGCGTGGCGATCGTCACCGATCAGGGCGGCGGCGCGGCGGGGTACTGACGCGCGAACGGCCGGCCTTCGCACGCATGCCTCGCGCGTCAAGACCGGCCGTCGACATGGCTCGCACACGCCGCACCGTGCGGCGTCGCCCGGCGGATGCGAAAAAATCGTCCGGGTTGCCGCGCTCGGCAGCCAACGTAAGGTATCGAACAGAAGCGCCGCGCGCGAAAATACGAAAATCGAAAAACCAGCGGCCATCCGCAGCGCTTCGCGATCCGTGAACTCATCGTCAAGGCTCCAATGCAAGCCAATCTTCGATCCCGGTTCCATCACGACGGCTTTGCGGTTATCGACCGGCTGATCGACCCATCGGAGATCGAAGACTTGCGCGAAATCGGCCATCGTCTGCTCGGCAGCCGCACGGGCTACGCCGAGGGCCTGATGTTCGATTTCTATCCCGAGACGAACGGGCGCGATGCCGGGCCTCAACTGCTCCAGCTCCACTGGGCCTCCTATTTCGAGCGTCGGCTATCGGCACTCCGTATCCGTCGCACCGCGTTCGGGATCGCCCAGGCGCTGCTCGGCCCGGAGGTTCGTTTTGCCGGCGACAGCTTTTTCCTGAAGCAGCCGCGTACGGGCACCGTGACGCCCTGGCACCAGGACGACGCGTTTACCGACGCGCGTATCGAGCATCGCGAAGTCAACTTCTGGATTCCGCTGCAAGCCGTCTCGGTCGACAACGGATGCATGCAGTTCATCCCCGGATCTCATCTGTACGACGTCCTTCCGCATGGTCCGCTCGGGGGTGACGTGACCGCACATGGGCTCGAGTGTGTGGGCGGATTCGATCCGGCGCACGCCGTGGCATGTCCGTTGATGCCGGGAGACTGCACCGTGCATGCGGGGCGCACGCTGCATGCCGCGGGGGCAAACCTGTCGGATCAGCCGCGGTACGCGTATGCGCTCAATTTCCGGTTGCCACGACGGCGCTCGAGCGTGGCGACGAACTTCCCCTGGCACAACACGTGGCGGCCCTCGCGCATCGAGCGCGCCCGGGCGTCCCGTAGCCTGCGTGGGTACTGGCCGTACCTTCGACGCGAACTGTACACGTTCGATTTCCGCAATCCGTTCGAGTGGCGACTCGCAGGCGGCAGGATCGCGCGTTGGCTGAACGTGCCGCGGCGGCAGCTGCGCGAACCCGGGCCGGAATGAACCGTGGCGAGATCCGCCGCACGAGCGGCACCATGCGGCGGCGCCCGGCAAATGCACGCGGTTCGGCCAAAGACCTCGCCTCTTCCGCGCACGCGACAACCCCGGCACAATGCCGGCCATGCGCTACGACAACGCCTTCGTCTACCCGTCCACCGGCCTCGCCGGCCGGCTCGCCAACCGGATCGTCGCGAGCGGCCCGCTGCTGCGCGCACGCCGCGCGCTGCTGTCGCGGCTGCCGTTCCTGCAACTCGCGAGCGACGTCGAACAGGTCGTGTATTGCACGTGGATCGTCGATGTCGCGGCCGTCGCGCACCTCGTGCCGCGCGGCGTCACGCTCGCGAGCCGCGGCGGCCGCACGCCGTTCACGACGCTCACCTACCGGCACCGGCACTTCGGCCCGCGTCTCGCCGGCCCGCTGCGGCGCCTGTTTCCGTCGCCGCTGCAGAGCAACTGGCGCCTCTACGTCGACACGCTGCCGCACGGCGCGCCGGCCGAGCGCACCGTGCTATTCGTGAAGAACGTGTTCGACCATCCGCTTTATGCACTCGGCAGCCGGCTGTTCAGCGACGCGCTGCCGTCGCATCTCGCGCGGCCCTTCACGCACGCGGCACGCGATGGCCGCTACGACACGCGGCTGGCGGGCAGCGGCGGCAGCGCGCCCGACTTCCGCTGCATGGCCGAGGCGTCGCACGACCGGACGCTGCCCGACGCCTTCGCCCCGTTCTTCGACGACTGGCGCGCGGCCGTCGCCGCGCTGTCGCTGCAGCACGCGGCCGTCGCCCATGTGGAAGACTGCGATCGTCTTGCCCATGCGTCGATCGACCTGCCGATCGACGTCGATGCGGTGCGGCCGCTGAAGACGGTCGGACCCACCGGCGGCGGCGACTTCCTCGCCCGCATCGGCGCGACCGGCGAACCGCTGTGCTTCGTCGTGCCGGACGTCGCATTCCGCGTGCTGTCCGAGCGGCTGCTGTAGCGCGCAGCTCAGGCAGCCGGGCGCACAGGCGCGCGCTCGCCGCTTTCGTCCGCGAGCCGTCCCGCGTAATCGCGCGCGAATTGCACCGCGATACGGCCCGAGCGCGCGCCGCGTTCGAGCGCCCACTGCAGCGCGGGCTCGCGCGCCGCACGAATCTGCGCGTCATCGAAACCGGCCGCGCCGAGGCGGCTCTCGACGACGGCGAGGTACTCGTCCTGCGTGAAGCCGTAGAACGTGACCCAGATCCCGAAGCGCTCGGACAGCGAAATCCGCTCCTCGACCGCGTCGCCCGGGTGCAGCTCGCCGTTCTCCGCGCGCGTCACGTTCGCGTTGTCGCTCGCCTGCTCGGGCATCAGGTGGCGCCGATTCGACGTCGCGTACACCAGCACGTTCGACAGGTCGCTCGCGACCGAGCCGTCGAGCACCGTCTTGAGCCCCTTGTAGCCGGTCTCGCCGGCCTCGAACGACAGGTCGTCGCAAAACACCAGGTAGCGCTCGGGCCGCGCGCGCACCAGCTCGACGATCGCCGGCAGATCGTTCAGCCCTTCCTTGCTGACCTCGATCAGCCGCAAACCGTGCGCCGCGAACGCATGCAGGCACGCCTTCACGATCGACGACTTGCCGGTTCCGCGCGCACCGGTCAGCAACACGTGATTGGCCGCGAACCCGTGCACGAACTGCCGCGTGTTCCGCTCGACGATCGCCGCCTGGCGGCCGACGTTGCGCAGCGCGTCGAACGCGACGAGCGCGGGCGCGGCGATCGGTTCGAGCGGCGCCGTTTGATGGCCCGCGCCGAAACCGCGCCAGCGAAACGCGATGGCCGCATCGAAATCGACGGCCGCCGGCGGGCGGGTGCCCGCGAGCGCCTCGAGCGCGGTCGCGATCCGTTCGAGCTGACGCGCGAGCGCCGGCGCGGCGACGGACGCCCGTCCGTCCGGCAGCGCGGCCACCAGGTCCTGCATGTCGGGATGAGCGCTCATTGACGGACTCCTTGCGCCCCGCCGGCCTGAAACGGAAAGCGCTGCGCGATCGCGACGCCGAGCAGCGCGACGCTGCCGCCGATCAGGTGATACAACCGCAGCGATTCGCCGAGCAACACGATCGCGCCGGCGGCCGTCATCACGGGCAGCAGGTTCATGAACATCGCGCAACGGCTCGGGCCGAGCAGCCGCACGCCCTGCATCCACAGATACGGGAGCACCACCGACGCCAGCACGCCGGCGTAGAGGATCAGCGGCACGCTCGCGCGCGTCGGCCACGCGGCCTGCGCGGGCAAGCGCAACAGCATCGGCACCATGAATACGAGCGCGGCCAGCGCCTGCACGTAGGTCGACTGCCAGGCCGGCAGCGCGCCGATGCGCCAGCGCTTGAGCAGCACGCCGTAAAGCGCGTACGCGGCCGATGCGGCCAGCATCAGCAGGTCGCCCGGATGCACGCCGCGCGCGGCGATCGCCGTTGGATGCCCTTCGGCGATCAGGTAGACGACGCCCGCGAGCGACAGCACCCCGCCGCCGATCATGCCGGCGCCGGGCGGATCGCCGAGCAGCAGCGAGCTCAGCAGCATCGTCATCAGCGGTACGAGCGCGGTGATGATCGCCATGTTGGTCGCGCTGGTCGTCTTCGCGGCCTCGTAGGACAGGCTCTGGAACAGCGCCATCGCGAGAAAGCCGAGTGTCGCGAGCTTCGGCAGGTGCGCGACGAGCACCGCGCGATTGCGCCACGCGGGGCGCAGCGTGAAGACGCTCATCAGCGCCACCGCAAGCAGCAACCGGTAGAACGTGATGGCCGACGGGTCGATCGTCGAGGCGGACAGCTTCGACACGACGACGTTGCCGGCCCACAGCGCGATCGCGCAGAAGGGGAGCAGAAAAGGAGACTTGTTCATCGCGTTTGACGGATTAATATCGTGACAGGGAGGCTGGCGTGAATCGGAACGCCATCGTGCCCGCCCGCCCACTGCCTGTCTCACGCCAAAATGTCACGACTTGTCGCCAATCGGACACGCGAGTCCACCCCGCCGTTTGCGCACCTGCGCTACGAATCGACGCCGATGCCCGTGTCGGCGATGGCGGCCACGTACGTGCACGGCACGTCGATCGCGCCGCATCGCCATCGCCGCGCGCAACTGCTCTACGCGATCGAGGGCGTGATGCACGTGGAATCGGAAGGTGCGTCGTGGGTCGTGCCGCCGACGCGCGGCGTGTGGCTCGAAGCCGGCCTCGACCATACGGTGCAGATGAGCGGCGACGTGCAGATGCGTACCGTGTTCGTCGAACCGGGCGCGGTCGAGCACCTGCCCGCGCGCAGTTGCGTCGTCGAAGTGCATCCGCTGCTGCGCGAGCTGATCCTCGCCGCGGTCGACGTGCCGCTCGATTACGCGCCGGGCTCGCGCCACGATCACCTGATGCGCCTGCTGCTTGCCGAAGTGACCGTCGCGCCGCTGTTGCCGCTGTACCTGCCGTGGCCGCACGACGCGCGCCTGCGGACGATCTGCGACACGCTGGTCGCCACGCCCGACGACCTGCGCACGATCGCCGAGTGGGCCGACCTGCTCGGCCTGTCGGTCCGCACGCTGCATCGCGCGTTCCGGCGCGAGACGGGGCTCAGCTTCCGCCGCTGGCGCGAGCAGGCGCGGCTGCTGCTCGCGCTCAAGCGCCTGGCGCACGGCGAGAAAGTGCTGACCGTGGCGATGGATCACGGCTACAGCAGCCAGAGTGCGTTCTCCGCGATGTTCAAGCGGCACTTCGGGATGTCGCCGTCGGCGTTTTACGCGTAACGGCTGCGCTCCCGCTAGCGCGCCGCGATTGCCGCGATGAAGCATGCGCATGCGGCGGCCGACGCCACCGTGCGCACGTGATTCCACCTCGTCCAGTCGTGCAGGTAGCGCGTCCACAGCGCCGCGCCTTGCGCCGTGGCCGGATCGGCCGCGGCGAGCGCGTCGTTGAGCGGCACGTTGACGGCCATCGTCACCGCGAACATGCCGAACACGTAGAGCACGCCGCCGGCGAGCGCCGCCATCGCGCCCGGCGAGTCGCGATCGAACAGCGCGATCACGACGAGCGCGAGCGCCATCAGCGTCGTGCCGAGGAACAGCGACATGAACGGCGAACGCACGATATCGACGTTGATCGCATTCATCGCGGCCGCGCCGGCCTGCGGCGCGAGCCGTCCGAACGACGTCATCACGAACGTCGAGAACGCAAAGTACACGCCGGCCATCAGCCCGCAGCCAATGGCCGAACCCCACAGCAACGCTGAAGTCACGAACGCGATCATGGTCAGGCGCTCCATACGCCGGTCGCGGCAACCGCGCGCGCATAGTCGGCGAAATCGCGCGCCGGGCGCCCCAGCGTGGCCTCGACTCCATGCGTCACCGCGCTGTTGCGCCCGTCGAGCACCACGTCGAACAGGTCGTCGAGCAGCGCGACGACCGGCTCCGGTACGCCGACCTCGCTCAGCCGCGCGACGAACGCATCGTGCGGAATCTCGCGGTAGGCGATCGGCCGCCCGGCGGCCCGCGCGATTTCGCCGACCGCTTCCGCGAACGTCAGCGCGCGGGGGCCCGTGACCTCGATCACGCGGCTCGCGAAGCGCGCATCGGTGAGCGCGGCCACGGCAACGTCCGCGATGTCGTCCGCATCGACGAACGGCTCGCGCACCGCGCCGGCCGGCAGCGCGACTTCGCCGGCCAGCACGCCGTCGAGCAGATAGCCCTCGGAGAAGTTCTGGTTGAACCAGCTTGCGCGCACGACACCCCAGCCCACGCCCGACGCCTGCAATGCAGCCTCGGCCGCCTGCGCACGCGGCTCGCCGCGCCCGGACAGCAGCACCACGCGCTCGACGCCGCTGTTCCGCGCCAGCCGCGCGAATCCGGCGATCGCCTCCACCGCGCCTTCGACGGCCAGATCGGGCTGGTAGGTCACATAGGCGGCCGACACGCCGTCGAGCGCGGCGGGCCAGGTCTCGGGCGCCGTCCAGTCGAAGCGAACGGCCGACGTGCGCGACACCGGCCGCGTCGCGAGGCCGCGCGCGCGCAGCCGGGCATCGACGCGGGCGCCCGTCTTGCCCGAACCGCCGACGATGAGGATGGGAAGGGCCGACATGTGCGTCTCCTTTTTTGAAAAAAACGAGAATGTCTCGCGTTTTGAAAACACGATAGACTCTCGCATTAGCAACGTCAAGTTTTTCGGGAGACGGCATGGGCCGACAAAAATCGGGGCAGAACGACGAGCCCGACGCGGCGGCAGCGGACGCGCCGGCGCGCGCGCGGCTGGTACCGACGCAGCAGCGCAGCCGCGAGCGGTTCGAGCGCATCCTCGCGTGCGCGTCGGACGTGATGATCGAGAAAGGCTGCGATGCGTTCCGGATGAGCGACATCGTCGAACGCACGGGCATCTCGTTCGGTTCGCTGTACCAGTACTTTCCGGACAAGGCGGCCGTGATCGGCACGCTCGCGGAGCGCTACAACGCAGTCGGGCACGACTGCGTGCGGCGCGACCTCGCGGGAATGAAGACCATCGACGACCTGCACGCCACGCTCGCGCGCATCACCGACAGCTACTACCGGATGTTCGTCGACGAGCCGCTGATGCGCGACATCTGGCGCGCGACCCAGGCCGAGCGCGCGCTGCAGGCGCTGGACCGCGCGGATGGAGCATTCCTGGCCGGCCTGTTCGCGGATGCGTTGGCGGAAGTCGCGGCCGACACGCCCCGCGCGCAGCGCAACGCATTCGCCGAGTTGATGATGATCCAGATCGCGGCGGCCGTGCGCCACGCGATCACGCTGCCGCCGAAGGCGGCGCGGCAGCTGCTCACGATGTTCAAGCGCATGCTGCCGCGCGATCTGGCGGTGCTCGACGCGTGATCGCGCCATGCGTGCCGCACAAAGCACGCGGCCGCCCGAAGGCGGCCGCGCGAAGTAGGATGAAGTGCCGCTTACTTGCTGTAGTCGTACACCCCACGCCCGGTCTTGCGCCCGAGCCGCCCGGCCGACACCATCTCGCGCAGCAGCGGGCACGCACGATACTTCGGATCGCCGAAGTCCTTCACGAACACGTCCATCACCGCGAGGCACACGTCGAGGCCCACGAGGTCGGCCAGCGCGAGCGGCCCGATCGGGTGGTTCGCGCCGAGCTTCATCCCCGCGTCGATTTCCTCGGCCGACGCGATGCCTTCGGCCAGCACGAAGAACGCTTCGTTGATCATCGGCACCAGGATCCGGTTCACGACGAAGCCCGGCGAATTGCGCACGCCGATCGGCGACTTGTCGAAACGCTCGGTCAGCGCGCGCACGGCCGACGCGGTCGCGTCGCTCGTCTGCAGCCCGCGGATGATCTCGACGAGCGGCATCAGCGGCACCGGGTTGAAGAAGTGCATGCCGAGAAAACGCGACGGATCGGCGAGCGGCGCCGCGAGCGCGGTGATCGAGATCGACGACGTGTTGGTCGCGATGATCGCGTCCGGGCGCGCGACGCCCTCGATCTGCTTCAGGATGCGCCCCTTCAGCTCGACGTTCTCGGTCGCGGCTTCGATCACGATGTCGACGGCGGCGAGCTTCGCGTAGTCGGTCGACGTCGTGATGCGCGCGAGCGCCGCATCGCGGGCGTCGGCGGCGAGCTTGTCCTTCGACACGAGCCGCTCGAGGCTGCCCTTGAGCGTCGCGAGGCCCTTGTCGAGCGCGGCGTCGCTGACGTCGATCATCACGACGTTCAGTCCTGCAACGGCGGCGGTTTGCGCAATGCCGTTACCCATGGTTCCGGCGCCCACGACGCCGACGGTTTCGATGGCCATGACGATTCCTGTGTATTCGGAGGCTGAGCGGTCGATTATCAGATGTTCTCGAAGATCGCCGCAATCCCCTGGCCGCCGCCGATGCACATCGTCACGAGCGCGTAACGCCCGCCGATGCGCTTCAGCTCGTACAGCGCCTTCACCGTGATCAGCGCGCCGGTCGCACCGATCGGATGACCGAGCGAGATGCCCGAGCCGTTCGGATTGACCTTCGCCGGATCGAGGCCGAGCTCCTGCGTGACCGCGCACGCCTGGGCCGCGAACGCCTCGTTGGCTTCGATCACGTCGAGATCGCTGATCTTCAGGCCCGCGCGTTCGAGCGCCTTCTGCGTGGCCGGCACCGGGCCGATACCCATGTACGCCGGATCGACGCCTGCGTGCGCATACGCGACGAGGCGGGCGAGCGGCTTCACGCCCTGCGCGCGTGCGGCGTCCGCGCTCATCATCAGCACGGCGGCCGCGGCATCGTTGATGCCCGACGCGTTGCCGGCCGTCACGGTGCCGTTCTCCTTCGCGAACACCGGCTTGAGCTTCGTGAAATCGTCCGCGCTCGCGTCGTGGCGCACGTGCTCGTCGGTATCGAACGCCACTTCACCCTTCTTCGTGCGGATCGCGATCGGCAGGATCTGGTCCTTGAAGCGCCCTTCCGCGATCGCGCGCGCCGCGCGACGATGCGATTCGAGCGCCAGCGCATCCTGCGCGTCACGCGAGATGTCGTATTTCTTCGCGACGTTCTCGGCGGTCACGCCCATGTGGATCGTCTGGAACGGGTCGTGCAGCGCGCCGAGCATCATGTCGACGAGCTTGCCGTCGCCCATGCGCTGGCCGAAGCGCGCGGCCGGCACGGTGTACGGCGCGCGGCTCATGCTCTCCGAACCGCCGCCGATCGCGACGTCGGCATCGCCGAGCATGATCGTCTGCGCGGCCGATACGATCGCCTGCAGGCCCGAGCCGCACAGGCGGTTCACGGTCAGCGCCGGCGTGTGCTGCGCGACGCCGCCGTTGATCGCCGCGACACGCGCGAGATACATGTCCTTCGGCTCGGTGTTCACGACGTGGCCGAACACGACGTGCCCGACCGCGTCGCCCGGCACGTTCGCGCGCGACAGCACTTCGGCGACCACCTTCGCGCCGAGGTCGGTCGGCGAAAGATCCTTCAGGCTGCCGCCGAAATCACCGATCGCGGTACGGACACCGCTCACCACCACGACTTCCTTCGCTGCATTGCTCATCGTCTCACTCCGGTTCGTTCGCGCCCACGGGCGCAGGGATGCGTTGCGTTACATGTTCGGGTAATTCGGCCCGCCACCGCCTTCGGGCGTGACCCACACGATGTTCTGCGTCGGGTCCTTGATGTCGCAGGTCTTGCAGTGCACGCAGTTCTGCGCGTTGATCACGAGGCGCTCGCTGCCGTCGTCGTTCTTCACGAACTCGTACACCGCCGCCGGGCAGAAGCGCGCCTCCGGCCCCGCGTACGTGCGCAGGTTCACGTTCACCGGCACGCTCGCGTCCTTCAGCGTCAGGTGCGCCGGCTGGTTCTCCTCGTGGTTCGTGTTCGAGATGAACACCGACGACAGCCGGTCGAACGTCAGCTTGCCGTCCGGCTTCGGATACGCGATCGGCTCGCACTGCGACGCCGGCTTCAGCATCTCGTGGTCCGCGTGCTGGTGATGCAGCGTCCACGGCACGTTGCCGCCCATCACCTTCTGCTCGAGCCCGACCATCAGCGTGCCCAGGTACAGGCCCTTGGCCATCCACTGCTTGAAGTTGCGCGCGCGGTACAGCTCTGTGTACAGCCACGATTGCTTGAACGCATCCGGGTACGCATTGAGTTCATCCGACTGGCGGCCGGCCTGCACCGCGTCGAATGCGGCGTCGGCCGCCAGCATGCCGGTCTTGATCGCCGCGTGGCTGCCCTTGATCCGTGACGCGTTCAGGAAGCCCGCGTCGTCGCCGATCAGCGCGCCGCCCGGGAACACCGTCTTCGGCAGCGACAGCAGGCCGCCCGCCGTGATCGCGCGTGCGCCGTACGACACGCGCTTGCCGCCTTCGAGGAATGCACGGATCGACGGATGCGTCTTGTAGCGCTGGAATTCCTCGAACGGCGACAGGTACGGGTTCGTGTAGCCCAGGCCCACCACGAAGCCGACCACGACCTGGTTGTTGTCCATGTGATACAGGAACGAGCCGCCGTACGTGTCCGACTTCAGCGGCCAGCCGGCCGTGTGGATCACGAGGCCCGGCTTGTGCTTGGCCGGGTCGATTTCCCACAGTTCCTTGATGCCGATCCCGTACGCCTGCGGATCGGCGTTCGCGTCGAGCTTGAACTTCGAGATCAGCTGGCGGCCGAGGTGGCCGCGGCAGCCTTCGGCGAACAGCGTGTACTTCGCATGCAGCTCCATGCCGAGCTGGAAGTTCTCGGTCGGCTCGCCGTCCTTGCCCACGCCCATGTTGCCGGTGGCGACGCCTTTGACCGAGCCGTCGTCGTTGTAAAGAATCTCCGCGGCGGGAAAGCCGGGGAAGATCTCCACACCGAGCGCCTCGGCCTGTGCCCCAAGCCAGCGCGTG